>Ga0153999_1000011_pt1 | contig 232025 bp, 214 predicted proteins | sample TSNC083MetaG_FD_104675 | JGI IMG/M metagenome (GOLD analysis project Ga0153999, IMG submission 104675) | Attine ant fungus gardens microbial communities from North Carolina, USA - TSNC083 MetaG | ecosystem: Host-associated > Fungi > Mycelium > Unclassified | place: USA: North Carolina, Lumber...
ACAGACGGTTATCAGCCGGTTGCTGATAAGCGTGAAAGAATCGGTGGAGCGGTAGTTCAGTTGGTTAGAATACCTGCCTGTCACGCAGGGGGTCGCGGGTTCGAGCCCCGTCCGTTCCGCCACCCTATTAGGGGCGTAGTTCAATTGGTAGAGCACCGGTCTCCAAAACCGGGTGTTGGGGGTTCGAGTCCCTCCGCCCCTGCCAGAAAACGATCCTTTGCTTCGGCAAAGGATTTTTTTTTGCCTTCAGAAAGGCAAAAAAGAAGAACCAGCTAAATCTAACTGGTCTCATCTCTCCCCTTCCCTGCTTGCTTCTCTACCTGCCGATCTTTAGCTGTTTTGCCTGACCAGAATCGGGAATTTAAGCAACTGCCGGATATGCGCCTGCTGATCGCTGTTCTGCAACCAGACAGCATAGAGCGGACGAACGGCGACGGGCGTATCCGGGATCACCATCAACTCACTGTAAACGCTTTGCCAGAAGTCAGGCAGGAATGCGCACGCGCCGGTGGTATGCAGCAGTTCACGGGTAACATGCGCCGACGTTGTGGTCAGTACTGGCACATCATCCGCCCCGGAAAGGTAGCTCTGATGCTGATGAAAATCTGCTCCCCATTCCAGTTTAATGTAATCATATTTTTCGCGTTTCTCGCTCTGCCGGGCGCAGAACAGCGCCAGCGAGATATGACCAATCTGCTGACTGGTTAACTCATCCATTTTAGGCGCTTCAGTAGTGATCAACAGATCCAGCTGGCGTTCATGGAGCTGCTTAACCAGCAGGTGTCGTTGTGCCACGCGCGCTTCTAAATGCAGGCTTTCACGATTCTCATACAGCGTCTGTAGCCACGGCGTCAGATAAGCCTCCCATAGCGATGCACTGGCACCGATCGAAAGCTCATGGTGCTGCTGAGTGTGGGAAACCTCCTTCTTTGCCATCATCCAGGTGCTCATCAGGCTTTCAGCATAGGGAAGCAGGCGCTCTCCGGCCGCTGTCAGACGTATGTTATTGCGATGCCGTGTAAAAAGGTTAACGCCAAGTTGATTCTCTAACTGGCGGATGCGAAAACTGACAGCAGATTGCGTAAGGTAAAGTGCTTCTGCAGCACGCCCGAAATGGCGTGTTCTGCTCACTTCCAGGAAAGTTTTCAGTAATTCCGTATCCACAGCGTTCTCCCAAAAAATGTTTGTCGTATAGATTTAAATGTTTTGTTTTACACTCTGTCAAGCCTATCTAATACTCCGCGCCATTAACAGCACGGCATTAGAAAATCAGGAGCGTGTAACATGGCGGAAAGCTTCTCAACAGAGAATCGTTTCTTTGATAACAAACATTACCCGCGTGGTTTCTCACGCCACGGTGACTTTACTATTAAAGAAGCTCAGCTTCTTGAACGCCACGGTTTCGCCTTTAATGAGCTGGATTTATCAAAGCGTGAGCCTGCAACAGAAGAAGAACGTCTGTTTATTGAAGTATGTCGTGGCGTGCGTGAGCCGCAAACGGAAGCCGAACGTGTATGGTCTAAATATATGACCCGCATTAAGCGTCCTAAGCGTTTTCATACGCTGTCCGGCGGTAAACCGCAGATGGATACCGTCGAAGACTTTACCGACAGCGACGATTAACAGAGAAGGGGCGAAAGCCCCTTTTTTATTGCAGGCTGTTATGCAGATGAATCATTAAACGATCAATTGTGCGATAACTGACAGCCTCCTGCAGATGATGCCGGCTGATCTCCGCATCTCCCGCCAGATCGGCCACGGTACGCGCCACCTTCAAAATCCGCTGCCATGCCCGTACAGATAAACCCAGTTTCTCCAGTACTGACTCCAGCCACTCCGCATCCTCCTTAGCCGGCTGACACCAGCGCATTATCTCCGCATTGTTTAAATGCGCATTAATTTTGCCTGCACGGGTCAGCTGAATCTCCCGCGCTGCGACCACCCGATGACGAACCTGTCCAGACGTTTCTGCTACAGGGCGTTGTCCACTAAGCATTCCACCAGGAAGTAGCGGCACCTCCAGCGAAAGATCAAAACGATCGAGAAAAGGGCCGGACAGCTTGCTGAGATAACGCAGCACCTGCTGAGGTGAGGTGCGGTTATGCTGTCCCTGATAATGTCCGGTTGGACTTGGGTTCATAGCAGCAATCAGCTGAAATCGTGCCGGATAGGTGACTTTTGCGCGGGCACGCGAAATAGCGATGACACCCGACTCTAATGGCTCGCGCAGAGAGTCCAGCACCTTGCGATCAAATTCCGGCAACTCATCCAGAAATAGCACGCCGTTATGCGCCAGTGAGATCTCGCCGGGGCGTGGCAGCGATCCACCACCAATCAAAGCATAGAGAGATGCGCTATGGTGAGGCGACCTGAAAGGCCGGGTACGCCATTGTCGGTGCAGAGTACTGCTATTGTTCACCAGGCTGGCGATTGCCGCGCATTCCAGTGCTTCCTGGTCGGTTAAAGAAGGCATGATGCCGGGCAGCCGGGTGGCAAGCATGGTTTTACCGGTGCCTGGCGGGCCAATCAGTAACAGGTTATGCCCGCCAGCCGCCGTGATCTCCAGCGCTCTGCGTCCCTGTTCCTGACCAATAATATCTGCGAGGTCGTCAGCAGGTGGATTGCCCTGATGCTCAGGAGACTGCGCTGTCGGTAACGTGAGTTCATTGCGCAGAAAAGTGCATACGTCGCTGAGGTTAGAGGCGACCAGCGATGATCCCTGACGGATAAGTCCGGCATCCGCCTGATTTTCAGCAGAGAGAACCAGCTGTCGTCCAGCCTGAATTGCTACCATGGCTGCCGGAATCGCGCCCTGAACACCGCACAGCGCGCCGTCGAGTGCCAGTTCACCCAGAAACTCATAGTGCATCAGCTTGTCGGCAGGAAGCTGCTCAGAGGCGACCAGAATGGCGATTGCCATAGGTAAGTCATACCTTCCGCCCTCTTTGGGTAAGTCTGCTGGAGCCAGATTGATGGTGACCCGCTTTGCCGGAAAGGTGAAACCGCTGTTGATAATGGCGCTGCGTACCCGCTCACGCGCTTCTTTGACCGTGGTTTCCGGCAGGCCTACCAGGGTCAAGGCAGGCAGGCCGTTACTGATATGTGCCTCAATGGTCACCAGCGGGGCTTCCACCCCCAGTGCTGCCCGGGTCAGAACTTTTGACAATGACATACTCGCTCCTTGTTGCCGTCAGTCTGGTGACTGCATCAAAGAAAAGCGAGCACAGCATCAGCACAGTTCGGGACATCGCACACCCCATCGAAAGTTGTTTCATGGCGTTTTAAAACGCTGCACGACAGTACGCAAATTCATCGAAATATTATTACGTCCCTGAAGTGATGAATAATTATCATTATGTAATTATTTCTTGTATTACAGATTGATAGGCCTTGATTCTGCGCAACAAGCTAAAATAAATCTGTAAAAAAAGTTGTGTCATGCCCCCTGACTATGATAACTCTGTAGGCATTACTTCGAACACGAAAAAGAATTGAACAACACATGAAAGCCCTTCTACAAGTGATTAGCCTGGTCGTGATTAGCGTGGTGGTGGTTATTAACCTACCGTGCGGGGCAACGCTTGGAGAAAGAAAGGCTTAAAAATCAAGCCTCGAATCCGAAAAACCCCCGCACCGAAAGGTCCGGGGGTTTTTTTTCGACCCGAGGAAATATCAGTAAATCCACAAGGAACAAACAATGAACAGTAGCATAAAATTCTGTTGTTCCGGTCAGGACACAGGAGAATAGCGATGACAGGTGCACAGTGGGTAGTTCAGGCTTTACGCGCGCAGGGTGTTGATACCGTATTTGGTTACCCGGGCGGCGCCATCATGCCGGTATACGACGCGCTCTATGATGGCGGCGTGGAACACCTACTGTGTCGTCACGAGCAGGGCGCTGTGATGGCGGCAATCGGCTATGCCCGTTCAACCGGCAAAACCGGCGTCTGTATCGCCACTTCCGGCCCCGGCGCGACAAACCTGATCACCGGTCTGGCGGATGCCATGATGGATTCAGTGCCGGTTGTGGCGGTAACGGGTCAGGTCACCTCGGCCTTCATCGGCACCGATGCCTTTCAGGAGATTGACGTACTGGGACTCTCTCTGGCCTGCACCAAGCACAGCTTCCTGGTGGAATCGCTGGATGAGCTGCCCGCCATCATGGCGGAAGCTTTTGCGCTGGCGCAGTCAGGCCGTCCTGGCCCGGTACTGATTGATATCCCGAAAGACATTCAGATTGCACAGGGTGAACCCGCGCCGCATCTGGTTCCGGTTGAAGAAAGAAATGCGCTGCCGCATCAGGCGATTGACCAGGCACGTGCACTGATGGCGCAGGCCAGAAAGCCCATGCTCTACGTTGGCGGCGGTGTTGGTCTGGCGCAGGCGGTTCCGGCACTGCGCAAGCTGGCAGAAGAGACCGGCATCCCGGCAGTTGCTACTCTGAAGGGACTGGGCAGTGTGAACCCACACAGTGACGTTTATCTCGGTATGCTAGGCATGCACGGCACCAAAGCCGCTAACCTGGCCGTACAGGCGTGTGACCTGCTGATCGCGGTCGGTGCCCGTTTCGACGACCGCGTCACCGGCAAGCTGGATACCTTCGCACCGCACGCCAGCGTCATTCATCTCGATATCGACCCCGCTGAATTAAACAAATTACGTCGCGCTCATGTCTCTCTGCAGGGCGATCTTAACGAACTGCTGCCCGCCCTGAGTCAGCCTTTATCTATCAACGCCTGGCGCGATGAGGTGCAGGCACTGAAAGCCAGCCATACATGGCGCTATGACCATCCGGGCGACGCGATCTATGCGCCGCTGCTGCTGAAGCAGCTTTCCGATCGCAAACCGGCGAATGCCGTCGTCACCACTGATGTTGGTCAGCACCAGATGTGGACAGCGCAACATATGGATTTCAGCGCGCCGGAGAACTTCATCACCTCCAGCGGCTTAGGCACTATGGGCTTTGGCTTACCGGCTGCCATCGGTGCGCAGGTTGCACGTCCGGACGATACAGTGATCTGTGTCTCGGGCGATGGCTCCATCATGATGAACATCCAGGAGCTGGGCACCATCAAGCGCGGCAGGCTGCCGGTCAAAATCGTACTGATGGATAACCAGCGTCTGGGCATGGTGCGCCAGTGGCAGCAGCTGTTTTTCGATGGTCGCTACAGTGAAACTAACCTGTCCGACAATCCCGACTTCCTCACGCTGGCCAGCGCGTTCAACATTCCCGGCCAGCGCATTACCCGTAAAGATCAGGTCGACGCCGCCCTTGATGCTCTGCTGAACAGCGAAGGTCCTTACTTCCTGCATGTTGCAATAGATGAGCATGAAAACGTCTGGCCCCTGGTACCGCCGGGTGCCAGCAATGCAAACATGATGGAGAAAACCGTATGAACCAGCATCAATTGTCTATCGAAGCCCGTTTCCGCCCTGAAATATTAGAGCGCATTTTACGCGTCGTGCGTCACCGCGGTTTTCAGGTCTGTTCTATGAACATGGCCTCAGTCGCCAACGCAGAAAACATTAATATTGAAATGACCGTTGCCAGCCAGCGCTCCGTCGATTTACTGTCTTCGCAGTTAAGTAAATTGATCGACGTTGCATGCGTTCAGATTCAACAACAGACAACACAACAAATCCGCGCGTAGCCGCGAGAGGGAATAACAATGAGCACGAAGAAAGCAGACTTTATTTGGTTCAATGGCGAGATGGTTAAGTGGGAAGAAGCGAAGGTCAGCGTCATGTCCCACGCCTTGCACTACGGTACGTCGGTATTTGAAGGCGTCCGCTGCTACGACTCTCACAAAGGACCGGTTGTGTTCCGTCATCGTGAACACATGCAACGTCTGCACGACTCCGCCAAAATCTACCGTTTCCCGATTAAAAGCAGCGTTGATGAGCTGATGGAAGCGTGCCGCGAAGTCATCCGCGTAAACAAACTGAAAAGTGCTTATATCCGTCCGCTGGCCTTCGTCGGCGATGTGGGCCTGGGCGTCAACCCGCCAGATGGCTTCACGACTGACGTGATCATTGCCGCCTTCCCGTGGGGCGCTTACCTGGGCGCTGAAGCGCTGGAAAACGGCATCGATGCCATGGTCTCTTCATGGAACCGCGTAGCACCAAATACCCTGCCAACCGCCGCTAAAGCGGGTGGTAACTACCTCTCCTCACTGCTGGTGGGCAGCGAAGCCCGTCGTCATGGCTATCAGGAAGGCATTGCGCTGGATACTAATGGCCTGATCTCAGAGGGTGCTGGCGAAAACCTGTTTGAAGTTAAAGATGGCGTGCTCTATACCCCGCCATTTACCTCTTCGGCACTGCCGGGCATTACCCGCGATGCGATCATCACGCTGGCGCGTGATATGGGCATTGAAGTGCGTGAGCAGACTCTGTCGCGTGAATCTCTCTATCTGGCTGACGAAGTCTTTATGTCTGGCACCGCGGCAGAAATCACACCGGTGCGCAGCGTTGACCGCATTCAGGTGGGCGAAGGCAAATGTGGTCCGGTCACCAAACGTGTCCAGCAGGCCTTCTTTGGTCTGTTCACGGGCGAAACAGAAGACAAATGGGGCTGGTTAGATCCGGTTAACCCATAATCAGATACAGCGCGGGCGTCATCTGACGTCCGCGAGCTAATTCTTACTGGAGTAAATAGAGCATGCCTAAGTACCGTTCCGCCACTACCACCCATGGCCGCAATATGGCGGGTGCCCGTGCCTTATGGCGCGCGACAGGAATGACCGACGACGATTTCGGCAAGCCGATTATCGCTGTGGTTAACTCATTCACCCAATTTGTTCCGGGCCACGTTCACCTCCGCGACCTGGGTAAACTCGTCGCTGAGCAGATTGAAGCGGCGGGCGGTGTGGCTAAAGAGTTCAACACCATCGCGGTGGATGACGGTATTGCCATGGGTCATGGCGGCATGCTGTATTCACTGCCTTCGCGTGAGCTGATTGCTGACTCGGTCGAGTACATGGTTAACGCGCACTGCGCCGACGCCATGGTCTGCATCTCCAACTGCGATAAAATCACCCCAGGCATGCTGATGGCGTCTCTGCGCCTCAATATTCCGGTGATCTTCGTTTCTGGCGGCCCGATGGAAGCGGGTAAAACCAAGCTTTCTGACCAGATCATCAAGCTGGACCTGGTGGATGCGATGATTCAGGGTGCCAACCCGAACGTCAGCGATGCCGACAGCGAACAGATCGAACGTTCTGCCTGTCCGACCTGCGGCTCCTGCTCCGGCATGTTCACCGCCAACTCGATGAACTGCCTGACTGAAGCACTCGGCCTGTCGCAGCCTGGTAATGGTTCACTGCTGGCCACGCACGCCGATCGCAAAGAGCTGTTCATTAATGCCGGTAAGCGCATCGTCAGCCTGACTAAGCGCTACTATGAGCAGGATGACGTCAACATGCTGCCGCGTAACATCGCGAACAAGGCCGCTTTCGAGAACGCTATGATGCTGGATATCGCCATGGGCGGCTCCACCAACACTGTGCTGCACCTGCTGGCGGCGGCACAGGAAGGCGACATCGACTTCAACATCTCCGACATCGATCGCCTGTCACGTAAAGTGCCTCAGCTTTGTAAAGTCGCACCAAGTACCCCGAAATACCACATGGAAGACGTGCATCGCGCAGGTGGCGTTTTCGCGATTCTGGGCGAGCTGGATCGCGCAGGTCTGTTCGACAGCAGCGCGCGCAACATCCTGCAGCAGACGATGCGTGAAACGCTGGATCAGTACGACATCATGCTGACCAAAGATCAGGCGGTAAAAGATATGTTCCGCGCGGGCCCGGCGGGCATCCGTACTACCCAGGCATTCTCGCAGAACTGCCGCTGGGACACGCTGGATGATGACCGTGCCGAAGGCTGTATCCGCACCCGCGAAAACGCTTACTCTCAGGATGGCGGTCTGGCCGTGCTCTACGGCAACATTGCCGAAGATGGCTGTATCGTTAAAACCGCGGGCGTAGACAAAGAGATCCTGACCTTCACCGGTCCGGCCAAAGTCTATGAAAGCCAGGATGACGCGGTAGAAGCGATTCTGGGCGGCAAAGTAGTCGCAGGCGACGTGGTCGTCATCCGCTACGAAGGGCCAAAAGGCGGGCCGGGCATGCAGGAAATGCTCTATCCGACCACCTATCTGAAATCGATGGGCCTGGGCAAAAGCTGCGCACTGATCACCGACGGTCGTTTCTCCGGTGGTACATCAGGCCTCTCTATCGGCCACGCTTCGCCTGAAGCGGCCAACGGCGGCACTATTGCGCTGGTCAAAGATGGCGACACCATTGAAATCGATATCCCTAACCGCGGCATCAAACTCGCTGTCCCGGATAACGAACTGCACGCCCGCCGTGAAGAGCAGCAGGCACGTGGCGATGCGGCGTATACGCCGGTCAATCGTCAGCGTGAAGTCTCCTTTGCGCTGCGTGCTTACGCATTACTCGCGACCAGTGCTGACAAAGGCGCCGTCCGCGATAAGAGCAAGCTGGGAGGCTAACCATGGCCGAGTCTCAACCGCTACCCGACGCGCCATGCGGCGCGGAGTATCTGCGCGCAGTGCTGCGTTCACCGGTGTATGAAGTGGCACAGGTGACGCCGCTGCAGGTTATGGAAAAAATTTCATCGCGTCTTGGCAACACCATTCTGGTGAAGCGGGAGGATCGCCAGCCGGTACACAGTTTCAAGCTGCGCGGTGCCTACGCGATGATTGCCGGTCTGAACGAAGAGCAGAAAGCGCGCGGTGTGGTGACGGCGTCAGCCGGTAACCATGCGCAGGGCGTCGCGCTCTCCGCGACGAAGCTGGGCATCAAGTCACTGATTGTGATGCCGCTGGCAACCGCAGACATCAAGGTTGATGCGGTGCGCGCATTTGGCGGTGAGGCTTTTCTGTTTGGGGCCAATTTTGACGAGGCGAAAGCCAAAGCGATAGAACTCGCTGAACAGCGTGGCTATACCTTCGTGCCGCCGTTTGACCATCCGGCTGTGATTGCCGGACAGGGCACGCTGGCGATGGAGTTGTTGCAGCAGGATGCGCACCTCGACCGGGTCTTTGTCCCGGTGGGTGGCGGCGGTCTGGCTGCGGGCGTTGCGGTGCTGATCAAGCAGCTGATGCCGCAGATTAAAGTCATCGCGGTGGAGTCAGAAGATTCAGCCTGCCTTAAAGCGGCGCTGGACGCCGGTCATCCGGTCGATCTGCCACGCGTCGGGCTGTTTGCCGAAGGCGTGGCGGTTAAGCGGATTGGCAGTGAAACCTTCCGGCTCTGTCAGGCCTACATCGATGACATCATCACCGTCGACAGCGATGCCATTTGCGCTGCGATGAAAGACCTGTTCGAAGATGTTCGTGCCGTGGCGGAGCCGTCTGGCGCGCTGGCGCTGGCGGGCATGAAGAAGTATATCCAGCAGCACGAGATCAAAGGCGAGCGGCTGGCGCACGTCTTGTCCGGGGCCAACGTTAACTTCCACGGTCTGCGTTACGTCTCCGAGCGTTGCGAGCTGGGTGAACAGCGTGAAGCGCTGCTGGCCGTCACCATCCCGGAACAGCAGGGCAGCTTCCTGCGGTTCTGCCAGACGCTGGGCGGACGTTCAATCACCGAGTTCAACTACCGCTACGCGGACGCGGACAAAGCCTGCATCTTTGTTGGTGTACGTCTGACGCGTGGCGTGGAAGAGCGCAGCGAGATCATCAGTGAACTCACCCGCGGTGGTTATCAGGTGGTCGATCTGTCAGATGATGAGATGGCAAAACTGCATGTGCGTTACATGGTGGGCGGACGCCCTTCCAAGCCGCTGCGTGAACGGCTCTTCAGCTTTGAATTCCCGGAGGCACCTGGCGCGTTGCTGAAGTTCCTGCAAACGCTGGGCACCCACTGGAATATCTCGCTGTTTCACTACCGCAGCCATGGCACCGACTACGGTCGTGTGCTGGCGGCTTTTGAAGTCGGCAGCGATGAGCCACGTTTCGAGGAGCATCTCACCGACCTGGGTTACGACTTTCATGACGAAAGCCAGAACCCGGCGTTCCGCTTCTTCCTGTCAGGCCACTGATTACAGCTGGCTCCAGAAAGCACTAATCAGCGGCTCTCCGAGCCGCTTTTTTTGCACGCAGATGCCGAGTTCGAACGGCGCAACCGAGTCAATATTCTCCAGCAACAGCACGCGGTTCCGCACCGGATCCGGACTGTTCTCCAGCACCACATCCGGCAACAGTGCAATACCGCAACCCAGCGCCACCATCGAGACAATCGCTTCATGGCCCGATACCGTGGCGTAAATCACCGGATTCGGGATGCGCTGGCGGCGAAACCAGAGATCGATACGCCGCCGTGCCGGTCCCTGCACCGGCAGGATAAACGGAATTTTTGACCAGTCGGGCTGCGGCTGGGTGGCCTGGGTGCGGACGGCACAGGGCAGTGCGGGCGCAATCAGCACCAGCGGGATCAGCCCCAGTGGCATAAAATCAATGCTGGCGGGCAGGGTTTCAGGCCGTCCCGCAATCGCCAGATCGGCATCGCCGGAGTGCACTTTTTCCACCGCATCCGCAGCATCACCGGTATCCAGTTTGATTTCGACCTGCGGATGTTCCGCGCGAAAGCGATCGAGAATCGGCGGCAGATGACTGTAGGCCGCCGTCACAGAACAGAACAGTCGCAGTTCGCCGCTGAGTGACGGGCCGTTAAGATCCATCACATGGCGCAGTTGCTGATACTGCAACAGCGTCTGCTGGGCAAACTGGCGCAGGCGTTCGCCCGCTTCCGTTAACGTCACGGTGCGGTTATCACGCAGAAAGAGCGCATGGCCGACATCGTCTTCAAGTCGCTGGATCTGGCGTGACAGTGTGGAAGGGCTGACGTGCATCGCACGCGCCGTGCGCCCGAAGTGGCAGCTTTCTGCCAGATGAAGAAACAGTTTCAGATCCCGTAAATCCATGCGCGCGTCGCCTCTGTTTAGTGTTGCATTTATTGCAATGTGACGTTGTTAATATATCAATTTAAGCAACAGAATTCCTGTCATATGATGGGGTCATTCGCGGCGTTGCATGACACGCCGTTCCTGAACAAAAAAAGCAAACACAACCTTATCGGAGTACCCATGGCTAACTATTTCAACACATTGAACCTGCGCAACCAGCTGGCGCAATTAGGCAAATGTCGTTTCATGGCGCGTGATGAATTCGCGGATGGTGCCAGTTTCCTGAAAGGCAAAAAAGTCGTTATCGTTGGCTGTGGCGCGCAGGGCCTGAACCAGGGTCTGAACATGCGTGATTCAGGTCTGGATGTCGCCTATGCACTGCGTGCCGAAGCGATTGCTGAGAAACGCCCTTCATGGCGCAAAGCGACCGATAACGGTTTCAAAGTGGGTACTTACGAAGATCTGATCCCGCAGGCGGACCTGGTGGTTAACCTGACGCCAGACAAGCAGCACTCTGCTGTCGTTCAGGCTGTTCAGCCGCTGATGAAAGATGGCGCTGCGCTGGGTTACTCGCACGGTTTCAACATCGTTGAAGTGGGCGAAAGCATCCGTAAAGACATCACCGTAGTCATGGTGGCACCGAAGTGCCCGGGTACAGAAGTCCGTGAAGAGTACAAACGCGGCTTTGGTGTTCCGACGCTGATCGCGGTTCACCCGGAAAACGATCCAAAAGGCGAAGGCATGGCGATTGCTAAAGCCTGGGCAGCAGCGACCGGCGGCGATCGTGCTGGCGTGCTGGAGTCCTCCTTCGTTGCAGAAGTGAAATCTGACCTGATGGGTGAGCAGACCATCCTGTGCGGCATGCTGCAGGCGGGTTCACTGCTCTGCTTCGACAAGCTGGTGGCTGAAGGTACGGACCCGGCTTACGCAGAAAAACTGATTCAGTTCGGCTGGGAAACCATTACCGAGTCACTGAAGTTTGGTGGCATCACCCTGATGATGGATCGTCTCTCTAACCCGGCGAAACTGCGCGCTTATGCGCTGTCAGAGCAGCTGAAAACCATCATGGCGCCGCTGTTCCAGAAGCATATGGATGACATCATCTCCGGCGAATTCTCTTCCGGCATGATGGCTGACTGGGCTAACGATGATAAAAACCTGCTGACCTGGCGTGAAGAGACCGGCCAGACCGCATTCGAAACTGCCTCACAGTATGAAGGCAAAATCGAAGAGCAGGAGTACTACGACAAAGGCGTAGTGATGGTTGCAATGGTTAAAGCGGGCGTTGAGCTGGCGTTTGAAACCATGGTCGATGCCGGCATCATCGAAGAGTCTGCTTACTACGAATCACTGCATGAGCTGCCGCTGATTGCGAACACCATCGCACGTAAGCGTCTGTATGAAATGAACGTAGTTATTTCTGATACCGCCGAATATGGTAACTACCTGTTCTCCTTCGCTGCGGTGCCGCTGCTGAAAGAGTTCATGACCACGCTGCAGCCAGGCGATCTGGGTAAAGCTGTTGAAGGCACACAGGTCGACAACGCGCAACTGCGTGACGTTAACGAAGCCGTTCGCCAGCATCCGATTGAAACTGTTGGCCGCAAACTGCGTGGCTACATGACCGACATGAAGCGTATCGCTGTCGCGGGCTAATAACCAGCAACACAGTTTTCAGCAAAACAAACCCCGGCTCGCCGGGGTTTTTTGTTTGTGAACACTGCCTGCATTGCTATAAGACCGTGCCTGTGTCCTTAAGCTTCTTCATTGCTGCCAATATCACTACGCCTTTAAACGCGATTCAGCTTTTTCGAACAGACAACTAATCCACTTCAAGCGATGGGAGCATACGCCTGTAGCAAAGCATAGCGGGCCATGGACAAAAACGCCGGGAGCGTTTTTGAACAACGCAACGCGTTGGCCCGTTTACGGGCGCACCTCAGGGATGAGGTGCGTAATCGCCCGCGCTGAACCCGCCAGGGATGGCGTCTTTTGCGTCTTTGCGGAGGGCGTATGCTCCCTGAGCATGCCGGCTAATATCAAGGCGATTGTTTTTGCCCTTCAGGCAGCACTTCTACGCCTTTAGGGCCGATGTATATATTCCTGAACCGCCCTTTATTTACTAAACCCAACCCATAAAAAAACCCGGCGGCTGCCGGGTTTCACTGACCTTCATCCAACAGGATTAAACGTCATACAATGTCTGGTGACGCGTCTCTTTACAGGCCAGCAACGCTATCAGCGTCAGCACCGCCATCGACGCCAGATACAGCCCCACTGCCTGCAGACCATAATTGGCATTCAGCCAGGTCGCGATGTACGGCGCAACCGAGGCACCCAGAATCGAGGAGAGATTATAGGAGAACGAGGCACCGGTATAACGCACTTCGGTCGGGAACAGCTCCGGCAGCAGCGCGCCCATCGGGCCAAACGTCAGCCCCATAATGCTCAGACCCAGCAGCAGAAACGCCATCACCAGCGCCTGTGAACCGGAACCCAGCATTGCCGGGAACAGGAACGAAAACGCGATAATCATCAGCGTAATGGTAATCATCGTCTTGCGACGACCAAAACGGTCGGCCAGCAAACCGGCAATCGGCACCATCACACCAAAACCAATCACCGCCAGCATCAGCATCCACAGCATACTGTTACGCGGAATGCCCAGACCCGCTGGTGCTGGCGTGGTGCCATAGCTCATCGAATAGACGGTCATGATATAGAACAGCGTATAGGTCGCCAGCATGATAAAGGTGCCGAGAATGGTGGCAGTCAGATGCTTGCCCAGCAGCGCCGCAATCGGCACGCGAACCTGCTTCTTCTCTTTCTGCACTTTGGCAAACACCGGGCTCTCATGCAGCGACACGCGCACATACAGGCCAATCAGCACTAGTACAGCGGAGAGAATAAACGGCACACGCCAGCCCCACTGCATAAACTGCTCATCGGTCAGCAGCCAGGAGAGCAGCAGGAAAGTCCCGTTCGCGAAGAAAAAGCCAATCGGCGCACCCAGTTGAGGGAAAGAGCCATAAAGCGCACGCTTCTTCGCCGGGGCGTTTTCCGTCGCCAGCAGCGCCGCGCCGCCCCATTCACCGCCCAGCCCCAGCCCCTGACCAAAACGCGCCAGCGCCAGCAGCAGCGGCGCCAGCACACCGATGGTTTCATAGCTCGGCAACAGGCCAATCACCACGGTAGAGATCCCCATGGTCAGCAGCGAGGCAACCAGCGTGGCTTTACGCCCGACGCGATCGCCAAAGTGACCAAACACCGCAGAGCCAATCGGGCGCGCGATAAAGGCGATAGCAAAAGTGGCCAGCGACTGTAGCGTCGCGACCGTGGCATCACCCTGCGGGAAGAAAATGTGCGGGAAAACAATGACCGCAGCAGTGGCATAAATATAGAAGTCAAAGAACTCGATGGCCGTGCCGACCAGCGAGGCAATCACCACTTTACTGCGTGAGTTAACCGGTGTGGGATCCTGCTGTTTGTCGAGTGTATCTGTGAGGGAGGCTTGCATAACTGTTTCTTATTTGTAAATACAGACAAAGAATCTTACGCATCTGCCAGAGCGCATTCAATGATGAAAACCCGCGCCGCGTCTGGCTTCAGAGGGCAAAAAGAGGATAATTTCTGTGGTGTGACGAATGCCGGGCGATACCGGGGTAAACCGGACGATATCTGGCGGGATACTCTAAGAAAGGGCTAAATAAAAGTGACCCCTCAGCTATTCATCCTGTTATCTGGTGAAAAAATAGCCGAAGGGTGACATTTTCCGCTGTTGTTAACGGATTACGATGCTTTGCGGCGGGATGCGCTGCCCGCTTCCGGCATCTGAGGGTCGTCTTTATATTTGGCCGTCGCGATCCACGCTGCACAGAACAGCGTCAGACGGGCGAAGAAATAGAAGAACGCCATCAGACCGAGTACAGAACCAAAGGCTGCACCGGAAGGTGAAGTCGCCAGCTTCGGCAGCGTCAGCGTCATCACAAACTTAATCACCTCAAAGCCGATTGCCGCCAGCAGGGTGCCGCGGAACAGCGCTTTCTTGCGCGGCTTATGACGCGGCAGAATCCAGAAAATCCAGAGGAACAACAGGTAGTTCGCCAGAACGGAAATCGACGTGGCGATAATGGTCAGGGCAGGCCGTAACCACTCAATGCCATCCAGTCCCAGCGCACTCACAATGGTCGCCTGGGCAGAACCGGCCACCGAGGTCAGCGACAGCGTAATCACCAGCGCCAGCATCAGACCCGTCAGCGACAGGAAGTCGCGAATATAACGCTTCCAGATCTTCTCCTGATCATCCGGTTTGCGTTCCCACACGTCGCGCGACTGGGCGCGGATCGCTTCACGCAGGTTTCCCATCCAGTTAAGACCGGAGTAGAGCGCCAGCAGTAAACCGGTAATACCCACGGTGGCGCGCTGCTGAATGGCGGTATTCACCGTATTCTTCAGCGTGGTTGCCAGCGTCGGGTCACTGATGCTGCTGACGATTTTGTTGATGATATCGGTCAGCAGATCCTGATTCGATGCCAGCACAAAACCCACGGCGGCAAACGACACCATCAGAATGGGGATCAGCGATAAAAATGAAAAATAAGTAATGGCTGCGCCAAACTGACTGCCGAGTCGGTCATTAAAGCGGTCGAGAGCGCGAATAAAATGCGCTACCGCCGGAATAGACTGGAACCAGGTGGCGAAGCGCGACACGCGAACAATCGACTCATCCACGGTGTGATTGCCAGTTTTAATATCGATAAGCGGCTTTTCTGGCTGCATATCCTGCGGGTTTTCCTGCTTGTCTGTCATAGACCTTCACTGTCCTGTTTATCATTAAAATCAAAGTATAGCCGCTCAGGTGACGTACTCCTGTAACACCTGACTCAGCCACTCCATAAATACCCTTACGCGGCGTGCCACATTGCGTCGGTGCGGATAGAGCAGATGGATCGGCATCGGCCTGGCGGGAAAGCGATGCAGCACTTCCACCAGCTCGCCCCTTTCCAGTAATGTCTGAATCCCGGCGGCGGGCACCTGAATAATCCCCAGCCCTGCCAGACAGGCGGCGCGGTAGGTTTCCGTGCTGTTCACCGTCACCACGCCACCGGTATGAACGTAATGGCACTGCCTGCCATCAAAATATTCAAAGCCGGGTGAGGCCTGGCCGAGCTGCTGGCTGTAATGCACCATCGCATGCTGCGACAGCTCTTCCAGCCGGATTGGCATGCCGAACCGCGAAAGGTAGCCAGGGCTGGCGCAGTTGATCAAGGTATGAGTACCAATTTTTCGCGCAATCAGCCCCGAATCCTTCAGCTCACCGACCCGGATGACGCAGTCAAATCCTTCCCGGATCACATCCACCTGTCGGTCGCTGCTGCTCAGCTCAATTTCCACGCCCGGGTAGTGCTGCAAAAATTCCGGCAGCCTTGGCAGGATAAAGCCGGTGGCCATCGCCACTGACATATCGACCCGAAGTTTACCGCTGAGCGAAGCGGGCTCGTGCTGAAACAGGCTGTCCATATCGTCAATCATCGACAACAGATCCAGGCAGCGGTCGTAATAGACCAGGCCATCCTGGGTTAGTTGCACCCGGCGCGTGGTGCGATGCAGCAAACGTGTTGCCATTTGATTCTCCAGCGCCTGAATCTGTCGCGATACGCTGCCTTTAGGTATGCCCAAACTCTCTGCCGCGCGGGTAAAACTGCCCATTTCGGCCACCCGCACAAACACCTGCATTGCGTGAATTTTGTCCATGTTGTTCACCGATTGTTGTTTTTATTGAAACAGTGATGCGCGTTTAACCCTGTTTATAGATCAATAATTCGCGAATATCCTTAACCCGTGTTCAATTTTTCAACAGGTGTGTGAGATGAATCAGAAAGTGGCGTTAATTACCGGTGCAAACCGCGGTTTAGGCCGCAATGGGGCCTTAAAACTGGCTGACAGAGGCACAGATATTATTCTGACTTACCGCAGCCATGCCGATGAGGCGCTGTCGGTTGTAAAGGAAATTGAAGCGCTGGGACAGCGCGCCGTGGCGCTGGCGCTGGATGTTGGCGAAACCGGGCAGTTTGATCGCTTTGTCGGTGAAGTGAAAGAGGTACTGCAACAGCAGTGGCAGCGTGAGCGCTTTGACTATTTAGTGAACAACGCCGGTCACGGACACTACAAGCCGTTTACCGACACCACCGAGGCGGAATTTGATGCACTGGTGAATGTGCATTTCAAAGGGCCTTACTTCCTGACCCAGAAGCTGCTGCCGCTGATTAACGACGGGGGGCGCATACTGAATATCTCCAGCGGTCTGACCCGTCTGGTCTATCCTGGCTCCGCGACCTATGCGTCGATGAAAGGGGCGATGGAAGTCCTGACACGCTATCAGGCGAAAGAGCTGGGTGAACGCCGCATTCGCGTCAATATTCTGGCACCTGGTGCGATAGAGACAGACTTTGGCGGAGGACGTGTGCGTGATACCCGCGAGATTAACGACCAGATTGCCGGGCTGACGGCGCTGGGTCGGGTCGGACTGCCGGATGATATCGGCGACGCTATCAGCGCGATCCTCAGTGATGAAACCGGCTGGATCACCGCGCAGCGCATTGAAGCGTCAGGCGGGCAGGGAATTTGACCGCTGGCGGCGTCGCGGAAAACACGACGCCGCTGATTTTACAGCGCAATGGTGCCGTCGATAACGGTCACAGTATTGCCGCCAATCCAGATGGTCTCACCGGCAAAGGTCACGTTCACCCGACCCGCGCGCTGCAGGGCCGTGCCCTGACGAACGCGATACGGGGTGGTTTGTCCTGCCGCGGCGAAGTAACGTGCCAGACAGGCGTTGGCGCTGCCAGTCACCGGATCTTCGGTCAGGCTGCCATTCTCCACCAGCAGACCGCGTACTTCATACTGTTCAGGCTCATCCGCAGGCAGACGACCAAAAGGCATGATGCCCGAGACACCCGCATGCTGAATCAGACGCTGCAATTCACTGACATCGGGCTGCAGCGCCAGTACCGCTTCAGCGCTGATCATCGGTATGAGCAGCCAGCGAATCCCCATGTCCACTACCGTCGGACTTTGCGTCAGATCGAACGCATCGCTGTTTAAGGCGTTACTCATCCGCGCATCCTGCCAGGGCATCAGCGCGGCAGCCGGCGCGGCAAATGCCAGGCCCGCGTCACCAATCTTCACCGTCACGTTACCGACGCCGCACTCCTGCACGATTTCACCCGGCGTGCGGGTTGGCCATCCCGCCTCCAGCAGCGCATGGGCGGTGCCCAGCGTCGGATGACCGGCAAATGGCAGTTCCCCTTCAACGGTAAAAATCCGCACCCGATAGTCCGCCTCTTCATGCTGAGGCGGCAGGACAAAGGTGGTTTCCGACAGGTTTGTCCAGCGGGCAATCGCCGCCAGCTGGCTGTCGCTTAACCCCTGAGCATCCATGATCACCGCCAGCGGATTGCCGTTAAAGGCTGATGAGGTAAACACATCGACTTGCTTAAACGCGACCTTCATTGTGACTCCTTGCTCTGGGTTCAGTGTGGCCTTTTCTCTGCCGGATGATTGCTTATAACCGCTAACAGCGTTATCAATAAGTTAAAGATTTTACCGGAGACTGTGAATGCTGACGATCCTGGGACGCGCCTCCTCAATCAACGTGCGCAAAGTATTATGGCTGTGTGACGAGCTTGACCTTGATTACCAGCGCGAAGAGTGGGGCGACGGCTTCCGTTCAACGCACCTGCCCGAATTCATGGCACTCAACCCGAATGCGATGGTGCCCGTATTAAAAGATGATGACTTTGTGATGTGGGAATCTAACGCCATTCTGCGCTATCTGGCGAACACCTATGGTGGTGAATGGCTTTATCCTCTGCATCCGCAGACGCGTGCGCCTGTTGATCAGTGGATGGACTGGCAATCCACCGAACTCAACACCTCATGGCGCTACGCCTTTATGTCGCTGGTTCGAAACTCACCGGCCCATCAGGACCCGCGACTGCTGGCTGCAGCCAGCAAAGGCTGGGCGCACACCATGAGCATTCTCAATCAGCAACTGGAAAAAACCGGCCGCTACGTCGCCGGACGCAATTTTACCCTGGCAGACATTCCGATTGGCCTGGCAGTGAACCGCTGGTTTGAAACCCCGCTCGATCATCCCGACTATCCGGCGGTGCGCACCTATTATGAGCGTCTGACTGAACGTCGCGGCTATACCGTCTGGGGCCGCAACGGTACACCCTGAGCTTCGCCGCACGGCACGCCCGCCAGTTCACAGGCGATTTCGCCCGCGCGCTGAATCGCCCGGGTGTAGCGCGCATCAAACGGATAGCAGCAGGAGAGACGCAGCGCATGATTGTAGCGCTCACTCAATGAATAGAGCGCGCCAGGCGTGACGCAAATCTGCTCCTGCAGCAGCCGATCAAACATCTCGGTGGTAGTCACGCCGCCCGGTAACTCGACCCAGAAAACAAACCCACCGCGTGGCAGCGTCGCGCGGGTTCCCACCGGGAAGTAGCGTGCGATCAGACCGCGCGCCTCATCCAGATTGGCCGCGTAGCGACGACGCAGTGTGCGCAGATGGTGATCGTAACCGCCGGACGCAAGAAACTCCGCCAGCGTTTCCGAGAGCAGGGCGGATTCGGCCATCGACGATACTGCTTTCAGTCGGGCAATCGCGTCATGAAAACGGCCTGCGGCAGTCCAGCCAAGTCGGAAGTCGGGTGCCACGGTTTTGGTAAAGCTGGTGCAGTAAATCACCCAGCCATCGCGATCAAAGGCTTTCACGGCGGGCGAGAGTGGCCAGTCGAACTGCAACTCGTCATACAGCCCGTCTTCTATCAGCGGAACGTGGTAAGTATTCACTAACTTCGCCAGCCGCTTCTTATTCTCCAGCGACATGCCACAGCCCAGCGGGTTCTGCACGCTGGGCATCGCAATCAGTGCCTTAATACGCTGCTCCTGCAGCAGCATCTCCAGCGCATCCAGCGACAGGCCATGTTGCGGATCGGTAGGGATTTCCAGCGCCTTCAGGCCCAGCGACGCCAGCAGCGGGAAGAGGAAGAAGTAAGTCGGCGACTCCAGCCCGACACAGTCGCCGGGCTGCGTCACCGCCCGCAGCGCCAGCTGTAATGCCTCCATACAACCGTGGGTCAGGGTGATCTCATCGGCGGTGAGCGTTTGCCCGGCGTGCAGCGCCCGTCGTGCAATCTCCTCCCGTAAGCGCTCACTACCAGGCGGAAGTGCATAGCGCCCGATGATGTTGGGATGACGGCGCAGCAGTGAGGCGGTAATCCGGGCGATGCGCGCCGCCGGAAACAGCTCGCTGTCCTGCGGGCAGGCCAGCGAGATATTGGTGTAGTCGGGATGGTTCTGCGCTGCAAACACCTTATCAATCAGGTCGAGCTTGCCGCTACTGGGGTCGCGTACCCGGGCTTTATGCTGACCGTGACGTGTGACGGCGGGCAATACGCCGCGCACGTAGTACCCCGACTGCGGACGCGCCTCAATCAGCCCGCGATCTTCCAGCATCTGCCAGGCATTCAATACCGTATTGACGCTGACCTGGTGTGACTGGGCAACGCGACGGATCGCCGGCAGGCGTTTACCGGGTTTCAGCGTGCCCTGATGGATGGCCTCAGCGAAGCTGTCTGCGAGCTGCTGATAGAGTGGCTGATCGGAAGTGGGAGCAAGGGACACAGAAGCCTCCGGCGTAGATGGGTACAATTGCTGTTAACGGGAACTGTAACCATAACAATAGTAATTTTGTGTCACTGTTACCATCTCTTTCTCCGCCGTAGCATAGAACTCTGTCCACTTTCAGGAGAGCCACTATGCTCGATCCCTCTTTCTTCAGTTACGTCACCGTGATGTCCATTACGCCAGGCCCGAACAATCTGTTGCTGGCGACGTCCGGCGTCAATTTTGGCATGCGGCGGACCCTGCCGATGGTGTTTGGCATTTTAGTGGGCTGCGCGTTACAGACGGTGATTGCCGGGATGGCGCTGGAAATATTGCTGCACTGGATGGCGGCGATTCGCCTGCCGCTGACGCTGGCAGGCTGTACCTATCTGATGTGGTTATCCTGGAAAATTTTTCGCGCCGGTGCACCGGAAGCGCGAACCCGACCACAGCCGATGACGCTGGTGGGCGGTGCCTGCTTCCAGGCGATCAACCCCAAAGCCTGGCTGATGGCCACTAACGTCGCGCTGCTCTACACCGGCAGCAGCGGCGTGCTGACGGTGATGATCGGCTTTATGCTGCTCAATCTGCCCTGCATCCTGATCTGGGCTGCGCTGGGCGATCGCCTGCGCAGCCATCTGCAGATTGCCTGGAAGCGTCAGCTTTTTAACAGCCTGATGGCGCTGTCATTGGTGGCGACCACCGTCTGGATGCTGACCGACGCGCTGCTGGCCGCTTAATCGGGCGCACCGGGTGCGGTGGCCGACGGCCATTTCCAGTTCTGCACCTCCGGCAAATCTTCGCCATGTTCACGGACATACCGGTGATGTTCCGCCAGACGCTGCTGTAAATCCTCCAGCAGCTCGTGATGGGCGTCGGCCAGACCCGGCACCCGCAGAATCACCTCCTGCGCCAGATGATAGCGGTCAAGCTCGTTCAGCACCGTCATATCAAATGGCGTGGTGGTGGTTCCCTCTTCATTGAAGCCGCGCACATGGATGTTGCGGTGATTGGTGCGGGAATAGGTCAGGCGATGTATCAGCGTCGGATAGCCGTGGAAGGCAAAAATCACCGGCTTATCCTGGGTAAACAGGGCGTCGAATTCCGCATCAGACTTGCCATGCGGATGCTTATCCTGCGGCTGCAGCGCCAGTAAATCGACCACGTTCACCACCCGGATGCGCAGTTCGGGCAGCATCTCGCGCAGCAGATCCACCGCCGCCATTGTCTCCATGGTCGGCACATCCCCGGCACAGGCCATCACCACATCCGGCTGTTCATTCTCCGGCGTCGTGCCTGCCCAGCGCCATTCGCCCATCCCCGCTTCGCAATGCGCCACGGCGCTGACCATATCCAGCCACTGCGGCGCTGGCTGTTTGCCCGCGACAATCACATTGATCCGGTTCCAGGTGCGCAGGCAGTGATCGCCAACCCACAGCAGCGTATTGGCATCAGGCGGCAGATAGATGCGCACGATATCCGCTTTCTTGTTGGCGACGTGATCCATAAAGCCCGGATCCTGATGGCTGTAGCCGTTGTGGTCCTGTCGCCAGACGTGGGAAGAGAGCAGGTAGTTCAGCGATGAAATCGGCTTACGCCAGCCCAGCTTACGCGACACTTTCAGCCACTTGGCATGCTGGTTAAACATCGAATCGACAATGTGGATAAAGGCTTCATAGCAGTTGAACAGCCCGTGACGGCCGGTCAGCAGATAACCTTCCAGCCAGCCCTGACACTGATGCTCACTGAGGATTTCCATTACCCGGCCATCCCGCGCCAGCTGCTCATCATAAGGCTCGGTTCGTTCCAGCCAGGTGCGGCTGGTTACGTCGAACACCGGCGTCAGTCGGTTAGAGGCAGTCTCATCCGGGCCAAACAGGCGGAAGTTATCGCGGTTGCGCTGAAACAGCACGCTGAGATAGCGGCCCAGATGCTCCGTGGCCTGCGCCATCTCTGTGCCTGGCTCGCTGACCTTGCAGGCAAACTCCGCCAGCGCAGGCGTATCCAGCTCGCGGCGCAGCAGGCCGCCATTGGCATAGGGTGATGCGCCCATGCGTTTATCGCCTTCCGGTGCCAGCGCCTGCAGTTCCGGTTTTAAGCGACCCTGTTCATCAAACAGGTCATCGGGCTGATAGCTGCGCATCCACGTCTCAAGGATCTGGCGATGACCGTCATCTTCACGACAGGCGGCGACCGGTACCTGATGCGCCCGCCAGAAATCTTCCACTTTCTTACCGTCGACCGTTTTGGGGCCGGTCCAGCCTTTGGGGCTGCGCAGGATGATCATCGGCCAGCGCGGCACATCGTCACTGGCGTTGCCGCTGCGGGCTTCACGCTGATACGCGGCGATTTTACTGAAGGCGTTATCCAGCGCCTCCGCCATCAGCGGATGCATTTTTTCCGGGTCATGCCCGCTGACAAACAGCGGTTCATAACCGTAGCCGCTGAATAGCTGGTGGAGATCGTCGTCGCTGCTGCGACCCAGCAATGTCGGGTTGGCAATCTTATAACCGTTGAGATGCAGAATCGGCAGCACCGCGCCGTCACGTTCAGGATTGAGGAATTTGATGCCGTGCCAGCTGGAGGCCAGCGGGCCGGTCTCGGCTTCACCGTCGCCAATCACGCACGGCACCACCAGATCGGGATTATCGAAAGCGGCACCAAAGGCATGGGAGAGCGAATAGCCCAGCTCACCGCCTTCATTAATCGAGCCGGGGGTTTCCGGTGCTGCGTGGCTGGGAATGCCGCCCGGAAACGAGAACTGCTTAAACAGGCGCTGCATGCCCGCTGCATCCGGGGAGATGTGCGGATAAATTTCGCTGTAGCTGCCCTCCAGCCAGGTATTTGCCACCATGCCGGGGCCGCCGTGTCCGGGCCCGCAGATGTAGATCATATTCAGGTTCTGTTTGCGGATAACACGGTTGAGATGGGCATAGATAAAATTCAGCCCTGGCGTGGTGCCCCAGTGGCCCAGCAGACGCGGTTTGATGTGCTCCGGTTTGAGCGGTTCGCGTAACAGTGGGTTATCCATCAGGTAAATCTGTCCGACGGAGAGGTAATTTGCTGCCCGCCAGTAGCGGTCGATCAGCGTGAATTCCGGTAACGCAGGGGAGTAAGACATGCCGGTTCCTCTTGAGCGTTCAGCTAAAAGATGCCTTAACCCTAATAGAGAATACCCGGTACGACCAGGCAACCGGCCAATAAAAAAGGCCCCGCAGTGCGGAGCCTCTTTATCAATGGCGCTGAATTACTTGCCGACGACGAATGCGGTTTCCCGTCCTTCATCGTTGGCCGCCATCGGGGTGACCGGCGAGTAATCGAGATGCAGAATGCGGCTGGTTTCAGCTAACACTTTCTCTGTCAGCGCCACGTCACCGTTCAGTTTGCGCCCCCAGGAAGGGATCACCGCACGGATTTTGTTCTGCCATTCCGGCGAAGCCATCTGCTCAGGACAGACCTTGTGCAGCAGCTCCAGCATGATCGGTGCCGCGGTAGAGGCACCTGGCGAGGCACCCAGCAGCGCTGAAATCGTACCATCCTGTGAGGCAACCACTTCGGTGCCCAGACGCAATACCGCGCCTTCTTTCTCATCTTTCTTGATGATCTGCACACGCTGACCGGCAGTGACTAAACGCCAGTCCTCCTGCTTCGCCTGCGGCACATAGGCGCGCAGGGCGTCCATCCGGTCGCGATCGCTTTGCAGCACCTGATCCATCAGGTATTTCACCAGGTCAAAACTTTTCAGCCCCACTTTCACCATCGGCAGCATATTGCTGCTGTTCAGCGAGGTGAACATATCCATCAGCGAACCCTGCTTCAGGAACTTGGTTGAGAAGGTGGCGAACGGGCCAAACAGCAATACCTGCTTGCCATCCAGCACGCGGGTGTCGACGTGCGGTACGGACATCGGTGGTGCGCCGACGCTGGCTTTACCGTAGACCTTCGCCATGTGCTGCGCGACGACCTGCGGATTTTCAGTGACCAGGAACGAACCGCCCACCGGGAAGCCGGCGTAGCCGTTGGCTTCCGGGATACCGGCTTTCTGCAACAGCGGTAACGCCGCGCCGCCCGCACCGATAAAGATTTTACCTGCCGTCAGTGTACGACGCGTGCCGCTGTTCAGACACTGCAGGGTGACCTGCCAGCGACCATCGGCGAGCTGCTTCAGCTCACGCACTTCCTGGCGCAGACGCAGCTGGAAATTCGCTTTCTTCTCTAATGCGGCGATCAGCTGACGGGTGATTTCACCGAAGTTCACATCGGTGCCCATCTCTGTCCAGGTCGCGGCCACTTTCTGGCTGCGGTCGCGGCCATTCATTACCAGCGGGATCCAGCGGGCAATCTGCTTCGGATCTTCGGAGTAGGCCATGCCACGGAACAGGGTGCTTTTCTGCAACGCACTGAAACGCTTGCGCAGGAACTCGACATTGTCGTCGCCCCAGACGAAGCTCATGTGTGGCGTGCTGTGAATAAAGCTTTCAGGGTTGCGCAGGTTGCCTTTCTGGACCTGATAAGCCCAGAACTGGCGGGAAATCTGGAACGATTCGTTGATCGTTACCGCTTTGGAGATGTCGATGCTGCCATCCGCCTGCTGAGGCGTATAGTTCAGCTCCGCCAGCGCCGCATGACCGGTGCCCGCGTTATTCCAGCCGTTGGACGACTCTTCGGCCACGCTGTCGAGCCGCTCCACCATTTCGATGGACCAGTCCGGCTCTAAGTCCTGCAGCCATGCACCGAGGGTAGCGCTCATCACACCTGCGCCAATCAGCAGCACGTCAACGTCTTTGCGCTCCTGCGCGGTAGTAGTGGTGTCCTTTGCCATGGCACTCATCGCGAGCGCAAGGTTTATAGCTGAATTGCACATGAGGCGACATCTCCTCTTCTGTTGACCTGAAGCCCAACAGTTTCGCAGGCGAAATAGTCACGCTTCTTTCGAGCGCGTTGCGCTATTTCTCAAAGGTTAAGTCTCAGGTATAGGGTTAAAGCGGTGATAACGCGTTAACTGCACGTTATGCTTTGTCATCCGAATATAACATTCTCGCATCTGAATTAAACATTTGTTTATTTTTTAAATGCAGAAATGATTCAGCATAAGAATTAATCATCACGGGCAGTGGCGTATTAGCGGTTTTTTAGAGTGAAGTCAGTAGGTTAACTGAAAAGAGTTGTTGCGTAAAAGCCCTATGCTGGTGCAACGCAGAAATGGGTGCAAACGGTGCGGAATTATTTAATTCGCTGAAATTTAGCGATTTATTATGCAATAAGGAATAACAGGAATCAGGTGAAGAGAGCCTGAATAGCTGCTTGTGTAAAAATAATGTTACATTTTTGTGAGTCTGAAAATGCGTGCACGCCGGTGCACGCATCGGATTCACTTATGACTGGTTCGCACTGGCAGGCAGCTTTTTCAGACTTATCGCCATGCGGTTATAGGTGTTCATCAGGCCAATGGCGATGTTCAGATCGACAATCTCTTTCTCGCTAAACTGCGCTTTTAATGTGTCATAGCAGGCATCCGGCGCGCCCTGCTGAGCAATCAGCGTCAGGCATTCAGCCCAGTGCAGGGCCGCCTTCTCTTTATCGCTGAACAGCGTGCCGGATTCTTGCCAGACCTGGGTCAGTACGATCTTATCCCAGCCCATACCCGATTTATTCAGCGCTTTAGTATGTAAATCAATGCAGTAAGCGCAGCCGTTAATCTGCGATATGCGCAGGAACAACAGTTCCAGTAAAGTGAGCGGCAGATCGGTTTGCGCCAGATAACTGTACACGCCGCCCAGCGCTTTCATGCCTGCTGGTGCCGCACTGTGAAAATCGATACGTTCGCTCATCTTATTGCCTCCTGGGGTTGATGGGGCGATTCTCGGCCTTTCAATGGAGCAGATAAAGTGCCAAAAAATGAAAGTCTGACTGGTCCATCGCCGCTTTCGACGCTGACGCTCCAGCGCGGCACGTCACGTGGCTTCAGCGAACAGCTACGCCAGCTGATTGAGCAGGCGATTGGGGAAGGACGCTTGCCGCCCGGTGCGCGTCTGCCTTCCTGTCGCGATCTGGCGGCACAGCTCGGCGTGGCGCGCGGCACCGTTCGCTCCAGCTATGACATGCTGGTCGATGGTCAGTTTCTGCAGGCCAGAGGCGCGGCGGGCACCTTCGTCAGCGCACTACCGCCGTTAAAACCGGCCATCGCCAGTGCTGAACGCCATCTGCTGGCGGGTACAGAAGCGGCTGAAGCACCTCCGCTGACCTTTCAGATGGGGATTCCGGCCAGTGATGCGTTCCCGGTTAAAGTCTGGCTGCGCATTCTGCAGCGTCAGGCGCGCATGCAGGTCAGCAGACCGGCCTGTTATCCCGATCCACGCGGCAGCTTAACGCTGCGCCAGGCGCTGGTGGCCTATCTGGCAGTGGCGCGCGGCCTGCGCTGTCAGGCGGACCAGATCATTATTACCAGCGGCTATGCGGGAGCGATGGGCCTGATTGGCCTGGCGATGGATTTTCAGGGCAAAACGGCCTGGCTGGAAGATCCCGGATTCTGGGTGGCGCGTCGCGCGGTTGACGCGCTGCGCGTTACGCCGGTAGCCGTGCCGGTGGATGCTGAAGGGTTACAGGTAGAGGCCGGGATGGCCCGCGCGCCGGATGCCGCTTTCGCGCTGGTCACGCCGGGACAGCAGGCGCCACTTGGCATGACGATGAGCCTCGCGCGCCGCCATGAATTGCTGAGCTGGGCCAGCCGCGAACAGCGCTGGATTATCGAAGATGACTATCTTGGCGAGCTTCAGCCCGGTAATCACGCGGCACCGGCACTGGCTGCGCTTGACAGCGAAGGGCGGGTATTGCACATCGGCACCTTCAGTAAGACGCTGACGCCGCAACTGAGGCTCGGTTTTATCGTGGTTCCGCCGGCGCTGATAACCCGGTTCGGCGAAGTGTGTGCATTGCTTGCGCCAGCCTCTTCGGGATTGCTGCACAATGCGGTAGCGGAGTTTCTGCGTGAAGGTCACTTTATGCGGCATCTGCGGCGCATGAAGCGCGTCTATCAGGAGCGGCTGGAGCAGATGATCGCGGCGCTCCATCCTTACTTTCCCGACCTGCAACGCGCCGGGCTGGCGGTGATTGTCCGCTTACCTGCCGGTACGCCAGATGAGGTGATTGCGCTGCAGGCAGCAGAGTGGGGCATGGCACCGTCGCCGCTGTCGATCTGGTATCAGCAGGCCGATCAACGCGGTGCGGGCCTGATACTGGGTGCGGCACATCTGCCGCGTGAGGGTTATGCGCGTAGCGCCGAACGGCTAAAAGCGCTGGTCGATGCGCAGGCGGTCAGCTCCTGAACCAGCGACGCCAGACAAAGCGGATCACAAAAAACTCCAGTGCGCCGAGCACTAAAAACCAGACGCAAAACACCACGGTGTAGAGCTGATTCAGATCCTGCAAATGGAACATCTGCAACAGATGCTGCGCCACCGTCACGCTAAAAGCGGGCGCGGGCAGCAGCAGCGCCGAGAGAAAGCCCAGCAGCAAAATGCCACCCGGCACGATCAACGTCTCAAAAGGGTTATTCATAACCGGTTTCCCATATTTATCAGCCCGGCATTTTCCGGTAATCGGCGACAGGGTTCAATGGTGGCGTGCGGCAAAGCGCCATCCCGCAGCCTGAACCGGTCAGGTCAGCCCGGAGAAAATGCTTTGCCACCATCGACTTAGCGCTATTCATAGCGAATGATAAGAGTTATAGCCTTTGCTATACTTAAATCCCTGATTTTACTGTCTTTTTATCTTTGGGTTTGCGTGATAGACTGCGCCCACTTTTTCATAACTGAACACTTTGTGTGGTGAATTCAGCGTGAATTGCCGCTTTTTCGCCCCAGGTGAATAAATCATGACCTTTATTGCCACTTTAATTCTTGCACTGGGTATGTCGATGGACGCGTTTGCTGCTGCGCTGGGCAAAGGTGCCACGCTGCATCGTCCTGGTTTTAAAGAAGCGCTGCGTACCGGTCTGATCTTTGGCTCTATTGAAGCGCTGACTCCACTGATTGGCTGGGCGCTTGGCCTGGCCGCCAGCCGTTACATTATGGCGTGGGATCACTGGGTTGCCTTCAGCCTGCTGGCGTTTCTCGGTGGCCGTATGATGATGGAAGGTTTCCGTCAGACTGCCGTTGCAGAACCCTGCGAAGCGCCGCAAAGTCATGGCTTTATGGTGCTGGCAACCACCGCCGTCGCGACCAGCCTGGATGCGCTGGCGGTCGGTGTCGGTCTGGCTTTCCTGCAGGTGAATATCATCACCACCGCGCTGACCATTGGTGCTGCTACCACGGTAATGGCGACGACAGGCGTACTGGTCGGGCGCTTTATCGGCCCGGTACTCGGCAAATGGGCGGAAGTGCTGGGTGGCTTGGTCTTAATCGCTGTAGGCTCCACCATTCTGTTGCAACATCTTGGCTACATGGGCTAGGGCTTTTGCCTGAAAAAGCCCCATTTTTGTGATCTGGTTCAAATTTATTTGCTGTTAAAACGCACAGAGGCTATACTTTTTCAGTATATCTTCAACTAAATTTGAAACAGGTATTCTATGAAACGCATCATTAAACACGTGTTCCGCGCTTACGTTGAGACGTTCAAACACGTACCGCCGGGTGCCATGTACTAAGCACCCCGCAAGAAACCCTCGATAATCGCGGTCAGGGATCGACCTGTGATTATCACCTTCTCTGTTTTTTGCTGCTCTTGCTTCTCGCTGATTTAAAACCGCGTTTTGGTACTTCTGGTGAATCTTTTCTGCTCCTCCTCTCCCCATTCAGCCATCTAAGCATTTAAATGGTTAAAATAAATAAGCATATACGTTGCTAAATTATTATCGCTATGTCTTAATGCGTCATCGGTTTGGAACACAGACCTTATGAAAGCAGTTTTAGTAAAGTAGTCTTCAGTTCAAGTGTTATCCACAGATATCCTTCTTCGAAAGCCTCCTCCTAAGTGCCCAATAAGTAAATCTAGAACTACAGGCCATCTTCGCCGCTCTTAGTGGCTAATCGATTAAGGAAATATCTATGTCTAACAAAATGACTGGTTTAGTAAAATGGTTTAATTCAGATAAAGGTTTTGGCTTTATCACTCCCGATGATGGCAGCAAAGATGTATTCGTGCATTTCTCTGCTATCCAGGGTGATAACTATAAAACGCTTGATGAAGGTCAGAAAGTCTCCTTCACCATTGAAAATGGCGCTAAAGGCCCTGCAGCTGGCAATGTCACAGCGCTGTAAGCCGCGCTCATTATCAGCGACGTTTACAATAGCGATGAAGACATAAGTCTGAGCAGATAAGCTCTGCTGATAATAAAATAAACCCGCCCAGTGCGGGTTTTTTATTGCCTGAAATTCGTATTGTCTCTTGCCTTCCCGCTTACACCAGACAGTTTCCCCGCCAGAGTTCATCACCCGCAACGCCCGCTTCTTCTTATGCGAAACCCCATACTTTTTCACACCATCACGCGGATAACCCGCCCCCAACCCGATCCCGTCCTACACTGAATTATTCCTCCCAAATCAGGAGCAGCGGATGATCCAGAAGCATCGACGAAAACAGGCAGCGATTGTGGCAGGCGTGGGATTAGGTGTGGCAGCTACGCTTTGGGGCATGAAACGCTGGCAGGCGCTGAAGCAGACGCCGCCAGTGTCACCGCGCAGTCATCACGCCGGGCTGGCGGGTTACTTTCAGCAGGTGGGCGACTGGCGCATGTTTACCCGCGTGACGCCCAATGAAGATCGGGGACTGCCGGTAGTGCTGGTTCACGGTCTGGTGATGTCGGGCCGTGCGATGGAGCCACTGGCGCTGGCGCTGGGTCGCGACTATCACGTACTGGTGCCGGATTTGCCCGGTTTTGGAGCCAGTGCGCTGCCGGCTTCTGCGCCGATCATGTCCGTGGATGAGCAGGCTGACGCACTCTGGCTCTGGCTGCAGCACAACGGGTTTCAGCGTGCCATCTGGGTCGGCAACTCGTTTGGCTGTCAGATTCTGGCGGCACTGGCGGTGAAATATCCGCAGGCGGTGGCAGGGCTGGTGTTGCAGGGGCCGACGGTCGATCGTCATGCCCGCAGCCTGCCGCGTCAGCTGTGGCGCAGCTGGCGTAATGGCCGCCTGGAAACGCGTCGTCCACCGGGGCCGCTGGCCCGCATCGATTACGCTAAAGCGGGGCTCTGGCGCGCCTTTGGCACGATGCGCGCCATGCTGCGTGACCGCATCGAACATCGTCTGACTTACATTACTGCGCCGACGCTGCTGCTGCGCGGTTCGCGCGATCCGATCTGTCGGGCGCGCTGGCTGGATGAGCTTGCTGCTCTGATGCCGCACAGTGAACGCCTGACGCTGCGCGACGGCACGCACACGCTGCACTACGTCTATCCGTGGAGTTTCTGCAACGCCATTCGCCCGTTCCTGGCGCGTATTCAGCAGGAGAATCAGCATGAGTAAACCGCCCAAAGGCATCGCCCGTTTTGACTCGGCCGCCGCCATGCTGCTGGCGCTGGCCAATGCGCTCCACGATCGTCCCTTTGCCAGTCCGAGCCAGTCACCGACACTTGACCGGCTGCTACCCTCACTGAACCGTCTGCCGACCGGGCTGCGTGAGTGGGGCTATGCGCTGGGCGGCATGGCAGAAGGTATCAGCCTGCGTCAGGCGGGCGAGCTGGATGTGGAAGGCATCGCAGAATGGATGGTCAGCGAGTACCCGCAGCAGGATTATCCGGCGGCGTTTATTGGCTCGTCGAACGGCGCGCTGGTGCATCTGGCGTCGGCGATGGGCGTGCCCTGGCTGCCGCAGACCTTTCTCTGTCCGGTGCGGGCGACCAACAGCGATCCCGATGATGCGATGGCGAGCTTTGAGCAGGGCAAAGAGATCGCTGCTGCACTGCTTGCCGCCTGGCCGAGGCTGGCGGTGCACCATATGCATGACCCGAATCAGGATCGGCTGATGCTTGACCAGATGCGCTATTTCCGGCTGAAACTGCGCGAACTGCCGCTGGCTTTCAATGAATTCCTGATGGGGAGCCTGCCCGCGGGTTCAACGCTGTTTATCAACCACTGCACCCGCCAGTGGCCGGTAACACGCACCAGCGATCGCTCGTTCTTTCAGTTTGGCGCGCTCGGTGGCGCAACCGAAAAAGAGTATTTGCAGGGCGGCCCGCGGGTAGCGGAATATCTGGCGCGTTACGGTATTGACCGCGAGCGCTGGACGCCGCCTGACATCACTGACCACGTGCCGGAAGCGGAGTGGGGCCTGGATGGTTATCTGATTTCCCCGCTGAAAAAACTGGCGGCGGCGCAGAACTGGAAGCTGATGGAGATTCGTTACGAAGACCCGGAAGCAATGAGTTTTGTGGTGGCGGAGATTTATCGCGACTGGTATCTGGCAGCGGGCATTTTACCGACCCGGCTGACGGTGGACAGTTTCCTGCTGATGGATCCCTGGTGTACCCAGCAGCAGCAGGCGATTCCGTTCTGGCTGGTGTTCTGTACCGAACCGTCCGCGGCGGCGCTGCAACGCTTCCTGGAAAAACAGCCGCCGTTTCGTAACATCGACATGATGCTCTTTTCTCACGGCACCGACAGCATCGGGCTGGCGGAGATTGATCGCTGGCAGGCACTGTTATCCCATGCGCGTGATGAGGGGGCATTGATTGGGGTGGATGAAGCGCGGTTCCCGCGTGATTTCGCGACGTTTGCCCGCTTCGACTCGGCGCTGCGTGAACGGGCACCGCTGTTGCCACCACCCCCTCCACTCAGTACAGAGAAGGTGATGGCGGGCATTAAACGCTACGGTGCAAAATATGGCGTCACCCTGACGGCGCTGACGTAGCCGCCGTCAGCCGTGCTTATTCGCCGTCGGTGATCGGCTGGCGCACCAGCAGCAGGTAGGCGAGTGCGCCAACCAGCGTCACGCAGGCGCAAATCATCAGCGCCAGGCTGAACGATTTGGTGGTGTCGAGCACCCAGCCAGTGATGACGGGCGCGAACGAGGCGAAGATAAAGCTGGCGAAGTTCTGGATGCTGCCGACCGAGGCGGTCATGCGGGCGGTGACGTTGGCGTGGATAAGCCCCCAGCACGAGGTGCCGGCAAAGTGGATACAGAACAGCGCCATCCCAATCAGCGTCACGGCGCTGGTGGTGTCGGTCGCGCGGGTCACCACCGCGGTAAACCCGGCGGACAGCAGCATTCCGCTGACGATGCAGACTTTGCGGGTTTTCACCGCGTTAAAGCCGCGACGCACCAGCGAATCAACCACATAGCCATTCAGCAGCATGCCCGCCGCACCAAACAGGAATGGAATCGCCGCCAGCAGGCCGGTACTTTTCAGATCGAGATGATAGGTCGATTGCAGATAGCCCGGCAGCCAGGCGATATAGAGCCACGCAGTGTAGTTGATGCCGCTGAAGCCAATCATCATGCCCCACATGGTGCGCTGCTTAAACAGGCCGCGCCACTCTCTGAAGCTGATCGGCTCTTTACGCGATGCCACGCTGCCCGCCTGCAGATAGTGGATCTCTTCGGCGCTCAGGGTGTTGTTATCGCGGTCGCGGTAAATCATATACCAGCCGATCGCGAGGAACATGCCGAGGATACCGATGGTGACAAACATGCCGCGCCAGCCCATCACCAGCATCATCGCCGCCAGAATCGGCGGGGCTACGGACAGCCCAATCATCGACGCCGCATTGAACATCCCCATCGGCATGCCACGATCTTTAATGTTGAACCAGTCGTTGATGACTTTCACGCCGCACGGGTTCATCGGCGCTTCGCCAATGCCGAGACCGATGCGCACCAGCACGAACTGGGTGAAGTTATGCACCAGACCAGAGGCCGCCTGGAACAGCGACCAGATAAACATGCCGATACCGAGCATAATGCGCGGGCCTTTACGATCCAGCAGCGCACCGCACGGCAACTGCGCCAGGCCATACGCCAGCGAAAAAGCAGAGAGCAGGAGGCCGATTTCGGTGGCGCTCAGCCCCATCTCGTCGCGGATGGTCATATTCGCCACCGACAGCGAGCTGCGATCCAGATAGTTGATGATGGCGGCGAACAGCAGCAGCAACATTGCCGTGATCTGCACTTTGCGGATGCGCGGTGAACGCACCACGTCGCTGCGCATCGGCACGAAATCCTGGCCTGGTGGCGTGTCGCCGGTCACGCTGTCGCGGCCGGTTACTGAAGTCTTTTCCATTGCACTCTCCCGAAACTGGGTACTTATCGTTATGGTGAGAAGGGGTCTGCGCGCAGCGGCAAAAGGCCGCCGTGACGTTGCAGTCGAGACTAAGAGCAAAGGGTTAAGGATGTTGCAAAGATGTTTCTGAATCGTGCGGGAGCTAATGCTTTGTGGTTTTTAATCGGTTTTTAATTGTACTGACCAATTGAGCGCACCATCGAGGTTTTGGCGGTCGCCAGATGGTTATGCAGGGCGCAGAGTGCGTCGATATCCTGACGGCCAATCAGCGCGGTGAGAATCGCCATATGCTCCTCCAGCGCCACAATATTTCGCTGCTTGAGATCGCTCTCATCCCACTGATAATGCGAATGAAAAATCACCGAGATAATCTCCAGCGACTGATTGAAAAACGGGTTGTTAGCGGCGGATAAAATCAGCGAATGCATCTGGCGGTCCAGCGCGGCAAAGTGGCGATAGTTGCTGGCAATGGTGTCACGCATCGATCGGTGACGATCCAGCAGATCCCGCGCCTGAACCCAGCGTTCATCGCTGGCGGGCAGATTGAGGAAGCGGCTCAGGGCGTGGGTTTCCAGCATCTCGCGCAGCTCAAACAGCTTCTCGGCGTAATCCTGAGTGAACTTCTTCATCCGCCACTGACCACGTTTAACCGGCTCCAGCAGGTCATAGCGCATAAAGCGCAGCAGAAACTCGCGTACCACTACCGGACTGACCTTCACCTGCTGCGCCAGTTGCAGCTCGCTGAAGGTGTCGCCCGGAACCAGCTGCCGCTGATTAATCATATTAAAAAACATCTGCTCAAAGTGGCTGGCCTGCTGCTCAATCGGCGGCGTTAAGGCGCTAAAGCCGTCATCTTCACGCGGATCGCGCACGATAACGTAAGTCTGATCGACTTTATCCAGCACGCCGCACTGATGCAGATAATGCAGGGTATGACGCACCGTGGTCCGGCTGATATTGAACATTTCGGCCAGCGCGGCCTGCGGCGGCAGGGGTGAACAGATGTGACGCTGAGCAATACTTTCCAGCATCTGGTTGATCACGTTCTGACGCAAATTCTGGCTGCGGCTCATCTTACTCTCCGGTTTTTTATGCATTAAAAACCATTCAAAGCCCAAAAAAATCGCCGTGCTTCACACTTCCCGCAAACGAACGCCTCGCGACGAGCAGGATTCGCCATAACTGCCAGCAGGACAACCGGAGAATCACCATGACAACAATGAAAGCACTGGTCATCGCTGAACCACGTAAGATGGTCTGGGCCATCCGCGACACCCCCACGCCTGCCGCGGGCGAGGCACTGATTAAAATCCTGACTGCCGGGATCTGCGGCACTGATATCCACGCCTGGTCCGGCAATCAGCCGTTCTTCAGCTATCCACGGGTACTGGGCCATGAAATCTGTGCAGAAGTGGTGGCGCTGGGCAGTGGCGCGGATGGCTTTCAGCCAGGCCAGCGGGTGGCACTCATGCCCTACATCTCCTGCCTGCGCTGCGACGCCTGCCAGAGCGGAAAAACCAACTGCTGTGAGCGGATCTCGGTGATTGGCGTGCATCAGGATGGCGGTTTCTGCGACTACCTGAGCGTGCCGGTCAGCACCCTGCTGGCGGTGGATGAGGTCGCACCGGAAGCGGCCGCGCTGATTGAGCCGTTTGCCATCAGCGCCCATGCGGTGCGGCGTGCCGGAATTGGGGCGGATGAGCAGGTGCTGGTGGTCGGAGCCGGGCCGATTGGGCTGGGTGTCGCCGCCATTGCCGCCGCCAGTGGTGCGCAGGTGGTGGTCGCGGATACCAGCGAATTTCGTCGCCAGCATGTCGCTGACCAGCTCGGTCTGGCGGCACTGAATCCGGCTGATGAGGCGTTTGATAGTGCGTTGCGCGAGCAGTTTGGTGGCCGTCTGGCACTGAAAGTGATCGACGCCACCGGCAATCCGGCGGCGATGAACAATGCAGTCAACCTGATGCGGCACGGCGGCACCATCGTCTATGTCGGTCTGCACAAAGGCGATCTGGTCATCCCGGACAGTGAATTCCACAAAAAAGAGGCCACGCTGATGGGCACCCGCAACGCCACCCGCGAAGACTTTGATCGGGTGCGTGCGTTAATGGCCAGCGGCCAGCTGCGCGCCGACATGATGCTGAATCACCATCTGGCGTTCTCCACGCTGGATGAAACCTTTGAGGCGCTGGTCATCAACAACCGCGAGCTGATCAAAGGCGTCATTCACTTCGACAGGTAACGTGATTCAGGACGCGGTGAGGATCTCAAAGAAGTGCGCCCGCACCGCGTCGGCATCCACGCCAAGCGCAATGCGCTGGGCCGGCAGACCGGCAAACGGATCGGCTCGTGATGCCAGCGCGCTGAGCTTACGCACCGTCTGACCGCAGGCGATGCCCTCGGTAATCACCCGCAGCGGGCTTTCGGTGAGCGTAAACGCCTGCGGCAGCGTCAGCCACGCCACCGCCAGGGTGTCGTGCAGCGCCATACCGTCGAATCCCTCTTTCTCCAGACTGTAAGCCAGGTAAGGGCGACAGATCGCGCTCAGCACCGGCTGGTTCAGACGCTGCACCTCATCGCCGCTGATCAGCACCTTGTGCGTGACATCCAGCGGGATCACTACCACGTTCAGCGCCGACGCGAGCACCTGATCGGCGGCGTGCGGATCTTTCCAGATATTAAATTCGCTGAAAGGCGTCACGTTGCCGCTGTGGCCTTCGGTGCCAAACGCGCCGCCCATGATCACCAGCTCTTTGACCAGCGGAATAATATCCGGCGCCTGATTAATGGCCGTGGCGATATTGGTCAGCGGACCAATTGCCACCAGGGTGATCTGATGCGGCTGCGCCCGCACGCTGTCGATAATAAACTGCACCGCGCCTGGCGCCTCATCGCTAAAAGCATTATCAAACGCATCGCCCAGCCCATCTTCGCCGTGCAGCCTGGCGGGCGCAGAGGGGGTCAGCGCCAGCGGCCGTGAACAGCCGCGCCAGACCGCCGCGTTAATCGCCATTTTGTCGCAGAATAGCCGGGCATTTTTCACCGCCTGACCCACTGCCACGTTACCAAAAACCGTGGTAATCCCCAGCAGATGCTGCGTCCGCGCCGCATAAGCCAGCGCAAAGGCGTCATCCACGCCGATATCAGTATCAAAAATCAGGGTACGCATAGGCTCTCCGCAACAGGCTGTAAACCTTCAGCATTACCCCGCCAGCGGGCAGGGCGTCAAGCGATTCAGCCGTATTGCCAGCCTGGAACGGGCGTCGTATTATCACCGGCTCAAGGTGATGGCGTGCCACCTTTCCTAACCGCCGGTGGGCTTAACACCTGCTGATGACGCCTGACACTCAATTCCTTCGCGGGAGCTGAGGTGTCAGGCGCAGTTTATCTCTGCCTCTCCTCCTCAGCCCGGCATTACTCTGTAATCAGGAGCAAGACATGTTTAAACCCTTACTGGCTGTGGTGATCGGCGGCTCTGCCGGCTGTGTACTGCGCTGGCTGTTCGCAATGCGTTTTAATGCACTCTTTCCCAACCTGCCGCCCGGCACGCTGCTGGTGAATCTGATCGGCGGTCTGGTGATCGGCGGGGCGATGGCCTGGTTTGTCCGCCATCCCGACATCGACCCGATCTGGAAACTGTTAATCGTCACCGGACTCTGCGGCGGGCTGACGACTTTCTCCTCTTTCACGGCAGAATTAATGGTGTTGCTACAATCAGGGAAGTATTTCTGGGCGATGGCCAGCGCGCTGGTGCATGTGGTTGGCTCGCTGCTGATGGCGTTTGCCGGTTTCGCACTGGTCACGCTGCTGGGCTGACCCGGCGCATCATACCGCTCAAGCGATACTGATTTCGGGCGTGTGCGGTGCATCGGATAATGCGCGGCGCTGACGCTGACCCTCACCGATTATTCCGGACGATTAAGGAGCCGAGCAAATGCGAACCCATCCCACCTTCCTTAACCTGGTGTTGTTAAACGGTGAACCCGGCCAGAAGCTGCAGGCGGCGCGTGACGCCGGTTTTGATCAGGTCGAGATCTGGCGCGAGGATGTTGAAGCCTGTGAAGGCGGTGCAGCGGCACTGGCTGAGATCAGCGCACGACAGGGACCTGGCTTTACCAATCTGCAGGTGCTGCGTGATTTCACCGGCGCACCCAGTGCGTTGCGATCTCAGAAGCGCGAAGAGCTGCGTCAGTTTATACAGATTGCCCAGGCGCTGAGCTGTGACACCATTCAGGCACCGGCCAGCACCCGTGAGGATTGCTGTGCCGACCAGATTGATGATGACCTGCGCTGGATGGCCTCTGAAGCCGCGCGCTACAACATGCGCATTATGTATGAGCCGATGGCCTGGTGCAGCGTGGACAATACGCTGCCGCTGGCGTGGCAGCGATTGCAGCGGCTCGATCAGCCTAATATCGGGCTGGTGGTCGATCTGTTCCACATCTGCGCGCTGGGCGGTGATGCCTCCCATCTGGACGGCATTCCCGCCGATCGCATCTATGAAGTGCAGCTGTGTGATATGGCCGCCGTTCCCGCGCAGGATAAGCAGAGCCTGATGGCGATGGCGAAGCACCAGCGTCTGCTGCCCGGCGATGGGATTATCAATGTTGAGCGCTTTGTCGATAAGCTCAAAAGCGCGGGCTATCAGGGGCCGGTGGGGATTGAAGTCTTTAATGATGCGCTGAAACGCCTGCCGCCCGACGTGGCTGCCCGCCATGCCTGGCAGGCGTTAACGCGCTGCTGGGGTTAATCCTGTAAGCACTGCCCGATAAACGCGGCGGCGTGCATGGCACCCTGAGCGGAAATGGTGTGGCCGGTGGCGGGTTCAAAGCGCGCGTCGACCGGCACCGCCGCGGCTCGCAGCCGGGCCGCCGCAGATTCGCTCTCCTGCCACGGGATGACTTCATCGGCCTGGCCGTGGATCAGCAGGGCGGGCACATGAGCCTGCGGAGTTAATTCACCGTCAACCGCCAGACGACCGGAAAAGGCGACCACGCCCGCCAGCGGATAACGGCCAGACGCCAGCGCATCCAGCGCCATGATCGACCCCTGAGAGAAGCCCACCAGCACCACATCCTGCCAGCGGTCGGCAAAGCCGTGCTGCGCGACAATTTCATTGAGTGTCGCATCAAACGCGGCCCGTGCCGCCCGAACCCGACCAGGCCGGTTTTCTGGCGTTACGTCTGTCAGGCTGAACCACTGCCAGCCAAAACCGGCGGGAAAACGTTCAGGTGCATTGGGCGAGGCAAAAACCACATCCGGCAACAGCGTCGCCCAGTGACGGCCAATCGGAGCCAGATCGTCGCCGTTACTGCCTACGCCATGCAGAAAAATCACCAGTGCTTTTGCCATCATTGTTCCTTTTATAAACCGTATTCACTCAGATCAGGACCCGCCGGAACGATGCCGTTCGGGTTCAGCGCCTTGATCGAGTAGTAACCCTGTTTGATATGGTCAATGTTGACCGTTTCACGTACGCCAGAGACCGACAACATGCTCTTAAGATAGCGGTTCAGCAGCGTATAGTCGCGGATCCGGCGCAGGTTGCATTTGAACAGGCCATGATAGGCGACGTCAAAGCGAATCAGGGTCACAAACAGCCGGATGTCGGTTTCCGTCAGCCGTTCACCCAGCAGGAAGGTACGACCATCGCTGAGCAGCGCCTCCAGTTCATCGAGCTGGCTGAAAACGTCATTAAACGCCTGCTGATAGCTGACAGAGGTCGTGGCGAAGCCCGCGCGATAAACACCGTTATTCAGACGCGGATAAAGGCTCTCATTCAGCGCATCAATCTCCGCACGCAGCGCGGCGGGATAAAGGTCGATGCGGTTATCGGCCAGATCGCCAAAGCCGCTGTTAAACATCCGCACAATGTCCGCAGACTCGTTGCTGACGATGGTGGCAGTTTTCCTGTCCCAGAGCACCGGCACAGTGGCCCGCCCGGTGTAGTCGGGCGCGACGCGGGTGTAAATTTCATGCAGGTATTGCGCGTTATTCAGCGGGTCCGGCTGCGCGCCGGGAAAGTTGCCGAAGCGCCAGCCCTGAGCGCCAAGCTGCGGCTCGACCACCGTCACGCCGATCAGCGCTTCCAGCCCCTTGAGCTTACGGGCGATCAGCGCACGCGACGCCCATGGGCAGATCAGCGCCACATAGAGGTGGTAGCGATCGGGTTCGGCGGCGAATGCCGTGGAGCCATCGCTGCTGATAAAGTCCCGGAAGCCGGACGTCTGACGGACAAAGCCGCCCTGTTTATCGGTAGCCTGCACCGGATGCCAGTCACTACTCCATTTGCCTTCTACTAACATCGCGCGACTCCTCTCTGTTTTGAGAAGCAGCTTAACTGATGACTAAACGGCTGATAATCCGGTCATAAAGACAATCATTTCTTCCATTATGGAAGGAATCACGCAGGCGGGAAGTGGGTAAAGTGGGTCACCAGAAAATCGATGAGCAGGCGCGCCCGGTGCGCCAGATGACGGGCGGGCGGATAGACCACAAACAGGCCCAGCGGCGGTGTGTCGAAGTTATCCAGCAGCCGGACAATATCACCCTGTTGCAGCGCGGGAGCGGCGATGAAACCGGGCAGACGCGCAATGCCTAATCCGGCCATCGCTGCCTGCAGACAGGCTTCAGTGTTGGCAAATCGCAGACGGCCCCGGACCGGCACGGTGACAATCTCGTTGCTGCCGTCACCGCTGACAAACGGCCAGTGCCAGGGATCGCGGAAATTGGTGTCGATAATGCACTGATGCTGCGCCATGTCCCGCCAGTGTTGTGGCGTACCGAACTGCTCAAGATAGATCGGTGACGCAGCAATGCGGACATGCACTTCGCCCAGCTTGCGCGCCACCAGACTGCTGTCGCTGAGGTTGCCGATGCGGATCGCCATATCAAATCCCTCATCGACGATGTTCACGGCCCGGTCGGAAAAGCTGACATCCAGTTCAATCAGTGGATAGCGCCGGGCAAACGCCACCAGCACCTGAGAAAGCACCGCCGTGCCAAAAGAGCCGGGCGCACTGATTTTCAGCCTGCCGGTGGGGGTGGTGGCGCTTTCACGCACGCTGGCATCCAGCGTTTCAAACGCATCGAGCAGGTTTTTTACCCGCTCATAATAACTACGGCCAACGTCGGTGGGCGAGAGGGCGCGCGTGCTACGCTTAAACAGCTGGACGCCGAGCTGCTGCTCCAGCTTTGAAACCAGTTTAGAAGCCTGACTGCTGCTGGTACCGAGACGCAGCGCTGCCGCTGAAAAGCTGCCGGTTTCCAGCACCGTGACAAACATCCGGTCACAATCGAGTCGATCCATGGCGAAGTCCTGAAAGGGTAAAGTCGCAGTATAGAAGCTGCGGCCAGGCGTTGCAGCCTTCACTTTGCGTGCCTTAACCCTTTCGCTGCCGCGGAAAACCTGCTTGACTGACGCTCTGCCCGACGTTCTCTGGAGTAATTCATGTCGCTGATTCACCTGACGTCACTGGCGGCGATCCCGGCCGCCGAGTGGGATGCGCTGTTGCCTGATGACCAGCCGTTTTTGCGCCACGCTTTTCTGCTCACCTTAGAAGAGAGCGGCAGCGTGCGGCCTGAATCGGGCTGGCAGCCTGATCATCTGCTGTGGCGGGAAAAGGGCGTGACGCGCGCCGCGCTGCCGGGCTATCAGAAATATCATTCACAGGGCGAGTATGTCTTTGATCACGCCTGGGCGGATGCCAGCCAGCGCGCCGGGATCCGCTACTACCCGAAATGGCTGGGGGCGATTCCCTTCAGCCCGGTCAGCGGCGCGCGCCTGCTGGGTGACGCCTCTGCCGCCGCGCAGCTGCTGTCGGCCCTGCCGGAGAGCCTGTTGCAGCACGGCTTAAGCGGCGCACACATCAACTTTACCGATGCGCAGGCGAACCTGCTGCTGGCCGATCAGCCCGACTGGCTCTCCCGGCTCGGCTGTCAGTATCACTGGCATAATCGTGGCTACCGTGATTTTCAGGATTTCCTGGACACGCTGATGTCGCGCAAGCGCAAACAGCTGCGTAAAGAGCGCGAGCAGGTGGCGCAGAGCGGCTTTGCGTTTGACCGCTATCGCGGTGACCAGTTGCGTGAAGATCAGTGGGATTTTGTCTACACCTGTTACGCCAACACCTACGCGGTGCGCGGCCAGCGGCCCTATCTGACGCGCAACTTCTTCAGCCTGCTGGCAGAGCGGATGCCGCAGAATATTGTGGTGGTAATCGCCCGCCTGCAGCAGCAACCGGCAGCGATGGCCTTTTATCTGCGCGACAGCAACACGCTCTATGGCCGCTACTGGGGCTGTCTGGCGGAGTTTGACCGGCTGCACTTCGAAACCTGTTTTTATCAGGGGATGGATTTAGCGATTGATGAAGGGCTGACGCGGTTTGATGCGGGGGCGCAGGGCGAGCACAAGCTGGTGCGCGGCTTTGAGCCGCAGATTACCCACTCCTGGCACTATCTGCTGCATCCCGGCCTGCGCGAGGCCGTGGCAGATTTTCTGGTGCAGGAGCGGGAAGGCGTACGCGGCTGGGCGGAAGAAGCGCGCGACGCCTTACCCTATCGACGCGGCGATTAATCGACGCCGACAAATCCGCCGGTCTGATGTTGCCACAGTCGGGCATAAAGACCGTTCTGCGCCAGCAGCTCCTGATGGCTGCCCATCTCGGCAATACCGCCTTTATCCAGCACCACCAGCCGATCCATCTTCGCAATGGTCGACAGGCGGTGCGCAATGGCGATAACGGTTTTGCCCTGCATTAAGGATTCCAGGCTCTCCTGAATGGCGGCTTCCACTTCAGAGTCGAGGGCTGAGGTCGCCTCATCCATGATCAGAACCGGCGCATCCTTCAGCAGCACGCGGGCAATCGCCACACGCTGACGCTGACCGCCCGACAGCTTCACGCCGCGCTCGCCCACGTGCGCGTCCAGCCCGGTGCGGCCCAGCGAGTCGGAGAGCAGCGGAATAAACTCATCGGCGCGGGCGCGGTGAATGGCCAGTTGCAGCTCCTCTTCAGTGGCGTCGGGACGGCCATAGAGCAGGTTTTCACGGATTGAGCGATGCAGCAGCGAGGTGTCCTGGGTGATCATGCCAATCTGGCTGCGCAGGCTCTCCTGGGTCACGACGGCAATATCCTGTTCGTCGATCACAATCCGCCCACCGTTCAGGTCATAAAGACGCAGCAGCAGGTTCACCAGCGTCGATTTACCGGCACCCGAGGGACCAATCAGACCAATCTTCTCACCGGGTCGGATGTCGAGGTTAAAACCGTTAATCACCTGACGGCCACCGCCATAATCGAAGCGCACATTCTCAAAGCGGATGTTGCCACGCGTCACCTTAAGCTGCTTCGCCTGCGGCGCATCCTGCACGCTCAGCGGTTGCGCAATGGTGTTCAGGCCATCCTGCACCATGCCGATGTTTTCGAAGATGCCGTTGACCACCCACATGATCCAGCCGGACATATTCACCAGACGGATCACCAGCCCGGTCGCCAGTGCAATCGCCCCGACGCTGATCAGCGACTGGCTCCACAGCCACAATGCCAGGCCGGATGTTGAAACAATCAGCAGGCCGTTCAGCGCCGACAGCGTCAGATCCATACTGGTGACCATGCGGCTGGCGTGCTGGGTTTTGTCGGTCTGCTCCTGAATCGCCTCACGCGCGTACTGACGTTCCAGGTCGCTGTGGGCGAACAGCTTGATGGTGGCGATGTTGGTGTAGCCGTCAACAATGGTGCCCATCAGCTTTGAGCGCGCTTCCGAGGAGACCACCGAACGGGCTTTGACGCGCGGTACAAAGAAACGCAGCGAGGCGCTGTAGGCCACCATCCAGATAATCAGCGGGATCATCAGCCGCCAGTCGGCACCGGCAAACAGTACCAGCGAGGTCACGGCGTAGATCAGCACGTGCCAGATGGCGTCCACCAGCTGCACCGCCGAGTCACGCAGTGAACTGCCGGTCTGCATAATGCGCTGGGCAATACGCCCGGCGAAATCGCTCTGGAAGAAGTTAAGGCTCTGACGCAGCACGTAGTTGTGATGCTGCCAGCGGATCATGCTGGTCATGCTCGGGCTGATACTCTGATGCACCAGCATATCGTGCAGGGCGATAAAAACCGGCCGCAGAATCAGCGCCACCGCGCCCATCCACAACAGTATCGGCCAGTTATCCCGGAACAGGGTGGCGGGCGTTGAGTGATTGACCATATCGATAATGCGGCTCAGATAGCTGAACAGCGACACTTCAATCAGGGCTGATGCCAGCCCAACCACCAGCAGCGCGGCAAAACTGGGCCAGACCTGCCGCAGATAGTAGAGGTAAAACGACCAGACCGTTGAGGGGGGCGAATCGGTGGGTGCGTCCTGAAATATATTGATAAAACGCTCAAAACGACGATACAACATAGCGATACTCTTTCCGTCCGGTAAAGAGCTACAGCTTAGTGCATGAACCCCATTCGGCTAACAGGAGAAAATATGGAAATCACAATTCGGGCACGGGAACCGCAGGACGCTGCCGCTTATCAGCGGCTTTACAGTCATCCCGACGTCTATCCCTGGACGCTGCAGTTGCCGTTTCCCAGCGTCGCCACCTGGGAGAAAAAAATCGCCAGAATGGATGCCGAGGGCTTTATCGCCTTTGTCGCCGAGATCGACGGCGTGCTGGCCGGCGAACTGACGCTGTTTGTGGATAACAAGCCGCGCACCCGCCACTGCATCAGCTTTGGGCTGGGCGTGCATCCCGATTTTGGTGGTCGCGGCGTTGGTGAGCGCCTGATCCGCACTGCGCTCGACTACTCCCGCAACTGGCTGGGCATTACCCGTATGGAGCTGGAAGTGTTTCACGACAACGATCGTGCGCTGCGGCTCTATGAGCGGCTGGGCTTTGAGCGGGAAGGGGTGAAACGCCAGGCCGCACTGCGTGACGGTCAGCTGCGCGATGTGGTGATGATGGCGAAGCTGCTGAACGGGGAGTGATAACCGGCGCGGCAGTGCTGCCGCGCCGTGTTGCGTTACGGATTTTTAGGGCTGTAGTGCTGCATGTTCTGCTGTGTGACCAGCTCAAACGGGATCCACTGGTGGGAATCCACCTTCTGGCCTTTGATCATCTGCTGCGCCACCTCAACCGATTTCCTGCCCTGGCCCACGGCATCCTGGAACACCGTCACCGCCAGTCTGCCGCTCGCCAGCGCTTTCAGGCCATCCGGCGTGGCATCAATGCCGCCGACCAGAATGGTTTTCTTCGGCTTCGCCTGAGCAATCGCCATGGTTGCACCAATCGCCATTTCGTCGTTGTTAGCGGCGACAATATCAATCGCTTCCCCGTTCGACAGCCAGTTGAGCATTAAATCCATGCCCTCATTGCGCGCATAGTTGGCAGTCTGCTTGAGCACAACTTTCATTCCGGGATACTTTGCCACTACCTGCTCCACATCCCGGGTGCGCTGCAGTGCGCCCGCATCGCTGAGGTTACCGATCATGATGGCGACATTGCCGCGGTAACCGGCCTGCTTCGCCAGCGCCTCCATCTGCAACGTGCCGGACTCGCGTTCGTCAGAGCCGACAAACACCACGCCCGGTGGCAGGGTTTTATCGCCCGGCGTGCGGTTAACGTAGACCAGCGGAATGTGCGCCTGCTGCGCCAGTTTCGTCAGGGCTGGGGTGCTGGCGGAGTCGACCGGATCGACAATAATCGCATCCACCCCGGCGCTGATAAAGCTCTGTACCTGATCGGTCTGACGGCCGACGTCGCCGCGTGCATCTTCGAACTGCGCATCCAGCTGACGCGCTTTCGCCTCTTTCTCAATCGACTGGCGAATAATAGTCAGGAAGTTCTGGTCGAAATAAGCCATCGAAACGCCAATCTTCTCTGCCAGCGCCGACGTGGAAAGAGAGAGCAGACAGAGTAAGGCCCATACGCGTGTTTTCATTGCGGACTCCCGAGGTTAACCGGATGGAATGGATTTTTCATTTATTATAAAAATGGATAAATAGGATCATCTGCAGCTTAGAAATTGCCGCCAGGTTTGACAAGCCGCCCGTTTCACTCTTGCTGGCGTCGCCACACTTTGCTGCAAATTCGTCGCGTCATAGCTGCCCGGGCCGGTTAAAACCCCGATCGGGTGCACACTCTGCGGCAGAGAGCAGCAGCTTTTTGCGCTTTTGTGCAGCGCCGCACGGGCGGTTGTGGCGGTTGCCAGAAAATCGCTGAATCGGACCCGTCGATCTCTACATCCGCACAATGACCGATGGTTAGCGGCCTATCTATATTTCCAGAAGCGGGAAATCTCAGCGTTATTCCTGAAAAAAAACTCGTGGCGCAACCTGCCGCTTTTTAAGGAATTCAGCTCATGCCTAAAGATGCAACGCCTCAACGGACCACCCATGTCCGCATCGGGATCCTCTGCCTGATCCTGTTTTTGTCAGTCGTGGCTTACGCCGACCGTTCGATCCTCTCGATCTCCGGATCGGCGATCAAAGAGGAGTTCGGCCTGTCAGCAATCCAGCTGGGACTGATCCTCTCTGCTTTCAGCTGGGCCTACGTTATCGGCCAGATCCCCGGTGGACTGTTTCTTGACCGCTTCGGGGCCAAAAAAGTGTATGGCATCACGCTGGCGCTCTGGTCGGTCTCGACACTGGCGATGGGATTTGTGGGTGAATTCTCCAGCGGTATGACCGGCGCACTGATGCTGATGTTTGGTCTGCGCTTTATGCTGGGACTCATTGAGGCACCCAGCTTTCCCGCCAATGCGCGCGTGGTGATTATGTGGTTCCCTGGCGCTGAGCGGGGACGGGCGTCATCGCTGTTCAGTTCGGCGCAATATTTTGCCGTCGCCATCTTCTCGCCGCTGTCAGGCTGGCTGGTGTCGCGCTTTGGCTGGGAGTGGCCATTCTTTGTGCTGGGCGGCATCGGCCTGCTGGCGGTGTTTGTCTGGACGGCCTGGATGCGCGAGCCGCGCAATCACCCCGGCGTGTCGGAAAGCGAACTGCGCCACATCATTGACGGCGGCGCGCTGGTGGATATCGACGCGGCGCAGACGCTGAAAGCGCGGCCACCGGTCAGCAAAGCGATGTTCAGAAAGCTGTTTACCAATCGTATGCTCTGGTGCGCCTATCTTGGTCAGTACTGCATCATTGCGCTCAGCTACTTCTTCATTACCTGGTTCCCGATCTATCTGGTGCAGGCACGCGGCATGAACATTATGGAGGCGGGATTCGCCACCATCGCCCCGGCGGTGTTTGGTTTTCTCGGCGGGATCAGCGGCGGTTACCTGTCAGATAAGTTAATCGCCCGGGGCTGGAGCGTCTCATGGGCGCGTAAAACCCCCTACATCGTCGGCATGCTGATGGCGTCGAGCCTGGTGCTGGCGGCGATCATTCCCGGTAATGGCGGCATTATCGCTATTATGTCCTTCGCCTTTTTCGGCAAAGGCATCGCGGCGGGCGCAGGCACCTGGACGGTGATCAGCGACACCGCGCCCAAAGAGGCGGTGGGTCTGGCGGGGTCCATTTTTAACGGCATCGGCAATATTGCCGGTTTCACCACGCCGCTGCTGTTCGGCATCATCGTCGGGCTGACCGGCAGCTACAGCATCGGGCTGGCATTTGTGGCGGCACACTGCGTGGTCGCGGCGCTGCTGTTCCTGCTGGTGATGGGACCGATTGAACGCGTCGGCGAAGAGACCAATCGCCCGGCAGCCTATAACCATCAGGAGAAAGAAGATGGCATTAAAGCAATGTAAGGTGCTGATCAAAGGGAAATTTCTGCCACCAGAGCTGATTGCGAATATCGAAAATGCGTTCACCGCCTTCCGGCTATGGGAGGCGGACGATGAGGCGGCTTTTCTGGCTGAACAGGGTGCTGCCATCGACATACTGGTCACCAGCGGCAACGCGGTGATGGGCGCACCCGCCGCACTGATCGCGGCATTGCCCAACCTCAAAGCGATCTGCAGTAACGGCGTCGGGTATGACAGCATTGATACGGAAGCCGCCCGGTCACGCGGCATTGTCGTCACCAACACGCCCGAGGTGCTGAATGATTGCGTCGCCGACCTGGGCATGGCGCTGCTGCTGGATGTGGCGCGCCGCATCAGTGAGGCCGATCGCTTCACGCGTGCCGGGCACTGGACGCAGGGTCGCTTTCCGCTGAGCAGTAAAATTGGCGGCAAGGTGTGCGGTATCGTCGGGCTGGGCAATATCGGCCAGGCGGTAGCCAGGCGCGCACAGGCGTTTGATATGCAGATTCACTATTACAACCCGCGTTCACGCCCCGACGTGCCCTTTACCCGGCATGAGAGTCTGATAGCGCTGGCGCAGCAGGCCGATTTTCTGGTGCTCACGCTGCCGGGCGGGGCCGCAACGCGGCATATTATCACTGCGGAAGTGCTGCAGGCGCTGGGCCCGCAGGGTTATCTGATCAACATCGCGCGCGGCAGCGTGGTGGATCAGCAGGCGCTGGTGGCGGCGCTGGAATCCGGGCAGATCGCCGGTGCCGGACTGGATGTTTTTGAACAGGAGCCGCAGGTGCCTGACGAATTGCGTCAGCGCGACAATGTGGTGATTACGCCACATATCGCCAGCAGCACCCGCGAAACCATGGCGGCGATGGCCGACCTGGTGTTTGAGAACATGCTGGCGTTTGCCCGTGGAGAGCCGGTGCTGACCCGCGTAGTCTAACGGCAACAACGACTTAACCATGATGGACAGAGAGTGAGGCAGGAGGCCTCTCCTCTGACCACTCGCCCGCACGCCGCCTCCGCACAAAACAGCCTGAAGAATATTTGTCCAGCTGCCGATATCACCTTACCACCCGCTGATCGTAAGGAGTGATAGCGTGATAAAGCTGATTACCATTGATGAACTGCGCCCAGGGATGTTTATCCACAAACTGGAGGTCTGGTGGATAAAGGACCAGCGTATTCATAATCAGATGCTGATCACCGATCCACGACAAATCGCCACGTTACGCAGTGAAGGGATCCGCCAGCTCTGGATCGACCTCGATCGATCCGTGCAGGCGCCGATCGCCACCTCGATCGCGAAAAGAACCATTGGACGCACCCCGTTTTTTCAGGAGCTGGACCAGGCACAGCTGATCTTTCAGCAGGGCAAACCGAAAGTACTGGCGATGTTCAACGAAGCGCGGCTGGGCAACGGCCTGAAACTCGATTATATGATGGATCTGGTGGATGAAATCGCCGGCTCGATCACGCGTGAACCCTCAGCGATGCTCAGCGTGGCACGGCTGAAAAATCATGATGACTACACCTATCTGCACTCTATGGCGGTCTGCGGGCTGATGATTGCGCTGGGTAAAAAACTCGGGCTGGATGAGCAGCAGCTGCGTCGGGTGGGCATGGGCGGTTTACTGCATGATGTGGGCAAAGCCGCTGTGCCGCTGGCGATCCTGAACAAAGCAGGCAAGCTGACGGAAGAGGAGTTCAGGGTGATGCGCGAGCATCCGGTGGTGGGCACGCAGATGCTGATTGAAGCCGACGCCGATGACGATCTGCTCGATATCGCCCTGCATCATCATGAAAAATATGATGGCAGCGGCTATCCGCACCGTCTGAAAGGCGAGGCGATTTCGTTCTACGCCCGGATGGCAGCGGTGTGTGATGTCTACGATGCTGTCACCTCAACCCGGTCCTATCGCAACGGCTGGACACCGGCAGAGGCGATGCACCAGATGCTGAGCTGGCGTGGCCACTTCGATCCGGGCCTGCTGCACACCTTCGTGCGAACTATCGGCATCTATCCGGTGGGATCGCTGGTGCGTCTGGCCTCCGGCCGGGTGGCGCTGGTGGTGAAAGCGGGGGAAAAATCGCTGATGCGTCCCTGTGTGCACGTCTTCTGGTCGCTGCACGCCCAGCGTGAAGTGAAACCGGAGGAGCTCGACCTCGGCGACAGTTTCTGCACCGACAGCATTGTGGGCGCAGAGGACAGTACGCTATGGGGTAACGTCGATCTCAATCGTATCTGGGCGCTGGAAGTCGCCTGATTTTTCGCCATTTTTACACTATTTTTACGCCCGCCCGCTGCATTTTAACCCCTTCTTTATACGCCTCCGCGCAAGCTAAGCCATAAATCCAATCCTCTGGAGGTTCCTGTGAGCGTGGGCGTAATAACCGGCATTGTGCTGGTGGTGTTGTTACTGGGCTATCTGATCTATGCCCTGTTAAATGCGGAGGCCTTCTGATGGCGGCCAATGCTTTTTTACTCATCGCATTTTATCTGGTGCTGCTGATGGTGCTGGCACAGCCGCTTGGCCGGGGTCTGGCCGCGTTAGTAGCTGATAAACCGGTGTTTGCCCGTTTTGAAGCGCCGCTGTGGCGACTGCTGGGCGCGCAGCAATCGGAGATGCGCTGGCCGCACTACCTGCTGGCGATACTGCTGTTTAACGCGCTGGGCTTCGTGGTGCTGCTGGCCATACTGCTGTTGCAGGGCTCGCTGCCGCTGAATCCGCAGCAGCTGCCTGGCCTGAGCTGGCATCTGGCGCTCAACACCGCTGTGAGCTTCGTCACTAACACCAACTGGCAGTCCTACAGCGGCGAAAGCACCCTGAGCTATTTCAGCCAGATGGTGGGCCTGACGGTGCAGAACTTCCTCTCTGCCGCAACCGGGATCGCCGTGGCGTTTGCGCTGATCCGGGGTTTCGCTAATCGCAGCTCTGCCTCTCTGGGTAACGCCTGGCGCGACCTGACACGCATCACGCTCTACGTCTTACTGCCCATCAGCCTGCTGATGGCGCTGTTCTTTGTCAGTCAGGGCAGCATTCAGAACTTCGCGCCTTACCACAGCTTCACCACGCTGGAAGGCGTGCAGCAGACGCTGTCGATGGGACCAGTGGCGTCGCAGGAAGCGATTAAAATGCTGGGCACCAATGGGGGCGGCTTCTTTAACGCCAACTCCGCCCATCCGTTTGAAAACCCGACGGTGCTGACCAACCTGGTGCAGATGCTGAGCATCTTCCTGATCCCGGCCGCGCTCTGCTTTGCGTTTGGCGAAAGCGTGCGTGACCGTCGTCAGGGCCACATGCTGCTGTGGGCGATGACGCTGATGTTTGTCGCGGCGGTCGCCGTCGTGATGTGGGCCGAACTGCAGGGCAACCCGCATTTCCTCCAGCTGGGTGCCGACAGCGCCGTCAACATGGAAGGCAAAGAGACGCGCTTTGGCATTCTTAACAGCAGCCTGTTCGCGGTCATCACCACTGCGGCCTCCTGCGGTGCGGTGAATGCCATGCACGACTCCTTTACCGCGCTGGGCGGCATGGTGCCGATGTGGCTGATGCAGCTGGGTGAAGTGGTGTTTGGCGGCGTCGGTGCCGGTCTCTACGGCATGCTGCTGTTTGTGCTGCTGGCGGTATTTATCGCCGGGCTGATGATTGGCCGTACCCCGGAGTTCCTGGGTAAAAAAGTCGACGTGTGGGAGATGAAAATGACCGCGCTGGCGATTCTGGTCACCCCGGCGCTGGTGCTGATCGGCACCGCGCTGGCGATGATGACCGACGCTGGTCGCAGCGCAATGGCGAACCCCGGCATTCACGGCTTTAGCGAAGTGCTCTACGCCGTTTCCTCGGCGGCTAACAACAACGGCAGCGCCTTTGCCGGACTGAGTGCTAACACGCCGTTCTGGAACCTGTTACTGGCGGTCTGCATGCTGCTGGGCCGCTTCGGCATCATCATTCCGGTGATGGCGATTGCCGGTGCGATGGCGGTGAAAAAAGTGCAGCCGGTGGGTAACGGCACGCTGCCCACCCACGGCCCGCTGTTTATTGCCTTACTCATCGGCACGGTGCTGCTGGTGGGTGCACTGACCTTTATTCCTGCTCTGGCGCTGGGCCCGGTGGCTGAGCATCTGCAACTTGTTCAGGGACAATCCTCATGAGTCGTCAACAACAGGCGTTATTTGACGCAGCCCTGCTGCGTACCTCGGCCTGGGATGCGGTGAAAAAGCTCGATCCGCGGGTACAGTTCCGTAATCCGGTGATGTTTGTGGTCTGGCTCGGCAGCGTGCTGACCACGCTGCTGGCGCTGGCAATGTTATTCGGCAGGATCAGCGGCAGCGCCAGCTTTACCGGCGCGATTGCACTCTGGCTCTGGTTCACCGTGCTGTTCGCCAACCTGGCGGAGGCGCTGGCAGAAGGGCGCAGCAAGGCCCAGGCCAGCAGCCTGAAAGGGGTCAAAAAGACCAGCTTTGCTAAAAAACTGTCAGCGGCGCGCTATGGCGCGGAGTGGCAGCAGGTCAGCGCCGATGCGCTGCGTAAAGGCGACGCGGTGCTGGTCGAAGCGGGTGACATCATTCCCTGCGACGGTGAAGTGATGGAGGGCGGTGCCTCAGTGGATGAGAGCGCGATTACCGGTGAATCTGCACCGGTCATCCGTGAGTCAGGCGGTGACTTCGCCTCTGTGACGGGCGGTACGCGTATTCTCTCTGACTGGCTGGTGATCACCTGTAGCGCCAACCCGGGCGAAACCTTCCTTGACCGGATGATCGCCATGGTGGAAGGGGCGAAGCGCCGTAAAACCCCGAATGAGATCGCCCTGACCATCCTGCTGGTGTCACTGACCATCGTGTTCCTGCTGGCGACCGTCACACTCTGGCCGTTCTCGGCATGGGGCGGCACGCCGGTCAGCATCACCGTGCTGGTGGCGCTGCTGGTCTGTCTGATCCCGACCACTATCGGCGGCCTGCTGTCGGCGATTGGTGTGGCGGGAATGAGCCGGATGCTGGGTGCGAACGTCATTGCGACCAGTGGACGTGCGGTGGAAGCCGCCGGCGATGTGGATGTGCTGATGCTGGACAAAACCGGCACCATCACGCTGGGTAACCGTCAGGCGACCCAGTTCCTGCCCGCGCCGGGCGTCAGCGAAGAGCAGCTGGCCGACGCCGCGCAGCTCGCCTCGCTGGCTGATGAAACGCCAGAGGGCCGCAGCATCGTGGTGCTGGCGAAGCAGCGCTTTAATCTGCGTGAGCGCGATCTCAGCAGCATGGGTGCCAGCTTTATTCCGTTCTCAGCCCAGACCCGCATGAGTGGCGTAAACGTGCAGGAGCGGCTGATCCGCAAGGGCGCGGTCGATGCGGTCCGCCGTCATATCGAAGCGAACCATGGCCGTTTCCCTGCCGAGGTCAATGCGCAGGTGGAAGAGGTGGCCCGCAGTGGCGGCACGCCGCTGGTGGTGTCCGAGGGCGCGAACGTGCTGGGCGTGGTGGCGCTGAAAGATATCGTGAAAGGCGGCATCAAAGAGCGCTTTGCCGAACTGCGCAAAATGGGCATTAAAACGGTAATGATCACCGGCGATAACCCGCTGACCGCCGCGGCCATTGCGGCGGAAGCGGGCGTGGATGACTTCCTGTCAGAGGCGACCCCGGAAGCCAAGCTGGCGCTGATCCGCCAGTATCAGGCAGAAGGACGGTTAGTGGCGATGACCGGCGACGGCACCAACGATGCGCCTGCCCTGGCGCAGGCGGATGTTGCGGTGGCGATGAACTCCGGTACACAGGCGGCGAAAGAGGCGGGCAACATGGTCGATCTCGACTCGAACCCGACCAAGCTGCTGGAAGTGGTGCACATCGGTAAACAGATGCTGATGACGCGCGGTTCCCTGACCACTTTCAGTATCGCCAACGACGTGGCGAAATATTTCGCCATTATTCCGGCGGCGTTTGCGGCGACCTATCCGCAGCTCAACATGCTGAACGTGATGCAGCTGCACTCGCCCGCCAGCGCAATTCTGTCAGCGGTGATCTTTAACGCCCTGGTGATTATCTTCCTGATCCCGCTGGCCCTGAAAGGCGTCAGCTACCGTCCGCTGAGTGCGGCTGCGCTGCTGCGCCGCAACCTGCTGATTTACGGTCTGGGTGGCCTGCTGGTGCCGTTTGTCGGCATCAAAGCGATCGATCTGCTGTTAGTGCTTTCAGGCATGGCCTGAGGAGAAAAAAATGAGTCAGTTACGTCCGGCAATTTTACTGTTGTTGCTGCTTACGCTTGTTACCGGCGTGGTTTATCCTTTCCTCACCACCGGGCTGGCGCAGTGGCTGTTTCCGGCCCAGGCCAATGGCTCGCTGCTGGAAGAAGATGGCGTGGCGCACGGATCCGCGCTGATTGGGCAGAACTTTACCCAGCCCGACTATTTCTGGGGCCGTCCTTCAGCCACCAGTGATAAAGCCTATAACCCGCTGGCCTCGGGAGGCAGTAATCTGGCCGCCAGCAACCCGGCGCTGGATAAAGCGGTCGCCGACCGCGTCGCTGCACTGCGTGCCGCCAATCCGCAGGCACCTGCAGCCGTGCCGGTTGAGCTGGTGACGGCTTCCGCCAGCGGGCTGGACCCGGATATTTCGCCCCAGGCTGCCCTGTGGCAGGCTCCGCGTGTCGCTGCCAGCCGCAACGTGCCGGTCGCGCAGGTCGAGGCGCTGATTGAAAAGATGACGCATCGTCCGCTGATGCCCTTCCTCGGCACGCCGACTCTCAACGTGCTGCAGCTGAACATGGCGCTCAACGAACTGTAATGGTGTTAAGGAAGCGATGAACCACGACGAACCCCAGCGTCCCGATCCCGACGCGCTGCTGCAGGCTAACCGCGAGAGTCATCGTGGGCAGCTGAAGATTTATTTTGGTGCCTGTGCGGGCGTGGGCAAAACCTACGCCATGCTGCAGGAGGCACAGCGGCTGCGTGCGCAGGGTCTGGATGTGCTGATTGGCGTGGTAGAAACCCACGAACGGCCGGAAACCGCGCAGCTGCTGACAGGCTTAACCCTGCTGCCGCGGCGCGCAACCGGCCGCTCGCGTCATGCGGAGTTTGATCTTGATGCTGCGCTGGCCCGCCATCCGGCGGTGATTCTGATGGATGAGCTGGCGCACACCAACGTACAGGGCTCGCGCCATCCCAAGCGCTGGCAGGATATCGAAGAGCTGCTGGAAGCGGGCATCGACGTGCTGACCACTGTGAACGTGCAGCATCTTGAGAGCCTCAACGATGTGGTCGGCGGGGTCACCGGCATTCAGGTGCGCGAAACCGTGCCCGATCCCTTTTTCGACAGCGCTGATGAAGTGGTGCTGGTCGATCTGCCGCCCGACGATCTGCGTCAGCGGCTGAAAGAGGGCAAAGTCTACATTGGCGACCGCGCGGAACGCGCCATCGAAAACTTTTTCCGCAAAGGTAACCTGTTCGCCCTGCGTGAACTGGCCCTGCGTCGCACTGCCGATCGGGTGGACGACCAGATGCGCGCCTGGCGCGATCAGCAGGGACGGGATCGCGTCTGGCACACCCGCGACGCTATTCTGCTCTGCATTGGTGACGACAGTGGCAGTGAAAAGCTGGTGCGTACCGCTGCCCGGCTGGCGGCACGGCTCGGCAGTGAATGGCACGCGGTCTATGTCGAAACACCCCGGCTTAACCGGCTGCCCGAAGCGCGGCGACGGGCGATTCTGCGCACCTTACAGCTGGCGCAGGAGCTGGGTGCGGAAACGGCCACGCTGTCGGAACCGGATGAAGCGGAAGCGGTGCTGGGCTACGCCCGCGAGCACAACCTGGGCAAAATTGTCACCGGTCGTCGCCCGCTGCGACGCTGGCGGCGTGACAGTTTTGCCGAACGTCTGGGCCAGCTCGGCCCCGATCTCGACCTTCTGGTTGTCGCACTGGATGAGCCGCTGAAGGATGCGCCGCATCCGCTGCCGGATGGCCGCGTGACCAGTGAAAAATGGCGCATTCAGCTGCGCGGCGTGATGATGGCGCTGGTGCTCTGCATCGTCGTCACCGCAGCCGGACAGTCGGTACTGATCAATTTCGATCCTGCCAACTGTGTGATGATCTACCTGCTGGCGGTGGTGATCGTGGCGCTGCGCTATGGCCGCTGGCCGTCGGTGATCGCCACGGTGATGAATATCGTCGCCTTCGACCTCTTTTTTGTGGCCCCCACCGGCACGGTGGCGGTCTCCGACCTGCAATATCTGGTGACCTTTGGCGTAATGCTGGCGGTGGGCGTCATTGTCGGCAACCTTACGGCAGGCGTGCGTTATCAGGCGCGGGTGGCGCGCTACCGCGAGCAGCGGGCGCGGCAGCTCTACGAGATGGCAAAATCGCTGGGCAGCGCGCTGACGCCGCAGGATATCGCCGCCACCAGCCAGCGGGTGCTCGACGCCACTTTGCAGGCACGCTGCCTGCTGTTGCTGCCGGATGAGCAGGGTGAGCTGCAACCGGTGGGCGAGGCGTTACCGGCCAGCGAACCGGATCGCGCCATCGCGAAATGGAGTTACAGCAAAGGCCAGCCTGCGGGCGCGGGCACCGATACCTTACCGGCGGTGCCCTATCAGATCCTGCCGCTGAAAAGCGGTGCACACTGTCGGGGTCTGCTGGTGGTGGAGCCGCAGAACCTGCGTCAGCTGATGATCCCCGAACAGCAGCGGCTGGTGGAAACCTTTACGGTACTGATTGCCAATGCGCTGGAGCGGATGGCGCTGTCGCACAGCGAGGCGGCCTCCCGGCTCTCGGCAGAGCGGGAACAGCTGCGCAATGCGCTGCTCTCGGCGCTGTCCCACGACCTGCGCACCCCGCTGACCGTGCTGTTTGGTCAGGCGGAAATGCTGATGCTCGACCTGGCCAGCGACAACTCAAAATATGTGCCGCAGGCCAGCCAGATCCGTGAGCAGACGCTGAGCACCATCCGGCTGGTGAGCAACATGCTGGATATGGCACGCATTCAGTCGGGCGGCCTTAACCTGCGGGAAGAGTGGCTGGCGCTGGAAGAGGTGATCGGCGGCGCGCTGAGCAGCATGGCACCGTCGCTGAAAGGGCATGAGGTTCAGCTCGATCTGCCGGATGACATCGTGCTGATTAAAGGCGACAGCACGCTGCTGGAACGCGTCTTCACCAACCTGATTGAGAACAGCCTGAAGTATGCCGGTAACAGCGCGCCGCGTGGCATCCGCGCCTGGCGTGCTGCAACACGGCTGGAGATTGCGGTGTGGGACAGCGGACCGGGCATTGCCGAGGACGATTTAACCCGGATATTCGATAAGTTCTGGCGCGGTGATAAAGAGTCGGCGGTGCCGGGCGTCGGGCTGGGTCTGGCAATCTGTAAAACCATTATCGAGAGCCACGGCGGCCAGATCTGGGCAGAGAACCGACCCGAGGGCGGCGCGGCATTTCGTCTCTCACTGCCGCTGCCACCGGTCCCTGAAATTTCTGACGAAGGGCTGAAATAACTTCACAGTGGATCGGTTATACTTCCGGACCTGTTTGATTATTCGTGGGATTGTATGGAACGTTTTACCGAAAACCTGATGTATGCATCGCGCTGGTTGCTGGCTCCGGTTTACATTGGACTTTCGCTGGGATTGCTGGCGCTGACCATTAAATTTTTCCAGGAAATTTTCCACCTGCTGCCCAACATTTTCAGCATTGCGGAAAACGATCTGATCCTGCTGCTGCTGTCGCTGGTGGATATGACGCTGGTGGGCGGCCTGCTGGTGATGGTGATGCTGTCGGGTTATGAGAACTTCATCTCCAAGCTTGATATCGACGAAGACAAAGAGAAGCTGAGCTGGCTGGGCAAGATGGACTCCGGCTCGCTGAAAAATAAAGTCGCGGCTTCTATCGTGGCCATCTCCTCGATTCACCTGCTGCGGGTGTTTATGGAAGCGCGCAACGTCGAAAACGACAAGCTGATGTGGTACGTGATTATCCACCTGACCTTTGTGCTCTCGGCCTTTGTGATGGGCTGGCTGGACAAAATGTCGCGCTACGATAAAAAGTAATTTATCACCTGGCGACCCGCTGACGCGGGCGCCTGCTTTATCCCTTCCGCCCTGCTTCCCCTGAACGACCTGCCGGCTGCGACGCCGGGCGCGTGCCCGCCAGCTGTGGCATCACCTCTTTGATCATGGCAAAAAAGTGTTGCAGCCTGGCCGGGTAGTAACTCGCCCAGGGATAGGTCAGCCATACCGGCAGCGGCGGGGCCTGCCAGGCGGGCATCAGCTGAACCAGACTACCATCCGCTAAGTCCTCCTGCACCGCCCACGAGGAGACAATCGCCGCGCCCATCCCGGCCAGCGCCGCTTTGCGCACTGCATATAAGCTGTCGCTGCTCAGCCGGGGCGTAATCGCCAGGTTCACTGGCTGGCCGTCGTCAATCTTCTGCAACGCCACTTCATTACGGTAAAAGCTGGTCAGCGCCAGCCAGGGCAGATCGCGCAGCTGTGCCACACGTTCTATCGGCGGATGCTGCGCCAGCAGGTGCGGGGCCGCCACCACAATGCGCGGCACTTCGGCCAGCAGAATCGCCACCACCGAGGGATCGGTGGGCGCACCGACCTGAATGGCGCAGTCCACGTTCTCCGCCATGAAGTCGGGCGTGCGGTCATTCAGCATCCACTCGATATTGAGGCGGGGATAGCGGTGCAGATAGTCCACCAGCGGCGCGATCAGTTGATCCTGACCAAAGGCGTGCGGCGCACGAACCCGCAGCGTACCGACCGGGTCATCGCTGGCACCGGTCAGCTCATCTTCCAGCGCATGCCAGGTCGCCAGCAACTGCCGTGCCTGGGCGTAGCAGCGTTCGCCATCATCGGTGAGTTTCAGCGCATGGGTGGTGCGCAGGATTAGCTTGAGGCCCAGCCGCTGCTCCAGGGTCTGCAATCGGCGGCTGACGGTGGGCTGTGTCGTGCCAAGCTGGGCTGCTGCTGCGGACAGGCTGCCGCTCTCAACGATACGGATAAATGTCTGCATCAGGTCGATGCGATCGCTGCTGTTGGGATTGTTCATACGCGCCACGCATAACGGTTTTGTCTGGTATCAGTCTACCGCGTATAACCACAATGCGCTTTAATGGTTGCACGAAATGATGAGGATTACAGCATGTCAGCCATACAGACTCAGACGCAAAATGAATCGCTCTCTACGCCGCTGGTGTTTACCCTGGCGGCCGGAGCCGGGCTCAGCGTTGCATCGATTTACTACAGCCAGCCGATGCTGGATATCATCAGTAAGCAGTTTAATGCAGGCATCGGCGCAGTTGGCATGGTGCCGATGCTGACTCAGGCGGGCTATGCGCTGGGTATTCTGCTGCTGGCCCCGCTGGGTGATCGTCACGACCGCCGCACCATTATCTTTATCAAAGGCTTACTGCTGGTCGCGGCGCTGCTGCTGTGTGGCTTTTCCGGTGGACTTAGCGCGCTGCTGGTTGCCAGTTTTATTACCGGCCTGACCGCCACCGTGGCGCAGGATATTGTGCCCGCGTCGGCGACGCTGGCCCCGGAACGCAGCCGGGGTAAAACGGTCGGCACGGTGATGACCGGACTGCTGGTCGGCATCCTCCTGTCGCGGGTAGTCAGCGGGGTGGTGGCGGAATATTTCGGCTGGCGCACCATGTACATGATCGCCGCACTGGCGGTACTGCTGATTACGCTGACGCTGTGGCGGGTGTTGCCACGCTTCGCGCCGGGCACCTCAGTGAGCTATCCGCGCCTGTTGCTGTCACTGGTGCATCTGTGGCGTCACCATCAGACGCTGCGCCGCGCCGCGCTGGCTCAGGGTCTGCTGTCGGTCGCCTTCAGCGCCTTCTGGTCGACGCTGGCGTTAATGCTCAGCGACCGCTTTCATCTCGACAGTGCGGTGGCGGGGGCGTTTGGTTTAGCCGGTGCAGCAGGCGCTATGGCAGCACCGCTGGCGGGCAGTTTTGCTGACCGCATCGGCCCGGCACGCGTCACGCAGGCCGGTGCCGCGCTAGTGACGATCTCTTTTGCGCTGATGTTTCTGCTGCCACTGCTGCCCATGCCCGCACAGCTGGCGCTGATTGTGGTCTGTACCATCGGCTTTGATTTAGGGGTGCAGGCCACGCTGGTGGCGCATCAGACGCTGGTCTATGGCCTGGCACCGGAAGCACGCAGTCGCCTGAATGCATTGCTGTTTACTGTGGTGTTTATCGGTATGGCGACCGGTGCGGCGCTGGGCAGTCTGGCGCTGGCTCACTGGGGCTGGAATGGCGTCGTTGCGCTCGCCACTTTAGCCGGTGCCGCGGCTCTCGCGGTCCGCTTCGCCAGTCGTCACCTGAAAAACTGACGCCTCGCCCGTCAAAAAATGTGCCAGGCTTATTCATAAACCCGAAATATTGTGGAGTATTATGAACTTTTTAGCCTGGACAGCAGCGACGGGCGGCCTTCTGCTGCTGATGTCGCTGGCTTCCGGTTGGATTCACCGGGGGCCAGTCACCTCATTTGGTCTGTTCCTGATCGCGGGCATGCTGTGCGGCCCGTGGGGATTTGATGTTATCCACCTCGATATCGTCACCCATTCCAAAGCCGTGGCCCATATCACCGAAATCACCATGGCGGCCTCGCTGTTTATCACCGGTCTCAAGCTGCGTCAGCCGCTGCAGAACAACTGCTGGCACACCGGGCTGAAACTGGCGTTTCCCGCCATGCTGCTTACCGTTGCCGCGATGACCCTGCTGGCACACTTCCTGGTGGGATTAGACTGGCCGATTGCGCTGGCGTTTGGGGCGATTGTCGCGCCGACCGATCCGGTGCTGGCGAGCTTAATCTCGGTCAACGATGCGCAGGATGATGACTCGCTGCGTGTGGCGATCTCCAGTGAAGCGGGCATGAACGATGGCTCCGCATTACCCCTGCTGATGCTGGCGCTGCTGCTGTTTAATGGCGAGACCCTGAGTGGCGCGATGCTGGCGCACTGGGGCGCGGTCGAGGTGCTCTGGGCGATTGGCGGCGGTCTGATCATTGGCTTTGTTCTGGGGCAGTTAATCGGCATGCTGGCGACCCGACTGCGCAATGCGAATGGCGACGTTGCGCCCAATGATTTCCTGGCGCTGGCGCTGATAGCCCTCAGTTATTCGCTGGTGGAGTACCTGGGTGCCTCCGGCTTCCTGGCCGCCTTCGCCGCCGGACTGGGGTTACGCCGTGCCGAACTGGGTGTGTTCCATCGTCATCAGCCGGAAGACCTCTCTGACGATGAGCGCGTATTGCCCTCTGAGGCGCTGGTGAATCCTAACAAACGCCTGGCCCATCAGGGCGGCAATAATATGGTGAAGTCGATTGGGTTTGTAGTAGGCGACGCGCTCTCTTTTGGCGATACTATTGAACGTTTACTGGCGGCTGGCATGATGGTCGTACTGGGCGTCACACTGGCGCAGCACTGGAACATCTATGGCGTGCTGATTGGGCTGGTACTGTTTGCCGTAGTACGACCGATGGCTGTCTGGCTGGTGACGCTGCGCGCCGGACTGCCGCTCGGGCAGCGCTTGCTGATTGGCTGGCTGGGCATCCGGGGAATTGGCAGCCTGAACTACATCGCCTATGCCTGGACGCACGGCATGCAAGGCCCGCAGATGGAAATCATGACGAATATAGCGTTAACGCTGGTGGTCTGCAGCGTGGTGGTTCACGGCACCACCGTGACGCCGCTGCTGAACTGGCGTCAGAAGCGCCTCGAAGCCCTTCAGCGCAAGGTTTAACCTGAACGAACAGGAGTTAAAAATGAAAGTCACTCAGATAGTGCTGCTAAGCCTCCTTGCCTCCGGCAGCGCGCTGGCAGCGGACGACGCTGATACTGAGCAGAATGTTTACGCCAGTCAGTTGTGCCACATTGTCAGCGGTGAGAAAAAGGTCGCCACTGCAGATCATTACGTCGAGCAGATGAAATCGACCGTGGCGGGCGGCCAGTCACCGTCGGCGATGAATCAGCCGGAATTTGATGAAGAGTCCGCGCGTGAAGTGGCCAGTGCCTGGCTGCAACTTGGCGATGATGAGCGGGCCAAACTGCGCGTCAACGAACAGCAGTGTGAACAGGCCGTGATGGCGCAGTTCCAGCAGGAAGATTAACCATACGGAATGAAATAAAAACGCGCCTGCCCGGCGCGTTTTTTTATGGCTTTCCTGGGGCTATTGCGTACATAATCGCCACCCATGGCACCAGACTTGCATCTGTTACTTCTTCTGTAGCCTGCCGCAACGGCTTGCTCATTACTCTGGCATCACACAACAGGCATTATGATTACGCGTCGACGCTTTATTCTCGGCACGGGAGCGCTCGGGCTCTCCATGACCACCGGCAAATTATTTGCCCGCGATGACATTATTCCCCTCTGGCCGGACGATCCGCCCGGCGGCGGCGGCCCATCCGGCCAGTTGCATATTAACAGCAGTGGTTCCTGGTCAAATATCGTCAGCCCGGCGATTCAGCGGTTTAAACCAGAAAATCCGAATGGCGAAGCGGTATTAATCGCCGCAGGCGGCGGGTATCGCTGGATCGGCATGGCGCGTGAAGCCTGGCCGGTAGCGCGCTGGCTGAATGCCAGTGGCTATACTGCCTATGTGCTCAGCTATCGGTTGCCGCATGAGAAGTGGCAGGCGGGTCGGCTGGCGCCACTGCAGGATGCGCAGCGCGCCATCCGGCTGGTGCGATCTTTCGAACGCAAGGTGCATGTGCTGGGTTTCTCGGCAGGCGGACATCTGCTGGGGCTGGCGGCGGCGCGGCCAGACTTTGAATCTTATCCGGCCATCGATCCGCTGGATGAAGTGGTGCCGAAAGTCGACAGCGTCGGCCTGATCTATCCGGTCATTACCCTGGAAGCGCCTTATCAGCACACCAATACGCATCTGATGATGGTAGGTAAAAATGCCACGCCGCAGGATGAGGCGAACTGGTCAGTGCAGAACTATGTGACCCGGCAATATCCGCCGACGTTTCTGGCGCAGGCCGAGGACGATCACACCTCCAATCCGTTTAACACCGAGCTGATGCGCGACACCTGTCGCCGCAACCGCGTGCCGGTTGAGCTGATTCAGATCAGCAAAGGCGGACACGGATTTGGCCTCGGCAAGGCGGGTACGCCCGCAGCGTTGTGGGATCAGGCATATGTCCGCTGGCTGGATCGCGTAAGCTGAAGTGCACTGACGCGGTGCTATGCTGCACGGTCAGAAAGCGGAAGTGGATGCGGCATAAAAAAACAGGCGACCTTAAGGTCGCCTGTTCTGTTTCTGAAGCCCGGTGCGGATTAACGCATTGTCACAAATTCTTCCGCCGCGGTCGGGTGGATGGCCACGGTGTTATCGAAGTCTTTCTTGGTCGCGCCCATCTTCAGCGCCACGGCGAAGCCCTGCAGCATCTCATCCATACCGGATCCGATGCCGTGAATGCCGACGATCTTCTCATCGGCACCCACACAAACCAGCTTCATGCGGCACGGCTGACGATGCTGGGTGACCGCGGTGTACATGGCGGTAAACGACGATTTATAGACCTTCACCTGATCGTCGCCATACTGTTCGCGCGCCTGCGGCTCGGTCAGTCCTACGGTGCCAATCGGCGGATGGCTGAACACTACGGTCGGCACGTTGCTGTAATCCAGATGCTCGTCCGGCTTGTTGTTAAACAGACGCTCAGAGAGACGACGTCCTGCGGCAACCGCAACCGGCGTCAGCTCAACCGCACCGGTGTTGTCGCCCACGGCGTAAACGCCTGAGACATTGGTGTTCTGGAATTTATCGACGCTGATATAGCCTTTCTCATTCAGCGCCACGCCTGCGGCCTGAATATTGAGATTGTCCGTTTCAGGCTCACGACCAATCGCCCAGACCAGGCAATCTACGGTGTAGTCGCTGCCGTTTTCCAGCTGCAGCGTCAGGCTGCCATCGCTGTTTTTGATCACAGCCTTAGGAATGGCTTCGGTGTGCAGCGCCGGGCCTTCGGTGTTCATCACTTCGACCAGCGTCTCGGTGAGCAGCGGGTCGAAGCTGCGCAGCGGCGCGTGTTTACGCACGAACAGGTGGGTTTCTGAACCCAGCGCGTTCACCACGCCCGCCAGCTCAACCGCGATATAGCCCGCGCCGACAACCGCGGTGCGTTTTGGCAGCGCGTCCAGCTCGAAGAAGCCGTCGGAATCAATGCCGTACTCCGCACCCGGAATAGAAGGGTGAACCGGACGACCGCCAGTGGCGATCAGAATGTGGTTAGCCGTAATAATCTCGCCGTTCACTTCAACGCTGTGCGCATCGACAAAGCGGGCAAAGCCTTTGATCACTTCAACTTTGTTCTTACCCAGCACGTTGTCATACGAGCTGTGGATGCGATCGATATAGGCGCTGCGGTTTTTGACCAGCGTGGCCCAGTCAAAGCGGTTTACGGTGGTGTCGAAGCCATAATCCGGGCCATAAAGATGGATAGCTTCGGCGATTTGCGCGGCGTGCCACATGATTTTCTTCGGCACGCAACCCACGTTCACGCAGGTGCCACCCAGCTCTTTTGCTTCAATCAGGGCGCATTTCTGGCCATACATAGCTGCACGGTTAATCGAGGCGATGCCGCCGCTGCCGCCGCCAATGGCGAGATAGTCGAAATGTCGGGTCATTGAAGTATCCATCCGGTTGCATAAAAAATTGGGGTTGAGTGTAACGCTGCGGGTCGAAATGACGCAAAGTTTGCGCCTATGATTGTAATAGGGTTCTGTTTTTCACTCGCTTACAGGGAAGCATACCATGCACCTTACTTTTCTTGGCACCGGCGGCGGTGCTCCCAGCCTGCAACGTAACGTGACCTCCATTGCTTTTACCCGCGCGCTGAGTGGTGAAACCTGGCTGTTCGACTGCGGGGAGGGCACGCAGTTACAGTTTATGCGCTCCAGCCTGAAACCGGGCAAGCTGGATAAGATTTTTATCACCCATCTGCATGGCGATCATATCTTCGGCCTGCCGGGCTTACTTACCAGCCGGTCGATGGCCGGACTGACCTCACCCATGACGGTTTATGGCCCCAGAGGATTGAAGACCTTTGTTGAGACGGCGCTGTCGATCAGCGGTTCCTACACCGATTACCCGCTGAACATTGTTGAGATTGAGGCGGGCTGGACGCTGGATGACGGTGAGTTTCGTATCAGTGCCTGGCCGCTGAGCCATCCGGTGGAGTGTTTTGGCTATCGCATTGAACAGCATGACAAACCCGGCCTGCTGGATGCCGAGCGGCTGAAAGCCGAAGGCGTGCCCCGCGGCCCGTGGTTCCAGCAGCTGAAGCAGGGGGAATGTGTGACGCTGGAAGATGGGCGGGTAATTAACGGCGCTGACTACCTTGGCCCGGCGACACCCGGTAAAAAGCTGGCCATCTTTGGCGATACGGCTCCCACGGAGGTTGCGCTGCAGCTGGCGGCGGAGGTTGACCTGATGGTGCATGAAACCACGCTGGAGGCGGCGATGGTGGAGAAAGCCAACGGGCGCGGGCACTCCACAACCCTGCAGGCGGCGGAGGTGGCAAAGCGCGCCGGGGCAAAGCGGATGATCGCCACCCATTTCAGCTCCCGCTATCTGGCAAAGGACATGAGCCGCCTGCTGGCGGAGTGCCAGACCATTTTCCCCCGCACCGAGCTGGCCTCGGACCTGGCGGTGTTTACGGTTTAGTGATGCAGCGCCGGATAAGTAAACAGCAGCAGATGGGTGAGGTTAAGCGCGAAGTGCAGGGCGGCTGCCAGCCATAAGCGGCCGCTCCAGTGCCACGCCAGACCATAAAGCAGCCCGGCCAGCGTCGCGAAAACGACCAGCAGTACGCCGCCGGTTGCATGCGCCAGCCCGAACAGCAGCGTGCTAATCAGCAGCGCGGGCAACCCACCCAGCTTCTCGCTCAGCCGCTGTTGCAGATAGCCCCGGAACAGCGCCTCTTCGGCCAGCGAGACAAAGAACAGATTCGCCAGCATAAACGCGGGCAGCCAGGGCGGAAAATGAGGCTCAACGGCCAGACCACCCAGCAGCACGGCGCTACCCAGCAGCAGCGGCACGGCGGCGATTAATGCCAGCGCAGCGATCCACGGATAACGTGGTGGACAGGCCCGGGCGCGGAACAGCGTCGGCAGGCAGGCCAGCAGTACAAAGGGGATCAGCGCTTTATCGAAGTTGAAGGAGAAACTGAACGGCAGGCTCTGTGCGCCCACCTTTACCTCATCGACGACGAGGGGATTGTGAAAGCCGGGAAAAAGATGGAGGAACAATCCCAGCGAAATCAGCACCAGCAGCGCTTCACTCAGAATGTGCTGCCGGGAACGGATTGGGTCAAAGCGGCGCAGCGCGACCAGTGCCGCGATCCCGGCCAGCAGCGGCAGTACTGGCCATGTCAGGACGTCGTGATAAAACCCCAGCAGCGCAGCGAGCGCTAACAGCAGTAGCGCCAGCCGCCGGGCGGGTTGCAGCGCGCCCAGCGCGCCTGCCAGCAGAATCCACATAATCGGTTATTCAGGAACGATCTGGTTCACCACGAAGTGACCGGTACCGGCCGGAACCAGTTTTTTGTGCAGCCATGGCAGCAGGGTATTCATCTGATCGGCCAGCTTCCACGGCGGGTTAATCACGATCATGCCGGAGGCGGTCATGCCGCGCTGATCGCTGTCCGGACGGGCAGCCAGTTCGATCTGCAGGATATTGCGGATGCCGGTTGCTTCCAGGTCGCGCAGCATGTGTTTGATCTGCTGACGTAACACCACCGGATACCACAGCGCAAAGACGCCGGTGCCAAACCGTTTATGACCTTCCTGAATGCCTTTCACTACTGCCTGGTAGTCGCTTTTCATCTCATAAGGCGGGTCGATCAGCACCAGACCGCGACGCGACGGCGGTGGCAGTTTCGATTTTAACTGCTGATAACCGTCGGCACGGTCGACGCGCGCGCGGTTGTCTTTGCTGAACTCGTTGCGCAGCAGCGGATAGTCGCTGGAGTGCAGCTCGGTGAGTTGCAGCCGGTCATCTTCACGCAGCAGATGACGGGCAATCAGCGGTGAACCCGGATAGTAGCGCAGAGAAGGGCCACGATTCAGCGCACCGATGGCGTCAAAATAGGGTTGCAGCAGTTCCGGTGCATCGGGCTGTTGCCAGATACGCGCGATGCCTTCCAGATATTCACCGGTACGCTCGGCGTGCTCGCCGCTCAGCTGGTAGCGGCCTGCGCCCGCATGGGTATCCAGGTAGAAAAACGGTTTCTCTTTCTCTTTCAGCGCCGTGATGATCAGGCTCAGAACAGTGTGCTTCAGCACGTCGGCGTGGTTGCCCGCATGGAAGCTATGGCGATAACTCAGCATTGTTTATCCTGTTGAATGTATAAGGTTTTAATTGATGGAAAATCAATTTATACCAATTATTACCTCACGTATTACCTACAGAACGACGCACAGCAACCGACGCAGGAAAAGCATGAGAATCCGCGATTATATCAGGGATGGCCTGGCGATGGGCCAGAAGCGTGATAACAAATCGGGATTACAGGGCGCGGCATCCTGTTGCAGGCATGCAGGTACGGAAAGCTGCCCGACGCGCTCATCGCAATCGCAGCCATAGTTTAAAAGCAGCGGGCTTTCGGGTAGCCATTCGCGCGTTTCTTCCCCACCTCATCCTGACCCCCATTGATTTTCACTACACTAAGCCGCATGTTACTTAGATTGCGTTGCGCGACCCGCTGCGCCCCATACATCGATAAAGGACTGCGCTATGACCAATCCGCTACTGACATCTTTTACGCTCCCCCCTTTTTCTGCTATCCAGCCTGAACATGTTGTTCCTGCCGTGACGGAAGTGCTGAGCCAATGCCGCGCAGAAGTCGAAAAAGTGGTGGCGCAGGGTGCGCCGTACACCTGGGATAACCTGGTTCAGCCGCTGGCGGAAACCGACGATCGCCTGAGCCGTATTTTCTCCCCGGTCAGCCATCTTAATTCGGTAAAAAACAGCCCGGAGCTGCGTGAAGCCTATGAGCAGACACTGCCGCTGCTCTCTGAATACAGCACCTGGGTCGGTCAGCATGAAGGGCTGTATCAGGCGTATCGCAACCTCAAAGAGGGCGATCAATACGCGGCACTGGATCTGGCGCAGAAGAAAGCGGTCGATAACGCCCTGCGTGATTTCGAACTCTCTGGAATCGGCCTGCCAAAAGATAAGCAGCAGCGCTATGGCGAAATCGCCGCGCGCCTCTCTGAGCTGGGTTCGGCTTACAGCAACAACGTGCTCGATGCGACCATGGGCTGGAGCAAGCTGATCACCAATGAAAGCGAGCTGGCCGGTATGCCGGAAAGCGCGCTGGCGGCGGCGAAAGCTCAGGCTGAAGCCAAAGAGCAGGAAGGCTGGCTGCTGACGCTGGATATTCCAAGCTATCTGCCGGTCATGACCTACTGCGATAACGCGGCGCTGCGCGAAGAGATGTATCGCGCCTATGCGACGCGTGCTTCCGATCAGGGTCCGAACGCCGGTAAATGGGACAACGGTCCTATCATGGCGGAAGAGCTGGCGCTGCGTCACGAGCTGGCTCAGCTGCTGGGCTTCGACTCCTACGCGGATAAATCGCTGGCGACCAAAATGGCGCAAAGCCCGTCTCAGGTGATCGACTTCCTGAATGACCTGGCTGAACGCGCCCGTCCGCAGGGTGAAAAAGAGCTGGAGCAGCTGCGCGCCTTCGCGCAGAAAGAGCATGGCGTTGAGCAGCTGAATCCATGGGATCTCACTTATTATGGTGAAAAGCAGAAGCAGCATCTCTACACCATCAGCGATGAGCAACTGCGTCCTTACTTCCCGGAAGAGCGCGCGGTCGCCGGTCTGTTCGAAGTGGTGAAACGCATTTACGGTATCACTGCGAAGCAGCGTACCGACGTTGAGGTTTATCATCCTGACGTGAAGTTCTTCGATTTGTTCGATGAAACCGGTGAACTGCGCGGCAGCTTCTATCTCGACCTCTACGCCCGCGAGCACAAACGTGGCGGTGCCTGGATGGATGACTGCGTGGGCCAGATGCGTAAAGCCGATGGCAGCCTGCAGAAGCCCGTTGCTTACCTGACCTGTAACTTTAACCGTCCGGTGAAAGGCAAACCTGCGCTGTTCACCCATGACGAAGTGATTACCCTGTTCCATGAGTTTGGTCACGGCCTGCACCACATGCTGACCCGCATCGAAGCGCCTGGCGTTTCCGGTATCAGCGGTGTGCCATGGGATGCGGTCGAACTGCCAAGCCAGTTCATGGAAAACTGGTGCTGGGAGCCGGATGCGCTGGCCTTTATCTCCGGTCACTTTGAGACCGGCGAACCGCTGCCGAAAGAACTGCTGGATAAAATGCTGGCGGCGAAAAACTATCAGGCCGCGCTGTTTATCCTGCGTCAGCTGGAGTTCGGCCTGTTCGATTTCCGTCTGCATACCGAGTTTAATCCGGAGAAAGGCGCACAGATTCTGGAAACCCTGCGCGAAGTGAAAAGCCGCGTAGCAGTCGTTCCGAGTCCGGAATGGGGCCGTTTCCCGCACGCCTTCAGCCACATCTTTGCCGGTGGCTATGCAGCAGGTTACTACAGCTATCTTTGGGCGGACGTGCTGGCGGCGGATGCTTACTCCCGCTTCGAGGAAGAGGGCATCTTTAACCGTGAAACTGGTCAGTCGTTCCTGGATAACATCCTGACGCGTGGCGGTTCTGAAGAACCGATGGAGCTGTTCAAACGCTTCCGTGGCCGTGAGCCACAGCTCGATGCGATGCTGGAACATTACGGCATTCAGGGATAAGTCGGTTCGTGAAAATCTGTTTGCTCGATGAATCAGGCGCCGGAGACGGCGCCTTATCACGTTTAGCGCAGCGCTGGCAGCTGGAGCACGACGAAGACGCGCTGCTGGCGCTGGTGCAGACGCCGACGCACCTTGAGCTGCGCAAGCGTGATGAGCCAAAGCTGGGCGGTATTTTTGTTGATTTCGTCACCGGGGCAATGGCGCATCGCCGTCGCTTCGGCGGTGGACGTGGCGAAGCTGTCGCCAAAGCGGTTGGCATTAAAGGCGGCTATCTGCCGGATGTGGTGGATGCGACGGCCGGACTTGGACGTGATGCGTTTGTGCTGGCGGCGCTCGGCTGCCGGGTGCGGATGCTGGAACGCCATCCTGTCGTGGCTGCGCTGCTGGAAGATGGCCTGCAGCGCGGTTATCAGGATGCGGAAATTGGCCCCTGGCTGCGCGACCGCCTGACGCTGATTCATGCAGCCAGTGCGCAGGCGCTGGGCGAGATTACGCCGCAGCCGGATGTGGTCTATCTTGATCCGATGTATCCCCATCGCCAGAAAAGTGCGCTGGTAAAAAAGGAGATGCGGGTCTTTCAGTCGCTGGTAGGGCCGGATGAAGATGCCGATGCGCTACTGGAACCGGCCCGGCGGCTGGCGAAGAAACGGATTGTGGTCAAACGGCCAGACTATGCACCGCCGCTGGCGGGTATCGTGACGCAGGCGGCTGTGGTGACGAAAAGCCATCGCTTTGATATTTATACGCCGCTGGTCAGTACGCTTTAGACGAATGACGATCTGAAGCGATTGCTTCAGGCCATAATAATTTTCCTGCTGCTTATCTCCGTATGCCTGGTCTGAAAGTGACCCGGCATAATATTTTTGCTAAATAAAAAAGCCTGCCTGAAATACTATCAGGCAGGCTTTAATTATCCGCACGGGCGTTGTCGCGTTAATGCGGTGTTACTGATTCGGTCAGGCGGCTAATTTAGTCAGGAAGCCTGAAAATGCGTTCAAAAAGCTTTTGGCGAAGTTCAGACCAATGGCTTTGTAGGTCAGACCTAGAGTCTGACCCAGATCAGTGCTTTCCTTGATTGATGCGACGGTGGTGTCGTATAAACCTGATACTTCAGTCAGTGCGGTATTAACCTCACCCAGAAATTCAGTCAGGCCCGCGCCGCTAACGGCAGCAATTTCTGTCTGATTAATCTCTCTCATTTTTAATATCCTTATTGGTTTTTTTAAATAATGGGAATCATTATTCTGCTTTACCCGTTGCCTGCGCAGCAGATAAGCCAGCGAAAGATAACGGATGAATTAAGCTTTTCCTATAGTAAGATTTTGATAAATTACGCTTTGCTATTAATAAAGTTTCTATCATTAGCGACTGGATGAATGAGCAATGTAATGATGGCTTTGAATTTATGTATAGGACTGTAGTTACAGTGCTAAAAGGAGGTAATATAAAAGGAGATTAGAAATGATAAAGCAGCATATATTGAGTTTTGTGTAAAGTCAGGCTGGTGGATATGTTTATAAATAAAAAGAAATTCAGGTGGCGTGGTCCGGGAATAAGGAACTTAAATCGCGAGCCAGAATAAAGAGTAAATATATTCAGCCCGATAAAAAGCCGGCTTACACCGGCTTTAATAACAGCGGTTACTCTTCGTCTTCATCGCGCAGCGGCACAATCAGCATGTCGATATGCACGGTATTGATCAACTGACGAGCTGAAGACATCAGCTTGCTCCAGAAATCCTGATGATGACCGCACACCACCAGGTCAACGTCATATTTTTTGATCGCATCAACCAGCACCTGGCCGAGGTCGCCACTGCCGCTCAGCGTCTCGCTGATCGGATAGCCCGCGGCATCTGATAACCCTTTCAGTGCCGTATGCGTCTCTTCAGAGATGCGCTTCTGCATATCCCCTAAGTTGACATCAATCAGGCCGGTGTAGAGGTCGGAGTAATTCACATCAACGTGAATCAGGGAAATTCTGGCATCGTACGGGCGAGCCAGCGAGACGGCCTTATCCACCAGTAACTGACTTTCGGGAGAAAGGTCTACTGCAATCAGGATGTGTTTATAAGCCATGATAAAACTCCTTTCACGAGATTAAGGATGGCATCCGGTGTTCCTGCCGCGTCACAGCTTAGCGAAATCCTTTGCGCGAGCGGGCGATGAGCGCCACCAAAGTGTCTACCTGCGTTGCAGGTGATGATGTTGTTATGTTCTGAGTATAGCCTTCTCTCACTGCAAATGCTGCCGTTGCCGCCTGGCTTATGAATAAGATCAAGGCTATGCCAGATTTACTCGCGCTGAACGAAAATCATCGTTGGAAAAAATGTAAAGAATTCTCCTACACTGAAAAAAGGCGGTCCGGTTCGCAGCCGCTCAGGGGGTCGAAAATTTTCGCAGTCCGGTGATTCAGTGGCTGGTTTTTTCTGCAGGCGGATACAGTGTCTGACGCTGGGTCTGTTGCTGCGATGCCAGTCGGGAGGGGGAGAATATGATCAACACTATTGCGCTTTTTTGGGCTCTTTGTGTGGTGTGTATCGTGAATATGGCGCGCTATTTTTCATCGCTGCGTGCCCTGCTGGCGGTATTACGGGGCTGTGATCCGCTGCTGTATCAGTATGTCGATGGGGCGGGATTCTTCACCTCTCACGGTCAGCCGAGCAAGCAGGTGCGGCTGGTCACCTATATCTGGGCAAAGCGCTATCTTGATCATCATGACGATGAGTTTATCCGGCGCTGCGAGCGGGTGCGGGGGCAGTTTCTTCTGACCAGTGCACTGTGCGGACTGGTAGTGATAAGTCTGGTGGCGCTGGCGATCTGGCATTAAAAAAGGGCGACTTACGTCGCCCTTTTGTCTGCTGGCATCACACCAGTTTCAAGGCAATCCAGTAGAGCGAACCTGACAGCAGAATACAGACCGGCAGGGTGAAGATCCACGCCATGGCGATGTTCTTGATGGTCCGGCTCTGCAGTCCGCCCCCGTCAACCAGCATCGTACCGGCTACCGATGAAGATAGGATATGCGTAGTGGAGACTGGCATGCCGGTATAGCTGGCGACGCCAATCGACAGCGCGGCGGTCACTTGCGCTGACATGCCCTGTGCATAGGTCATGCCTTTTTTACCAATCTTCTCACCAATGGTGGTGGCAACACGACGCCAGCCAATCATGGTGCCGATGCCCAGCGCCAGCGCGACGGCCACAATAATCCAGATCGGCGCATACTCAATGGTGCCAAGCAGGTCGCTTTTCAGCTTATTGAGGAAGCGCTTGTCATCCGGTGATGTCTCTTCCAGACGGGCCGCTTTATCGGCGGTGTCTGAGATACACAGCAGCAGACGACGCATCTGACCGCGCTGATCAACCGTCAGCTGGTCGTAGCTTTGCAGATTATTCAGCAACACCTGAGCACGCTGAACTGCCTGCAGTGCACGCGCGCTGTCACAGTGGAACTCCTGCGGGCTGGTCGCTGGCACTTCTTCCGGCGTTGGCAGCTTAGGCGGTGCCATCTGGATGATGTGCGTCAGCGAGGCATTATGCTGCTGGTAATACTGCTCCAGGTGATTAACCGCATCGCGGGTACGCGTAATGTCATAACCGGAGGCATTCATATTTACCACGAAACCGGCCGGAGCCACGCCAATCAGGACCAGCATGATCAGGCCAATGCCTTTCTGACCGTCATTCGCGCCGTGCGAATAGCTCACGCCAATTGCCGAAACAATCAGGGCGATACGGGTCCAGAACGGCGGCTTTTTCTTGCCGTCGATCTTCTCGCGGTCAGCAGGCGTCATATGAATACGCGCACGCTTTTTGGTATTACTCCAGTAGCGACGCAGAATGAAGATCAAGCCGCCCGCCATCACCAGGCCGACAATCGGCGACAGGATCAGAGAAAGGAAGATGTTCAGGACTTTCGGGATGTTGAGTGCATCAACTACCGAGGTTCCGGTCATCAGGGCGTTGGTCAGACCGATACCGATAATGGCGCCGATCAGGGTATGGGAGCTTGAGGCCGGCAGACCGAGATACCAGGTGCCGAGGTTCCAGATAATCGCCGCCAGCAGCATAGAAAACACCATGGCGAGACCGTGAGCCGATCCAACATTTAACAACAGATCGGTGGGAAGCATATGAACAATAGCGTAAGCGACACTCAATCCACCGAGCAGCACGCCAAGGAAGTTGAATACACCCGCCATCACCACAGCAAGCTGGGCACGCATGGCACGCGTATAGATGACCGTCGCAACTGCGTTGGCCGTGTCGTGGAAACCGTTGATCGCTTCGTAAAACAATACAAACAGCAGGGCAAGAACCAATAACAGGCTAGTACTGAGGTCTAGACCAGCAAACAGATGTAGCATAAACGTTACGCCATTTTTGGAGGACATGAACGCGGCGCATTATCCGCGACAACGTGCTGTATGGGAAAGGAAAATATAGCGTTAATTTGACCTTTAGTCGTAAGGCTGAAGGGTAACTCAGCTAAAAAGGGTTAGATATTAAGCAGATACAATATGACACATTTACGGCAATTTTTTGACGCTGGCGTCTCAGTGAGCAGATCACTACAATCTGCGCCTTTCCAGTTAAGTGAGTGAACCGCAGTGGAACAGTTTGACGTTATCATCATTGGTGCCGGCGCCGCCGGTCTGTTCTGTGCCGCCCAGGCCGGACAGCGGGGACGCCGCGTGTTACTGCTGGATAACGGCAAAAAGCCGGGACGCAAGATTCTGATGTCGGGCGGTGGCCGCTGCAACTTCACCAACCTCTATACCGAACCGGCGGCCTATCTGTCGCACAATCCCCACTTCTGTAAATCGGCGCTGGCGCGTTATACCCAGTGGGATTTTATCGATCTGGTCAATCGTCATGGTATTGCCTGGCATGAGAAAACCCTGGGTCAGCTCTTCTGTGATGACTCGGCTCAGCAGATTGTCGATCTGCTGCTGGCCGAATGTGACAAGGGCAATGTCACCCTGCGGCTGCGCAGTGAAGTGCTCAGCGTGGCGCGCGATGAAAGCGGTTATACCCTGCAACTCAACGGCAGTACGGTTCAGGCAGAGAAGCTGGTCATCGCCAGCGGCGGCCTGTCGATGCCAGGTCTGGGGGCTTCGCCATTTGGCTATAAAATTGCGGAGCAGTTCGGCCTGAGCGTCTTTCCGACGCGGGCGGCGCTGGTGCCTTTTACTCTGCACAAGCCGCTGCTGGAGCAGCTGCAGACGCTGTCAGGCGTGGCGCTGGAGACCACGATTGATGCGCAGGATGGCACCCGCTTCAAAGAGGCGATGCTCTTCACCCATCGCGGCCTGTCCGGTCCGGCGGTATTGCAGATTTCCAGCTACTGGCAGCCGGGTGAATTCGTCACTATCGATCTGTCGCCCGCCACACCGCTTGAGGCGTTTCTGACGGCACAGCGTGAAGCACATCCGAATCTCAGCCTGAAAAACAGCCTGGCGAAAATTCTGCCGAAGCGCCTGGTGGAAGTCCTGCAGGCGCTGAAGGTGGTGCCGGACATCACGCTGAAGCAGCTCAACAGCAAACAGCAAACTGAGCTGGCGCAGACGCTGCACGCCTGGCGCATCCAGCCAAACGGCACAGAGGGCTATCGTACGGCGGAAGTAACGCTGGGCGGCGTGGATACGACGCAGCTCTCCTCGAAAACCATGGAGGCGCGTGCGGTGCCGGGGCTTTACTTTATTGGCGAAGTGGCCGATGTCACCGGCTGGCTGGGCGGCTATAACTTCCAGTGGGCCTGGAGTTCCGCCTGGGCCTGTGCCCAGGCGTTGTAACGCGCGTTTACCAGCGCTGATGGACGTGAGGCGCGATCTTCTCCTGATAGATCTGCTTCAGCGCTGCCATCGTCTCCTCAGAGAGCGCATCGACATCGCTGGCGCGGGCATTGGCTTCAGCCTGTTCGCGATTTTTCGCGCCAGGAATCACCACGCTGACATCTTCGTTCATCAGGATCCAGCGCAGCGCAAACATCGCCATGGTGGTGTCCCCAGTGACGAAGCGGCGAATCTCCTCAACCGCTTCCAGCGCCACCTCATACGGCACGCCGGAGAAGGTCTCGCCCTTATCGAACGCTTCGCCATTGCGGTTAAAGGTGCGATGGTCGTCAGCGGCAAACACGCTGTCGGCATTCATTTTACCGGTCAGCAGACCTGACGCCAGTGGCACACGGGCGATGATCGCCACATCACGGCGTTTCGCCTCACGCAGTAGCAGTTCCGCCGGACGCTGGCGGAAAATGTTGTAGATCAGCTGAATCGACGAGACGTTGGGAAATTCCAGCGCCTTCAGCCCTTCCTCGACTTTCTCAACGGAAACACCGTAGTGACGGATTTTTCCGGCGGCCACCATCTCATCCATCACCGCGAAGACGTCCGGGTTGTAGTAGACCTCGGTCGGCGGGCAGTGCAGCTGCACCAGATCCAGCGTTTCGGTCTGCAGATTTTCACGTGAGCGATCGATAAAGGCGTTGAGATTTTCGGCGTTGTAGCCCTCAGTCACGTGCGGTGAAAGGCGACGCCCCAGTTTGGTGGCGACAAACGGGCGTTCCCCGCCGCGCTGGTTCAGCACCTCCGCAATAATCTTTTCGGAGCGGCCATCGCCATAGACATCGGCGGTATCAATAAAGGTGATGCCCGCATCCAGCGCGGCGTTCAGCGCGGCTTTGGCATCCTCCATGCTCACTTCTCCCCAGGTTCCGCCAATGGCCCATGCGCCAAAGCCAATTTCAGAGACGCGCTGACCGGTTCGGCCCAGTGTTCGTAATTTCATGCAAACCTTCCTCGATGCGTTTCAGACAGGGTGACAGAAAAGGGCTAACCATTGAGCTTAGCGCTTTCCGGCGGTGAGGCGATTCGGCGTTGTTGCATACCAGACCCGTATAAACAGGAGGCTTTTGCGGCAGGCTGCTGGTTACGTTGAAGATTTCTGCAAAAAACAGGCCGGATCGTGTGGATACCGCTTCGCTAATTAATTGATTTTAAGAAATTTCACCTGAAATTAAACAGGCGAGAGTGTGGATTCGGTCACATACTTCAATTTTCAGGCCAACAATGGGATCGCTATGTTTAAATTTGTTAAGTCGGTCTTTGCCAGTCCCGAGAAGTTTCTACAGATCATGACCCGTCAGGATATCAACGACTCCATCGCCGAAGGTGAGCGCATCATTATTGATGAGAACGGCAATATCTCGGTCAATACGCTGAGTGAGGAAGTCCACGAAGATTTTGCCCGCCATGTGAATACGTTAAAGGGAGTGTAAGGTGGGTACCGCAATATTTATGGTGCTGATGGTCAGTGGTTACTGGTACACCAGCCGTGATTTAAACAGCCGCTTTAAAATCCGCCGCTCGTCGGGCTGGGATGTCTATTTTCTGGTCGCGCTTTACGGCTGTATTTTTGTTCTGCAGGGCGTGTTCGCCACCGGCATCGTCTGGCTGCTGCTGCTCTGTATGTCCGGTATCGCCAATGCCCTGCAGATGATCCCCGGCGTGCATCTGAAGTGGCAGGTGGAGTTCATGAACTGGAGTTTCCTGGGCATCCAGGCACCGGTTGTCATTATGCTCGCCTTCGCCATTCTGCTCTGCCTCTATCGCTCAAACTGGGCGGGCAGCGCACGCCTGAATGTATCAGGGCGTAAAGATCTCTATCAGCGGCTGTCACGATCCAACGGCGTGGAGCAACTGCTGTTTCAGTGCATGGAAGAGGGTGAACTGGCGTGGATTACGCTGAAGTCGCGCCGTATTTACATCGGCATGGTGCATGCCTCGACCTTTGAATATGAGAGTACTAAAAACATCGTGCTGATCCCGATGCTGAGCGGCTATCGCGACAGCAAAACGCTGAAGCTGGCGGTTGAGCATAACTACAGCAAATGGTACGCCGAGCATGAGATCACGCTCGACTCGAAGCCCAAAGATGCGATGTCGTTCCGTAAAGTGATTATGGTGGACCAGATTGAGAGTCTGTCACTGTTCGATCCGGCCAGCGCCACGGCACTTTCGATGGGACATCCGCAGGAAGTGGAGAAGAGTCAGGGTAATGATGACGACAGTCCGGACAGCAATGAAAGCCGTGACGAGTCGGATTAAGAATGCTCACCTGGTTTTCCCTGATTGAACTGTCTCATCAGGGGAAACCGGGTTCATCTCACACCATATTTTCCGCCGTAAACAGCCGGAACGCGACTTTACCCGCCTGATAGACATCCGGCTGATAGCCGGTTTCCAGATGACTCAGCATCAGATCGATCGCTAATCGGGCATGCTGCCGGGCATGTTGATCCAGCGTAAACGCCACTTCATCGTTCAGCAGTAGCTGACGGGTCACATCATAAAGCTCATGGGTGATGTAGGTGCATTTACCCAGCAGCTGATGAGCGCGCAGGGTATCGCTGACGTCCGTGTTGCCCATGCCGGTGTTGTAGACCCCGGCAATCGCCTGTGACGAACGCAGATTGCGGGCCAGCTCGCTGCGGATGGTTTCCCGCTGATCCTGACCCGACAGCACCTCACGCAGATAACGCTGCGGCGCACGCTGCTCCATGGCTTCACGGAAGCCGGCGATACGCTGACGGTGGGCGCGATAATCAAAGCGGCCGCTGACCATCAGAATGTCGCCGGGCTGGTTCAGGGTTTTACTCATCAGAAGGCCCGCGGTGCGGCCTGCCTGATACTGGTCGATGCCAACATGACACAGGCGGTCAGCGTCGGGCAGATCGGTGACGATGGTGATCACCGGCACATTGCGGCTGCGGCACAGCGCCAGTGCCCGATAGACAGGCGGTGAGTCATGTGCAAACACGATAATGCCGTCGCGGGTGCTGCTGCGGGCGACAATGCTCTGCGCCAGCTGCTCGGGCTGCGCTTCGGCCACGAGCGTTTTGTGCAGCTTCAGGCGGCGATAGCCAAGCTGACTGGCGATCTCGCTGAAACAGGTGGTGAGCTGCTGAAAAAAGGATGAGCCGTTGTTACTAAGGAAGACTTCGATTTGCCACGGATGCTGATACTCCTCTGGCAGCAGACGCCGGAGTCCCGCTTCACGCGCGGCCTTCAGAACTTTGCGGCTGGTCTCCAGCGAGACGCCGCCGCGCTCATTCAGCACCCGGTCAACCGTCGCAATCCCGACGCCCGCCATTTTTGCCACCACCTCTAAGGTGAGCTTTTTCATTCAGACTCCACGCGTAAATGGCGATTAGCTGCTGCCTGCCAGACTGTTTATCTCTTCTAACCGGTTAAAAGTAAAAGATAAAGTAATTTGATGATGGAAAACCATCAACAGCGTTGCGCCATGCGCTTTTACCCTCAGTGCGGTCGTCAGGTTAAAAAGCACAGCGGGCCGCTGTCCGGGCGGAAATACCGTTAAGCTTGTAGCGAGACAATTAACGAGGAGTGAATATGGCGCAGCAAAAAGAAGTTCTGATTATTGGTGCTTCACGCGGTATCGGTCTGGCGGTCGTGCAGGCGTTTGCCGGTGACGGCTGGCAGGTTACAGCCACCCATCGCAGCGGTGTTCCGGAACAGGGCAACAGGCCAGGTATCGACTGGCAGGCGCTGGATATGACCGACGCATCGGCGGTTCAGCAGCTTGCGGGCCAGCTCAGTGGCAACGCGTTCGATGCGATTCTCATCAATGCCGGAATTTCCGGGCCTTCGCACCAGAAGGTGTCGCAGAGTGACGATCAGGAACTGGCACAGCTGTTCCTGACCAATGCGATAGCCCCGGTTCGCACTGCAGAGATTCTGCTGCCGCTGCTGAAGCCGGAGGGCGTACTGGCGCTGACCTCATCCCAGCTCGGCAGCCTGAATGAAAATCCGGAGGCGCAGATGCCGATTTACTCGGCCAGCAAAGCCGCACTGAATATGCTGAGCCGCACGCTGACGCCGGCGGTTGAAGCACAGAACGGGACGCTGCTGACGCTGCATCCCGGCTGGGTGAAAACGGATATGGGCGGCGAGAGTGCGCCGCTGACGGCAGAAGAGAGCGCCGCCGGTATCGTTCAGCAGCTGACCCAATGGCGCGGACGCGGGGGTCATCACTACGTCGATTACGCCGGCCAGCAGCTGCAGTGGTAGGCTGATACGGGGCGGTTACGCCCCGATGTCCCGCAGTGCCTTACCCTTCATCAGGTTGCGTTCAATGTGCTCCAGCGTCACATGTTTGGTCTCGGGTACCAGCATCATCGTCAGCACGATAAACACCAGGTTGAGCGCGCCGTAGAACCAGAAGGTGTTGGCATTGCCCAGTTGATCCAGCATCGTCAGGAAAGTGGCTCCCACTATCATGTTGCCGACCCAGTTGGTGGTGGTGGAAGCAGTAATGCCGAAGTCACGCCCTTTCAGCGGCTGAATTTCTGAACAGAGCAGCCAGATGACCGGTCCGGCCGCCATTGCAAAGCCAACGATAAACATCAGCAGCATCGCGACCGCAAAGTATTTGCGGAAATCTGTTTCGACGCCGATATGCAGCAGCGTGCCCAGTACGCCCATGCCCACCGCCATCACCAGAAAACTGGTGGTGAGCATAGGCTTGCGACCCCAGCGATCGACAAAAAAGATGGCAATCAGCGTGGCCAGCATGTTGACCAGCCCGACAATCACCGTGCCCCACATCTGCTCACTGGTGCTGGAGAAACCGGCAATATTGAAGATTTTAGGGGCGTAATACATCACCACGTTCATGCCGGTAAACTGCTGCATTACCTGTAGCAGCATCCCCAGCCAGACCGCGCGGCGGAAATTGCCATTAGAGCGGAACAGCGACCAGCCGCGCTGTTTCACCTGGAGGCTTTCCCGGATCTCTTCCAGCTCCTCCCGTGCCTGTTCGCTGCTGTTACGCAGCCGATCCAGCACGCGCTGCGCCTCGTTGAAACGTCCGTGCGCCGCCAGCCAGCGCGGACTGTTGGGCAAAAACAGCACGCCGATAAACAGGATCACCGCCGGAATAGCGATAACGCCGAGCATCCCGCGCCAGTTGCCGCTGTAACTGAACGCGGTGTCGGAGAGATAAGCGACCACGATGCCGGTGGTCAGCATCAGCTGGTACATCGAAATCATTGAGCCACGAATACGTTCCGGCGCAATCTCCGCCAGATAGAGTGGCGCGGTATAAGAGGCGATCCCTACCGCCAGCCCCAGCATCACACGGGCACAGACCAGCGACTCCACATCGGGAGAAAAGGCGGACCACAGCGAACCAATCACAAACAGCGTCGCGCCCGCCAGCATGCTTTTCTTACGTCCCAGCTTTGAGGACATCCAGCCCGCCGCCAGCGCACCCAGCGCCGCACCAAACATCATCGAACTCACCACCCACTCCTGCTGATGGTTGGTAATCTGCAAATCTTTCGCCAGGAACGGCAAGGCCCCTGCGATGACGCCGATATCCAGACCAAACAACAGGCCGGACAGCGCCGCCATAAAACAGACGAACCAGGTAAAACGGTTCTGATGATTTCCCGATTTTTTAGCCGCGGCCATGCGAGTCTCCTTGCGGTGATTCAGTGTCAATATTGTTAATGTTATGTAAACATAGTCGATATCAATGTGGGTCCGATCACACTTCCGGCTATCGCTGGGGTCGCACAACATGGCTGTGAAAAGAAAGCATCGGAGATCAGCAGGTTGATGCAGAAACGGGAAACCGCAGCCAAGGCACGAATATGCAAAGCAGCCTGCATCAGGTCAGATTTTGCAACTGACCGCCTGCGGCATTACACTTCCGCCTTTCTGCTATTGATTGAAGGTACTTATGTCTGAACCTTTCCAGCGTCAGCCGCTGCCCTTGCCGGGCGGCCATAAAAAAGTTTTACTGCACTCCTGCTGCGCACCCTGTTCGGGGGAAGTGATGGAAGCGATGCTGGCCTCCGGCATTGAATACACCATCTATTTCTACAACCCGAATATTCATCCGCTCAAGGAGTATGAGCTGCGCAAAGAGGAGAATATTCGCTTTGCCGAGAAATTTGGCGTGCCGTTTGTCGATGCTGACTACGACCGGGATAACTGGTTTGAGCGCGCGCGCGGGCTGGAGTGGTCGCCGGAACGGGGTGAACGCTGCACCATGTGCTTTGATATGCGCTTTGAGCGCACGGCACTCTATGCCCATGAAAACGGATTCCCGGTAATGACCAGTTGTCTGGGTATTTCACGCTGGAAAGATATGAAGCAGATTAATAGCTGTGGTGTCCGCGCAGCGGCGGCGTATCCGGATCTGCTCTACTGGGATTTTAACTGGCGTAAAGGTGGCGGATCGGCGCGAATGATTGAAATCAGCAAGCGCGAGAGCTTCTATCAGCAGGAATATTGCGGCTGCGTCTATTCACTGCGCGACACCAATCGTCATCGCGTCACCCAGGGACGTGAGCGTATTAAGATTGGTGTGCAATATTATCAGCCGGATGAATCCTGATTAACTGATATCGCAGAAAGCATCTGCCTGCGCATAGCCGCGCGCTGAGCGCGTAACAGGCCGGACTGTTACGCCACAGCTCTGCTTTATACTGCCTGGCCGGACGTAGCTGCACAGCGCGCAGGGGTCGTCAACGTCGGCCATCTGCTGCTTCGCTTCTTCACTCATCAGTCGTTTACGGCAGGCGCTTGGCGTGCAGCCCATAATCTGCTTAAACGAGCGGGTAAAAGATTGCTGGCTTTCAAAATGGTATTTCAGCGCCAGGCTGATGATGGGCGTGCGGCTGTTTTTTAAATCATTCACACTGGCGTTAAGTTTTTTCTTACGAATATAGCGCGCCAGCGTTTCATTATGATAACGGGCAAAGAGTTTCTGTAAATACCATTTCGAATACCCGGCTTTTTCTGCAATATCATCCACGCTTAAACGCTGGTCGAGATTATTGTTAATCCACTCAGTGATAGAGACGATCACGCTTTCGTTATATCTGTTTTCTTTCATAGCTGTTCTCCCCTGTTTAATTCAGCGGAATTATGAATTATTTATCTTAATGTGCTTATTCTTTGCGTAAAGTTCTTTCAATATTTGAATCGTTATCTCTGAAGAGATTCATATGAACAGCAGTTATTAATAAAACAGATGAATTGTAATTAGTCTGTTGTTAATTATAAGGGGAATAATTGATCCCGGGCGGATAACGATAAACGCGAGCATAGTATTTCGCTTGCCGCTTCGCGGTTAAGGCGGCCAGCGTCTGTGAAATCAACGCCATAGCACGGACCATCAATAGATTTTCTGCCGCGACATGCCAGGCTTACGACTCACCTTTAACCTGGAGAACCCCGGATGAGCCCGACATACGCGTTGAAAAAACCGCTTGCCGCTTTGCTCACCTCGCTGGCTTTATTTGCGCATGCGCCCGCCAGTGCCGCGCCTGTTTATGGCGAACAGCTGGAAGGATTTCATTACCCCTATCCTCTGCAGCATTTCGATTTTCAGTCCCAGCAGCAAACGCTGAGTATGGGCTATATGGATGTGAAGCCGGTGCAACAGGCCAACGGCAAAACGGTGGTGCTGATGCACGGTAAAAACTTCTGTGGTGCAACGTGGGAAGAGACCATTCGCGCGCTGAGTCAGCAGGGCTATCGCGTTATCGCGCCCGACCAGATTGGCTTCTGCAGCTCGACCAAGCCCGCCAGCTATCAATACAGCTTTCAGCAGCTGGCTGAAAACACCCATCAGCTGCTCGCCCGGCTGGGTGTGGAGAAGGCGGTAATTATCGGTCACTCTACGGGCGGAATGCTGGCCACGCGTTATGCGCTGATGTACCCGGAACAGACGCAGAAGCTGGTGCTGGTCAACCCGATTGGGCTGGAGGACTGGAAAGCCAAAGGCGCACCGTGGCGGTCGGTGGATCAGTGGTATCAGCGCGAACTGAAACTCAGCGCAGAGGGCATTAAGAAGTATGAGCAGCAGACCTACTATGTCGGGCGCTGGAAACCTGACTATGACAAGTGGGTCGATATGCTGGCCGGGCTCAACAGCGGGCCGGGACATCAGAAAGTGGCGTGGAACTCCGCTCTCATCTACGACATGATTTTCACGCAGCCGGTATTTTATGAATTTGGCGATCTGAAAGTCCCGACCACTCTGATGATCGGCACCTCAGACACCACGGCCATCGGCAGTGATATCGCCTCAGCAAAGGTCAAAACCCGGCTGGGCGATTACGCGGTGTTGGGTAAAGAGGCCGCAAAACGTATTCCGGGCGCGCGCTTAATTGAATTTCCCGGGATGGGGCACGCGCCACAAATGGAAGAACCGGCAACGTTTAATCAGACGCTGCTCGACGATCTGGCGCGGCCCTGAATGGTCAGGCGCTGCGGCGCCTGATCTCAAACCGCTACGCGTTTCTGCTTTTTCCTGAGGTACATCTGCTCATCGCTGTCGTGCAGCAACTGTTCCAGCGACTGTGGATGCGCTGCGTCAAACTCCACCACGCCGGACGAGAATTGCAGGCGGTAACGACGATTCAGACTGACTGACTGCTGTTGCAGATAATGGTCGAACCGGGCGAGTAACGCTTCGCTCTGCTGCTGCTGCAGGCCGTTAAACAGCACCACGAACTCATCGCCGCCCAGACGGGCAAACAGATCGGAGTGCTTAAACACCACCTTCATCGCATCGGCAAAGTCCATCAGCGCGCGGTCGCCTTCACGGTGGCCCAGCGTGTCGTTAATCTGCTTAAACTTGTCGAGATCGAGAAAGGTCAGGCAGGCGGGCCGGTTTTTCATCAGGCACTCATTCAGAACCATCTGCCCCAGCGTCATAAAGCCGCGACGGTTGGTAATCTGGGTCAGCTCATCGCAGGTGGCGGTCTGAAAGGCGACCAGTTCCGCTTCGGCCATCGCGGCCAGGTCGCGCATCGTGGCCTGATCCTCTTCGTTGAACTGACGCGGTTCGCGACCAATAATGCAGAGCGTACCCATTTTCGCGCCGCCGGGCGCACGCAGTGGACAGCCTGCATAAAAGCGAATATGCGGTTCGCCAGTCACCAGCGGGTTATCATGAAAACGCGCATCTTTTTGCGCATCTTCAACGATCATGATCTCATCCTGCAGGATGGCGTGGCCGCAAAAGGAGATGTTGCGGGGTGATCCTTTAGGTTCATAGCCCTGAGCAGATTTAAACCACTGATGGTCATTTTCCAGCAGGCTGACTAACGCGATAGGGACGTCATACAGGCGGCGCGCCAGGCGGGTTAAACGATCAAACCGCTCTTCCACTGGCGTGTTCATTATGTTCAGCGCACGCAACTGCGATAAACGTTGTGCCTCGTCGGCAGGGATTTCAGGTGCTTTCATCACAGAGACCTTTATTGTTTTAGCGGAAGCCAGGTTCTGGTGTTTGCCTTACGGCGAAGAAGAAGAGCGTGACATAGCAACCACGCTCTTTATGAGGAGGGGATCAGAGCACTTTTTGTTCTGCGAGATCAAGGGCGAAATAGCTGAAAATCAGGTCCGCACCGGCGCGTTTAATCGCACCGAGACTTTCCAGCACCACATTACGCTCATCAATGGCACCGGCCTGTGCGGCAAATTTAATCATCGCGTATTCGCCGCTCACCTGATACGCCGCCAGCGGCAGTTCGGTGCGTTCACGAATGTCGCGCAGAATATCCAGATAGGCACCTGCCGGCTTCACCATCAATGAATCCGCGCCCTGGGCCGCATCAAGCAGCGATTCACGGATCGCTTCACGGCGGTTCATCGGGTTCATCTGGTAGGTTTTACGGTCGCCTTTCAGCGCCGTTCCGGCGGCTTCACGGAACGGGCCGTAAAACGATGAAGCGAATTTGGTGGAGTAGGACATGATGGCGGTCTGGGTAAAGCCCGCCGCGTCCAGTGCCCGGCGAATCGCCTCAACCTGACCATCCATTGCCGCTGACGGCGCAATGAAATCCGCACCGGCTGCGGCGGCAACCACGGCCTGCTTACCCAGATTGGCCAGGGTTGCATCGTTATCGACGCCGTGATCGCAGAGCACGCCACAGTGACCGTGGCTGGTGTATTCGCAGAAGCAGGTGTCAGACATCACGATCATTTCCGGCACGGTGTCTTTGCAGATGCGGGACATGCGTGCCACCAGACCGTTTTCGTTCCAGGCATCGCTGCCGGTCGCATCGGTATGGTGCGAAATACCAAAGGTCATCACCGAGCGAATGCCCGCTTTGGCGATGCGCTCAATCTCATAAGCAAGGCGTTTTTCCGGAATACGCATTACGCCAGGCATCGCCTGAATCGCTTTGTAATCGTCGACTTCTTCTTCAACAAAAATAGGCAGAGCCAGATCGTTCAGGCTCAGAGAAGACTCCTGGAACATTTCACGCATTGAAGCGCTGGCGCGCAATCTTCTTGGGCGCTGGATAAGGGAATAATCAGACATTTTCATTCTTACGCAGGTGAAAAAAGTGACGACAGTTTACTCTCTTTGCCCGCGAGGCATGAAGGTTTGTGTGCGGTAATAAGAGGGGAAAAGGACTCTCCCGCCGGGCGGCGGGAGAGCGGAACGATTACTCGTTGATATCCGGATGCTGCTGCACCAGGTTTTTACGTTTCGCTTCCAGGCGGGCAATTTCTTCGTCGATATCTTCGATTTTGTGCTCGATGTTATCGTGATGCTCCTGCAGGATTTCGCGCGCTTCTTCCATGTCTGAGGCCGCTGGCGTCGCACCTTTCAGTGGCTTGTTTGCCGTCTCTTTCATGAACAGACCGGTAATCAGACCAATCACCGCCACCACCATGAGATAGTAGGCTGGCATGTAGAGGTTGCTGGTGGTTTCTACCAGCCAGGCCGCCAGCGTTGGCGTCAGACCGGCAACCAGTACCGAGATGTTAAACGCACTCGCCAGTGCACTGTAGCGGATGTGCGTCGGGAACATCGCAGGCAGTGACGAGGCCATCACACCGGTAAAGGCGTTGAGGATCACCGCCATCAGCAGCAGACCGGCAAAAATCAGGCCCAGCACGCCACTGTTGATCATCATAAAGGCGGGAATGGCGAAGACCAGCAGGGCAATACTGCCGATGATGACAAACGGACGACGGCCAAAACGGTCACTCATCATGCCGATCATCGGCTGAACAAACAGCATACCGATCATAATGGCGATGATAATCATCACGCCGTGATCTTCGCTGTAGTGCAGGTTGTGCGACAGGTAGCTCGGCATGTACGTCAGCAACATGTAGTAGGTGACGTTAGTCGCGATAACCAGACCGATACAGGAGAGCAGGCTGCGCCAGTGTTTGGTCGCAATCTCTTTAAACGAAACCTGCGGACCATCCTGCAGGCCTTCGCGGTCGCCCTGTTCCAGTTTGTCCACGTGCTGCTGGAATGCCGGGGTCTCTTCCAGCGCATGACGCAGGTAAAGACCGATGATGCCCAGCGGCAGCGCGACGAAGAACGGCAGACGCCAGCCCCACTCAAGGAAGCTTTCTTCCCCGATAATGGAGGAGATCAGCACCACCAGGCCCGCACCGAGCACGAAGCCCGCAATCGAACCGAAGTCGAGCCAGCTCCCCATAAAGCCACGTTTACGGTCAGGCGAATATTCGGCGACAAAGATTGAAGCACCGGTATATTCACCGCCTACCGAGAAGCCCTGTGCCATCTTAGCTAACAGCAGCAGAATCGGCGCCCAGATGCCGATGGAGGCATAGGAGGGTATCAGGCCGATACAGAACGTACTGACCGACATGATGATGATGGTGATGGAAAGGATTTTCTGACGACCATATTTGTCGCCCAGCATACCGAAGAACAGACCACCCAGCGGACGGATCAGGAAGGGTACAGAGAAGGTACCCAGCGCGGCGATCATCTGCACGCCTGGTGATGCATCCGGGAAGAAGACTTTACCCAGTGCATAGGCCACAAAGCCATAAACACCGAAGTCGAACCACTCCATCGCGTTACCCAGAGAGGCCGCGGTGATGGCTTTACGTAAACGGGCATCATCGATGATGGTCACATCATCGATCCCAATTGGTTTTACACGCTTCCTACGCAATTTCATAGAATTACCCTGTAATGGAACACGAAAGTCCTCAACGGCGCGAGCCGCGGTGAGTCATCAGACCGCTGCGTTGAGAAATTTAAGCATAGCTTCAAATAAGCGCGGTTTACGCGCCCACTGACACAATAATTACTGTTGTTATTATTGCGAACAGCGACAGAGTATACCGTTTTTGTGTGATATCTGTCATGTTTGGGCTACATACAGGCTATTTTTACCACTGATACGGCTGATTAGCTGCGCAAAAAAATTATCACGCTGCGTGACGACCGCCGTTTTTTTCAGCAAATTGGGGGCGGGAAGGGGTGATGAGCGGCGATACCGACGCCGCAGGTGGTTATTCGCTATACAGAGCAGGGTGGCAGTAAGCCATGCGACCTAACGAAAGACACACAGACGCCGATATTGCGCGGCAAGCCTGTTAAGTTCAGGGTCGGTTCAGATGCTGGCTGTCTGATGAGTCTCAGAGGCGTGATTCGCTTTAACCGGCTGTTCGCCCTGTCTGGCGAGCCAGGCAATCAACGCCGCGTTGTCCATCGGGCGGGCATAATAAAAGCCCTGGATAAAGACCACGCCGCGCCGTTGCAGATAGCTGAACTGCAATGCGCTCTCGACGCCTTCCCCCAGCACTTCCAGCTCAAGCTCATGACTGAGCTGAATGATTGCATCCAGCACCGGGGTTCTGCCCTCCAGGGATTCAATCGCGTTGATAAAGCCGCGATCGATCTTCAGATAGTCCATGGTGAAGGTCTGTAAGTAACTCAGCGAACAGTGACCGGTACCAAAATCATCAATCGCCACTTTCATTCCGCAACCGCGCAGCTGCTCCAGCTTGCGTGCCACCTCAACGCCATCTTTGATCAGGCTGCGTTCGGTCAGCTCCAGGGTAATCAGGAACTGCTTATCTTTAACCCGGTCAGCAAAGTGCAGCATATCGTCGACAAAGTCCGGGTGCTGCAGATGATCGGCCGCCACGTTAATGGCCAGATGGAAGCCTGGTTCAACCTGCCACGCCTGCACATCCTCTGCAATTAAATCGAGCAGATGATGGGTAAGCGGCACAATCATGCCTTCCGCTTCAGCGGCACCGATAAAAATATCGGGCCGGATGCCGTTACCGTCGGGCGTTGTCCAGCGCAGCAGTGCCTCTGCGCCGCTACAGCGCTGCAGCCGGTTGTCATAGACCGGCTGATAGTGCGCCCTGAACTGACCGCTGGCGATGGCCCGCCGAATCTCATCGCGCCAGGAAATACGCCGTTGCAGCCAGTTCGCCATCAGCATCATCAACAGAATCGAGAAAATGATCGCCATCGGCATGATGATCAACATTACCTGACGCCAGGCCAGGATCAGCTCAGAGGGTGAGGCAATAAGGGTGACAAAGAGCGGATAGCGGCTGGAGCTGGCCTGATAAATCAGCGGTTCAAACCAGCCGGACAGGGCGATTTGCGGATCGCCAAACGAGATCGGCGCGCCGTCGTTAAATTCCATGCTGAAATGATAGAGATGGGTACTGCTGATGGCGCGCATAAAATCGATCAGATACTGGCCATCAACGACTGCCCAGAACCCCTCACCATCGGGCAGATCGCGCATAAAAATCACTGCGGGACGGTCCGGCACACCCGCCGTTCCGGCAATCGACAGGCTCCACCAGGCTTTTCCGGTGACCGGCGCATCACGCATGATCATATCGCTCAGAAAAGCAGGCTTCGTACCATAGGCTGAAGAGCAGGCAATTCTGTTTTCTTCCATTTTACCAATGGCGCGAAAATAGGGATTCAGCGCACCGATGCGCTGTAACTGGTTTTCAATCTGGCTGCAGGGCTGATGCTGAAACTGGCGCAGCTCAGTAATCATATTCCAGGCGCTGTCGCTCATTCTCTCGGCCTGAGATAACAGCGTCTTTGCCGCGTTCACCTGCTGCTGCCGCACGGTGTGGCGCGCATCCAGGGCCGTGAAAAAAATGCCAATAATCAGAGGCAGCACGCCGGAGATAATAATCACCAGCCTGGCGTAGTCGCGTTTTCGTTTCAGTAGCGGCACCGCTAAATCCTCTGGATATTATTGGTATTATACGGAGGGGCTAATCAGTGGCGCAGCATAGCATTTCTCCGGGCGGTGCAGATTAGCGTTTTTGCGATCAACTGAACTGACTCAGGTCAATTATCGACCAGACTTTACATTTTATTGACAGGTTGTTTTGCCTTTATTGGTATTCAGCAAAAAAACAGGTGAGAACGGGAGGCAGGGCAGAAGGACGAATCGCTGCTGCCGCCTGGGGTGACCCTGGCCCGCCTGAACGCGGACGCAGGGTAAAGGTGATTCTTAATCAGCAAAATAGATCTGTTTCAGCGCCACTTCAACGCCGCGCAGCTCAGCCAGTCCTTTCAGCCGGCCAATGGCAGAATAGCCGGGATTGGTACGTTTATGCAGGTCGTCCAGCATCTGATGGCCGTGATCGGGGCGCATCGGAATTGCTCGCTGATTGCCCGTCCGCCGCCGCCGCTGCTCTTCCGCCAGAATGACCCTGATGACGCCGACCATATCGACGTCGCCCGCCAGGTGCGCGGCTTCATGGAAGCTGCTGGGGTTTGCCTCGCGCTTTGTGGCGCGCAGGTGGACAAAGTTGATGCGGTCGGCATAGGTTTCCGCCATCTCAACCAGCGCATTGTCGGCACGCACGCCATAGGAACCAGTACAGAAGCAGAAACCGTTGTGCAGACTGTCCACGGTTTCCTTCAGCCACTGCATATCTTCCTGGGTAGAGATGATGCGCGGCAGGCCCAGAATCGGTCGCGGTGGATCGTCCGGATGCACTGCCAGTTTAATCCCCACTTCCTCCGCAACCGGCACGATAGCGCGCAGGAAGGTTGCCATATGCTCGCGCAGTTTCGCTTTGTCGATGCCGTCATACTGTGCCAGCTGCGCCTGGAACTGCTCCAGGGTGTAACCCTCTTCGGCACCAGGCAGACCGGCGATAATATTGCGCACCAGCGTACTTTTATCCTCAGCGCTCATGGTGGCAAAGCGCTGAGCGGCGGCCTGCTGTTCAGCCGCGCTGTAATCCTGCTCCGCGCCCGGACGCTGCAGCAGATAAAGTTCGAAGGCGGCGAAAGCGTCGGCGTCGAAGCGTAGCGCTTTTGCGCCATCCGGCAGCGTCCAGGCGAGGTCGGTGCGTGTCCAGTCCAGCACCGGCATAAAGTTGTAGCAGACGGTATCGATGCCACAGGCGGCCAGATTGCGTATCGACTGCTGATAGCTGGCGATATAGCGAAGATAGTCACCGCGCTGGGTTTTGATCGCCTCATGAACCGGGATGCTCTCCACCACCGACCAGACCAGACCCTTTTCCGCCAGCAGTGCCTGACGCGCTTTAATCTCCTCAACCGGCCATACTTCACCGTTAGGGATATGGTGCAGCGCCGTCACAATACCGGTTGCGCCCGCCTGACGCGCATCATCCAGAGAGACCGGATCGTTCGGGCCGTACCATCGCCATGTATGTTCCATTTTTACTCCTCAACTGTGATGTGGCCCAGTGGTCAGGCCGCTGGGCCAAGAGTATGATAGTGGACACATCAGGGCCGTGATCCGGATCGCAGCATGACAAACTGCATCCGGCAAGTGAGCGGATTATGCGGAATAAAAGGAGAGGGTAATGAGCCTGCCAGTCATCAAGACGGAGCGCCTGTATCGTCAGATCGCCAACGCCATTATGGCCGGTATCACGCGCGGTGATTTTGTGGCGGGCGGCCTGCTGCCGCCCGAACGCGAGCTGGCAAAACAGTTAGGTGTCAGCCGTTCGTCAGTGCGTGAAGCATTGATTGCGCTGGAGATGACCGGTTGGGTCGATATCCGCACCGGCAACGGTATCTACGTCGCTCAGCCGCTGCCACAGGCCGCCATCCCGCAGGAGAGTGAAACCTGCAGCCTGCAGGATCTTTTGCAGGCGCGTGAGGCCTTTGAAGGCATGCTGGCAGGATTTGCCGCCCTTAACGGTACCGCCGTACAGCGAGAGGCACTGCTGGCGCTGACCGCTGAACTGCAGCACTACAATGAAAACGATGCGGCGTTTCTGGAGCAGGATAAACGCTTCCATCTGCTGATCGGCGAGATGAGCGGTAATGACGTGTTACGCGACCTGCTGGAGCAGCTCTGGAACCGGCGTCACAGCCCGCATGTGCAGCGGCTGGAACGCCATTATGCCGATAACAGCTTTGCGCAGGCGATGAACGCTGATCATCAGCAGATTGCCGACGCGATTGTGGCAGGCGATGAAGCAGCGGCTCGCCAGGCGATGGAGAGCCATCTGCAGCACGTGCAGCAGCGGCTACTTGGTTAGTCCCCGGACGCGTTTAGGTCGTCCGGTGCCCAGCATAATCGCCAGACGGCTGCCGCCCGGCGTGGTCTCCATCAGGATTTTGGTAATGCTGGTCAGCGGCACCGAGAGCAGCATGCCGACCGGACCGAGCAGCCAGCCCCAGAAGACCAGAGACAGGAACACTACCAGCGTTGATAAGCCCAGGCCGCGACCCATCAGGCGCGGTTCCAGCATATTGCCGAACACCATATGAATCGCGGTAAACAGCGCAGCCACCATCGCGGCATCAAACAGGCTGTTCAGTAAAAGCGCCTGCAGAAAGGGCGGAATGCCGGCAATAATCGGGCCGATATTAGGAATATAGTTGAGGATAAAGGCCACGACGCCCCACAGCAGCGCGAACTTCACATCCAGCAGATAGAGACTCAGCCAGACGGCGATGCCGGTGATGAGACTCACCAGGGTTTTCAGCGCCAGATAGTGCGTCACACCTTTCAGCGCCTTATGCAGCCCGGCGATACGAATTTTCGGGTTCACCAGCGCGTTACGCATTTTGTAAGGCAGATGGTGAACCTCAAACAGCATAAAGACCACGGTCAGCACCAGCAGCACAGTATTGGTCATCGCACCCGAAAAGCCGCTGAGCGCCGCGCTCGCCAGGTTCACCATGGTATTCGGATCGAAACGCTGCACCAGCGCGTCGGTAGAAATATTGAGATGAAAGCCCGCCGCCAGATGTTGCAGCACCGTCATTTTCTGTTCCATGGTGGCGCGCAGTTGCGGGTAAAGGTCAGAAAACTCGCTCATTGAGCTGGCGATGATGGCACCCAGCAGCAGGATACCGCAGAAGATCACAGTAATGACCAGCCCAATCGCCAGTCCACGGCGGAAGCCACGACGCATCAGCATTGTCACCAGCGGGTTGAGCACAATGGCAAAGAACGCCGCCAGCAGAAGCGGGACCAGAATATCGGACGCGGCCCGAACCCCGGCAAGAATGATGACCAGCATCGCCAGTTTTATCAGAATATTTTGTCCAATCTTTTCCCGTTGCAGCTCGCTCATTGCCTCTCCCGTGACGTAATCTGGCTGTTGGAAGTGTAGCTGAAAGAAAATTAACAATCTGATTTATCAGAGAAACGGTAAAGCGCGGCGGCATAATAGCGTGATAATCAGCGCCACCGCACTCAGCTATGACGGCAGGACCGCGACCTCCTGCTGTTCCTGTTTTTGCGCCGCGTTTTACTGCCCGATAACCGTGCCAGTGTGATGCCCGGTGGCGAAAGCAGGTATAGTTAAAGGATAAACCTTATCATTCAGCCAACTACGTGCGAGAACCTATGCCTGAACAGCCTGCAGCGGAACAGAATGCTCCATCCGGAAGCCTGAACATCTCGCTGCTGATCCTCTCTATCGTCGCCTACAACTTTGCCAGCTATCTCACCATTGGTCTGCCGCTGGCGGTCCTGCCTGGCTGGGTGCATGACCAGCTGGGCTTCAGCGCATTCTGGGCGGGCGTGGTGATCAGCCTGCAATATGTGGCGACGCTGCTGAGCCGGCCACATGCCGGGCGCTATGCCGATCTCTGGGGGCCAAAGAAAGTGGTGGTGACGGGCCTGGTGGGCTGTCTGATTAGCGGGTTGTGTATTCTGCTGGCGGCGCTGATCGCATCCCCGCTCTGGAGCCTGATACTGCTCTGTGTGGGCCGGTTGATTCTGGGTGTGGGCCAGAGCTTTACCGGCACCGGCACTTCGTTGTGGGGGGTAGCGCGGGTCGGTTCACTGCACATTGGCCGCGTAATTTCCTGGAACGGCATCGTCACCTATGGCGCGATGGCGATAGGTGCGCCGCTGGGCGTGGTGATCTTCCGGGCCGGCGGGCTGCTGTGGCTATCGCTGGTGATTGTGGCCATCTGCGTGGTTGGCATCGTCTGCGCGGTCCCGCGTCCGGCGGTAAAAGCCAGCCGCGCCAGACCGCTGCCGTTTCGGGCGGTGCTGGGGAAAATCGCTGGCTTTGGCACGATTCTGGCGATGGGGTCAGCGGGTTTCGGCGTGATTGCCACCTTTATCACGCTGTTCTATCAGGATAAAGGCTGGGAGGGAGCCGCCTTTGCGCTTTCCCTGTTCAGCGGCGCTTTTGTCGGGGCGCGCCTGCTGTTCCCGAATGCGATTAACCGTCACGGTGGCCTGCGGGTCGCCAGCGTTTGTCTGGCAGTTGAGGCTGCCGGGCTCTTTCTGGTCGCCGCCGCAGGCGATCCGTGGATGGCAAAAACGGGCGCGTTTATGACCGGCGCCGGGTTTTCACTGGTGTTTCCGGCACTGGGCGTGGTGGCGGTAAAAGTGGTGCCGCAGCAGAATCAGGGCAGCGCCCTGGCGACCTATACCGCTTTTATGGATCTGTCGCTGGGAATAACCGGGCCACTGGCCGGATTCATCATGAATTATGCCGGTGTCTCACGCGTCTACTTGCTCACGGCGCTGCTGGTCTGCGTCGCTTTCTTCTGCACGCTGCGCCTGCAGCGGCGTCAGGCTTCAGAGCCCGTAAGCGGGGATTGATCAGGATAAAAAAATGGCCCAGCAGCGGGCCATAACGTCTTTTCAGACACAGATAAACCAATAAATTTCGGGCGCGAACAGGTTTCAGGCCTGCAGCAGTTCAATACTGTGGCGGATCTGGCGTTCAATCTCCGCCAGTGTCCAGTTGTTGAGCTGACCGGAGAACGGCTCAAAAGCGTAGACGCCCTTGTAGCCGAGCATCTCCAGCCGTTTAACCTGCACCACGCTCTTCAGCACATCGTTGTCACTCAGCATGATGCGTTCGTCGTCGGTCAGTTCGGCAGTCGGGCGCCGATCTTCCACACCCGAAAGATGCACCAGCCCAATCTGGTCAATATCGATACCCGCCGGAAATTCCTGTTCAGCCTGTTCATAGAGATGATGGTGAAAGGTATCCAGCAGCAGCCTGAAGGGCACATCCGCCGCGGCGATCAACTGCTGCGCCTGTACGATCGAACGCAGTGAGCTGACCGGAAACCCCAGCGGCTCGACCAGCCCCTGAATGCCATAGTGTGCAAAGCGCGGCGCCAGCTGCTGCATTGCCGCCTGCGTCTGCTGAGGCGACACGGTAATCCCCTCATTCAGCGGACACATCACCAGTGCTTTTGCGCCGATCTGTTGTGCTGTCTGTAACAGCGACTCCGCCCGCGTCAGCAGCGCGTCATCGATCCGGTTAAAGGGATAGAGCGCATTAATCGTGACGATATCGATGTGATATTTATCCGCCAGGGCGCGCAGCTGATCGGTGCTGAGGTCATCGGTGACGCTGCCGCCCGGCATGTCATTACGCAGTTCGACCTTGCTTAGCCCCAGACGCTGAACCAGCTGAAAGAAGGCCTCCAGCGAGAGCCGGGGCGCAATTTTGCGGTTGATACAGAAACGTGTGGGATCGATGGCCATGCGCTGACTCCGGGACAGGAGAAGGATGGACTAAAGAAAACATTTATTTCATTAATAGTGAATTATGAAATGCAGATTATTAGATCGGTCTCGCATTAATTTCATATTCCGTTTCAGTCCGATGCATAAACGCTGGATCAACTTCGCAGGAATACCCGCTCTATCCGCCTCTGCTTTTCGCCTGCCTGACTAAGGCTGAGCGCTGGTAAACGCCTCCTGCCATCAGGACATCGTCAGTGGCTTGAGGGCGGCAAAAATGCGATCCGTGCCGCTAAAAGCAAATTTTCCAAAAAGAACTATTTGAAAAATTTATTCCACTGTAATAGCTTCATAGCACGCTTTCAGGTTTGCCTGGTCAGGCAGTGTGGCAGGCCACAGGGCCCGTCTGCAGGGAACTTAACCATCTTAAGAGGCAACATCATGACAATCATAGGTAACTTTATTGGCGGCAAAACGACGTTCAGCGCCAGCAACGAAACCATTCCTGTTTACGATCCGGCAACCGGCAAAGTGGTACGTGAACTGACGCAAAGTACCGCCGATGAAGTGGCCCAGGCGATTGGTGTCGCGCATGACGCATTTGCTGCCTGGTCAAAAACCTCGCCGCTGCGTCGCGCCCGCGTTCTGTTTAACTTTAAAGCCCTGATGGAGCAGCATCGTGAAGAGATGGCGGCGCTGATTGTCTCTGAGCATGGCAAAGTCTGGTCTGATGCGTTAGGTGAACTGACGCGCGGGATTGAAGTGATTGAGTTTGCCTGCGGGATCCCCCATCTGCTTAAAGGTGAATATTCCCCGAACGTCGGCGGCGGCGTTGACAGCTTTTCGCTGATGCAGCCGGTGGGTGTCGTAGCGGGTATTACGCCGTTTAACTTCCCGGCGATGGTGCCGCTGTGGATGTTCCCGATCGCGCTGGCCTGCGGTAATACCTTTGTTCTGAAGCCACCGGCGCTGGATCCCTCTGCGGCCGTGCGCATGGCCGAGCTGCTGACCGAAGCGGGCCTGCCGGATGGCGTATTCAACGTGGTGCACAGCTCTAACGAAGATGCTGAGCAGCTCTATAAAGATCCGCGCATCGCAGCGGTGAGCTTCGTCGGCTCGTCCGGTGTGGCTGAGCATATCTATAAAACTGCCAGCGCCCACGGTAAGCGGGTGCAGGCGTTTGGCGCGGCGAAAAACCACGCTATCGTTATGCCGGATGCCGATCTGGATGCCACCGTTAACGCGATTATGGGCGGTGCGTTTGGCTCGGCCGGTGAACGCTGCATGGCGCTGCCGGTTGTGGTCGCGGTGGGCGATGACACAGCTGACAAGCTGATTGCCCGTCTGACGCCACTGGTGAAAGCGCTGCGGATCGGTCCTGGGATCAATCAGGGTGCCGATGAAAATGAGATGGGACCGGTTGTCTCAGCCGCGCATCAGAAGAAGGTGCTGGGTTACATCGACAAAGGCGAGCAGGAAGGCGCGAAGCTGGTGGTCGATGGTCGTAACGTGCAGGTTGCAGGTCACGCCGAAGGTTACTACGTTGGCGGCACGCTGTTTGATAACGTCACCTCTGAGATGGTGATCTGGCGTGAAGAGATTTTTGGGCCAGTGCTGAGCATCATGCGTGCACCGGACTACGACAGCGCGCTGCAGCTGGTCAACAGCCATGAGTTTGGTAACGGCAGCGCAATTTTCACCAGCAACGGTCACACCGCGCGTGAGTTTGTGCAGAACGTTGAAGCGGGCATGGTCGGTGTTAACGTGCCGGTTCCGGTGCCGATGGCATTCCACAGCTTCGGTGGCTGGAAGCGTTCCGTGTTTGGCGCGCTTAATGTTCACGGGCCGGATGGCGTGCGTTTCTATACCCGCATGAAAACCGCCACCGTGCGCTGGCCGTCCGGTCAGCAGACCGTGTCTGAATTCAGTATGCCAACCTTAGGCTGATCTATTTCAACGCTGATCGCGACCGGCAGGAGACTCTGCCGGTCGCTTTGTTCGCGGGCACCTCGCCCGTGAAATGACCGCAGCGTCAATCGTGACAGAGAGGAGGATCAGGATGTCTTTACTGTCGAAAGCACAGGCCCCGGACGCACAGGGCCGTATTCAGCATGTCACGCCTGAGCGTGCTGGCTGGCGTTATGTTGGCTTTGATGCTTATCTGCTGAAAAAAGGGGAAACTCTGCGCCTGACCAGCGGTGACAAAGAGCTGTGTCTGGTGCTGGTGGCCGGGCTGGCCTCGGTGAAAACCCGCCATGCTGAGTTTCCCAGAATCGGTAAGCGCATGTCGCCTTTCGAACGCGTGCCGCCGTATTCCGTGTATGTGCCGCATGACGATGAAGTGGAAGTCTATGCTGACAGCGATCTTGAGCTGGCCGTCTGTAACGCGCCCGGTCAGGGCAATCTGCCTGCAAGACTGATTGCGCCAGCCGATGTCGGTGTTGAGCATCGCGGTAAAGGGCGCAACCAGCGTCTGGTGCATAATATCCTGCCTGATACTGAACCCGCTGACAGTCTGCTGGTGGTGGAGGTTTATACCAACGAAGGCGATACCAGCTCCTATCCCAGCCACAAGCATGATCAGGAGGAGAGTGAAAACGAAACCTACCTGGAAGAGACCTACTATCACCGTTTCGATCCGGAACCTGGTTTTGCCATGCAGCGCGTTTACACCGACGATCGCTCACTGGATGCCTGTATGGCACCCTATAACCGCGACGTCGTGATGGTGCCGCGTGGCTATCATCCGGTGGCGACGCTGGCCGGATACAACAACTACTATCTGAACGTGATGGCAGGGCCGGTACGGCTGTGGAAATTCAGCTGGGAAAAAGATCACGCCTGGGTGAACAGCGACAGCTATCCACGATCAGAGTAAGGCTCAGCGGTTTTATCAGCGTATGCCTGTAAAAAAGGGCAGCCGATTAGGCTGCCCTTTTTACTGTGCGAAACGCAGGTTACTGAGCGGAACTATCGGCGTTATTCAGCGCCAGTGACACCGCCAGCGTCTGTGCCAGGCAGAGTGAGGCGACCTGCGAACGGAAGCCATCGACCTGCGCTTCACGCACCACAAAGCAGACATCGCTAAAGGCAGCCAGCGGGCTGACCTGGCTGTCGGTAATGGCGATCTGATGCGCGCCACGCTTGGCCCCCATTTCGACGACCTCGACCGCTTCACGCGCATAGGGCGAGTAGCTGATCGCAATCACCACATCTTTCGGATTAACCAGGCTGAGCTGCTCGGTAAACATCCCGCCCAGACCATCAATCAGAAACGCACGACGCTCCAGATGACGCAACGCGTAGACCAGATAGGAGGCGACGCTGAACGAGCGACGCAGGCCAATTACATAGATGTTCTCAGCCTCATTCAGCAGTTTTACTGCTTTGTTCAGCTGCTCAGGATTCACCTGCATCGCCAGCTGCTGCAGCGCCTGGCTGTTCACCATGGTAAAGACGTTGAGGATTTCCGCCGGACTCTCAGGCGCACTGGCGCTGTCGTCCGTTGAGGTCTGACGAAACAGACGCGCGCGCTCGGTATAGTTGACCGTCTCTTCCATCAGGTGCTGACGAAAAACCTGTTTCATTTCGTTGAAGCCGCTGAAGCCAAACGCATTCGCAAAACGGATCAGCGTCGACGGTGGTACATCGGCCTGCTGAGCAATCGAGGCGACGGTATCGAAAGCAATACTGTTACTGTTATCAAGGATGTAGCGCGCAACCTGTTTAAGACGCTTGCTCAGCGTTTCGTAGCGGCGACGAATATCGTCCTGCAAGAGAGAAAGTTGGGTGGGATTATTGTTCATCACTTCTGCCCGTATCATTAGAATAATGGCTGCATAATGAGCGCTATAGTATCAGATGGATGGAAAATTTCATTTGTTTGCGTCAACGAAGCGGTTTATTTCATGGCTTTATGAAATGGTTCACAGATTGGCTTTAGCGCGCCCAGGCGGGCAATGACAGGGTGAAAACCGGGATGAAATGACAGCAGGGATTAAGGGTAACCAGTAAAACGCCATCCCGGTTGGGATGGCGTGATATTACTAAAAAATCTGTCTCTGCCTGCTATGAGTCCGCACAGGCTCAGGTAACACGGTCAGATCGGAAAGTCGCTCAAGCCATCCATGGCCGCTCGGCCCGCGCGATTACGCACCTCATCCATGAGGTGCGCCCGTTGCCGGGCCAACGCTCTGCGTTGTTCAAAAACGCTCCCGGCGTTTTTGTCCCTGGCGCGGGACGCTTTCCTCTTCTGACCGTGTTACCTGCGCGCTGAGCTTATTCGTTGCTGCAACATTATTCACCCTGCTTTGAGTGAGTCAGCAGTCTGAGGCCATCGCGGTTGAGACAGTCTGGGGCAGAGCAGCAAATCAGGCGCGGGCCGCCCGCCAGTACGCAATCAACCGCAGATAGTTGCCTTTTACGGTCTCAATCAGTGCCTGATCGTCCAGTTCACCCTGCAACCATTGACGCGAAGGCTGACCAAAGATGGTGCGACCCACCGCAAAACCTTTTACCCATGGCGCGTTGGCCGCCGCGGCGAAGCCCGCTTTAAGCTTCTCTTCGGGTGCATCCAGACCCAGCAACAGAATGCCGCGACAGTGAGGATCCTGCTCCTCAATCAGACGACTGATCGCCTGCCAGCTCTCTGCGGATAGCGGAGGCAGTTTCCACCAGTCCGGCTGAATACCCAGACTGTAGAAATGGCTCAGTATATCAAGGTAATAGGCTTCATTCTTATCCGGGTTGCTCTCGGGAAGAATCACTTCCAGCAGCAGCTCATGGCCACTTTTGTTACAGCCTTTCCAGACGTCGAGCACCAGGTCATCCTGCTCTTTGCGCAGTTCAGCACTGTCATGCGGATGATAAAACACCAGACATTTCACGACATGCTCGGCGGGCCAGTCGATTAGCTGCGAGCCGATGTTGCCATGCTCCAGACGCAGTGGACGTGAGCTGGGCAGCTCGATCGGGCGGCCAATCCACCACTTCTTACCCGTGATGGCATTCAGGGCTTTCTGACCATACGTGGTATCCGCCAGAATGCCGCTTTTGTTCTCTAATCCCGCCTCACTGGCCGCCTGCTGAGCGGCTTCCAGCAGCAGCAGTTTCAGCTGTGGAATACGGCTCTCATCAACGCCCGCTTCCTGCGCCATATCCGCCAGCTGTTTGCGATGGTCAAAAGCGAACACGTTCAGCTCCGGCCATTGCTGCTTACGGGTGGTCACACGGTGCAGATGGTTCAGACGACTGTCGAGATCGGGACGTTTCACCTCTGTGTCGCGGCTCAGGAAATCATCCAGCTCCGCTTTGGTTGGCATGGCAGGGGCACAGCCGTGGCGTGACACGACCAGCGCGCCACAGGCGTTAGCATAACGGCACGCCTGCTCCCAGCCTTCATCATTCAGCCAGCCGCGCAGCAGGCCAGACATAAAGGCATCGCCCGCGCCCAGCACGTTGAGCACGTCGACGCGCACGCCGGTGTGCAGCTGAGTCTGTTCCCAGCTATCCGGAATTTCACCTTCAAACACCACGCAACCCAGCGGACCGCGTTTGCAGACCAGCGTCGCCTGGCTCGCCTGACGCACGTTCTTCAGCGCAGTCAGGGTATCGGTGCTGCCACCGGCAATATGAAACTCCTCTTCGGTGCCAACGATCAAATCGAAATAGTGCACCACTTCCTGCAACTGCTGAGTGACCTGAGACGACTCAATGAAACGTGTTTCACCGTCACCCAGAGAAGTCAGTCCCCATAACACCGGGCGGTAATCGATATCCAGCGCCGTTCGCAGGCCATTGCGGCGGGCGATATCCAGCGCTTTCAGCACCGCTTCACGGGTCTGCGGATGAGATAAGTGCGTGCCGGTGACTGCCACCGCGCGGGACGAGGTAATAAAGCCTTCGTCGATATCGTCCGGTACCAGACCCATATCAGCGCAGTTATCACGGTAGAAAATCAGCGGAAAAGTCTCTTCATCTTTAATCCCCAGAATCACCATGCCGGTCAGGCGTTTTGCATCGGTGATCAGAGCATCGGTGTTGCAGCCCACGCGCTGCAATTCCTCACGCAGAAAGCGACCATTGTGCTCATCTCCCACCCGCGCCAGCATCGCCGATTTCAGCCCCTGAATCGCGGTGCCATAAGCGACGTTGCCCGATGATCCGCCCAGATATTTAGCAAAGGAGGTGACATCTTCCAGCCGTGCCCCAATCTGCTGGCCATAAAAATCAACGGCGATGCGCCCGATACAAATCACATCAAGCGGCTTCTGTAGTGTACTCATACCTGTGGTTTCCTTCTGTGATTCGCAGAGCTGGCGGGCGAAAAGATCGATCCAGGCAGGCTCTGCTTCCGGGTCTGTGGGTATCTGGCTGGCTATGAGAGAAGTATGAGGAATAAAAATTCCATATTCAATATGAAATGAAATATCCATCGCAATTTTGTGAACCAGGTAAAACTCCTGATTGCCTCCCGCCTGCGCGGTCTCTGCTGTCACGATGTGCGGTATGTCAGGGTTGTGAAGGCGATCGCAGGAATCCGTACGCCAGTCAGGCAAGCTGCCCCATTGAAATGAATTTTTTCATCATGAACCACTCTCTGCTAAACGTTCCAGATTTCCCCGTCGTGATCGCCCGCCAGACCTGTTGACATCGTTAAATTTGATCTCACTCGCAAAATGAAATGTTTCTTCTGTAATCGTGTTTTATGAAAAATATATTTGTTTATAATCGCCTCACGTTTCAGTTATTCCGGCCGCTTTTCCGCCAATGACAACGCCTTGCGCGCTGTCGCGGAAGTCGGGGTCCACCAGCATGTAAGGAAGAAACATGGGCACAATCAGACTGACCACGGCACAGGCGCTGGTTAAATTTCTTGATAATCAATTCATCGATGTTGATGGCACTGAGACGAAATTCGTCAAAGGCATCTTCGCGATTTTCGGCCATGGCAACGTGCTGGGGCTGGGCCAGGCGCTGGAACAGGATAGCGGCGATCTGGTGGTCTGGCAGGGTCGTAACGAGCAGGGCATGGCCCATGCTGCCACCGGCTTTGCCCGTCAGTCGCTGCGCCGTCAGATTATCGCCTGCAGTTCGTCTGTGGGACCGGGTGCGGCTAACATGATTACTGCCGCCGCCACTGCGACCGCTAACCGCATTCCTTTGCTGCTACTGCCTGGCGACGTCTTCGCCACCCGTCAGCCCGATCCGGTGCTGCAACAGATTGAGCAGAGCTACGATCTCAGCATCAGCACCAACGACGCCTTCCGCGCCGTCAGCAAATACTGGGATCGCGTCAGCCGCCCTGAGCAGCTGATGTCCGCCTGTATCAATGCCATGCGCGTGCTGACCGATCCGGCCGAAACCGGCGCGGTCACGCTGTCGCTGCCGCAGGATGTGCAGAGTGAGGCCTGGGATTACCCGGACTACTTCTTCCAGAAACGCGTGCACCGTCTGGATCGCCGCCTGCCGGTCGCGGCGCAGCTGGCGGATGCCCTGACGCTGATTAACCATAAGCGCAAGCCGATAATTATCTGCGGCGGCGGGGTGAAATACTCTGAAGCGGGCGAGGCGCTGCGCCAGTTTGCCGAGCGCTATCAGATCCCCTTTGCCGAGACGCAGGCGGGCAAGGGCACGCTGGTCTCTGACCATCCGCTGAATGTCGGCGGCGTAGGCGAAACCGGCTGTCTGGCCGCGAACCTGCTGGCGAAAGAGGCCGATTTAGTCATCGGCATCGGCACCCGCTACACCGACTTTACCACCGCATCGAAATGGATTTTCCAGCATCCCGATGTCAGCTTCCTGAACATTAACGTCAGCAACTTCGACAGCTACAAGCTCGATGGCGTGCAGCTGCTGGCCGATGCCCGTGAAGGGCTGACCGCGCTCACCGCTGCACTGGCCTCACAGCACTACAGTAATGACTGGGGCAGCCAGATTGAGCAGGCGCAGAGCCAGCTGCTGAAAGAGACGCAGCGCGTCTATCAGGTGGAATATCACGATGGCGACTTTGTGCCAGAGATTGCTGACCATCTCGACCGCGAAGCGGTGTTCGCAGAATTTAACCGCCTGACCCAGTCACTGCTGACGCAAAGCAGCGTGCTCGGCACCTTAAATGAGCAACTGCCGAAAGATGCGGTCGTGGTAGCCGCCGCAGGCAGCCTGCCGGGCGACCTGCAGCGCGTCTGGCGCACCAAAGATTACAACGCTTACCACGTCGAATATGGCTACTCCTGCATGGGCTATGAAGTCAATGCCGCGCTGGGTGCAAAACTGGCGCAGCCGCAGCGCGAAGTCTATGCGCTGGTCGGCGATGGCTCCTTTATGATGCTGCACTCTGAGCTGGTCACCTCGATTCAGGAAGGGGCGAAGATCAACGTCGTGCTGCTGGATAACATGACTAATGGCTGTATCAACAACCTGCAGATGGAACACGGTATGGACAGCTTCACCACCGAGTTCCGTTTCCGTAACGCGGAAAGCGGCAGGCTGGACGGCGGCTTTATCCCGGTCGATTTCGCGGCCATTGCTGCCGGTTATGGTTGCAAAACTTATCGCGTCACCAGCCTGGAACAGCTTAAAGCGGCGCTGGAAGATGCGCGCACCCAGACCGTCTCCACCCTTATCGACATCAAAGTGCTGCCAAAAACCATGATCCACAAATATTTCAGCTGGTGGCATGTCGGCGTGGCGCAGGCGTCGAAAACCGAACGCGCTCAGGCGGTGGCGGACAAGCTCAACAGCCATCTGGATCAGGCGCGCAAATACTGATTTCCGGGCCGTGCTGCGGCCCGTTTTCCTCTTCTCCGTACGAACCCTACACAGGTGTAATTATGACTTTGAAACTTGGCGTCATCGGTACAGGTGCAATTGGTCAGGAACATATTCGCCGCTGCAGCCATGTGCTGCAGGGTGCCCAGGTGGTTGCCGTCTCTGACATCAATGTCGACGGCGCGCGGGCCGCACTGCAACGCCTGAACATTGAGGCGGAGGTGTTCGAAAATGGCCACGATGTGATTCAGTCACCCAACGTCGATGCGGTGCTGGTCACCTCATGGGATCCGACCCACGAAGAGTTCACCTTAGCGGCGATTGCCGCCGGTAAACCGGTCTTCTGTGAAAAACCGCTGGCGATGAGCGCCGAGGGCTGCCGCCGGGTGGTGGATGCAGAGATTCAGGCGGGTAAACGCCTGGTGCAGGTTGGTTTTATGCGTCCTTACGATGCGGGCTATCGCGCCCTGAAAAAAGTGATCACCGATGGCGATATCGGTGAGCCGCTGATGCTGCACTGCGCGCACCGTAACCCGACCGTGCCAGAAAACTACACCACGCCAATGGCGATCACCAACACACTGATCCACGAGCTGGATGTGCTGCGCTGGCTGACAAACGACGACTATAAAACGGTGCAGGTGATCTTCCCTCGTGTGACGTCAAAGTCCCACGGTCAGCTGAAAGACCCGCAGATCGTCCTGTTCGAAACCCACAAAGGGGTGCGCATTGACGTCGAGATTTTCGTTAACTGCGCTTACGGCTATGACATTCAGTGTGAAGTGGTCGGTGAAGAGGGGATTGCCCGCCTGCCAGAGCCTTCTTCGGTGCAGCTTCGCAAAGATGCCCGCCTGTCGAACACCATTCTGGTGGACTGGAAAGATCGTTTTATCGAGGCGTATGACGTTGAGCTGCAGGCGTTTATCAACGACATCAAAGCGGGCCAGCTTACCGGTCCTTCTGCCTGGGATGGCTTCGCCGCTTCAGTGGCCGCCGATGCCTGTATCAAAGCGCAGAACAGTGGTGCGATTGAGCCGGTAGAGATGCCGCCACGTCCTGCTTTCTATAACTGATTTAGCTCTCTCTGCGGCCTGGCCGCTCTCCGCCTGGGAATAAGAAGATGAACAAAGAGAATGTAAAACTGGCGATCGCGCCGATCGGCTGGACCAACGATGACATGCCGGATCTCGGCAGTGAAAATACCTTCCAGCAGACCGTCAGTGAGATGGCGCTGGCGGGCTTTACCGGCAGCGAAGTGGGCAGCAAATATCCGCGCGATCCGGCGATTCTGAAACCGATGCTCGATATTCGCGGCATCGAAATCTGCAACGCCTGGTTCAGCACCTTTTTTGCCAACGGCGACAAAGAGAAAACCATCGAACAGTTCATCGAGCATATGAACTTCCTGCATGCGATGGGCGCGCGGGTGATTGGCTGTTCTGAGCAGAGTAAAAGTATTCAGGGCACCACGCTGGCAGTGTTTGAAGAGAAAGCGATTTTCAGCGATGAAGAGTGGCGGTTAACCGCAGAGGGCTACAACGAACTGGCTCGCATCGCAGCAGAGAAGGGGATGCGCGTGACGCTGCATCACCACATGGGCACCGGCATTCAGACCACTGAAGAGATCGACCGGTTTATGGCGATGACCGACGAGCAGGTTGGTTTGCTCTATGACACCGGCCACGTCTACTACTCCGAAGGCTCCCAGCAGAAGATGCTGGCGGTACTGGAAAAATATCTGCCGCGCATCTTCCACGTGCATCTCAAGGATGTGCGTGATGAGGTGGTCGCTGAGGTACGCGAGAATCATCTCTCGTTCCTGGAAGGGGTGAAAAAGGGCACCTTTACCGTGCCGGGCGATGGCGTGATCGACTTTAAGCCAGTGTTTAAAATCCTGGACGATTACGGCTACAAAGGCTGGATGGTGGTGGAAGCGGAGCAGGATCCGGCGCTGGCCAATCCGTTTGAGTATGCGGTGAAAGCGCGGAAATATATCCGGGAAAATACAGGGTTATAACGTGCTCTGAATAAAGGCTGGCTTCCCTGTGGGAAGCCAGCATTGAGATTTTTGACAAAGTCCAGCTCGGTAGCGGTAAGACCGAGCCTGCGAAGGGAACACGGTCAGATCGGAAAGACGCAAAAACCGCCATCCATGGCATGCTCGGCCCGCGCCGTCCCTGCCGCGGGACGCTTTCCTCCTCTGACCGTGTTCCCTGCGCATTGAGTTTATTCATTGCTGCCAGACTCACCCTGATGTGGGTTTGTCAGCAGTCTGAGGCTGGCTTTCCTGTGGGAAGCCAGCCTTTTGTTTTACTTCAGCGTAATGCTTTTCACAATGCTGTCAGCATCGCTCTGGGCCTGCTGCTGGTTATCACCTGGCAGCGTAATCTGCAGCGTCACCAGTTTGCCATCCACTTTTGCCAGAACCACGGAAGACCATGAAGTCTGGTTGTTGGCAGAAATCACGGTATCCAGCTGCTGAGCGGGCTGATCTTTCAGCGTCACAGATTTGTTCGACACCACCTGCAGCTGCGGATCGCGGTTGCGCTGCTGCTGTTCCATGCGCTTCGACAGCACATCCAGCCCGTCATTGGTCGGGTCACCGGCAATCACAATAATGGCGCGGGCTCCGGTTTCATCCGCATAAACGTGCATGTTCGTGGTCTGCGAACCCAGTTTACCGCTTTTATCTGACATGCCTGGTGGCAGTGAGAAGCTCAGTTTGCCATCCATCAGCGTGACGGTCTGCGCCGACTGACTGGCACTGACGCCGTTGTCGTTCGCCGCTTCATCTTTCTTCTGGTCACAGGCCGCCAGGCCAAGTACCAGTAAACCCATTCCTACATATTTCACCAGGTTGCGCATCAGAATCCCTTTTTTAAGTTTCCAGTCAGGCATTAATACAACAGGAATCAGGTTGCAAACGCAACCTGATGATTGTCAGAAGATCTTAGCGGATAGTAACGGAAACCGTATGGGATATTAGCCGAAATTGACCTGGCGGGCGGTCTGGCGTTCAGCCAGACGTTTTAGCGCGGCATTGAGCAGCACGCCGTAGGCGGGCAGGAAGAAGACCATGCAGATCAGCACCTTGAAGCTGTAATCCACCAGGGCGATCTCGACCCAGTGCTGCGCCATAAACGCATCGGGGCTTTTATAGAAGGCGATAAAGAAGAAGGCCAGCGTATCGCTGATATTCCCCAGGAACATGGCGCAGCCGGGTGCTATCCACCACTGAGGCAGACGACGCAGACGGTTAAATACATGAACGTCGAGGATCTGACCCAGTGCATAAGCCATAAAGCTGGCGCAGGCGATACGGGCAACAAACAGGTTCATCACTTCCAGCGCCTGCCAGCCCTGCCATTCACCCTGATAGAACAGCGCCGAGACAGCGTAAGAGATAAACAGCGCCGGGATCATCACGGCCAGAATAATGCGTCGGGCCAGCGGTGCGCCAAAAATACGCACGGTGAGATCGGTCGCCAGGAAGATAAACGGAAAGCTGAACGCACCCCATGTGGTGTGGAAGCCAAAGACAGAGATCGGCAACTGAACCAGGTAGTTACTGGAGGTGATCACCAGCAGGTGAAACAGCGATAACCAGAAAAGCGCATGCATGCGCTGACGTGAAGAAAATGCGAGCATATTCAACCTTTTTAATGTTGGGGTGAGGGAACCCATTGCGGGACGCCGTTCGGGCAGCGCTTGGCAGTTTTATGAGCAAAAAGCGGCGGCATATTACCGCGTTGTGCTTTTTATGCAATGGTTAATTTTAACGCAATCGTTATCGCCTTGCTTCACCGCCAACACGCGCTAGAATGAGCGCCCCTTACCTGAACCGAGTTGATTATGAGCGATGCTTTTTCCTCTGCCGACCATCAGCTGGACGCCCGTGGCCTGCGTTGCCCGGAGCCGGTGATGATGGTGCGCAAAACCGTACGCAGCCTGCAGGATGGCGAGACGTTACTGATTATCGCCGATGATCCGGCGACGACCCGCGATATTCCCGGCTTCTGCCGCTTCATGGAACATGGCCTGCTGGCACAGCAGACCGACACGCTGCCCTATCAGTTTCTGATCCGCAAAGGTATGGCGGGTTAATAGCAGCCGTTCAGGCCGCCGTTAACCCTACTCTTCAGACAGAGCCTTTTACTCAGTCACGGCGCCGCAGTAACCGCAGCGCGTTGGCGGTGACCAGCGCGGTCGCACCGGAATCTGCCAGCACCGCCAGCCAGAGTCCGGTCAGACCCAGCAGGGTGGTGACCAGGAAAATCGCCTTCAGCCCCAGCGCAATGCCGATATTCTGGCGGATGATGCGCCGCGTACGACGCGCCAGCGCAATCATCGGGGCCAGGTTGCTGAGCTGATTCCGCGTCAGGGCCGCATCGGCCGCTTCCAGCGCGACATCGGTGCCGCTGCCCATCGCAATGCCCAGCGTCGCCGCTTTCATCGCCGGGGCGTCGTTAATGCCATCTCCGATCATCGCCAGCGGCTGCTGCTGACTCAGTTCACGGATGGCCGCCACCTTATCGGCGGGCAGCAGGCTGGCGCGATAATCAATATCGAGCTGGCGGGCAATGGTTGCTGCCGCGCGCGGGTTATCGCCGGTCAGCATCAGGCTCTCAATGCCCAGCTTTTTCAGCGCTTTTAACGCCTCCACGGCATCGTCGCGCAGCTGATCGCGCAGGGCCAGCGCACCGAGCGCCTCGCCATCGCGCATCAGTACCACCAGGGTTTCACCTTCGGCTTCCTGCTGCGCAATCTGCGCGCTTTGCTGCGGCGTCAGGCCGGGCGTATGGCCGGGCGTCAGCAGCTGAATCTGCTGGCCTGAGACCCGCGCACTGATGCCGCGTCCCGCCTGCACCTGCTGAGCCTGCGCGTCAGGAATGACCAGATCACGCGCCTGCGCGGCCGCCACGATAGCGCTGGCCAGCGGATGGGTCGCACCCTGTTCCGCCGCAGCGCTTAACGCCAGCATCTCTGACTCGCTAGCTGTGCCAAACCGCAGGATCTGCGTCAGCTGGGGCTTGCCCAGCGTCAGGGTGCCGGTTTTATCAAAGGCCATCCTGCGCAGCGAACTCAGGCGTTCCAGCGCCGCACCACCTTTAATCAGTGCACCCTGACGCGCCGCCGCAGCCAGCCCTGAGGTAATCGCGGCTGGCACAGAGATCACCAGCGCACAGGGGCAGCCAATCAGCAGCAGGGTCAGTCCTTTGTAGATCCACGGCTGCCAGTCGCCTGCGAAGAGCAGGGGTGGCACGACCATCACCAGCAGCGACAGCAGCATCACCAGCGGCGTATAGATGCGGCTGAACTGATCGATAAAGCGTTCAACCGGCGCACGGTGCGTTTCTGCTTCCTCAATCAGCTGCAGGATACGGTCAATCGCGCTTTCCCCCGGTTTCGACACCACTTCCAGCGTCACCAGCCGATCCACGCTGGTGGCACCGGCCAGGATTTTTTCACCGCTGGCGCGGGTGACCGGCAGTGACTCACCGGTCAGCGCGCTCTCATCGAAACTGGCGAGCGGGCTGATTAAACAACCATCGACCGGCAAACGGCTGCCCGCCGCGACTTCAATCACATCACCCGGTTGCAGCGCCGCCAGCGGCACCTCACTGCGCTTGCCTTGTTCCAGGCGAATCGCTGATTCAGGCCGCAACGCCATCAGGCTGGTGACGCCGCTGCGTGCCCTGGACGCGGCATAGCTTTCCAGCTGTTCGCCCAGTTGAAACAGCACCAGCACCATGGCGGCTTCTGCATGCGCGCCAATGATCAACGCGCCTGCCGACGCCAGCGTCATTAATGTCTCAATGGTAAAAGGCGATCCGCTGCGCAGACGCTGCCAGGCACCGCGCGCGACCGGGACCAGGCCGACCAGGGTGGTCAGCACAAACAGCCGATCGCCCCAGACGGGCGCGAACTGGCTGAGAACGCTGCTGGCAAGCACCAGCAGCGCCAGCAAAATCAGTATCCGGTTCTGCTGCCAGCGCGAGCTTGCGGACGGCGTCTCCGAAGGTGTAGCAAGCCGGAAACCGGCTTTTTTTACCGCTCGTTCAACGGCGCTTTGTACATCGTTGTCAGCGTTCACCACCAGCTTCTCGCTGCTGAACAGCACGCGGGCATCGGTCACGCCTTTTACCTGGCGGACGGCGGTTTCAATGGTGCGGGCGCAGCCCGGGCAATCCATGCCGCTGACCTGCCAGCTAAAGGGCCAGGCACCTCGCCGGTCGCTTTCCTCAGCAGTGTCGGCCTCATTGCCAGGGCTGCTGTTGCAGTCACAGCAGCAGCCTGCCGTATCCGCCGTCACGGGCGTAGCAGCATGAATAGAAAGGGAGAGTGGACGGGCCTGACGAACCTGGCACAGCGGTTTTGCTGCGGCGTGGCTGGCACGCGGTTTGCCGCAGCCACAGGCGTGATGTTGATGCATATGACCTCCGGAGTGTAAGAGTCGCGGGATGAGCAACGTTGCTCATCCCTTATCCTACACTCTGGAGTGAACTCCAGAGTCAAGACTAATTTTTCAGACGACCCACAGTGAACGCACGATCATAAAGTGACCGGCAAAGTAGCAGGCGGCCACAATCGCACTGTCAGCGCTGAAGCGACGACGATAGTGCGAGATAAACCAGACCGCGTTGGCCAGCAGCAGCAGACCGGCACCGACCATGATCGAGAAGCTGTAATCGGTCGGACGGAAGAAGTACTGCTCGGTCGCTATCCAGGTCATCACTACCGTCATGCCAATAAAGGTGCAGACAGGCCAGCGCAGATCCTCCAGTCGGCTCCAGATGATGCCAATCAGGGCGGCACCGATGATGAGCAGCGTCAGCGGAATCGGCCAGAAGAAGGTCATGGTCATACTGGCGGCGAAGCAGAGCGTATAGAGCAGGTGCGACAGGAAAAACGCCCCGACGGCATAGAGCATCTGCTGACGCGGCAGCAGCGTTAACGCATCACCGACCAGTGTCGCAACCAGACCGGCCAGAATCAGATAGTCCGTGGTTTGCAGCACCGGAGCCTGCCAGGCGAGCCCGACCAGCAGCAGCAGCGTGACGGGCTTAAACAGCCAGCGCTGCCATTGTGGGCCGCGATAGGTGGCATCGACATAGAGCCAGCCGGAGAAAAGTACAGCGAGGAAAGACCAGAGCATTGTTTCTCCCTTTTTTACTCAAAATGGTGAAAGATCCCAAAATATCCCTTCCAGTTTAGGTTAAGCCTCTGAGATGTGACAATCAGGCAACTCTGGTTGTATGCTTTGCCGCCTGATTTAACAGGCATGAGAGCGCTATGAGCAAACCACCGTTAATCTTTATCATCGTTCTGGCGACTATCGCTGTGCTGGCGAGTCGTCAGTTTATTAAGCAACGGCGTGAGGCTGCGGTGAATGATGCCTCCCCCACGCGTGCTCTGCAGGCTGAAGTCAAAACCAAACGTGAATTCCCTTCGCCTAATCGTCGTTCACGGCAGCGTGAAGTCATCGCCGGGGAAGAGATGCGGTATGAGGTGCTGTTTCATCCGCTGAACGGTGACAGCGACATCAAAGTGCAGCTTAAAGAGGGGGAGTATCATCAGCTGGATAAAGGCGCGAGAGGAGAGCTGAAGATGCAGGGCACGCGCTTTATCAGCTTCACGCCCGTGCAGTAAGGCGGGCATTGCGCCCGCCCGACACTACTTTTTGCGTGGGAAGTTTTTCTTCTGCCAGGCGACCAGTTCAAACACGCCAAACAGAAACACTTTCGCCTGGGTGACGCGGTCAATCGGCGGTGCATCTTTGGTCTGCGTCGTGCGCAGTAATACCAGTTGCAGACCATGCATCAGGATCATGAAGATCAGTGCAACGTTGATAAAATAAGTCAGTGGCTTCGGGTAGGGATGGACCAGATTAGCCAGTAAAAATCCCCACACGCATAGCATCAACAGACGCCCCAAATTAAGTAACATCCTGCGTCTCCTGTTGACGTTGATACAAACGATAAGCCACTTGTCCGGCTATTTTCTCGCGATAAAGATCCCACTCTGGCGGCACCGGCGGTGCGCCATTTTCCACTTCACTTTCGACGTAAATCAGCGCCTGATCGGCCAGCCAATTATTCTGCTCCAGCAACTGTAGCGTCTGCTCCAGCAATCCCTGACGAAACGGCGGATCGATAAACACCACGTCAAAGGGTGTACCCGCCTGTGCCAGCCAGTTTAGCGCATTGGTCTGAACCACGGTGGCATTCGTAGCGCGCAGCGTCTGCAGATTTTTTGTTAACTGCTGTGCCACCGGACGTTCCAGTTCCAGCAACGTCGCCGATCCCGCGTAACGCGACAGCGCTTCCAGTCCTAATGCGCCGCTACCGGCAAAGCAATCAAGGCAGCGCGCCTCTGGCAGCACCGGGGCCAGCCAGTTAAACAGCGTCTCGCGAACCCGATCGGTGGTCGGGCGCAGTCCGGCGCTGTCCGGCACCGGCAATTTGCGTCCGCGCCACTGACCGCCAATGATGCGAATCTGCCCGGCACCGCCTGTACTGCGGGGGTTTTTATTCATCTTGCTCACAACTCGTCATAATTTGTTGCGTAGTTTAACGGGCGAATCGGTGAGAAGAAACGTTAAAAAAGGGTGCTGTGGTGAGCTGGCTGGAAAGTGTTAGACTACTGAGTTGCTGAAGTCATGCATTATTCTGCGGTTTACGCCGGTCTGGCGCTGACCAATTTCATTGATTTACCCCTGGAAACCACGCGCGACCGGGACAAAGCCATCGAGGAGTGTCGTCACACAATGGCAAAAGAGAAAAAACGTGGCTTTTTTTCCTGGCTGGGATTTGGCAAAGAGGAAGAGAAACAACCTGCAGCGGAGGAGCAGACACCAGAGGTCGCTCAGCCCGAACAGCAGCAGACAGAACAGGAAGCCCCGGCATTAAGCCAGGCTGAAGCACAAGCGGAAGAGACTGTCGCCATCACCGAAACGGTGGCCGGACAGCAGCGTGAGGCGGAAGTCACTGCGGCAGCGCCGCATGAATCAGCACCTGCGGTGCTGGATGAGGCTGAGCCGATTGAGGCCGACCCTGAAGCGCTACTGGAAGTTGCTGCACCTGAACATGACGCGACGCCGGTTATCGACGCCGACGATGTGGTTACGCCGATCGCTGATGCGGAACCCGCAGACGCGCCGTTAAGCGAAGAGGAGCTGACGGCACTGGCGCTCGGCGACGCAGAAATCGTTGACATCCCGCACAGCGAAACCGAGGCGCCGTTAAGCGAAGAAGAGCTGACGGCGCTGGCGCTGGGCGATGCAGAGATCGTCGAACCCCCGCACAGCGAAGCACCGTTAAACAACGAAGTGCTCACGCCACAGGTGCTGGATGACGCAGCGGTCGCTGAGACTCAGGATAGCGAAGCAGATGCGCCGCTGACCGAGGAAGAGCTGACCGCACTGGCACTGGGTGACGCCGACGTCACTGACCAGGAACCGACTGAGTCGTTATCCGATACCGTCAGCGATCTGCCGCTGGCCGCCGCACCGCTCATCGTGCAGGAGCAGGAGCGTCCCAGCAAAGAGGGCTTCTTCTCCCGCCTGAAGCGCAGCCTGGTCAAAACCCGTCAGAACCTCGGTTCCGGTTTTATCAGCCTGTTCCGTGGCAAAAAGATTGATGATGACCTGTTTGACGAGCTGGAAGAGCAGTTGCTGATTGCGGATGTGGGCGTGGATACCACGCGCCGCATCATCACCAATCTGACCCAGCAGGCAAACCGCAAGCAGTTGCGTGACGCGGAAGCGCTCTACGGTCTGCTGAAAGCAGAGATGGCCTCGATTCTGGCGAAAGTGGATGCGCCACTGGACGTGTCGGGCAAAACGCCGTTTGTCATCCTGATGGTGGGCGTCAATGGCGTGGGTAAAACCACTACCATCGGTAAGCTGGCGCGCCAGTATCAGGCCGAGGGCAAGTCCGTGATGTTAGCGGCCGGTGATACCTTCCGTGCCGCGGCGGTTGAGCAGCTGCAGGTGTGGGGCCAGCGTAATAACATTCCGGTCATTGCGCAGCATACCGGCGCAGATTCCGCTTCGGTGATCTTCGATGCCATTCAGGCCGCGAAATCACGCGGCGTTGACGTGCTAATTGCCGATACGGCGGGTCGTCTGCAGAACAAATCGCACCTGATGGAAGAGCTGAAGAAAATCACCCGCGTGATGAAAAAGCTGGATGATTCCGCGCCTCACGAAGTGATGCTGACTCTGGATGCCAGCACCGGACAGAATGCGGTCAGCCAGGCCCGACTGTTTAATGAAGCCGTCGGCCTGACCGGGATTGCGCTCACTAAGCTGGATGGCACCGCCAAAGGCGGCGTGATCTTCTCGGTGGCCGATCAGTTCGGTATCCCGATTCGCTACATCGGCGTCGGTGAAGGCATTGAAGATTTACGGCCGTTTAAGGCGGAAGATTTTATTGAGGCACTGTTTGCCCGAGAGGACTAATTAGGATGATTCGCTTTGAAGAGGTCAGTAAGGCATATCTCGGCGGACGTCAGGCGCTGCAGGGGGTAGATTTCCATCTGCGTCCCGGCGAAATGGCGTTTCTGACCGGCCACTCCGGTGCCGGTAAAAGTACCTTGCTGAAGCTGATTTGTGGCATTGAGCGCCCGAGTGCCGGAAAAATCTGGTTCAGCGGCCATGACATTTCCCGCCTGCGTAACAGTGAGGTGCCTTTCCTGCGTCGTCAGATTGGCATGATCTTCCAGGATCACCACCTGCTGATGGATCGGTCGGTTTATGACAATGTGGCGATCCCGCTGATTATTTCCGGTGCCAGCGGTGAGGATATCCGTCGTCGCGTTTCGGCGGCGCTGGATAAAGTGGGCCTGCTCGACAAAGCGAAAAGTTATCCGATTCAGCTTTCGGGCGGTGAACAGCAGCGTGTGGGCATCGCCCGTGCGGTGGTGAACAAGCCGGCCGTGCTGCTGGCCGATGAACCGACTGGTAACCTGGACGACGCGCTGTCAGAAGACATTCTGCGCCTGTTCGAAGAGTTTAACCGCGTCGGCGTCACCGTCCTGATGGCGACGCATGACAGCGGCCTGATCGCCCGACGCAACTACCGGATGATGACGCTGAATCAGGGACGTCTGCACGGAGGCCACGATGGTCAATAAACGTATTAAACGTCCGGCTGCACCGAAAGCGAAGCAGCCGTCGAAGTCGAAGAGTAAAGCGCTGAAGGGCGGCTGGCAGGAGCAGTGGCGCTATGCGCTGCGCGGCACACTTTCGGACATGTGGCGTCAGCCACTAGCGACGCTGCTGACGGTGATGGTCATCGCCATTTCGTTGACGCTGCCCAGCGTCTGCTACATGGTGTGGAAAAACGTCAGCCAGGCGGCCACGCAGTGGTACCCGGCGCCGCAGTTGACCGTTTATCTCTCCAAAACGCTGGATGATACGGCGGCAGAAAATGTGGTGGCACAGCTCAAGCAGGTTGAAGGCGTGGATAACGTCAACTACCTGACGCGGGAAGAGGCGCTAAACGAATTCCGTAACTGGTCAGGCTTTGGTGGCGCAATGGATATGCTGGAGCAGAATCCGCTGCCTGCGGTGGCCATCATCACGCCGAAACTCAACTTCCAGAACTCAGACACCATGCAGAGCCTGCGCGATCGGGTGAGCAAAGTGCAGGGCGTGGATGAAGTGCGAATGGATGACAGCTGGTTTGCGCGGCTGGCGGCACTGACCGGGCTGGTGGGGCAAATCGCCTCAATGATTGGCGTGCTGATGATTGTAGCGGTCTTCCTGGTGATCGGTAACAGCGTCCGTCTTAGCATCTTTGCCCGGCGCGACACCATTAACGTGCAGAAGCTGATTGGTGCCACTGACGGCTTTATCCTGCGTCCGTTCCTCTACGGCGGAGCGCTGCTGGGCTTCAGTGGGGCAGTGCTGTCGCTGCTGCTGTCAGAAGTGCTGGTGCTGCGTCTGCAGTCGGTCGTCGCCAGTGTGGCAACCGTATTTGGTACCACTTTCTCGCTGGAAGGCTTTTCCTGGGATGAAGCGCTACTGCTGCTGCTGATTGCGGCCATCATCGGCTGGGTCGCAGCCTGGCTGGCGACGGTACAACATTTACGTCGATTTACGCCGCAGTAAACGCCTGCAACATTTTTTTGTTATAATGGTCCTCTGCTACCGATGGTGGGTGCAGAGGATTTTCCCCTCTTCCCTTCCTGTCATCTTTGTGTAAAATATTCACTGCTATAATTGAACTTGTGGATAACTTTATCACTCTAAGTAGCACAGATTGCTTTCGGATCTCGCGTGACGTTGACGTAATGTATCGTCTGCGCAGGGAAATGTGCGGCAATTCCACTGAATTTGTGAGGGTTTGAATGACCAAAGAAATGCAAACTTTAGCTATTGCTCCTCTTGGCAACCTGGAGTCTTACGTCCGGGCGGCGAATACCTGGCCGATGCTTTCGGCAGAAGAGGAAAAAGCGCTGGCTGAACGGCTGCATTACCAGGGCGATCTGGAAGCAGCTAAGACGCTGATCCTGTCACACCTACGCTTTGTAGTTCATATCGCTCGTAATTACTCCGGCTATGGTCTGCCACAGGCTGACCTGGTCCAGGAAGGTAACATCGGCCTGATGAAAGCGGTGCGTCGCTTCAACCCTGAAGTGGGCGTGCGTCTGGTTTCGTTCGCCGTACACTGGATTAAAGCGGAGATTCACGAATACGTGCTGCGTAACTGGCGTATCGTGAAAGTCGCGACCACCAAAGCACAGCGTAAGCTGTTCTTTAACCTGCGTAAAACCAAGCAGCGTCTGGGCTGGTTCAATCAGGACGAAGTCGAGATGGTTGCGCGCGAGCTGGGCGTAAGCAGCAAAGACGTGCGCGAAATGGAATCGCGTATGGCCGCGCAGGATATGACCTTTGATATGTCTGCCGACGACGAGAGCAGCGAAGGCCGTTCTATGGCACCGGTGCTGTATCTGCAGGATAAAACCTCTGACTTTGCCGACGGCATCGAAGAGGACAACTGGGATGCGCACGCGGCTGACAAGCTGAGCTATGCGATGGAAGGTCTGGATGAGCGTAGTCAGCACATCATTCGCGCCCGCTGGCTGGACGAAGACAATAAAACCACGCTGCAGGAGCTGGCCGATCAGTACGGCGTATCCGCCGAACGTGTCCGGCAGCTGGAAAAGAACGCTATGAAGAAACTGCGTATGGCGATTGAAGCGTAACGCACTTCAACACCTTAAGGGGCGACAGATGATGTCGCCCTTTTTGTTTTCTGCGTCCGTCTAGTCTGCCGCCCGTATCCAGCCGTCGCTCTGCGCCCTGAAGCCACACGCCTGCATAAACGCCGCGCGTACCTGCTGATCGTCACTGCCATCATCGGCAATCCACCAGTCCGCGATTGAACCATTCTGCCTGATCGTCTCCTCCAGCAAATACTGGCCTACCCCGCGTCGCCGGGTGACATCGCGCACCGCCAGCCGGTGAACCTTGCCGTGGATGCCAGAAATTTCCAGCTGCAAACCCGCCAGCAGGCGGTCGTTAAAACGCGCCGCGTAAAGACGATGAGACTCACTCAAACCCTGTTCCAGTTTTTCCATCTCCAGATCCGGCCAGACTTTGCCAAGATCGATGCGGTCCTGCGGCGTCAGCGCAGTCAGGCGCTGGATAGTGAGCTTCATAACAAAAACCTCTAAAAAAGGGGAAAGTGTAGCGAAAGTATACAACCAGAGGGCCACCACATTTTCATCAATAAAACAGGTCAAAAGATGGCCTGGATGCCAGGATAACAGGAGTAAACCTGGATAGCGGGCGATCAATCCAGCATAACGCGCTGGCAAAGTGGTTATAAACCGGCCGTTGCATCCAGTGTATTATGCTGTTTAACCCGGTCAATTCTGAATGTGTCAGTTGATTTACAGAAGAAACTTCCTGTTTAATAACCTGAAAAATAAAGCCTTATTACTAATAAATGTCAGAAAAGTACGCTAACTCATTCATCATTAATCAGTTTTCGACTTTATCTGGCAACGCAAGCACTCACAACATACACGACAAAACAAATGGGGTAGTCAGGATGAAAATGAAAGGTCGCGCATTACTGGCGGGATGTGTAGCACTGGCGATGAGCCATGCGGCGCTGGCTGAAGATATCAAAGTGGCCATTGTCGGCGCAATGTCGGGTCCGGTGGCGCAGTACGGCGACATGCAGTTCGCCGGTGCAACGCAGGCGATTGAAGATATCAATGCCAAAGGCGGCGTTAACGGCAACAAGCTGGTGGCGGTAAAATATGACGACGCCTGTGATCCGAAACAGGCGGTTGCGGTCGCGAACAAGGTGATTAACGACGGCATCCGCTACGTCATCGGCCACCTTTGCTCTTCCTCCACCCAGCCGGCGTCTGACATCTATGAAGATGAAGGCGTGCTGATGATCACCCCGGCCGCGACCGCACCTGACCTGACTTCCCGTGGCTATAAACTGATTATGCGCACCACTGGCCTCGACTCCGATCAGGGGCCGACCGCCGCGAAATACGTCATGACCGAGCTGAAACCGCAGCGTATCGCTGTGGTGCATGACAAACAGCAGTATGGCGAAGGCCTGGCGCGCTCCGTGCAGGAGAGCCTGAAAAAGCAGGGCGCTAATATCGTGATGTTTGAAGGGATCACCGCAGGCGATAAAGATTTCTCTACGCTGGTGGCCCGCTTCAAGAAAGAGAACGTCGATTTCGTCTATTTCGGCGGTTACTACCCGGAAATGGGGCAGATCGTGCGTCAGGCGCGCGCTGCGGGTCTGAAAACTCAATTTATGGGACCAGAAGGCGTGGGTAACGCCTCGCTGTCGAACATCGCCGGTGCAGCCTCTGAAGGCATGCTGGTGACTCTGCCGAAACGCTACGACCAGGTTGAAACCAACAAACCGATTGTGGACGCGCTGAAAGCGAAGAAACTGGATCCGACCGGCCCGTTCGTCTGGACCACCTATGCAGCACTGCAGTCGCTGGCAACCGGCATGGAGCGCAGCAAGAGCGCAGAGCCGGACGCTATCGTGAAAAACCTCAAGGAAGGCGCTGCGGTCCCAACCGTGATGGGCAACCTGAACTGGGATGAGAAGGGCGATCTCAAGGGCTTTGAATTCGGCGTCTTCAAATGGCATGCCGATGGCACCTCGACCGCTGTGAAATAAACCAGGCTGTTTTGTGGTGAGCGGGAAGCCGGATAACCGGTTTCCCCTGACCAGCGACACGAACGCCTGGTGCCCGTCTGTCAGGCGTTTTTTGTACCCCGATCGCCTGCGATCGGTTAAGTAAGGGTCAAGGTATGTCCGAGCAGTTCCTCTATTTTATTCAGCAGATGTTTAATGGTGTGACCCTGGGAAGCACCTACGCGCTGATCGCCATCGGTTACACCATGGTTTACGGCATTATCGGCATGATTAACTTCGCCCACGGCGAGGTTTACATGATCGGTAGCTATGTCTCCTTTATCGTGATTGCCGCCCTGATGATGATGGGCATCGACACCACCTGGCTGATGATTGCAGCTGGCTTTGTGATGGCAATCATTATCTCCAGCGCTTACGGCTGGAGCATTGAGCGCGTCGCCTACCGGCCTGTGCGTTCATCCAAGCGCCTGATTGCGCTGATCTCCGCCATCGGGATGTCGATATTCCTGCAAAACTACGTCAGCCTGACCCAGGGTTCACGCGACCTGGCGCTGCCGAGCCTGATCACCGGACAGTGGACGGTAGGCGAGAGCAACGGTTTTGCCGCGAACATCTCTACCATGCAGATTGTGATCTGGGTGGTGACCTTCCTGGCGATGCTGGCGCTGACCACCTTTATCCGTTACTCCCGCATGGGCCGCGCCTGTCGCGCCTGCGCAGAAGACCTGAAAATGGCCAGCCTGCTGGGGATTAACACCGACCGCGTGATCTCGCTGACCTTTGTGATCGGTGCCGCGATGGCGGCAGTCGCGGGCGTATTACTGGGCCAGTTTTACGGTTCGATCAACCCCTTCATCGGCTTTATGGCGGGCATGAAAGCCTTCACCGCTGCCGTGCTGGGTGGGATTGGCAGTATTCCGGGTGCCATGATTGGCGGCCTGGTGCTGGGGATTGCTGAAGCGCTGACTTCTGCGTATCTCAGCACGGAATATAAAGATGTGGTTTCGTTTGCCCTGCTGATTGTGGTCCTGCTGGTGATGCCGACCGGGATTCTGGGTCGTCCGGAGGTCGAAAAAGTATGAAGACCTCTTTTATCAACGCCCTGATCTCCTCCCTGATGCTGCTGGTGCTGGCCACCTTCTTTATGGGACTGCGCCTGAATCTGGACGGCACGAATCTGGTGGTGCAGAACGCCGGTAGCGTGCGCTGGAACTGGATCGCCGCAGGCTGTGCGGTGGTGTTTCTGTTCCAGCTGCTGCGTCCGATCTGGCAAAGCGGCCTGAAGAAAATCTCTGGTCCGGCGCTGGTGTTGCCTGGTCTGGATGGCTCGACGCCGAAGCAGAAGCTGGTGATGGCGGTGCTGATTATCGCCGCGATTGCCTGGCCATTCCTGGTGTCACGCGGCACCGTCGATATCGCTACCATGACGCTGATCTACGTGATGCTGGGTCTGGGCTTAAACGTCGTCGTCGGCCTCTCTGGCCTGCTGGTACTGGGTTATGGCGGCTTCTACGCCATCGGCGCTTATACTTTTGCGCTGCTGAACCACTATTACGGTCTTGGCTTCTGGCAGTGCCTGCCGCTCTCTGGCATGGTTGCGGCGCTGTTTGGCCTGCTGCTGGGCTTCCCGGTACTGCGACTGCGCGGCGACTATCTGGCGATTGTGACGCTGGGCTTCGGTGAGATCGTACGTATTCTGCTGCTGAACAATACCGCCCTGACCGGCGGGCCAAATGGCATCAGCCAGATCCCGAAACCGACGCTGTTTGGTCTGGAGTTTGGCCGTACGCCGCGTGAAGGCGGCTGGGATACTTTCCACAACTTCTTTGGGCTGAAGTACGATCCCAGCGACCGCATCATCTTTCTCTACCTGGTGGCGCTGCTGCTGGTAGTACTGACGCTTTTTGTGATTAACCGGCTGCTGCGGATGCCGCTGGGCCGGGCCTGGGAAGCGCTACGCGAGGATGAGATTGCCTGCCGTTCACTGGGCCTGAGTCCGACCCGCATCAAGCTGACCGCCTTTACCATCAGTGCCGCATTTGCGGGCTTTGCCGGTAGTCTGTTCGCGGCGCGTCAGGGCTTTGTCAGTCCGGAGTCCTTTACCTTTGTTGAGTCCGCCTTTGTGCTGGCGATTGTGGTACTGGGTGGGATGGGCTCGCAGTTTGCGGTGATTCTGGCCGCCATTCTGCTGGTGGTGTCACGCGAGCTGATGCGCGATCTTAATGAGTACAGCATGCTGGTGCTGGGTGGCCTGATGGTGTTGATGATGATCTGGCGTCCGCAGGGATTATTACCGATGAAGCGTCCGCATCTGAAGCTCAGAGTCGCTAAAAAAGGAGAACAGGCATGATTCAGCCTTTATTAGCCGTTGAAGGCCTGATGATGCGCTTCGGCGGTCTATTAGCCGTGAACAATGTGGCACTGGAGCTGCGTCCGCAGGAGATCGTTTCACTGATTGGCCCCAACGGTGCCGGTAAAACCACCGTGTTCAACTGCCTGACCGGCTTTTACAAGCCCACCGGCGGCACGATCAAATTGCGTGAGCAGCATCTGGAAGGGCTGCCGGGCCAGAAGATTGCGCGGATGGGCATCGTGCGCACTTTCCAGCATGTGCGCCTGTTCCGTGAGATGACGGTGATTGAGAACCTGCTGGTCGCGCAGCATCAGCATCTGAAAAGCGGCGTATTTTCCGGCCTGCTGAAAACCCCGGCGTTTCGCCGCAGTGAGAGCGAGGCGCTGGATCGTGCGGCGACCTGGCTGGAGCGGGTGGGTCTGCTGGATCTGGCAAACCGTCAGGCGGGTAATCTGGCCTATGGTCAGCAGCGTCGGCTGGAGATTGCGCGCTGCATGGTGACGCGCCCGGAGATCCTGATGCTGGATGAACCGGCAGCGGGTCTTAACCCGAAAGAGACCCATGAGCTGGACGCGCTGATTGCGGAGCTGCGTGGCGAACACAAGGTGTCGGTGCTGCTGATTGAACATGATATGAAGCTGGTGATGGGTATTTCTGACCGTATTTACGTGGTTAATCAGGGAACGCCGCTGGCTAACGGAACGCCGGAGGAGATTCGTAATAATCCGGATGTCATTCGTGCCTATTTAGGAGAGGCCTGAGATGGCAAATGCGATGTTAACCATTGAGAACGTCAGCGCTCACTACGGCAAAATTCAGGCGCTGCACAACGTCAGCCTCTATATCAATCAGGGCGAAATTGTCACCCTGATTGGCGCTAACGGAGCCGGAAAAACCACGCTGCTGGGCACGCTGTGCGGCGAACCGCGCGCGACCCAGGGCACTATCACCTTTGATGGCAAAGCGATTACCGACTGGCAAACGGCGCGCATTATGCGTGAAGCAATCGCCATCGTGCCAGAGGGACGGCGGGTGTTTTCGCGCATGACGGTGGAAGAGAACCTGGCGATGGGCGGCTTTTTTGCCAGCCGCCCGGAGTATCTGACGCGGATTAAGCGCGTGTATGAACTCTTCCCGCGGCTGCAGGAGCGTAAAATCCAGCGCGCCGGAACGATGTCAGGCGGCGAACAGCAGATGCTGGCGATTGGCCGTGCGCTGATGAGCCAGCCGCGCCTGCTGCTGCTGGATGAGCCGTCGCTGGGACTGGCACCGATCATTATTCAGCAGATCTTCGACACCATTGAGCAGTTGCGCAGCGAAGGGATGACGATTTTCCTGGTGGAGCAGAATGCGAATCAGGCGCTGAAGCTGGCGGATCGGGGCTATGTGCTGGAGAACGGGCATGTCGTGCTCGAAGATAGCGGTGCAGCTCTTCTCTCCAACGAAGCCGTCCGCAGCGCTTACTTAGGTGCCTGATGGGGCACGGCCTGGCTTACTTGCCAGGTTCCGGTTGGGCAGTGCTCGCCATCCTCACGTACTAGGAGTACGCTCCGGTGGCTGTGCACTTTGGTGTGCATGGGCCTGGCTTACTTGCCAGGCTCCGGTTGGGCAGTGCTCGCCATCCTCACGTACTACGTGTACGTTCCGGTGGCTGCGCGCTGTCCGCCCGCAACCTGGCTGCGCCGCCGACGGCCTTTGAAAGTGATGCGGAATGTGCCGCCGACGGCCTTGAGCATCGATTTGGGGGAGCTGAGGATGGCCTTGTGGGCGTGGTTTAAAACCTCAGTCATGCCTTTTCAGCTTCCAATTGCTCTGCAATTTATGTAACTAAAAACTGGCAGCGTGGGCGTTTTGCCGCCGTGCTGCCAGCGTCCTCTTTTCCTCAATAAAGCCTGTCACCCCGCTGTCATCTGCCTGTTATTAATCCGTCATTTCCCCGTGTCATGTTACTTCGCGAACCAGAAATCCGTGATTTCACGCGTATTTACCTGCACAGGAAAATTCTATGTCCGTCGTTACCTTTCGTCGTAGCCTGATGAGCGTGCTGCTCGGTCTGACGCTCAGCAACCATGCCATGGCCGCCACTGAGATCCCCTTCTGGCACTCTATGGAAGGCGAGTTAGGCAAAGAAGTGGATTCGCTGGCACAGCGTTTTAACGAGACGCATCCCGATTACAAAATTGTTCCGACCTACAAAGGTAACTACGAGCAGAGTCTGGCGGCAGGGATTGCGGCCGTGCGCAGTGGTAAAGCGCCTGCGGTGCTGCAGGTCTATGAAGTCGGTACGGCGACCATGATGGCCTCTAAGGCGATTGTGCCAGTGCATCAGGTTTTCAAAGATGCCGGCATCCCCTTTGATGAAAAACAGTTCGTACCCACGGTGGCGGGCTACTACAGCGACAGCAAAGGTCAGCTGATCTCTCAGCCGTTTAACAGCTCGACGCCGGTGCTCTACTACAACAAGGACGCCTTCAAAAAAGCGGGTCTGAACCCGGATCAGCCACCGAAAACCTGGCAGGAGCTGGCGACCGATGCCGCGGCACTGCGCAAAGCGGGCATGAGCTGTGGTTACGCCAGCGGCTGGCAGGGCTGGATCCAGATCGAAAACTTCAGTGCCTGGCATGCTCTGCCGGTGGCGACGGAGAACAACGGATTTGACGGCCTCGACGCGGTGCTGGAGTTCAACAAGCCGGTGCAGGTTCGTCATATCGACCTGCTGGAAGCGATGAATAAGAAAGGGGACTTCACCTACTTTGGCCGCAAAGATGAGTCCACTGCCAAGTTCTACAACGGCGACTGCGGTATCACCACCGCTTCATCCGGTTCGCTGGCCGATATCCGTCATTACGCTAAATTCAACTTCGGCGTCGGCATGATGCCGTATGACGACACCGTACCGAATGCGCCGCAGAACGCCCTGATTGGTGGTGCGAGCCTGTGGGTGATGAAAGGCAAAGATGCGGCAACCTACAAAGGCGTGGCTGAGTTTATGCAGTTCCTGGCGAAACCGGAAATCGCTGCGGAATGGCATCAGAAAACCGGCTATCTGCCGATTACCACCGCCGCCTACGAGCTGACGAAACAGCAGGGCTTTTACGACAAAAATCCGGGTGCAGATATCGCCACCCGCCAGATGATGAACAAGCCGCCACTGCCGTTCACCAAAGGGATGCGTCTGGGCAACATGCCGCAGATTCGTACCGTGATCGACGAGGAGCTGGAAAGCGTCTGGACCGGTAAACAGTCACCGCAAAGCGCGCTGGATAACGCAGTGAAACGCGGCAACGAGCTGCTGCGCCGCTTCCAGCAGCAAATGAAGTAATCTCTCCCCTGGCCAGCCCAGGCTGGCCCCTCTTTTCTGACGTCAGGTACGCCATGTCTTCATCCCGTCCGGTCTTTCGCACCAGCCTGTTGCCTTATCTTCTGGTGCTGCCGCAACTGCTGATTACCGCCATCTTCTTTCTCTGGCCTGCCGGTGAAGCGCTGTGGTACTCGCTGCAAAGTCTCGATCCCTTTGGCATCTCCAGCAGCTTTGTTGGGCTGGAAAACTTCAGACGCCTGTTTGCCGATCCCTACTATCTGGATTCGTTCTGGACCACCATCAAATTCAGCAGCATGGTCACGGTCTTCGGCATGGTGTTTTCGCTGCTGCTGGCGGCGCTGGTGGATTATGTGGTGCGACTGCGCCGCCTCTATCAGACCCTGCTGCTGCTGCCCTACGCCGTTGCCCCGGTGGTGGCCGCGGTGCTCTGGATGTTTCTGTTTAACCCCGGTCTGGGCCTGTTCAGCTATCTGCTGAACCACATCGGCTACAACTGGAACTATGCGCAGAACAGCGGTCAGGCGATGTTCCTGATTGTGCTGGCGTCGATCTGGCAGCAGATGAGCTACAACTTCCTGTTCTTCTTCGCCGCACTGCAATCAATCCCCAAATCGCTGGTGGAAGCCGCCGCCATCGACGGTGCCGGGCCGGTGCGTCGCTTCTTCAACCTTTCTCTGCCGCTGATTACGCCGGTCAGCTTCTTTCTGCTGGTGGTGAACCTGATCTACGCCTTCTTCGATACCTTCCCGGTGATCGATGCCGCAACCGGCGGCGGGCCGGTGCAGGCGACCACCACGCTGATCTATAAAATCTATCGCGAAGGATTTACCGGTCTGGATCTCTCCTCATCCGCGGCGCAGTCGGTGGTGCTGATGCTGCTGGTCATCGGGCTGACGGTGCTCCAGTTCCGCTTTGTTGAACGTAAGGTGCAATACCAATGATTGAGAATCGACGCGGACTGGATCTCTTCAGCCACATCGTACTGGTGCTGGGCGTGCTTACCATCCTGTTTCCGCTCTATGTTGCCTTTGTGGCGGCGACGCTGGATAACGAGGCGGTCTATCAGGTGCCGATGACGCTGGTACCGGGCACGCATCTGTGGGAGAACATCTCGCGCATCTGGACGCACGGCGTTAACGGCAGCGGACCGGCGTTTGGCCTGATGTTGCTCAACAGCATGATCATGGCGCTGGGCATTACCTTCGGCAAAATCACGGTGTCGATGCTGTCGGCGTTTGCCCTGGTCTGGTTTCGCTTTCCGCTACGCACGCTCTTTTTCTGGCTGATCTTCATCACGCTGATGCTGCCGGTTGAGGTGCGTATCTTCCCCACGGTGCAGGTGATTGCCGACCTTAATCTGCTCGACAGCTACAGCGGCTTAACCCTGCCGCTGATGGCCTCAGCGACCGCCACTTTTCTGTTTCGTCAGTTCTTTATGTCACTGCCGGATGAACTGGTGGAAGCGGCGCGCATCGACGGTGCCAGTGCGATGCGCTTCTTCATCGACATTATTCTGCCGCTGTCGAAAACCAATCTGGCGGCGCTGTTCGTGATCACCTTTATCTACGGCTGGAACCAGTATCTCTGGCCGCTGCTGATCATCAATGACGCCAGCCTCGGCACCGCGGTGGCAGGGATCAAAAGCATGATCTCCTCCAGCGGATCGCCAACCCAGTGGAACGAAGTGATGGCGGCAATGTTATTAACCCTGATCCCACCGCTGGCGGTGGTGTTAGTCATGCAGCGTGCCTTTGTGCGCGGTCTGGTTGAGAGTGAGAAATAAGATGGCAGGCGTAACCCTTCAGGCAGTAACCAAATCCTACGATGGCAAAAATCAGATCATTCAGCCGCTGAACGTCACCATCAATGACGGCGAGTTTATGGTGATGGTCGGGCCATCTGGCTGCGGTAAATCGACCCTGCTGCGCATGGTGGCCGGACTGGAGCGCGTTACCTCCGGCGATATCTATATCGACAATCGGCGCGTCACCCAGGAAGAGCCGAAAGATCGCGGCATTGCGATGGTGTTTCAGAACTACGCGCTCTATCCCCATATGTCGGTGGAGGAGAACATGGCCTATGGCCTGAAAATCCGTGGGATGGGCAAAGAGCAGATCCGCCAGCGGGTGCTCGACGCGGCGCGCAGCCTGGAGCTGGATCACCTGCTGATGCGCCGGCCTCGCGAGCTTTCGGGCGGACAGCGCCAGCGCGTGGCGATGGGGCGCGCCATCGTGCGTGAACCGGCGGTGTTTTTGTTCGATGAGCCGCTGTCGAATCTCGACGCCCGCCTGCGAGTGCAGATGCGGCTGGAGCTGCAGCAGCTGCATCGCCGCTTACAGACCACCAGCCTCTATGTGACGCACGATCAGGTTGAGGCGATGACGCTGGCGCAGCGGGTGATGGTGATGAATAAAGGTGTCGTCGAGCAGATCGGCACGCCGGTCGACGTGTATGAACGTCCCGCCAGCCAGTTTGTCGCCTCGTTTATCGGCGCGCCCGCGATGAATCTGCTGAAAGGGCAGATCAGCAGCGATGGTTCGCGCTTTAATCTCGATGCCTCGCATGCACTGCCGCTCAGTGACAGTAAACCGAAATGGGCTAATCAGCCGGTGGTGCTGGGTATCCGGCCAGAGCATATCCGGCAAAGCAGCCGTGAGCAGGGCGGCGTACCGCTACGCGTCGATACGCTGGAGATGCTGGGCGCCGATAATCTGGCACATGGTCGCATCGGGGACACGCCACTGGTGGTACGCTTAGCCCACAGCGAACGGCCGCAGCCAGGCAGTACGCTGTGGCTGCATCTGCCGTCAGATGCGTTACACTTCTTCGATTCAACCCATGGAAAGCGTCTGGAATGAGCACACAACACTGGCCCTATCCCCGCATCGTTGCCCATCGCGGTGGCGGTAAACTGGCACCGGAAAACACCCTGGCGGCAATTGATGTCGGCGCAAAGTATGGTCATCAAATGATTGAGTTTGATGCCAAATTATCAATGGATGCGCAGATCTTCCTGCTGCATGACGACACGCTGGATCGCACCAGCAACGGCTGGGGCGTGGCAGGTCAGCTGCCGTGGGAGAAGCTGTCGCAGCTTGATGCGGGCAGCTGGTTTGGCAACGCATTTACCGGCGAAAAGCTGGCGCGGCTGGACGAAGTAGCGGCACGCTGTCGTCAGCATCAGATGATGGCGAACATCGAGATCAAACCGACCACCGGCAGCGACGCTGAAACCGGACGCGCCGTGGCGCAGGCTGCCGCGATTCTATGGCAGGATCAGACCGCACCGCTGCTCTCGTCGTTCTCTTTTGAGGCGCTGGAAGCGGCGATGCAGGTCGAGCCGCAGTTGCCGCGTGGCCTGCTGTCGCACAGCTGGGATCCCGAGTGGCAGGAGAAAACGAGCGCGCTGGCGTGCGTCTCCATTCATCTCAATCACAAGGTCCTGACCGCTGAGCGGGTCACCGAACTGAAAGCAGGCGGACTGAAGATTCTGGTGTATACCGTGAACAGCCCGGACCGGGCGCGGGAATTGCTGAAGTGGGGCGTCGATGCCATCTGTACTGACAGCATCGACATCATTGGCCCCGATTTTCATTAGTTCTGATTCGGATTCTGGTTCTGCTGGCCCGGCTGCGTGGTAATCACCCGCTGCTGGGCGCTGTTGCGCTGCTCCTGCATTTTACGCTGCATGTCCTGCGTCTGACGCTGCTGATCCTGGCGCAGCTTCAGCTGTTGCTGCTGTTGCTGGCTCTGCATCTGCGACTGCATCCGCTGCTGACTCGGGTTATAACCCGGTTTATTCGGATCGTTGGTGCTGTTCAGCGTGTTCGCCTGACTGGCGAAAGGCAGCAGGGCGGCTAAAACAATCATCCACTTTTTCATCTTTCCTCCTTCCTTTATCGCGACAGGTTTTTTGGGTGCACAACGGCGCACACCGATATCAGGGTCGCACCCATAAGTTTACGCGATATCACAGACCTTACTTTCAGATGTATTCCTGATTTGACTTAACCCCGGTTATTTTGCTGTATTTGTAGGCACTTGCAGAAATGATAAAAAAATGTAAATAACAACATGGGATGGTGGCAGGATGAAAATGCAGCAGACAGTGCGTCAGCTTAGCTGGTCGCTGGTGATGAGTTTTACCGTGGTGGCAGGCGCGAACGCCGCGCCCACTCAGGCTCCGCCGGTCTCCTACGGTGTGGACAGTGATACTTTTCACCCGGTAAAAGCGCAGCACGGCATGGTGGCGTCGGTGGATGCGCTGGCAACTCAGGTGGGCGTGGAAATTCTGCGTCAGGGCGGGAATGCGGTGGATGCCGCGGTCGCCGTGGGCTTTGCGCTGGCCGTGACCCATCCGCAGGCGGGCAACCTGGGCGGAGGCGGCTTTATGCTGCTGCGCACCGCCTCTGGTCGCGCTACTGCTATCGATTTCCGTGAAATGGCGCCGGGCCATGCGTCGCGCGACATGTTCCTGGATAAGCAGGGCAACGCCGACAGTAAGCTGTCGCTGACTTCTCATCTCGCCTCCGGCACGCCGGGCACCGTCGCTGGACTGGCGCTGGCTGCGCAGAAATATGGCACTCTGCCGCTGAGCACTCTGCTGGCACCGGCTATCAGACTGGCGCGTGACGGTATTCCAGTCAACGATGCGCTGGCGGATGACCTGAAGACCTACGGCAAAGAGGTGCTGATTACCCATCCCAACAGCAAAGCGATCTTCTACAAACCGGACGGCACGCCGTGGCAGAAGGGCGATCGGCTGGTGCAGAAGAATCTCGCGCACAGTCTGCAACTGATTGCCCGCCAGGGGCCGGATGCCTTTTACAAAGGTGAAATCGCGTATGAGATCGCCGGCGAGATGGCGCAGCACGGCGGGCTGATCAGCAAAGCTGACCTGGCGGCCTATCGAGCGGTCGAGCGTCAGCCCATCAGTGGTACCTACCGCGGTTATGAAGTCTTCTCAATGCCACCGCCCTCATCCGGTGGTATCCACATCGTGCAGATTCTCAATATCCTGGAGAACTTCGATCTGGCGAAGATGGGCTTTGGCAGCGCTGACGCCATGCAAGTGATGGCGGAAGCGGAAAAATATGCCTACGCGGACCGCTCGGAATATCTCGGCGACCCCGATTTCGTGAAGGTGCCCTGGCAGGCGCTGACCAGTAAAGCCTATGCTAAAACGCTGGCGCAGCAGATTGACGTGGCAAAGGCGCGGCCTTCCAGTGAGATCAAACCGGGCAAGCTCGAACCTTACGAAAGTAACCAGACCACCCATTTCTCGGTGGTGGATAAGCAGGGCAATGCCGTTGCGGTCACCTACACGCTGAACACCTATTTCGGCAGCGGAATTGTGGCGGGCAAGAGTGGCATCCTGATGAATAATGAGATGGATGACTTCTCCGCCAAGCCGGGCACGCCCAATGTCTACGGGCTGGTGGGCGGGGAAGCGAATGCGGTGCAGCCGGCGAAACGTCCGTTGTCATCAATGTCGCCGACCATCGTCGCTAAAGGCGGCAAAACCTGGCTGGTGACCGGCAGTCCGGGCGGCAGCCGCATTATCACCACGGTGTTGCAGATGGTGGTGAACAGCATTGATTTCGGGATGAACGTGGCGGAAGCCACCAACGCACCACGCTTCCATCATCAGTGGCTGCCGGATCAGCTGCGGGTGGAGAAGGGCTTCAGCCCTGATACATTGCGTCTGCTGGAAGCTAAAGGCCAGCATGTGAAAGTGCTGCCGTCGATGGGCAGTACGCAGAGCATCATGATTGGGCCGGATGGCATGCTGTATGGTGCTTCCGATCCGCGCAGCATTGATGATTTGAGTGCGGGTTACTGATATCTGAGAATAAAGTGGCGGCTGGATTTAGCCTGCTCAGGGAACACGGTCAGATCGGAAAGACGCAAAAGCATCACCCCCTGTATGCCGCTAATGAGCATACAGTGGGTGATGTGCAATTCTTTAAACGAGCCAGAAAGTCAGGCCTATAACCAGAACGGCAAAGACGGCTGTTGAGCTCCATGCAAAGGCTGGCCAGAAGGTGACGGCCAGCATGCCGAATCCGATAATAAGCGCTGCCGGGATTAGGGTGGCCGCGAAATAGCGGAGCTGCCGGTGCAGCCATTTGATAAAATAATTATTCATCTAAGAACTCGCATGATGGCGTTGGCGATTTCGTCCTCTGAAGACAAAGTAGAAATCAGATGTACATTCTGATTGATTACCGGCTCAATGATGAAATAAAGCATTTCTAACTTTTCAGCGTAAAGCGCGCTGTAATAAATGGGGCTGAGCTGTAAGAGCTTGTGTGCAGCCTCTGCCGCTTCCTGAACATAGCCGTAATAGCTTGCAAGAGTGACTGATACAGCAGAGATTTTGGCAAGTTTGGTATCTACGGATATTTTCATCCCGAAGCTAAAACCCAGAGCGGCGGCGATAGCAGAACTAAGTCCCTGATTGGTCAGCGAGGATGACGCGATAGTCGCCCCTTTTTTTATCAGAGCCTGCTGAATTCTGCGTGTGCTTTCAGAGGAGCGGGTACTCAGAAGGTGCTCAACGTAGATCTGAAACATTCTTTTGATGACATCATGGCGCTTTACCAACTGAACCAGTGCTTCCATAAAACGCACGTCTTCACTTTTCTGCGCTGCACATACGTCCTGGTAATTGTCGGTAAAACATGAGCTGTAAAAAGCCAGACGTGTGACACCCATGTTTACATGCCGGGCCTGATCCAGAACGGCATCTTTTACGCCGGCCAGTGCCTTATCAAGGCGTACTCCCAGCAGACTGTCAGCCTGCATTTTTGTAATAACTGTATGATTGTCAGTCATAAATAATCATCCTCTCTCTCACTACCCCGGTTCCGTTTTTTTGTAATCTGCAGCCAGGTCTGCAGTGCCCTCAAATTTCAGTACTACTGATCGTTCCAGAACTCTGAGCAAAGCACTTTATGCCGGTATATAAATCAGCGCGACTGCGCATCACCTGCATCCGGAATAATTTCCAGCTTATCAAAAACATTTTGCAAGACGTAAGCCATAGCTGGTGATCAGTGCAGCGTAATCCTCACAAACATCGCATGACGGGCGTGCCAGGCGTAGTGAGGTCAACGCATTGCGTTGTTCAAAAACGCTCCGGGCGTTGTTTTCCGGGCGGCGGGACGCTTTCCTCTTCTGACCGTATTCCCTGCGCGTCAGGCTAATACGTTGCTACCCGATTCACCGTACTTTGAATTTGTCATTAATCTGAAGGGCACTTCGGTGCCCTTTCTGCTTCCACACGTCAGGCTTTAACCCGCGCCATATAATGCGCGTCGATGAGTTCACCGTGCCTTATGGCGAATCCTTTAGCCGTTCCCTCAATCTCAAAACCGAAACGCTGATACAGGGCGATAGCCGGGCCATTATCGACGAACACCGTCAGCTCCATCCGGCTCACCTGTAGCCAGTTGTCGCACAACGAGACCATTTCTCGCATGAGTGCAGTGCCGACGCCTCGCTGCCGGTAGCGTTCATCCACGCCCATCCCTAAAGAGGCGACGTGACGGCGTCTGGGGCGCTCCTCCACATGCAATGCGCACTGGCCAACAACCTCTTTGTCGATGCAGGCCACCAGCAGATGTGAATGAGGCTGTGGCGAAGCGAGTCGGGTCTGCCACATCTGTAGCGATGAGTGAGGCAGATGCAGCGTGCTGGCCTGGGTATCTGGCTGACTGTAAATCCTGTGCAGCGCGGCTGCATCTTCTGGCATGACGTGGCGGACAACTATTTCACTCATGATCGCTCCTTTCTCCCATAAAAACCTTTTAAACATCAAGGTATTCAGATCATTAATCAAGCTAAAAAAAGTGAAAATGACTTTACAGACGCGAATGATAATGATTATTATTGCCATGCGTTTCCGGGAGGTCGCCCGACAGCCTGGAAAAGCACGACATTGCTCACATTGCTTCCAGTATTATTTCGCCAGCTTAGATGCTGGCTTTTTTTTGCCTGCTCTCCTTCAATGCTTTTCAGCCACTCCTGCACGATCATTCAATGAATTTGAACAGAGGAGTGAAGTTTTTCAGCTATCAATCAAACCGCCTCAGGGACACACTATAAAAAACATTGAGGAGATTTGAACATGATCTATGTACGCAAAGCTGAAGAACGCGGTCACGCAAACCATGGCTGGCTGGATAGCTGGCACACCTTCTCTTTCGCCAGCTATCACGATGCGAACTTCATGGGTTTCTCCGCGCTGCGGGTCATCAATGAAGATGTGATCGATGGCGGTCAGGGATTTGGCACCCATCCGCATAAAGATATGGAAATCCTGACCTACGTGCTTTCCGGTACGGTTGAGCATCAGGACAGCATGGGCAACAAAGAGCAGATCTCGGCAGGGGAGTTCCAGATCATGAGTGCCGGCACCGGTGTGCGTCACTCTGAGTACAACGCCAGCGAAAGCGAACCGCTGCACCTCTATCAGATCTGGATCATTCCTGAGCGTACCGGTATTGAGCCACGCTACGATCAGCGCCGCTTCCCGGATGTGCAGGGACGCCAGCTGGTGTTAAGCCCGGATGCCCGTGAAGGGTCGCTGAAAGTTTATCAGGACATGACCTTGTCGCGCTGGGTACTGGCTGCCGGTGAGCAGGATAACGTTGCGATTGATGCGGGACGTCGTATCTGGATTCAGGTCGTGAAAGGTGATGTTACCGTTAACGGCAACGCGGTCACCACCAGCGACGCCCTGGCGATTTGGGACGAAAGCGCGCTGACGATTGAAGCCAGCTCGGCGGCCGAAGTCCTGCTGTTTGATCTGCCACCTGTCTAAGCAGATAACGGGCGCGCCTCGTCGCGCCCGGTTAGGAATTTTGTGACAGAAAAGTGATAGACTCATCGTACTTTAGCTTTCAGGGCGATCCCAGGCGCTACGATGAAGAAGAAAAGACCGGTATTACAGGACGTTGCCGATCGCGTCGGCATTACTAAAATGACCGTCAGCCGTTACCTGCGTAATCCTGAGCAGGTCTCTGTTGCCCTGCGGGACAAGATTGCAGTGGCACTGGATGAGCTGGGTTATATCCCCAATCGCGCCCCCGATATGCTTTCTAACGCGACCAGCCGTGCCATCGGTGTGCTGCTGCCGTCGCTCACCAACCAGGTTTTTGCTGACGTATTGCGCGGCATTGAAGCCGTCACTGACGAAGCCAACTATCAGACGCTGGTCGCCCACTTTGGTTACAACCCGCAAAAAGAGGAGCTGCAACTGCGCTCGCTGCTGGGCTGGAACATCGATGGCGTTATCCTCACCGAACGCACCCATACGCCAGGCACGCTGCGTATGCTGGAAGTGGCCGGTATTCCGGTGATTGAGGTGATGGACAGCGTTACACCCTGCCTGGATATGGCTGTCGGCTTTGATAACGTCGAAGCGGCCCGGCAGATGACACAGGCGATCCTCAGCAAAGGCCATCGTCACACTGTCTATCTTGGCGCACGCCTTGATGAACGCACGCTGCAAAAGCAGCGCGGTTATGAAATCGCCATGCGCGAAGCGGGTCTGACGCCGCACAGCGTGATGATGGAGGATGCCTCATCATTCAGCGCCGGTGGCGATCTGCTGCGTGAAGCACAACGTCTCTATCCTGAAACGGATAGCCTGTTCTGTACCAATGATGATCTGGCGGTCGGCGCGATGTTTGAGTGTCAGCGCCAGGGATTGCAGGTACCCACTCAGATGGCGATAGCGGGTTTTCACGGCCATGATATCAGTCAGGTCGTCACACCACAGCTGGCGACAGTGCTGACGCCGCGCGACCGAATGGGCCGTGAAGCGGCGGCAATGTTGCTGGCGCGTATTGCCGGTGAGAGCAGTGATGATCCGCTACGGGATATCGGTTTTGAGATCAGTGAAGGCGGCAGCATCTGATTGTGATGTTTTTATGAGTCAGCTCACACTTTCATGCTTTTCCTGGTAAAAAGGTTGCCAGGCTGTTAACCGGCCAGGAGAATGAGAAACGACATTGTTATCGGTAACATTGGCAAATTCTCACCTGCCGGAGCAGAAAAATGACAACGCAATCCCCGTCGCATCACGTTTTTATCCTGATGGGCGTTTCAGGCAGCGGAAAATCTGCTGTCGCCAACCAGGTCTCTCACCAGCTGAATACCGCTTTTCTTGACGGTGATTTTCTCCACCCGCGCGCCAACATCCTGAAGATGGCCGATGGTCATCCGCTGGATGACAGCGATCGCCAGCCGTGGCTACAGGCGCTGAACGATGCCGCGTTTGCCATGCAGCGTACCCAGGCGATCTCCATCATTGTCTGCTCAGCCCTGAAAAAAAGTTATCGTGATATTCTGCGTCAGGGCAATGACAACCTGCGTTTCGTCTACCTGAAAGGCGATTTCGACACCATCGAAGCCCGCCTGAAGGCGCGTAAAGGCCACTTCTTCAAGCCGCAAATGCTGGTCACCCAGTTTGCCACGCTGGAAGAGCCGGGCAGTGATGAGCCGGATGTCCTGGTCGTGGATATCGCGCATTCACTGGACGAGGTGGTGGCGGCTACGGTTGCGACTATCCAGGACGCTATCAGCCAGGATTAGAGATGAATACCGCAACACTCGTTTTGACCGCAGCAGGCTCCGTCCTGCTGCTGCTTTTTCTGGTGATGAAGGCCCGTATGCACGCCTTTGTCGCGCTGATGTTAGTCTCCATCGGTGCCGGACTCTTCTCCGGCATGCCACTGAACAAAATCGCGGAAACCATGCAGAAGGGGATGGGCGGCACGCTCGGCTTCCTTGCCATTGTGGTCGCGCTGGGCGCGATGTTCGGCAAAATCCTGCATGAAACCGGCGCCGTGGATCAGATCGCTATCCGGATGCTGAAAACCTTTGGTCAGAGCCGCGCCCATTATGCGATGGGCATTGCCGGTCTGATCTGCGCGCTGCCGCTTTTCTTTGAGGTGGCAGTGGTGCTGTTGATCAGCATCGCGTTTGCGGTAGCGCGGCGTACCGGCGGCAATCTCGTGAAGCTGGTGATCCCGCTGTTTGCCGGTGTGGCCGCGGCGGCGGCGTTCCTGCTGCCCGGACCGGCTCCGATGCTGCTGGCTTCACAGATGCACGCGGACTTCGGCTGGATGATATTGCTGGGGCTTTGCGCGGCGATCCCGGGCATGCTGATTGCCGGGCCGCTGTTTGGCAACTTCATCGGCAATCACGTTACCTTCAGCGCACCGCCGGAAGATCATCAGCCGGATGTCGATGAGAGCAAGCTGCCGTCGTTTGGCTTCAGCCTCTCACTGATCCTGTTCCCGCTGGTGCTGGTCGGCCTGAAAACCATCGGCGCACGCTTCACGACCGAAGGCACCACGCTGTACGAGTGGCTGGAATTTATCGGCCATCCTTTCACTGCCATTCTGCTGGCGCTGCTGGTGGCGATTTATGGCCTGGCTTACCGTCAGGGTATGGATAAAGAGCGGGTGATGCAGGTGTGCGGCAGCGCGCTGCAACCGGCCGGGATTATCCTGCTGGTGATTGGTGCGGGTGGCGTATTCAAGCAGGTGCTGGTGGATTCAGGCGTAGGGCCGGTGCTGGGCAATGCGCTGACCGGCGCGGGTCTGCCGATTGCGCTGGCCTGCTTTATTCTGTCGGGCGCGGTGCGGGTGATTCAGGGGTCGGCGACGGTCGCCTGTCTGACCACCGTGGGCTTAATCATGCCGGTGATTGAACCGCTGCATTACAGCGGTGCGCAACTGGCGGCACTGTCGATCTGTATCGGCGGTGGCTCTATCATCATCAGTCATGTAAACGATGCCGGTTTCTGGCTGTTTGGCCGCTTCACCGGGGCCAGCGAAGCGGAAACGCTGAAGACCTGGACGCTGATGGAGACCATTCTCGGCACCGTGGGCGCGATCGTCGGGATGATTGCGTTCGAACTGCTTTCCTGACCAACCTGACGGGCTATCTGCCCGTCAGGTTTTTTCCCGCGAGCGGGGGAAGAGTAAAAAAGGGAACAGCAAATAAGGCGCTACCACCAAAAGGACAATGACGCCGCGTGAATAGCCTGCGTCATTTATTCTCCTCACTCCGCAGGAAAAAACAGGCAAAATAAACAGCAGCAGCGCGGTTAAGCCTATTTCATGCTCTGGCCCGGTTAACCATTGCAGATAACTGCAGAACCAGACCAGTTGGAACAGCAGGAAAATAAAATAGCTCGTCCTTCCTTCACGCCCTTGATAGTTAAACGTGCGCAGCAGACAGCTTTTGATAATCTGCAGCAGCCTGTTCATGCCCATTTTCTTCTTATCAGCGCAAAACTAACCAGCGTAATGGCGGCGGCAAGTAAGTAAACCCAGGCAAAATCAGTAACGTCAACCTGCATCAGTTGCACGTCATTCAACGCCGCTTTCTGTCCCGAGACGGATAATACGGTTAAGCCAGCTAAACAGAAGATATTTGCCAGAAAGAATAGCGCCTGAAAGGCTGTTTCTTTAGCTACGGACAGGAAGGCAATTTTTCTGAAACCCCACCAGGCTACCAGATAAACCAGCAGCCAGAACAGCGCGCAGAGTAGCGGGGCAACCAGATAACTGCGCATATCTGTGATCACCCCTGAATGCCCGCTGTTGGCATACTGCAGGACTTCCTGAAGGGAGAAGTAACCTGTAATCAGATAGAGCGCGCCGAAAAAAAAGGGTAATAACAATCTCATTGCATTTCCCTCCAGGTTTTCAAACGCTGCATCAGCTGCGGCAGCTCTTTTCCGGGGTCCACCATCACCAGCTGTTTACTTTTTGCATCGTATTTCGCGGCGGCGGTCGGGTCACCTTTACCGCCCTCCGCCATCACAAAGCGGGCATCTGAACGGCCATAAAGGCCAACATGCGGAAAAGGATCGCTGCCAAACGCCAGCACGTTGCGGCCAGGCAGGGTATATTCTCTGGTCAAAAAATCCGGGATTCTTTTTGAGTCGATACCTGATAAAGGCGTAGTGACAAAGCGGGAACCTGCGTAGTCGAGGGAAAAGCAGATCTTGTTATCGGCTGCATTTTTCTGCACTAAATCCGCGCCAAACAGGATTTTTAAACGCTGCCAAACCGTCGCGCTGTCGGGTTCGATCTTCTCGCCTTCCAGATAAACATCTTGTTTATGATAAAGTTGGTAAACCATTTTGTGAATCTGCATCATGGAGGCGCCAACACCGTGCCAGTTCGGCCCATCCCTGCTGTAAAGCCGCTCAACGATAATAAAGACGCCTGTCCCGGCATAATTTTCGATACTGCCCGCCATAGAAACCTCCTTTTTTTACAGCATTATATAAATATTATTGTTCATTTCAACGCTGTGACTTTGTGATAAACAGGCTGGATTAATGTGGCTGCCTGCCTGCCGGCCTGGCAGGGTAAAGAGACAAAGGTGTGCTTACAACTTCAGATAAGCGCGAATGCCATCCAGGAACATCTGGGTTGCCAGCATAATCAGTATTAATCCCATCAGACGTTCCAGTGCATTCACACCCTTATCGCCCAGCAGTCGCAGGAACAGACCTGACATCAGCAGAATAGCGACCGTTACGCCCCATGCGATCAGCAGCGCACCCACCAGATGCGACATCTGATGCGGATACTGATGCGACAGCAGCATCAATGTGGCCAGCAGCGATGGCCCGGCCACCAGTGGAATCGCCAGTGGCACCAGGAACGGTTCTTCGCCCGCCGGTAAGCCAGAACTGCTGCTTTCAGCCGACGGGAAAATCATCTTGATGGCGATCAGAAACAGGATGATCCCGCCAGAAATCGACACGGTTTCGGTGCGCAGATTCAAAAACGCCAGGATGCGTTCGCCGGTAAACAGGAACAGCAGCATGATGATCAGGGCAATCAGCATTTCACGGATTAGCACCACCCGCCGCCGTTTCGGCTCCAGATGCTTTAAAACCGACATAAAAATCGGCAGATTGCCCAGTGGATCCATAATTAACAACAATAATATTGTTGCCGAAATCATTTCAGTCATCGGTTTTGCGCCATGTTGTTCGCGAAAAAGCGGAGTTATTAGTTACGCTGCTGAAAAAGTTAGCGTAATCGAATTAATTCACTTGCTACCCGGCCTGCATTTTGTAGAGTGAGGGGACACAGGTAAATCCTATTATTACGCAGAGCGGCGTGAAAATAGCACGCGGCTCTCTCCTCTGAAATGAAAAGCAGGTGTAACTGCCTTAGACGGACACGACATGAAGAATGTAGGTTTTGTTGGTTGGCGCGGCATGGTCGGCTCAGTGCTGATGTCCCGCATGAGTGAAGAGCGTGATTTTGATGCAATCAATCCGGTCTTCTTCTCGACGTCGCAGCATGGTCAGGCGGCACCCGCGTTTGCGGGCAAACAGCAGGGTACCCTGCAGGATGCGTTTGATATTGAAGCGCTGCGCGCGCTGGATATCATTATCACCTGCCAGGGCGGCGACTACACCAGTGACGTCTATCCAAAGCTGCGCGCCAGCGGCTGGCAGGGATACTGGATTGATGCGGCCTCTACGCTGCGCATGAAGGATGATGCCATCATCATTCTCGATCCGGTCAACCATGCTGTGATTCGCCAGGGCATTGACCGTGGCATCAAAACCTTTGTCGGCGGTAACTGTACCGTCAGCCTGATGCTGATGTCGCTGGGCGGCCTGTTTGCGCAGGATCTGGTGGAGTGGGCCTCGGTTGCCACCTATCAGGCAGCCTCTGGCGGCGGTGCGCGCCACATGCGCGAACTGCTGACCCAGATGGGCATGCTGCACGATCACGTTGCGCCTGCGCTGCAGAACCCGGCTTCCGCCATCCTCGACATCGAGCGTAGCGTGACCGACTTTACCCGTTCCGGCACCTTACCAACCGACAACTTCGGCGTCCCGCTGGCGGGCAGCCTGATTCCGTGGATCGACAAGCAGCTGGAAAACGGTCAGAGTCGCGAAGAGTGGAAAGGCCAGGCGGAGACCAACAAGATCCTCGCCACCTCTAAGGTCATCCCGGTTGATGGATTATGCGTGCGCGTCGGCGCGCTGCGTTGCCACAGCCAGGCGTTTACCCTGAAGCTGAAACGCGATCTGCCACTGGCTGAAATCGAACAGCTGCTGGCCTCCCATAATGAGTGGGTCAAAGTGGTGCCGAATGATCGCGAGCTGACGATGCGTGAACTGACGCCTGCCGCCGTGACCGGCACGCTGACCACGCCGGTTGGCCGTCTGCGTAAACTGAACATGGGGCCGGAGTACCTTTCCGCCTTCACAGTAGGCGACCAACTGTTATGGGGCGCTGCCGAACCACTGCGTCGCATGCTGCGGTTGCTGACCAACTAACCAGCAAACATCGCCTGAGTCATGCCGATCGGATAAGACAAAAAAGATCGGATGGCTATATGAAAGCCCGTAATCATCATTGATGGTTGCGGGCTTTTTTGCTGACTGGCCTGGAATGGTGTTATTGCGTTTTAAGCAACATACCGCTCTGTACTTCATGGCTTGTAGGGCCACTGATGGCTGGCGTCTGGCTGTGTGGCGTGCTTAACCTGTTTTTCGATAACCCATTCTTTTTGCATCCTTACAGAGTGTCTGTGCAGTCAGGGCGTTGAGTCATAACGACAATGTTACTCTGCCTGTAATACAGAGCAGGCGACACAAAGATGCTGAGCAGGATGAAGTACAGGTGCCCTGTATCTTAGCCATCATATGCTCTTATCTCTGAGTCGATTATAAACATGCTGTTAACCATCGCTTTACAACACGTTATCAGGTAGCTTTTCTCCATCGCCGTCTGCGTTCATCACGCCGGGTGTCTGACATTGTCTGCCGGCAGAGATGCTGTTCCAGTCCGGTGAAAAATGCAGCGTCTTTCATCCGGACACGCCGGGCAGCATAAATGACACTAATCCGCGGATTTATCCGGCCTTTTTTGTCCCTTTCGTACACGAAACAATCTGCCGTTTCGCTTACTAAGTGATCAGCTTCCCTTTTTTGCCGATCGCTAAAGAATATTTTGCTTAAGTCCATGGCAACTGCCGCGACCAAGCTATGATTTAACCATGATGTGCCACAGGTCACTCTTGTGCTTTCCGGACTAAATGGTTGTGGTACACGGCAAAAAAATTTTCCCACGGAATGGCCTGACTTCTTTGTCGTTGTACGTATGGCTCAATGAAGAGCAGCGCAGGTGAAGCGTGACAGGCTATGTTGCGTTCATTTCGGCTGCCAATTATCACAGGAAGAAAGTCATGTCAGAGCTTCCCGATCGCGATGCGATCAATGCCCTGTTTGCGGGTAATTATGCCGACCCTTTTTCGTTACTAGGGATGCACCGAACTCAGCAAGGCCTGGAAGTCAGGGCATTGCTCCCCGAAGCGCTCGAAGTGTGGGTCATTGAAACCTCCACCGGGCGTAAACTGGCCCAGCTGGTGTGCGAGGATGCACGCGGCTTCTTCAGTGGCGTCATTCCACGCCGTAAAAATCATTTCCGCTACCAGTTGGCGGTGAACTGGCACGGCCAGCAAAATCTGGTCGATGATGCCTACCGCTTTGGCCCGCTGCTGCAGGAGATGGATCTGTGGCTGCTGGCGGAAGGAACACACCTGCGTCCTTACGAGACGCTGGGCGCGCATGGCGACGTCATCGATGGCGTCTTCGGTACCCGCTTCTGCGTCTGGGCACCCAACGCCCGTCGCGTCTCAGTGGTTGGTGACTTCAACTTCTGGGATGGCCGCCGTCATCCGATGCGCCTGCGTCAGGAACTGGGCATCTGGGAGCTGTTTGTACCGGGCGCGGTCAACGGTCAGCTCTACAAATATGAAATTATCGATGCCAATGGTGAACTGCGCATCAAAGCGGATCCTTACGCCTTTGAAGCGCAGATGCGCCCGCAAACTGCGTCGATGATCTGTGGCCTGCCAGAGCCGGTTGAGATGAAAGAGGAGCGTAAAGCCGCCAACGGTTTTGACGCGCCCATCTCCATCTATGAAGTGCATCTGGGCTCCTGGCGTCGTCACACCGACAACAACTTCTGGCTGAGCTACAAAGAGCTGGCTGAACAGCTGGTGCCTTACGTTAAAGAGATGGGCTTTACCCATATCGAACTGCTGCCGATCAACGAGCATCCGTTTGATGGCAGCTGGGGCTATCAGCCACTAGGCATGTATGCACCGACCCGCCGTTTTGGAACCCGTGATGAGTTCCGCGCCTTTATTGACGCCGCCCATGAAGCGGGCCTCAACGTGCTGCTCGACTGGGTGCCGGGTCATTTCCCCAGCGATGATTTCGGTCTGGCGCGCTTCGACGGCACGCAGCTCTATGAGCACAGCGACCCGCGTGAAGGCTTCCATCAGGACTGGAACACCCTGATTTACAACTTTGGCCGCCGCGAAGTAAGCAATTACCTGTCGGGCAATGCGCTCTACTGGACCGAACGTTTTGGCATTGATGGCCTGCGCGTGGATGCGGTGGCGTCGATGATATACCGCGATTACAGCCGTAACGAAGGGGAGTGGGTGCCGAATCAGTTCGGTGGCCGTGAGAACCTCGAAGCGATCGAATTTCTGCGTTACACCAACCGCACGCTCGGCACCGTCGCGTCCGGGTCGGTAACCATGGCTGAAGAGTCCACCGACTATCCTGGCGTGACACGTCCGACCGAAGGCGGCGGGCTGGGCTTCTGGTTCAAATGGAATCTGGGCTGGATGCACGACACGCTCGACTACATGCAGGTCGATCCCATCTACCGCAAGCACCATCACAACCTGATGAGCTTCGGCATGATGTACAACTACACCGAAAACTTTGTGCTGCCGCTGTCGCATGACGAAGTGGTGCACGGTAAGCGCTCGATTCTCGATCGTATGCCAGGCGACGCCTGGCAGAAGTTCGCCAACCTGCGTGCCTACTACGGCTGGATGTGGGGCTTCCCGGGCAAGAAACTGCTGTTCATGGGCAATGAATTTGCTCAGGGCCGCGAGTGGAACCACGACGTCAGCCTGGACTGGCATCTGCTGGAAGGGGATGACAACTGGCATCACGGTGTTCAGCGTCTGGTGCGCGACCTCAACCACACCTATCAGCACTACACACCGCTGCATCAGCTGGACTTTGATCCGGCAGGCTTTGAGTGGCTGGTGGTGAACGATGCGGAACACTCCGTCTTCGCCTTTGTCCGCCGTGACCGTGAAGGCAACGAAGTGATCGTCATCAGCAATTTCACCCCGGTGGCGCGTCCGGGCTATCGCTTTGGCGTTAATCAGCCTGGCTACTGGCGTGAAGTGCTGAACACAGATCAGCACGAGTATCACGGCAGTGACGTGCGCATTCATCGGGTGCATACCGATGAGCAGGAGAGTCACGGACGACCGCAGTCGCTGAGTCTCAATCTGCCGCCGCTGGCAACAGTCTGGCTGGTGCGGGAGGCTGAATGACCATTACTGCCGGCGATCCCGAACCGCTGGGTGCCAGTTACGATGGCAAAGGCGTTAACTTCACCCTGTTTTCTCAGCATGCAGAGCGCGTAGAGCTTTGCCTGTTTGATGAACAGGGCGCAGAACAGCGTCTTGACCTGCCTGGCCGCAGTGGGGATATCTGGCACGGTTATGTTCCGGCGTTAAAACCGGGACAGCGCTACGGCTACCGGGTTTATGGCCCCTGGTCGCCGCAGCAGGGACATCGCTTTAATCCGGCAAAGCTGCTGGTTGACCCCTGCGCCCGCGCGGTGCAAGGCGATGTTCCGGATGACCCGCTGTTTCAGGGCGGCGAAGCGCAGCCCGATCCGCATGACAACGCCGCGATTGCGCCTAAATGTATGGTGGTAGCCGAAGATTTTGACTGGCAGGGCGATGTCGCGCCACGTACGGCCTGGGGCAACACGGTAATTTATGAAGCCCATGTGCGCGGCCTGACGCAGCAGCATCCGGAAATTCCGGAAACGCTGCGCGGGACTTACGCGGCGCTGGGTCATCCTGTTATGGTGGATTACCTGCGCAAGCTGGGAATTACCACTCTTGAGCTGCTGCCAGTGGCCCACTTCGCCAGCGAACCGCGATTGCTGCAGCTTGGCCTGAGCAACTACTGGGGTTATAACCCTTTTGCGCTCTGGGCGGTGGATCCCCGTTACGCCTCCGGTCAGCCGGGTGTGACGCCGTTGCAGGAGTTTCAGCAGGCGGTCAAGAGCCTGCACGCCGCGGGTATTGAAGTACTGCTGGATGTGGTGTTCAACCACACTGCCGAACTGGACGAGATTGGCCCGACGATCTCGATGCGCGGTATCGACAATGCCAGCTACTACTGGCTCGATGAGCAGGGCGGTTATCAGAACTGGACCGGCTGCGGCAATACGCTGAATATCCACCATCCGCAGGTGATGGCGTGGACCTTAGAGGCGCTGCGCTACTGGGTGCGCGTTTGCCATGTCGACGGCTTCCGCTTTGACCTTGCGCCGGTTCTGGGCCGCACACCCGATTACCAGCGTGATGCACCCTTTTTTGAGGCGATACGCGCCTGTCCGCTGCTCTCTCAGGTCAAGCTGATTGCAGAACCCTGGGATATCGGCCCTGACGGCTATCAGGTTGGCCGTTTTCCGCCACCGTTTGCCGAATGGAACGATAAGTTTCGCGACACCGCGCGTCGTTACTGGCTGCATGGCGGCTTAAGCAATGGCGAGTTCGTTCGGCGCTTTGCCGCCTCCAGCGATCTCTATCAGCATGATGACCGGCCGCCACACGCCACGGTTAACCTGATCACCGCCCATGACGGCTTTACGCTGTGGGATGTGGTGAGCTTCGAACGTAAACACAACGAAGCGAATGGGGAAGATAACCGCGATGGCCACGGTGATAACTACAGCCACAACCACGGCAAAGAGGGGCTGAACGTCAGCTTTGACGTGATCGAACGCCGCCGCCGCAGCGTGCGGGCACTGCTGACGACGCTGCTGCTGTCACAGGGCACGCCAATGCTGCTGGCCGGCGATGAGCGCGGCCATACGCAGCGCGGCAACAACAACGCCTACTGTCAGGATAACGCCCTGAGCTGGCTTGACTGGCAGGCGGATGAGAAGGGATTAGTCGGATTCACCGCAGCACTGATTGCTCTGCGCCAGCGCATTCCGGCGCTGACCGCAGATCGCTGGTGGCAGGACGGTGACGGTAATGTGCAGTGGCTCAATGCCGGTGGCCAGCCACTGCAACACGATGAATGGGCACAGGGGATGCACAGATTGCAGATCCTGCTGTCCGGCCGCTGGTTAATAACAATAAACGCCACGGATACGGTGAATGACATCGTGTTACCAGACGGAGAATGGCGTGCCCTTCCTCCTTTCGCCGGGGACGATAACCCCATCCTGCTAACTGTCTGGCATGGTCCCGCACACGGTGTGTGCGTGTTCCAAAAGCAATCATAAGGAGTCAGACATGGTTAAGTTAGACAGAACAGATCACCTGATGCTGGCCCGCCAGCTCCCTACACAGACGGTTGCTCTGATCCTTGCCGGCGGACGCGGCACGCGCCTGGTCGATTTAACGGCCAAACGTGCTAAACCGGCGGTGCATTTCGGCGGCAAGTTCCGCATTATCGACTTTGCCCTCTCCAACTGCGTCAACTCCGGTATCCGACGGATTGGCGTGATTACCCAGTATCAGTCTCATACCCTGACTCAGCATATCCAGCGTGGCTGGTCGATCTTCAATGAAGAGATGAATGAGTTTGTCGATTTGCTGCCAGCGCAGCAGCGCTTTTCGACCGAACAGTGGTATCGCGGAACGGCCGATGCCGTGACGCAAAACCTTGATGTAATTCGCCGCTATCAGGCGCAGTACATCGTGATCCTTGCCGGGGACCACATTTATAAGATGGATTATTCACGCATGCTGCTGGATCACGTGGTGAACGAGGCGAAATGTACCATCGCCTGTTTACCGGTGCCGGTACATGAGGCTACGGCCTTTGGCGTGATGGCGGTGGACGAAGATAACATGGTGATCGACTTCGTGGAGAAACCCGTGAAACCGCCCACCATGCCGGGTGATGACACGCAGTCGCTCGCCAGCATGGGGATTTACGTGTTTAACGCGGACTATCTCTATGAACTGCTGGAGGAGGATCTGCAGACGCCAGGCTCTAACCATGATTTCGGCAAAGATATCCTGCCGAAAATCGTGGCAAGCGGCGAAGGCTATGCACACTCCTTTGCGCTCTCCTGCGTCCAGAACGATGACAATGCGCCGCCTTACTGGCGCGACGTCGGAACGCTGGAAGCTTACTGGCGCGCCAATCTTGACCTGGCCTCGGTGATGCCTGAGCTGGATATGTATGACGTCACCTGGCCGATTCGTACTCACATGGAGCCGCTGCCGCCGGCCAAATTTGTTCAGGATCGTTCCGGCAGTCACGGGATGACCATGAACTCACTGGTATCGGGCGGCTGCATCATCTCCGGTTCGGTGGTGGTCAATTCCGTGCTGTTCCCACGCGTCCGCGTTAACTCGTTTTGCAATATTGATTCAACTGTACTGTTGCCTGATGTGGTAGTGGGCCGATCGTGTCGCCTGCGTCGCTGTGTGATTGATCGCGCCTGCGAACTGCCGGAAGGCATGGTTATTGGCGAAAACCCCGATGAAGACAGTCGCCGGTTTCACCGTTCGGATGAAGGGATCGTACTGGTCACCCGCGCCATGCTGGCAAGGCTGGCCAAAGCGGGGCTGTAAGCGATAAGCGGAACTTACGCAATCGGCACGCGGAGCGTGCCGGATAACTTAATGAGGTCGAGGATGCAGGTTTTACATGTCTGTTCAGAACTTTTCCCGCTGCTTAAAACGGGCGGACTGGCTGATGTAGTCGGGGCATTACCTCAGGCGCAGATTGCGGGCGGCACGGATACACGGGTACTGTTGCCCGCTTTTCCCGCATTGCGCAAAGGCATACCCGATCTCCAGGTAGTGACGGAGCGAGAGACATTTGCCGGTCATATACGTCTGCTATTTGGTGAATTTAATGGTGTGGGCATTTACTTAATTGATGCGCCCGGCCTCTACGATCGTCCCGGCAGTCCCTACCATGACGAGTCGCAGTTTGCATATGTCGACAACTATCTGCGCTTTGCGCTGCTGGGCTGGGTCGGCTGTGAACTGGCGTGCGGCATGGACTCTATGTGGCGTCCCGAGATTGTGCATGCGCATGACTGGCATGCTGGCCTGACCTGCGCCTATCTGGAAGCGCGTGGTCGTCCGGCTAAATCCGTCTTCACCGTACATAACCTGGCATACCAGGGGCTGTTCATGGCGCATCACATGGATGAGATTGGCCTGCCGTGGTCGTTCTTTAACATGCATGGGCTGGAGTTCTTTGGTCAGATCTCCTTCCTGAAAGCGGGACTCTTTTACGCTGACCACATTACGGCGGTGAGCCCGACTTACGCACATGAAATTACCTCTGCCGAATTTGCTTATGGCATGGAAAGCCTGCTGGCGCAGCGGATGCGGGAAGGCCGTCTTAGCGGGATCCTCAATGGCGTCGATCCCTCTATCTGGGACCCGGCGCACGACCTGCTGCTGAGTGCGCGCTATAACCGTGACACGCTGGAAGCGAAAGCGGAAAACAAACGGCAGCTGCAGGTGGCGATGGGGCTGAAGGTGGATGATAAAGCGCCGGTATTCTGCGTGATCAGCCGACTGACTAAACAGAAAGGCCTGGACCTGGTGCTGGAAGCGCTGCCTGGCCTGCTGGCGCAGGGCGGACAGCTGGTGCTGCTGGGACAGGGTGATGCCGAGCTGCAACAGGGATTCCTGGCGGCAGCGGCGGAGCATCCGGGCAGCGTGGGTGTGCAGATTGGCTATCACGAAGCGTTCTCCCATCGCATTGTCGGTGGCGCGGATGTGATCGTAGTGCCGAGTCGCTTTGAGCCCTGCGGCCTGACTCAACTTTATGGCCTGAAGTATGGTACGTTGCCGTTAGTGCGCCGCACCGGCGGGCTGGCAGATACCGTCAATGACAGCTCTCTGGAGAACCTGGCCGACGGTATCGCCAGTGGCTTCAGCTTTGAAGATGCCAACGCCTGGTCGCTGTTGCGGGCCATCCGGCGCGCGTTTGTGTTGTGGTCCCGTCCTTCACTGTGGCGTTACGTTCAGCGTCAGGCGATGGGCATGGACTTTAGCTGGCAGGTGGCCGCACAAGCCTACCGTGATCTCTACCAACGTTTGATGTAACGGATTGGGAAAACTGGATATGAATGCACCTTTCACTTACGCCTCACCAACGTTGACGGTTGATGCCTTAAAGCATTCGATTGCCTACAAACTGATGTTCACTATCGGCAAAGATCCCTCGATCGCCAACAAGCACGAGTGGCTCAACGCCTCGCTGCTGGCAGTGCGCGACCGGATGGTGGAGCGCTGGCTGCGTTCCAGCCGTGCCCAGCTCTCTCAGGATGTCCGCCAGGTCTATTACCTGTCGATGGAGTTCCTGATGGGCCGCACGTTAGGGAATGCGCTGCTGGCGATGGGGATCTATGACGATCTCAACCAGGCACTGGATGAGATGGGTCTGGATCTGGCCGAGCTGATGGAAGAGGAGAACGATCCGGGGCTGGGCAACGGTGGTCTGGGTCGCCTGGCGGCCTGTTTCCTCGATTCGCTGGCGACGCTGGGCATGCCGGGCCGCGGTTATGGCATCCGCTATGATTACGGCATGTTCAAACAGAACATCGTGGAAGGTGAGCAGAAAGAGTCGCCGGATTACTGGCTCGAATATGGTAATCCGTGGGAATTCCAGCGTTTCAATACCCGTTACAAAGTCCGTTTTGGCGGTCGCGTTCAGCATGAAGGCACGAAGGTGCGCTGGCTGGAGACCGAAGAGATCCTGGCGATGGCCTATGACCAGATCATTCCGGGCTTCGACACGGATGCCACCAATACCCTAAGACTGTGGGGTGCGCAGGCCAGCAACGAAATCAACCTCGGCAAGTTCAACCAGGGTGACTATTTTGCGGCGGTGGAAGATAAAAACCACTCTGAAAACGTGTCGCGCGTGCTCTACCCGGATGACTCCACCTATTCAGGCCGTGAGCTGCGTCTGCGTCAGGAATATTTCCTGGTCTCCGCGACCGTGCAGGACATCCTGAATCGCCACTGGCGGATGCACCAGACCTGGGACAACCTGGCGGACAAGATCGCCATTCACTTGAATGATACCCATCCGGTGCTGGCGATCCCCGAACTGATGCGCCTGCTGATTGACGAACATAAATTCAGCTGGGACAGCGCTTTCGACGTCTGCTGTCAGGTCTTCTCCTATACCAACCATACGCTGATGACCGAAGCGCTCGAGACCTGGCCGGTCGATATGATCGGTAAGATCCTGCCGCGCCACCTCAGCATCATTTTCGAGATTAACGACTTCTTCCTCAAGACGATTCAGGATCACTATCCTGAAGACCTGGATCTGCTGTCGCGCATTTCGATCATCGACGAAAACGATGGACGCCGGATACGCATGGGCTGGCTGGCCGTCGTCGTCAGTCATAAAGTGAATGGCGTGTCAGAGCTGCACTCCAATTTAATGGTGCAGTCACTGTTTGCCGACTTTTCCCGTCTGTTCCCGGGCCGCTTCTGCAACAAAACCAACGGCGTCACTCCACGTCGCTGGCTGGCGCTGGCGAACCCGGCGCTGTCAGAGGTGCTGGATGAGGAGATTGGTCGCAACTGGCGTACCGATCTCAGCCAGCTGGATGAGCTGAAAGCCCAGATCGACTATCCGGCTTTTATCGAAAAAGTCGCGGTTGCCAAGCATCAGAACAAGCGTCGGCTGGCCGACTGGGTAGCGAAGAATCTGGATGTGGTGCTCGACCCGAACGCGCTGTTTGATGTACAGATCAAGCGTATTCACGAGTACAAACGTCAGCTGCTCAACGTGCTGCATGTGATCACCCGTTACAACCGTATCAAGGCCGATCCGCAGGCGGATTGGGTGCCGCGCGTGAATATCTTTGCCGGTAAAGCAGCGTCGGCTTATTACGTCGCCAAGCACATCATTCATCTGATCAACGATGTCGCGAATGTGATCAACAACGATCCGCAGGTGAAGAACAAACTGAAGGTGGTCTTCGTCCCGAACTATAGCGTGAGCCTGGCGCAGATCATTATCCCGGCGGCCGATCTCTCTGAGCAGATCTCGACCGCAGGGACGGAAGCGTCCGGCACCAGTAACATGAAGTTTGCGCTGAACGGTGCGCTGACGATCGGTACGCTGGATGGCGCCAACGTTGAGATGCTGGATCACGTCGGGGAAGAGAACATCTTTATCTTTGGTAATACCACGCCGCAGGTCGAAGCGCTGCGTAAGGGCGGCTATAACCCGCGTGACTATTACGAAAAGGACGATGAGCTGCATCAGGTGCTGACTCAGATTGCCTCTGGCGTATTCAGCCCGCAGGATCCGGGTCGCTACCGCAATCTGTTCGATTCTCTGGTTAACTTCGGCGATCACTACCAGTTACTGGCGGATTATCGCAGCTATGTGGATACCCAGGATAAGGTGGATGCGCTCTATCGTAAACCGGATGAGTGGCAGCGCCGCGCAGCGAAAAATATCGCCGGCATGGGCTACTTCTCGTCGGACCGTACCATTCAGGAGTACGCCGATGAGATCTGGAACATTACACCAATAAGGCTGTAGGGTCCGGGCAGTACGCCTTTCTGACGTTCTGTGCGGCCGGGTAACCGGCCGCCACATTGCCATCTTCTCTTCAGACCCTCCCGCCATCCCTCACCCTTTTTCACAGGGTTCAGCGTCTCATGATTTCTGTGCTTGTATCTGCCCGCAGAGCGAGCCAGATCATTACACCCTGGCTGAGAATCGCTACTATGCGGGAAAGCAAAACGACCCGACAGGCAACCGCGGCCCATGAGTGACAACATCAATCAGGAAATTACCTTTCGCAAGCTCAGCGTCTTTATGATGTTTATGAGCAAAGGGAATATCGCCCGCACGGCGGAAGCGCTGGCCCTGAGCAGCGTCAGCGTGCACCGCGCGCTGCACACGCTGGAAGAGGGCATCGACTGTCCGCTGTTTATCCACAAAGGCCGTAACCTGGTGCCGTTGCCTGCCGCCTGGACGCTGCTGGACTACTGTCGTGACGTGACCACCCTGATGGGTAAAGGTATTGAAGAGGCGCGCAAGGTGGCGGGTATCGGTGTGGGTCGTCTGCGGCTTGGCACGCTCTACTCGCTGACGCTTGAAACCATCCCCCGACTGATTATGGGCATGAAACTGCGCCGGCCCACGCTGGAGCTTGATCTGACCATGGGCTCCAATCAGATGCTGCTGAACATGCTGGAAGATGACGCGCTGGATGCCATTCTGATCGCCACCGATGACGGCGAACTCAGCGATGCGCATTTTGATGTGATTCCGCTGTTTGAAGACCGTATCTTTCTGGCCGCGCCAGCCGGGGAGACGCGGGAGGGAACCGGCCCGGTGGATCTGCGTGATTTTGCCGACCGTGATTTTGTTTCACTGGCTGAGGGATTTGCCACCTATACCGGTTCGCAGGAGGCGTTTCAGATAGCCGGATTTGAACCGCGCATGGTCACGCAGGTAAATGACATCTTCTCAATGATAAGCCTGGTGCAGGCGGGCATCGGCCTGGCGCTGATCCCGGGACGGATGAAGAAGGTGTATGAAAACAACATTCAGTTGCTGCCGCTGGCTGAGCCTTATCAGATGCGTCAGCAGATCTCGATTGTCTACGCACACCGTCGCGAACGCGATAATGACCTGCTGGCCCTGGCGGCAGAAGGGCGGATGTACGCCCGCAGCCTTACTGACTGAGTCGTTTAGCCAGATGCAGCGCAACGTCGATACTGTTACGCTCCAGACAAATCGCTTCGCCCTGCCAGCCCGCCTGCAGCGTCAGGCCGGTCAGCACATTGCCAGGCGGCATCTCAATCGCCAGTCGGGCATCGCGCTGATTAGCTGAAACCATCGCATCATTCCACTGCACCGTGCGCGCCATATTAAAGGCGAGATCGTCAGCAATCTTTTCCGGCTCCCAAATCACCCGTCCGGTGGAGCCGCTGAGGTAAGCGCAATCGGGCCGCGAGAGGCTGACGGACTCAAATGCGCGCGCCAGTTCAGCGGCGGGTTTATCCAGCAGCGCGCAGTGCGACGGCACGCTCACCGCGAGTTTAACGGCTTTACTGGCACCGGCATCCAGTGCTTTCTGCGCCACGACAGCCATATCCTCGTCACGACCGGCAATGACAATCTGCGTTTCCGCATTCAGGTTGGCGATGTAGGTATTGCTGCCAGCCAGCAGTTTCTCAAGACGACTCAGCGTTAAACCGGTGATCGCGGTCAGGCCATATCCCTGCGGATAAGCCTGTTCCATCAGATCGCCGCGCAACGCCACCAGCCGCAGGGCGTCGCTGAAATCGAGCGCGCCGGAAATCACCGCAGCGGGAAATGCACCAATCGACAGACCACTGACGATGTCCGGTTTCACCCCACGGCGGATCAGCTCGCGCGCCCAGGCGACTCCCGCAATCAGCAGACTGAGCTGGACGGCGCGGGTGTGGCGCAGCGCATCAGTGCTGTCGAGCCGGTCGGTCTCGTCGCCCAGTACCGCTCGCACGCTGTTTAACACCGCGTCGCGGTCGGGCAGATGCTGCAGCATCCCGGCACGCTGGGTGCCCTGGCCGGGAAAGGTAAAGAGTATTTTCATGGATTCTCCCTGCTCCAGGGTGAAGCGGTCAGTATCGGTCCGGTATCGGTTTTTAACAGCACGCGACCCTCACGCAGCCACTCGTTCAGCGCAAACGCGCCAGACGGCGTTTCCACCTGGGTATCTACCCGGCAGTCCATTGCGTCAGTCTGCGTCAGCCACTGTTGCAGCGCATCGCGTGGGAGTGGCTCTGGCGCGCGGATCACTAAATCAAGATCGCTGGCAGCGTGCAGCACAAGTCGCTGCGTCGCCAGCGCATAACCGGTGCTGCCGGTAATGCCCCAGTGCCAGGGCCAGAGAGTCTCGCTGAGCGCAATCGCCGCGCGAACCGGCGCATAAGCGGTAAAGGGTGAATCCAGCAGCCATGTCCGTTCTGCCAGCCTCTCTGGCGTCACCATCCGGACAATATCGGCTGGACTAATCCAGCCGGCGGCGCGCTGCTCACGTCGTTCACCGCGCACACCCACCGGAATCAGACCGGATTCACGGTGGTCGCGCCGTACCACCACCGGCAGATCGGGATGCCAGAACGGGCTGACCCAGCTCTCTTTAACCGCGGCTAACGCGTCACTGTGACGCAGCCAGAGCAGATCGTGGGGGCGCGGCGCACTCATATTACATTCCTGATGTCAGCGTGATGAACAGCGGTAACGATAAAATACACAGAATTGAGCTTAACAGCAGCACGGCTTCCGCATCGGGTGACTGCACGCCAAAGCGGTTGCCGAACACCACGCCGAAGAAACCGGCCGACAGCGCAATCATCAGGATAGCGGTGATGGCGACTGAACCGTTAAGTCCCAGCGCCAGTACCAGACCCCAGGCGATAAAGGGCTGAATCAGCAGCTTAGCCACAGTACCGACGCCGACGACGGCGTTGAGTTTCAGCTGACGCGCAGAGAGGATGACACCCGTCAGGAACAGCGCAGCGGCGGTGGCCGCCAGGCCCAGCGGTTTGATCGCGGCCAGCACCAGATCCGGCATTTTAACGCCCAGCGCTGACAGAACCACCCCAATCAACGGTCCCATCACGATAGGTTTTTTTACTGAACGCCACATCAGGATCGGCAGCATTTTCAGCGTTGAACCGTGTTCGGTACCTGCGGCAAACGCCTTTTCACGTTCCAGGATCAGCAGGCACAGCGGGGTGAGCAGCACTGAACCACAGGCAATCGACACCGCCACGGAGAGGGAGGTGGCCGCATTTTCACCCAGCACGCTGGCCAGAATGGGCAGTCCCAGTGCGGCGTAGTTAGGCAGCGCCACGGTCAGCGTCAGAACGGCCGCATCCTGCGGTGACTTTTTGAACACTTTGGTCGCAAGGAAATAGACGGTGCCATAGGTAATCCACATTGCACCGGTGATCACCACAATCAGCGGCCACTGCGCCACAATGCCTGGCCACGGTGTCTGAACCGTGGCGCTGAACAGCGCGGCGGGCAGTGCAAAATCCATCACGAAGATATTAAGCAGAGAGACATCTTTGTTGTTGACCATTCCGGCCTTACCGGCCCAGAAACCCAGCAGCATAATGACAAAGATCGGAGCAAGGGCATGAACAATTATATAAATCATAAATCACCTGTATTTAAGAAGAACTCTTTAAAAAACAGCGATGTTTATAATTCTGAACACGGCCACTGCTCCGGGGCGCAATTAGCGATGCGCCCCGTCAGACCGGTTTCGGCAGGTTTATTTTTTTAGTTAATTACCAGGCCGCGCGCATACGTTCGCGAACCAGGGAGGAGCTGTGACGATTGGAGGCACCGAGGCGGCTTTTCAGGCTCGGATCCTGGCGAGCGTCGCTGATCGCCTTGTGTAGCGCAATCTCAACCATCGCCACATCGGCGTCAGACGGCACATCAGGATTGCCCACGTTCAGCAGATCGGAGAGCAGGCCCAGCGTGGCGAAGTTATTTACGTCGTAAGCCATCGGTGGAATGGTCGCAGCCAGTTTTTCCAGCGCTTCCACGGAACGCAGCGTAATACGCGCCGCCGATGCTTTGCCCATGGCATGCACCAGCACACCCTGATCGTTGAGCGCAATCAGTCGGTTAGCCTGATAACCGTGTGCCAGAAACGCACCGGACATCGCTTTGCCGACAATCAGGCCAATCACCGGATGACCGTCAAGGCGTGCGTTGGCATACGCCCCCGCTGCACCCGCCAGCGCCTGATGAATACCAAATGCCTCTTCGCGGCGGCCATAGGCCTGACTTGGCACATCAATCACCGCCACAATCGGACGTTTTACGGCACTGTTTTTGTCTGCTTCGCGCGTTTCATTCACCACTTTCGCCAGCGTCCAGCCCTCCAGCAGACCGACTTCACCCTGCGCGGCGCGCGGATAGTGGTTTTGTGGATCGGGCACGACGGCAATAAAGCGGACGTTTTCGCCATTGAGCTGGCCGTCAGCCACCTGAACAGAGGCACACAGGCCGCTAAGACGCTGTGCATTGGGTGCGAGTTTTTCCAGCCAGGTTGCACCGCGGCTGCTTGTCTGAGTCATTATTTCTCCTCCCGGGCGAAAAGCTGTTTAATCTGCGCGGTATCCGCCTGCTGGCGGGTATCAAACTGCGACAGACGTGACAGGAAATCGGCATAGTTATCGCTGCGGTTCTGAGCCGGAACGCCTTTGGCAATAAACTCATTCATGGCGGTTTTTACCGCGTTGATGCCGTCACTCACCAGCGCATCGACCAGGCCGCTGGCGTAGCGGATTTCGCCGCCGGTCATGCTCCAGATAAACGGGCGATCGCGCGAGTCATACTCTTCAATGCCTGCTTCCTGCTCAATGACCTGTGGACCGTTCAGTCCCAGACGGGCTTCGCGCGTGACAATCAGGTAGCTGCAGAGTGCGGCAGCGATAGACATCCCGCCGAAGCAGCCAACGGTGCCGCTGACGATGCCGATAACCGGGGTGTAGCGACGCAGATCGACAATCGCTGCGTGAATATCCGCAATCGCCGCCAGGCCAAGATTCGCTTCCTGCAAGCGCACGCCACCGGTTTCCAGGCAGAGCACCGCCTGAGTCGGAATGCCGTTGCGATTGTCTTCCGCCGCCAGCTCCAGCGCTGCCGCCATTTTCGCCCCGGAGACTTCGCCCATGCTGCCGCCCTGGAAGGTGCCTTCAATGGCAACCACCACGGCAGGCTGACCGTTCAGGGTGCCGCGTGCGACCACCATGCCGTCGTCTGACTGAGGCACCACGCCCTGCGGGGCCAGCCATGGCGACATAATGCCTTCAAAAGGATCAAGCAGTTCGCGGTAGCTGCCTGCATCCAGCAGCGCATGGGCGCGTTCACGGGCCCGTAATTCAATAAAACTGGCATCGTTACGCATGGCTCACCTCTTCAAAAACCTGTTCAATACGGATACGCGCTACGCCGGGTGTCGCGCCGAAATCGTGAATAATCAGCTTTCCTGCGGGCAGGCCGTTAATTAAGTTCAGGCGGTCAAACAGCGCCTTCCAGCGAGCGTCGCTGTTATCCAGTGAGGTGGTGATATCGATGTTCAGTGTCTGGCCTTCGGTTGCGGTGTACAGCACTTCCATATCACCGGAACCAACGACCCCGGCCAGCGCTCTGCCATTGAGCAGGCGGTTAGCAGGTAAAGATAATGTGATGTGTTCCATAATGGCCTCTAAAAATAAGAATGTTCAGGCGAGCAGACCCGATCAATAAACAGCGTCGCGGCCAGCAAATCGGCGGCCCCGCCAGGCGAAGCATTGAGCGCCAGCATGCGCCGGTCAAGCTGCGACAGCGCCACCTGACCTGCAGCTGTGCGGCAGCCTCCCGCCAGCAGTACGGCGCGTGCGCCCTGCTGCATGGCGTCTAGTCCGGTCATACCCGCACGTGACAGCACGCAGGTATCGCTGAGCGAGGTCATGATCGCCATCAGCGCATCAAGACGGGCTTCACTTTCACTGGCACCCACCGCCCGGCTGGTCAGCAGCTGCGGCAGCGCCAGCTTCATCACGTGAGGAAACGCCTGTTGCGCCTCTTCGCGTGCGCCGGGCACCTGATAGCGGTGCATTGCTTTTAACCCTTTGCTGAACAGCTTTGGCGCAGCCCGGTCGGGCAGGCTGGCCAGTGCGGCGGCGGTGCGGGTCAGCTGGTCGGCACTGGCAGCGCCACCGTGCATGGCCGCGGCACTCACCAGCAAGCCCAGCGCCCAGATTGCGCCTCGATGGGTGTTAACGCCGCCGGTTGCCGCCATCATCTGCTGCTCACCGTCACGGCCCAGGCGGCCTACCGTTTCGCGCAGGGCGATATCAGCGGGACGCAGCCAGCTGTGACGGGCCAGCGCCAGAAAAGCTGGCATCAGGCTGTGAGCGGAACGCTCCATTAGCGCCAGCGTCAGATCCTGATGCGCGCCGTTTCCCCGACTGTCGACCAGACCCGGCTTAGGGCTCAGGCGTGCTTCATCGATCAGACAATCGCGCGCCATCGTCGCCAGCTGGCTGGACTGCGCCTCGGCTTGAGTCTGTGACAGGAGTTTCATTTACCAGCTCCGGAATTTAGCAGGTGGGTTGTACAGGCCATCTGACCATTCAACCAGGTCAGCGACGCTGCCCGCTGCCAGCAGTGAACGCGTGGCGTCAGAGCGGCGGATACCCATATCTTCCGGGTAGACCACTTTGCCGCTTTTACGCAGGGCTGCGACGCGTGCCGCATCCACACCCAGGCCGATGTCGGTAATGCCCGCAACGGCAGCGACCATAGCGCGACGCTCTTCAAGACTTTCTGCGCGATAGAGATAGGCGATGCCTTCCTCAGTCAGCACATGGGTCACGTCATCGCCGTAAATCATGACCGGTGCCAGCGGCATACCGGAGGTTTTGGCGACCTCAACCGCATCCAGGGTTTCAACGAAGGTTGGTTTCGCGCCTGCCTGGAAGGTTTCGACCATCTGCACCACCAGTTTTTTACCGCGCTGCATCGGGTCTGGCTCGGTGATCATGTTCAGCCAGGCGGGCGTTGCATGACGACGGCCATGGGGATCGTGACCCATGTTAGGTGCGCCGCCGAAACCTGAAAGACGACCACGCGTCACGGTAGAGGAGTTGGCCAGACCATCAACCTGCAGGGTGGCACCGATAAACATATCAACCGCGTACTGGCCGGCCAGCTGACAGAAGGCGCGGTTAGAGCGCATTGTGCCGTCGCTGCCGGTAAAGAAGATGTCGGGACGGGCGCGGATATACTCTTCCATCCCCAGCTCACCACCGAAGCAGTGCACACTCTCGACCCAGCCGCTCTCAATCGCCGGGATCAGCGTCGGATGCGGGTTCAGCGTCCAGTGCTTACAGATTTTGCCTTTCAGGCCGAGCTGCTCGCCGTAGGTTGGCAGCAGCAGTTCAATCGCGGCGGTATTAAAACCGATACCGTGGTTCAGCGACTGCACCTGGTGTTCGGCATAGATGCCTTTAATCGCCATCATCGCCATCAGGATATGTTCCTGTTTAATCAGGCGCGGATCGCGGGTAAACAGCGGTTCGATAAAGAACGGTTTGTCTGCGACGACGACGTAGTCAATCCAGGAGCCGGGGATATCGACGCGAGGCAGGTCGGTTTCGTCATCGACCAGTTCATTGACCTGGGCTATCACGATACCGTCACGAAACGCGGCGGCTTCCACCAGTGCCGGGGTATCTTCGGTACTCGGGCCGGTATAGAGGTTGCCTTTGCGGTCAGCTTTGTAACCGGCAATCAACGCCACATTCGGGCTGAGATCAACATAGAGGCGGGAATAGAGTTCGATATAGGTATGGATAGCGCCGATTTCCAGCTGGCCATCCTGTAACAGCTGAGACATGCGCAGACTTTGCGGACCGGAAAAAGAGAAGTCGAGTTTGCGGGCGATGCCTTTTTCAAAAATATCGAGATGCTCACTGCGGCCGACGCTGGGCATAATCATATGCAGGTCGTGAATCTTTGCCGGATTCACCGCTGCCAGCGTGCGGGATAAGAAGTCAGCCTGTTTCTGGTTATTCCCTTCAAGCACCACGCGGTCGCCTGGTGCAATGAGTGTTTCCAGTGCTTCGGTAGCTCTTTCTGAAGGAATGACTTTGCCATTAAGGGGAAAGGAAGCTATACGGCGCGCTTTTTCACTGCGGCGTGTGTTCCACTCCCGGGCAGGCGTTTGGCCTGTGTTCATTTCAACCTCCTGATTAGAATCGCTGTTGCTTCGTTTATGCTGAGGGAAGTCTGAGCTTTCTTAATGCATCGTTCAATTAAGCAAAAAAACTGAACGTTAGATTTAAGGTAACGATAGAGAAAGGGGGGGAGAGAGATAAGCGAAGGGTTAAGTGTAGACTGAGAAAGATGACATAAAAGTTACAGTGGTGAATATTGCTGGTCGTAATTAATTATCAATATAAATATTCAGCCATGCTTAATATTCAGCTAGCGTTAATCCTGGAGCGTGAGGATTCTGAACGTTTATCCGGTGAATATGCCATAAAAGAAGCAGGCCGAAGCCTGCTTTCTGTATTTTAAGTCTCTGCTCAGGAGGCCAGTGACAGAACGGGTTTTGCTTTCGCTGCCAGCCACTCGGCAACGCGAGCCTGCTGCTCTTTGGTCAGCCACATACCCTGTTTGGTACGACGCCAGATAGCATCATCCAGTTCACGCACCCACTCATGCTGCACCAGGTAGCGCAGTTCGGCTTCGTAGAACTCGTGTCCGAAGTTCTCACCCAGGTCATCCAGACTTTTCGCGCCAGCCAGCAGGGTTTCCGTACTGCTGCCATAAGTGCGCGAGAAATGACGCGCCATATTTTCGCTGATGAACGGATAACGACGACGCAGACTGGCTGCATAATCCTCACGGGTGCCGGAGATATTGCCACCCGGCAACACGCAGTTTTTGGTCCAGGCCGGACCGGCGTTCGGGTAGTATTTCACCAGTTTTTCCAGCGCATGTTCCGCCAGCTTACGATAGGTGGTCAGCTTGCCGCCGAATACGGAAAGCAGCGGTGCCTGACCATTATCGTCGCGTACGTCCAGCGTGTAGTCACGGGTGATCGCCTGCGGTGAATCGGATTCATCATCACACAGCGGACGCACACCAGAGTAAGACCAGACGATATCGTCAGCGGTCAGCTGCTTTTTAAAGTGCCCGTTGAACACTTTCAGCAGGTATTCGGTCTCGTTGTCGTCGATATTGACGTTTTTAGGATCGCCTTTGTACTCCACATCGGTGGTGCCGATGATGGAGAACTCATCCATCCACGGGATGACAAACACGATACGGTTATCTTCGTTCTGCAGAATATAAGCCTGCTTCTCGGTATGAACGCGCGGCACCACGATGTGGCTACCTTTGATCAGGCGGATACCGTAAGGCGATTTCAGCTTCAGGCTGTCATCAAACAGCTGCTTAACCCATGGGCCAGCAGCGTTGACCAGGCCTTTCGCCTGCCAGGTAAAGGTTTTGCCGGTATCGACATCTTCCGCTTCAACCTTCCACAAGCCACCTTCGCGCCAGGCACGGGTTACACGGGTGCGGGTACGGACTTCACCGCCACGCTTCACCACTTCCTGCGCATTCAGTACTACCATGCGGGCATCATCGACCCAGCAGTCAGAATATTCGAATCCGCGCGTAATCTCCGGCTTCAGGGCCGAATCTGCGCCAAACCGCAGACTTTTACTGCCTGGCAGGCTGGTACGCTTGCCGAGATGGTCATACATAAACAGGCCGGTGCGGATCATCCATGCCGGACGCAGGTGCGGACGGTGCGGCAGACGGAAGCGCATCGGGAACGCCAGATGCGGGGCCATTTTCAGCAGGACTTCGCGCTCGGCCAGTGCTTCACTGACCAGACGGAATTCGTAATGTTCAAGGTAGCGCAGGCCGCCGTGAATCAGTTTTGAACTGGCAGAGGAGGTCGCGCAAGCCAGATCCCGCGCCTCCAGCATTAACACCGACAGTCCGCGTCCTGCAGCGTCTGCTGCAATGCCGGCACCGTTGATGCCGCCGCCGATCACGATCAGGTCTTTGGTTTCCACGTCATCTCCTCCGATGTTCGGAATAGTTCATTAATGTTCGTTTTCGAGCATAATAATAATCGCAAACCAACATTGACGCCAGCTTTTAACCGGGTAAAAACATTTTTGCGTGATATAGCTAACATTCTGCCCACCAAAAAAACAGATAGCCGTAACGATTGTCAGGTTATCGGCGTGGATTCTCGGGTTACACTACGCAGCATTACGACGACGCTGTTATGAGAGATTCCATGGAAATGTTCGAATGTATTAACGTGCAGCAGGCGCAGGCGCATCTGGCTGAGGGTGCACTGCTGGTGGATATCCGCGATCCGCAAAGTTATGCCCTGGGCCATGCGGCAGGCGCGCTGCATCTGACCAACACCAACCTCAGCGACTTTGTCAGTGGCGCAGACCACAGCCTGCCGGTACTGGTAATGTGCTATCACGGCAACAGCAGCAAAAGCGCGGCGCAATATCTGCTGGGACAGGGTTTCAGCGCGGCCTACAGCATTGATGGCGGCTTTGATGCCTGGCGTGCCGCTTTTCCTCAGCAGGTTGCCCTCGGCAGTGAATAAATTGCCGCCCGTCACATGGAGAGTTAATGATGCGCATTACCCAGTTTAATCAGCCACGCATGGCGCAGGCGTTTGTGGACTACATGGCGACGCAGGGCATCACGCTGCGCATCGAGCATGAAAATCACTACGTCATCATGCTGGATGACGAGAGCAAGATCTCAGTGGTCGAAAACGAACTTCAGCAGTTTTTGCACGACCCTAACCATCCGCGTTATCAGGCTGCCAGCTGGCACAGCGGCAAGACTGACAGCGGTCTGCGCTATGAGCGTAGCAACATCTGGGCGAATATCCGCGAGCGGGCCGGTCCGCTGACCATGTCCCTGATGGTGCTCTGTATCGCTGTGTTTATTCTGATGCAGGTGATGGGCGATCAGACCGTGATGGCCTGGCTCTCCTGGCCCGATGCAGACCAGCATCTGCAGGTCTGGCGCTGGTTCAGCCATGCGCTGCTGCACTTTTCACTGCTGCACATCCTGTTTAATCTGATGTGGTGGTGGTATCTCGGCGGCGCGGTCGAAAAGCGCCTTGGCAGCGGCAAACTGTTCGTGATTATGCTGATTTCGGCGCTGCTCAGCGGCTGGCTGCAGGCGAAGTTCAGCGGCATCTGGTTTGGTGGTCTGTCTGGCGTGGTGTATGCGCTGATGGGTTACTGCTGGCTGCGCGGCGAGCGCGATCCTGACAGCGGCGTCTATCTTGAAAGGGGATTGATCGGATTTGCGCTGGTCTGGCTGGTGATTGGCTGGTTCGGCGTCTTTGGTCTGGCGATTGCTAACGCGGCGCACGTCGCCGGTCTGGTCGTCGGGCTGGCGATGGCGCTGGTGGATACGCGTCACGTCACACGTCGTTAGACAGGATATAAGCGGGTTAACAGGAGAGGAACGTGAAGCAGACGCAACGTCATGATGCGATTATCGATTTAGTCCGTCGTCAGGGATATGTCAGTACTGAGGAGCTGGTGGATCACTTTGAGGTCAGCCCGCAAACCATTCGTCGCGATCTCAACGATCTGGCCGATCAGAACAAAATTCAGCGTCACCACGGCGGCGCGGCGCTTCCTTCCAGCTCTGAGAATACCGCCTGGCACGATCGTAAAATGATGTGGTCAGCGGAAAAAGCGCGGATTGCGCAGCGTGTTGCCAGCCAGATCCCGGATGGGGCCACGCTGTTTATCGACATCGGCACCACGCCGGAAGCGGTGGCGCACGCGCTGCTCAACCACAGCGATTTACGTGTGGTGACCAACAATCTTAACGTGGCGATGCTGTTAATGGGCAAACCCGACTTTCGGGTGATCATCGCAGGCGGTGAAGTACGGACCCGCGATGGCGCGGTGATGGGGGAAGCGACGCTCGACTTTATTTCCCAGTTCCGGCTCGATTACGGCATCCTGGGGATCAGCGGCATCGATATGGATGGATCGCTGCTGGAGTTCGACTATCACGAAGTCCGCACCAAGCGTGCCATCATTGAAAATTCACGCTGCGTGATGCTGGTGGTGGATCACTCGAAGTTTGGCCGTAACGCCATGGTTAACCTGGGCAACATGAGTCTGCTGGACTATCTCTACACCGACAAAATGCCGCCCGCCAGCGTTATGAAAGTGATTGAGCAGCATGAGGTTCACCTCGAACTCTGCTGATTCCTGCTACGCCAGCCGCCCGGCTGGCGTTTTTCTTTGATTGCTGTCGCTTTTTTCCTCACTCACGTCTTTACTTAACGGTTGCTGGCACCCGGTTGCCAGCCCGTGCGCTTTCTATTTTTGCTTCACCTCATTGCGTAACAGAAGGGAGTGATATGCCGCAGCAAAAATTTAATAAAGCCCGTTTTAACGCCGCATTGACCCGCCAGTGGCAGCAGTTAAGTCTCCTCTCCGCACAGCAGATGACCCCGCACCAGGCGTGGCAGGCGGTGAGCGCGGCGCTGGCCGAACTGCTGGCCGCGCAACCGGCACCGCGTCCGGCGGTGCAGCAGCGTCACGTTAATTATCTGTCGATGGAGTTTCTGATTGGCCGTCTGACCGGCAACAATCTGCTGAATCTCGGCTGGTATGACGAGATTAAAGCGGCGCTGGCTGAGCAGCAGCTCGATTTAACCGAACTGCTGGAGCAGGAGGTCGATCCGGCGCTCGGCAACGGCGGGCTGGGACGGCTGGCCGCCTGCTACATGGATTCAATGGCAACGGTAGGGCAGTCCGCCACCGGCCATGGACTAAATTACCAGTACGGCCTGTTCCGCCAGTCTTTTGACGAGGGTAAGCAGATTGAAGCGCCCGATGACTGGCAGCGCGAACGCTATCCCTGGTTCCGCCACAACGCGGCGCTGGATGTTGACGTCGCGATGGGCGGTCGGGTAGAAAAACTGGAAAACGGCGGTGTACGCTGGCATCCTGATTTTACGCTGCGCGGTGAGGCCTGGGATTTGCCGGTCACCGGCTACCGCAACGGCGTGACGCTGCCGCTGCGCCTGTGGCAGGCAGTGAGCGCGCATCCGTTTGATCTCACCGCCTTTAATGACGGCCACTTCCTGCAGGCGGAGCAGCCCGGTATCGAAGCGGCAAAGCTCACCAAGGTTCTTTATCCCAATGACAACCATCAGGCTGGCAAGCGGCTGCGCCTGATGCAGCAATATTTCCAGTGCGCCTGTGCGGTGGCCGATATTCTGCGCCGTCACCATCTGGCGGGGCGCAGCATTCACAGCCTGCCGGATTTCGAAGTGATCCAGCTCAATGATACCCATCCGACCATTGCCATTCCGGAGATGCTGCGCGTGCTGCTGGATGAGCATCAGCTGAGCTGGGATGAAGCATGGCAGATCACCAGCCGGTTGTTTGCTTACACCAACCACACGCTGATGCCGGAGGCGCTGGAGCGCTGGGATGAGAAGCTGATGCGCAGCCTGTTGCCGCGCCACATGCTGATTATTAAAGAGATTAATCAGCGACTGAAGAAGCAGGTGAAGCAGCGCTGGCCAGATGACAAAGCGATGTGGCACAAGCTGGCGGTGGTGGCTGACGGTCAGGTGCGGATGGCCAATCTCTGCGTCGTCAGCGGCTTTGCGGTCAACGGCGTGGCGGCGCTGCACTCCCGTCTGGTGGTCAGCGATCTCTTCCCGGAGTATCACCAGCTCTGGCCGCAAAAATTCCATAACGTCACCAACGGCATTACGCCGCGTCGCTGGCTGAAGCAGTGTAACCCGGCGCTGGCCGGTCTGATTGATGAGACGCTGAAAACCGAGTGGGCCAATAACCTTGATGCATTGATCGGTCTGGAGGCTTATGCCGACGATCAGGCGTTTCGTCAGCGCTATCGCAGCATCAAACAGCAGAACAAAGCGCAGCTTACAAAGTATATCGCGCGGCACACCGGCATCATCGTGAATCCGGCTGCGCTGTTCGATGTGCAGATCAAGCGTCTGCATGAGTACAAGCGCCAGCATCTCAGCCTGCTGCATATCCTCTACTGCTATCAGACGCTGTGTAATAAACCGGAAGATGTCACCTTTACACCACGGGTATTCCTGTTCGGGGCTAAGGCCGCGCCGGGTTACTACCTCGCCAAAAATATCATCTACGCCATTAACAAAGTGGCGGAGGTGGTGAACAACGATCCGCGGGTTGGCGACAGACTCAAAGTGGTGTTTATCCCCGACTACCGTATCACCGTGGCCGAGCAGATGATCCCGGCAGCGGATCTCTCTGAGCAGATCTCCACCGCCGGTTATGAAGCCTCCGGCACCGGCAACATGAAGCTGGCGCTGAACGGTGCGCTGACGATTGGCACGCTGGATGGAGCTAATGTCGAAATTGCCGAACAGGTGGGCGAGGAGAACATCTTTATCTTCGGTCACACCGTGGATGAGGTGAAGGCGCTCAAGGCGAAAGGCTACAACCCGAAAAAGGTGCGTAAGCAGAACAAGCCGCTGGACGATTTACTGAAATCGCTGGAGAAGGGCAAATTCAGCGACGGGGATAAGCACGCCTTTGACCTGATGCTGGAAAGCCTGACGAAACACGGCGATCCCTGGCTGGTGCTGGCCGATTTCCAGGCCTATATCGAGGCGCAGCAACGGGTGGAAGCGCTATGGCGTGACCCCGAAGGCTGGACCCGCGCCGCCATCCTCAATACGGCACGAACCGGCATGTTCAGTTCGGACCGTTCCATTCGTGACTATCAGCAACGTATCTGGCAGGCACCGCGCTAAGGAGCAGCAATGAAGCAAAATTCACTCGATCAGGCCGCCCGTGCCGCAGGCATTTCACTGGATTACATCGACGTCAACGGCAGGAAAGAGGCTGTCAGCGATGAGACCAAACGCGCACTGCTGGCGGTGATGGCAGAACCGCAGAAGGCCAGTAAATCCCCGTTGCCGCCGGTCGCGGTGTTCAGCGGCAGCAGTAAGCGACAGCTGACGGCTCAGGGCAGTGGCACTTACAGCTGGCAATTGCAGACTGAAAAGGGCAAACAGCACAGCGGTGAGTTAACCGCCGGGGAGCCTTTTACGCTGCCGGGACCGTTGACCCAGGGTTATCACCAGCTGACGCTCACTAAAGGAAAGAAAAGCTGGCAGACGCGGGTTATCGTCGCACCGCGCCGCTGCTATCTGCCTCCGGCGCTGGAGGCCGGAGAAAAACGCTGGGGTGCACTGGTTCAGCTTTATACCGTGCGCTCTGAACAGAACTGGGGCATCGGCGACTTCGGCGATCTCGATCAACTGCTGGTGCAGCTGGCTGAACGCGGCGGCGATTTCGTCGGGCTGAATCCGCTGCATGCGCTCTATCCCGCCAGCGCCGGTTTTGCCAGCCCGTATAGTCCGTCATCGCGCCGCTGGCTGAACGTAATCTATATCGACGTCAGTCAGGTGACCGATTTTCAGCAAAGCGCGGCGGCGCAGAAATGGTGGAAAAGCGCGAAAACACAGAAGGCGCTGACCAAAGCACGTGAGGCGGAGCAGGTTGACTACGAAGCCGTGATGGCGCTGAAGCTGGCGGCGCTGCGCCATGCCTGGACACACTTTCAGGCGCGTGACAGCCAGAGCGAAGAGCCTCTCTCCTTTGCTGCTTTTGTGCGTGACGGCGGTGACAGCCTGCGCTATCAGGCTGCCTACGATGGCATACAGCTGGAGCGGCAGGCAGACAAGTCGCAGCAGGGCGGCTGGCCTGCCTGGCCAGAGGCGTGGCGCAACAGTCAGTCGCCGGAAGTGCAGCAGTGGTGTGAACAGCATGAACAGGAGATCGCCTTCTGGCAGTGGCTGCAATGGCTGGCGCAGCAGCAGTTCTCAGGCTGCTGGGCGCACAGTCAGGCGCTGGGCATGAGCGTCGGTCTCTACCGTGACCTGGCGGTGGGCGTGGCGGAAGGCAGTGCGGAGACCTGGCACGACCCGGAGCTTTATCGCCTCAAGGCCTCGGTGGGCGCACCGCCTGACCGTCTGGGACCGCTGGGACAAAACTGGGGCTTACCGCCGATGGATCCGCATGTGATGCAGGCGCGCGCCTATCAGCCATTTATCGACATGCTGCGCGCCAATATGCGTGACTGTGGCGCGCTGCGTATCGACCATGTGATGTCGCTGCTGCGTCTGTGGTGGGTGCCAGCCGGAGAGACGGCGGATAAAGGTGCTTATGTGGCCTATCCGGTCAACGATCTGCTGGCTATTCTGGCGCTGGAGAGCCACCGGCTGCGCTGTATGGTGATTGGCGAAGACCTCGGCACCGTGCCTCAGGAGATCGTCAGCCTGCTGCGTAAAAGCGGCGTCTTTTCATGGAAGGTGCTGTGGTTTGAGCAGGAGAAAGATGAGCGCTATCGCGCCCCTGAAGACTATCCACGTCAGTCTATCGCCAGCGCCAGTACCCATGATCTGCCGACGCTGACCGGCTTCTGGGAGCAGGGCGATCTGGAACTGGGCGAGAAGCTGGGTCTTTATCCGGGCGATGCGGTAAAAGCGTTACATGAGCAGCGTGCCGCACAGAAGCAGGCGCTGCTGGATGCGCTGCATCAGGCGGGTGCCTTACCGGCTCGCAGCCAGAAGAAGGCGGAGAAGCTGGCTATGACGCCTGCGCTGAACCGGGCGATCCATCGCTTCCTGGCGGATACCGACAGTGCGCTGCTGGGGCTACAACCGGAGGACTGGCTCGGAATGACCACGCCGGTTAACGTGCCGGGTACGGTGGATCAGTACCCTAACTGGCGACGCAAGCTGAGCAAAACGCTGGAGGAGATTTTTGCGGACATGGAAGTGAATGCGTTACTGAAGGTCGTGAGTCAGCAGCGTCAGTCAGGAAAGAAAGAGAAGTAAGAAGGGCGCGGCAGCCGGGCTGCCGCGCTTTATCATCAGTAGAACGAGTGTTCGCCGCGCTGATGCTCGGTAATATCGCGCACGCCTTTCAGTTCCGGGAAGGCGGCCAGCAGCTCTTTCTCAATACCATCTTTCAGGGTCACGTCGATCATCGAACAGCCGTTACAGCCGCCGCCAAACTGCAGGATGGCGTAACCTTCATCGGTGATCTCCATCAGCGACACGCGACCGCCGTGGCCAGCCAGCTGTGGGTTAATCTGCGCCTGCAGCAGATACTCAACGCGCTCAACCATGGGCGCATCATCAGAGACTTTACGCATTTTGGCATTCGGCGCTTTCAGCGTCAGCTGTGAACCGAGATTGTCGGTAACGAAGTCGATTTCGGCATCTTCCAGATACGGCTTGCTCAGCTCATCAACGTAGGCAGAGAGCTTTTCGAACTTCAGTTCGGTGTCAGTAGCTTCAACTGCATCGGGCGGACAGTAAGAGACGCCACACTCGGCTGTTGGCGTACCCGGGTTAATCACGAATACGCGAATCTGGGTGCCATCTTCTTGTTTGGATAGCAGTTTAGAAAAATGTTCCTGGGCAGAGTCAGTAATTCGGATCATGTCGATTGCTCAATAGTTGACTAATTTAGTTGGTTATAATACGCCCATCAATGACGCTCTACAAGGTACGGCACAGGCACCAGACCTGCACGCTGGCGGCACCCTGCGCCAGTAACAGACGACTGATTTCATCTACGGTACTGCCGGTCGTAATGACGTCATCCAGCAGGGCGATATGGCGTCCCTGCACCGCCATTTCAAGGCGGAAGGCACCGCGTAAGTTGGTGCGGCGCTGCCGGGCGCTGAGCTGATGCTGTAATGCGCCCCTGCGCCTGCGGGAAACACCTTCACGCCATTCACATCCCAGCCAGTGCGTCAGCGGAGCGGCCAGCAGTACCGTCTGATTGAAGCCGCGCTGCCAGCGTCGCCGCCGGTGCAGCGGAACCGGCAGCAGCAGATCGGGACGCGGCACCGTGCCACGCCGGTAAACATTCAGCCAGCTTAGCAAAAGCAGCCGCGCCAGCATCACCCTGAGTGCGGTTATGTGAGAAAACTTCAGCTGATTAACCCACTGGCTGAACGGCGGACAGTAGTCATTGACGCAGACCAGCGCCTGCCAGGCAGGCGGTTTAAGCTGGCAGCGACCACAGGCGACCTTTGCTGAGCCTGCCGGTAATCCGCAGCGTGGGCAGAGCAATGGCAACGGCGGTAATCCGCGCAGGCATAAACTGCAGATGCCGTGCCGGGCTATCCGTAACGGCATCCGGCATAGCCAACACAGGGCGGGCATTGCTAGCATAGCGATCTCCTTATCAATTTCGGGATAGTAACTGATGACGTCGCTCTACTGGCACACCTGCGGGGAAGGAAAACGCGATCTTGTGCTGCTGCACGGATGGGGACTGAATGCCGAAGTCTGGCAAAGCATTATTCCGCGACTCAGCCCGCACTATCGCCTGCATCTGGTCGATCTGCCGGGTTATGGCCGGAGCGGTGATTTTGGTGCACTGACGCTGGCGCAGATGGCAGAAGAGCTACTGCCTTTGCTGCCACCGCAGGCGATAGTCGTGGGCTGGTCGCTGGGCGGACTGGTGGCAACGCAGCTGGCGCTGACAGCGCCAGAAAAGCTGGCTGCACTGATTACCGTGGCGTCGTCGCCCTGTTTCACCGCCACAGAGCGCTGGCCCGGCATTAAACCGGAGACGCTGCAGAACTTTCAGCAGATGCTCAGCAACGATTTTCAGCGCACGGTAGAGCGCTTTCTGGCGCTGCAGACGCTGGGCACTGAAACCGCGCGTGCCGATGCGCGACAGCTGAAAGAGGTGGTGCTGTCACAACCGATGCCGGAGGTAGCGGTACTGGATGGCGGTCTGGAGATTCTGCGCCAGGTCGATCTGCGCGACGCGCTACCGCAGATCAGGCTGCCGTTCCTGCGACTCTATGGGGCGCTGGATGGACTGGTGCCGCGCCGGATAGCCGCTGAGATAGATGAAATGTTGCCAGATTCGCCTTCGGTGGTTATTGAAAAAGCAGCGCATGCACCTTTTATTTCCCATCCTGACAACTTCTGTCAGCATATTGTTAACTTTATCAGTAATTTATCAGGATAGTGCTGCTTTATATTGGCAAAATCGCTGACAGCAGCAATACTTCTCTTAGTGAGCAAGGCCGCTGCAATTTTATGTGATTAGTCACGGAAATGACTATGCCGTTCCATACTGCCTTACGCGTTTAGCGGCTGCTTACATCTCACAATGGATCATGAATGAGGGTAAACATAATGAAGGTTTTTAAATGGGTTGTGGCTTCAATGATGATGGGCGCGATTTCATTTTCTGCGATGGCAGCGAAAGAAGTCACCAAAGAAGAAGTTAAGACAATGAACCTGCAGAAGATTGGCACCGTTAACACCACGGCGGAAACCACCTCGCCAATGGATGCTAAAAAAGTGCTGTCTAAGCTCGCTGACGAAAAAGGCGGTAAATATTACCTGGTGATCGCCGGTCGCGAACACGGTAAATTCAGCGCCACCGCTGAAGTCTACAAGTAATTAACGTAGCCACATGAACTGCCAGGCATCCAGCTTAACCGGCTGGGTGCCATCAATTTTCTCTCCGCTCACCACATCCTGCAACGTATGCGCCACCGGCAGTTGCGTCATCACTGACCGTCCACTGAGATTAAACACGCACAGCAGTCCGTCGCCGCTCTCTGGCTGATGACGGCTGAGCACCAGCACGGCATTTTCGCTGTCATAGATCGTCATCGGATTATCAGGATGAAACGCAGGCTGGCGACGTCGTAACTGAATCAGCTGGCCAAGACGGGTATAAACCTGCTGACGCAGCCAGTCATCGCCCGCCAGCGCCGCCTCAATCTGCTGCAAATCATACTTCTGCCGATTAATCGCCCGGTTGTGCCCGGCTGCGCGTACGCCATCATGATGGTTACGGCCGCCCAGAATGCTCTGGATATAGATAGCCGGCACGCCAGGAAAGACCAGCAGAATCGCATGGGCCAGCAAAAAGCGTTTCAGCCGCGTGGCGTCATCATCAGCTTCGCTATTTAACGCATCCAGATAGGTGACGTTGATTTCATAGGGGCTGGTGGTGCCGTCGGGATTGTTTTTATAGGAGACCAGCGCGCCTTCCAGCGCCAGATCGCGCACCAGCGCCACAATCTCCACCTCCGACAAAATGCCGCGTGCCGGATTCAGCCCGATACCATCGTGGGATGCCAGAAAATTGAAGAAGGTGGTGTCGTTGCTGCTGAGATCCAGCGAACTGGCCCACTGCCGCAGTGCGCGCGCCGATCCGGTATGAATGGCGTGCAGGACCAGCGGCGGCAGTGAAAACTGATAGACCATCTGCGCCTCATCGTGCCCGTTGCCCAGATAACTGATGTTGTCCTGATGCGGCACGTTGGTCTCGGTGATAATCACCGTCCCAGGCGCGACATGGTCGGCAATGGCGCGAAACAGCTTCACCAGCTGATGGGTTTTTTCCAGATGAATACAGCGCGTGCCGGGCGTTTTCCACATATAGCCGACCGCATCGAGACGTACATAGTCAGCGCCACGGATCAGGTAGTCGAGCAGCACGTTGACCATGCGCAGCAACACCTCAGGATTGGCAAAATTAAGGTCGATCTGGTCGGCGCTGAAGGTGGTCCAGATAAAGCGGGTGTCGCCATCAGCCATCTTAAACGGCGTCAGCAGCGGCGAAGTGCGCGGTCGCGTGACGGCACTGAGATCGGTGGCGGGCGGCATGCTGATAAAGAAATCGTTCCAGCCGGGATCCTGCGCCAGAAAGTGGCGGAACCAGGCGCTCCGTGACGACATGTGGTTGCAGACGAAGTCAAACATCAGCCGGGTTTCCTGATGCAGGCGCGCAATATCCTGCCAGTCGCCGCACTGCGGATCGACCTGATGATAATCAATCACCGAAAAGCCGTCATCGGACGACCAGGGAAAAAAGGGCAGCAGGTGGACCAGCGGAAACGTGGATTGCAGATGCTGCTGATAGAAACGGGAAAAGGTGCTGAGCGTGGGTTTACCGGCTTCCCGAAACTGATCGGCGTAGGTGATCAGCACCACATCCTGTTCATCCCAGTGTGCCTTACGTGGCAGCTTAATCGCCTCGCGGGCGGTAGCGATGTCAGCCTGCAGGCGCGTAAAGGTCGCCTCCGGGAATGTGCCAGCATAAATCTTCTCAATCAGATCGGTGATCGTTTCCATCGTGAATTGGGTGCCACAGCAGGTGTTGTTTTTATGACAGGCATCTTTTTAGCGTAGCGCGATGGCGGGGATTTTCAACCGGGGAGAAGGGTGTGAAAGGGGGGCCAGATGATGGCCCCCTGAAAAGCTTAGCGTTTTTTACCGAATGCCGCGGCCAGTGCATCACCCATCGCGCTGTTACCCGCAGACGTGCTGACCGGACGTGGACGGCCTTTACCGGCGGCCGGACGTTTCTCTTCGCGCGGGGCGGCATTCTTCGCGCCGCCACGTGCATTGCCTTCGCCTGGCTGCTCATCAAGACGCATGGTCAGGGCAATACGTTTACGCTGGAGATCGACTTCCATCACTTTCACTTTGACGATATCACCCGCTTTCACCACCTGATGTGGATCTTCCACAAAGCGGTCAGAAAGCGACGAGATATGGACCAGGCCATCCTGATGCACGCCAATATCCACAAACGCACCGAAGTTAGTGACGTTGGTGACGGCACCTTCGAGGATCATGCCTGGCGTCAGATCGTTCAGCGTTTCCACGCCTTCCGCGAACTGCGCGGTTTTGAACTCAGGACGGGGATCGCGGCCCGGCTTCTCCAGCTCTTTCATGATGTCGGTAACGGTCGGCAGACCAAAACGTTCATCAATGAAATCGCGGGCGCTGAGATTACGCAGGCTGCCCGCGTTGCCCATCAGATCGCTCAGTGCCTGCTCGGTGGCGGCCAGAATTCGCTCCACGACCGGGTAAGCTTCCGGGTGGACGGTCGAAGCATCCAGCGGGTTGTCGCCGTGGTTAATGCGCAGGAAGCCCGCACACTGCTCAAAGGCTTTTGGCCCAAGACGGCTCACTTTCAGCAGCTGCTGGCGATTCTGGAAGCGGCCATTCTCATCACGCCAGCCGACAATGTTCTGCGCCATCATGCGCGTCAGGCCCGCGACGCGGGTCAGCAGCGGCACCGAGGCGGTATTCAGGTCAACGCCGACGGCGTTCACGCAATCCTCGACCACAGCGTCGAGTTTCTTCGCCAGCTGGCTCTGGCTGACATCATGCTGATACTGGCCGACACCGATTGATTTCGGATCGATTTTCACCAGCTCGGCCAGCGGATCCTGCAGACGGCGGGCAATCGACACCGCGCCGCGCAGCGAAACATCGAGATCCGGGAATTCCAGCGCCGCCAGTTCGGAGGCTGAGTAGACCGATGCGCCAGCTTCGCTGACAATCACTTTCTGTGCCGTGACCTGCGGGAACTGCTGCTGCAGATCCAGGAAGAAACGCTCGGTTTCACGGGAAGCGGTGCCGTTGCCAATCGCCACCAGCTCGACCTGATGCTTAATGCAGAGCGCAGCAACAGCGGCAGCGGCTTTGGCGGTCTGGCCGGTGTGCGGATAAACGGTATCGGTCGCCACGACTTTGCCGGTGGCATCGACCACAGCGACTTTAACGCCGGTACGCAGGCCGGGATCCAGTCCCATGGTGGCACGCATCCCCGCCGGCGCTGCCATCAGCAGGTCGTGCAGGTTGCGGGCAAAGACGTTGATCGCTTCATCTTCTGCGCGTTCGCGCACCGTACCCATCAGTTCGGTTTCCAGATGCAGCATCACCTTGATGCGCCACGTCCAGCTCACGACGGCTTTACGCCAGCTGTCGGCAGGGGCGTTATTCAGGCGCAGGTTCAGGTGTTCAGCAATCAGGGTTTCGCCGTGGCTTTCACGCGGTGCTTCGTCGAACTGCGGATCGGCATTGAGCGAGAGTTGCAGCACGCCTTCGTTGCGGCCACGCAGCATTGCCAGCGCACGATGCGACGGTACGGTGCTCAGCGCTTCATGATGATCAAAGTAGTCACGGAACTTCGCGCCCGCTTCCTCTTTGCCTTCCACCACGCGTGAGACCAGGTGGGCATTTTTCCACAGGTAGTTACGCACTTTGGCCAGCAGCGCGGCATCCTCGGCGAAACGCTCCATCAGAATGTAGCGAGCACCATCCAGCGCGGCACGGACATCGGCGACGCCTTTATCAGCATCGACATACTGCTCCGCCAGCTGCTCAGGGATGTGCGACGGATCCTGCCACAGTGTGTCCGCCAGCGGTTCCAGACCGGCTTCAATCGCGATCTGTCCACGCGTGCGGCGTTTCTGTTTGTAGGGCAGGTAGAGGTCTTCAAGCTCGGTTTTGCTGAGGGTGGTATTGATGGCGCGGGCGAGGTCGTCAGTCAGTTTTCCCTGATCGTCAATCGACTTCAGAATCGACTGGCGTCGCTCTTCAAGTTCACGCAGATAGCTGAGGCGGGTTTCCAGCTGGCGGAGTTGGGTATCATCCAGGCCGCCGGTGACCTCTTTACGATAGCGTGCGATAAACGGCACGGTATTCCCTTCATCTAACAGGCGAACGGCAGCGTCAACCTGCTCTGGTCGCGCCTGTAGCTCACTGGCAATTATCTGGCTCAGAACTTTCATCATCAGGACTGTCTTGCTTTCCGGGTTGAGAAATAGCCGACAGTTATACGGATTGATGGTCAAAATTGCCAGAGACGCGGGCGGCTTTCAGCGATAATCTGAATCGTTATTGCGGGTAGTCAATCGCGTTGACATACCACAGTGCCGGACCCAGTGGCGTCTCAACGGTGGCGGCATCGCCGACCTCTTTTTTCAGCAGCGCCCGCGCCATCGGCGAGTCGATTGAGATGTAATCTTTGCGGCCAAAAATCTCATCGTAGCCCACAATGCGGAAGCGTTTGAGGTCGCCCTCATCGTTTTCAATTTCTACCCAGGCACCAAAGAAGACTTTGCCATCCTGCTGGGGGGAATAGTCAACAATACGCAGCTGTTCAAGACTTTTGGTCAGATAGCGAACGCGGCGGTCAATTTCACGCAGCCGTTTTTTGTTGTACTGATAATCGGCATTTTCACTGCGATCGCCAAGACTGGCAGCCCAGGTGACTTTTTTCGTCACTTCCGGTCGCTCTTCACGCCATAAATAGTCGAGTTCCGCTTTCAGCTTATCGAAGCCTTCGCGGGTAATAAGTCGGGTTTTCATGCTATACCGGCCACAGTGATCTCAGGAGCGACAGTGTAAGGCAAAGAGGGCGCGGCAAAAAAGAGTCGGGGAAAGGGTTTTTAAAGGCTAAAAACCCACGTTGATTTCCCCGGCGGCGAAAGGGTTGGTGCTGTGATTCAAAATCAAACCAGTAATCTGAAGCCAGTAGATGCTTAAACTTATTTTCCGGCGTGAGTCGCCGTGGTGGTCGAGGTGCCGGTGCTGTGACCGTCACCGCCGCCGCCGCCCATGGTGGCCAGCGCAACGCCCAGCAGGGCTGCGACTGCACCCACACCGATGGCGTCAGAGTTACCTTTTGCAGTCGTTGTCGCTGCTGCACCGGCGGCTTCACCGGTTGCTGTGGCAGCATAACCTGGGCTGACGCTGCCTAATGCCAGCGCGCTCAGCAGTAAAATTGTTTTTTTCATTGTGTATTCCCCGTTGAGACATCGAATGTTGCCAGAGCAGTCTGGTTCAAAACGAGAGGGGCGAAAAGTTGGCTTTACTGATTGATTTAAAGGGCTTTAATTTAAACTGGCCTTGCTGAGAGGGCCGCTGAAACTAATCCGAGAGGAGCGTGGGGCGTTACGCAGGTTTACTGGAATATTATGCTGCCGCTTCGCTGTTGAGGTAGATTATCTGGAGCTTATCTACAATGATGGCTAATCATTAAGTCAAATTATCTGCTAACTCACTGAATTGATTCATTGATTAAAAACTGGCTCGCTTCTGACGCCAGCGATACAGAGAAACAGGGCCTTTTTTTCAGATTTGCCGTATCAGGGGCCGGGCAGGGGCAAATGGGTTAAAACAGGCCCGAAATCACCTTAATTCAAATATAAGCTCCTGTTTAATATGCTTTGTAACAATTTTGGCTAGAATATAAACCATTAATGACTGTCACTATAAGGCATCTTTTTTTAACAATGTTGGCTCAGGCAATAGCGCCTTTGGGAGTTGAAAATGCAAGAGAACTACAAAATTCTGGTCGTCGATGATGATATGCGTCTGCGTGCACTGCTTGAACGCTATCTCACCGAGCAGGGCTTTCAGGTGCGCAGTGTCGCTAATGCCGAGCAGATGGATCGTCTGTTAACCCGTGAATCCTTTCATCTGATGGTGCTCGATCTGATGTTGCCGGGCGAAGATGGCCTCTCTATCTGCCGTCGTCTGCGCAGTCAGAGCAACCCGATGCCCATTATCATGGTGACCGCCAAGGGCGAAGAGGTGGACCGTATCGTGGGGCTGGAGATCGGCGCTGACGACTACATTCCCAAGCCTTTCAACCCGCGTGAGCTGCTGGCGCGTATCCGCGCGGTGCTGCGCCGTCAGGCCAACGAACTGCCAGGCGCACCGTCGCAGGAAGAGGCGATTATCGCCTTCGGTAAATTCAAACTTAACCTCGGCACCCGCGAGATGTTCCGTGAAGATGAGCCGATGCCGCTGACCAGCGGTGAGTTTGCCGTGCTGAAAGCGCTGGTAAGCCACCCGCGTGAGCCGCTGTCCCGTGATAAGCTGATGAACCTGGCGCGTGGCCGTGAATACAGTGCCATGGAACGTTCGATCGACGTCCAGATCTCCCGCCTGCGTCGCATGGTGGAAGAGGATCCTGCGCATCCGCGTTATATTCAGACCGTCTGGGGTCTGGGCTATGTCTTTGTGCCGGACGGCAGTAAAGCATGAAGCGACTGCGCTTCTCGCCACGGAGTTCGTTTGCCCGCACCCTGCTGCTGATCGTTACCCTGCTGTTCGTCAGCCTGGTCACGACCTATCTGGTGGTGCTGAACTTCGCCATTCTTCCCAGCCTGCAACAGTTCAATAAGGTGCTCGCTTACGAAGTTCGTATGCTGATGACCGACCGGTTGCAGCTGGAAGATGGCACGCAGCTGGAAGTGCCCCCGGCGTTTCGCCGGGAAATCTACCGCGAACTGGGGATCTCGCTCTACACCAATGCAGCAGCAGAGGAGAGCGGATTGCGTTGGGCGCAGCACTATGAATTCCTGAGCGAGCAGATGGGGCAGCAGCTCGGCGGTCCGACCGATGTCCGGGTTGAGGTGAACAAAAACTCACCGGTGGTCTGGCTGAAAACCTGGCTGTCGCCCGATATCTGGGTGCGGGTGCCGCTGACAGAGATTCATCAGGGCGACTTCTCGCCGCTGTTCCGCTATACCCTGGCGATTATGCTGCTGGCGATTGGCGGTGCCTGGCTGTTTATCCGCATCCAGAACCGACCCCTGGTGGATCTGGAGCACGCCGCTCTGCAGGTGGGACGCGGGATTATTCCGCCGCCGCTGCGTGAGTATGGCGCGTCAGAAGTGCGATCGGTAACGCGTGCCTTTAATCAGATGGCGGCCGGGGTGAAGCAGCTGGCGGATGACCGCACGCTGTTAATGGCGGGCGTCAGCCACGATTTGCGTACGCCGCTGACCCGTATTCGTCTCGCCACCGAGATGATGAGCGAGCAGGATGGCTATCTGGCCGAATCGATTAACAAAGATATCGAAGAGTGCAACGCCATCATCGAACAGTTCATCGACTACCTGCGCACCGGTCAGGAGATGCAGACCGAGCGCGCCGATCTGAACAGCGTGCTGGGTGAGGTAGTTGCGGCGGAAAGTGGCTACGAGCGTGAAATCGAAAATGCGGTGATGCCGGAAGAGTTAATGCTGGATATCAATCCGCTGTCGATTAAGCGCGCGCTGGCTAACCTGGTGGTCAACGCCGCACGCTACGGCAATGGCTGGATCAAGGTCAGCAGCGGACGGGAACTGCATCGCGCCTGGTTCCAGGTGGAAGATGATGGACCTGGCATCAAGCCGGATCAGCTGGCGCATCTGTTCCAGCCGTTTGTGCGGGGCGACAGCGCCCGCAGCACCAGCGGAACCGGTCTCGGCCTGGCGATTGTACAGCGGATTATCGATGCCCATCAGGGCTCGCTGGAGATTGGCGAAAGCGAACGTGGCGGATTACGTATTCGTGCCTGGTTGCCGTTAGTGGAAACGATGGCGCTGAGCCACAACAATGGCAGCAACAACATCTCAAACTGATAAACGCGGCGCGGCAGCATCACTGCCGCGCCGGTTCTTTTAGCGTTGCGGACCGGCTTTCACCAGCGCAGCACCTGCGGCGTTATCTGTATACTTGTCGAAGTTATCAATAAAGCGCTGTGCCAGACCTTCGGCGGCAGCGGTCCACTTCTCTTCACTTTCCCAGCTACGACGCGGATCGAGCGTGTCACTGTCCAGCTCGCCCAGCGCAACCGGCATCTGCAGATTAAAGATTGGCAGCGTTTCTGTCGGTGCATCATCCAGCTCACCCGCCAGGATTGCATTGATAATGGCGCGGGTATTCTTCAGTGAGATGCGTTTGCCGCTGCCGTTCCAGCCTGTATTGACCAGGTAAGCCTGCGCACCGGACGCCTCCATCCGCTTCACCAGCACTTCAGCGTACTGCGTCGGATGCAGCGTCAGGAATGCCGCGCCGAAACAGGCGGAGAAAGTCGGGGTCGGTGCTGTCACGCCACGCTCGGTGCCGGCCAGTTTGGCGGTGAAGCCTGACAGGAAATGATACTGCGTCTGCTCCGGCGTCAGACGTGAAACCGGTGGCAGCACGCCAAACGCATCGGCGGTCAGGAAAATCACCTTCTTCGCGTGGCCCGCTTTTGAGACCGGCTGCACGATATTGTCGATGTGATTAATCGGGTAGGAGACACGGGTGTTCTCTGTTTTGCTGCCGTCGGCGTAATCAACACTGCCATCTTCGCGCACTACCACGTTTTCCAGCAGCGCATTGCGGCGAATGGCGCGGTAGATCTCCGGCTCAGCCTGCTCAGAAAGGTTGATGGTTTTAGCGTAGCAACCGCCTTCGAAGTTAAACACGCCATCATCGTCCCAGCCGTGCTCATCATCGCCGATCAACTGGCGGTCAGGATCGGTGGAGAGTGTGGTTTTGCCGGTGCCGGAGAGGCCGAAGAAGACCGCCACATCACCTGCTTTACCGACGTTAGCTGAACAGTGCATTGAGGCGATGCCTTTCAGCGGCAGCAGGTAGTTCATGATGGCGAACAGACCTTTCTTCATCTCGCCACCGTACCAGGTGCCGCCAATCAGCTGCATGCGTTCCGTCAGATTGAAGGCAACAAAGTTCTCCGAGTGCAGACCCTGCGCCTGCCAGTCCGGATTGGTGCATTTGGCCCCGTTCATCACCACAAAATCAGGCGTGAAGTCGGCCAGCTCAGCGTCTGTAGGCTGAATAAACATGTTTTTCACGAAGTGCGCCTGCCAGGCCACCTCGGTGACAAAACGAACGCTCAGACGTGAATCAGCATTGGCACCGCAGAAGGCATCCACCACAAACAGACGCTTGCCGGAAAGCTGGCGGGTGACGCAGCTTTTCAGTGCGTTCCAGGTCTCCTGTGACAGAGGCTGATTGTCGTTTTTGCCGGTGCCCTGGTCGTTCCACCACAGGGTATCGCGCGTGGTGTCGTCACGCACAATGTACTTATCCTTTGGCGATCGCCCGGTGAAAATCCCGGTGTCTACTGCAATCGCGCCGCTCTGCGTCAGGGTGCCACGAGCAAAACCTTCGAGGTCCGGGCGCGTCTCTTCCTGAAATAGCGTGTCGTAATCAGGGTTGTAAACCACTTCCGTGGTATCCACGATGCCCAAAGCGGCAAGGTCTTGCGAGGTCAGGCCGTTAACGCGCATTTTACTGCTCCTTAAATCGGTGTCTGTTCTGCAAAGCAGAGATAGGTTGGGATCGTGCCACCGGCTGTTGTATCGGGTGCGGTGAATCACTGACGGTTTACTGCGCGTCGTTACGACAGCCTGCAAAGATAACCGGGCTATTCAGGGCATCTGCCCCTGGCTTCCGGGCGTTTGCACGATCGCGCGCAGTTTACTCTTCTGCGTTAAGGGAAAAAGGGCAGTGATCTAAAAATGCGACTCAGGGCGCGTTAAGGCCATGTTTCGAACGTTTAAAAGATGTTATGAAAGTAAAAAAAGATAATTTGTCTGAAAAATTATGGGGATAGACTGGGGGAATGGAGAAAGGGCGGCAGACGCCGCCCGATTAATCAGTGCAGTCGGTCGCTATTCTCATGGGAGTGGCTGCGGATGGCGGCAATGTCTACTGCGTCAAACACGTAGTTTGAGCCGCAATAGTCGCAGTGCATGTCAATTTTGCCATCTTCCGCGATGATCTCATCCACTTCTTCCTGCGGCAGCGTGGTCAGCACTTCGCCACAGCGTTCACGCGAGCAGGTGCACTTGTAGATCACCGGCTGCGGATCGTAGAGGGTGACCTCTTCCTGATGGTAAAGACGCCACAGCGCCTCATTGGCAGGGAGATCGATCAGCTCTTCCGTTTTAATGGTTTCGGTCAGGGTCGCCAGGTGTTCGAAGACCTCTTTCTCCGTGTCCTGCGCGGGCAGCACCTGCAGCAGAATACCGGCAGCGCCTTTGTCGCTGGTGCGGATAAACAGGCGCGTGGGCAACTGCTCGGAGCGCATGAAGTAATCTTCCAGGCACGCCGCGAGGGTGTCACCTTCCAGCCCGACCACGCCCTGATAACGCTCACCTTTTTCAGGGGAGATGGTGATCACCAGATAGCCATTGCCGACCATGCTTTTCAGGGTGCTGTCGTCCGCGATGTCGCTTTTGATACGTGCGACGCCGCGCAGCTCCTGATTGTTGTTACCGTTGATCACCGCCAGCGACAGCGGACCGTCACCCTGCAGCTGCACGGTGATTTCGCCATCGAACTTCAGCGTAGCGGTCAGCAGGCTGGTGGCGACCAGCATCTCACCCAGCAGCGTTTTAACCGGTGCCGGATAGTCGTGGTTCTTCACGGTTTCACGCCAGGTGTCAGAGACGTTCACCAGCTCGCCGCGCACGGCGGCATTTTCAAACAGATAACGGTGCAGTTGATCCTGGACTGACATATTTTTTTCTCTCACTGGAACGGGGCGATGGTGCGTCAGCGAAGACGGCGTTATTCATCGCCCGATAATTTAAACTTCATCAAATCGCGACGCTCTTTTTTGTCAGGTCGCCGATCGGGATGGGGCATAGTCAGCGCATTCATCTTGCGCGCCTGCGCCATTTTTTCGCGTTTTTCAATGCTGGCATCGGTTTCGTGATAGAGCTGCTGGGCTTCGCTGGCGGGACGGCGCTGCGCGGTGATACCCGCCACCACCACGGTGCGTTCATCATTGCCCTGACGCAGTGTCAGTTCCGCATTCAGTTCTACCACTTTGCCGGGTTTGCTGCGCTGGCCGTTGTAATGCACCTTGCCGCCTTCAATCATTTCCCGCGCCATCGCCCGGGTTTTGTAGAAGCGCGCGGCCCACAGCCACTTGTCGAGGCGGACCTCTTCGCTGCTTTTCTCTTTCATTGCTGCTCCTGACTCAGATCAGCGTCCGGTAATCGTCCGTGGCGCGGTGACGCTGAAAGATTTGTTCAGGACGACCCGAATCGGGATTCTTAACGCCTAAACACCAGCCGATGCCCCATAACGTTGCAGCATCCAGAATCACTTCGCTATCGTCGATAAACAGCGTGCGCGGCGCAGAAAAGCCGGTGTGCTGTTGTACCGCGTGCCATAAACGCGGGTCTTCTTTCGGATACCCAAAGGTATGGGTGGAAAGTAATAAATCAAGGTGCGGCGCTAAACCTGTCTGCGCCAGTTTGACGTCCAGATTGTAAGGATGCGCGTTGGTCAGCAGAATCGTGGACTTTCCGGCGCGACGCAGGGCCTGCAAAAAAGGCAGCGTATCGTCACGCAGTGCGATCCGGCTGCGCATCGCCCAGGTCATGGCACGGATGTCCAGCGACAGCGCCTCTGCCCAGTAATCCAGACAATACCAGTTTAGCGTATGGGCGACGGCCTGATACTTTTCCGTGATGATCGCGTCGGCTTCTGCACGGGTGATGTCGCGTTGCTGGCTGAGCTGTTCAGGGACATGCTCCAGCCAGAAGTGGCGATCGAATGCCAGATCCAGCAGCGTGCCATCCATGTCAAGCAGCACGGTATCAATCTCAGACCAGTTGAGCATCGTAGTGTCAGACCCTGTAAAAAACCGGGCGACAGGGTAGCACAGAAGGGCAGGGCTCAGAATATCGAGCGCACGCTCTGCAAAGTGCCGAGGTTATGGTTGAAACACTTGTCGTAGTATTGCTGGATATCGATCATGCGCTGGCGATTACGGTGCATGCGACGCAGCGCCAGCAGTCCGTTGATCACGCCGCAGGTCAGCAGCACCAGCAGCAGCAATACGGTGCCGAGATAGCGCCACTGCGCCATAGCGTCCGGTTCATTGTGCAGCATGATGTGACGTGTGCCGTTGGCATCGGTAGAAATGCCAGTAATGATGCCGCTGGCGCTGAACGGCGTGTGCAGCAGCATGGCAGAAATACGTTGCAGCTCGTGCCACTGAGAGGGTGGATCAAGATCAAACAGTGACACGGTGGGCTGTGGCTGATTCACCAGCTGGCGACCCTCGTCGCTAACGATCAGGAATCCCCCTGGCGGCGGGCTGTTGAGATTTTCTGCCGCACGACGGGTTTCACGGAAAAAGAAGGTCGAGGTGGCGGTATTGACCAGATTTTCCAGCGCTTCGGCGCTTACCGGCCGCAGCAGCACATTCATGCCGTTGAGCTGACCGGAATCTGCCCGGCGCATCAGCGCTTCCCAATCTTTAGCATTGCCCAGGTTCACCAGCGCATTTTTCAGGCGCATACAGTCCTGCGGCTGATTGCAGAGATCCTGCGTTTTCATCACCAGATCGGAGAAATCATCCAGCAGAATCATGCCGGACTTCTGAATCGCGGACGCCAGCTGTGGATTGAGTTTGGGATCGGTATTGGTTTCCGGATGCAGCTGCTTTGTCGTGGTATCCAGCAGCGCCGCGGCTTTGTCTATGATGTCAGATTGTGGCTGCGGCAATGGCATGGCGTTATTCCAGTAGACCGCCGAGCAGTCAAACGGCATATAGGCGTAACTGCGGTTGCTCTGGTAGTTGTCCGGCACGGAACACATGCCAGTGCCACTCACTTTGAGGTTGTCGCCAATATTCAGCGGCACGCTGCTGAGTTTATCGACGCTGTTGACCTCCAGACTATCCGTGCCTCTGGCCCAGGCCAGACTGAGCTTAATCGGCATACCCAGCGGGATCCAGGTGACCAGCATGGTCAGCACCATCAGCGAACCACAGGCCAGCACCACGTTTTTCCGCCAGCGCTGGATAGGGAAGTTTTTGACTTCATCCTGCAGCGACAGGAAACGTCCCTGACGCACCACCTGGCGGTTGAGGTAGATTTCGACATCTGTCACCTGACCGAGATCGTGTGCCACATAGGGCTGCCAGTGCGGGGGATAGGCCAGGTCAATAATTCCGAGCGTAATGTTGCTCTGCTCCTGGTTCGATTCGCTGAACAGGCCCCAGCGCTTTGGCGCGCCGCGCAGGCAGTGGATATCACGCAATCCGCGCTCACCGGGAATACGATAGAGCAGCCACAGACTGGCCGCGATCGTGACTGCGCCCGTCAGTACCAGCCAGATCATTAGTGTGGTGGGCACTAGCAGGCTGAAGAAAAAGAGTAAGAAGGCAAGGGAGATCATCACCGCTTCACGCGTGCCGTCTGGCCGTGACAGTCGATACTCTTCCGCTGTCTCTTTGCGCACCTGCAGCAGTTCGACATTTTCCGTTTCTGCTTTGCGGATAGAGGCGTTGGTCGACACCGGGCGCATCAGTGTTGGCAGCGATTGCTGGTCGACCGCGTAATCCACCAGCGAGTGGCCGTTCAGTGAGATTACCAGCGGAATGGACTGGGTGCGGATTAACTCAACGTAGTTTTCGTCGGTGATGTACTGTTCCCACAGCGGCGGCAGATGAACTTCAACTTCATCCAGATAGTAGCGCCATTTATGGGGATCGTCAGTCGAGAGGCCATAGCGGGTAATGGCGCGGGTAACCGGATAGACATTGTTGCTCTGCGCCGTGAGTGTCAGACGTTCAGGCGCGCTGCGCTTATCGGTAGTCAGCGTGGTACGGGGCTGCTTTTCCAGCGCGGCGACATATTTATCGACCGCCTCACGCTCCTGGGCAGAAAGTTTACGGCAGGGCGGACTGATGAATGGCAGCGGTTTCGCCAACGGCGGGCGATGCCGCATAGCGTACCAGAACCCAATACCTGCCAGGATTGAACAGGTCAGCACTATGGCCAGGATCATAAAGATTGTGCTCATGCTCTGCTCAATTCAGCCAAAATGCTGCCTTCACTTTAAACTTTCGCCTCCGGTTATGCTCACTATAAAAGAGGCATTCCGGAAGATTATATAACCCTGAGGAGTCAGACACCCGATGAAATAGTGCCAGCGTATATCTTATTGGCATTTGTTAAACCCTGCCTTGTCCGAATGGTAACTGGCACAGACTGGATTAAATATCGGTATTATCTGAAACTTATCGCAGCATATTGACTAATGCAAATTTAGTCTTAACTGATAACCAAAGGCTGTTATTCAATCGCTGTAATCTATGCAACGATAACGTCATTGCCTGACTGTCGCACAATTGCCTGTGGTTAGGTATGCTAATTCGCTCCAGATAGCCGACGCAGAATAATTTGAGGCTGATATGAAAATTCCAAAAAAACCCGACATCCTCAATATCACCGCCGTGGCACGTTCACGGTTATTCACTATTGAGTCGGTCGATCTGGCTTTCAGCAATGGGGCGCATCGCGTTTATGAGCGGATGAAGCCCTCTGAGCGTGAAGCGGTGATGATTGTGCCGATTATTGATGACCATCTGATCCTGATTCAGGAGTATGCCGTCGGACTGGAAACTTACGAGCTGGGTTTTCCGAAAGGGCTGATCGATGCAGGTGAAACCGTGAATGAAGCGGCGGTGCGCGAACTGAAAGAAGAGGTGGGTTTTGGTGCCGAACAGCTGACCACGCTGGGTAAGCTCACAATGGCCCCCTCCTATTTTTCCAGCAAGATGAATATTGTGATAGCGGAAGGTCTCTACGCCGAAAAGCTGGAAGGCGATGAGCCGGAGCCGCTGATTGTCCACCGCTGGCCGCTGAGCGATATGCTGTCGCTGCTGGACGAACCCGATTTCCGCGAAGCACGCAATGTCAGTGCGCTGTTTATGGCGCGCGAATGGCTGGTGAAACAGGGGCGGCTGAATTATTGATTAAGATGCGTCACTGAATAAAAAAATGGCCGACTTAAAGTCGGCCATTTTTATCGTGCGATTATGTGGGTCACATCAGAACAGCTCGTGACTCTCGCCGTTATCCATAATCGTCGTACCCACATCATGCACCGAATATTCGGTTGGCTGGGTGCCATTGATGAAGTACTCCTGACGGGTGTTGCCACCGCCATTGGCCAGCTTGCCGGTGCTGCGGTCGATAGTCACTGTGATCACGCCATCCGGCGGGGTTAACGGCTGTACCGGCACACCGTCCAGCGCGCTCTTCATGTACTCATCCCATGCCGGTTGTGCACTCTTCGCACCACCTTCATAGCCCGAAATCTGATCGGGAATCGCACCGGAGAGCGTGCTGCGGCCCAGATTGCGGCGCGCATCATCAAAACCGATCCAGACTGACGTCACCACGCCAGGGCCGTAACCCGAGAACCAGGCGTCTTTCGAGCTGTTGGTGGTACCGGTTTTACCGCCGATATCATTACGCTTGAGGTCACGCCCGGCACGCCAGCCGGTTCCCATCCAGCCCGGTTCGCCAAAGATATTACTGTTCAGCGCGCTCTTGATCAGGAAGGTGAGGGGGGTATTGATCACGTGCGGCGCATATTGCTGCTCACCCTGCTGTGCCTGCGCCGGAACCTGCTCCAGTTCAGGCTGAGGAACCGCCTGATTCTGGTTGTTATTTGAAGCGGCAACGTTCTCGACGCTCTCTTCATTCAACGCCAGCGCTTTTTTGGTCTCACCGTAGATGACCGGCAGATTGCACTGTGGACAGGCGATCTTCGGTTTCTCTTCAAATACGGTGCCGCCCTGTTCATTCTCAATTTTGGTAATGAAGTAAGGATCGACCAGGAAGCCGCCATTCGCCATTACGGAGTAGCCGCGTACCACCTGTAACGGTGTGAATGAGGCCGCACCCAATGCCAGCGACTCGGTGTGCACAATGTTCTGAGCCGGGAAACCAAAGCGCTGCAGATACTCTGCGGCGTAGTCTACGCCCATCGCACGCATCGCACGTACCATGACGACGTTTTTCGACTGGCCGAGTCCCTGACGCAGACGAATCGGACCATCATACGTTGGCGGTGAGTTCTTCGGACGCCAGTCAGCCCCGGCACCCGCATCCCAGCGTGAAATAGGCACATCGTTAAGGATGGAGGCGAGCGTCAGCCCGCGATCCATGGCGGCGGTATAGAGGAAAGGCTTGATGTTAGAACCGACCTGGCGCAGCGCCTGGGTCGCACGGTTAAACATGCTCTGGTTAAAGGCGAAACCGCCCACCAGCGCGCGCACCGCACCATCATTCGGGTCCAGCGAGACCAGCGCCGAGTTCACATCCGGCACCTGGCCCAGCCACCAGTCGTCACCCACTTTACGCACCCAGATCTGCTGGCCTGCCTGCAGGACCTGCGTCACGCTTTTCGGCGTCGGGCCCTGCACGGTGTCAGACTTATAAGGACGTGCCCAGCGCACACCCGCCAGTGCCAGCGACACATTGCTGCCATCTTTCAGCATCACGGTCGCTTCATCGCTGCGTGCTTCTGTGACCACGGCCGGATGCAACGGTCCATAGACCGGCAGCGGCTTCAGCGCCTTCTCAATCTTCGTCTGATCCCAGGCAGGTTCACCCACTTTCCACAGCACGCTGGTCGGGCCGCGATAGCCATGACGCATATCGTAAGCCATGACGTTATTGCGCACCGAGGTCTGAGCGGCTTCCTGCAGACGGCGGGTGACAGTGGTGTAAACCTTGTAACCGTCGGTATAGGCATTGTCGCCGTAGCGTTTCACCATCTCCTGACGCACCATCTCGCTGAGATAGGGGGCAGAGAAGGCGATTTCCGGACCGTGATACTTCGCCACCAGCGGCGTATTGCGTGCCTCGTCATACTGCTGCTGCGTGATGTAATGCTGATCCAGCATACGCGCCAGTACCACGTTACGGCGTGACAGGGCGCGGCTCGGTGAATAAAGCGGGTTAAAGGTGGACGGCGCTTTTGGCAGACCGGCAATCATCGCCATCTCACTCAGCGACAGCTGGTCAACCGGCTTACCAAAATAGACCTGTGAAGCTGCACCGACGCCATAAGCACGGTAGCCGAGGTAGATCTTATTCAGGTAGAGCTCAAGAATTTCATCTTTGTTCAGCAACTGCTCAATGCGGATCGCCAGGAACGCTTCCTTTATTTTGCGCATCAGAGTGCGTTCCGGGCTCAGGAAGAAGTTACGCGCCAGCTGCTGAGTGATGGTACTGGCACCCTGTGAGGCATGACCGGAAACCAGCGCAATGCTGGCCGCACGGAAAATACCCACAGGGTCAACACCATGGTGCTCATAGAAACGGCTGTCTTCGGTCGCAATAAACGCTTTCACCATCACAGGTGGCACTTGCTGCAGAGTCAAAGGGATACGGCGCATTTCGCCATACTGGGCGATTAAATCGCCATCGGCGCTGTAAACCTGCATCGGGGTTTGCAGACGCACATCTTTCAGCGTGTTTACGTCGGGCAGCTGTGGCTCTATGTATTTGTATAAACCATAAATCGAGCCAGCTCCCAACAGGATGCAACACACTGCAAGGATCAATAAATACTTTACGAACTTCACCTGGAATTTCCCATCTCTTGTCGTTTGAGCAGTTTATAAACAACCGCGCGGTAGTATAAAGGCAAGCCAGACGCTTTGATATGTCCATCTTTCCCGGACGATAAGGAGATCGCGCGCATGGCTTTTCATACCTGGCAAATTGGGCTGGATATTCAGAATAGGCAGATTTGCGCCCTGGCCCTCCAGCCTCGTCGTGATGGCTGGCAGCTACGCCACTGGTGGCAGCAGCGGCTGCCGCAAGATACGTTAAGAAACGGCGTGCTGCAATCTTCGCCTGAATTACTGGCAACCTTAACGGCCTGGCGTCAGCGGTTGCCGCGTCGTTACTCGCTGCGTGTCGCGCTGCCCGCCCGGCTGGTACTGCAGCGCCAGCTTCCCCTGCCCGCACAGTCGCTCAATGAGCCTGCGCTGGGGCACTATGTGCAGGCGGCCGCGCGCCGTCTCTTTCCGCTGGAGCCTGCTGCGCTGGCACTGGATTACCGCACGGATGCACAGAGCGGCCAGCTCTGCGTCACGGCGGCCCGGCTAGAGATTATAGACCAGTGGGCAGCGCCACTGCTGCAGGCGGGATTAAAGCCGCAGGTGTTCGAGCTGACTACCGAAGCGCTCAGGCGGCTGGCCCGCCAGGCCGCGCTGCAGGAGGGTGCGGTACTGGTGCTGCAGCAGGATAACCGCTGGCTCTGGAGCGATGTGCATACCGCGGCTGACAACGGCGAAGCTACCACGCTTGCGGCACTGCAGCAGCAGGCCTTCCCCGATGCCCGTTCTGTTGCCTGGTGCTCAGCCGATAATTCTGCGCTGCCCGCTGATGCCCGCGCGTTTTCCCCTTTTGATCTGTTCCATTATAAACAGCCGCCGTTACCGGAAAGTCCGGGTGCCTTTGCGCTGGCGGCCGGGCTGGCGCTGCGCGACGGAGATCAATGATGGTCGCAGTGAATCTGTTGCCGTGGCGGCAGCGCCGTCAGCAACAGCAGCGGCGACAGAGCCTTGTCGTGCTGTTACTGATGCTGAGTGCTGTTCTGGTGGGAGTCATGCAGCAAAGCTGGCGCATCTGTCAGGCGCGTGAGCAGGTGGCGCAGACGGGCAGGGTACAGCAGCAGGCGCTGGAAAACCTGGACGCGCAGCTGGCGCAGCAAAAGACATTACTGGCACAGCGCACGGCAGTGCAAAAACAGCAGGCGAAGCAGCGCCAGAAGGCATTGCAACTGACCGCATGGCATCAGTTCTGGCTCGATTTACCCGCGTTACTGCCTGACACCGCCTGGCTGACCCGGCTGGAGAAGCGCGACAATCGTCTCACGCTGGAGGGGCTGGCGCAGGATATGGCGGCGGTCCGGCAGTTCCGTGAGCAGTTAACCACCGTCGCGCTGTTTGGTCAGGTGAGGCAGGGCAGCGTTAAGCGTCAGGCTGATAGTCATTATCGCTTTTCACTGCGGGCAGAGGTGCAGGAGGTGACTGATGAATGAGTGGTGGGATCGCTGGTGGCAGATGGCTGCACTTCCGCGTTACGGCATGCTCGCCGCCCTCTCAGCCGGCCTGTTACTGATCTCATGGGTTTTCTGGTTGCGGCCACAGCAGCAGGCGCTGATCGCTGAACAGCAGAAACTGTTGCAGCTAAACCATACCCTGGAACAGCGCCGGCAGCAGTGGGAGCAGAACCCGGATATAGCGCAGTTGCAGGCGCAGCTGCAGTCGATGCAGACCGCCAGATCTGCACCGGGCGCATCAGCCCGGGCAGTGGAAGCGATGCTGGCGGCACATCGTCATCAGCTGGAAGAGTGGCAGCCGGATTCTCCTTCACGCACGCTGACCCTGCATCTGCAGTGGCCGGCGTTTCAGTCACTTTTTGCCGAGCTTGCCGATGCTTCCCTGGCGTTTCCGGTGCATTTCCAGCTGCTGGCGCAGCCGCAGTATCTGGTGGCTCAACTCTGGCTGGAGCCCGACGATGCGCCATAGCCTGCTGATTTTACTGCTGTGCTGTGGCGGTGTACTGGCACGTGATCCGTTCCGTCCTGTTGCCGGTTCGATTTGTGAGGCGCTCGTGGAGCCGCTTACCGGCTGGCATCTGCAGGGGATCATTGGCCGTGAGATGCATTTTCATGCCTGGCTGGTGAACCCGCAGGGAGAGAGCGTCGCAGTCCGCACAGGTAAGCCATTTCCCCTGTCGCCCTGGCAACTCGCTGAGATGACCCGCCGCAATCTCTCCTTAGCGGTACCGAATAGCTGCACTGCACAACAGACTTCGTTTTACTTAAAAGGACGTTCGCATGAAAAGGATAGCTACTCTGCTGCTGCTCATAAGCTGCCTGCTGCCGGTTTACGCCGCTGATGAGGAGCCTCTCAGCCTGACATTTGATAACGCGTCGGTAGCGCGCATTTTACAGGCGCTGGCTGACTATCAGCAGATCAACCTGATGATAGCGCCAGAGGTGGAAGGGTCGTTATCGCTGCGGCTTGATAACCTGCCGTGGCATCAGGCGCTTGACCTGGTAGCGCGCATGGCAAAGCTGACGCTGATAGAACAGGATAATGTGCTGCTGGTCTATCCGGAGAGCTGGCAGCAGGCTCAGCAGCAGGCACGGGAAGCGGAGCAGCAGGAAAAGTTGCAGCAGACGCCTTTGCAGCAGCGCGCTGTGATATTGCGCTATGCCAGCGCCAGCGAGGTGCATGCCAGCCTGCTGACTGAACGGCAGTCGCTGATGACACCGCGCGGAAGCGTGACGGTCGACAAACGCACCAACGCCCTGTTACTGCGCGATACGGCGGCAGCGTTGAAAGAGACGGAACGCTGGATACGGGCGCTGGACCTGCCACTGGAGCAAATCGAGCTATCGGCGCATATCGTCACCATCAGCGAAGAGCATCTGCAGGAGCTGGGCGTGAAGTGGGGATTGCAGGCCGGTGACGCCGCCGTGACAGACATCCTGCATCATCCCCGGCTGGATATTCCGCTGGCGGTGAGTTCACCCGGCATCAGCGTGGGTATGGCGCTGGCGCGCATCGGCGGTCAGCTGCTGGATCTGGAATTAAGTGCGCTGGAGCAGGAGAACCAGATTGAAATCATCGCCAGTCCGCGTCTCTTTACCTCACATCAGCAGACCGCGTCGATTAAGCAGGGCACGGAGATACCTTATGAAGTGTCGGCGGGAAACAGCGGTGCCACCAGTATCGAGTTCAAAGAAGCGGTGCTGGGCATGGAGGTGACACCGACGATTTCCGGGAATGGCCGCATCCAGCTGAAGATCCATATCAGTCAGAACATGCCGGGTCGCAGCATCAGAACCGGCGACAGTGACATATTATCCATCGATAAACAGGAAATTGAGACGCAGGTCACGGTCAGTGACGGGCAAACACTGGCGTTAGGGGGTATCTTTCAGCAGCAGCGCAGTCACGGAGAGAATAAAGTGCCACTGCTGGGAAATGTGCCGCTGATTGGCGGGTTGTTTCGTCAGCAATCGGAGCAGCGCAAAAAAAGAGAGCTGGTGATCTTCATAACGCCGCGATTGGTCAGGGAAGCAGCGCTTACGGCTGGATAAAACGGAAAATGCGTCCCTTAAGGCCATCTGCGTTGACGCAGGAGAGGAATTAGCTTACAAGGTTTAGCGATTTTCAATACGGTGTAACCGTCTATGCAGGGTAAATCCCGGCAAACAGATCAGAAAACTCCTCTGTAAGCAGCGTTGTAAAGACGCAGCGCTGGCGCGTTACAGTTTCGCGAACACAGGCCAATTCAGAAATGGATGTGCTGAAGGCAATATAATCGGTTGCCAAACAGCCTTGAGTGTTGAGATAATTTTTCATCTGACTCTTGCTAACGCTCATGAGGTCTCAGTTCCTGTCCCGCCAGCAAATGCTGAACGCGGGGTATCATTAACGAATTCTTAGTAATACCGACAAAATGGCAGAGAAACGCAATATCTTTCTGGTTGGGCCGATGGGTGCCGGCAAAAGCACTATTGGCCGTCAGTTGGCTCAGCAACTCAACATGGAGTTCTTCGATTCCGATCAGGAAATTGAGCGACGCACCGGAGCGGATGTGGGCTGGGTTTTTGATGTCGAAGGCGAAGCTGGCTTTCGCGATCGCGAAGAAAAAATCATTAACGAACTGACCGAGAAGCAAGGCATCGTCCTGGCGACAGGCGGTGGTTCCGTCAAATCCCGGGAAACGCGTAATCGTCTCTCCGCCCGCGGTGTTGTGGTTTATCTTGAAACCACCATCGAGAAGCAACTGGCGCGCACCCAACGTGACAAAAAACGTCCGTTGCTGCAGGTGGATTCACCGCCGCGCGAAGTGCTTGAAGCGCTGGCTGGCGAACGCAACCCGCTCTACGAAGAGATCGCCGATGTCACCATTCGCACAGATGATCAGAGTGCAAAAGTAGTGGCGAATCAGATTATCCACATGTTGGAAAAAAGTTGATCCAACGTTCGAAGGCTTTTTAACAGGTATCGGGCATCATGGAGAAGATCACCGTCTCACTGGGGGAACGCAGTTACCCCATCACTATCGCCGCCGGACTGTTTAACGATCCGGCTTCTTTTTGGCCGCTGACCGCGGGCGAAAACGCCATGGTGGTGACAAACCAGACGCTGGCTCCGCTCTATCTTGACCAGCTGACAGCGCGGCTGACAGCGGCAGGTGTAAAAGTGGATCAGGTGATCTTACCCGACGGCGAGCAATATAAGACGCTGGCCGTGATGGATCAGGTCTTTACCGCGCTCCTGCAAAAGCCGCACGGTCGTGATACGACGCTTGTCGCCTTAGGCGGCGGCGTCATTGGCGATCTTACCGGTTTTGCTGCGGCCAGTTATCAGCGTGGCGTACGCTTTATCCAGGTACCGACCACCTTACTGTCGCAGGTTGATTCTTCAGTTGGCGGCAAAACGGCCGTTAACCATCCGCTGGGCAAAAACATGATCGGCGCGTTTTATCAACCCGCGTCAGTGGTGATTGATACGGCCTGTCTGAAGACGCTGCCTGCGCGTGAGCTGGCGTCTGGCTTAGCGGAAGTCATTAAGTACGGCATTATCCTCGACGGTGCGTTTTTCCAGTGGCTGGAGCAGAATCTCGATGCTCTGCTGGCGCTGGATGAACAGGCGCTGGCGTACTGCATTCGTCGCTGTTGTGAACTGAAGGCTGAAGTCGTGGCGGCCGATGAGCGTGAAAACGGTCAGCGGGCGTTGCTTAATCTGGGCCATACTTTTGGTCATGCGATTGAAGCACACATGGGCTACGGCAACTGGCTGCACGGTGAAGCGATTGCGGCGGGCATGGTAATGGCAGCACGCACGGCTGAACGTCTGGGACAGTTCCGGGCGGAAGAGACCGACCGCATTATTGCCCTGTTCAGGCGTGCCGGTTTACCGGTGCATGGGCCGCAGGCAATGAGTGCAGAGATGTATCTGCCGCACATGATGCGCGATAAAAAAGTTCTGGCGGGCGAACTGCGGCTGATACTCCCGCTGTTGATTGGCCGCTCTGAAGTGCGTGGTGGCGTGGCACATGATATGGTGCTGGCTGCAATTAACGATTGTCAGCAACCCTGAGATTAAGCAGTTGAGTGGTGACGCGGCGCGCAGGGTGCGCAGTGCGGAATGCCGCTTTACGGAGGAGCCAAAATGGATGAGTTTAAACCGGAAGACGAGTTAAAGCCTGACGCCAGCGACCGCCGTCCCTCGCGCCCTCGTAAGTCCTCTACTGCGGCCAAAACACCGGTTTCGCGCCAGCGTATCATGATGGGCGTCGGGATCCTGGTTCTGCTATTACTGGTACTGGGGATTGGTTCGGCCCTGAATGGCCCGGATGAGAAAAAACCGACCACGGCGGGCACAACCCCTGCCGCCAATGGCGGTTCCGGCAGCGAGAAGAACATTGACCTGGGCGGCTCCTCTTCCATGTCCGGTGGACAGACGCCTCCGTCAGGTGCGCAGACTACCCCCGCCACCAGCGAAAATAACGCGGCGACCAGCGGTGATGCTGCCTCTAATCCGCAGCGCGACATCTCGATGCCGCCTGTGGCTTCAACGCCTACCCAGGCCGCACCGGTTGATGCGCCTGCGAATCAGCAGCGTGTCACGCTGCCGGGCGATCTGAACAGCGCGCTGACTAATCAGCAGCAGCAGGTTGACAGTGCCGCGATGGGCACGCAGGGCGGCAGTTCACTGCCAACGGCGCCAGCAACGGTCAGCGGCAATGCCGGAACGGCTGCTAATCCTGTTACGGCACCTTCAGTCCGTCAGACACCGAACAAATCCAATACCGCTGCTCGTCCGGCGCACGATTCATCGCATAAAACAGCATCGAAGCCTGTAACCCGTGACAGCAAAACGCACACCACGCCAGCGCGTACGCCAGTGAGTTCTGCGCCAGCTACCACGGCTGCGGGCAGCAGTTCAGCCAGCAAATCACTGCCAGGTGGCAGCTACACTCTGCAGCTGAGCGGTGCATCGAAGCCGGAAAGCCTGAATGCCTGGGCTAAGCAACAAAATCTGAGTGGATATCACGTCTACAAAACCACCCGTAACGGTCAGTCGTGGTACGTGCTGGTGAGTGGCTCCTATGCCACACCGGCCGATGCCAAACGCGCTGTAGCATCGCTGCCTGCAGACGTGCGTGCGAAGAACCCGTGGGTAAAACCCGTCAGCCAGGTGAAGAAAGAAGCCAGCCAATAGCGGATGTGGGGCCAGGCTCTGGCCCCGTTTTAAGCGCAGATCTGCTGTCGGTCCAGCCACAGCCTCACAATAAGATGTTATAACCACGACAGCATGAAAAAAAATCGCGCTTTCCTGAAATGGGCAGGGGGAAAATTTCCCTTAGTAGAAGAGATCCATCGTCATCTGCCGCAAGGCGACTGTCTGGTCGAGCCATTTGTTGGCGCGGGTTCGGTGTTTCTGAACACGGAATTTGATCGCTACCATCTGGCTGATATCAACAGCGACCTGATTAATCTCTACAACATTGTCAAAACGCGTACTGCGGATTTCATCCGTGACGCGCAGCTGCTGTTTACGCCGGAAGGTAACAACGAAATCTGTTATTACCAGCGCCGCACCGAATTTAATACCAGCACCGACGCCTACCAGCGTGCGCTGCTGTTCCTCTATCTGAACCGTCACTGTTACAACGGCCTCTGCCGCTATAACCTGCGTGGTGAGTTCAACGTGCCGTTTGGCCGCTATCGCAAACCCTACTTTCCGGAAGCCGAACTGTTATGGTTTGCCGAGCGCGCGCAAAAAGCGACGTTTGTCTGTGAATCGTACGATGTTACCCTGACCAGTGCTGGTAAAGGCTCGGTGGTCTATTGCGATCCGCCTTATGCACCGCTGTCGGCCACGGCCAATTTTACGGCTTATCATACCAACAGCTTCAGCCTGCGTGAGCAGGAGAATCTGGCGGCGTTAGCGGCACAGCTGGCTGCGTCGGAGCACCGGATTCCGGTACTGATTTCTAACCACGACACTGCACTGACGCGTTTATGGTATCAGGATGCAGTGTTACATGTGGTCAAAGCACGGCGATCTATCAGCCGGAGCATAGCCGGTCGCACCAAGGTCGACGAACTGCTGGCACTTTATCGCTAGTCTGTTTCGTCCGCGACCAACGCATTACGCCAGCCTGAGTGCTGGCGCACAACAGTGGGAGAATCGGATGAAACAATATTTGCTGGCCCCTTCAATCCTGTCGGCGGATTTTGCCCGCCTGGGCGAAGACACAGCCAAAGCGCTGGCGGCCGGAGGTGACGTGGTTCACTTCGACGTAATGGACAACCACTACGTCCCTAATCTGACCATGGGTCCGATGGTGCTGAAAGCACTGCGCGACTATGGCATCACTGCCCCCATCGATGTGCATCTGATGGTAAAACCGGTCGATGCGCTGATCCCGGAGTTTGCCAAAGCCGGTGCCACCTATATTACCTTTCATCCGGAAGCCAGCGAGCACGTTGACCGCACCCTGCAACTGATCAAAGAGCACGGCTGTAAAGCGGGTATGGTGTTTAATCCGGCGACCCCGCTGAGCTACCTCGATTACGTCATGGATAAGCTGGATATCATTCTGCTGATGTCCGTGAACCCAGGTTTTGGCGGTCAGTCATTTATTCCCGGCACCCTGGATAAACTGCGTGAAGCGCGCAGACGTATCGATCAGAGCGGCTACAACATTCGTCTTGAAGTGGATGGCGGCGTGAAGATCGACAATATCCGCGAGATTGCGGCTGCCGGTGCAGATATGTTTGTCGCGGGTTCTGCCATATTTGGTCATCCTGACTATAAAAAAGTGATCGACGATATGCGCAACGAACTGGAGAAAGCCAATGGCTCATTTCACTGATATTCGTGCGCTGGCGTTTGATCTCGATGGCACGCTGGTGGATAGCGCGCCAGGCCTTGCCGATGCGATCGACCGCACGCTGAAGGATCTTCGTCTGCCGCAGGCGGGCCTTGAGCGTGTCTCAACCTGGATTGGCAACGGTGCCGATATCATGATGGCCCGTGCGCTGACCTTCGCGCTGGGCCGTGAGCCGCAGCCGGAAGAGCAGCGCGATGCACGCGCGCTGTTTGACCGCCACTACGCCGACACCGTGGATGCGGGCAGCACGCTGTTCCCACAGGTGAAGCAGACGCTGGATGCCTTAAAAGCTTCCGGGCTGCCGATGGCGATTGTGACCAACAAGCCGACGCCGTTTGTGGCACCGCTGCTTGAATCGCTTGGCATTGCCGATGCGTTTTCGCTGATTATCGGTGGCGATGATGTGCCGGTTAAAAAACCGCACCCTGCAGCGATCTTCATGGTGCTGGGCACCTTCGGCGTACTGCCGAACGAGTTGCTGTTTGTTGGCGACTCTCGCAATGATATCCAGGCGGCGCAGGCGGCAGGCGTACCTAATGTCGGTATGACCTTTGGCTATAACTATGGCGAGCCGATTGCCACCAGCCAGCCCGATTTAACCCTCGACTCTTTCGACGAACTTTTGCCCACACTGGGGCTGTAAATATCAGGACTTAAGTATGAAACCCATCGTTTTCAGCGGCGCACAGCCGTCCGGCGAACTGACCATTGGCAACTATATGGGAGCGCTGCGTCAGTGGGTGCAGATGCAGGATGATTTCCACTGCATTTACTGCATTGTTGATCTGCACGCGATCACCGTGCGTCAGGATCCTGCTGCACTGCGTAAAGCGACGCTGGATACGCTGGCGCTCTATCTGGCCTGTGGTATCGACCCGCAAAAAAGCACCATCTTTGTTCAGTCGCATGTGCCAGAGCACACGCAGCTGAGCTGGATCCTGAACTGCTACGCCTATTTCGGTGAACTGAGCCGTATGACGCAGTTCAAGGACAAATCAGCGCGTTACGAAGAGAACATCAATGCCGGTCTGTTCGACTACCCGGTGCTGATGGCGGCGGATATTCTGCTCTATCAGACCAATCAGGTGCCGGTCGGTGAAGATCAGAAGCAGCACCTGGAGCTGAGCCGCGATATTGCGCATCGCTTCAATGCGATCTATGGCGATATTTTCCGGGTACCAGAGCCGTTCATTCCGAAGTCTGGCGCGCGCGTGATGTCGCTGCTGGAACCGACCAAAAAGATGTCCAAGTCTGATGACAACCGCAACAACGTGATCGGCCTGCTGGAAGATCCGAAAGCGGTTGTGAAGAAGATCAAACGCGCCGTTACCGATTCTGAAGAGCCGCCAGTGGTGCGCTACGACATCAAAGAGAAAGCGGGCGTCTCTAACCTGCTGGATATTCTGTCGGGCGTGACCGGTAAAACCATCGCCGAGCTGGAGCAGGAGTTCGAAGGCAAGATGTATGGCCACCTGAAAGGCGCAGTAGCCGATGCGGTATCGGGCATGCTCTCTGAGCTGCAGGAGCGTTATCACAGCTTCCGTAACGATGAAGCGCTGCTGGAGCAGGTAATGCGTGATGGCGCGGCGAAAGCACGCGCACAGGCGCAGGAAACGCTGAAGAAGGTTTACGAAGCGGTAGGCTTTGTCGCGATGCCGTAATGGCTGAGCGGATAAAAAACGGCGGGCATTGTGCCCGCCGTTTTTATTTGCCCATTCAGAACCAGCGCAGGCTGTCGCGCAGACTCACCACGCTGCCAATAATCATCAGGCTGGGGCTGCTCACCTGACCGGCTAACGCTTCCAGTTCGTTCAGTGTCCCGGTGACCACGCGCTGACGCGTGCTGGTGCCGTTTTCCACCAGCGCCACCGGCATATCGCTGCGCATCCCATGTTTTATCAGCTGCTGCTGAATTTCTCCGGCCTGGCCCAGCCCCATATAAAACACCAGCGTCTGCTGTTCTGCCGCCAGCGTCTGCCAGGCGAGCGTACCGGATTTCTGCAGATGCCCGGTTACCAGCCTGACGCTCTGCGCATGATCGCGATGGGTCAGGGGAATGCCACTGTAGGCCGCACAGCCTGATGCCGCGGTGATGCCCGGCACCACGCTGAACGGAATCTTCAGCTGTGCCAGCGCTTCCAGCTCTTCACCGCCGCGACCAAAGATAAAGGGATCGCCGCCTTTCAGCCGCACCACACGTTTGCCGCACTGCGCCTGTTCGCAGAGCAACTGGTTGATCGCATCCTGCGGCACGCAGTGATGTCCGGCGCGTTTACCGACAAAGATGCGTTCGGCATCGCGGCGCACCAGATTCAGGATTTCATTGGAGACCAGCCGGTCATAGACGATGACGTCTGCCTGCTGGATCAGCTGCAGGCCTTTGAGTGTGAGCAATCCGGCATCGCCCGGACCGGCACCGACCAGCGCTACTTCACCCTGTTGCGGAAGGTCTGCGCTAAAAAGTGCGTCGGTAATCTGATCCGCGCGTTCACCGTCGCCGTTAGCCAGCGTCTGGGCCAGCCGTTCGCTGTTAAAAAAGCGCTCCCAGAAGTGGCGTCGGACATTGAGGGAGCCGAACTGCTTTTTCACCCGATCGCGCAGGCCGCCCGCCCGCTGCGCCAGCTGACCCAGATGCTGCGGCAGCATCGCCTCCAGTTTCTCCCGCAGCAGCCGCGCCAGCACCGGCGCGCGTCCACCGGAAGAGACGGCGACCATCAGCGGTGAGCGGTCAATGATCGACGGCATAATGGCGCTGGCCTGCTGCGGCGCATCCACCAGATTGCAGAAGATCTGCTGTTTTTCAGCTGTGTCAGCCACCTGCTGATTGACCTCGTTATCACTGGTGGCGGCGACCACCAGCCAGCAGCCGGTCAGCCACGCGGGATCGAAATGCCCTGGTAGCAGCGTGACGGCTTTCTGCTGCGCCCATTGCAGGAAGGCAGGGGAGAAATCGGGGGCTCCGACCCAAAGATCGGCACCGGCCTCCAGCAGCAGGCGCGCTTTTCGCTCCGCCACGTCACCCGCGCCGACCAGCAGACAGCGTCGGCCCTGCAGGCGGCAGAACAAGGGGAAATAGTCCATCAGAGGTCCTTAAAAAAGCCCGCTAAGGCGGGCTGTTAACAGGCGTTACAGGCAGACTTCAACCTGTCCGGCATTGACCCGCACCGGCCAGGCCGCCACGGAGCGCGTTTCATCCTCCATGCAGTAGCCATCGCTGAGGCGGAAATGCTGCTTTTTCAGCGGGCTGGCCACCCACAGCGCATCCTGATGTTCGGCGATAATGCCGCGTGACAGCACGCTGGCATCGGCAAACGGATCGATATTGCTGATGGCATAGAGCTGCTCATCGTCGCGCGGGCGGAAGATCGCCACCTGCTGGCCTTTGACCAGTGCGCAGACGCCCGTGGCGGGCAGGATCTGCGTCAGCGGGCACACCGGATTCCACTGGCTCATAGTTCGGTCTCCTCAATCAGGGTCACGGCAATACGTTCTTCGGGGCGCGCCGGGCGATGCTGGTCGCGCTCCGCTACCCGCTGCACAGCAGGATCGCGCTGCGGCGAATTGATAAAGTGGGCAAAGCGCGTCAGCTGGCTCTCATCTTCCAGCGTCGCCTGCCATTCACAGCGAACGCTGGCGCGCAGCGCGGTGAGCTGCTGTTCCATCTGGCTGTTAAGGCCGAGTTTGTCATCCACGATCACGCTACGCAGATAGTCGATGCTACCTTCCAGACTCTCCAGCCACAGCGAGGTGCGCTGCAGGCGATCGGCGGTGCGGATATAGAACATCATGAAGCGGTCAAGATAGGTGACCAGCGTCTGCTGATCGAGATCTGCCGCCAGCAGGTCGCCATGACGCGGTTTCATGCCGCCGTTGCCGCAGACGTAGAGGTTCCAGCCTTTTTCGGTGGCGATAATACCGACATCTTTGCCCTGGGCCTCTGCGCATTCACGGGTGCAGCCAGAGACACCAAACTTCATCTTGTGCGGTGTACGGATGCCTTTATAGCGGTTCTCGAGCATAACGCCGAAGCCGAGGCTGTCGCCCACGCCGTAACGGCACCACGCGCTGCCGACGCAGGTTTTCGCCATACGCAGCGCTTTAGCATAGGCCTGACCGGTTTCAAATCCGGCCTCGATCAGCTGTGACCAGATAGCGGGCAGATCGTCTTTCTGCGCGCCAAACAAGCCGATGCGCTGCGAGCCCGTGATTTTGGTGTAGAGCTGGTAGCGTTCGGCGATCTCGCCAATCACTTTCAGTCCCTGTGGTGTAATTTCACCGCCGGGCGAGCGCGGGATGACCGAATAGGTGCCATCTTTCTGAATATTACCCAGATAGAGGTCGTTGCTGTCCTGTAACGGCGCGTGCTGCGGCTTGAGCACATACTCATTCCAGCAGGAGGCGAGCAGGGAGCCCACCGCAGGCTTGCATATTTCACAGCCGTAACCCTGACCATAGCGGGCCAGCAGTTCATCAAAGGTTTTGATCTCTTCAACCTGAATCAGGTGATACAACTCCTGACGTGACCAGGCGAAGTGGGCACAAAGGTGATTATTGACCTCGATACCCTGACGACTGAGTTCACTGTTCAGTACCTGGATGATCAGGGGGATACAGCCGCCGCAGCCGGTACCGGCTCGGGTGCTGCTTTTCAGCGCGGCCACGGTGTGACAGCCACCCTGAACCGCTTTGATGATGTCGCCTTTGCTGACGTCGAAGCAGGAGCAGATTTGCGCGCTGTCAGGCAGGGAATCGACGCCGATGGCCGGTTTATCTCCGCTGCCCGCAGGCAGAATCAGCGCTTCCGGGGTATCCGGCAGTGGAATACCATTCAGCACCAGCTGCAGCAGGTTGCCATAGTCGCTGGTGTCGCCCACCAGCACCGCACCCAGCAGGGTTTTCTGATCTTCGCTGATAATCAGGCGTTTGTAGACCGATTTGCTTTCATCCAGCCAGACCACGCTGCGTGCGCCTGGCGTGGTGCCGCGCGCATCGCCAATGCCACCGACATCGACACCCAGCAGCTTGAGTTTGGCGCTCATGTCCGCGCCGGTAAACGCATTATCGCGGCCCAGCAGCTGGTCGCTGGCGACCTGCGCCATTTTGTAACCCGGCGCCACAAGGCCATAGACGCGATTCTGCCAGGCGGCGCACTCACCGATGGCGTAAATGGCGGGATCGCTGGTGCGGCACTGGTCATCAATGGCGATGCCGCCGCGCGGACCCAGAGTTAATCCACACTGTTTTGCCAGTTTGTCCTGCGGGCGGATGCCGGTGGAGAAGACAATGAAATCGACTTCCAGCGCACTGCCGTCGGCGAACTGCAGCGTTTTACCGCCGTGCTCATGATGCACTATCTGCTGGGTGTTTTTGCTGGTGTGGACCCGCACGCCCATCTGTTCAATCTTGCGACGCAGCTGTTCCCCGCCTTGCTGATCGAGCTGTTCTGCCATCAGTACCGGCGCAAATTCAATGACGTGGGTTTCAATACCCAGATTTTTCAGTGCGCCCGCTGCTTCCAGTCCCAGCAGGCCGCCGCCAATCACCGCACCGCGTTTGCTGCGGCGCGAGCAGGCTTCAATGGCGTTGAGATCTTCGATGGTGCGGTAGACAAAGCAGTCGCTGCCTTCGGCACCCTTAATCGGCGGGATCCACGGATAAGAGCCGGTGGCAAAAATCAGCGTGTCATAGTGAACGGCTCGCCCGGTGCTGGAGTGGATGAGCTTCTCATCACGGTTAATGGTGATGGCGCGCTCGCCCAGCAGCAGATTGACCTGATGTTTGTCGTAATAGCCTTCACGAACCAGCGACAGCTCTTCGGCGGTGTGATGGGAGAAGTAAGCGGACAGGTGGACACGGTCGTAGGCGACGCGGGGTTCTTCACAAAAGACGGTCAGCGAAAACTGGTCGGGTTCCGCTTTCTCAAGTAACTCTTCTATGAAGCGGTGGCCGACCATGCCGTTACCGATAACGACGACATTGTGCTTGCTCATTTTTGCCTCAAATTTGCGATATCTGCGGCTACAATAGCGCGCCCTTTCTGACGCTTATTGATATGCATCAACCACAACGCCATATACCCATTAAGAGTTATGCAATTGATTTTAATTAGGTTTATCTGGCGCGGCTAACCTGCTGAATATCCTGCATTGCCGCGGGTGGTATGAATCGTGTTAGTTTTAACCACACGGGTTTTTCGGATAAGGAATCAGCCATGCTGTCACCTAAGTGGATCAATAACGTGCGTTTACCCTGGCGGGAAGGATTGTGGCAAATCGAAATCGCCGACGGAAAAATAGCCCGAATTTCAGCCCAGCCGCAGCAGCCTTCTCCGGTGGAGCAATCGCTGGACGGCGAGGGCGGCTTAGCCTGCGCGCCCTTCATTGAGCCGCATATTCATCTGGATACCACCCAGACGGCGGGTGAACCGGCATGGAATCAGTCCGGCACGCTGTTTGAAGGAATTGAGCGCTGGGCCGAGCGAAAGGCGCTGCTCAGCCATGAAGATGTCAAACAGCGGGCGTTGCAGACGCTGAAGTGGCAGATCGCCAACGGCATTCAGTTTGTCCGCACCCATGTTGACGTGTCTGACCCCTCACTGACGGCGCTGAAAGCGATGCTGGATGTGAAAGCGGAGATGGCACCCTGGATCACCATCCAGATTGTGGCGTTTCCCCAGGAGGGCATTCTCTCTTATCCTAACGGCGAAGCGTTGCTGGAGGAGGCCCTGCGGCTGGGCGCGGATGTCGTTGGCGCGATTCCGCACTACGAATTCACCCGCGAATATGGCGTCGGGTCGCTGCATAAAACCTTTGCGCTGGCTGACCGCTATGATCGGCTGATCGATGTTCACTGCGATGAGATCGATGATGAACAGTCGCGCTTTGTGGAAACCGTGGCGGCGCTGGCACATCGCGACGGCAACGGCGCACGCGTGACGGCCAGTCATACCACCGCGATGCACTCTTACAATGGCGCGTACGCCTCACGGCTGTTCCGGCTGCTGAAGCTGTCGGGCATTAACTTTGTCGCCAATCCGCTGGTTAATATTCACCTGCAGGGCCGCTTCGACACCTATCCTAAGCGGCGCGGCATTACGCGGGTAAAAGAGATGCTGGAGGCAGAGATCAACGTCTGCTTTGGCCATGACGATGTGTTTGATCCCTGGTATCCGCTGGGCACCGCCAACATGCTGCAGGTGCTGCATATGGGATTACATGTCTGTCAACTGATGGGCTATGAGCAGATTGATGCGGGTCTGGATCTGATTACGCATAACAGCGCGAAAACGATGCAGCTTGCAGGCTATGGCATTCAGAGCGGCAACGAGGCCAGTCTGATTATATTGCCAGCAGAGAGCGGTTTTGATGCGGTAAGAAGGCAGGTCCCGGTGCGCTATTCAGTGCGTCGTGGCGTGGTGGTGGCGGAGACGAAGCCTGCAGAAAGTGAGATTTACTGGCGGGAACGGGAGCGCGTAGATTTCCGACGTTAAGGAGCAGGGCGGCGATCGCTCGCCGCCCTGAAGGATTAATGCGTGACGTGACCGTGAGTACGATGACGGCTGACAAAGCCAAGCAGGGCACACATCACAAATACCACGGCGTAAAGCGCATTCGCCGTCGCCAGTGCGGTATGCACACCACTTTTCTCAACGATAGGCGCCGTGACCACAAAGGTCAGCATGGTGCCGACGGTGCCGCAGGTCAGAATGAAGTTCACCAGCTTCGGTGACGCCACTTTGGTCTGGAGCGAGCCGAGAGTGATGATGGTGGTATAGATAGCACTTGAGCTGAAGCCCAGAATCATGATGATCCATTTCAGCATGCCGGCATCGCTGCTGCTGACGAACCAGTACATCAGTACCGTAGCCAGACCCGCCAGCACCATCAGAATACGTTGCAGATCGAAGAAGCGCAGCAGGAAGCTGAAGGCCCACATACCGACCATATACGCCGTCCAGAAGCTGCCTACCAGTTGTCCGGCGTCATTGATGTTCATGCCCATGACTTTGGTGGCATATTCCGGCACCCAGGAGATAAAGCCGAGCTGGCCCAGGATGTAGCAGAGAGCCGCGACAGCCAGCAGCAGCACACCCACACCCCATTTCTCTTTCTCAACAGTCGGGCTGTTCTCAGGCTTGCGCAGCACCGGGAACTCCACAAACAGCGTCATGACGAAGATGGCGACGTAGATAACGCCGATGCAGACGTAGACCCAGTACCACGGCAGCTGACGCGCCAGCAGAATGCCTGCCAGCACCGGAAACAGCGTGCCCGCCATGCTGAAGAAGGAGTCGGTAAACAGCAGACGTGAACCACGCTGACGGCCTTCATACATGTGAGTGATCAGGAAGGTGCCGATCGACATGGTGATGCCGCTGACCACGCCCAGCACAAACATACAGAGCGAGAAGATGGTCAGATCGCGGCTGGTCATCAGCCCGATTATCGCCAGCACCATCAGGACGAAGCCGAAAATCAGCTGGCGCTTCAGTGGCACAATCACCATCAGCCAGGCGTTCAGGAAGACCGCCGCCAGGATGCCGCTGTTGAGGAATGTGAAGGTGTTACTCATGCTGGAGATAGGGATCTGGAAATCTTTTGCGATATCGCCCATTACCATGCCAGTAACGATCACCAGCGCGCCGGTCAGCGCGTAGGAGAAGAAGCTTATCCAGGTAAGGCCAATACGATTACGGTTTGTCATGTTCTGAACCTGTTGAGAACCGGGTGCCAAAAAGTGTCAGAAAGTGTAAACGGAACTGTGATCTTAATAAACAAGCAGTGAAACTACAGATCCATATTTCATGTGTTGTGTGATTTTAATCACGCAATTACGGTTGTTTAACGTTTGCTCAGCGCTTTTGCCGCAACAGCGTAAATATAGGTAAAACGCTGGCTCATGGAATAGAGTCTCTTTACAATCAATCACGTTTTTGTGCCCGCTCTCCCAGGTAAGGAATCTTTCATGTTTAAACGTACTTTAACAGCGGCCATCACCCTGTTAGCGCTCTCTTCCGTTTCCGCCCAGGCGCTGGCCGCAAAAGGTGACACCCACGTTCTGCTCACCACCTCCGCCGGCAATATCGAACTCGAACTGAATAACCAGAAAGCGCCGGTTTCTGTGAAAAACTTTGTTGATTACGTCAACAACGGTTTTTACAACAACACCATTTTTCATCGCGTGATCCCGGGCTTTATGGTGCAGGGTGGTGGCTTCACCACGGATATGCAGCAGAAGCAGACCAACGCGCCAATTAAAAACGAAGCGGACAATGGACTGCGTAACCTGCGCGGTACCATCTCTATGGCGCGTACTGCCGATAAAGACAGTGCCACCAGCCAGTTCTTCCTCAACGTTGCGGATAATGCCTTCCTCGACCACGGCCAGCGCGATTTCGGCTATGCCGTATTTGGTAAGATTGTGAAAGGTCAGGATGTGGTTGAAAAAATTTCTCAGGTTCCGACCAAAGATGTGGGTCCGTACCAGAATGTGCCGTCCAAACCGGTAGTTATCCTCTCTGCCAAAGTCCTGCCTTAACGCTTTTTGTCGCCATCTGCGGATGGCGACCGCCTGTCGCTTCCGGCAAAGCCAGAATTTGCTCTTATACTTAGGGCAAAAACCTGAGCAGGAGGCGGTATGGCGAACAAACTCACCGAAAAACAGAAGGTCACTCTGTGGCAACAGCGGCGTAGCGCCAGCTATCAGGCCAGCTGTAAGCTGGAGGGCTTTGCGCCGAATGAAACCAGCCTGAACAGTGAAGATGCGGCTGCACGCCTGGCGTCACTGAGGAGGCAATATGGACTCTAATACCGCTGTGACCCAGGATCCTTACCTGTGGCAGCATGACACGGTGCTGAAAAATCTGGCCGACATTCATGACGCCGCGCAACTGCGCAAGGCGGAGCTGAGCTTCAGTGCAGCGCGTGCCGCCACGCTGGAACTGGGGCCGCGTAATCCCGGATTGCCCTACCTGCGCCAGATCCACCGCACGCTGTTCCAGGACATTTACAGCTGGGCTGGCGAACTGCGCACCATCGATATCTGGCGTGATGAGACGCCGTTCTGCCATTTTGAATATATCGAAAAGGAAGGTAACGCGCTGATGGCCGCGCTGGAAGAGGAGAAAGGCCTGGCTGAGTTGCCGCGTGACGAATTTATTCAGCGCATCGCTCATTACTACTGCGAAATCAATATGCTGCATCCTTTCCGTCATGGAAATGGCCGGGCGCAGCGGATTTTCTTTGAGCAGCTGGCGCTGCATGCCGGTTATCTGCTGTCGTGGGAAGAGACGGACGCGGAGAGCTGGAAAGCCGCTAATCAGGCGGGTGTAGCCGGAGACCTGACTCCGCTGGAGCAGGTGTTTGCGAAAGTGGTGAGTGAGGCGGCTTAACCGCGTAGAATAGCGGCGCGGTTTATCATTCTGGACGCGTCATGCTGCTGCTTATCGACAATTACGACTCCTTTACCTGGAATCTTTATCAATACTTCTGCGAGCTGGGCGCGCAGGTTCAGGTGGTGCGCAATGATGCCACCACTCTGGAGCAGATGGCAGCGTTACCGCTGACCCATTTGGCCATCTCCCCTGGCCCCTGCACGCCGTCAGAGTCGGGCATCTCTCTGGCGGCGATTCGGCATTTCGCCGGTAACGTGCCGGTGCTGGGTGTCTGCCTGGGCCATCAGGCGATTGCGCAGGCCTATGGCGCGAAGGTGGTGCGGGCGCGTCAGGTGATGCACGGCAAAACCTCCGCGATTCAGCACACCGGCCAGGGCGTGTTCCGAAATCTCAATAATCCCCTTACCGTGACCCGCTACCACTCGCTGATTGTGCAGCGCGATTCCCTGCCCGATGCGTTCGAGGTGACGGCCTGGACGGTGCGTGACGGCGAGCCTGACGAAATTATGGGATTCCGTCATAAAACCCTGGCGCTGGAAGGCGTGCAGTTCCATCCCGAAAGCATTCTCAGCGAGCAGGGACATCAGCTGCTGCGCAATTTCCTTTCGCAATAAGTTGCCTTTGAGTGATTTTTTATGCATATTTTGTGATTATTATTTCAATGTTGCACAACAATCATTCAAATGGGGTCACTAATGGCAGCGGAAAAAATGGCGGTCACGCGGGAGACGTTCGATAACGTTATTTTGCCTGTTTATGCACCTGCGCAGTTTGTGCCGGTAAAAGGCAAGGGCAGTCGCGTATGGGATCAGCAGGGCAAAGAGTATATCGACTTCTCGGGTGGTATTGCCGTTACCGCACTTGGACACTGCCATCCTGCGCTGGTAGAAACACTGAAAAGCCAGGGCGAAACGCTGTGGCATACCAGTAATGTCTTTACCAACGAACCGGCACTGCGTCTCGCCAGTAAGCTCATTCAGGCGACCTTTGCCGATCGCGTTTTCTTCGCCAACTCCGGTGCCGAAGCCAACGAAGCGGCGTTTAAGCTGGCGCGCTACTATGCCTGCAAACGCCACAGCCCGTTCAAAAGTAAGATCATCGCGTTTCACAATGCCTTTCATGGCCGGACGCTGTTTACCGTTACGGTCGGCGGCCAGCCAAAATATTCTGATGGATTCGGCCCTAAACCGGCGGATATTGTCCACGTGCCGTTCAATGACCTGGACGCCGTGAAAGCGGTCATTGACGATCACACCTGCGCCATTGTGGTTGAACCGATTCAGGGTGAGGGCGGCGTCATGCCCGCGACGCAGGAATTTATGCAGGGACTGCGTGCACTTTGCGATCAGCATCAGGCGCTGCTGGTACTGGACGAAGTGCAGAGCGGTATGGGACGTAGCGGCAAACTGTTCGCCTATGAGCATTATGGCGTCCAGCCCGATATTCTGACCTCAGCCAAAGCGCTGGGCGGCGGTTTCCCGGTGAGCGCCATGCTGACCACCAATGAGATCGCTTCGACTATGGCACCAGGCGTGCATGGCACCACCTATGGCGGTAATCCGCTGGCCTGCGCCATCGCCGAAACGGCGCTGGATATCATCAATACGCCAGACGTGCTGGCGGGCGTTGAGATGCGTCGCCAGCACTTTGTTACGGCGCTACAGGCCATCGACGCGAAGTATGACCTGTTCAGTGACATTCGCGGCAAAGGTCTGCTGATTGGCGCGGCGCTGAAACCTCAGCATGCCGGCAGGTCGCGCGACATTCTGAATGCAGCTGCCGCTGAAGGGGTGATGGTGCTGGTGGCGGGCACCGATGTGATGCGCTTTGCTCCGTCGCTGATCATCGAACCTGCTGACATTGAAGAGGGCATGCGCCGCTTCGCCACCGCCGTCGGCAAAGTGCTCAACGGCTAGCTTAGTTTTTACGTAAGCGTCTGATTAGCCAGCGGCCATGTTGCGGTCGCTGGTTCCACGCCAGCGATGAAATGGTGTACATCACGCTCAGGTGATCGAGAATGCGCCGCACATGCTGTTCCACCACCGTGATCGGTCCTTCACTGATGTTCTCCAGGTCATCCAGCAGATTCACCTGTGAGCTTTCACCATCATATTCCAGCCGCTGCTGACACCGCTGCAGCGCAATTTCGCAGGATTGCAGATAGCGTTGAGCCAGCGAGGCGGTCAGCATCGTGTGCTCGCGCGCCAGAATCGTTATCGCATTGATATGCTCGACGATAAACTGACTGTGGGTGACCCAGAGCCGCATATCACTCAGATAGCGGGAGTTGAATGCCGGTTCCTGCATCGCCTGATTCAGTGAGTTAAACAGCGCATTGTGTGCCTGATTCACTTTCACGCGCTGATAAGCCAGTTTCTCTGGCGACTGTTCATCGCCCAGCAAGAGCCGCAGCGCATCCTGATAGGTTTCCAGCGCGTCGTGGGCGTTTTGCCGCAGTAAGCCGCTCTGCCACTGCGGCCACAGCCACAGCATCCCGCCAAAGGCGATCAGACAGCCCATCAGCGTATCCATCAGTCGCGGCAGCAGAAACTGTGCGCCATTCAGTGACAGCAGTTGCAGCGAGTAAACCGCCGTGACCGTAAAACCAATCATCGACCAGCCATAGAACTGGCGGGTAAAGCGATAGCTGATAAAGGTGATCGCCAGCATGATCAGCAGTACCAGTGACTCCGGCACCGCCAGCCGCAGCGTGGCAGCCGCAATCACCAGTCCTGCAAAGGTGCCCAGCGCCCGGTGCTGGATACGGACGCGGGTAGCGCTGTAGCCGTTCTGGCTGACGAACATAATGGTCATCAGGATCCAGTAGGGCTTAGGGATGTTGAAGAACAGCGCCAGCGCACTGCCCAGCATCAGCATCACCGCAAAGCGACCCGCCGTGCGCAGCGCCGACGAGCGAAACGAGAGATAACTGCGCAGCGCCGGTAACAGCGGCAGGCGGCGCTGGCGGTCTGCCATCAGGTCGCGCTGGTAAAGCGGCTTCTGGGTGCGCAGCACGCGCGCAATGCGGTTGAAGTGATAAAGACAGAAGTTACCCACCGGATTATCGGGGTGCTGATGGGCGATTTTCTCCAGCGCGCCGAGCTGTTTATCCATCGCAAAGCGGTCGGGTAACTGGTGATAAAGGATGTTATCCGCCAGTACCCGCAGCCGGGCCGAGATGGTTTTGGCATTCCAGCGGATCACCGCTTCAGCATGGCTCTGCTCCACCAGCTTTTGCACCTCTTCCGGGCGGTGCAGGCTGACCGAGATATGCTCCTGCAGATCGAGTGCCACCTGAAAAGCGCGCGTCAGCCGCTTATGGCTGTGATCGCGGCTTGCCGACAGCATGTGCATCTGCTGATAACAGGTGTTGATCAGATCGACCACTTTCTGCTGGTGAGCCAGCAGCGGCGGCAGCGCTTTTTCGGGATCGGTCAGCTGCGTCAGAAGGGTATATTTGGCGTCGCAGTAGTTGGCCAGCTCGCGGTAGATCAGGCTCAGGCTCTCACGCATCGGCTGCTCTTTCCACAGCCAGAACCAGAACCAGTTAAATACCCCATACCAGAGCGTGCCGCCGATATAGAGCAGCGGAGTGACATAGATGGGCATGCGGCCAATCAGGCTGAGGGTAAAGATCGCGGCAATAAGGGTGCCGGGCAGCAGACGGCCATGCAGCGGGCTGATTTCACCGGTGACGCCAAGCAGCAAAGGCATAGCGAAGAGGATCAGCGGCAGTGGAATCGCATGCAGAGTGAGCCACTGGATCAGGAAGCTGCCGAGGGCAAACAGGCTGCCGCCTACAATCAGACGTTTGAAGAAGCGTTTATGCGGAGTATCAAGACCGGCGATATTGCAGCAGGCGGGCACTAACGAGAACAGCAGACCTTTTTGCAGGTCGCCAGCCAGCCAGCCCAGCGCCACCGGCAGACAGAGCACCAGCGTTTGTCGCAAGGCGTAGTTAACTTCAGGATGGTAAATGATTCGACGCCACATCGGCCCAACACAAACAATAACGGCGTGATGTTGCCATCACGCCGTGGATGACAGGAATTAGCGGGTGCCGTAAACGACGATGGTTTTGCCGTGTGCGGAGATCAGGTTCTGATCTTCCAGCATCTTCAAAATACGGCCCACGGTTTCACGTGAACAACCCACAATCTGGCCAATTTCCTGACGAGTGATTTTAATTTGCATGCCGTCGGGATGCGTCATGGCATCTGGCTGCTTCGCCAGGTTAAGCAGAGTCTGTGCAATGCGTCCGGTGACATCGAGGAAAGCGAGATTACCCACTTTTTCAGACGTGACCTGCAGGCGACGCGCCATCTGCGAGGAGAGTCGCATCAGGATGTCGGGGTTAACTTGGATCAGCTGACGGAATTTCTTGTAAGAAATCTCCGCTACTTCGCACGCGCTTTTCGCACGTACCCAGGCGCTGCGCTCCTGACCTTCTTCGAACAGGCCAAGCTCACCAATAAAATCGCCCTGATTCAGGTAGGAAAGAATCATCTCTTTGCCTTCTTCATCTTTAATCAGAACCGCGACGGAACCTTTCACGATGTAGTAAAGCGTTTCTGCTTTTTCACCTTGGTGAATCAGCGTACTTTTGGATGGATACTTGTGAATATGGCAATGGGACAGGAACCATTCGAGTGTAGGGTCTGTTTGCGGTTTGCCGAGAACCATTCGCTATTATCCTCTGTTGTAATCGTGCCCAAAATACAGGGGGCAGTTTTCCCTGTCAGGCGGTGAAAGCTTCAAGCGTTTCCTTTTCAGGAAATTATTCGGGCCGCATCAGGCGCAGTGCGCATCATTCTTCCCGGCTTCGCCATCGGGTGACGAAAAATATTTTCAGCACTGTTTGTAGCACAGCTTTTGCCGACTGTCTTCTGTTGTCTCGCTTCAGCTACGGGCGGATTTCTCTGGATTGCTGTTTACCAGGTGAAAGCGTACTCTGGCGACAAAACAGCGTATTCCGGAGCAAAAATCATGCAGGCAAGAGTGAAATGGGTAGAAGGGCTGACATTCCTCGGAGAATCCTCATCCGGCCATCAGATACTGATGGATGGGAATTCGGGTGATAAAGCGCCCAGCCCAATGGAGATGGTGCTGATGGCGGCGGGCGGATGCAGCGCGATTGACGTGGTTTCAATTCTGCAAAAAGGCCGCAACGATGTGGCTGATTGTGAAGTAAAACTGACCTCAGAACGTCGTGAAGAGGCGCCGCGAATCTTTACGCACATCAACCTGCATTTTATCGTGAGTGGAAAAGCGCTCCAGGATAAAGCGGTCTCACGCGCCGTCGATCTTTCGGCGGAAAAATATTGCTCTGTGGCCATCATGCTGGGTAAAGGTGTGACAATTACGCATAGCTATGAGGTGGTTGAGCTGTAGTCATTGCAGACCTGCTAACTTCACTTCCAGTGTCTGCTGCAGGTTGCTTTAAGACTGTGCCTGCGCAGAGAACCGGGTCAGATCGGAAAGACGCAAAAACCGCCATCCATGGCATGCTCGGCCCGCGCGATTACGCACCTCATCCCTGAGGTGAGCCCGTAGCCGGGCCAACGCGTTGCGTTGTTCAAAAACGCTCCAGGCGTTTTTGTCCCAGGCGCGGGACGCTTTCCTCTTCTGACCCGGTTCCCTGCGTGTTGAGCTTATCTATTGATGTCAGATTCTTTGTGCCCATGGTTTGTCTGTAGCGGTCTTACTGAAACCGGATGCGGTTGCCGGACGTGAAGCGAAGGGAGCATACGCCTGTAGCAAAGCATAGCGGGCCAGGGATGGCCCGCGCTAAGCCCGCCAGGGATGGCGGTTTTGCGTCTTTGCGAAAGGCGTATGCTCCCTGAAGCCTGCTCAGCAGTAAGCCTTTATCCGCAGAAAAGCCGGTTTGACATTTTTGCGAAAGGCATCTGCTATCTGAGGGTTTTTTGCTGGCCTCTTACTCAATCCGTTTACCTTCCATCAGCCGCTTCACCAGCGGGCCCATGATCAACTCCATCGCCAGCCCCATTTTGCCGCCAGGCACCACCAGCGTATTTATGTGCGAAATAAACGAACCCTGCAGCATTGCCAGCAGGTACGGGAAGTCAATGTCCTCCAGCCCCTGAAAGTGAATCACGACAAAGCTCTCATCCAGTGACGGAATGGCGCGGGCTGCGAACGGGTTGGAGGTATCAATGGTTGGAACGCGCTGAAAGTTGATATGGGTGCGTGAAAACTGGGGCGTGATGTAGTTGATGTAATCTTCCATTGAGCGCACCACGGAATCCATCACTGCTTCACGTGAATGACCGCGCTCGCCGGTGTCGCGCACCAGCTTCTGAATCCACTCCAGGTTAACAATCGGTACCACACCCACCAGCAGATCGACCTGTTCCGCCACGTTGTGCTGCGCCGTCACCACACCGCCGTGCAGCCCTTCATAGAAGAGAATATCGGTGTTCTGCGGTAACGGCTGCCAGGGCGTAAAGGTGCCGGGCACCTGGTTCCACGGCACCGCCTCATCGTAGGTGTGCAGATATTTACGCGACTGCCCCTGCCCGCTGTGACCATACTCTTTAAAACTCTGCTCCAGCAGGCCAAAGTCATTGGCTTCCGGGCCGAAGTAGCTGACATGACGTCCCAGATCGCGCGCCTTACGAATCGCCATATCCATTTCCGGGCGGGTAAAGCGATGAAAGCTGTCACCTTCAAGCTCCGCCGCATGCAGGTCAAGCTGCTGAAAGATTTTGCGGAATGCCAGGCTGGTAGTGGTGGTTCCTGCGCCGCTGGAACCGGTCACCGCGATAATGGGATGACGTGCAGACATAGAAAAGCTCCCTGTGAGGTCGGACGATGAGCATTGTTATCATGAAAGGGTGCCGGGTGCATCAGCCACGAAATTCTTTGCGCGGCATGATATTGACCGATTCATGCAGTTCCGACCACACCAGCACTACTTCACCGGTTTCCAGCTGGCGTCGCACATCAGCCACCTTGTCCAGCAGGCTGCGTTCATGCTCACCATAGTCAGTGCCTTCACGCAGCACAAAGGTTTCAATCAGATTTTCAAGGGTCTCAGGAGAGACCTGTTGCCAGGGAATAATCACGAGATCAGTTATCCAGAAAAGGGGCGATCCACTGCGGGATGCGCTGTTCCAGCCACATTTCGGGCTGGCGTAACGTCCCGCCGACAAAACCGACGTGGCCGCCGTGTGGTGTCAGTTGATAAGTAATAGTGGCAGATAATTGGCTGCTGTGCGGGATCACCTCATCACTCATAAAAGGATCGTCTTTGGCGTGGATGATCAGCAGCGGTTTCTCTGCGTGCTTCAGCCAGGGCATGGCACTGGCACGATGATAGTAATCGGCTGCATCGACAAAACCGTGGGCACGGGCGGTAATCGCATCATCAAAATCGCGCAGTCGCCGCAGTGCTTTTAGCTGCGCCAGATTGACCGGCAGCGTGTCCGGCCAGGCGTGCAGTTTACGGCGGGCATTTTTCTTCAGCTGCGCCAGCAAATAGTATTGATAGAAGCGTGAGAAGCCGCGTTCCAGTTTTACGCTACACGGCTCCAGTAACAGCGGGGCGGAGACAATGACGCCTGCATCCACTTCGGCAGCTGCGCCCTGCTGGCCCAGCAGGCAGCCCAGCATATTGCCGCCCAGCGAAAAACCGATGGCAACGGTCGGCACATGGCCCCAGCGCGTTCGCAGCCAGTGCAGGAAAAAGCGGGCATCTTCCGTTTCGCCGGAGTGATAGATGCGGTTCAGCCGGTTAGGTTCGCCGCTGCAGCCGCGAAAATGCATCACTACTGCCAGCCAGCCGCGCTCACGGCATATGTTCATCAGGCCATGAATATAGGGGCTGTGAAAGCTGCCCTCCAGCCCATGAAACAGCACGACGCGCGGTTTATGCTGCGCCTGCTGTGGATCTTCGCTCCAGGCGAGATCGACGAAGTCGCCATCCGGCAGATCGAGTCGCTGCCAGTGAGGAACGAACGTGACACGGCGACGCAGCAGGCGCGGCAGCATTGTCTGCAGGTGGGCGTTACGCAGGCTGTCAGGCGGCGTGAATTGCTCGTTTTCCGGTCCGGTAAATTTCATGTGGTAAAAGCTTGTCTGTTCCATATCACACTGTTAGCTTCGATAAGTTTTTTCTTGCAAGGGTAAGGAGTACCCGATTGCCATGGAACTGAGTCTTTTCTTATCAATGTTGGGCTTTCTTTGGGTCGCGGCGATTACGCCCGGGCCTAATAATATGTTACTCACCGCCTCAGGCGCTAATTTTGGCTTTCTGCGCACCATTCCGCTGATGATCGGCATCATGATCGGCATGCAGGTGATGCTGCTGATGGTGGCCTTTGGCGTTGGCGGTCTGATCCTGCTCTATCCGTCGCTGCACCTGGTGCTGAAGATTGCCGGTAGCCTCTATCTGCTCTGGCTGGCGTGGAAGATAGCGACGTCCAGCTATGAAAAGCTGGAAACCGATCAGGCACCGGATGCGCCGATGCCGTTCTGGCAGGGTGGGTTGCTGCAGCTTATCAATCCTAAGGCCTGGCTGATGGCGCTGGGCGCGGTCGCCAGCTTCAGTCTGGCGGGTGATGCATATCGTCATTCGGTAATGGCGATAAGCGTCGGCATGTTTCTGGTTAATCTGGTGTCAGGCGCGGTCTGGATGGCATTTGGCGCGATGATCGGCCGCATTCTGCGCAGCCGTCGCGCCTGGAAAATCTTTAACCTGGCTATGGGGCTGCTGACTGCGGCCTGCGTGCTATTAATCTGGCACTGAGTCAGCTGGATGCGCGTTCAACGCGCGTCCAGGGCAGCACCTCACGGATGACCGGCGCATTCGGATTGCGGATCTTCTGCAGCAGCAGCTGCACGCTGCGCGCGCCGAGCTGATTCATCGGCTGCTCAATGGTGGTCAGCGGTGGATTCAGGCTGCGGGTAAACGGCACGCCATCAAACCCGACGACCGCCAGATCTTCCGGCACGCGCAGACCTGCTTCCAGCGCCGCATGAACCACGCCCACCGCCAGTACATCTGATACCGCAAACACTGCATCCGGCGGTTCCGGCAGCGCCATCAACTCCCTCAGCCCCTGACTGCCTGCTTCAGGAGAGATTTCATAGGTATAAGAGACGCCAGACCACGCATACCCCAGCTCCTCAATCGCCTGCCGGTAGCCTTTTTCACGATGATGCGAGTAGAGGTAGCGCATGTCGCCATTGACCAGCCCGATGCGTTTACGCCCTTTACCGGCGAGGTAATGGACGGTGTCACGCGCGGCTTCAAGGTGATCAATGCTGACCGAGGAGGCGGGAATATCCGGATCAAATTCACAGCACTGCACCCAGGGGGCTCCGGCGATCAGCGCCTGCAAATCCTGTAAGCCGGAGGCCGCATCCATGGTAATCACGCCATCCACCACTTTGCCGGTCAGCAGACTCAGATAGGCGGCTTCGCGCTGAAGCTGCGAGGCGGAGTTACAGAGCAGGATATGATAGCCATGCAGTTCCGCTTCGGCCTCAATGCCCTGAACCACGCGTGAACAGAAGGGATTCGTGATATCCGAGATCAGTACCAGCAGCATGTTGCTTTGCGCCGTACGCAGCTGACGCGCCAGCAGATTGGGCTGATAGTCGCAGGCAGAGATTGCCGCCAGAACTTTCTCACGCGTATCGGGCTTTACGCCGGGATGCGCGTTGAGAACCCGCGATACCGTGGCTTTGGAGACGCCAGCCAGCTGAGCGACTTTCTCGATCGACATCGGATACAGAGACCTTAACAGGCAATAATTGGGAACGCATATCAATAGCACAGGGATAATGTGAGCGCCTGACATTTTTGCTTACTTTAGCTATTTTCAGCATTTGCGATTTTTAACTTAGTTTTGCAGATAGTGATCTAAGAACTTATTTCTATTAGGGATAATTTTTAATTCCTTTATGAAACTATAGCGGCCGCAGACACTACCTCCACTATAAAAACGGCGGGGTAATGATCATGGCAGCAACACGTTTAACTTTTTTAGCCGCAGCGCTGGCACTGCTGGCGTTTCGGGCAGATGCGGTCAATGTCACCGTGGCGTACCAGACCTCAGCCGAACCTGCGAAAGTGGCGCAGGCTGACAACAGTTTTGCGAAAGAGAGCGGGGCCAGCGTTGACTGGCGTAAGTTTGACAGCGGTGCAGGCGTCTTACGCGCACTGGCGTCCGGCGACGTCCAGATTGGCAACATCGGTTCCAGTCCCTTAGCGGTCGCAGCAGCGCAGAAACTGCCAATTGAAGCGTTTTTACTCGCCTCTCAGCTGGGCAACTCTGAAGCGCTGGTGGTAAAAAAGACCATTACCTCTCCTAAAGATCTCATTGGCAAACGCATCGCGGTGCCGTTCATCTCTACTACTCACTACAGCCTGCTGGCTGCACTGAAACACTGGGGCATCAAGCCGTCGCAGGTTCAGCTGGTAAACCTGCAGCCGCCAGCGATTATCGCGGCCTGGCAGCGTGGTGACATTGATGGTGCCTATGTCTGGGCGCCCGCAGTCAATGAGCTGGAGAAAGAAGGCAAGGTGTTAACCGACTCTGCGGAAGTGGGGAGCTGGGGTTCACCGACGCTGGATGTCTGGGTAGTCCGCAAAGATTTTACCGAACAGCACCCGGAGATCGTGACCGCCTTTGCCCGCAGCGCGATCGATGCGCAGCAGGCCTATCTTAACAGTCCCGACAGCTGGCTGAAGCAGCCTGATAACCTCAGCAAACTCTCACGCCTGAGCGGCGTGCCGGAAGCGCAGGTGCCGGGTCTGGTGAAGGGCAATACCTACCTGACAGCGCAGCAGCAGGTTGAGCAGCTGGGCAAGCCGGTCAATAAGGCGATCGTCGATACCGCGCAGTTTCTGAAAGCGCAGGGCCGGGTGCCGCAGGCAGATAACGACTACAGCGGTTATGTGACCTCCCGTTTCGTCGAGCCATTAGTTAAACCGTAAGGAGGCACTATGCTGCGCATCGCTCACCTTAATGCCCGTTATGCCGGACAGCCCGTGTTGCAGGATATCAATCTGCAACTGGATAGCCAGGAACTGCTGGTCGTGCTCGGCCCCTCCGGCTGTGGCAAAACCACGCTGCTTAATCTGGTGGCCGGATTCCTGCCGGTGGAGTCGGGCAGCATCACGCTGGATAACCAGCCGGTGACCGGGCCAGGCGCGGAGCGCGGCGTGGTGTTTCAGAATGAAGGGTTACTGCCGTGGCGCAACGTGCTGGATAACGTCGCCTTTGGCCTGCAGCTGGCGGGGATGCCGCGCCAGGCACGTGAGGCCATCGCGCGGAAACTCATCAGGCAGGTCGGGCTGGAAGGGGCGGAAAAGCGCGCCATCTGGCAGTTGTCTGGCGGTCAGCGTCAACGGGTAGGTATTGCCCGCGCGCTGGCCACCGATCCGCAACTGCTGCTGCTGGATGAGCCGTTTGGCGCACTGGATGCTTTTACCCGTGAGCAGATGCAGACCCTGCTGCTGACGCTGTGGCGCGACAGCGGTAAACAGATCCTGCTGATTACACACGATATAGAAGAGGCGATTTTCCTCGCCAGTGAACTGATTCTGCTGTCGCCAGGACCGGGCCGTATCGTGGAGCGGCTACGGCCCGAATTTGGCCGCCGTTTTGCTGCGGGAGAGTCGTGCCGCAGCATAAAATCCGATCCGCAGTTTATCGCTCAGCGCGAATATGTGCTGAGCCGGGTATTTGATCAGCGGGAGGCGTTTGCATGAGTGCGTTAATCCACGATAAGTCTCTGCCGGTGCGCCGTCGGTTGCGCTGGCCGTTTTCAACCGCCTTTACGCTGAGCGTTCTGAGCCTCTCTCTGCTGTTACTGCTCTGGTGGGGCGTCACCGCGCTGGGCCTGATTGCTCCGCTGTTTCTGCCGTCGCCGCAGCAGGTGTTCAGCAAGCTGCTGGTGATTGCCAGCGCGCAGGGCTTTATGGATGCCACGCTGTGGCAGCATCTGGCCGCCAGCCTGACGCGGATGCTGATTGCGCTGACGGCTGCTGCCGCTATCGGTATTCCGGTGGGGATTCTGATGGGCCTCAGCCCGGCCGCACGCGGGCTGCTCGATCCGCTGATTGAAATTTATCGCCCGATTCCGCCACTCGCCTATCTGCCGCTGATGGTGATCTGGTTCGGCATTGGTGAGACATCAAAAATCCTGCTGATCTATCTGGCGATCTTCGCGCCCGTGACGCTCTCTACCCTGGCCGGGGTGCGTAACACGCAGCAGGTACGTATTCGCGCCGCTCGCTCGCTGGGGGCTAACCGCTGGCAGCTGCTGCGCTGGGTGATCCTGCCGGGCGCGCTGCCGGAGATTCTGACCGGTCTGCGCATTGGTCTGGGAGTGGGCTGGTCAACGCTGGTGGCAGCGGAGCTGATTGCCGCAACGCGTGGCCTCGGTTTTATGGTGCAGTCAGCGGGAGAGTTTCTCGCCACCGATGTGGTGCTGGCGGGTATCGCGGTGATCGCCTTTATCGCTTTTAGTTTAGAACTCGGGCTCCGCGCGTTGCAGCGCCGTCTGACGCCCTGGAGTGGAGAACAGTCATGAATGAACGTATCAGTTTTACCCCGCTTGGTCCCTATATCGGCGCGCAGGTTTCAAACCTGGATGTCTCCCGGCCATTAAGTGATGCGCAGTTTGAACAGCTTTACCATGGCCTGCTGCGGCACCAGGTGCTGTTTCTGCGTGACCAGAAAATTACGCCGGAACAGCATCGCGCCCTGGCGATCCGCTTCGGCGACCTGCATATTCATCCGGTCTATCCCCATGCAGAAGGCGTTGAGGAGATTATCGTACTTGATACGCATCAGGATAATCCGCCGGATAACGACAACTGGCACACCGACGTCACCTTTATCGACACGCCACCGGCTATCGCTTTGCTGGCCTCAAAAGTGTTGCCGGAGGCGGGCGGTGACACGCTCTGGACCAGCGGCATTGCGGCCTATGAGGCGCTCTCTGAGCCTTTTAAACAGCTGCTGGCAGGCCTGAGTGCCGAGCATGATTTCAAAAAGTCATTCCAGGAGTATAAGTACCGCAAAACCGAAGAGGAGCATCAGCGCTGGCAGCAGGCGGTGGCGAAGCATCCGCCGGTGCAGCATCCGGTGATCCGCACCCATCCGGTCAGCGGCAAAAAAGCGCTGTTTGTGAACGAGGGCTTTACCACGCGGATTGTGGATTTAAGCGAGAAGGAGAGTGATACGCTGCTGGACTTCCTGTTTGCGCATGCCACCAAACCGGAGTTTCAGGTGCGCTGGCGCTGGCAGCCAGACGATCTGGCTATCTGGGATAATCGGGTGACGCAGCATTATGCCAATGCCGACTACTATCCCGCCCGGCGCATCATGCAGCGGGCAACGGTGCTGGGCGATAAACCGCGTTAAAAGATTCTCCCCGCGAGCGGGGAGAGTTTATTTATGAAGCCATCATCTGTTCGAGCTGTTCCTGGGCCTCCAGCCACGCCATCTCAACCTCTTCCAGCGCAGACTTACTCTCCGCCTGACGCTGCAGCGCGGTGGTCAGGTCCGCTTTACGGCTCGGCTCATAAATTGCACTGTCTGAGAGCTGCGCTTCGGCATCGGCCAGCTGGCTCTGCCATTTGCTCATCTGCTTTTCCAGCTTCTCGATCTCTTTGCGCAGTGGTTGCGTCTGGGTGCGCAGTTCGGCATCGCGGCGCTTCTGATCTTTACGCGCCTGGGCACTGTTGCCGTTATCCTGCTTCGGTGCGGCATCCTGTTGCGCCTGCTGTTTCTGCAGATCGCTCAGCCACTGCTGATAATCTTCGAGGTCGCCCTCAAACACATCCACTTTGCCATCGTGCACCAGATAGAGATCGTCGGTGGTGGCGCGCAGCAGGTGACGGTCGTGCGACACCACCACCAGCGCACCTTCGAAGTCGATCAACGCTTCGGTCAGCGCCTGACGCATATCGAGATCGAGGTGGTTGGTAGGTTCATCGAGCAGCAGCAGGTTAGGGCGCTGCCAGACAATCAGGGCCAGCACCAGTCGCGCTTTCTCACCGCCGGAGAAGCGCTCGGTGTTTTCAGTGACTTTATCTCCACGGAAATCGAAGCCACCCAGATAGTCGCGCAGCTGCTGTTCAAGCACCTGAGGCGCAATGCGCGACAGATGCTGCAGCGGCGACTCGTCAGCCCGCAGATACTCCAGCTGATGCTGGGCGAAGTAACCGAGCTTGATCCCTTTCGCCAGCCCCATCTTGCCGTCCATCGCTTCCAGCTCACCTGCCAGCAGCTTGATAAGGGTCGATTTACCGGCGCCGTTACGTCCCAGCAGGCCGATACGCGATCCCGGAACCAGGTTGAGCTTGATGGCGTCGAGAATGATACGGTCGCCATAGCCTGCGGTGACCTTCTCCATCTTCATCAGCGGATTAGGCAGGTTCTCCGGCTTGCGGAAGGTGAAGCTGAACGGATTGTCGACATGGGCCGGCGCGATCATCTCCATGCGCTCCAGCATCTTGATGCGGCTCTGCGCCTGCTTCGCCTTGGTAGCCTGGGCGCGGAAACGATCAATGTAGCTGTGTAAATGCGCTACTTTCTCCTGCTGGCTTTCATACAGCGCCTGCTGCTGAGCCAGTTTGGCGACGCGCTGCCGCTCAAAGGAGCTGTAGTTGCCGGTGTATTCGAACATCGACTCCTGTTCGATATGGATAATTTTGTCGATGACCGGATCGAGGAAGTCACGATCGTGCGAGATCAGGATCAGCGTGCCTTCATAACTCTTCAGCCAGCGTTCCAGCCAGATCACCGCATCGAGATCGAGGTGGTTGGTCGGTTCATCCAGCAGCAGCAGATCGGAACGACAAATCAGCGCCTGGGCCAGATTAAGGCGCATACGCCAGCCACCGGAGAAGTCGCTGACCGGACGCTGCAATTGTTCCTGACTGAAGCCCAGACCGTGCAGCAGGCTTGAGGCGCGCGCATGAATGCTCCACGCCTGCACCGCATCCAGCTTGCCATGCAGCAGCGCGATGGCATTACCATCGTCGCGCAGATTGGCATCCGCCAGTTCTGCTTCAAGCTGGCGAAACTGGCGATCGCCATCAATCACGTACTCCAGCGCAGCTTTATCCAGCGCGGGAGTTTCCTGATTCACCCAGGCCAGTGCCCAGTGAGAGGGGAACGTGACGGTACCGGCATCGCTGGTGATTTCACCTTTTAACAGCGACAGCAGCGTGGATTTCCCACAGCCGTTTTTACCCACCAGCCCGACCTTCTGACCGGGATTGATGGTGGCGGTGGCATTGTCGAGCAGGACGCGGATGCCGCGGCGAATTTGTAAGGCTGAGAAGACAATCATGTAAGCGCCGTATCGTCAGAATATGTTAATTTACTGGCAACATAATGAGATTTTGCTGCGTCGTGCATGGTAGCGGAAAACCGCACCAATGACGACGCTTTGGAGGGAAAGGATGTCGCAGCCACCCAGGGTTTTGCTGCTTTATGCTCATCCGGAATCACAGGATTCGGTCGCAAATCGGATCCTGCTGCAGCCGGCTCAGGCACTGGAACACGTCACCGTGCACGATCTGTACGCGACCTATCCGGATTTTTTTATCGATATTCACTATGAACAACAGCTGCTGCGCGAACACGACGTCATCATTTTCCAGCATCCGCTCTATACCTATAGCTGTCCGGCGCTGCTGAAAGAGTGGCTGGATCGCGTTCTGTCACGCGGTTTCGCAAATGGTGTGGATGGCAATGCGCTGGAAGGCAAGTACTGGCGCAGCGTAGTGACGACCGGGGAACCGGAAAGTGCCTTTAAACAGCAGGGTCTGAACCGCTATTCGCTCAATGACATTATGCGTCCTTTTGAGCTGACCGCGCAGATGTGCCGTATGCACTGGATGCCACCGATGATCGTCTACTGGGCGCGTCGGCAGAGTCCGGAATTAATGAAAAATTATGCCCGCGCCTATGGCGACTGGCTGGCAGCACCGCTGCCGAATGGAGGGGTATAGATGGAAGGGCAAACGCTGCTGACCGCCGGGGTGATTTATCTGGTCGCGGCGGTATTGATTGTGCCGGTGGCGGCTCGCCTCGGTATTGGTGCTGTTCTGGGCTATCTGGTGGCGGGTATCGCTATCGGCCCGTGGGGATTAGGCTTTATCAGCGACGTCGACGAGATTCTTCACTTCTCTGAACTCGGCGTCGTTTTCCTGATGTTTATTATCGGACTGGAGTTGAATCCGGCAAAGCTGTGGGCGCTGCGCCGCTCCATTTTTGGCGTCGGCGCAGCGCAGGTGATCTTCTCAGCGGCTATTCTGGGTGGCTTATTATGGCTGACCGACTTTAGCTGGCAGGCGGCAATTATCGGCGGGATTGGTCTGGCGATGTCTTCGACCGCCATGGCGCTGCAGCTGATGATGGATAAAGGTATGAACCGCAGCGAAGCCGGACAACTGGGCTTTTCGGTGCTGCTGTTTCAGGATATCGCGGTCATCCCGGCGCTGGCGCTGATCCCGCTGCTGGCCGGCACCGACAGCGGTCACATCGACTGGATGAAGGTCGGTATGAAAGTGCTGGCGTTTGCCGGCATGCTGGTGGGCGGACGCTATCTGCTGCGGCCGATCTTCCGTTACATCGCGGCATCAGGCGTGCGCGAAGTCTTTACCGCGGCGTCGCTGCTGCTGGTGCTGGGTTCCGCGCTATTTATGGATGCGCTGGGGCTATCGATGGCGCTAGGCACTTTCATTGCCGGGATCCTGCTGGCAGAAAGTGAATACCGGCATGAGCTGGAAGTTGCTATCGACCCGTTTAAGGGGCTGCTGCTGGGCCTGTTCTTTATTTCGGTGGGCATGGCGCTCAACCTCGGAGTGCTCTATACCCATATTGTGACCATCCTGCTGGGCGTGGTAACGCTGGTGGCGGTGAAAACGCTGGTGCTCTATCTGCTGGCGCGCATTTATGGCCTGCGCAGTTCCGAGCGCCAGCAGTTTGCTGGCGTACTGAGTCAGGGCGGCGAGTTTGCCTTTGTGCTCTTTTCAGCGGCCTCGTCGGCAAAGCTCTTCTCAGGCGATCAACTGCCGATGCTGCTGGTGACAGTGACGCTGTCGATGATGACCACGCCGTTGCTGATGAAGGGTATCGACCGACTACTGGCACGCCGCTTTAATGAGCCGGACGAAAATGCAGAGAAACACTTTGTCGAAGATGATCAGCCGCAGGTCATTGTGGTGGGCTTTGGTCGCTTCGGTCAGGTGATAGGCCGCCTGCTGATGGCGAACAACAAACGCATTACCGTGCTGGAACGCGACATCAGTGTGGTGAGTCTGATGCGCAAATATGGTTACAAAGTCTATTACGGTGATGCCACCGAGCTGGAGTTACTGCGTGCCGCCGGTGCAGCCAGCGCCCAGTCGATTGTGATCACCTGTAATGAGCCGGAAGATGTGATGACTATCGTGCATCTGTGCCAGCAGCATTTTCCGCAGCTGCAGATTCAGGCGCGCGCCCGGGGCCGTGTGGAAGCGCATGAGCTGCTGCAGGCAGGCGTCACCCAGTTCTCGCGTGAGACCTTCTCCAGTGCGCTGGAGCTGGGCCGTAAAACATTGATGTCACTGGGGATGCATCCCCATCAGGCGCATCGCGCTCAGCAGCATTTTCGCCGGCTTGATATGCGGATGCTTCGCGAGCTGGTGCCGACGCTCTCTGAAAGCGCTGCACAGGCTTCACGTGTCCGTGAAGCGCGGCGTGAACTGGAAGATATCTTCCAGCGTGAAATGCAGCGCGAAAAGCGGCAGATCGACGGCTGGGACGATGATCAATAACCTTTTTAAAACAGGCAGAAGCTAATGCGTAAACGTTTTATTGCTGGTGCGACATGCCCACACTGCCAGGAGAAGGACACGCTGGCGATGTGGCGTGAAAACAATGTCGATGTAGTGGAGTGTGTGAAATGTGGTCATCAGATGCGTGAGGCAGATAAGCAGGCGCGCGATCAGGTTCGGACCAATGAACAGGTTATCGGCATTTTCCATCCTGAATAGCGGAATCGGGCAGCTTTTTTCACGCTTAAACTTACAGCGGGATTGAATTCCGTTACAATTGACGCCATTAAGGCTGAAGTCGCAAGAGAAAGTGAAACCCCTCTTGCACTCAACCCCGAACCTTTCTGGTTGGTGTTATTGCACGCAAGAATAGACCAATGAGACGGGATCTCAGCTCTCAACGGTTAGGAGATATCATGAAAGTAGCAAAAGACCTGGTGGTAAGCCTGGCCTATCAGGTACGTACAGAAGACGGCGTGTTAGTTGACGAGTCACCGGTGAGTGCACCGTTAGACTACCTGCACGGTCATGGTTCCCTGATTTCTGGTCTGGAAAATGCGCTGGAAAACCACGTTGCCGGCGACAAGTTTGACGTGCATATCCCGGCAAACGATGCTTACGGTCAGTATGACGACAACCTGGTGCAGCGCGTACCTAAAGACGTCTTCATGGGCGTTGACGAACTGCAGGTTGGCATGCGCTTCCTGGCAGAGACCGATCAGGGTCCGGTACCGGTAGAAATCACCGAAGTGGAAGACGATCACGTCGTGGTTGATGGTAACCACATGCTGGCGGGTCAGAACCTGAACTTCAACGTTGAAGTGGTTGCTATCCGTGAAGCCACACCGGAAGAACTGGCTCATGGCCACGTTCACGGTGCAGATGGCCATCATCATGACCACGATCACGGCCATGATCACGACCACGACCATGGTAAAGGCGGTTGCGGTACTGGCGGTTGCGGCTGCAGCCACTAAGTCTCAACAGACCTTTCAAGGCCACCTCCGGGTGGCCTTTCTTTTGGCTGATACTCTGGTTCGGCCCGGCTGAGCCAGGGCCAGACACCGCCCATCATCAGTAGTGTGGCGGTGGCGTCTCTTCAGACTGCGAGGCGACCATCGATGGCGCATTCGCTTTGAGCTTGTCGGTTAAAATGCGCATCTGCTCACGCATCTTGTTCATCTCCAGCTCGTGCTGAACCACCGCGTTGTTCAGCTGCTCAATGGTCATCTCCTGAAAGGCCAGTTTACTTTCTAACGTCTCCAGACGCTGTTCCCACTCAGATTGTTGCATGACCTGTTCCTCTGTTAAGGTGCGACTCAGGGCGTGATTCTACGACCTGAATGCCAGGAATCACCTGTTTTTTTCACGCCCGGAGGCGTTGCGCTTGAAAAAAGGCAGCGCGGCATCATCTCTGATGAAACTTCCCGATGTTATAAAGGTCGGAGGTAGACCGGGTAATTACATTGTGGGAGTGTTCGACACTGCCACGTAAAGTTATAGTGTGGGCCCTGAAGTCCGCAATGTTTCCCGAGGTTAGACGCTTCGGTTTTGGAGAATGGATGAAATCACTGTTTAAAGTCACATTGTTAGCTACCACCATGGCTGTTGCACTGAATGCATCAATGGCAATGGCAGCAGACACCGCTGCGGCGCCACAGGCTGCACCAGCCGCCGCGCCACAGTCCGCGCCTCAGGCACCTAAGAATGCGGCTTTCAAAGATGAAGACCAGCAGTCTGCCTACGCACTGGGTGCTTCACTGGGTCGCTACATGGACAACTCCCTGAAGGAGCAGGAAAAACTGGGCATCAAACTGGATAAGCAGCAGCTGATTGCTGGTGTTCAGGATGCGTTTGGTGGCAAGAGCAAACTGTCTGACGAAGAGATTGAGCAGACGCTGCAATCCTTTGAAGGCCGCGTGAAAGGCGCAGCCTCAGCGAAAATGGAAAAAGATGCGAAAGAGAACGCTGAAAAGGGCGACGCTTTCGCAACCAAATTTGCTAAAGAGAGCGGCGTGAAGAAAACCGAAAGCGGCCTGCTGTATAAAGTTGAGAAAGAAGGTACTGGCGACGCACCTAAAGACAGCGACACTGTCGTGGTGAACTACAAAGGTACGCTGATCGACGGTACTGAATTCGACAACTCTTATACCCGTGGTGAGCCGCTCTCATTCCGTCTGGATGGCGTTATCCCAGGCTGGACTGAAGGTCTGAAGCACGTGAAGAAAGGTGGCAAGATCAAGCTGGTGATCCCACCGAATCTGGCTTACGGCAAAAACGGCGTTCCGGGCATCCCGGCTAACTCCACTCTGGTCTTTGATGTTGAACTGCTTGATATCAAACCCGCGCCTAAAGCAGATGAAAAAGCACAGGCTCCTGCGCCTGCTGCTGCAGAAAAAGCGCAGTAATGTGCTGACCGCCGCCTCCGGGCGGCGGTTTCATTTTAGCTTCACGACAAACCTCTGGCATAAGCCGACGACATTTGCCAGACTAATGCCTGCCTAATTATCCCAATATTGAGTCTGCCCATAAGCCGCTGTGACAGGCTCCAGCCATTCAGGGTGATACTCTTCAATGTCTAATCCATTCAATCCGGGTGAACTGAGCGACTTCGATCTTCTGGAGCAGCGCCCGTTCGAAGAAACTGATTACGATATTCTGAAATCGTACGAGGCTGTCGTGGATGGCCTGGCGATGTTGATCGGCTCGCATTGTGAAATTGTCCTGCATTCGCTTGAAGATCTGAAGTGTTCGGCCGTGCGTATCGCCAATGGTGAACACACTGGTCGTAAAGTCGGTTCGCCGATTACCGACCTGGCCCTGCGTATGCTGCATGATATGCATGGCGCGGACAGCAACGTGTCACGTGCCTATTTCACGCGTGCCAAAAGCGGCGTGCTGATGAAGTCGGTCACCATCGCGATCCGTAACCGCCAGCAACGGGTTATTGGCCTGCTCTGTATCAACATGAACCTGGATGTGCCGTTCTCACAGATCATGTCGACTTTCATGCCGCCAGAAATGCAGCAGGTTGACTCCAACGTCAATTTCGCCAGTTCGGTCGACGATCTGGTGATGCAGACGCTGGAGTTCACCATTGAAGAGGTGAGTGCCGATCGCAACGTGTCGAACAACGCCAAGAATCGTCAGATTGTGCTGAACCTGTATGAGAAGGGAATCTTCGACATTAAAGATGCCATCAATCAGGTGGCGGACAGGCTGAACATCTCGAAGCACACCGTTTATCTCTATATCCGCCAGTTTAAAAATGGCGACTTCCAGGGACAGGATCGGTAATGCGTTACACCCTGCTGGTCACCGGCCCGGCTTATGGGACGCAACAGGCGACCAGTGCATATCTGTTCGCCCGCGCGCTGCTGACGGCGGGCCATCAGCTCGAAAGCGTATTCTTCTATCGCGAAGGGGTGCTGAACGCTAATCAGCTCACCGCTCCGGCCAGCGATGAGTTTGATCTGGTGCGCGCGTGGCAGACATTACATCAGGAGCAGGGTGTGGCACTGAACATCTGTGTCGCGGCTGCGCTGCGGCGTGGTGTCAGCGATCAGCAGGAAGCGGCCCGACTCCAGCTGGCGGGCAGTAACCTGCAGCCGGGTTTTACCCTGAGCGGGCTGGGTGCGCTGGCAGAAGCGGCGCTGAGCTGTGAACGTATGGTGCAGTTCTGATGAATCGTGTCGCATTTGTCTTTACCCGGGCCCCGCACGGTAGCAGTGCAGGGCGCGAAGGGCTGGATGCCGCGCTGGCCACGGGGGCACTCAGTGAAGATATCGGCCTGTTTTTTATCGGCGATGGCGTGTTGCAGCTCAATCTGCACCAGCAGCCTGAGGCGATTAAGAGCCGTCACTATGCCGCGACCTTTGGCGTGCTGGCGCTGTATGACATTGAACAGTGTTATCTCTGCCGGACATCGCTGATAACGCGTGGATTAGCGGTTGACGCTGACCGGTTGCTGGATGTTACGCTACTGGACGCGACGGAGCTGCGTCAGACGCTGGCCAGCTACGATCGCATTCTGACTTTTTAAGAGACGTTAATGCTGCACACCTTAATGCATTCACCGGCACACTGTGACCTCGAAACCCTGCTTTTAATCGCGGGTGAGGGGGATGACCTGCTGCTGCTGCAGGATGGCGTGCTGGCTGCCTTAGCAGGCAGTCGCGCATTGGCGCAGTTGTCAGCGTGTAAAGCAACGCTATGGGTGCTTGCTGAAGATGTCCAGGCGCGCGGACTCACTGAACAAATTTCAACCAGCGTGCAGTCAGTAGACTATACTGGCTTTGTCACGCTAACGATCAGGCATCCGCAACAAATGGTCTGGTAATCGGCTAAAACCTGGTTATTTCTTGACACCCCTTTGACTCAGCCCTAAAATTCTGCCTCCTCGTAATTCTACGAGGCGATTTATTACGTGTTTACGAAGCAAAAGCAAATCCAGGAGCTATTTAATGGCAACAGTTAACCAGCTGGTTCGCAAACCACGCGTCCGCAAAGTTGCAAAGAGCAACGTGCCGGCGCTGGAAGCTTGCCCGCAAAAACGTGGCGTTTGTACTCGTGTGTACACCACCACTCCTAAGAAACCAAACTCCGCACTGCGTAAAGTCTGCCGTGTGCGTTTGACCAACGGTTTTGAAGTTACTTCCTACATCGGCGGTGAAGGTCATAACCTGCAGGAACACTCCGTGATCCTGATCCGTGGCGGTCGTGTAAAAGACCTGCCAGGTGTGCGTTACCACACCGTTCGTGGCGCGCTGGACTGCTCAGGTGTTAAAGACCGTAAGCAGGCTCGCTCCAAGTACGGCGTGAAGAAGCCAAAGGCTTAATGGTTCTCCGTTAAGTAAGGCCAAACGTTTTAAATTAAATGTCATAATAAACTCATAGAGTTTTGGACAATCCTGAATTAACAACGGAGTATTTCCATGCCACGTCGTCGCGTCATTGGTCAGCGTAAAATTCTGCCAGATCCTAAGTTCGGATCAGAGTTGCTGGCCAAATTTGTAAATATCCTGATGGTAGATGGTAAAAAATCTACTGCAGAATCAATCGTTTATACCGCGCTTGAGACCCTGGCTCAGCGTTCAGGTAAAAACTCCCTGGAAGCCTTTGAAGTAGCGCTGGAAAACGTGCGTCCGACTGTCGAAGTTAAGTCACGTCGCGTTGGTGGTTCTACTTATCAGGTACCAGTTGAAGTCCGTCCGGTTCGTCGTAATGCCCTGGCAATGCGCTGGATCGTAGATGCTGCTCGTAAACGTGGTGATAAATCAATGGCTCTTCGCCTGGCGAACGAACTTTCTGATGCTGCAGAGAACAAAGGTACTGCAGTGAAGAAACGTGAAGACGTTCACCGTATGGCTGAAGCCAACAAGGCGTTCGCTCACTACCGCTGGTAACAGTCGCGTAGTTGTTAAACCAGCGGGCGCCCAAAGGGCCAACCCGCTGGGGTTGACTAATTTTGAACGTCCGAAAAACCGAGGAATCAAATGGCTCGTAAAACACCCATTGCTCGCTACCGTAACATCGGTATCAGTGCGCACATCGACGCCGGTAAGACTACCACTACCGAACGCGTTCTGTTCTACACCGGTGTAAACCACAAAATCGGTGAAGTACATGACGGCGCAGCAACCATGGACTGGATGGAGCAGGAACAGGAACGTGGTATTACCATCACTTCCGCTGCGACCACCTGTTACTGGTCTGGTATGGCTAAGCAGTTCGAACCACACCACATCAACATCATCGACACCCCAGGACACGTTGACTTCACCATTGAAGTAGAACGTTCTATGCGTGTGCTTGATGGCGCGGTAATGGTTTACTGTGCAGTTGGTGGCGTTCAGCCACAGTCTGAGACCGTATGGCGTCAGGCTAACAAATACAAAGTTCCACGCATTGCGTTCGTTAACAAAATGGACCGCATGGGTGCTAACTTCCTGAAAGTTGTTAACCAGATGGAAGTTCGTCTGGGCGCAACTCCAGTTCCTCTGCAGCTGGCTATCGGCGCAGAAGAGAAATTCACCGGTGTTGTTGACCTGGTGAAAATGAAAGCAATCAACTGGAACGACGCAGATCAGGGTGTAACCTTCGATTACGAAGATATTCCAGCTGATATGCAGGAACTGGCTGAAGAATGGCGTGCGAAGCTGGTTGAAGCCGCTGCTGAAGGCTCTGATGAGCTGATGGAGAAATTCTTCGGTGGTGAAGAACTGACTGAAGAAGAGATCAAAACATCTCTGCGTAAGCGTGTTCTGAACAACGAAATCATCCTGGTAACCTGTGGTTCTGCATTTAAGAACAAAGGTGTTCAGGCGATGCTGGATGCAGTTGTTGAATATCTGCCAGCACCGACTGACGTTACCGCGATCAACGGTATGCTGGACGACGGTAAAGACACGCCGGCTGTTCGTCACTCAGACGACAACGAGCCGTTTGCTGCACTGGCGTTCAAAATCGCTACCGACCCGTTTGTAGGTAACCTGACCTTCTTCCGCGTTTACTCTGGTGTTGTTAACACTGGCGACACCGTGTTCAACCCGGTTAAGTCAAACCGTGAGCGTCTGGGCCGTATCGTTCAGATGCACGCTAACAAGCGTGAAGAGATCAAAGAAGTCCGTGCGGGTGATATCGCAGCTGCAATCGGCCTGAAAGATGTGACCACTGGTGACACCCTGTGTGACCCAGAGAACGTCATCATCCTTGAGCGCATGGAGTTCCCGGAGCCGGTAATCTCTATCGCCGTTGAACCAAAAACCAAAGCTGACCAGGAAAAAATGGGTCTGGCTCTGGGCCGTCTGGCGAAAGAAGACCCATCATTCCGCGTATGGACTGATGAAGAATCTAACCAGACCATCATCGCAGGTATGGGTGAGTTGCACCTCGACATCATCGTTGACCGCATGAAGCGTGAGTTCAACGTTGAAGCAAACGTGGGTAAACCACAGGTTGCTTACCGTGAAGCGATTCGCAACAAAGTTACCGATGTTGAAGGTAAACACGCCAAGCAGTCTGGTGGTCGTGGTCAGTACGGTCATGTTGTTATCGACATGTACCCACTGGAGCCAGGTTCGAACCCGAAAGGTTACGAATTTGTCAACGACATCAAAGGTGGTGTGATTCCTGGTGAATACATCCCTGCGGTTGACAAAGGTATCCAGGAGCAGCTGAAATCAGGCCCTCTGGCTGGTTATCCGGTTGTGGATCTGGGCGTGCGTCTGCACTTCGGTTCTTACCATGATGTCGACTCCTCAGAACTGGCGTTTAAACTGGCCGCGTCTATTGCCTTCAAACAAGGCTTTAAACAAGCGACACCTGTTCTGCTTGAGCCTATCATGAAGGTTGAAGTTGAAACGCCAGAAGAGAACACGGGTGATGTCATCGGTGACCTTAGCCGTCGTCGTGGTATGCTCAAAGGGCAGGAATCTAACGCTACTGGCGTTCAGATTCACGCTGAAGTTCCGTTGTCTGAAATGTTCGGATACGCAACTCAGCTGCGTTCTCTGACCAAAGGTCGTGCTTCTTACTCCATGGAGTTCCTGAAGTATGACGATGCGCCGAACAACGTAGCGCAGGCCGTTATTGAAGCTCGTAGCAAATAAGCTACGGTTTAAATTTGAACTGATGCCTTCACCCAGATGGTGAAGGCACAACGTAAGGAATTATCGCCATGGCGAAAGAGCAATTTCAGCGTAACAAACTGCACGTAAACGTGGGCACCATCGGTCACGTCGACCACGGTAAAACCACCCTGACTGCAGCTATCACCACCGTACTGTCTAAAACTTACGGCGGCCAGGCTCGTGCATTCGATCAGATCGATAACGCACCAGAAGAGAAAGCTCGTGGTATCACCATCAACACTTCACACGTTGAGTATGAAACCCCGTCACGTCACTATGCACACGTTGACTGCCCAGGCCACGCCGACTATGTGAAAAACATGATCACCGGTGCTGCGCAGATGGACGGCGCGATCCTGGTTGTTGCTGCGACTGATGGCCCGATGCCACAGACCCGTGAGCAC
>Ga0153999_1000012_pt1 | contig 220302 bp, 204 predicted proteins | sample TSNC083MetaG_FD_104675 | JGI IMG/M metagenome (GOLD analysis project Ga0153999, IMG submission 104675) | Attine ant fungus gardens microbial communities from North Carolina, USA - TSNC083 MetaG | ecosystem: Host-associated > Fungi > Mycelium > Unclassified | place: USA: North Carolina, Lumber...
GCGTGTTCGAATCATGTAGTCGGCATTGTCGGAAGACACAAAGTTTAAGTGCGAACGTAGTTCAGGGGTAGAACACAACCTTGCCATGGTTGGGGTCGCGAGTTCGAATCTCGTCGTTCGCTTGATAATTCTCCCAAGTGGGAGTTTTTGTATAATACCCGGGGTGGCGGAACTGGCAGACGCACAGGACTTAAAATCCTGCGAGGGGTAACCTTCGTACCGGTTCGAAACCGGTCCTCGGGATATGCTAAGATTAATAGCTATTAAACTATTAATCTTTTTTTTATCTTTCTTTAAGAATGGCTTAATAAAGCGGTTACTTTGTATTTTTGCGAGCTTGGACTAGAAAAATACTTCACAAAATGCTATACTAGGTAAGTAATAAAATATTCGGAGGAATTTTGAAATGGCAATCGTTTCAGCAGAAAAATTCGTACAAGCCGCTCGTGATAACGGATACGCTATCGGTGGTTTCAACACAAACAACCTTGAATGGACTCAAGCTATCTTGCGTGCAGCAGAAGCTAAAAAGACTCCAGTATTGATCCAAACTTCTATGGGTGCGGCTAAATACATGGGTGGTTACAAAATGTGTAAACTCCTCATTGAAACTCTTGTAGAATCAATGGGAATTACAGTTCCAGTTGCTATTCACCTTGACCACGGTCATTTTGATGATGCTTTGGAATGTATCGAAGTTGGTTACTCATCATTGATGTTTGACGGTTCACATCTTCCAATCGAAGAAAACCTTAAACTTGCTGAAGAAGTAATCGCTAAAGCTCATGCTAAAGGCATCTCAGTTGAATGTGAAGTTGGTTCAATTGGTGGTGAAGAAGACGGTATTGTTGGTGAAGGTGAACTTGCTCCTATCGATGATGCAGTTGCAATGGCTAAACTTGGTGTTGACTTCCTTGCAGCAGGTATCGGTAACATTCACGGTCCTTACCCAGAAAACTGGAAAGGTCTTCACATCGATCACCTTGAAAAATTGAACCAAGCACTCGTTGAAGCTATGGGACACAATGTGCCAATCGTACTTCACGGTGGTTCTGGTATCCCTGATGATCAAATCAGAGAAGCTATCGCTAATGGTGTAGCTAAAGTTAACGTTAATACTGAATGCCAACTTGCTTTCGCAGCTGCTACTCGTAAATTCGTTAATGAATTTGATGCTAATGAAGCAGAATACATGAAGAAAAAACTTTTCGACCCACGTAAATTCTTGAAACCTGGTTTCGATGCAATTACTGCGTCTGTTGAAGAACGTATCGACGTATTCGGTTCAGCAAACAAGGCTTAATCAACTTTTAAAACATGATTAAATAAGCGTTTGTCATTTATGATGGACGTTTTTTTATTTTTCAATTTGTTTTGATATAACATACTTAAGTATATAAGTTCAACAAGTATTTTCAATTTTATCGATTGGATGCTATTAAAAAAGTTTATCTGGTTGTTGGAAATCAATCACTGCTTACAGAATATTGAAAGAAAATTTGACTTTAACGAATTGTCACATTGAACTACTGATTGCGCCAGAAGAATGCATGTCTTTCAATAAAAAAATTTTACCGACTCAGATAATTATATGAAAGATAATTTATGAATATATATAAATATCATACTTTTATGATGCCTTTTTTTAGCAAAATACAGAGTGTACTCTAGTAATTCCTTCATTAATTGTTCTTAGAATATTTGAAATTCCTCCATAAGAAGGCATTTGATAGGGACTAAAAAAAGAATATAAGAATCTATTTACTGAATTTGATTTTTTCTACATTATTAAATTTGTAATAAATATATTATTTAGGGATGATAGTAGTCATTTGTTTTAGAGAGAGCATGGGTTAATTCAGCTAAGTCATAAACAACTTATTATAAAATATGATTAAATATGGCTTTGACACTTATGAAGGACATTTTTTATATGATTTTGCTACTAGCTATATCGTATAATAATTTTTTCAAATAAAAATGGAAATGTGTTCAATAAATAAAAGTGATTAATTTGACTTGTTTTTTTTTTAATGTTACAATTGTGTAAAAGTAGATGTCTTGAAAGAAATGATGTTGAAATTATAATACATACCATGGAGGATTAACTAAAATTGACTAATAATGATAAAACTAAGCGCTTAAAAAAGGAAAAATTTATTGCGGGAACAGCGCTGATTTTAGGAATGACGACTTTTGGCGTGGTTGGCCATGCTGATGGAGTAACTGTTGGAAGTAGTTCAGATGCATCAGGGATAAGCTCAGAAGCATCAACAGTTGTGAGTAAATCAACTGAAACATTATCATTAGCCGTAGGTAGTTCAGATGCATCATCAAGTACGGGGAGTTCAAGTTCATCATCAAGTACAGGTAGCTCAAGCTCATCATCAAATTCAAATGGTTCAAGTTCATCGTCAAGTACAGGTAATTCAAGTTCATCATCAAAACCAAGTACTTCAGGTTCGACATCAAAACCAAGTAATCCAAGTTCATCAACAAATAATAATTCAACTAGTAATTCCTCTACGACAACTCAAGCACCATCAACTTCAGTTTCTACCACAGCTCCTTCAGCATCAACTTCTACAGCTGCACCCTCTAATTATTCACAGGATAATGCCTACTATCAGACATCAACTGCAGCACAAATTCCTAATTCTTCAGCAGATTCAGCTCCTTCTATTTACGCTGGCCCTGTTTTGAAAACAATTGAAGCAGCTAAGTCAATTGATAAAATTGATACTTCTAGTACGGAAGCCTTTATTAAAAGTATTGCGGACCGCGTGAGAATTTTAGCTGGTAAGAATAATTTGTATGCATCAATTATCTTGGCCCAGGCGATTTTAGAATCTGGTTCTGGTCAAAGTAATATGAGTCAGCAGTATTTTAATATTTTCAATATTACAGGTGCTTATTTAGGAAAATCAATTTCATTTAAGACGGAAGAATTTTCGGGAAATAATCCTTATTATATTGAACAAAGTTTTAGAGTTTATAGTAACTATGACCAAGCCTTGGATGATTATATTAATTTAATGATTAAAGGGACAACTTGGAACTCAGAAATTTATGCTGGCGCATGGAAATCACATGCTAAGACTTACCAAGAGGCGGCTCAAGCATTGCAAGGAATTTTTGCTACTGACCCAACATATGCACAAAAATTAATTGAAATTATTCAAGAATATAAATTAGATGCTTATGATAATGTTGATAGTACAACACAAGTTGTAGATAGTAAAATTCCTGAAAGTCCATTGGTGGCATCAAAATTAGATAATTCAGCTTATCCAGAATATAATGGGGAAGAATATCCAGGTGCTGATAGTTATGCTTTTGGTAATTGTACACAGTATGTTTATAACCGTATCATTCAATTAGGTGGGCTCGTTGGAACACATATGGGAAATGGTGGAGAATGGGGAATTAATGCCCAAGCTCAAGGTTATTTCACAACAACAGTTCCAACTGAGGGTTATGCTGTTAGCTTCCCACCAGGAGTAGCTGGTTCAAGTTCTGAATATGGCCACGTAGCTTTTGTTGAAAAGGTTTATTCAGATAACTCTATTCTCGTTTCAGAGATGAATGTTAAAGGAAATAATATTGTCAGCGAACGCCATATTTCTGCTGGTGTAGCTGCTTTGGCAACTTATATTCAACCTAAATAATTACTGACAAAATTAATTAGTAGTTCTGTCAGTAAAATAGGAGTATTGAATCTTTTATTTAGTTAAAAAAAGAAGATGTTAAAAATCAGCCCAAAGGCTGATTTTTATTTGGTAAAAGTTTGAGATAATAAGTGTACGAGATAAAGATAATCTCAATAAAAAAGTTTTTAAGATATTGAATGCTTGAATGAGCAGAGAAAGGATCTAAAAAAATGGCTAATAAAAAAGATAGAATTATGGATTTGATGCGTCGTGGAATTATCACGGAAGATGAAGCTTTAGAATTACTTGAAAAAAATGGTTCAGTGAATGGAGAAGCTTCTGATGATAAAACCGAGAACAAAGAATTCACATATACAGATAAAGAAGGATATGTTAATCACGATGTAGATTTTCCTGATGCAATGAAAAATGTTGCAGAAAGTTTGTTTGCTAGAGGTAAAGAAATTTTCCAAGGGGTTGCAAAATCTGTTGATGATAATATTGATTTTTCAAAAGGATTTCCTAAGGTTAAATCAATTTCTCACACTGTAGAAAAAGATATCAACGAAGATTTCAAAAATGTTAATCTTAATCTTAAGAGTGGTAAAGTAAATATTTTACCTGGTGAAAATGCTCATGTAAAAGTAGAATATAAAATTTATGGGGCAGTTGAAGATGGTAATGTAGAAGCTTACATTGCTGAAAAAACTAAACTTGAAGTTGAAGATGATGTGCTTGAAATTGAAGCAAATGGTCGAATTTCTGCGGATATTGAACTTTACTTACCAGTAAAAGAATATGAAAATATTGAGATTAATACACCTCATGCAGAACTTAAAGTTGAAAAAATTTCCAGTCAAAAAATGAATATTAATCTTATGAACGGAAATGCTGAAGTGCTTGAAGTAAACAGCGATGAGTTGAAGATTAACAATAAGAATGGTGAAATCAAAGTAATTGATGGCACGAATTCAGATTTAGAATTAACTGGAGTTAATGGTAATATCAGAATTACAACTGCTTTTGAATCTGGTGATGTCTCACTCGTAAACGGAAATATTTTGCTGACCGAAAAAACAGGAACGGCTCACAAATTAAATCTTAAAAATGTGAATGGCGATATCAAAGTTTCTGTACCAGAAAGTTTGGGCTTGGTTGGTCATGTTCGCACAATCTTTGGCGGATATAAGACACGTTTAAATCTTGATAGTCCTTTTGAAGCTGGCCGTAATGGAGCAGCGATTGTCCGTCAAGGTGCTGAATCATTAACCTTTGAATTTGAAACAAAATCAGGAACGATTTGGCTTAAAGATACTGAAACTACTGACAAAGAAGAAACTGAATAAAATTTTACTGACAGAAATTTTATAAGAGTTCTGTCAGTAAATTTGAAAAGAAAGGTGAGAAATGGCTAAGAAAACTCTGAAAAGATCAAGTAACAATCGAGTCATCGCAGGAACCGTCGGGGGACTTGGTGAATACTTTGGCTTGAGCCGTACAGTAATTAATGTAATTCGGGTTCTGATTGTGCTTGGTACTTTCGGAAGTTGGGGAACATTACTCATTGTTTATGTGATTGCGAGTCTATTGATGACACCATCACAAGGTTAATTCAACGATTATGAAGAAAGGATAAATTATGTCTCAAAGACAATTAACAAAATCAGTGACAAATCGTAGAGTCAGTGGTGTCATTGCAGGGATTGCAGAATATTTTGGTCTGGGTCGTGATGTTGTGACGATTCTACGTATCCTATTTGTTGTTCTGGCTTTTGGAAGCTGGGGCGGATTGATTCCATTGTATTTCGTAGCAAGTTGGATTATTCCAAGTGCTAGACCACGAAATTACTATGATGATTCAGAAGATGATTATCAAGAAAAATGGAATCGTAAAGCGCAACATTTTGATGAAAAAATGGATCGTTGGTCAGAACGTTATTCAGATAAAATGAATAATTGGTCACGTCGTTATGAAGATAAAGGACGTCAAAATCAACAAGATTCAAACCAATGGGGAAATCCATGGGATGAACCAAAAAGTCGTAAGACTAAGGAAGCACAACCAGTTGAAAAAGAAAAAGAAGATGACTGGTCAGATTTCTAAAAAAGTTACTGACAGAAAGTTCTGTCAGTAAAATAATTCTGGTCCACCATGACCTAAAACTGGCCTCCTATATAATATAATAATAATAACTGAAAAAATGGACTGATTAAGTCCATTTTTTTAGTGAGATTTCGCCACTGGAAAGTATTTTTTGCTGACCATTATCTAAATTTACGATAAGCTCACCTTTAGGGGTTAAATCTGTGGCTCTTCCGGAAAAAGTTTGTCCAGATTGAACAAATTCAACTTGTTTGCCGAGAATAAATGAGTGAGATTTATAAATTTGGAAAAATGAACCCTCTGATAAACGATGAAATTCAGACCAGATTTCGGCAATTAATTCCGAACGACTGATGCTTGCTTGTTCATTATAAAATAAAGAAGTGGCTCTTTCTTCGATTTCAGTTGGAAATTGGGAAATAGAAAAATTAATTCCGACACCAATGATAACTTGTGCTTCTTGAGTTGGATTAAGTGATGTTTCGGCAAGAATACCAACAAATTTTTTATCGTCTAGATAAATATCGTTAACCCATTTAATTTGAGGCTTTTTGTCAGTTAATTTTTCGATTGCTGACACAATGGCAGCTCCTGTCAGCAGAGTGAACTCTGGAAGTTTTTCTAGTTCAACTTTAGGCTTGAGTGACAAACTCATATAAATTCCGCCAGACGGCGCAGCAAAATACTGACGGCCAAAACGACCATAAGTTTTATTTTGTCTTTCAGTTAAATAAAGACAATTTTCTTGTCCGTCTAATTTAGCATCTTTTTGAGTTGATTCAGATTCAGCGACAATTTTTACATCAGTCAGCCAAGGATTTTTTTGTAAAATAATAGATTTTTCAAGTTTGTCGTTCATTTTTTTATTATACCATGTGAAGTCGACTGCAAGCGAGAGGGAAAATTAGGAAATTACGTTTCTGCACTTGCGCAAGTTCAAAGTTATCTATTTTCTAGAATCTAGGAGACTGACCTCGGTTATGGGCAAAATCTTTAGCAATTTACTGACAATGAAAATTTTCAGAAAAATCTAACGATAGTAAGTATTTGACTTTCAATAATCTACGGAGTATAGTTTTATTAGAACAATGTTAGGAAAGGGAAGAATAACTTGGTATTTGAAAAAACAGTTTTGAACAAAGCACTTGCAGTTGCTTTCGATATCCCCATTGCAGTAACTTATTGGGATGGAAAAACAGAAAAGTATGGTGAGGGAGAAACGCAAGTTCACATTACTTTTAATAAAAAATTCTCATTTAGTGAATTGAGCTCAATGCCAACCTTAGTATTGGCTGAAGCTTACATGAATGAAGAAATTGAAATTGAGGGGAGCATTCAAGAGCTTGTTACATCAGCATATCGTAAGGCTGGTAGCTTTTTAACAGACCAATCTGGTTTTGGGAAATCAATGATAAAACTTTTGGGAAATCATTCTCAAAAACAATCTCGTGAAGATATTCATAGTCATTATGATATTGGGAATGACTTTTATAACAAATGGCTTGACCCAACGATGACTTATTCATGTGCTTATTTTGAACATGAAGATATGACTTTGGAAGAAGCACAAATTGCTAAAGTTCATCATATTTTGGACAAACTCGATAGTAAACCTGGGGGACGTTTGCTTGATATTGGTTGTGGCTGGGGAACTTTGATGTTTAAGGCTGTTCAAGAATATGGCCTTTCAGCAGTCGGAGTGACACTCTCAGAAGAACAATATTATTATGTTCGCAAAAAAGCGGATGATTTGGGACTTTCTGATAAAGTGAAAGTTTATTTGGTTGATTATCGTGACCTCAAAGAAGAACCTTTTGATTACATTACATCTGTCGGAATGTTTGAACATGTTGGGAAAGAAAATTTGGAAATGTATTTCCAAAAAGTTTCTGATTATCTCAAACCAAACGGTCGTGCATTGATTCATGGTATTACTGGACAACATCGCGGTGCTGGTGTGGACCCATTTATTGAAAAATACATTTTCCCTGGAGGTTATATTCCAAATATCGCTGAAAATGTTGAACATATTATGACTGCTGGTTTGCAAATGGATGATCTTGAACCTCTTCGTCGTCATTATCAAAAAACGCTTGAAATTTGGAATGAAAATTATCTCGAAGTTTTTGATGAAGTAGAAAAAGAAATGGGTAGACCATTTGCAAGGATGTGGACACTTTATCTTCAAGCCTGCGCTGCAAGTTTTGAAGCTGGAAATATTGATGTTGTTCAATATCTTTTGACTAAAGGTGCTTCAGGTCAAGGTTTGCCAATGACCCGCGAATACATGTTTAAAAAACATTAAGTTTGACAATTGATAAGTTGAAAAACAAGACCATTCAGCATTTCGGGTTTGAATTATCATAAGGACAACTTATTTAAAATTTATCAGTAGATTTATTTTAGAATCATGTAAAGGAAAGAGTGCATTTTTTCCAAAAAAGAGGTAAAATAAGAGAGTTACGAGTCCCGAAAGGATTTGATTTATTTTAAAAATTACTGATGAAAATACTAGCATCTCCGTAAGCGCTGAAGCGCCAACGGCTATCCTATGAAGGTTTTTCGTCAGCAAATATTAGATAAGTTTAAAGACGCCTTGTAACCAAAATTTAGATTGGGGGACATTTTTAATGTCAGAAAAACATTTATTTACATCAGAATCAGTATCAGAAGGCCATCCAGATAAGGTTGCAGACCAAATCTCAGATGCCATTCTTGATGCCATTCTTGCACAAGACCCACATGCACACGTTGCTTGTGAAACGGTCGTATATACAGGGACGGTCAATGTCTTTGGTGAAATCTCAACATCAGCTTACGTTGATATTGCTCATGTCGTTCGTGAAACAATCAAAAAAATTGGCTATACAGATAGCGAAAATGGATTTGATTATAAATCAGTGGGCGTTCACGTCTCACTTGTTGAGCAATCAAGCGATATTGCACAAGGGGTAAATGAAGCCGAAGAAGTTCGCGATAAAAATGGCCAATTAGTTGACCCGCTTGATTTGATTGGTGCTGGTGACCAAGGAATGATGTTCGGTTTTGCGACTAACGAAACTGCCGAATATATGCCACTCGCCATCTCACTTTCACATAAATTAGTTAAAAAATTAGCTGATTTACGTAAATCAGGTGAAATTTCATACTTGCGTCCTGATGCAAAATCACAAGTAACTGTAGAATATGATGATAATGGCAAAGCAAAACGCATTGACACAGTCGTTATTTCTACTCAACATGCTGCGTCAGCAACAAACGAAGAAATTCACGATGATGTGATTAATAAAGTCATCAAGGCTGTTATTCCAGCTGAACTTTTAGATGATGAAACTAAATACTTCATCAATCCAACAGGACGTTTTGTTATTGGTGGTCCTCAAGGGGATTCAGGCTTGACTGGACGTAAAATTATTGTTGACACTTATGGTGGGTATGCTCCCCACGGTGGTGGAGCTTTCTCTGGTAAGGATGCAACAAAAGTTGACCGTTCAGCTTCTTACGCAGCACGTTATGTAGCCAAAAATATTGTGGCAGCTGGACTTGCAGAAAAAGCGCAAATTCAACTTTCGTACGCTATTGGTGTTGCGACACCAACATCAATCAATGTTGATACTTTTGGCACAGGTAAAGTCTCAGATGATGAACTTTTAGCAGCAATTCGTAAAGTATTTGATCTTCGCCCAGCAGGAATTATTCAAATGCTTGACTTACTCCGTCCTATTTACGGACAAACAGCAGCTTACGGGCACTTCGGTCGTACAGATGTAGAATTGCCATGGGAACAAACAGATAAGGTTGAAGAGCTTAGATCCGTTTTAGATAAATAATCGGCCTCGCCGACCTTCGTTCGGTCTACGTCGCCATTGTCTCCTCCGCTGTCCTTTCTCGCTAATGGGCTAAAGCCCAAAGTCGAAAGGCACTTCGGCCGTACAGATGTAGAATTGCCATGGGAACAAGCAGATAAGGTTGAAGAACTTAAAATAGCTCTTAAAAAATAATAAAAAAAGCGGATTTCCGCTTTTTTTATTTTCAACGAGTAGAATTGCTTTAAATAGAATACTTAATCCTGTAAAATAGAAGTAACAAGAAAAAAGGAGCTCCTATGAAAAAAATAATCACTAAAGATTACGCCACAATGAGTGAACTTGCTGCAGCGATTGTTCTTGATAAGATGATGCTTTCAAAAAGGGTAAATCTTTCGCTTACAGCGGGAAATACCCCTCTTGGAATGTATGAAATTCTTATTGATAAACTCCAAAAAATGAATTTTGATCGCTCAAATATCCATTATTACAATTTTGATGAAGTACCACTTGCTGGTGAACGCTATGGATTAACAATGAGTGCTTTAAAGACAGCTTTCTATGATCGAGTACATATTGATGATGGTAATCTTCATGAATTAAATGCTCAAAATAATCAAGTTTTTGACCAAAAAATCTTACAGGACGGTGGGATTGATTTGATTGTTATGGGGATAGGAGAAGATGGTCATTTTTGTGCAAATATGCCAGGACATACAAGCTTTGAGCGAGAAATTTTTGCTGTTCCATTTGAAGAAGGGGATGAGATTTATCAGTCAATCAAAAATTTGACAGATAAAGAACCGGCTTCTCCTTATGTCACTTTTGGTCCACGAACCGTTCTAGCTAGCAAGCAACTTTTAGTTTTTGCTGACGGAAAAAAGAAAGCAGAGATTATGAAAAAAGTTCTTGAGGGTCCAATCACAGAAGAAATTCCAGCTTCTATTTTACGGACGCATCCAAATGTTACTTTTATTTTGGATGAAGAAGCCGCTGCTTTACTTGAAAATTAGTTGATGAAGACAGTTAGTAAAATAACTGTTTTTATTTATTCGTGAAGGATGTCAATTTATGATGACATAATTGACTCTAAATTATTCTGAAAGCGTTACACTATCTTTCATTGAATAATGAGCCTTAAAATGATATAATAAATGAGTGTTTTACTATGTAAAATACATTAATTTATAATCAAACTGTGAGTAGAATTTATTGGAATTACTACTGACTTTAGAGGAGACTAATGGACATTATTTCTATCGTTCTCTTGGTCTTATTGGTTGTATTAGTTGTCGCATTTATTTTTTACGCTCAAAATATAAAGAAAAATAAGCAGGATGCTGAATCTCTTTTTAATGAAGCTGAAAATAAAGCAAATGAGGTGATGGCGAATGCTAAACGTGAGGCGGAGTCTTTGAAAATGGAGGCTGAAGCCTTCAAAAAAGAAGCCCGCTACACCCTTCGTGAAGAAGAACAAAAGCAACGTCGTGAAATCGAAGATGAATTTAAGCAAGAACGTCAGGAGTTAAAGGAGACTGAAAAGCGCCTAAAACAACGTGAAGAAATCTTAGACCGTAAGGATGATACCTTAACGAAAAAAGAAGAAAACTTAGATTCTAAAGAGGAGAACCTCGTTAGAAAAACTGATACGCTCAGTAAGCGAGAAGAACAATTAGCGCATATTGAAGAAAAGAAACGACTAGAATTGGAGCGTATTTCAAATTTGAGCACAGATGATGCTCGTGAAATTATTTTGAGTGAAACTCGAGATGGTTTGACAAAAGAAATGGCTCAAATTATTCGTCAAAGCGAAGAAAAAGCTCAAGTTGAAGCAGATAAGCGAGCTAAAAATATTATCTCACTTGCTATTCAACGCGTTTCATCTGATTCTGTAGCTGAACAAACTGTTTCGGTTGTCAATTTACCAGACGATGGTATGAAAGGTCGGATTATCGGTCGTGAAGGTCGTAATATTCGTACTTTTGAAGCTTTGACTGGGATTGATGTCATCATTGATGATACGCCAGAAGCAGTTGTACTTTCAGGATTTGACCCAATTCGTCGTGAAATTGCTCGTATGACTCTTGAACAATTAGTTCAAGATGGTCGAATTCATCCAGCGCGAATTGAAGAGTTGGTTGAGAAAAACCGCAAAGCACTTGATCATAAAATGCGTGAATATGGTGAACAAGCAGCCTTTGAAGTTGGGGCGCATAACTTGCATCCTGATTTGATGAAGATTATGGGACGTTTGCATTTCCGTACTTCATATGGACAAAACGTACTTGATCACTCAGTTGAAGTTGCTCATATTGCTGGTAATTTGGCTGGCGAAATGGGAGAAAATGTGGCACTTGCTAAACGTGCAGGTTTCTTGCATGATATTGGTAAAGCACTTGACCATGAAGTTGAGGGAAGCCACGTTGAAATTGGAACAGAACTTGCGCGTAAGTACAAGGAAAATCCAATTGTCATCAATACAATTGCGAGTCACCACGGTGATACAGAACCTTTGAGTAACATTGCGGTACTTGTTGCAGCGGCTGATGCTTTGTCAGCAGCACGTCCTGGAGCTCGTCGTGAATCAATTGAAAATTACATCAAACGTTTGAAAGACCTTGAAGCAATTTCAACAAGCTTTGAAGGTGTGGAAACAGCTTTTGCCTTGCAAGCTGGACGCGAAATTCGTGTAATGGTTAAACCAGAAAAATTAACGGATGACCAAATTGTGATTTTGGCGCGTGATGTGAAAAATCGAATTGAGGATGAAATGGATTATCCTGGTAATATCAAGATTACTGTTATCCGTGAAACTCGAGCGATTGACTATGCAAAATAAAAAACTGTCTTTTGACAGTTTTTTTGTGTCTTATTACGAAATTATATTTCTTTTTTGTTACAAAAGCTAGTTTTAAGAGCTAGCTTTTGATAGAATGAGTTTAATCGTTGATTAAGAGATGGAATTAGAGATATATCGGAGGAAAAAATGCGTGAGCGTGGTTTATTAATTGTTTTTTCTGGACCTTCTGGTGTTGGAAAAGGAACAGTTCGTGCTAAAATTTTTGAGAGTGAAAACAACTTTGAATATTCAGTGTCAATGACAACGCGTAAGCAACGTCCTGGCGAAGTAGATGGAAAAGATTATTATTTCCGGACACGTGATGAATTTGAAGAAATGATTCGCAATGGTCAGATGCTGGAATATGCTGAATATGTTGGAAATTATTATGGCACACCTTTAACTTATGTCAATCAGACATTGGACGAAGGAAAAGATGTTTTTCTAGAAATTGAAGTGCAAGGTGCGCTTCAAGTGAAGGAAAAAGTTCCAGATGGTGTTTTTGTCTTCTTGACTCCACCAGATTTGGAAGAATTGCGTGGACGTTTAGTTGGACGTGGGACAGATTCGGCTGAAGTCATTGCTTCACGACTTGAAAAAGCAAAAGAAGAAATTCGCTTGATGAGTGAATATGATTATGCCGTCGTTAATGACAAAGTTGAACTTGCTGCCGAACGTGTTAAGAAGATTATTGAAGCTGAACATTACCGAGTGGACCGCGTGATTGAACGCTACGTTCATATGATTGATGATGTGAAAGTTTGATTTAATTGGAAAAATTACTGACAGAATTGTATTTTGACGATAACAAGTCTGTCAGTAAAAATAGAATGAAAAGTTTAGAAAATGAGGTAATGAATTATGATGTTAGAACCTTCAATTGACAAGTTATTGGACCAAGTTGATTCAAAATATTCTTTAGTAGTTTTGGAAGCAAAACGTGCGCATGAATTGCGTGATAAAGAACGTCCAACAAAAGAATTTAAAGCTGTAAAAAATACTTTGCGTGCTTTGGAAGAAATTGCTGATGGAACAGTTAAAATTCACCCATCACCTGAATTGAAACGTGAAACTTTAGTTGAAAAACGCGAATTGGAACGTTTGCAAGCTAAGATGAAAGAACAACTCATCAAAGAGCAAATTGCTAAAGAAGAAGCTGAAGAAGAAGCAAAACAAAAAAATAGCCGCGCCGCTAAAGCAGCTGCCGCAGAATAAATTTTTTAAGCGTCAATTGGCGCTTTTTTTATTTCTAAAAGTTACTGACAGCTTTGTCAGTAAGAAGCGGATAAGTCAAAAGCAGGAAAAATGCTTTTCTGTTATAATTAAAGATAAGAAAACGGAGGTCAAAAATAAATGAAAATTGCTAAAGTCATCGTTGATGTGCCTCTGATGCAGACGGATAAACCCTTTTCTTACAGCCTTTCAGCTGAATTTGAAAATTTGCTTGAAGTGGGCATGCGGGTTCATGTTCCTTTTGGAAGTGGAAACCGGCTTGTTCAAGGAATTGTCATTGGATTTGAAGATGAAGAACTTGAGCCGTCAGTAAATTTGAAAGGAATTTCTGAACTACTCGACGTTGAGCCAGTCCTAACGGATGAACAGCTTTGGTTGGCAGATGAAATGCGTCATTCAGTATTTTCTTATAAAATTTCATGTCTAAAAGCCATGTTACCTAATCTTTTGAATTCTAATTATGACAAGCTCCTAAAATCGACTGACGGAACTTCTGTCAAATGGTCACAACTGACAGAAGCAGAAAAAATCTCGTCAGCAAAGGCTGTACGTTTGGGTCAGCTGTCAGTAGAATATTTAGCAAAATCTAAAGAAAATAGAAAAACAGAAAAATTCTTATCTATTCCAGATATCGAAAAACTAGCTGAATTTGAAATTGAAAAGAGAGCTAAAAAACGCTTAGAGTTGAAATATTTTCTATTAAGACTTCAAGAAGAAAAAATTGCAGTCAAATCATTAAATTTTTCTTCACAAATCATTAAATTTTTCGTTGAGCATGACCTAGTCAAAATTGAAGAAGTTGAAATTTCGAGGACGAAAGAAAAATTTGAAGATGTGGAAAATGACAGTGCTAAAATTCTCAACTCTGAACAAAATGCAGCTTACGAAAAAATAATTGCATCTTCTGACAAACCATTTTTGTTGGAAGGAATTACTGGTTCAGGTAAAACAGAAGTTTACTTACAGACCATTGACCATTTTCTCAAACTCGGTAAAACAGCAATTATGCTTGTGCCAGAAATTTCTTTGACGCCACAGATTACTAATCGATTTATTGCTCGTTTTGGAGATAAAGTGGCGATTATGCATTCTGGTTTATCTGATGGTGAAAAATATGATGAATGGCGAAAGATTAAATCTGGCAAAGCTCAGGTAGTTGTCGGTGCACGTTCAGCTATTTTTGCACCTGTTGAAAATTTGGGAATTATCATCATTGATGAAGAACATGAAACTTCATATAAGCAAGATTCAAGTCCCCGTTATCATGCAAGAGATATTGCGCTTTTGCGTGCAAAATGGCATGGTGCAAGACTTGTTTTAGGTTCTGCAACGCCAAGTTTAGAAACGCGAGCACGTGCCATGCGCGGAGTTTATGAGCTTTTATTACTGACAAAAAGGGCAAATGAAGCAGCAATCCTGCCAGAAATAAAAATCATTGATATGCGCAGTGAAATTTCTGACCAATCTGCTAATTTTTCACAATCTTTACTGACAAAAATAAAAGAAAAAATTGACAAAGATGAACAAGTCATTTTGATGTTGAATCGAAGGGGGTATTCTTCATTTGTCATGTGCCGTGAATGTGGTTTTGTTGTTGATTGTCCCAATTGCGATATTTCCTTGACCCTTCACATGGATACCCGAACTTTGAATTGTCATTATTGTGGTCATGTCGAAGGAATTCCGCAAACTTGTCCTAATTGTCATTCACGAAAAATTCGTTATTATGGTTCAGGGACGCAAAAAGTTGAAGAAGAACTTCGAGAAATCATGCCTGAAGCACGAGTTTTGCGAATGGATGTAGATACGACTCGGACAAAAAATGCTCACGAAAAAATTCTTGAAAAGTTTGGTAATCATGAAGCTGATATCCTCTTAGGAACTCAGATGATTGCCAAAGGTTTAGATTTTCCAAACGTAACCTTAGTTGGTGTCATTAACGCAGATACCGGCCTAAATCTACCTGATTTTAGAGCGAGTGAGCGTTCCTTTGAATTGTTGATGCAGGTGGCTGGACGAGCTGGACGAGCAGATAAAAAAGGTGAAGTATTAATTCAAACTTTCAATCCACATCATTACGCCATTGAAATGACCAAGGCTCAAGATTACGAAAAATTTTATGAAATGGAAATGAGATTTCGGCGTGAACTTTCCTATCCACCTTATTATTTCACCGTTCAAGTGCTTGTTTCTCATCAAGATGAAGAAGTTGCCATTCAAAAATCTTATGAGATCGCTCAATTACTCAAGCAAAATTTGACAGAAAAAGCTAAAATATTAGGGCCAACCGCCAGACCAATTGCCAGAACACATAACCTTTATCATTATCAAATCTTAGTTAAATATCGTTTTGAAGAAGAATTAGAATCAGCTTTAAATCAAGTGCTTGAATTAACCCAACTTCGGGATAACAAAAATTTACGAGTATTGATTGATAGTGAGCCACAAAATTTTGTATAAAAATTTCCACAGGTGGAAAAGCTAAGAATTTGAAAACAAAAGAAAGTTGGTGTGGAAAATGCAGAAAATCGAACTTTTTCAACAAACAATTGACGCATGGCTGACCAAAGACGTCAAAAAGTTACTGACAAGGTACAACCTCACATCGGAGATATGAGGTCACCTTCTCCAAGAAGCCTAAGCGCTAAAGCGCAAAGGCCCTATGGGGTTTTATCCGAAGATATTTTATGGACAGAATATTTCGGCGCTCAGTATCAAGGAAAAGCTGAAATTGAAAAATGGTTCTGTCAGTGGAATAATCCTGTGGAAAACAAAGTTAAGTCATGGACTGTGGATAAATATTATGTGGATAATGAGACTACTTTATTCACATGGACTTTCCGGTGTTTTTATGAAGGTAAAGAAGGTATTCTTGATGGAATTTCTCTTGTTAAATTTTCCGGAAATAAAATTTGTGAAATTCAAGAATTTGAACAAAAATATGAAAAATTTCGGCCATTTTTGAAATGAAATGAGGTAAATATGTTTGAGAAATTCGATTTATTGAAGCATTTTGGAGTCTATGGTGTGGCAATTGATAATGATAAATTACTTGTCATTGAAAAAAATTCAGGTCCCTATCAAAATCGCTATGATTTACCTGGCGGTTCGCAAGAAGTTGGTGAATCAATGGTTGACACATTAGAGCGAGAAGTTCTTGAAAAAACAGGCTTTACGGTTCTTGCAAGTACTAATAATCGCCTGTATTCGGCTTGGATTTATGAAAATGACCGTCGAGTCGTCAGTCATCACATTTTCAACCTTTTTGATGTAAAATTAAATAGTGTAGCCAAAAAATTACCACAATTTGTTGCTGACGGAAAAAATGACTCTGACAGAGCAGTCTGGAAGTCGATTAAAACTTGTCAGTAGAAAATTCATCTCCACTTGTCCTAAAAGTAATTGCCGAAATCAATAATTATCCCCATGTGGATAAAGCTGAAATTTACAGAGATTGGAAGGTCAACTATGGAAGCAAAAATTATCCCAAGCCTTTGGTTTGATAACAATGCCAAAGAAGCAATGAACTATTATGTATCTGTATTTCCAAATTCAAAAATCAAAAACATCGAATATTATCCTGATGAAAAGCTAGATGAGCATTTCGTAGGAATGTCTGGAAAAGTATTAAATGGTGAATTTAGTCTGAATGGCCTTGACTTTATCTGCCTTGATGGCGGTCCAATTTTCAAATTTAATGAAGCAGTTAGTTTTACTGTAACTTGTAAAAATCAAGCCGAAATTGATGATTATTGGTCAAAACTTTCTCATGTTAAAGAAGCCGAACAATGCGGTTGGTGCAAAGATAAATTTGGTATTTCTTGGCAAATTATTCCAGAAAATCTTGGACAGTTAATGGCAAAAGGCGATAAGGCTGTTCAAGTATTAATGAAACAAAAGAAAATTATTATCGAGGAGTTTGAAAACTTATGACAAAAACAAAAATTATCTTTATGGGGACACCACAATTTGCTGCGACCGTTTTAAAAGGTTTGATTGATTCTAATCAATATGAAATTCTAGCAGTAGTGACTCAACCAGACCGTAAGGTTGGTCGGAAACAGGAATTAAGAATGACACCAGTTAAAGAACTTGCCTTAACGGTTAACTTGCCTGTTCTTCAACCAGAAAAACTTTCAGGCTCAGTAGAAATGACTCAAATCATGACGCTCCTTGAATCAGGAGAAGTTGGAATTGTGACTGCCGCCTTTGGACAATTTTTGCCAGGTAAATTATTAGATGTTGCTCAATTTGCAGTCAATACTCATGCTTCTTTACTACCAAAATATCGCGGTGGGGCACCTATTCATTATGCTATTATGAATGGCGAAAAAGAAGCTGGTGTAACCATCATGGAAATGATTCGTAAAATGGATGCCGGTGACATGATTGCTCAAGATTCTACTCCAATTCTTGAGGATGATAATGTTGGCACTATGTTTGAAAAGTTAGCTCTTGTTGGGCGTGATTTGTTACTTGAAACATTGCCAAAATATCTGACTGGCCAATTAAAAGCTCAAGCTCAAAACGAAGATGAAGTGACTTTTAGTCCTAATATTTCGCCAGAAGAAGAAAAAATTGACTGGAATAAATCAGCACGTGAAATTTTCAATAAAGTTCGTGGAATGAATCCATTCCCAGTTGCACATACCACATGGAATGGTGAACGTTTCAAGATTTATGAAACAAAAGTTGTTGATGATTCTGTCGGTAACTTACAAGCTGGTGAAATTGTGGAAAAAACGAAGAAATCATTAAAAGTTGCCACAGGTGAGGGCTTCCTTGAACTTCTTTTCGTTCAACCAGCAGGTAAACCCAAGATGGATATCGTTAGCTTTCTTAACGGTCTAGGTCAAAAAATACAGGTTGGGGATAAGTTTGGCGAATAAATTGTCCACAATAATAAATTAAAAGTTCTATCAATTTTAATGATAGAACTTTTTTTACTTCAAAATTTAGCAAGCAAGTTAGGGTGTAATAAAAAGAAAGCGAATTACTTTAAAAGTTGCTTGATCTTTGGTATATTAAAAATGTACAAGAACTGTACTAGAAAGAGGTATTTATGATTTGGTCATTAATTGTTGGAGCTATTATTGGTGTAATTGCAGGAGCAATTACAAATAAGGGTAAATCAATGGGATGGATTGCTAATATTTTAGCTGGTCTTGTTGGGTCTTTCGTCGGGCAAGCACTTTTAGGCTCTTGGGGTCCAAGTTTAGCTGGTATGGCACTTATCCCTTCTATTGTTGGTGCTGTCATCGTTGTTGCTGTCGTTTCATTCTTCTTAGGTAGAGCTAACAACTAGATAAAGCAGCAAAAGAGAGGAGGTATCGTGTCAAAAGGAAAAAAATTTATTTTTATTTTGGCTGATTTATTCTTTCTCACCATTCTTATCCCCATATTATGGGATTACTTTAATTATATGAATTTTCGTTGGGAGCTTATGCCCTCATCAGAAATTCCTTACATTGGGAATCATCTTTCCCAATATATATTTATCAGCTCTTCAATTTTAGGAGCATTATTGTTAATTTGTTTGCTGATTCTTATTTTTTATCCAAAAACTTATCAGGAAGTTCTACTAGATGATAAAACAGGAAATCTAACTTTAAAAGTTTCAGCAATCGAAGGATTGGTCAGAGAAATTGTTAGTAACAACGGTTATATCAGAAATCCAAAAATCAATGTGACTTTATATCAAGCCAAAATAAAAATTGATGTTAAAGGAGAAATTATTCCCAGAGTTGAGATTGTCGAAAAAACAAAAGAAATTGAGCAAGAAATTAAAGAAAGTATCCAAAATTTCTTTGGTATAAATTATGACTTAAAATTAAAAATAAAAGTTAGCTCACTTGCTGAAAATAAAAGTTCGACAAGTCGTCGTGTAGAATAAGGAGGTGGAAATGAATCTTTTAGAAAGATATCGCTATCCGATAATTGGAGGAATAGTAGGTTTAATTATAGCTATTTGTATCTTCACAATCGGATTTTGGAAAATGATTCTTCTCTTCTTACTTATTGGCTTAGGAATTTTCGTTGGCCTTTATCTTCAACGTACGGGAATCATTGAACAACTATTAAAGAAAAAATAAGAAAATACTAGGAGGAAATTATGGTACAAGAAAACACAAAAACAGAAGTAACTGAAGTTAAAGGTAGCTTGACTTACGAAGATAAAGTGATTCAAAAAATTGTTGGACTTGCCCTTGAATCTGTCAATGGACTATTGTCTGTCGATGGAGGATTTTTCTCAAATCTGACAGGAAAACTAGTAAATACAGATGATGTTACAGCAGGTGTCGGTGTAGAAGTTGGTAAAAAACAAGTTGCAGTGGACCTAAAAGTAGTCACAGAATACAAGAAGAACGTTCCTGATATTTACCAAAAAATTAAGGATGTCATTCGTAAAGAAGTTTCTGATATGACTGATTTAGAAGTTGTTGAAGTTAATGTTACAGTTGTTGATATTAAAACGAAAGAACAACAAAAAGATGATGAAAAAAGTTTACAAGATCGTGTGGTTGGCGCAGCTCAAACAACAGGGAAATTTACATCTGATCAAGTAGATAAAGTCAAAGAAAAAGTTGATGACATGGGTGATGATGCTCGTGTAAAATAAGAATCAATTTAACAAAAAAACTGACAAGATGTCAGTTTTTTTGTTACTTTCAAGAAAATTTTACTTTAAGTAGAAAACGGTTAAGTATTATATATAGTACAAAAGAATCATGAAAAGAGAGTGTTTTTAAGAAATTTAAGGAAAATCATCTGACGAAAGTCATTGACAGTCATTGACTACTAAGGGTATAATAGCTCTATGACAAAAAATGCAAGACAAACCGCACTCGATGTATTGAATGACATTTTTGGCAATGATGCTTATGCCAATATTTCATTGGATCGAAATTTGCGAGATTCTGAACTATCCACAGTTGATAAAGCTTTTGTGACTGCCCTTGTATATGGAGTGGTTTCTAAAAAGGATTTATTGGAGTGGCATATTACTCCCTTCTTGAAAAAAGAACCAAAACCTTGGGCAAAAATGCTCCTATTGCTTACAGTTTATCAAATCTTATTTATGGATAAGGTCCCAACTTCGGCAGCAGTAGATGAAGCAGTCAAAATCGCTAAACGTCGTGATGGTCAAGCGACGGCTAATTTTATCAATGCTGTGTTACGTAATTTCATGCGTTCTGAACATCGAAATGAAGAACCAAAGGATTGGGAAACAAAATATTCAATGCCCAAACTTTTATTGGATAAAATGGTTCGTCAATTTGGTGGAAAAAGAACAGGAGAAATTTTAGAAAGTCTTGAAAAGCCAAGTCACGTTAGCTTACGAAAAATTGATCCAACCGTAGAAATTTCAGGAACTCGTGCTTCTCTACTGACAGAAAGTGCTCTAATTGCTGACAGTGGAAATTTTACAATGACAGAAGAATTTCAATCTGGCAGAATTACGATTCAAGATGAAACAAGTCAATTAGTTGCCCCTCAACTTGATTTAGAAGGAACAGAAGAAGTTCTTGACGCTTGTGCAGCTCCTGGTGGTAAAAGTACTCATATGGCTCAATATTTAACAAGTGGCCATATCACAGCACTAGATTTATATGATCATAAACTTGATTTAATTAATCAAAATGCAGAACGTCAACATGTTGCGGATAAAATTACTACTCAAAAAGCCGATGCGACAATGATTTTTGAAGAATTTGGTTCAGATAAATTTGACCGAATTCTTGTGGACGCTCCGTGTTCAGGTATTGGATTAATTCGACGCAAACCAGATATTCGCTATAGAAAAGAAAGTTCGGATTTTGTCGATTTACAAAAAATTCAGCTAGAAATTCTGAACAGCGCCTCGAAAAGCCTGAAAAAAAGTGGTATAATGGTATACAGTACTTGTACAATTTTTGATGAAGAGAACTTTGACGTTGTTCGTCAATTTCTAGAAAGTCATCCTAATTTTGAACAAGTTGAAATTTCTAGCGATAAGGCAGATATGATTAAAGAAGGATGTATTTTTATTACTCCAGAAATGTATCATACAGATGGCTTTTTCATCGCGAAATTTAAGAAAATAGGCGAATAATTGCTGACAAATATTTTTCTAATTCTGTCAGTAATTTTTAGACCTAAAAATAAAACTTTATTCTTGTTAAGGAGAAAAAGTGGAATACAGTATTTTATCAAATATCGGTTCAAAACGTAGTACTAATCAAGACTATGCCGGTACTTATGTCAACCGTGCAGGTTATCAGCTCTTTTTATTAGCTGATGGCATGGGAGGACACAAAGCAGGTAATGTCGCAAGTAAACTTACCGTAGAAGATCTCGGCAAACTTTGGTCAGAGACATTTTTTGATGCGGGAACACCAGAAGCAACTCTTGAGATTTGGCTAAAAAATCAAGTTCGTAATGAAAATGAAAATATTGCCAGCCTTGGAAAACTTGATGAATACCAAGGAATGGGAACAACTCTTGAAGCCTTGGTTATTAAAGCAGGAATGCTCGTTTCTGCCCATGTAGGTGATAGCCGAACTTATTTAATGCGCGATGGTGAATTAAATAAAATAACCACAGACCATTCTTTAGTTCAAGAGCTTGTAGATGCGGGAGAAATTACCGAAGAGGAAGCTGAAGTTCATCCGAATAAAAATATCATTACTCGTTCACTTGGGCAAACTAGTGAAGTTCAAGCAGATATTCAAGTTTTAGAACTTCAAGTTGGGGACATTATTTTGATGAACTCCGATGGTTTAACAAACATGGTTTCAACTACTGAAATTATGGAAGTTTTAGAGCGGGAAGATTTAACCTTAGATAATAAATCTGAAGCTTTAGTTCGTTTAGCCAATGAACATGGAGGTTTGGATAATATTACCGTCGTTTTGATTAAGCATGATGAAACGTCAGAAAGCGAAACACCAACGCAGGAGGTTAGTTGATGATTCAAATCGGTAAAATCTTTGCCGATCGTTATCGGATTATCAAAGAAATCGGACGCGGCGGAATGGCGAACGTTTATCAAGGTGAAGATACTTTTCTTGGTGACCGCTTAGTTGCAATAAAAGTGCTACGTTCAAATTTTGAAAACGATGATATCGCGATTGCTCGTTTTCAGCGAGAAGCATTCGCCATGGCAGAACTTTCACATCCAAATATCGTAGGTATTTCTGATGTTGGTGAATTTGAAAGTCAACAATACATTGTCATGGAATTTGTTGACGGCATGACACTTAAACAATACATCAATCAAAATGCACCTTTAGCCAATGATGAAGCTATTGAAATTATTACTGAAATTTTATCAGCAATGGACATGGCCCATTCACATGGTATTATTCACCGGGATTTAAAACCACAAAATGTTTTAGTTTCCAGTAGTGGAACTGTAAAAGTAACGGATTTTGGAATTGCGAAAGCACTCTCTGAAACTTCACTTACTCAAACAAATACAATGTTTGGTTCGGTTCATTATTTATCACCAGAGCAAGCGCGTGGTTCAAATGCAACTGTTCAATCAGATATTTATGCGATTGGAATTATTTTATTTGAACTTTTAACAGGTCAAATTCCATTTGATGGAGATTCTGCAGTTGCTATCGCTCTAAAACATTTCCAAGAGAGTATTCCAAGCATCATCAATCTCAATCCAGAAGTTCCGCAAGCTTTGGAAAATGTTGTCATTAAAGCTACAGCGAAAGATATTAAAAATCGCTATACTGATGTAGAAGAAATGATGACTGATGTGGCAACTTCAACGAGTCTTGACCGTCGTGGGGAAGAAAAATTAGTTTTCAATAAGGACCATGATGAAACAAAAATTATGCCTGCCAATCTAATTAATCCTTATGACACCAAGCCTCTGATTGATAAAAAAGAAGATAATGATTCACAAACAGATGAAAAAGCTGCAAGCTCAGAAGTAGGAAATAAAAACAAAAAATCTAAAAAAGGCTTGATTATTGGTCTTATTATCCTTCTTTTAGTTGTTGGCGGTGCTACTTTGGCTTGGGTTGTCTCAACACCAACTAATGTTAAGATACCTAATGTGACAAACTCGACACTTAGCCAAGCAAAAAGCAAAATTAAAGATGCAAAACTTAAAGTAGGGACAGTTCATAAACAACAAAGTTCAACGGTTGCTGAAGGAAATGTTATCAAGACTGATCCAACTAGTGGAACAACCGTGAGATCTAATAGCTCCGTTGATATTTATGTTTCTACGGGAAATGAAGATATCATCAAAATGAAGGACTTTGTTGGTGAAAAGATTGATGAGGCGATGGCAACATTACTTAAGGATTATGGTATTGATGAAAGCCAAGTCACTCAAACTTCCGTTCCTAGTGATTCTTACCCAGCAGGTACAATCATTAAACAAAGCCCTAAAAAAGGTTCTAGTTTTGATACCAAAGGGAGTGAAAAAATTACCTTTGAAGTTTCAAGTGGAAAACAAGTTGAAGTTCCGGATTATAAACCGAACGGTCAATATATGACTTATTCACAGTATCAAGCTGCCTTAAAAGCTGCAGGATTCACTAATATTACACTAGACCCTCAAGCAACAACGAATCAACAAGCTGATGGTTATGTTTACTCAGTGTATCCAAATGTAGGGACATCTGTTGATCCAACTCAAGAAATTGTAGTCACTTATAGCGTCTATACTGCTCCAAGTTCAAGTTCAACAACTTCTGAATCAACACCGACGCCTGAAACTTCGTCAAGCACAACTTCAAGTACTTCAAGTTCTACAACAAGTCAGCCGTCAACAGATAACAACAATAGCAGCAAAGAATCTTCGACAACGTCATCAAGTAGTTGAGAAAAATAAACTAGGAATCTCGTGTTCCTAGTTTTTTGATAAATAAGTTAATTTACAAGAAGCTTGTAAAATTAGACAAAAAAGTGTATCATGGTAGAGTAGTTTTTTACAACCCGTTCTTGGTTTCATGCTTGCCAAGCTGTCACTCGGACTGGGCAATACAAATAAAGGAGAAAAACTCATGGCAATTTCAAAAGAAAAAAAACAAGAAATCATCGCTCAATACGCTCGTAAAGAAGGCGATACTGGTTCACCTGAAGTACAAATCGCTGTATTGACTTGGGAAATTAACCACCTTAACGACCACATCAAATCTCATAAAAAAGACCACGCAACACAACGTGGTTTGATGAAAAAAATTGGTCATCGTCGTAACCTTCTTGGATACCTTCGTGAAAAAGACGTTCAACGTTACCGTGAGCTTATCGCTTCATTGGGACTTCGTCGTTAATAAAAAAATGCCATATGGCATTTTTTATTTTATAAAATAAAAACTAAAAGGAGCATTTTCCTTCTAGTTTTTTTCTTTTTAAAGATTTTTTTCTTTTTCAATAGTAGCACTAATAGCATCAATAACTGTTCCGATAAAATGGTTTTGTTCTAAACTTACCACACCAGCGACAGTAGTTCCACCAGGACTTGAGACTTTATCGACTAATGACCAAGGATTTTCACCACTTTGGAGAATCATTTCAGCTGAAGCGCGAACCGTTTCGGCAACAATTGCTGTAGCTTGATCTTTAGGAATACCATGCAATACACCGGCACGTGCCATGGCATCAATGAACATATAAATAAAAGCAGGGCTTGAACCGGCAATTGCTGCAAATGTTGAAAAATCTTTTTCAGCAATTTCATGGACAGAACCAGTTGATTTAAAAATTTCTTGAACTGTAGCATAAGCAGAATCATCAACAAATTCATTTTTGACAATGGCCGATGTTGACTGACCGATTTGTGCATTGATATTTGGCATCACTCGGATGATCGGTTGATTTTCTGAATCAGCCAGATGTTTCAAGTCAGATAAAGTGAGCCCCGCTGCAATTGAAATTAATGTTTTGTCTTTAGTTAAATGATTGATTAATTTACTTAAAACAGAGGGAAGTACTTGAGGTTTAACTGATAGAATGATAAAATCAGATTCTTGAACGAGTTCTTCATGATTACTTGCAGCCGTAACATTAAGAGTTTCCGCTTGATTTTGAGTTTTTGTTAAATTGTGTCCGGAAATAATGATTTTGAATTTATTTTTGTCAAGTCCAGAAATAATAGCTGTTGCCATTTTTCCAACTCCAATAAAACCTATTGTTTTCATAAATAAAATCCCTTCTTTTCTTTTCGTCCATTTTATCATAAAAAGTAATAATAAATCACTTTAGTAGCATCGTAAAATAAATCAGATTTTTTCTAAGTCTGAGTACTAGCTCGCATATTTAGCGCATATTGAGAGGATTTGAATTAAAAAGATAACGAAAATGCCCCTTGATTATGGTATAATTAGGTAAACATTTTATTTTATTTGTAATAATAAAGGAGAAATCTATGAATAAATTCGCAATTGTCCTAGCGGCTGGTAAGGGAACTCGTATGAAATCAGCACTTCCGAAGGTCTTACATCAAGTGGCTGGAAAATCAATGCTTGCTCATGTTCTTACAAGTGTTTCTGAAGTAGAAATTGCTAAAAATGTGGTGATTGTTGGTCATGAAGCGGATCGTGTGATTGCAACTTTACCTAAAGGGACTCAATTTGTGAAACAAGTTGAGCAATTGGGAACGGGGCATGCCGTTCGGATTGCTGCGGATTTATTGGCAAATGAAGATGGAGCAACTCTTGTTATTGCTGGTGATACACCATTAATTACTGGACAAACGTTAGAAGCACTTTTTGACTATCACTTTGCACAAAATGCAACAGCAACTATCTTGACAGCAATTGCACCAAATCCAACTGGATATGGACGAATTATTCGTGATGAAAATGGCTCAGTAGAAAAGATTGTTGAGCAAAAAGATGCGAATGATTTTGAAAAATCAATTACCGAAATTAATACTGGGACTTACATTTTTGATAATAAGTCACTTTTCAAAGCCTTGAATGAAATCACAACTGATAATGCCCAAGGAGAGTATTATTTAACAGATGTCATTGAAATTTTCAAAAAAGCTGGTCAAACGGTAGCGGCTCATATTCTTGATGATTTTGATGAAAGTTTAGGAGTTAATGACCGTGTTGCCCTTTCACAAGCTGAGTTGACGATGCGCAAACGAATCAATCATCAACATATGGTGAATGGTGTAACGCTTATTGACCCTGCGACAACTTATATTGACAGTGAAGTAACGATTGGTGAAGAAACTGTGATTGAAGCAAATGTAACAATAAAAGGAAATACCTTTATTGGTAAAAATGTTTTGATTACAAATGGTAGCCGTATTGAAAATTCAGAAATTCATTCAAATTGTGAAGTTCGTAATTCAACGGTTGAAGAAAGCAGAATGAGTGTTGGAAGTAATGTAGGACCTTATGCTCACTTGCGTCCCGGAACTGTTTTGAGCGAAGAAGTTCATGTTGGAAACTTTGTCGAAATTAAAGGTTCAACGCTTGGTAAAGGTACAAAAGCTGGTCACTTAACTTATATTGGAAATGCAACAGTTGGTGAGAAAGTGAACTTTGGTGCTGGAACAATTACAGCAAACTTTGATGGTAAAAATAAATTCAATACTGAAATTGATGACTTTGCCTTTATTGGTTCGAATTCAACAATTATTGCTCCATTGCATATCGGTAAAAATGCCTTAACAGCAGCAGGCTCTGTTGTAACAGAAGATGTACCAGATGAAGCAGTCGAAATTGGACGTGGAAAACAAGTGAATAAACTTGGACGTGCTAAGAAAATGCCACATTATCGTGGTCAATAATTAACAAATAAAAGAAAGAGTTTCTCCTGAAGCTCTTTCCTTCGATTTTGATGAGAAAACTATTCTTTAAATTATTTAAAAAAGTTTTCGGAAGAAAGGACACAATGTTAAATTTTGATGATAAAAAATTTGAAGAAAAAACTTTAGCTAGAGAAGAAATTTTTAGTGGGAAGATTTTTCATGTTGTAAAAGATGTAGTTTCTTTGTATGATGGACAAGAGAGTTTTAGAGAGCTTGTTTTTCATAATGGAGGAACAGCGATTGCACCTGTTCACAACAATAAGATGATTTTAGTTGGTCAATATCGTAAAGCATTGGAAAAATTTATTTTTGAAATTCCGGCAGGAAAACTTGAAAAAGGTGAAGAAAAAGATCCCAAAGCTGCGGCCTTAAGAGAGCTCGAAGAAGAGACTGGATATCTGGCGCAAGATTTGACAGAAATTACAGCTTTTTATGGGACACCCGGTTTTTCATCAGAGAAAACATATGTCTATTTCTCATCAAATTTAACAAAAGTGGAACATCCAAAACCCGCTGATGACGGTGAGTTTTTGGAACAAATTGAAGTCACTTTAAGCGAAGCAAAAAAAATGATTGAACTTGAACAAATTGCGGATGCAAAAACAATTATGGCTATTTGGTATTGGGAAATGCAATATTTGAAAAAGGAGCTTGAAAATAATGCCTAAACCTCTTTTAACAGACGAAGTAATTGAACAAGCAAAACAGGATAAGAAAAATCTTGAACGCAGATTGCAAAGAGAGCTTGAAGAAGATACTGAAATCGCTGAAAAATACGATAGTATTGAGAAAACTTTAAGCAAAAATGCTGTTTATAAAAGTCGAAGAATTGAAAATGCCAAGGCTCAAAAACGTGGGAAAGCAATTAATAAATGGCTTTTCATCGTTACATTAATTGTTGTTCTATTGGCAGTAGCTTTCTTTTTGTACTACTTTTAGAGAGTAAAAAGATTAGAAAAAAGGTAAAAAAATGAAAATAGGAATTATTTGTGCGATGGATGAAGAAATTCGCATACTTGTTGAAAACTTAGAAAATGCAGAAAAACATACTCGTCATGGTTTAGTTTTTCATACAGGTTCAATTGGCCGGCATGAAGTGGTCCTTGTCCAATCTGGAATTGGTAAAGTGATGTCTGCTTTGGCAGTTGGATTTTTGGTTGACATTTTTGATGTCGACGCCATTATCAATACTGGATCAGCGGGAGCAGTTGCTCAAGGTTTAGCAATTGGTGATGTTGTAGTTGCTGATAAACTTGCTTATCATGATGTTGATGTTACTGCTTTTGGTTATGCTTATGGCCAAATGGCTCAACAACCTTTATATTTTGAATCAAGTAAATATTTTGTTTCTGAATTGAAAAAAGTTTTAGAAAATGTGCATATTGGATTGATTACTAGTTCGGATAGTTTTATCAGTAGCTCTAGTAAAATTGCTGAGATTAAAGAGCATTTTCCAGATGTTTTAGCCGTTGAAATGGAAGGGGCTTCTATTGCTCAAGCTGCAACAGCACTTGGAAAACCATTTGTAATTATTCGTGCGATGTCTGATACTGCTGACCATGATGCTAATGTTAATTTTGATAAATTTATTATTGAAGCAGGAAAAAAATCAGCTGAGGGCTTGATTCGTTTACTCGAAGAAATGGTATAAAATTGGAATCTATCTTTTGATAGATTTTTCTTTTTATGAGAACAAAGAGGAAGTGAAATGGGAGAAATCAAGGAAAAAAGTTTAGAACTCCTAATTGAGGAAGTTAATATTTTTTTGAATAATGACCAATTGTTTGAGCACTGTTTGGCAGTGGCAAAGACGGCTGAGGCACTGACAGAAGAATTAACTGATTCTAATGAAAGACGTTCGCAAGCTTTTATTGCAGGACTTTTACATGATATTGGTGGAATTTATCCAAATGATCAAAGAGTAGAAAAAGCAGAAATTTTTAATATCGAATTACTGACAGAAGAGCGTGAATTTCCATTAATTATTCATCAGAAACTTTCTAAGTATTTGGCGAGTCAACATTTTAAAATTACTGACGAACAAGTTCTGTCAGCAATTGAATGTCATACTACCCTAAGAAAAAATTTTACAGAATTGGACTTGATTGTTTTTCTTGCTGACAAAATTAGCTGGGATGGTGGAGATAATGCGCCATTTAGGCAGGGATTACTGACAGCTCTGTCAGCAAATTTGCAAAGTGCGGCACTTTATTATATTAATTTCATTATTGCTGATGGATTGAAAGTTGCACATCCATGGCTTTTAGAAGCAAAGAAAGATTTAGAAAATCAGCTTTCCTAGCTGATTTTTTTGATAATTTAGATTATAATAGAAGATTATGATGGGAAATTCTATAAATCCTTTGTTTATAAGGCTTTAAGCGATTAGTGTGCTTTTTTAATTACGTTTTTCGTTACGTTTTATAAAAAAATCATAATACTCTTAGAATCCTTTCATACTTTTCGACAATTTCTGTGTCTTTGTTTTGGTAGAGGTGGGCGTAGATATCCATTGTAGTGAAATAGTTCGCATGGCCTAACCTCTTTTGAAGTTCTTTGGGACTCACTCCATTATTTATGAGAAGGCTTGTATGAGTATGCCTAAAACCGTGAAAGCCAATATCAGGTAAATTGGCAGCTTTGAAATGTTTTTTTAATTGATTGATGAAACTTGGATATTTTTTCATTCCATTATTATATGAAAAAACTAATTTTTCTGATACTGAAACTTTCTTGTTTTCTTGTACTTTTTTCCATTTAAGTAGTACTTTCAAAGTAGATTTATCAAAGCGTATGATTCTATAGCTCTCTTTAGTTTTAGTGCTCTCTTGTACTTTCCCATTGTATAATAAAGTTTTAGAAACTTTCACTGACTGCTGCTCAAAATCAAAATCTGACCAATTTATAGCTAGCGCTTCCCCAATACGTAGTCCTGTTGCTAGTAAAAAGTGATAGAGTGCGGACTGAAGTTGATTATCAATACTTGGTTCCAAATTATCAAGATATAATAAAAAACGTTTTAACTCATTATTATCAAAATACTTAATCCTTTTAACGCTTCTTATTTTGAGCTTAGGCGCAATGACTCGCTTAGCTGGATTCACCTCTAGTTCACCTAACCGAATTGCATAGTCAAAAATCCGACTAATAATATTGAGCAGTAACTTATAATCTTTACACTTTCCTTTCTCTCGTTTTCCATTGATTATTTTAGAAGTGTTCGCATTATTGGCCCACTCATTAACAATTTCTTGGACTAAGAGTGAGCTTATTTTATCTGGTTGACACTGACCAAGACTCGGTAGAATATAGACTTTAAGAAAGTTGTTCATTACTCGGATACTGTGTGCTTTGACAGTTAGTTTATAACTTTTAAACCAACTGTCAGTTAAAGCACTAAAAGTTTTGAAATTTATTTTTTTTCTAGCAGTGGTTCTCCCATTATTGATAAAGGTGTCGATCGCCTGTCTTGCTTTCATTTCGCATATTTTACGAGTTCTTCCGGTAGCAGTTGTTCTAACTTGCTTACCAGTTAGAACATCAACCCCTAAATAGACGTTTGTACGGTACACTGGTGTACCGTCTTTTTTTTCGAAGCGATTAATTTTTATGTTTATCTCCTGTTCTATGTCAGGCAAGGTAAATTTAAACAGTAGTAACATGCGTAACGATAATGTTGTATTATAATAAATACAAATTGTATGAAATTGTTTTAAATCGCTAAAAATAAGTACTTTTATGAGCTTGTTGTTGAAAAACCAAGAAATTATTTGTAAAATAAAAGTAAACAAAGAGAAAAGAAAGGTTGTTTATGGCGACAGGTAAAATTAAATCAAATACTGCGGATGCTCAGGAAGCGGTGGCAGAATTGACAGGTCTTCAAGTGTCTAGTTTTCAAACGGTTGAACTGGGAGAAAGCAATGTGACTTCAATGATGAATGGGGGACAAATGGCAAATGAGCTGATGGGGAATGTCTCCAAGGTAGTATCATGCGTTTTAGAACAGGCTAACAAGTTTCCGGAATTGGCTCAGCGGATTGAAGAAAGAGACATTCAAGACGCTAATCATTGGAAATAGAGGAGAGAAAGATGCCAAAAATTCTTAAAGAAGCGGATAATTTTAGCTCTTTCACCTGGAAAGATTTACCTACTGAAGCACTCCTTTTTATTCATGAACACTATTTTTCAAAAGAAATGACCGCAGAGGAATATATGGCGGCTTATTTTGGAAATAAAGTTTCTGGAATTAAACATGAAGCAGACCGTCTATTTGAGGAAGCAAAACAAGACGAACTTGAACGTGGAGATTTTCCAGATGAATTGTTAGAGGTTTGGACAAAGAAAATCATTCCCAAAGATGCAGAAGAAAAATCATTTTCAAACTTTTCTAAGGCTCACTCGAAACCTGTTGTTAGAGACAAAAGTCAAGTCAAACGAGCCAATCTAAGCCAACAAATTCAACAAAAAGAAGACCAAATGGATGAAGTATCACACCTTAAGCGTAAGTTTGGAGAAGGAACTGATGAATTCTTAAGTGCAAGTCGTTCTCATTTTGGTCAAGCGGAAGAACTATTAAGTCAGTCAGCTTATTATAACCCACAAAAGGCCTCGCATGATCAGTCGGTGCTTAAGGATGTTCAACTACATTTAGAATCACTGAGTCATCAACAAATGGACCTACTCGAATCAAACAGTCAAAAATTCCGAGTCAAAACAGAAGATGAGATTGACCAGCTCTATCAAGAAAGGAATAAATTAGTATGGTAATATATAATAGTGGGGACTCTGACCAGCTGATAAATAGTATGACCAGTAACCTCCAAACTGCTAAAGAAGTCTTTTCTCGATTGGATAAGGGTTCTCGTCATCTTGATTCTGTCATTGATTCAGGGACATTATCTGGGGCAGCTTACAAAGCGGGACAGACAATGTTCCAAACTTATATTTTCCCAATGATTAAACAGCTCAACTCGGCCATTGATGACATTCAAAATGATTTGACCAGTTACAAAGCAGCTGATAGTCAAATTAAAAGCGTGAGTAACCGCATTGATGAAGACCATGTCAAAGCAATGCTTGCCAATACGAATCAGTTGATTGCTTTAGTTGAACAAAAGATGAGAGATGATAAAGACCTCATCAAATCTTTTACGGAAAAGGGATTATCCGGAGTTATTACTGGCCTTTCCGAGCTTCCAGGCTTAGAGGGACAATTAGATAATTTAAAATCTCTCAAGCACGATTATCAAAAGCAATTAGAGGCGATTCAAACTTTTTCATTTTCAACCAATTCTCTCTTCACAGATAGTCTTGAAGCCTTTAAGTATGCCATGCAAGGGGTTGAGATTATCAATCAATCCAAAGCAAGTGTGGATGGAACAATTACTTTTTCAGCTGGTGCAGATATGAGTTGGAGTAGTAAGTTACAAGCTGAGAAATTTAGTAGTCAACCTACTGAAAAAGATAAGCTCTTACAAAAATATGCCAATGATCCAAAAACTTTAAAATCGATAGAAGAGCTTAGTAAAAGTATGGGTACTTCACTTGAAGATGCAGAAAAACTATTTATCTCACTTCATAAGGTTGGAGACTCCCAAAAAGATTTAGCTAAACTTAAGATAAATCTGAGTGATAGTGTAAATGAGTTTAAATTACAAAATCCAGGTTTAGGAGAGATGAGTGCTTGGGAATTTTTAGCTAAACTTAGTAGCGCTGGGCTTTTTACTATTGCAGGAATAGAAATGTTACTTTCTAGTGGTGCTATTGAATCTTCGAGTTTGGCTGAGAAACTTTTGCGATGGGTATCTAAGGCAGATGAAGTTGGGGGTGATTTAACAGAAGAAGATATTTTTAGTTCTGAACGAATTTATTTTGAAAATGGCGAGGAAATAAATGTCAACGCAAAACCCAATGTAGAAAATCCAAAATTAAATAATATAATAAAAGATCTATATAAAGGTCAAAGTGATTCTAGTCCAAATACAATAGGTAATGGGACTACTATGGACGCGGTTAGAAATGAAAAAGAGACTGGTGAACCAACGAATGGTTATTTCCATACTGAAAAATTGGAAAACTCTCTTCGAGCCTTGGAAAGACGATTAAGAGCAAACAATTTAAATGAGCATGATACCAATGTTGTTGAAGCACTTATTAAAGATATCAAGAATGCTCTCGAAAAATAAGAAAGTAGGAACATATGTATTATTATTCTCAAGCAATTAAATTACTTATAGATAATTTTTCTGAATTAAAAGAAATTTATGATGATGATGAAGATTATTATATTGATTTACCTTATATATTTTATGAAAGTGAATTTGTTCCGTTTATAGAGAAGGAAATAAAAGAAAATAATATAAATAAACTTTCGTCTATCTTTAATTTTATAGAGGACTTGTATATAAATGGAGATGAGAAGTTAAAAAATCTTATTGGTGTTTCAGTTATAGAAGCTCTTTGCCTAGAACCAGATTTTAATTATAATATGGTACATCCATATATTGGGAAAGTAACCAAAAAAGAATTTGATAGAATGCTTAATAGATAATTTTAAAAAAAGATCTATTATTTAATAATAAAGATAGAATATCTTTGTCCTATGTAGTGTTAGGACTATGATATGATTCATACGATGGAGTACTTGGAACGATGATTTAAAAAATAATTTTTAAAGCAAAGATATAATTTATGTATCTGCAAAATTTAATAAGACTTGCAATAAATATATTTATGAAATGGTAAAAATACCATCCCCAATAACTCAACTACCAAAATAAAAATTATATCAATTAATTAACAGGGGTGTATTGCTACATACAATTTAAATATGGCTTTGAGGATATAAATTTCAGAGCCATTTTTAATGTGAAACGTTTTTATGTTTAATTTAAATCATTATAAACAATGTTTTATTAAAATAGATAGAGCTTCGTTATATTTTACTACGAAGTGATTTTTTATTTCAGAAATTGTAGCATTATATACTGCCTTCGATAACATAACAAAGAAAATAACAAAATGAGGAAAATTTAATTAAGTCAAGCAGAAATCGTTTTCTTTTGGTATAATCAGAGATAGAACATGGTGAAAAACATCACAATGTAAGGGAGTATTGAAATTGAGCAAAGTAAAATGTCCAAATTGTGGCGCTGAAATTGATATTGACGATATTTTAGCGCAAGATATCAAGGCTCAGATAGTCGCTGAGGAACATGAAAAGCACAGTAAAGAGCTTGAAAAAATCAGAGTTCAAGCAGAGAAAACCGCTAATGACCAGTTAGTCGCTAAATTGGAGCTTGCAGAGCAAAAGAAAAACCAAGAACTTGACCTTGAACGCGAAAAAATTAAAGCTGAATTTGAAGGAAAATCCAAAAAGGAACTTCAGGAACGTGAGCTCGCTATGAAGCAACTTACCGATGATGCAGAAAGTGAAAAAGCGGATAACAAAAAACTTCGTGAACAATTATCGGAAATGATGGATCAACTTCGTGAAGAGAAAAAATCTCGTGAAAATGTCGAACTGGAAGCTAAAAAGAAACTTTCCGAGGAAGAAGATAAAATTCGCGAAGAAGTCAAGAAAAAAGCGGATGAGGAGCATCGCTTAAAAAATCTTGAAATGGAAAAGAAACTTCGTGATACGCAGGAAGCCCTCGCGACCGCTCAACGGAAAGCTGAACAAGGATCCCAACAGAATCAGGGCGAAGTTTTGGAGCTTGATCTGGAAGAAAGTTTACGCCAGGAATTTCCGCTTGATGAAATTATAGAGGTGAAAAAAGGGGTTCGCGGCGCTGATGTGACACAGATTGTTAAAAATAATCATCTTGAACAATGCGGAATGCTACTTTGGGAAAGTAAAAATGCAGCTTGGCAACCGAAATGGATCGCGAAATTTAAGGAAGATATCCGCGAAGCGGGTGCAAGTATTGGTGTTTTGGTTTCCAAGGAAATGCCAGTAAATTATGGAGATATGAAAAATATTGAAGGCATTTGGGTTGTAAAACCTAAACTGGTTTTAGCACTCGCCTCTGCGATGCGCAATCAAATCATTTCTATCTGGACAGCCAACCACAATAACGAAAACAAAGATGAGAAAATGGAGATTCTTTATCAATTTCTTACTGGCACTGAATTCAGACATCGTGTGGAAGGAATCGTTGAAAATTATTCAACCTTGCAAAATGATCTTGAACAAGAATACCGACTCGCAACCAACCGTTTCCATAAACGCCAAAAAATGTTGCGGGGCGTGATTGATAATACGATTGGTATGTATGGTGATCTGCAAGGAATTACTGGCGGTGCAATGAGTGAGATTAAACAACTTGAAGAACCGGAGGAGGATTAGAGGAGATAACTGATGATTACAACACTTAAAACATTTTCGAGAAAATCCTTCAAAGATTATCTGCTTCCTTCTACATTAAACTTTAAACAAAAAAATTTAATCTTTGGCTACAATGGACGAGGAAAAAGTTCATTGGCAAGTGTTATTGCGGAACAGTACGGGGAGGATAACGAAGAAAGTTCATTTAGATTATTCAATCGTGATTATATTCGCGATAATTTAATAGTTGAAGATAATTCGACAATCAAAGGCGTGAAAGCTATTTTTGGAAAAAAAGAAGTTGATGTTGAAAATGAAATTAAATTAAAAAAAGCAGAGCTCCAAGATGAAGAAGCACCTCAAAAAGAAATCCAAAAACTTATCGGTAATACAAAGGCACTAATTGACAAGAAGCATAACGATAAAAAAGGCAAGCTGAATATCAATTCTAAGTCTATGAAACGTGGCAATAAAACCTATTCCCTAGACGATATTATTGATTTTTATAAAACAGATATTGAGCAAGCCAAAAAACTAGAGTCCAATGAAGAGAAGCTAAAAACTCAAAAAGGGGATGATAGTCTATCTAGGGAAAAAAGTCGCATTGAAAATTTATCAACTCCCAATTTTTCACTGGAAGTAGTGGATTCAGAAAATCTGACAAGCCTGGGGAATATTTTTCAGGAGTCCTATGAAAATATTGATATTCCAGCCAGAACAGTTATCTCTTGGATGGAAAATGGTGTCGAAATCCACCATAAAGAAAAAGATTCAGATAGATGTTTATTTTGCGGTCATGAGTTCACTTTGACGGAGGTTGAAAAACATATTGAAGAATACAACGCGAATAAAAAACTTCAGGACGAAAAAATTCTTGATACTTTTCGCGAAAAACTTGAAGATTGTAAAACACGAATTGAGGAATTTTCTGAGTTAAAAGATAATTACTGTCTTGAACTTGACGTTGAGGTTGTGAATAGTATTGATGAAAAAATAAACTTACAGAAAAATGAGTTGGTTAAATTTATTTCTCAAATAGACCGAAAGATTGCCGATATGAGTTTAGTTGATACTTTTGACAAAAAGAATTTTGAAGAAGTTATAAATGAAATAAATTCACAACAAGCTAAAATTTCTGAACTCAGACAAACCACCTTAGATAAACTCCAAAATCAAATAAACAATCAGGAGACTTTAGTCAAAGGGGCTATTGGTCTAGATATTATTGAAGATAACATAATTACTAAAAAGATTTCGACTATTAAAGAAGAACAGGAGAAATTAGTTGCCATTGAGCAAGCAAACAAGAAAATTCAGGAGCAGATTCGTGGACTTGAAAGCCAAGATTCCGATTACGAAGATTTTCGCGAATTTTTAAACGGTGTTCTTAAAGATGTCGAAATTGATTTAAAGCTCATACTTTGTGAAGACAAGAAAAATTATGTTTTAGAGCATGCTAAAGAGCAAGATTGTCAACTAACTTTGGAAGATATCAGTGAGGGAGAGAAAAATTTATTAGCACTGTTATTCTTCTATTTTGAACTTTATAGTGACAATAAACAAGAAACATTGAAACCAGAAATTCAGCTGATTATCATTGATGATCCCATTTCTAGTCTTGATGATGCAAATAGATTTTATGTTTTAGAGTTAATGAAAAAAGTTTATGAAACAACAGCGCAGGTGTTTTTACTGACTCATAGCTGGAATGATTACTGCGAACTCAGTTATAAATATAGGGGTAGCGATGATGAAACTTTGGAGACGCGATTTTTAGAGGTGTACAAAGACAATGCTTCTCGTAGCCAGATTAGAGAAATTTCTAAATCTGAAAAGCCATATAAAAAACTTTTCCAAGAAATATATGCGTTTTCTCAAAGAGAAAATAGTCCAGATGAGGCGGATTGTTATCATATTCCAAATAGTATGAGAAGGGTTTTCGAGGAATTTTTAAGTTTTAAGTTTAACGGAAGTATTATACCGACTATTGCGCAGCTTTCTAAAGTTGAGTTAATTATCACTCAATCAACCAATGGAAGAAAAGTGCGTAACGAAGATAGAATGTATGATAATAACTATCTCAATAGCAGAAAAAAAGCAAAATTGAACGAATTTTTGACAGTTATAAATGTTCTTTCTCATAAGTCTGACAATAACCCTCAATCTATCCATAAATCAGCAAAATTTATGATGACATTGATTGAAGATATGGATTCAGCGCATTTTAATGCAATGAAAGGATAAAAATGTATGATTGCATTCAAAACAGCAAGTTTGCAGTATCAAGAACGCATTTCATAACAGAATAAAATAATAATCGATTGTCAAGTTAGGTAGGGTGCTTTCGTTAGAAGCTTTATTGCTATAATGAAGCTTCTTTTTTGTGGTGGGAAATTTATTGAAGTGATATAATAAAATAAATAAAATTAAAAAAGAAGGTGTTTAATGGAAATTGGGGATCATTCGAGTGCCATACTCGGCGCGACGAAACACTTAGGAACGGCTGAAATTGCTCCAGATAATAAATTGGAAATATTCTCTTTTCCAATCAATTCGAATAGTTTTGACTATAAGAATGCCTGTGGGCAACTATTGGAATCTGTAGCTGAGTTTACACTTTCGCGACAGTATCGCGAGAAATATAAAAACGAACCTATAAAATTATCAAAAGAAGCCAGAACTCGCTTTAAAGATTGGAAAGAACAAACTGGCGAATTGGGTGAATTCTTATTGTTCTGTTTTTTAGAGGGACACTTAAAAGCTCCTAAAATCCTTTCAAAATTTGAACTCAAAACTTCAACCAGTATGCATGTTCACGGTTCAGATGGGGTACACTATGTTTGCATTGGAGAAGGACGTTATCAATTATTATTTGGAGAATCTAAACTCTATAAAGACCTTACTTCTGGGCTTCGTGATGCCTTTAAATCTATTCAGGATTTTAAACAAGAAAGAAATGAACAAGGTAACTCAAAAAGTGGAATTAGCTTTGAGAGGAGTTTAATCTCGGCTAATCTTTCCCAAGAAACATTTTCTGATGAGGAGAAAATATTTCTAAAAAGTTTGCTTTTTCCGACGAATGACGGAACATCTCTGGAGGTAGACGACGCTTTTGGAATATTTGTTGGTTTCGAAGTCGGAGACTATGGAGAGCAGCGAAAAACACTCAACAATCACGATTTTAGAGAATTTGTTTATAAATCCATACTTGAACAAGTTCAAGCAAAAACTACTAAAATCAGTGAATATATAGACGATAAGGATCTTCATGGACATACATTTTATATATATGTATTGCCATTTACAAAGATAGATGATGGTAAAGAAATAATGTTAAGGGAGCTTTTAAGTTAATGAATTTTATTGAAGAACTAGCCCAAGAGGCATTAAAAGATGGTTATCTCCAGCAGTTAATTTATAAGCTTGAAACCTCGAATTTTTTAAAACTTTTTGATTCTAATGATATAAAGCGAGTAACAGATAAGGAATTCCTAGATGTTCTCCGTTTTGCAGATATTTTGTCTAGGTCTGACTCGCAAGAAGCAAGAAACATCTCACTTAAAATTATCGGTTTACTCTATGAAGATGAGATTTTCAGAAACGACAAGTCGTTCAAGTTATTTGCTGCTAGTGTGCTGATGAAACTCGGCAACTTTCCGTCATTAAATATCATCGGTGGTGTTGAGCAAATTGATGACGAGGAAGTCGTAAGAGAGAAAATTGTAAAAGAAGTTATGCAAGAAGCACCAAACGGTCATAAAATATTTACGGATGCCCAATATCAAATCTTTGAAAAATTAAAAGATAGTAATAATTATAGTTTTTCCGGTCCAACATCATTTGGCAAATCTTTTGTTATGGAGTCGTTTATTGAACATATCATCAAAACTAGGAACTCTTCGGATAACATTGCTATTTTAGTTCCTACGCGGGCGTTGATTAATCAAGTAGTATTAGATTTGAAGGATAAATTTTCCGATAGATACGAGGTTGTTTCTCATCCGAAGGTGCCACTGCTCCATAAAATTACCGAAAAAAAGTTTATTTTTGTCTTCACAGCTGAACGGCTAGTATCTTATTATGCCGACTCAGACAATCCAGCCATCAATTATCTTTTTGTAGATGAAGCCCACAAGCTGCTTTCTGATGACTCAAGAACTCCTCTTCTTTATCATACGCTTTATCAGGCGGCCAGGAAGGGCGTAAACCTTTACTTTGCTTCGCCCAACATACCAAATTCAGGAGTGTTTCTCGATCTCTTTAATCGAAACTCCGAAGACAGCTTAGCTACTAATGAATCACCAGTTATCCAAAATCGCTATTTCATTGATTGCATAGAACAGAAATGTAGAATGCTTACAGACTATGGAGAAGACAGGGAAATAGCTAAGTCGTTTGGTGAGAACACGGACGAAAGAATGAGAAATATGATTCTTCAACTTAGCGGAGCTTCACAAAGTATCATCTACTGCAACACGGTTAATTACACGATTGAATTAGCACGCGGATTTAGCACCACTATTGACAATGTAAATAGCGTAAGAATTAACCAACTTATTGATTTAATTAAAGAATCCGTGCATGAACAATACTTTCTCATAGATTGTCTCAAAAAAGGAGTTGCTTTTCATTATGGCGGAATCCCACAGAGGATTCGTGAAAGAATAGAGAAGTTATTTAGAGATGGTGAAATAAAATTTTTATTTTGTACTTCAACCTTATTGGAAGGTGTCAATTTACCCGCAAAGAATATTTTTATTTTGAGCAGTAAAAAAGGACTATCTCGAATGAGTGCTGTTGATTTTTGGAATTTAGCGGGAAGAGCTGGGCGACTGACTAAAGATTTGGGTGGAAATATTTTTTGTTGCAGAGTGCTCAATAAAAAGGGGTACTGGGGAAGCGATAATGAACTAAAACTTTTAGAAAACAAAAATATTGAGCGCTTGGAACCGATGATAATGCAAAAGAACAATAGAAATCTATATAAGAATATAGATAACCGATTGAACAACCGTTCATATGAAAATTCCAATTTATCGGATGATAAGAAAAAATCTATCGAAGCCTATGGCAACATTTTGTTCTATCAGAGTATAGTAGGCGGAGAGTCGGTGCTCTTGAGTAAATTTCTTGATAAAAACAGAGATGCCGGGAGAGAAACCTTGAGAAAGGTTTCCGCTAATAATAAAGTCTCCGCTTCTATTCTAGCTCAAAGTCCAAATATTAAGTTTGATATTCAAAATGAAGTGTTGAACCAAAATTTGAAGAAGCTTCCTAAGGATGTTGATTATGATGGATGTTTAGAAATCCTTAATATGCTTATGGAGTACTATCACTGGGAGAGTGAAGAGAGTGGAGGTAAAAAGCCACTTATACCACTAACTTCTGGTAAAAATATCTTGAGGTATTATGCACTTTTAATGAGTGAATGGATCAATTCCAAGCCCTTAAACCTCATCATCTCAAAGGCTCTAAAGTATCATGAAGACAATTTTATCTCAGTTCAGACAGATTCAATTATTGGGGGAAGGAGATTTGAGGTATTTAATAGCGGCAATCGAGGTCATATCAATGCAGTTATTAATCAGCTCATGGGTGACCTGGAAAATAATATTCGTTTCAAAATCAAGGGCTATGTCAGAAACTACATGTTACTGCTGGAAGAGCAGGGTGTGGTGAGTGAGGATAATTGGGCAGACTATCTAGAATATGGCTCGACAAATAAACTCGTCATCGAAATTCAAAATGCTGGTTTCCCTCGTAACTTGGCGACTTTTCTGAAAGAGCATCATGCAGATTGTTTTACGATGACGATGGAAGATAATGAAATAGTTAGTTTTGATGATGAAAAATTGCGTAATGAGGTTGATTCCATAAGCTTCCCAGAAGAATATGAAGAGCTTAGTGAGATTCTTGCTTGGGAATAAATACCAACACGACACACCAAATTATAAGAATCCAAAAGTATATGAAGTGGACAATGGGATTACTCTACTTATCTTGATAAATTGGGTGGTGAAGATAGATGATGATTTAGAACTGCATAGATTGATGAAAATATAGGATTTCTCTTATGTCCTTACTGTAAATTTTATATGATAGTTATGTCATGAGAGCGGGTTTTCACAGAAACAAATCCAAGCCAACAAACATTTTAGGTTCTCTGAACGTTTCGTAAAAAATCGCGAAACGTTTTTTCTTTCCTCTAAAATACTCTCCTATAACTCAACATGTAAAACAATAGATAAAATAAGAACCGAATGTTAGTATAATACTACAAAATATGATTTTTTTCTAATAAATTTTATTTTTAAGTGAAATGTATGAGGTTTATATTTAATCAATCTGTAATTTCATCGAATGATTCCATGATTAACAATCTGAAAAATGATAAAATAGAGTGAACGGATTTGATCTAAAGAACGACTTTGGAGGAGGAATATATGACACGTATTAACGAAATAGAGCGTAAAATAAAAGAGCTGGAAGGAGGGCGCTTTCAGAATCTCGGAGATAAATATTTGTATAGGAAATTAGACCTTAAAAATATTCATTCCTTAGGGTCTCAAGAAGGAACAGACAAGACGACAAAAGGTGTTCCAGATAGCTATGCAATGCATGATGATGGCACGTATACGATGATAGCGTATGGAACCGAAAAGAATTACAAAAACAAGATTGAAAAAGATATTTCTGATTGTTTGAATAAAAATAAAATCAATATTCCTAAAAATAAAATCAAAAAAATCGTGATCTTTCATACGTCAACGAATATTACTATTGAGGAAAACGAACGCTTTGTTGAAATGGGGAAAGGTGTTGAAGTAGAGCTTATTGGGCTGAACACGATTGCCCAAGATTTGAGTGGAATTCGCTTTCAAGACCTTGCAAGAGAATTTCTTGATGTGGAATTTGATTCAGGGCAAATCTTCACAATTGAAAACTTTATTAATAATAATGATAAAAGTGGAACGGCTTCACCACTAAATATTGAGTTCAAATTTCGCGAAAATGAATTGCTTGAAATCGAACAATTAGTTTCCGATAATACCGCTGTTCTTCTCAGTGGAGCTTCTGGTGTTGGGAAAACTAGAATCGCCCTGGAAATCTGTTGGGAGTTTGAGCGATTAGGTTATCAAATTCTTTGTGTGAAAAATAATGGGCAGTTTTTGTTCGACGATGTGAGGATAGCCACATCCGACCCAGGGAAATATTTGCTTTTTCTTGATGATATAAATCGCTCAGCTGATATCCAAGCAATTGTTGGATACATTCAGCAAACACAAGGCGAGAATGAAATAAAAATTTTAGCGACAGTTCGAGATTATGAACGTGGGAAAATTAGTGGATATCTAAAAGAGCTTGAGAAATTTTGCGAAAAAAATCTGACATCTTTTTCTGATGAAGAAATTCGGGAAATTTTGAAAGAATCTTTAAAAATAAAAAGCAGTAAACTTTCAGAAAGAATTGTTGAAGTTGTAAAAGGCAATGTCCGTTTAGCAGTGCTTGCTGGTAAACTATCAGTTGACAATAGCGCAACACTTGTCGACGCAAGTAATATTTTCGCGAATTATTATGGAGAAATATTAAATGAACAGAAAATCGACGAAAAATCGTTGAAATGTTTATTTATAGTTGCACTTTTGAAAACGGTTAGAATCGGCGACAATGATTTCGCGAAAATGCTCCTTGACGAATTTTCAATCAGCTGGGATGAATTTAGGGAAATAAGTCAGAAACTCCATTATGATGAGTGGGTTGATTATTATCTCGAAGAAATTGTAAAAATAAACGATCAAAGTTTTGGAGATTATATTTTAGAATATGGTTTGATTGAAAGAAAATACATTTCTGTTTATAGATTGTTGGAGCTGGGCTTTCCAGAAAATAAGAAAAATATTGTATCAGGGATAAATACTATTCTCAGGCTCTTTTATTCGGATAAAACGCGAGATTATATAAAAGAGCAGGTTATCGAACGCTGGAATAAAGCGGAAGGTGAAAATGAACAAGAAGCGTATCTTGAAGTTTTTGGACAGTTCAATCTTGATAAATCTCTATTAATTCTAAGTGAAAAAATTGATGCTTTGCCACATGATGATTTGGAGATTACGGAAAAGATTTTTCAAACCTCAAAGAATAATGAACGAATAGATTCTAAAATAATCGGAATTTTGTCAGGCCTTAGAGAAACAGAATATTTCGAGGAGGTAATAGAATTGCTGATAAAGGTGCTCGAAGTACAGCCAAGTTTATTTATGGAAATTTATTTCGCTATCAAAGGATTTATTTATGATGAAAATTCTCATAATTACCATTATAAAAAAGAACTTTTATTGATTGAAAAGATTTGGGATTTGCGGAAAAACGAGAAGAATAAAAATCTGGATTTTCTATTTTTCAAAATCGTCCCAGAGCTATTAAAATGTTCTGGAAATATATTTCATATGAGCTGGGATTCTCATTCATTTAAAAGCGGATATTTTACACTCGGTCTGACTGATGGAATAATGGAACTTAGAAAACGGATTTGGCAAATGCTTGCGGAAATAGAAAAAGAAAATAAAATTTATTGTTCGCAAGTTTATTCGCTTTTGACGAAATATCATTGGAACGGATTCAATAATCAAATAAACGAAATCTTTCAGTTCGATATGAATGAAATAAAGGAAAATTTTGTCCAATATTGGGAACCGCTTAACTTTGAGCAAAGCTTGGTTTTGCGAAAACTTTCAGGATACTCAAAACAGTTGGATGTTCCAATTGACGAAATTTTTAATAAATTCATGGGACATGAAGATTATAAATATTCGGAGATACTGAGCCCGAGAGAGATAGGTGAAAGTTATTCAGAATTTCAGCGAAAACTGTCCACGAAAATTCCAGATTTAACCGCCGAATTTAATTTGGAAGATTACAAGAGACTTATTTTAATCGCGAAAAAGTTGGAAAGTAGTTCCGATAATAGCACTTTATGGCAATCAGGAGAAAATCTCTCTCAAGCATTTCAATTGATTCACGAAGAATTATTATCAGACGTTTTAGAATTTTATTTTTCGAACGGAGCGCCTTATTCGCAACAACTTTCATGGGTGGTGATAAATAAATTGAACGATAAATTCGATTTTGAAAAAACTTATGAACTGATAAGTCAGAAAGAGTTCCCGCAGCAAGATTATTGGAAGGGGGATTTTTGGCAAATTTTACCAGAAGAAAAAGTTAATGAAAAACATGCGAAAATGTTTTATGATTTCATGAAAATTCAATTTTCTAATCGGACAATTTTTTCGGCTCGATTGAATGTAGTTCTGAAATTCGCGAAATACAATCCGAAAATCATAGATGAAATTTGCGAAAAATTACTTGAAAGTGGGAAGAATAACAGTGAAATCATATATAGCTTTTTGATAGAATATCATCAAAATGCGCAAGAGTTGATTGAAATTTTTTCTGAGAAATTAAATCTTCTTGAAGAACTTTATTTGGCTGCAGAAGGAACTGGTTTGGATTATGACGGTAATTTATTAATTGCTCTTATAGAAGCAGATGAGACTTTTTGGGATAAATATACGAAAAGTATTGATACGAAAAATTTATTTGATTTCGATAAGAAACATATTTTTCCGAAGATTTGGCTACGAGATGATTATAAAAAATTAATTGATACAGCATATGAGAATATTGTTCTAAAGTCGCGAGGATATTTTGGGGTATATGAAACGGAGTTTCTTTTTCCTGCCAGTAAAATTGGAGATGGAGAAATAAACGAACGTTCCAAAGCTTGGATTTTAAAATATATCGATGAAAATGCAAATAATATGGATTTGATGTATAAATTATTTTTAGTTGTTGGCAATCAAAACGATAACGCCAGAGCGGAGTACATTATAGAATTTTTAAAGAAAAATAAATCGTTTGTAGATTTCAAGGAGATTAATCTATTTCCGACGACTGAATCGTGGTCAGGAAGCGAAGTTCCAAGAATCGACCATAAGATAATTTTCTTACAAAATATCTTAAAAAATGAGACATTGAAAGGTTTGGACTTTATTCGTCACAGAGATTATTTAAATCAACTTCTCGGGTTTAAAACCAAACAAAAAAAGGATATTCAGATACGAGAGTATCAAGACGATTTCTTCAACTAAATAACACTTGCCAGACCTGTGAAAACCTGTGCAACGGTCATGTATAAATATGGAGCGAATGAAGAAGAGTAGATTTTTAAAGATGTTGGGGCCACTTTCGGACATGGAAGTGGTTTTTCTGTTTCGCAAAAAGCTTGTGTTATAATATTTTCGTAGTGTTGCCCCACGTTTCGCGAAGCTCTTACGCCTGATTTAGAGCGTGTTATGAGTTTCACGAAATGAACCTTCAGTGATTTAGAAACTTGGAAAGGCGATTAATCAGCTTGTTTTTATTAAAAAATTGTAAATTAATTAGTAAACAGATCAGTCAATTATTTCTTTGTTTTTTCTTGGTGATTTTCGCGAAAATTATTGTCACTCCTACGATTGCGAAAACCGCACTAAAACCAAGAAGAAATGTTCCTGTCTGTGGTGCGCTAGGAGTTTTTTCAGATAAAGAAGGCGGATTTTTACCATCTGGCACATAGCCTGGTTCTTCCGGATCATAAATGTTCTGAACGGAAACATTTATTGTTGATATATTTCTCGCGAGATCCGTAAACGTTATCGTGTCAGAATAGTTTTTCGCGAAAGTTTTTTGATAGCTGGTTGGTGAAATTTGTGTCCAATCAGTTGGAGCTGAAACTGGTTCATCAGAGGTAATTGTCGCAACGACAGAATCAGTGGTTTGATCTGTTGTGGAATAGGAAACTGTGAGCTTTGTCGGAATTTTATCAATGTTTTCAATGTTGATTTGGATCAAAGAGCAGTTTTTGTTCAGGTCGCAAAATTGTTGATTTCCGCTGTAATTATTCGCGAAATTTCGCGAATAATGTGTATCATCGATTTTTGCCCACCCGTCGGGCGTCGTGATTGGCTCGTCTGTCGTCAGGGTCGCAACTATATCTTTGTTTGTCAGAGCAGTCGTAGAATAGGAAATCGTAGCTGTCGGAGCGATTCCGTCGGTGATTGTAATTGTGCGCTTGGCGGTCGCTTTGTTGCCAGCGGTGTCCGTTGCCGTGTAAGTGATTGTGTAAATTCCGACTGTGGAATTCGCGAAACTCGAGGAGCTTGTTTCCGTAATGTTTGCGGTTGAGAAATTATCAGTCGCAGAAACACCACTCATCAGATCTATGTCTGTTCCTTGTTTTGCTGTTATCGCCGTCGGTGAAACGTTAATCGTCGGTTTCGTCGTATCAGACACGGTTATCGCGCGCGTTGCCGTCGCAGTGTTTCCTGCTGCGTCGGTCGCCGAATAAACTTCGGAATAGCTTCCCGGAACGGATTCCTTCACGTTATTGCTTTCAATAATCTTAATTGACACGCCAGAATTATCTGTGGCGGTTGCACCGAACGAATCAGTAAAGCTACTCGTTTTACTTGCTTCTACGTGAAGCGGGTTGGCGCCGTTAATGGTGATTACGGGTTTACTTGTATCTATGTTTGAGATTGAATATGCGACCGTCGAGCAGTTTCCGACCAAATCGCAAACTTGGACATTTCCGCTGCCATTATTCCCGAAATTTTTCGTAAACTTCGTTGCGCTGACTTTTGTCCAACCGGAAGGAGTTTGCGCAGATTCGCTAACCGTCATGGTCGCAAGAACTGATCCGTTGGTCGGCGTTGTTGGGGAATACACAATTGTCGCCGTCGGAGCGATTTTGTCGATGTTTGCAACTGAAATCGCAACCGCGGAACAGTTATTCAAGCTGTCGCAAATCTGAACGGTCCCGCTGTAATTATTCGCGAAATCTTTCGTGTAGTGCGTATCGTCAACTTTCGTCCACCCACATGGTGTTGTAATTGGTCCGTTCGTCGTAATAGTCGCAATCACGTCTTTGTTGGTTGGATTCGTCGTGGAATACGAAACGCTTCCGGTCGGTGCCGTCGTATCTCGCACAATCACATTTCGCGAAATTGTTGCTTTGTTTCCAGCCTTATCCGTTGCCGTGTAAGTTATGGTATATGTTTCAACTGTATTTACATCCACTGTTCCACTTGCGGAAACCGCATCCGTTCCATCCACGATATCCGCCGCCGCACCTGGATCAGTAAATTTTGTTCCTTTTTCAACGTAAACCGGATTATCTCCGTTCAGCGTAATCTTTGGCGGGGTCGTATCTTTTACGACCGCCGTTCGCGTTTTCGTCGCGGTGTTCCCAGATTTATCAGTCGCAGTATAGGTGATTGTGTAAGTTCCCGGAACTTTCATGTTCGGATTGGTCGCGGATGAATTGCTAGAAACAGCAACATTTCCATCCACAGTATCTGTTGCTGTCGCGTCTGGATCGGTGAAAGTTGCTCCGGCTTCCACTGTCATAGATGCGGCACCTTTTAGCGAAATCACTGGCGCAGTAGAGTCTTTAACTGTGATTTTACGTGTTTTACTTTCTGAGACATTCCCGGATGTATCCGTCGCTGTATAAGTAATCGTATAAGTTCCTGGCTTCGTATTATCGAAACTTGTCGGAGAATAACTGATCTTAATATCAGCCGCCACATTGTAGTTATCTTTCGCGGAAACTCCCGTCATCAAGTCATAATTTGCGCCTGTTGCAATCGTTACCGTCGCTGGATTTACTGTTAACGTCGGGTCTGTCGTGTCGCGAACCACCACGTTTCGAGTCGCCGTTGCTTTGTTCCCAGTATTATCAGTCGCCGTATACGTGATTATATAAGTCCCAAGGGTTCCTATTTTTACAGTGTTTGTCTCCGTCACATTCCCGTTCAGACCGCTTCCGCCGGACTCATCCGTCGCGCTCGCGCCACCTCAGGGATCCGGATTTAGCGAAAAGGGCGTTTTTACTTCAACATAGCAAGTTGTGTCAGAGTTGTTCACTGTGATCACCGGTTTGGTTTTGTCTATATTCGCGATCGAATATGCGATCGTAGAACAGACATTATAGCTGTCGCAAATTTTCGCATTTCCGCTTGCCTTTTTCGCGAAATTTCTTGTGTAATGCGTATCATCCACCTTTGTCCAGCCGCTCGGAGTTGTGACCGCTTTATCTGTGTTCAGTGTCACCGTCACATTTTGGTTGGTCCAAGCAGTCGTGGAATATGAAACACTTCCGGTGGGAGCAGTATCATCAATCCCTATAACTGGCTTGTTCCAATTCCAAGTCAACGGTGCCGTAAACATGGCTCGGCACGGAATCCCACCGCATGCCGCGCTTTCCGTGTTCTGTAAAGAATTTCCTTTTTGATCTGTCGCACTCGCATATCCCGCGAAAAACAACGTCGTCGTTCCATCTGCGTTCTGAACAGTCATCGGGCTGCCATCTCCTGGCACGTTTTTCCCGTTCGTATCCACATTGTTTGTCCCGCTTCCGTCAGAATTCGATTGCATCAACACGCCACCGTTGCTGTGAACGTCCGTTGGGGCATTTGTTGCATTTGTGTATCCGATAAAGTAGCTGTATTGCTCCCAGTCGTTTCCGGCAAACAGCAGAACATAGATTCAGTTTTGGGAAAGATATCATCGGCTTCAGTTATTGTACCTACAATGATTTCTAGAGGTTAAATTACCAGATAAGGGACGTTGACAAGCTTTGAAAAAATCACAAGTGCATGAAAATACCTGATAAGTTTTCGGAGTTATTTTAGAGAGAGCTCCTAGCTAATTGAATTTGTCGCTCTAAAATATTGTTAAAGAGATTGTTCTCAAGGGAACCATGATAATAACCAATTTGTCTTTTAATCATGGAGGTATAGCTAGAACTAGGTGCTATAACACAATAATTATTATCATGAGTTTTTATATCAATACCATTCTCAAAACTATTTCTGGAAACATCAATTTTTGAGAGTTGAATATCCACCAAGGTTTTTATTTTCGTAAGGGATCTGATAAATATAATCTAACCCATTTCTTATAAAATTTTGTTTGATTTTTTTCTTTATCCATAGAATTCAAATTATGAGTATCAATAACAAGAATTTATATTAAAAATTAAAAAAACCGTATATCAAATATACAGCACCTTGCCTGTCAAAAAAATTGTTACGTTTTTAACTACGTTTTAGGTGAAACGTATTGACACCTATTGACGGTAGCAAATTTAAAAAGAGGTAAATTTCAGGTTTATTGAAACGTATTGAACCCTATTGACAAGGTGTGTTATAATAGAAGAATGTAAAAAATAATAGAATATCATTATTCAAAATTGATAATGATTATTTTTATCGAAACTTTTGTCAGAAGTTTCGATTTATTGGGAGGTATTATGACAGTAACATCAGATTTCACACAAAAACTCTACGAAAATTTTGCAGAAAATACAAAATTGCGTGCGGTGGAAAATGCCGTGACTAAAAATGGTTTGCTTTCATCACTCGAAGTCCGTGGTTCACATGCAGCAAATTTGCCTGAGTTTTCAATTGACTTGACAAAAGACCCTGTAACGAATCAAAAACAATCTGGTCGTTGCTGGATGTTTGCTGCTTTGAACACTTTCCGTCATAAATTTATCAATGAATTTAAAACAGAGGATTTTGAGTTTTCACAAGCTTACACTTTCTTCTGGGATAAATATGAAAAATCAAACTGGTTCATGGAACAAATTATTGGTGATATTGAAATGGACGATCGTCGTTTGAAATTCCTTTTACAAACACCACAACAAGATGGCGGCCAATGGGATATGATGGTTGCAATTTTTGAAAAATATGGAATTGTTCCCAAAGCTGTTTATCCTGAATCACAAGCTTCAAGTAGCTCACGTGAATTGAATCAATACTTGAATAAACTACTCCGTCAAGATGCTGAAATTTTGCGTTATACAATTGAGCAAGGTGGAGATGTTAAAGCAGTTAAAGAAGAACTTTTACAAGAAGTCTTTAATTTCCTTGCGGTAACTTTAGGTTTGCCACCACAAAATTTTGAATTTGCTTTCCGTAATAAAGATAATGAATACAAAAAATTTGTTGGTAGTCCAAAAGAATTTTACAATGAGTATGTTGGAATTGATTTGAATAATTATGTGTCAGTAATCAATGCTCCAACTGCTGACAAACCTTATAATAAGAGCTACACAGTTGAGTTTCTTGGAAATGTTGTCGGTGGTAAAGAAGTGAAACATTTGAATGTTGAAATGGACCGCTTTAAAAAATTGGCCATTGCCCAAATGCAAGCTGGTGAAACAGTTTGGTTTGGTTGTGACGTGGGTCAAGAATCAAATCGTTCAGCAGGACTTTTGACAATGGATTCTTATGATTTCAAATCTTCATTGGATATTGAATTTACTCAAAGCAAAGCGGGACGTCTTGACTATGGTGAGTCGTTGATGACGCATGCCATGGTTTTAGCGGGTGTTGATTTAGATGCTGACGGAAATTCAACTAAATGGAAAGTTGAAAATTCATGGGGTAAAGATGCGGGTCAAAAAGGATATTTTGTTGCCTCTGATGAATGGATGGATGAATATACTTATCAAATTGTTGTCCGTAAAGACCTTTTAACTGAAGAAGAATTGGCTGCTTACGAAGAGAAACCTCAAGTACTTCTACCATGGGACCCAATGGGTGCTTTAGCTTAATTTGCAAACAAAGAACATTTAACTTTAGGTTAAATGTTTTTTTATTGACTTAAAGTTCACTTCAAGTGTTAAAATAAAAGAATGAATATAAAAAAAGCTGCTGAATTATCAGGGATAAAAACAGATAATATAAGGTATTATGAAAGAATTGGGCTGATTCCTAAAATTACACGGACAGAATCTGGAATAAGAAATTTTACAGAAGCTAATATTAGAACTTTGAAATTTGTCAAACACATGCGAGATGCAGGTGTTCAAGTTGAACCTTTGACCCGTTATATGGCATTAGTGAATGAGGGAAATCCCGAAACGAAAGAAGAAAGAATTGAAATTTTGAAGAACCAGGTTGAACAATTGAGAACAGAAATTATTGAAAAGCAATCTGCCTTGGATTATTTAACATTCAAAATTGAAAATTATGATGAAGTGATGTTGCCAAATGAAATTAATTTGAACCAAAGTTCAAAAGAAACAATCAAGATTTAAATAGGTAAAGAATAAATGGAACTTCGATTATTAAAATATTTTTGGACAGTTGCAACTGCTGGAACAGTATCCAAAGCTGCTGAACAGTTATATATTACGCAGCCAACATTATCTAGACAAATTAAAGAACTTGAACGCGAACTAGATACACAACTTTTTATGCGTGATGGGAAAAAACTGATCTTAACTGAGGATGGACAATTTCTTAAAATTAAGGCTGAGGAAATTTTACAGCTGACCAGTAAAACAGTACAAGTTTTTGAAGACCGAAAAAATGCAGAATTATCTGGCCATCTGACGATTGGTGCTTTAGAAGGCTGGACAACTTCCAGTATCGCTAAAACGCTCCAAAGACTGACAAATAAATATCCGTCAATTACATTTACAATTTTGTCAGGAAATGCTGATGATATCAAATGGAAGATTGACAACGGACTAGTTGATGTTGGTTTTTTGTTAGAGCCAACATCAACTGAAAAATATAATGTTGAAAAAATTGGTTTTCCTGAACGTTGGATGATGCTCACTCAATCCGATTCAGAACTTGCAGAATTAGATGAAGTAAGTCCAGAAATATTTAAAAAGCAAAGAATATTAATTTCAGAACGACCAGAAGTTCGTCAATTTATAGCCGATTGGGCAGGCTGCCAAGTGAGTGATTTAGAAATTATTGGTGGCTTTAATCTCGGTTTTCATCTTTTTGAAATTGCTCGTGCAGGAATTGGCGAAGCAGTTGTTACAGAAGGGGCACTTATTCGAGATTATCCTGATTTAAAAGCTATTCCATTGAGTCCGGAAGTGAAAACTTTAAGTGTGCTTGCTTGGAAAAAAAATATTCCACTGACTCCTCTTACAAGAGCATTTATTAAGCAATATCTTCAAGATAATGAATAAAAAGTTACTGACAGAAATTAGAGCATATTTGTAAAGACTAAAGTGTCAACAGCTATTCTCAGGCAGCTCTGTCAGTAACTTTTTTGTCAGTATTATGCTCGCAAAGCATAATAATAACTAAAATAAGCATTTCTAATCAGTGAATTTTTATTTTAAAATAAATCTATGAAAAATAAAAAAACATTTGGTCTTATCCTTTTTATTATTTTGTTTTCCTATTTCCTTATTTTAATGGATAACTCAATAATATTTACAAGTAGCTTAAAAATTTCTCAAGATTTAAAAATGAATGAATCAACTTTATCTTGGGTTTCTAATGCTTATACGATTACGTTTGGTGGTTTTCTTTTATTAGCAGGACGCCTGGGTGATTTATTAGGGCGAAAAAAAATTTTCCTTCTTGGACTTTTCATTTTTGGATTTTCTAGTTTAGTTGTCGGTTTGTCAACTTCTTCAGAAATGATGATTATTGCCAGAGCAGTTCAAGGGATTGGTTCGGCTATTCTTGCTCCAACAAGTTTAGCTTTATTAATGGATACATATAAAGGGGATTTAAGAGTTAGAGCTATCTCATATTATGGAGCAACTGCGGGAATTGGCTCAAGTTTTGGACTTATTCTAGGTGGCTGGCTCACTTCGGCTCTTTCATGGCGTGTTGGCTTTTTATTAAATGTTCCTTTTAGTTTATTATTAATTATTCTAACTCTTGTTAATGTTCATCAAAGCGATATCAAAGCTAGCAAAATTGACTTTTTGGGAAGTTTTCTGTCAGTCCTTATCTCAGTCCTATTTGTTTTCGGAATTACGGTAAGTAATTTGTTCATCATTATCCTCTCATTCATTTTAATTATCTTATTTATACTTTGGGAAAAAAAGTTAACTTATGCATTAATTCCTTTAGAATTATTTAAAAATAAAGTACGGTCGGGTTCGTATGTTGCACGCTTTGCCTTTATGATGGCAATGTTGACTTACTGGTTTATTCTGCCACAGATTATGCAAAAAATGTATCATTTTTCACCATTGCAATCCGGACTTGCTTTTCTTCCTTTAACAATCGTAAATTTTATTGCGGCTCTTTTTCTTCCTAGATTAACTAGAGCATTAGGAAATAGTAAAGTAATGATCTTAGGACAAGTGATTTTACTGACTGGAATGATTTTGTCATTAGTTTCGCAACCAGAATGGGGATATTTCTATGCGATGATTTTTCAAATGATGATTATTGGATTAGGGCAAGGTTGGCTTCTTGCTCCGCTGACGGCAGCGGGAGTAGAAGAGGTCAGTCCAGAATTATCAGGAGCTGCATCAGGTTTGACAAATATGATGCATCAACTTGGAGGACCTGTTGGTTTATCTATTGTTGTGTTATTTAGCTCAAATATTGTTGACTTAAGTGCTTATTATCATTTGGTCATGGGATTCATCACCGCTTTTCTGTCAGTAGGCCTTCTTGTCTTAATTTTTACTAGACCAGACAATAATAAAAAATAAAAGGAGAAAAAATGCAAACAAAATTAACATTAAATGATGGCAATGTCATTCCCCAATTCGGTTTGGGACTTTATCAGCTTCCAGAAGGAACAGAAACGCAAAATATTGTAAAAACTGCCTTGGAATTAGGTTATCGTCATCTGGATACGGCACACGCTTATCAAAATGAAGCTTCTGTCGGTCAAGCAATTCAAGACTCAGAAATTTCAAATTCTGAAATCTGGATTACAAGCAAGCTTTGGCCTTCTGATTATGAGCAAGCGCCAGAAGCAATTGAGCGAATGCTAAAACGCCTAAAAGTTGAACAAATTGATTTACTCTTATTGCATCAACAGGTTGGAAATTATCGAAAAGCATGGATTGCTTTAGAAAATGCTGTAAAAGAGGGACAGGTGAAATCAATTGGAATTTCAAATTTTGATGGAGAAAGATTAGTTGATTTATTTAATTTTGCTGATATCAAACCGAGTGTCATTCAAGTAGAAACTCATCCTTATCATCAACAAGTAGAATTACAGGAATTTTTGAAACCTTATGGTACAAAAATTGAAAGTTGGTATCCTCTGGGACATGGCGATAAAAACTTACTTGAAGAAAAAATATTTAAAAAAATGGCTAAAAAATATAATAAAACAGTCGCACAAATCATTTTGCGTTGGCATATTCAAGAGGGAATTATTGTTTTTCCACGCTCAACGCAAAAAGAACATTTAGCAGAAAATATAAATATTTTTGATTTTGAATTATCTTGCTCCGAAATAAAAGAAATTCGTAAGTTAAATAAAAAACAACCTTATTTTACGATGACCTATGAGGAGCAAGAAAAAAACTTTTTGTCATGGAAACTAGAAGACTAAAGCACAGATTCTCATGCTTTTATGCAAAAGTGATATACTTTAGAGAGTTAGAACTTTTAAAACAAAAAATAAAATCAAGCCTAGATAGTCTTGATTTTTTCTATATTTCATTGAAAAAAGGAGAATGTGATGAAAAAAATTGCAATTATTGGTGGCGGAATAATCGGTATGACCTTAGCCAATTATTTAGATACTGATAAATTTGATATTAGTCTTTTTGATGATGAAAAAAATCAGGCAACTAAAGCAAGTGCTGGGATTATTTCTCCTTGGCTTTCTAAAAGAAGAAATAAAAAATGGTATCAATTGGCAAAAGATGGTGCAGCTTTTTTTGAAAAAATGAAAAATGATTTTGAGTTAACTGAGGATGTTTATGAAAAATGTGGTACTCTTTTTTTGCGACAAAAATCAGACTTAATTGAGTTAGAGAAGTTGGCAATTGAAAGAAAAAAAGAAGCTCCCGAGATGGGTGAGATTAAGAGACTCTCGGAGGAAGAAACTGTTGCTTTATTTCCATTATTAAAACCAAGAGAAAGTTTGTATCTTTCAGGAGGTGCAAGATTAGATGGAAAAGCTTACTTATCGTCATTAAAAAAGCGAGCTCAAAAAAGAGGGGTCAAATTTTATTCAGAGCGGGCAACAATTGCTCGAGCGTTAGATAAATGGCAAGTCATTCATGAAGGTGTGACGGAAGTGGTAGATGATTTAGTTTTATGCCCGGGGCCAGCTTTAAAAGAACTTTTGGAATCAATTGGCACACAAGTGGATGTCAAGCCACAAAAAGGACAATTAATTTCATTTCAAACGGATTTTGAAACAAAAAATTGGCCAGTTTTATTTTTAGAAGGGGCTGCAGATATCATTCCTTTTCAAAATGGTCAAGTTCTTTTGGGAGCAACCCATGAAAATGAAGAGGGTTGGGATTTGTCAGAGAGTCAGGAAGCTTTTGAAAGTTTGACAGAGGGGGTCAAATCTTACTTATCGGATACAAAACTAATTGACTTTCCATATCATTATCGTGTGGGAACACGTGCTTATTCTTCAGATTTTTCGCCTTTTTTTGGTCCGCACCCTGACTTTTCTTCATTAGCTTTTGCCAGCGCTTTGGGGTCATCTGGATTAACTACTGGTCCTTATATCGCCTATTTACTTGCCCAATATTTTAATCATCCAGAAATTTCTTGGGATAGTTCAAATTATCAAAGAGACATAAAAAATTATATTAATATAGAAAAAACGAGCAATTAAAAGGCTTATTATCACACTAAAAAATTATGTAAATCATTAGAAGAGGAACTTTTGGTGTTTTACATAATTTTTTTGTCAGATACATAATGAGCTAAAGTAACGAATTGAGTCAGGTTTTTTTGTCTAAAAATGATATAATGATTTCATGGAAAATACAGATTTGATTTACGGACTACATGCGGTCACGGAAGCTTTAAATGGAGACCTTGTCAACAAACTTTACGTTCAAGAAGATTTACGTGGTAAAAATGTTGAAAAAATAAAAGAATTAGCACGACTTAAAAAAGTTAATATTTCATGGACACCCAAAACAGAATTAAATAAATTAACAGAAAACGGTGTTCACCAAGGCTTTATGGCAAGAGTGTCCGAATTTGCTTATGCAGATTTAGAAAAGATTCTCCCAGCATTAGCCGAGAAATCTGATGCCACAATTTTAATTTTAGATGAGTTAACAGATCCTCATAATTTAGGGTCAATTGCTCGGACAGCTGATGCTACAGGAGTCGATGCAATTATTATTCCTAAACACCGAGCCGTTGGAATTACTCCAACGGCTGTCAAAGCTTCAACGGGTGCTTTACAACATGTCCCTATTGTCCGTGTTACTAATCTTTCTCAGACCTTGGATAAACTTAAAGCTTCTAATTTCTGGGTTTTTGGAACGGACATGGACGGCACAGTTTACAGTAAGTGGAATACCAAAGGTAAAGTTGCCTTGATTATCGGAAACGAAGGGCATGGAATTGGCCAAAATCTCAAAAAGCAAGTTGATGAAATGATTACAATTCCAATGACAGGACACGTTCAAAGTTTAAATGCATCAGTAGCAGCAAGTATTTTGATGTACGAAATTTTTAGAAATCGACTATAAAAATTACTGATGAAAGCTTTAGCGCTTGGAATCATTAAAGCCCAAACTTATGATTAATCTGTCAGTAAATTCAAGAAATTATCAGCAAGTTGAAACAGCAGAAAGGATTATTATGACTTTTCAAATCATGACAGACTCAACAGCAGATCTGAGTCCGTATTATATTAAAAAACATCATCTTACAGTTTTGGGAATGACTGTAACTGTTGGAGAAGAAACTTATGAAACAATAGGTGAAGCCGCATTAGATAATTCCACGCTTCTTGCAGCAATAAAAAAAGGAGCTACTGTCCACACGTCCCAAATTAATTCTGGACAATTTTTAGAAGTTTTTAAAAAATTTGCATCTGCAGATGAAGAACTCCTTTACCTTGCTTTTTCGTCAGGACTTTCTGGGACTTATCAATCAGCTCTGATTGCTCAAGATATGGTTTTAGAAGAATTCCCTTCTGCAAAAATCACTGTTGTTGATACACTGGCAGCAGCTTCTGGAGAAGGGTTCCTTGTTGAAGAAACTGTAAAGTTGCGTGACTCTGGAAAAACACTGACAGAAACGCTTGAAGTTTTGTCAGATATTATTCCACGTTTACAAAGTCACTTCATGGTTGACGACTTAAACCATTTGGCAAGAGGTGGAAGAATTCCTAAAGCTGTTGCTCTCGTTGGAACAATGGCAAATATCAAACCTCTTCTTGATGTTGACCCTGAGGGAAGACTTCGGCAAGTGACCAAAGTTCGAGGAAAGAAAAAAGCAATTAATCAACTCCTTGAAAAGAGTCTTGAAGAGATGGATACAGCCTATCCCCGCCTACTTATCTCTTATTCTGGAACAGATGAAATAGCACAAGAAATTAAAAAACAAGCTATGCAAAAAAAAGGGATTAGTGATGTCGATGTTCGTCCACTTAGTCCAACAATTGTAACTCATACAGGTGACGGGACAATCGCAATTTTTTCAATAAGTAGAAAAAGTAGAGAATAATTCAATAAAAAACGAAAAAAATCACAGCTAAACTCTTGTTTTACTGTGATTTTATGTTAAAATAATTAATGAGTGTAATTGTATACAAAATTATCTGTACACTTACCTAATTTATTAAAAAAATATGAATCGTGATGTGTGAGGGAAAGGAGTCGCTTTTATGGCCAAAAGTGGACTTTATACAGGCGTAGATATCGGGACAAACACAATAAAGGTGCTTGTTGCTGAATACGTCTCAGGTGAAATGAATATAATCGGTGTCGGAAATGCAAAATCCGATGGCCTTAAAAATGGAATTATTGTAGATATTGAGAAGGTGGCACAAGCATTGCGTAAAGCTGTAAATGCTGCCGAAGAACGCGCAGGAATCACGATTGATAGAATTAACGTGAGCATCCCAGCGAATTCCCTCGAAATGGAACCTTGCCAAGGAATGGTTCCTATTGTCAGTGATACTAAAGAAATCACGGATAACGATGTTATTCAAGTTGTTCAAAATGCTTTGATGCGTGGGATTGTTCCTGAAAGAGAAATTATTGCTGTTGAAACGAAAGAGTTTACAGTTGATGGATTTACAGGTATTTCAGACCCTCGTGGAATGTTTGGTGTACGTCTTGAGATTCGTGGGGTTGTTTACACTGGACCTAAAACTCTTGTTCATAATGTTCGCAAAGTTGTTGAACGCGCAGGATTGCTCGTTGACAATATTGTAATTGCTCCTTTGGCAATGGCACAATACGTGCTTACAGAAGGTGAACGTGAGTTTGGAACAATCATGGTTGATTTGGGTGCTGGGCAAACAACAGTTAGCATCGTTAAAGAACAATCATTAAGATTTACACATACTAGCCCCGAAGGTGGCGATTATGTAACTAAAGATATTTCAACAGTTCTTAACACTTCTGTTTCTGCAGCGGAAGATTTGAAAGTCAACTATGGTGAAGCAAGTACAGAACGTGCTAGCCAAGATGAGTACTTCCTTGTTGATGTTGTAGGCAAAGAAGAACCAGAACAAATTACAGAATATTATCTTTCACAAATCATTGAAGCACGTATGACTCAAGTTTTTAATCGTGTACGTCAAGATTTGGAACACGGACATACTTCAGAAACTCCTGGAGGTTTGATTTTGGTCGGTGGAACGGCTGCAATGCCTGGTGTTGTTGATTTAGCAACAAAAATCTTAGGAATAAATGCTCGTCTTTTTGTTCCAGGCGAAATGGGATTACGTAATCCAGCATTTGCTCAAGTGATTAGTGTTGTTAATTACATTGGAAATCGTAGTGATATTGATATTTTAGTATCTCAAGCATTTTCTGGTGATTATGCTTATACGACGACAGAAGAAACTTATGTTGCTCCTGTTCCAACAATTACACCACAAGCAACAACAGTTGCTGACGTAGAAAATGATTTCTACGTTGAACCTCAGGCACGTCCAGTAGTAGCTCAAAAAGCTTCTGAGCCTGAAGAAGAAAAAGAAGGTCTCGTTGACCGTGCCAAAAATTTCTTTGGCAATCTCTTTGATTAATCTGAAAGTAAAAAACGGAGAAATAAAAACATGGAATTTTCATTTGATACAGACTTAACTTCTGGTGCTGTAATTAAAGTTATCGGTGTTGGTGGCGGTGGTGGTAATGCCATCAACCGTATGATTGAAGAAGGTGTTTCTGGCGTTGAATTTATCGCTGCAAATACTGACGTACAAGCATTGCGTAGCTCAAAAGCAGATACAGTTATTCAACTTGGTCCAAAATTGACTCGTGGTTTGGGTGCTGGTGCGCAACCTGAAGTTGGTAAACGCGCAGCTGAAGAATCAGCTGAAACAGTATCACAAGCCCTTGAAGGCTCAGATATGATTTTCATCACTGCTGGTATGGGTGGTGGAACTGGTACAGGTGCTGCACCAGTTATCGCACAAATTGCTAAAGAACTTGGTGCTTTGACTGTGGGTGTTGTTACTCGTCCATTTGGTTTTGAAGGATCAAAACGTTCATACTTTGCAACTGAAGGAATTGAAGCTCTTCGTGCAAATGTTGATACACTTCTCATTATTTCAAACAATAACTTGCTTGAAATTGTTGATAAGAAAACTCCTTTAACTGAAGCTTTGCGTGAAGCTGACAATGTTTTACGTCAAGGTGTTCAAGGGGTAACTGACTTGATTACTAACCCAGGAATGATTAACCTTGACTTTGCCGATGTTAAAACAGTAATGGAAAACAAAGGTGATGCCCTTATGGGTATCGGTGTTGCGACTGGTGAAGAACGCGTGATTGAAGCAACTCGTAAAGCAATTTACTCACCACTTCTTGAAACTACAATCGAAGGCGCAGAAAATGTTCTTTTGAATGTTACTGGTGGTATGGATATGAGTTTGATTGAAGCACAAGATGCTTCAGAAATTGTTATCCAAGCAGCTGGTAATGATGTTAATATTATGTTGGGTACAGCAATTGACCCTAACCTTAAAGACGAAATCCGTGTAACAGTTGTTGCAACTGGTGTTGCTAAGGAAGATGCTGACGAAGCTTTGGGTTTGCAACCTGAACCACGTCGTCAACCTAACTTGACTCACAATTCTAATATGCAACATGCTCAAACAAGCCGACCAATGCAAAGTCAACAACAAACGCAAGTGGCTCCGCAAGGGCAAAATCAATCTTCTGCATTTGGAGATTGGGATATTCGTCGTGAAACTTCAACACGTCAAAACGTAAGTAACACACGTGATACTTCTTCAGTAACAAGTTTCGGCGGAGTTCCAACAACAGATGAAGATCTTGACACACCACCATTCTTCCGTAAAAACTAACCAATGACGATTAAAGAGAATGTTAAAAGAATACTGAGTAATGTAGATGCGGCAAAGGCTGCGTCTTCTTATTCTAATCAGTCAGTTTCAGTCGTCGCTGTGACCAAATCTGTTGATGCTAATCTTGCACGTGAAGTTTTTGAAAATGGAGTTTCACATTTAGCGGAAAATCGAACAGAACTTTTTTTGGAAAAATACGAAGCTCTTAAGGATTTAGAAATTACTTGGCATTTGATTGGTAATTTACAAAGACGTAAGGTTAAACAAGTTATTAATTATGTTGATTATTTCCATGCTTTAGATTCTCTGAAATTAGCTCAGGAAATAAATAAACGTGCTGAACACACCATTAAATGTTTTATTGAACTTAACATTTCTGGTGAGGAAAGTAAACATGGATTTTCTGTCAATGGACTTATGGAAATATTACCTGAGTTTTCTGAATTGGAAAATATTGAGATTGTTGGTTTGATGACAATGGCTCCGTTTGATGCGACTGAAAGTGAATGTAATGACATTTTTAAACGAATGAAAAAATTACAAGTTGAAATATCCGAAATGAATCTTTCCAGAATTCCTTGTACTGAATTAAGTATGGGAATGAGCAGAGATTATGAGATTGCCATTAAAAATGGTGCAACTTTTGTTCGAATCGGTACAGAATTTTTTAAAAATCTATAAGTCTTAAGATTAACGTAAACAACGGAGGGAAATATGGCATTTAAAGATTGGATGAATAATCTACGTGATTATTTTGTAGAGGATGATGAAGAGTTCAATGAACCTGCACGTCCTGTGCAAGAATCTAGGCCAACGGTGGAATCTACGCCAAAACCAAAGGTTGAGGAACGCAAAGCACAGCCGGAATATCAGACTCGTCGTCCTGCACAATCAACTTCAAAAGCACAAACACAAACAGCAGCGCCAAAACGCGCTGGTTCAACATTCACAAAACCTATGCCTGAAAAAATCGTACAACAACAAACCGTTTCACAATCTCAATCAGTAGCTGCAACGGTTTCTACTATTGCAATTAAAGAACCACGTGCCTATGCAGACATCATGGAATCAGCACGCATCGTGAAAAACGGTGAATGTGTCCTTGTCAATTTTAAATTTATGGGTGACGCCCAAGCGCGTCGTTCAATTGACTTCATGACTGGGGTGGTCTTTACTCTTGATGGTGATATTCAAAATGTTGGTGGTCAAATTTTCTTGATGACTCCAGCAAATATCACAGTCGATGCAGCGAAAGAAATGTCTATCTTAGCTGGTCAAAATTTTGAAAGTTACGATATTTACTAATGCTTATTACACTTACAATAATAAATTGGCTTTTACGCTTACTTGATGTTTATTCAATTATTCTAGTTATTTACGCCTTAATGAGTTGGATACCAACTCTTTATGGAACTTGGTTTGGACGTATAATTGTTAAAGTTTCTCGTCCCTACTTAAGTTTATTTGAAAATTTACCTCTACAATTTTGGGGATTAGATTTTTCAATCGTTATTGCTTTTATTGTTTTGAAATTTATTCAAAGATTTATTGTTATTGTATTTAACGGAGTATTCTATTGATTACTGAAAATGTCTATCAACACTTTCAAGAAAAGGAACGGCATTTTATTGATCGTTGTTTAGAATGGATAAATCGAGTAGAAGAATCTTATTCGGTGATAAGTACATTTTTTCTTAATCCCCGAGAAGTGGATATTTTAAAAACACTGGCAAATAAGAGAAATGTTCAAATTTTTTCTAGTGTGCAACTAGCAAGAACGGAATTAGTCAAAATAATTTTGGCGCCAGATTTTTATGTTCTTGACAGAGAAGATTTTGATATTTCCTTGCTTGAAATTAATTATGCTTCAAAATTTGTAGAACTTTCACATGCCCAAGTCCTTGGAACTTTTTTGGGACAGGCTGGTGTTAAACGGCAAGAATTGGGTGATATTATTGTTAGTGACAATAAAATTCAAGTTTTTGTCAGTAAACATCTTGTTGAGAGTTTTAAAGCAATAGAAAAAATTGGGCGAGCAGCAGTCAAAATTCAAGAAATTTCTTTGGAAAACTTAGTTGAAGAAACAGCTAAAGCTGTCAGAGAAGTTGTTCTTGTGGATAACTTAAGAGTTGATAAAATGATTGCAGTCGCTTTCAAAATTTCTCGCAATATTGCTACAAATATGTTAGAATCAAAGAAGGTTAAGGTTAATTACCTAGAAATTGATAAAAAAGATTTCTCTGTTGGTCTTGATGATTTGATTAGCGTTCGAGGTTTTGGGCGTATCAAAATATTAAGGATTTTAGATTTTACTAAAAAAGGAAAACAGAGAGTTGAAATAGAACTTATAAGAAATCGAAAAAAATAGATTCTAAGATGAAAATCAGATTTATAAGATTTTCTAAGGATAAAGAGGAGTGATTGATGACCTTAAATAGTTTAGATGTTCAAAACAAAACTTTTAATCCACAATTTCGCGGCTTCAGTAAACATGAAGTTGATGAATTTTTGGATATCGTTGTTCGAGATTATGATGAATTCGCTCAAACAATTAAAGATCAAGAACGTGAATTAAAGGCGTTACGCGAACGCGTGAAATATTTTGATGACATGAAAGATTCATTGAACAAGTCAATTGTTGTTGCTCAAGATGCTGCTGATAATCTCCGTGAACAAGCCAAAAGTGAAGCTGATACGCTTAGAATTAATTCTGAAAAAGAATCTGCTGATATTATTGCAAATGCAGGACAAAAGAGTTCTTTAATTATTGAAGCGGCTAAAAAAGAAGCTGGATTTATTTTGAATGCTGCTTCTGATGATGCGCGTAAATTAGTACGTGATACTGATGATTTGAAACGTAAAATGCGTCTCTATCACCAACGAATGACTTCAATTATTGAAAATCAACTTGCGTCTATTCAATCGGATGACTGGGCTGAAATCTTTAGACCTACTCAAGATTATGCAATCAATCCTGAAGAAAAATTGCAATCAATCATTGAAGAACATTTGGAAAATGCTGAATCTACTTTGGCAAAAACCCAAGCAATTAAACCTTTAACAGATGAAGATATTGCACAAGCAAATGAAACATCTGATGAAACAGAAACAATTGTTTCAGAGGAAATTGTTGTTGAAACCGAAGTACCTGACGAAGTAAAAGAAGAAGTAGAAATTACTGACGAAGCTAATACTACTGATGATTCTAACGAAGAGTCAGAAGTTGAAGCTCCAAAAGCAGATGATTCAGAAATTTTCCCAGAATTAGATTCAAAAGCACCAGCTGAAACAGCTGAGGTTGTTGAAAAAGATAATCAAGAAACAATTGATTTAAGCGAATTAAAAAATTAATAATCAGACCAAGATAAGAAAAAATATAATTCAAGCAAGCGAGTGATGATGGAAGGCTCGTATTCCCTATTTTTCTTATTATCAGCTGATTGGACTTCTAAAGTTACTGACAGAATTTATTTTCTCAAAGAATTTTTAGAAAAATCTTGGACTGAACTAAAAGTAAGTTCAAGCGTCTTGCACGTTACGCAAAAGAGTTTCTGTCAGTAAATTTTACTGACAGAAAAAATGAAGGTGGTACCACGGTTTTTCGTCCTTTGCGAAAAATCGTTTTTTTATTCAATAAAAACAAAATCGAAAGAAAGAAGAAAATATGAAAATCAAAGATACTTTGAATTTGGGGAAAACAGCTTTCCCAATGCGTGCAGGCTTGCCAAATAAAGAACCAAACTGGCAAAAAGACTGGGCAGATGCGACACTTTATGAGAAACGTCAAGAATTAAATGAAGGAAAACCCTCATTTATGCTTCATGATGGGCCTCCTTATGCGAACGGAAATATTCACCTCGGACACTCTTTGAACAAAATTTCAAAAGATATTATTGTTCGTTATAAATCAATGGCAGGTTTCCGTGCTCCTTATGTTCCAGGTTGGGATACTCATGGTTTGCCAATTGAGCAACAACTTGCTAAAGCAGGCATGAAGCGTAAAGAAATGGATTTGCTTGATTATCTTGAGGAATGTCGTAAATACGCGATGAAACAAGTAGATATGCAACGTTCAGATTTCAAATCCCTTGGTGTTCTTGCTGATTGGGACCGTCCATATTTGACACTATTGCCAGAATATGAGGCAGCTCAAATTCGCGTTTTTGGTAAAATGGCTGAAAAAGGATATATCTATAAAGGACAAAAACCAATTTATTGGTCACCTTCATCAGAAAGTTCACTGGCTGAAGCTGAAATCGAATATCAAGATGTTCGTTCAGCATCAATTTTTGTGGCATTTAAAGCTAAAGATACTAAAGGTAAATTACCAGAAGATGTAGAATTTGTAATCTGGACAACAACACCATGGACAATTCCATCAAATTTGGGAATCTTTGCTCATCCTGACTATGATTATTCAGTTGTAGCAGTTAATGGTCGTAAATTTGTGATTGCCTCAGAAATGCTTGAAGCTGTTGCTGAAAAATTAGAATGGGAAAATCCAGAAGTCCTTCAAACGATTAAAGGTTCTGAATTAGAATATATGGTTGCAAAACATCCATTCTATGACCGTGAAACTTTAATCATGAATGCAGATTATGTTACTCTTGATTCTGGGACTGGCCTTGTCCACGTTGCCCCAGGACATGGTGAAGATGACTACTTTGCAAGTCGTAAGTATAAATTGCCTGTTCTTTCACCAATTGATAACCGTGGTTATTATACTGATGAAGCTCCTGGACTTGAAGGACTTTTCTACGATGAAGGAAATAAAGTTGTCAGTAAATGGCTAGAAGAAAAAGATGCTTTATTGAAACTCGAATTCTTCACTCACTCATATCCACATGACTGGCGTACTAAAAAACCAGTAATTTTCCGTGCAACACCACAATGGTTTGCTTCAATCGATGACTTCCGTCAAAATATTTTAGATGAAGTTGAAAGAGTAGATTGGGTAATTCCATGGGGTAAAACTCGTTTATTCAATATGGTTCGTGACCGTGGCGATTGGGTCATCTCACGTCAACGTGCTTGGGGAGTTCCATTACCAATTTTCTATGGTGAAAATGGAGAACCAATTATCACACCAGAAACAACTGAATATGTAGCCAAACTTTTTGCTGAATTTGGTTCAAAAGTTTGGTTTGAACGTGAAGCAAAAGACCTTTTACCAGAAGGATTCACTCATCCAGCTTCACCAAATGGTGAATTTACAAAAGAAAAAGATATCATGGACGTTTGGTTTGACTCAGGTTCTTCTTGGAATGGTGTCCTTAAAGAACGTGACTACCTTAGCTTCCCTGCAGACCTTTACCTTGAAGGTTCAGACCAATACCGTGGTTGGTTTAATTCATCAATTACAACCTCAGTTGCGGTAAATGGCGTTGCACCATATAAAGCAGTTCTTTCACAAGGATTTGTTTTAGACGGTAAAGGACGTAAGATGTCTAAATCAATTGGAAATACAATCGTGCCAAAAGATGTCACTAAGAAATTTGGTGCTGACATTCTCCGTCTTTGGGTGGCATCAATTGATACTGAATCAGATGTTCGTGTGTCAATGGATATTCTCAGTCAAGTTTCTGAAGTTTACCGTAAAATCCGGAATACATTGCGTTTCTTAATCGCTAATACATCTGATTTTAATCCAAAAGAAGATGCAATTGATTTTGCAGAACTTCGTCCAGTAGACAAATATATGCTTGTGAAATTTAATGAACTTGTAAAACAAATTCGTACAGCTTATGATAACTATAGCTTTATGACTGTTTACAAATCAATCATTAATTTCATCACAAATGATTTGTCATCTTTCTATCTTGATTTTGCTAAAGATGTTGTTTATATTGAAGCAGCAAATTCACCAGAACGCCGCTCAATGCAAACAGTTATGTATGTTATTTTGAAAGATTTAGTGAAAATTCTTGTACCAATTTTGCCACACACGGCAGAAGAAACATGGACTTACTTGGAACATGAACCAGAAAATTTTGCTTATCTTGCAGAAATGCCAGAAGCAGCAGAAATTCCTGGAAGTGAAGAATTGTTAGGAAACTGGCAAGAATTTCTTGATTTCCGTGATAAGATTTTGAAAGCTTTGGAAAGTGCTCGTGAAGCAAAATTGATTGGTAAATCATTGGAAGCAACAGTAACTATTTATCCAAATGAAGTTGTGCGTACTTTATTGACGGCAATTGATGAAAATGTTGCTCAACTTTTGATTGTATCAAACTTTGTAGTTGCCAACGAACCAGTAAATAATGCCCCAGAGTCTGCAATGAAATTTGATGATCTTGCAGTTCTTGTTGAACATGCGGCTGGAGAAGTTTGTGATCGTTGCCGTAGAACAGATGAAACAGTTGGACACAATGCTAATGAACATCTCAAAATGCTTTGTGAACATTGTGCACATATCGTTGAAACAGAATTCCCTGAAATCCTTGAAGAAGGTTTTGAAGATTAATAAATAAAAAAAGTTACTGACAAAGCTGTCAGTAACTTTTTATTTTAAAATTAATAATTACAATACCGCAAGCATTGATGCAAGTACGCTGAAAAGCGTAAGAACAACCATGATAATCACAACAACCATGGTTACTTTTTGGAAAGTACTTTTTTGTGGTTTTTTATATGCCATAAGTTCCTCAATAAAAATATTTTTAACTAATTGTAACAAGAAAAAGAAGACTTTTCAATTAGTTTGGGTCTTTCTCCTTATTATTTTCTTTTGGAGTCAAAAATTTAGCAAATGGATCTTCCTTTTTTTCAGGAGAAGGAACGCTTTTTTTGTCATCATCAGTCACTAAATCAACAGTTGAGACGCCTAAATCGTCCATCATTTTATCAAAATCATCACGTTTTCTAAAAGTTAAGCCCATTGTGGTCTCCTTGAAATAAAATATTTTACAGTGCTCAAAAAGAGAAGAGCAATACTAGAACTATTTTACTACTTCATAGATAAAAAAGCTAGATATATGAAAAAACTTCTTGAAAAAATGCGATTAAAAGCTGATAAGACTTGCATTTCAAAACTATTTTAAGTATAATGATAAAGAACGGTAGTTTGCTTTATGCAGACTACCTATAATAAAACAAATTCCCCAAAGGAGACATTTTTAAAATGGCTAAAGAAGTATACGACCGTAGCAAACCACACGTTAATATTGGTACTATCGGACACGTTGACCATGGTAAAACTACCCTCTCAGCTGCAATCTCTAAAGTATTGTCTGACAAAGGTTACTCTAAAGCGACTGACTTCGCATCTATCGATGCTGCTCCAGAAGAACGCGAACGTGGTATCACAATCAACACTGCTCACATCGAGTACGAAACTGAAAAACGTCACTATGCCCACATCGACGCTCCAGGTCACGCGGACTACGTTAAAAATATGATCACTGGTGCTGCCCAAATGGACGGTGCAATCCTCGTTGTTGCTGCAACTGATGGACCAATGCCACAAACTCGTGAACACATCTTGCTTTCACGTCAAGTTGGTGTTAAATACCTTATCGTCTTCCTTAACAAGGCTGACCTTGTTGATGATGAAGAATTGATGGAACTCGTTGAAATGGAAGTTCGTGACCTCTTGAGCGAATACGACTTCCCAGGTGACGATATTCCTGTAATCGCTGGTTCAGCACTTGGTGCTTTGAACGGTGAACCACAATGGGTTGCTAAAGTTGAAGAATTGATGGACATCGTTGATGAATACATCCCAACTCCAGAACGCGACACTGACAAACCACTCCTTCTTCCAGTCGAAGACGTATTCTCTATCACTGGTCGTGGTACAGTTGCTTCAGGACGTATCGAACGTGGTACTGTTAAAGTTGGTGACGAAGTTGAAATCGTTGGTATCAAAGAAGAAACTAAAAAAGCTGTTGTTACTGGTATCGAAATGTTCCGTAAAACACTTACTGAAGGTCTTGCTGGTGATAACGTCGGTGCACTTCTCCGTGGTATCCAACGTGACGAAATCGAACGTGGTCAAGTTATTGCTAAACCAGGTTCAATCACTCCACACAAACTTTTCGAAGGTGAAGTTTACGTATTGAGCAAAGAAGAAGGCGGACGTCACACTCCATTCTTCGACAACTACCGTCCTCAATTCTACTTCCACACAACTGACGTTACTGGTTCAGTTAAACTTCCAGAAGGAACTGAAATGGTAATGCCTGGTGACAACGTGCATATCGACGTTGAATTGATCCACCCAGTTGCGATCGAACAAGGTACTACTTTCTCTATCCGTGAAGGTGGACGTACTGTTGGTTCAGGTATCGTTGCTGAAATCAAAGCTTAATTATAAATCTAAGCAAATTGGAGCTGTCATTTATGACAGTTCTTTTTTTTAAAAATTTTTCTTAAAATAAAAACTCCCAAAAGGGGAGTTTTTTAAATTTCTGATTTTGTAAATACACCGCGGTCAACAAGTGCATCCATTTGGAAGTAAAATTTATTTTGAATCATTTCACTCGCATTTTTAAAAATATCAACATTTCGTAAACCGGATTTGTCAGTAATTGAAAGTTTAAAACCACTTAAATCTGGATTAACAATAATTTTTAATAAAAATCCTTCGTTTGAATTTGGAACTTCTTCAAGAAGTCTTTTAAATTCAAAATTACCAATTTTAGTTTGAATAAAAGTTGTATCTTTTAAAGTGAATTTTTTAACAGTAGGCGCAAGTTGATAAACATATTTGCTACCTTCCAAATGTTTTTCGGTGATAAATGCCATTGTGAGTCTCCTAAATAAATTGTTTATTTTTTTAAAATAGAACTAAGTTTTTCAACGAAGAGATTAACTTCATCAATTGTATTCATTTCTGAAAAAGAAATACGTATGTTTTCTTTTAGTCTTTCAGAATTTTTCCCGTAAACAGCTTCAAGAACATGGGAAGGTTCAATTGTACCGGCTGTACAAGCAGAACCAGTTGAGATTGCGAAACCAGCTAAATCAAGTTTGGTCAAGAGTAAATCATGATTTTCATTCGGAAAAGCAAGATTTAGAACATGAGGCATACTTGGACCAAAATTATTTTTATAAAATGAAATCTTTTGTTCTTCTAGTTTAGTTAGTAAAGTTTCATTAAGTTTTTCAACTGCTTGATAATTTGATTCAATATTTTCAAGGGCAAGTTCTAAGGCTTTAGCTAAACCAACAAGAGAATGGAGATTTTCTGTACCAGCCCGTCTTTTTTCTTCTTGTTCTCCTCCATGAATCAAAGCATCAAAATGTAGCTTTTCGTTATAGTACAAGAAGCCGACCCCTTTTGGTCCATGAAATTTGTGCGCTGATGCTGAGAGGAAATCAGCCGAAACATCCAGAGGATGCACTGAAATTTTTCCCATTACTTGAGTAGCATCAACATGAAAAACTGCTTGATGTTGCTTCAAGAGCTCTCCGACTTCCTTTACTGGAAGAAGTTGGCCTGTTTCATTATTAGCCCACATCATGCTGACTAAAATTGTATCAGGACGCAAGTTTTCTTCTATAAGTGAAGCTGGGAATGTTCCGTCCGCTTTTGGTTTTACAAAGCTAACATCAAATCCATAACGGTCATGAAGATATTGAACAGTATTTAGAACAGAAGGATGTTCAATAGCTGTTGTGATGATATGATTTCCTTTATCTTTATTAGCCAGTGCATAACCAATTAAGGCTTGGTTATTTGCTTCGCTAGCACCAGAAGTAAAAATGATATTGCGACTTGGAACTTCTAGAGCATTTGCCACAGTTTCACGGGCTTTACGAACAATCTGACTTGAAGCACGTCCGAGACTGTGAATGCTAGAGGGGTTTCCAAAATTAGCGGATAAACTTTCTGAGATTGCGGTGATAACATCAGGAAGTAGAGGTGTTGTAGCAGCGTTATCTAAATATATAATTTGATTTTCCTACCTTTCATAGTAATTGCTGGATATTTTATAAGGAAATGATTTAATTCCATCAGGATTAAAAGTCCCCTTATCTGTAAGCTCTATTTTACCATTTTTTTATTCTTTTTATATGAAAAGCAATGAGATTATTCTTTAAATATCTTATAATCTTATTCAGATCAATTAATGTGATTTATTGATGGTATATTTCTAATAATAATTATATAATATTCTTAGGGAGGTTTTATTATGGTTGAAGAATATAAAAATATCTTAGTTGCAGTAGATGGTTCAGAACAAGCTTATGATGCCCTTCGTGAAGCGGTTGACACAGCAAAATTAAATCATTCACATCTGAAAATATTGTATGTTTTAAATGATAAGTTAGCAAATATTCCAGTGCATTTAGACACAATGACTTTGTATAAAAGTGTACAAGAGCATTCTGATTATGTTGTAGAGCAAGTTCAAGAATATCTTAAAGGCACAGAAGTTGATTTTGAGATTGTACGTTTAACTGGCAGCCCTAAAAGAGAAATTATTAATTATGCAAACGAAAATAATATCGATTTAGTTGTAATTGGGTCAACTGGTCTTGATGCGATTGATCGTTTTATCATTGGTTCAACAACACAGTATATTGTTAACCATGCCTCTTGCAACGTAATGGTTATTAAATAAAGAAAAGAAAAAGTCGTCAATTGAGATGACTTTTATTTTATAAATTAATATATCAAAAATAAAAATACCAACTTAGTGTTGGTATTTTTCAATTGCTTAAAGTGTTTCTATAAGAATTCCTTTAATCTTGAGGTTTTTCATGTTCAAAAAGTGGAGAAACTGGGCGTCCTTCGTGGATACGAAGAATAGCACTGGCTAAGTATTCAGCTGCACTCAAATATTTTACGTTTAAAGGTTTGCGATGGTTTGTTACAACAGAATCTGTGACCAAAATTTCTTTGATATCTGCTTTTTCAAGAACATCAGCGGCTCCGCTAGTAAATAATCCGTGGCTGGCAACTGCATAAATTTCACTTGCTCCCGCTTCGCGTACAACATTTGCAGCGTTGGCAAAAGTGACCCCAGTGTTCAAAATATCATCGATAAGAATAACTTTTTTACCTGAAACATTACCGATAACATATCCGTTTTCACGGTTTTTGTCATCATCTTCATAGTCAACAATGGCAATTGCTGACTCTAAGTATTCAGCAAGTGAGCGTGCACGTTTAATCCCAGAATTTTTTGGTGCAACAACAATCACGTCATCACCAAATAATCCACTCTTACGGTAGTAGTCAGCAAAAAGTGGGACAGTAAACAAGTTGTCTACAGGGATATCAAAGAAACCTTGTACTTGGACAGCGTGAATATCGAGGGTTAATAAGCGGTCAGCTCCAGCTTTAACAATCATATCAGCAACTAATTTAGCTGTGATTGGTTCACGAGAAGTCGCAGTACGGTCTTGACGAGCATATCCAAAGTATGGGATAACAACGTTAATTGTACGAGCAGAAGCACGTTTACATGCGTCAATCATGATTAGTAATTCCCAAAGGTGATCGTTAACAGGGCAGCTTGTTGATTGAACAATAAAGATGTCTTGACTACGGACACTTTCTTCCATGTTAATCATAATTTCACCGTCGGAAAACTGTTTTGAAGAAAGTTTTCCTAGAGGAACTCCTGTAAACTGGCTAATTTTCTCAGCAAGACCAGGGTTTGAGTTTAAGGCAAAAAGCTTTAAGTGTGAATCAGAGTAAACCACGATTTCTCTCCATTTTCTTTTATGAAATAATATAGTTCTATTTTAGCAAAATAATAGTGATTTTCATAGTCTATATCTGTAAATATCTTTGTGAATTAATCTGAAAATAAAATTTGAGAGTATTTTGAATAATTCTTTCAAGCAAAAAATTATTTCACAAACTTAAAATTCTAATAAATTAAAAAAGCGCTTTAATGCTTGATGTATAAGCGATTGAAAACATTTTCAAAAAAACGAGAATATAAAGTTTGTGAAAGTTCGTGCAAAGTCTTGCGTTTACAAAAGCGAAGTGTTACAATGGTTCTGTAAGGTTCGTGAAAGCTAAGTGTTACGAACAAATTATTTATTTTTAGGGGAATTAAAAATGAAAAAAACAAAAGTGATTTCACTTCTTGCAGTTTCAGTACTCTCAGTTTCTTTACTTGCCGCTTGTGGAAGCAATAACTCTTCAAGTAGCTCTGATAAAAAAACAGAACAATCATCAAAAGCAGAAGTTTTTGCTGGTGCAACTCAAGGAACAAACAACTTCTCTGATTTGCAAAAAGGCTTTGCTAAAAACGGAGCTTGGTTGAATGCAACTAAAGGTGATATGGATGCTTCTGGGAAAACTTTGACTGTTGAAGGTCTTTTCTTAGGTGACGGACAAGTCGCTCGTAAATTGGCAATCTACAATCAAGATAGCAGCCACAAAATTACTGACCGTTATACTTTGACAGTTGATAAAATTGAAGTGAAATCTCCTGGTTTCTATATTTCAAATGGTACTGTTAAAGGGAATGTTGATGTATTTGCAACTGGCTTCCACGGACAAACTGGTACAGGTGTTGAAGGACAAGCAACAATTGATGGTAACTTGACTTTTGCTAGCCAAGACCTTCTTGATGCTTACAATAAATTACCAGATGCTCAAAAAGTTAAAGTAACTGGTACAACTTCAGTTGTTAAAGGTGATGTTGTTTCATTCAAACCTGGTGGAATTACAGCTGGCGCTCACGGAAATGTAACTTATTCATTTGAAGGAAATGGTACAGATACAGAAACTGGGGCAACAACTGGTACTGCTGATGTTTCAGTATTGAAAAAAGCACTCGGTAAAAATGGTGCTTGGCTTGTAGCTACTAACGCTGATGTTGATGCTTCAGGTAAAGACCTTACAATTGATGGTACTTTCCTCAATGAAAAATCAGCTGTTCAACGTACACTTGCAATGATTAAACAAAATGATCAACACCAAGTCACTAAATCTTATACTTTGACAGTTAAACGCTTGATTGTTAACTCACCTGCTTTCGATCTTGAAGGTGGTAATATCAAAGGTGACGTTTATGTCGGTAAAGATGCTTCAATTATGGCACGCGACATGAAAGGGACTGATGGTCAATCAATCCAATCTGAAATCACTGGAAATCTTTACTTTGCAACTCAAGAACAACTTGATACTTACAAAGCTCTTCCAGCTGCAAACCAATTTAAAGTCTCTGGCGAAGTTGCTGTAAAAGCCGCTAACTAATGAACTAAAAATTGTCTAAAAGGCTCTCTATGAGCCTTTTTTTCTTACTTAAAATATAGTATAATGGGACATACGTGTAGTTCTATACAAAAGTGAATCTGTCAGTAAAAATGTTACTGACAGAAAATAAAAAAGTTTTTGTCAGTGAAAAATTACTGACAAGAGGTTCAGTAATGACAGATTGATTTTTGTTTAGAAAAACATAAAGCTAAAATATATTACAAAAGCAGGAGACTGGACTGTTAGAGAAAGTTCATAGCATTTCAAGTCAAGGAGAAAAACATTGGCAAAAGAAACATTTTCAATCGAATTTGCAGGTCGGACATTAACTGTTGAAACAGGTCAAGTTGCAAAACAAGCAAATGGTGCTGTTGTTGTACGTTATGGAGATACAACTGTTTTAACAGCCGTTACAATGGGTAAAATGGCTACGGGTGATTTCTTCCCACTTCAAGTGAACTATGAAGAAAAAATGTATGCTGCTGGTAAATTCCCAGGAGGTTTCAACAAACGTGAGGCTCGTCCGTCGACTGATGCGACATTGACTGCTCGTTTAATTGACCGCCCAATTCGTCCTATGTTTGCTGAAGGTTTTCGTAATGAAGTTCAAGTCATTAATACTGTTCTTTCTTATGATGAAAATGCTTCTGGTCGTGTGGCAGCAATGTTTGGCTCTTCTTTAGCGCTTGCAATTTCTGATATTCCATTTGATGGACCAATTGCAGGTGTTGAAGTTGCTTATATTGATGGAGAATATATCATCAATCCAACTGTTGCGGAAAAAGAGGCATCAAGTTTGGAGCTCTCTGTTGCGGGAAATATCAACGCAATCAATATGGTTGAATCTGGGGCCAAGGAACTTTCAGAAGAAGTGATGCTTGGTGCACTTTTGGCAGGACATAATGCTGTTAAAGAATTAATTGAATTTCAAAATGAAATTGTTGCAAAAGTTGGAAAAGAAAAAGCTGAAGTTGAACTTTTGCATGTTGATGAAGATTTAAAAGCCGAAGTGATTGCAGCTTACAATTCAGATTTGCAAAAAGCAGTTCAAATTGAAGAAAAATTGGCGCGTGAATCTGCGACAAAAGCAGTTAAAGAGGCGATAATTTCTGTTTACAGTGCAAAATATGAGAACGATGAAAATCTATCAATCATTTTGCGTGATCTTGCTGAAATTCTTGAAGGAATGGAACATGCGGAAGTTCGTCGCTTGATTACTGAAGATAAAATCCGTCCTGATGGACGTAAGATTGATGAAATTCGCCCGCTTGATGCTGAAATTGACTTTACCCCACGTAATATTACACATGGGACAGGTTTATTTACTCGTGGTCAAACCCAAGCTTTATCAACATTGACTTTGGCACCAATGAATGAAGCACAAATCATTGATGGTTTGAATGATGAATATAAAAAACGTTTTATGCATCATTATAATTTCCCACAGTATTCTGTTGGGGAAACAGGACGTTACGGGGCACCTGGACGTCGTGAAATTGGTCACGGAGCGCTCGGTGAACGTGCTTTAGAACAAGTATTGCCTTCTTTAGAGGAATTCCCTTATGCCATTCGTTTGGTCGCTGAAGTTTTAGAATCAAATGGTTCGTCATCACAAGCTTCAATCTGTGCAGGAACACTTGCACTGATGGCTGGTGGTGTGCCAATCAAAGCACCAGTTGCTGGGATTGCGATGGGCTTGATTTCTGACGGAACAAATTATACTGTTTTGACAGATATTCAAGGGCTTGAAGACCATTTTGGTGATATGGACTTCAAGGTTGCGGGAACTCGTGACGGGATTACTGCGCTGCAAATGGATATTAAAATTTCAGGAATTACACCAGAAATTCTTGCCGAAGCTCTTGCACAAGCAAAAACTGCACGTTTCCAAATTCTTGATGTAATTGAAGCAACAATTGCACAACCTCGTGAAGAGTTAGCACCTTCAGCACCTAAAATTGATACAATTACAATTCCTGTCGATAAGATTAAAGTTGTCATCGGTAAAGGTGGCGAGCAAATCGATAAAATTATTGCTGAAACGGGCGTAAAAATTGATATTGATGACGAAGGACTTTGTTCAATTTTCTCTTCTGACCAAGCAGCGATTGATCGTGCTAAAGAAATTATTGCTGAACTTGTTCGTGAAGCAAAAGTTGGTGAAATTTACGATGCAAAAGTGGTTCGTATCGAAAGTTTTGGTGCTTTTGTAAATCTATTTGGTAAGCAAGATGCAATGGTGCATATTTCTGAAATGGCTTGGGCTCGGACAGAAAATGTTGAAGATGTTGTGAAATTAGGTGACACTGTCAAAGTTAAAATCATGAAAATTGATGACAAGGGTCGCGTAGATGCATCAATGCGTGCTTTAGTTGAGAAACCAGAAGGTTATGTTGAACCTGAGCGTAAACCAAGAGAACGCCGTGAAAATGGTGACCGTCGCAAAGGTAACGGAAATAGTAACCGTGGTAATGGTTTTGACCGTCGTAATAATGACCGTAATAATCAGGGAAATAAAGTTGGAAACCACAGTTTTGAGCTCCGTGAACGTAAATCACATATTGATGAAGAGTTTCCAGAACTCTCAACTAAAAAACCAGAATAAGCTCAATCATAAAATGGAAAAGCTGTAAAAATAGACCTTGAAATAAAATAAAATTTACTGATTAAAATGCTAGCCTATCCAGAAGTCATAGATGGCTAATGGATAGATGATAACCGAAATGTGATTATTCATGCTTGGATTTCTGTCAGTAAATTATTTGTTTATTTAGCTTGTAAATAATCACTGACAGGTCTGTCAGCAAAAAAATATGTCAAATTATAATCTCAATCCAGAACTAGATGAACGTTTGCGAGTTTCATTAGCAAATCCAGGCTCATTTATGGAAGACCTCTCATTGGTCTATGCTTTTCATCAATTTCCAGTATTGGCACCAAAATCAGTTTTCTTTGTTCCGATTGAAGACCATAAGGCACTACCTGTTTTTACAACAGAAGAAGAACTTGAAGTTTTCCTGTCAGAACTGACAGACTTTGAGACGGAATGGGAATTGCACTCATTAATTGAAATTTTAGACCAATTAATGGAAACGGATATTGATATTTTAGCAATCAATCCTAAATTACCTCAAGATGAAGATAAAGGCAACACCGTTTACTTTGGGACACCAGAATTAATGCAATTTTTAGTTCATTATACTGAAATTTTGAATAAAGTTTTTAGTCCGGAAAATCTTGAGGCTGAACAAAGAGAAAAATATTATTTCGTTCCAGCGTTCGTCACAACAAGTGGTCAGAGAACTTTCCCTAATCTAATCAATCAGGACAATGAAGAATATCTTCCTTTGTTTGATAATTTAGATAGTTTGGCTAAATGGCACAATGAAGCCTACTTTAGTCAAGCCTTTAAGGAAAATAATGGACAAGTTCTACTTTTAAAAATTGATGAATTATTAAATGGAGAAGATGAAGCCATAAATGACTTAGGAAAAAGCCTAGGAATTACTGTAAATCCTTTGGACTACTCACAAGAAGAAGTTCAAAATTCAATGGTCACTTGGGAAGAATTAACAAGAGATTAAATCAATTGAAAGCTTGATTTAGTCAATTACACGTTTTTGAATCAACAAAGCCCACAATGCTTATGGTATAATTTACTATAAGTATTTTTTAACGAAGTAGGAAAAAATGAACGAAAAAAAGAAAGGTTTTTGGTCTGAAGCAATTCGAGTGACCAAAGAAAATGATCCGGCAGCTAGAACTGCCCTGGAAGTCTTTTTGACCTATCCAGGAGTAAAAGCTCTTGCAGCTCACCGAATTTCACATTTTCTTTGGCGTCATCATTTGAAACTTTTGGCTCGGATGCACTCACAATTTTGGCGATTTTGGACTCAAATTGAAATTCATCCAGGAGCAGAAATTGCCCATGGCGTCTTTATTGACCATGGTTCTGGATTAGTTATTGGTGAAACTGCCATTGTTGAAAAGGACGTCAAGCTTTATCATGGAGTTACCTTGGGGGGGACAGGAAAAGATAAAGGAAAACGTCATCCAACAATTAGACAAGGGGCATTAATTTCTGCCCATTCTCAACTTTTAGGTCCTATTGAAGTTGGAGAAAATGCAAAAGTAGGGGCGAGTGCTGTTGTGGTAACAGATGTTCCGCCAGAAGTAACTGTTGTTGGAATACCTGCAAAAGTTGTTCGAGTTAAAGGTAAAAAAGATGTCGAGCGCATCACAAGCCTTGAAGAAAAAAGAGAAGCAAGCTATCATTCATCACATTTGTGAGGAGAAATGAGAAGTGAAAAAGAGAAAAGTAGCCATTTATGAGGGACATTTACTTGCAACTTTAAAATCATTTACGGATGCTGTTATGTCTATCATTGCAACGATTATGGTTTTAGAAATTCCTTTACCAAAACTTATTGGCAATAATCAGTATGATTTTCGTGAAACAAGTAGCTCACTCATTATTTTCTTTGTGAGTTTTCTGGTTGTTGTTTCTTATTATTTTCAATTTAGTAAGTTCTTTGGACGCATAAAGAAAATAAGTGGTTGGCAGATTTTTGCTTATACAATTTTTCTCATGCTTGTCTCACTTTTTCCCTTTATGACCCAAATTGATAATGGAATTCATCCCGCATACTACACAATCATCTATGTTTTATATATTATTGTGACCTCACGGTTTGCTTCTTTGATTATCAAATATACTTACCGCCTGAATGAAATAATAATCAGCAGGCATCAGTCACGTAAACCTTGGGATTTGATTGTGATGTCTGCACTTGCTATTGTGATTTCGAGTATTGGATATCCTGCTTATACGGGGATTCCATTGCTCTATTTACCAATACGTTCTCTTATCACCTCTATTGTTTATGATGAAGATTAAGAAGGAAATAGAATGAAAATATATAATACTTATAGTCGACAGCTAGAAGATTTTAAGCCGATTGAACCTGGAAAAGTAAAAATGTATGTCTGCGGACCGACCGTTTATAATTACATCCATGTGGGAAATGCTCGTTCTGTTGTTGCTTTTGATTTGGTTAGAAAATATTTGGAGTTTAGAGGATTTGAAGTTCAATATATCTCTAATTTCACAGATGTTGATGATAAAATTATCAACGGTGCAAAAGCTGCAAACATGACTACGACAGATTTTTCTGAACGTTATATTGCTGCCTTTTATGAAGATACTGATGCTTTAAATGTTAAAAGAGCCAGTCAAAATCCGAAAGCAACAGAATTCATCGAAGCGATGATTGAGTTTATTCAAGAACTTGTGGATAAAGAATTTGCTTATGTTTCTCAAGGAGACGTATATTTCCGTGTATCTAAATCTAAAGATTACGCTAAATTAGCGAATAAAAATCTTGCAGATTTACTTGCAGGGGCTTCTGGACGTACTGATGAAGAAACAAAACTTAAAGAATCACCAGCCGATTTTGCTCTTTGGAAATCTGCAAAAGCTGATGAAGTTTCTTGGCAAGCGCCTTGGGGAGCTGGTCGTCCAGGCTGGCATATTGAATGTTCAGTCATGTCAACCTCATTATTAGGTGAAACAATTGACATTCATGGTGGAGGAGCAGATTTAGAATTTCCACACCATACAAATGAAATTGCACAATCTGAAGCAAAAACTGGACAAAAGTTTGTTAATTATTGGATGCACAATGGATTCGTAAATGTTGATGGTGAAAAAATGTCTAAATCACTAGGTAATTTCACAACTGTTCATGAACTCCTTCAAGTAGTTAATCCACAAATTTTACGTTTCTTTTTAGCAACTACTCATTATAGAAGACCAGTCAATTTTACTGATGATGCACTGACAGAAGCTGAAAATAATATCAAAAAAATTGAAAATGCTTATCGTCATTTGGATGAGCAAGCTGAGTCTAATTTGTCAGCACTTACGACTTTCAGAAATGATTTTGTTGCTGCCATGGATGAAGATTTCAATATTGCCAATGGAATGACTGTTTTTTATGACTTTGTTTCTTGGGTTAATAAAGGAAACGGTGGGCCTGAGGTCAAAGAATTTTTTGACCAAGTTTTAGAAATTTTAGGGATTAAATTTAAATTTGAGCAAAGTTTGGACAGCGAAATTGAAGCCATGATTGAAGCAAGACAATTGGCACGAGAAGTCCGTGATTTTGCGAAGTCAGATGAAATTCGTGACGCTTTGAAAGCTCAAGGGATTGTTCTTGAAGATACAAAAGACGGGGTACGGTGGCATCGTGAATAAGCAACAAGCAGAACTTTTGAATGGTATTGCATTGGCCTATATTGGGGATGCGATTTATGAGGTCTTTGTGCGTGAGTACTTATTAGATAAAGGCCTGACAAAGCCCGCCATGCTTCAAAAAAATGCAACGAAATTTGTGTCAGCTAAAGCACAAGCAAAAATTATTTCTGCAATGGATGAAGTTGATTTTTTGACTGAATATGAATTGACTTATTTCAAAAGAGGGCGTAATGCTCATTCTAAAACGACGGCCAAAAATACCGATGTTGTTACTTACAGAATATCAACGGGTTTTGAAGCTGTTGTTGGAATTCTCCATTTAACGCAACAAAAAGAGCGACTTCAAGAATTTTGGGATTTTTGCCTTAAAACAATTGAAGCAGATCTGGTTTAAAGTTTATTAATTACAAAGATCAAAGTATTAAGCAAATTATTTTAAAAAAAGAAAAAAATCCGCTAGAATAGGTATGCAAAGATACAAAGAAAAAATCAGCGGAAAGAAGAAGAGATGTATAGAGTAGTTACAATGTACGGCACCGATGAACCATGGTGGTTCTTCGACGGCTGGAAAGAAGATATAGTTTCAGTAGATGAGTTTGATGATTTTTATAAAGCTTTAAAATGTTATAAAAAAGAATGGTTTGAAATGGCTGAGAATTTTAAAGAGTTCACTAGCAAGTCTGGCTTGCAAACAGCATTTTGGAAAAACGGAGATGAAGAATGGTGTGAAGACTGTGTAGGTTATTTACAGCGCTATCACAGCATTGCTTTGTTGGAAGACTGGCATGCGATTCCGCTTGAGAAAAAGCGCTCAGGTTATAGTAAAAAATCTGGAGAACTCCCAGAACGTTTCTGTTCCATGAAAACTGAAAATTAAAAAATGAGAAAGTTTACTGACTGAGTAAGCTTTCTTTTGTTCTGATAGAATAATCGTAAGCATTTCATTGGTAAGAAACTTGAAATTATATTATAATTATTTTATAATATAAATCTAATGTTAGGAGGCGCTATGAAGAAACCGTTAATTATATTAGATGGATTTTTAATATTACTTATCGCAGTTCTTGGACTGGCATTATTTCATAATGTTCAGGAACAATCTAAAGAGCATTCACTATCGAATTCAACAGCAAGCACACAAAATTCGACTGAAAATAAAACAGAAACAAATAATACAGGAATCAAAATAAACACCAAAGAAATCAAAAAAGAAAATTTTATAACACTATCAGGTCTTTGGAAGAATAGCTCAATTGCTAAGAAAACTAAAACTCTTGTTATTTCAGGTCCTTCAGCAACTTTTGATGGTCAACAATATGACTTAACTTTGGAAGGCGTGAGTTCAGAAAATGAGCTACCTTATTTGAAGTTGATAGGTGAAGGAATTAATTCAGGGAAGTTTATAGGTATTTATCCACAAGGGAGTGCTATTCCAGTAAGATTAGCTAATGGAAAAATTGATTACGCAGGTCAATATGATCCTACTGACAAGAAGAAAGATCGTATCATTCTTTTTAATGATTATATGTCTGCTCAAGATATCATTGAGCAAGTTTTATACCGTGAATTGGAAGAAATCTTTTAAAAACAGTCTAAGATTTAAAATGATAAGAAAATAGTCTTGAAAAAATGTTTAAAATGAGTTAAAATATCATTATCTTAGATAAGAACTCGATGGTCAAAGCTCGGGAAAATATGACAAGAGACTTTTAAAAGTTACTGACAGAAAAATCAATTGTGATTATTTTCTGTCAGTAACTGATGAGAGGATTTTTTGACATATTTTTCACAGCTTTGGCTTTTTTATTTGCAAAATATTTACTGACAGCTTTTAACAAGGCTAATTAAGGGCTATAAAAGCTGTCAGTAAAAGAATGATTAATAACTCTGTCAGTATTTTGCAAGAACTTTTATCAAAATATAAAGAAAGGCGAATTTAAAAAATTCGTAGTAAAAAATGATTTTTCAAGAAAATTATGATGTTGTTGTCATTGGAGGAGGACATGCAGGGGTTGAAGCTTCACTAGCAGCTGCACGGATGGGCTCTAAAACATTACTCATGACGATTAATCTTAATATGGTTGCCTTTATGCCATGTAATCCATCAATTGGTGGCTCAGCTAAAGGAATTGTTGTCAGAGAAATTGATGCGCTCGGTGGGGAAATGGGTCGCAACATTGATAAGACTTATATTCAAATGAAGATGCTTAATACCGGAAAAGGTCCAGCAGTTCGAGCTCTTCGTGCTCAAGCCGATAAAGATGAATATGCCACTTCAATGAAGAATACAGTTTCTGACCAAGAAAATTTGACACTCCGTCAAGGAATGGTTGAAGAACTTATTCTTGATGAAGAAAAGAAAAAAGTCATCGGAATCAAGACTTCGACAGGAACTAAATATGGTGCTAAGGCAGTAATTATCACTACAGGAACAGCTTTGCGTGGTGAAATTATTATTGGAGAACTTAAATATTCTTCAGGACCCAATAACTCTCTTTCATCAATTGGTCTAGCAGATAATTTACGTGAAATTGGATTTGAAATTGGTCGTTTTAAAACCGGAACTCCTCCACGCGTTTTGGCAAGTTCTATTGATTACGACAAAACAGAAATTCAACCAGGTGATGAAGCGCCTAATCATTTTAGTTTTATGAGCTCTGATGAAAATTATCTAAAAGATCAAATTCCATGCTGGCTCACATATACTACTGAGAATAGTCATACTATTTTGCGTGATAATTTACACCGAGCACCACTTTTTTCAGGAATTGTTAAAGGAGTAGGGCCACGTTACTGTCCTTCAATAGAAGACAAAATCACTCGCTTTGCTGACAAACCTCGTCATCAACTCTTCCTTGAACCAGAAGGACGGAATACAGAAGAAGTCTATATCGGTGGACTTTCAACTTCAATGCCTGAAGATGTCCAATTTGATTTAGTTAAATCAATTCCAGGACTTGAAAATGCTCAAATGATGCGTCCGGGTTATGCTATAGAATACGATGTGGTGATGCCTCATCAACTCCGTCCAACACTTGAAACAAAATTGGTTTCTGGACTATTTACAGCGGGACAAACCAACGGAACCTCAGGCTATGAAGAAGCAGCAGGGCAAGGCTTAGTAGCTGGAATAAATGCAGCACTTAAAGTTCAAGGAAAGCCTGAATTTATCTTAAAACGTAGTGAAGCCTATATTGGGGTAATGATTGATGATTTGGTAACTAAGGGAACGCTGGAACCATATCGTCTTTTGACATCACGTGCAGAATACCGTTTAATTCTTCGCCATGATAATGCTGACCGCCGTTTGACTGAAATTGGCCGTCAAGTGGGCCTTGTTTCAGATGAACAATGGGAACATTATCAAGCAAAAATGGCTCAATTTGACCGTGAAATGAAACGATTGAATTCAGAAAAACTCAAACCTTTGCCTGACACACAAGAAAAATTAGGAAAATTAGGCTTTGGACCAATTAAAGATGCGCTGACCGGTGCAGAATTTTTGAAACGACCTGAAGTTCACTACAATGAAGTCATCGATTTTATCGGACAAGCACCAGAAAAGATTGATCGTACCGTCATTGAATTGATTGAAACTGAAATTACTTATGAAGGTTACATCAAAAAAGCAATGGACCAAGTGGACAAAATGCATCGCTTGGAAGCGAAACGAATTCCTAAAAATATGGATTGGGATAAGCTTGACTCAATTGCTACTGAAGCCCGTCAAAAATTCAAAAAAATAAATCCAGAAACGCTGGGACAAGCGAGTCGGATTTCAGGGGTAAATCCTGCTGACATCAGTATTCTCATGGTTTACCTTGAAGGAAAATAATTAAAAATTAAAATTTTACTGACAAAAAGTTACTGACAGAAAATTTTGGGGAGAGTCCTTGTGTTTTGGCACTGAGGAAGCAACTTAAAATTTTCGTCAGTAACTTTTTTTCTTGTGGAATACTTTAAAAGTTGATAAAATAGGCTTAAAGAAGGAATGAGGGAAATAGATGACAGAAATAAAAAATATTATTTTTGATTGGGACAATACACTTTTCCCTTTTAAAGAAAAATATTGGGAATTAGCTCACCGCCAACTTTTTTCAGAACAATTAGGACCATTTACTGACCAAGAGCTCAACCGTTTCATGGAGAAATACCATGAATTTGATGAATTGCTTTGGCCACAAGTCCATCAAAGAAAAATGACGATTGAAGAGCTAAGAGAAGAAAGATTAAGTTTGACTATCGAATATTTTGATTTGAAAGTCGATGAAAATTATCTTACAGGCTTTTTCAAAAAATTCTTGAATAGATTGTTTGAATTGATAGAGCCTGATGAACAACTCATCCAAAATCTAAAAAACCTTTCCAAAAACTACAAACTTGCCCTATTAAGTAATGGGGGTCATGTGGAGCAGAGAGAAAAATTACGTCGTTCTCAAGTTGAAAAATTATTTTCGGTTTACATCTCTGGTGAAACAGGCTATCTGAAACCAGATGCGCGTGCCTTTAAAAACGTGCTCACCAAAGAAAATTTCCAAGCGTCTGAGACTTTAATGGTTGGAGATCTTATCGAACATGACATCAAACCCGCCCAAGAGTTGGGAATGAAGACAGCATATATTGGACCTGAAAAAGAAACGATTGCTGATTATGAATTTACAAACATTCAAGATTTTTTTGATTCATTTATAGAAAAAAACGGTGATTAACCGTTTTTTATTATTGGACTAGTTTTAAAGAGTCAGCAGCTAAATAAAGTCTGTCAATAGGCTTGTTAGACAACCGATAAATTCCATTTTTGTTAAAAGTAATCTTCTTTTCTTCAAAAGTTTCGTTAGAACTTTCAAGGTAAAATGTAAAATCACCAACAAGATTACCAGTAATAACAAGAGCTATGTCATTTGAACCACGTAAAACCTTTAGCCAACTATTAGAATTTAAAATATATTGGATGCCCGCTTCGTCATCAAAAGATAGAATATGGGAAAATTGAATAGAGGGAGAAGTTGTTTTATGATTTTCGACCATTTCCTCAAAAATCGAAATTTCATCATATTCAATCAGCTGGTCAAGAACTTCACTGACCAATTGCGCAGTTAACAAACGGTCACTTGCAGGAATAATTGAATGTTCATTTTCGTTATTTGAACCATCAGTAATATAAAGCTCATGCATTAAACCCATGGCATACATTCTTTTTCGATGAATTGACCAGTTTTTTGTTTTTTTGATATCTTCAGTAAGATGAGTTAAATCTAGTGGAGTCATAGATAATCCTTTCTATTTTTAATTTGATGCTGATGACACTTGAAAAAGTCGTAGAGAATTGTCATCCATCACTTGATAGGTTTTGAGTTGATTGGGAGTTTCTGTAGCACTGGTATTAAAAATTGTAATGAGTTGAATATCTGACATTTTATTCTCCTTTCGATAATTTTAGTTTATTATAATTATTTTATCATTTTATTTTCATTTTATTGAATGATATGGTGTTTGAAATTATAGAAAAAATGCTGAATTGACAAGATTAAAGCCATATTCTAAAATTGTATTCTATAAGTGTCAAAAAATTAGAATTATAACCAGAATTAGAGATAAATTTCACTATAAATAATAAAAAAAATTAGGACTTGACAAGTCTTTAAATAATTGATAGAATAATAGAGTTGAAAAGCAGAAGCACCCGCTTCTCGCCTTAGAGGTTATAGCCCTGGGCAAACGAATGGAATTATTCAAAAACGAATGTTTTCATGAGCGGGGCGAGATTGTCGTTCCGCTTTTGTTTTTCTTTAAAAAAGAAGTTGCCTAAATCTTAGTCAACTTTCACATCATATTAGAAGGAGAACGAACATAGCTAAACAAGACAATAGAAAACCTATGATGAACGGTGCAATCCGTGCTCGTGAGGTTCGTCTCATTGGCGCTGAGGGTGAACAATTAGGTGTCACACCAACGTCTGAGGCGCTAATGCAAGCTGAAAATCTTAACATGGACTTGGTTTTAATTTCAAACCAAGAACCACCTGTTGCAAAAATCATGGATTATACAAAATTCATGTTTGAGCAAAAGAAAAAACAAAAAGAAGCAAAGAAAAAACAAGCTGTTGTTTCTGTAAAAGAAGTCCGTTTGTCACCAGTAATTGACCAAAACGACTTTGATACAAAGCTTCGTCAAGCCATCAAGTTTCTTGAAAAAGGCGATAAAGTTAAGGTTTCAATCCGATTTAAAGGTCGGATGATTACTCACCAAGATGTGGGTCGTCAAGTAATGGACAAGTTCGCGCAAGCAACAAAAGAAGTTGCTGTTGTTGAACAAAGAGCCAAAATGGATGGTCGTCAAATGTTCTTGCAACTTGCACCTATTAAAAAATAGGTCTTAACAAGACAACCATCTGAAAGGTTAACCTTTCACCTCTCTATTCATTGAAAACGAATGTTTAAAATGAATAGAGGTGCAGAATAATTTTTTCTGCCAACTGATATAAATTAAGGAGAATTACAATGCCAAAACAAAAAACTCACCGCGCATCTGCTAAACGTTTCAAACGTACAGGTAACGGCGGTCTTAAACGCTTCCGTGCTTACACTTCTCACCGTTTCCACGGTAAAACTGTAAAACAACGTCGTCAACTTCGTAAATCTTCTATGGTTTCTAAAGGGGACTTCAAACGTATCCGTCGTATGGTTGCGACAATGCGTTAAGCGAACATTGTTCGCTGCATTGGAGCAATACTCGCAGGAGCGTAAGCGACTAAGAGAAACAATGAAATAAGTCATCTAATTTTATTGCTCCAACTCAATAAAAAAATAAATTTGTCATTATGACAAAATTGAAATCTACTAAGAATTAAAGGAGAACACACATGGCACGTGTTAAAGGTAGCGTTGCAACTCGCAAACGCCGTAAACGTATTTTAAAGCTCGCTAAAGGTTACTACGGAGCTAAACATAAACTCTTCAAGACTGCTAAAGAGCAAGTCATGAATTCATACTACTACGCATTCCGCGATCGTCGTCAAAAGAAACGCGACTTCCGTAAATTATGGATTGCACGTATCAACGCAGCTGCACGTATGAATGGTCTTTCATACAGCAAATTGATGCACGGTTTGAAATTAGCTGATATCGAAGTAAACCGTAAAATGCTTGCTGACATCGCAATCGCTGATGCTGCTGCATTTACTGCACTTACTGAAGAAGCTAAAAAAGCTTTGGCTAAATAATTATCTTAAAAAATCTGCTGGTTTTCTAGCAGATTTTTATATTTTAAGCAGACACTCTCTTAATTATGACATTAGGAGAGTGTTTTTTTATTCCGAATATACTAAATTGTTGCAAAAATTAATAAAAAAGAATATAATACCGTAAGTCCTTGTTTTGAAACAAAAGTAATTTGTTTTCAATAAAAGACATTGAGTATAAATAAGAATACAGAATGGAGGTAAATGTGGAAAGTGAAAATATTTTGGAAACAAAACAAGTGAGTGTTGCTTTTCGGATTGCTGGTAAATTTCAAAAAGCAATTTATGATATTGATTTAAGGCTTAGACGTGGTGAAGTTTTAGCCATTGTTGGGGAATCCGGTTCTGGGAAGTCAACTTTTGCAACTGCTGTTATGGGATTACATAACCCAAATCAAACTCAAATTACAGGCTCCATTTTATTGGATGATGAAGAAGTGATTGGTAAAACGGGTGATTCCATGGCAAGTATTCGAGGAAGTAAAGTTGGAATGATTTTTCAAAATCCACTCACTGCTCTTAATCCATTGATGAAAATTGGGCAGCAAATCAAGGAAATGTTGGCCGTGCATGATGTTTATCCAGAAAATCAGTATGAAAGTAGAATCTTTCAACTTTTAGAACATGTAGGAATTCCAAATCCTAAAAGAGTCGTTAATCAATTTCCTCACCAACTTTCAGGTGGGATGAGACAAAGAGTAATGATTGCAATAGCCATTGCCAATGACCCAGATTTGATTATTGCTGATGAGCCAACGACTGCTTTAGACGTTACCATTCAAGCTCAGATTTTAGACTTGATTTTAGAAGTACAAAAGAAGAAGAATGCTGGAGTTATTCTAATTACTCATGATTTAGGGGTTGTTGCTGAAGTTGCTGATACAGTGGCGGTGATGTATGCCGGACAACTGGTCGAAAAAGCTTCTGTTGAAGAGCTTTTTCAAAATCCCAAACATCCATACACCCGGTCACTTTTGCGTTCAAATCCATCTACCGAAACAGTTTCGGATGATTTATATGTGATTGCAGGGTCTGTGCCTTCTCTGTCAGAAATTGAGTATGACAAAGATTTATTTCTCGCTCGAGTGCCTTGGATGAAAGAAGAAGCTCAAAAAGTAATTTCGGAAAAAATGACTGAAATTTCTCCAAATCATTTTGTTCGAGGTCAGGCTTGGAAAAAATTTGAATTTCCAGATCAAAAATTGAAAGGGGGTGAAAAGTGAGCGAAATTCTTAATTTAAAGGACTTAAAAGTTTATTATCCTATTCGATCTGGTTTCTTTAATCGAGTGACAGATAATGTTTTAGCCGTTGATGGAGTAGATTTAACGATTCATGAAGGAGAAACTGTCGGTTTAGTTGGTGAATCTGGTTCTGGAAAATCAACGATTGGCAAAACAATTGTTGGTTTAGAACAAATGACATCAGGACAATTGATTTACAAAGGACAAGATGTCAGCAAAAAAAAGATAAGAAACCAGCTCAAATACAATAAAGATGTTCAAATGATTTTTCAAGATGCATTTTCGAGTTTGAATCCACGGAAAACAATTTACGATATCATTGCGGAGCCTATTCGGAATTTTGAAAAATTAGATGCTAAGACAGAAAATAAACGGATTCATGAATTATTGGATATTGTTGGACTACCTAAACAAGCTTTAGAACAGTATCCTTTCCAATTTTCTGGAGGTCAACAACAAAGAATTGGAATCGCACGGGCAGTTGCTACTAATCCTAAGTTAATTGTGGCAGATGAACCAGTTTCAGCATTAGACTTATCTGTTCAAGCTCAAGTTTTGAATTTCATGAAGCTCATTCAAAAGAACTTGGGAATTGCATTTCTTTTTATTTCTCATGATTTAGGGGTTGTCCGCCATATGACCGATAATATTGCGGTCATGCACAACGGTCGAATTGTCGAAAAAGGAACACGAAGAGATATTTTTGATGAGCCACAGCACATTTATACTAAACGACTCTTATCTGCTATCCCTTCGATTGATGTTACAAGAAGAGCGGAAAATCGGAAAAACCGTCTAAAAGTTGAACAAGACTTTGAGGATAAAAAAGCAAACTTTTATGATAAAGACGGACACGCTTTGCCCTTGCAAAAATTAAGTCAGAGCCATTGGGCAGCTTTGCCAAAAGGAGGGGAAAATGTGGAAAGTAATTATTAGACGTGTTTTATTGATGATTCCTCAATTATTTATCTTGAGTATCCTTGTTTTCTTCTTTGCTAAATTGATGCCTGGTGATCCATTTTCAGGTTTGATTGGTCCTCATACTGACCCACATGAAGTTGAGGCATTAAGACGGGCAGCAGGTTTATATGACCCTTGGTGGGAGCAGTATCTCAGGTGGTTAGGGCATGCCATTCATGGAAATTTAGGAATGTCCTATAATCTGCACGAACCTGTGACGACTGTCATTGGACAAAGAGCGGTTAATACTTTTTGGATGTCACTTTTGTCAGTTATTTTAACTTACTTAATTGCTATTCCGATGTCAATAGTTGCAGCTCGAAATGAAGGAAAATGGCAAGACCAATTGTGGTTGACCTATAATTCAATTACTTTTGGTATTCCACCCTACGTATTCTATCTCTTGATTATCTTTATCTTTGGTTATAGTCTTAATTGGTTTCCGACAGGTGGGACAGTGAGTCCAAATGCGATGGGAACAATTCCTGTTTTCTTTAGTAAGATTTATCACATGATTCTTCCAGCATTTAGTTTGACGGTCTTTGGAACAGTTGGAATCTTTACTTACTTCCGCTCAGGAATTTTAGATGAACAAACACAAGATTATGTACGAACGGCTCGAGCCAAAGGGGTCAAGGAAAGAGTGATTTTTAGAAGTCATATTTTGAGAAATGCCTCATTACCAATTGCTTCTAATTTTGGATTTGTGATTACTGGACTCTTGGGAGGAGCAATCTTTGCTGAAACAATTTTTGGCTATCCTGGCTTAGGACAACTTTTTATTACTTCAATCACTGGGCGAGATTATTCAATGATTACGGCTTTGATTTTATTAAATGGTTTTTTGGGACTTCTTGGAGCCCTCCTGTCGGATATTATCATGGCAATGGTTGACCCACGAATTCGGATTCAATAAGGAGTGAAAATGACCGAAAAAAAACACAAAAATTCTTTATCATTAGTTCACTCAATCAAAGAAGAACTAAAGAATGATAAATTAGCAATGATTTCAACATTTTTCCTAGTTGCTGTCTTTCTAATCGTTTATATTTACTCGATGTTTTTAAAACAATCAACTTATGTTGATGTGAATATCATGGACCAATATCTGGCACCGCTGACAAATGGACATTTACTGGGAACTGATAATGGTGGTCGAGATATCATCATGATGCTGATGATTTCTGCACGAAACTCTTTCAATATCGCTTTTGCAGTTACGCTTATTACTTTAGTTGTAGGAAATATCTTAGGGGTAATTTCGGGCTACTTTGGCGGACGGTTTGATTTAATCTTCATGCGTTTCACTGATTTTGTCATGATTTTACCATCATTGATGATCATTATTGTTTTTGTAACTATCATCCCACGGTTTAATTCTTGGTCTTTGATTGGGATTATCAGTATCTTTAGTTGGATAGGGACAACGCGTCTGATTCGGGCAAGAACAATGACGGAAGTCAATCGAGATTATGTTCGAGCATCAAAAACTTCGGGAACATCTGATTTTAAAATTATGTTTCGGGAAATATGGCCCAACTTGTCCACCTTAGTCATTGCTGAAGCAACGCTTGTTTTTGCTGGAAATATTGGTTTAGAAACAGGGCTTTCTTTCTTAGGTTTTGGACTTCCAGCGGGGACACCATCTTTGGGGACAATGATAAATGAAGCGACTAATCCAGAGACAATGACTGATAAGCCTTGGACTTGGGTTCCAGCAACAGTGGTCATCCTAATTGTGGTGCTTGCCATTATCTTTATCGGAAATGCGCTAAGACGAGTGGCTGACCAAAGACAAGCTACAAGATAAACAACATTCAAGAGTGATAAAAATGTTTATCTATTAAAAATGGATATGATAAATTAAATATTATATTGAAGTAAGAAATAAAAAGAAATTATTGGAGAAACTAAGATGAAAAAATTAAAAGTAACTTTATTGGCGAGCAGTGTAGTTTTAGCAGCTGCCCTTCTAAGTGCTTGTGGTTCTAACCAGAGCTCAAGTACAAGTACGAAAAAATTAAAAGTAGGAGATTTTGACGTTGCTTATCAAAATCCAGACAAGGCAATCAAAGGTGGAGATTTAAAAATCGCTTATCAAAGTGACTCACCAATGAAAGCTGAATGGTTGGCTCCACTTTCAGATGACGCTACCTTTGGTTCTATGTCTGGCCCTGGTGGTGGGCAAGATGGTCTCTTCTTTACCAACAGTTCATTTAAATATATCAATGGTGGGCCTGCTAATGTAAGTCTTGACAAAGATGCAAAAACAGCAACGGTTACCTTGCGTAAAGATTTGAAATGGTCTGATGGCTCAGAAGTGACAGCTAAAGACTATGAGTTCAGTTATGAGCTTACCGCTAATCCTGCTTATGGTTCCGACCGTTGGACTGATTCTCTGGCAAATATTGTTGGCTTGAGTGATTATCATGCGGGTAAAGCTAAAACAATCTCAGGGATTACTTTCCCAGACGGTGAAAACGGAAAAGTCATCAAGGTTCAATTTAAAGAAATGAAACCGGGGATGACTCAATCAGGAAATGGTTACTTCCTTGAAACGGCAGCTCCTTATCAATATTTGAAAGATGTCGCTCCTAAAGATTTGGCTTCTAGTCCAAAAACGACAACGAAACCATTAGTTACAGGGCCTTTTAAACCGGAAAATGTGGTTGCTGGTGAATCTATTAAGTATGTCCCAAATCCTTACTATTGGGGTGAAAAACCAAAACTAAATTCAATTACTTATGAAATTGTATCAACCGCAAAATCAGTCGCAGCCCTTTCTGCGCATAAATACGACTTTATCAATTCGATGGCTAATAGTCAGTATAAACAAGTAAAAAACTTAAAGGGATACAAGGTTTTAGGACAACAAGCACTATATATTTCCTTGATGTACTATAATCTTGGACATTATGATACTAAAAATTCAATTAGTGTCCAAGACCGTAAAACGCCATTGCAAGATCAAAATGTTCGTCAAGCCATTGGTTATGCTCGAAATGTCGCAGAAGTGGATAATAAGTTCTCAAACGGACTTTCAACTCCCGCAAATGGCTTGATTCCACCTATCTTTAAACAATTTACGAGTCCATCAGTCAAAGGATATGAAAAACAAGACCTTGATAAAGCGAATAAACTTTTGGATGAAGACGGATGGAAATTGAATAAATCTACAGGCTACCGTGAAAAAGATGGAAAAGAATTATCGCTTGTTTATGCGGCTCGTGTAGGTGATGCAAACTCCGAAACCATTGCTCAAAACTACATCCAACAATGGAAGAAAATTGGGGTAAAAGTGAGTCTTTACAATGGTAAATTGATGGAATTTAATTCTTGGGTTTCTAAGATGACAACTCCTCCAGGTTCAGATGACTGGGATATCACTGACGGTGCTTGGTCATTGTCATCAGAACCTTCGCAACAAGATTTGTTCTCAGCAGCAGCACCTTATAACTTTGGTCACTTTAATGATTCAGAAATAACTAAGGATTTAAATGATATTGATTCTGCCAAGTCTGAAAATCCAACTTACCGTAAAGCAGCTTTCGTTAAATATCAAGAAGATATGAATAAAAAAGCTTATGTTGTTCCAACAAACTATACTTTGAACTACACACCAGTAAACAAACGTGTAGTTGGGATGACGCTTGACTATGGTGCAATGAATACTTGGTCAGAAATTGGTGTTTCTTCTGATAAGTTAGCCACCAAATAGTTTTATTTAACTTTTGTTTACAAGTTTTTTTGTAAAAATACCCTTACTTTAGTTTTCGCAATTCTAAAGTCAAAGAAGCTCAAATTTATGATTTGAGCTTCTTTTGTTTAATGATTTTTAAGATTTGAACTTACGAATTTAAAAATTAATTAATTTAAAAATGCTATAATAAGCCTAACTAATAATTAATCGAGGGGGCAATATGCTAGTAAATTTTAGAGATATTCAGGCACAAAACTCAAAAGAATCCGGACTAAAAAAGAATATACTTTTTAGAGGAGGTCAGTTGACCGATTTAACAGCTGAGGATAAAAAAATACTTACGAATAAATTCCAAATTGGGAAAATTTATGATTTTAGAGGGCAAGAAGAGGTCACTACTCAACCAGATGTTGAACTCAAAGGAATTAAATATGAAAATATAGATATTTTAGCTTCTGAAACTTCAGGAAATAATGGCTCTTTACAGGATATGATTATTAATGCCACAGATATTAGTGAAGCGATGATGAAAACTTATGAAAGTATCGTCATCAGTAAGTCTGCTTTAGAAGGATATCGAGCTTTTTTACTGGATCTTTTAGAGCAAAAACAAGCTGTTTATTTTCATTGTTTTGCTGGAAAAGATAGAACTGGATTTGCGGCTGCCTTGCTTTTAAGACTGGCAGGAGCTTCTGATGAGGAGATTATGAAGGATTATCTCAAAACGAATATTGCTCGCAAAGAGGTGAATCAAGAAATTATCAATTCATTGAAAGAAAAACTCACTGAAGATCAAATCGAGGGATTACAGATTGCTCTTACTGTGGATAAGAACTATTTATTTCATGCCAGAGAAATAATGAATGAAAATTTTGGTTCTTTTGAGGGCTACTTAAGTGAAGGACTCTCGCTTGAGAAGGATTATATCGAGCATTTCCAAAGTATTTATTTAAATTATAAATTATAAAAAAGTGATTTTGAACTCTTTTGCTAATTGATGTATAATTAAGTTAATAGAATACATTGGAGGTACAAAAGATGATTGGATGTAGTAGTTTTACACTAGAGAGTCAAGATAATAAACATTTTCTTTCTCGTACAATGGATTTTCAAATAGAAATGGCGGAACAAATTCTTTTTATTCCAAGAAACAAGGAGATAGGAATTGCCCACTCTAATGAAGAGACAATTGAAACATCCTATGCTTGTTTAGGGATGGGTGCGATGGAAGAGGGTCATCCAGTACTCTTTGATGGAATCAACGAAAAAGGGTTAATGGGTGCGACTTTGTATTTCCCAGGCTATGCTGAATATAGTGAGAATATCAAAAAAAATCAAAAGGGAATTTCACCTGATATGGTTATTCCAACGGTCCTCACTCAAGCGAGTAATTTAGAAGAAATCATTGATTTATTTGATAAGAAATTTGTTATTATTAATGATACTAATCCAACCTTAGGTCTTACGCCTCCTTTACATTTTATTTTTTCTGATTCTAGTGGTCAAAGTTTGATTATTGAACCAAGGCAAGGTGGACTTTCAATTATAAAAGATTCAATTGGAGTGATGACAAATAGTCCAGATTACCAATGGCATGAAACTAATTTAAGAAATTATCTTTCTTTTACACCTAATCAAAAAGAAAGTATCGAACTATTAGGAAAGACATTAAAACCATTTAGTCAAGGTTCAGGTACTTTTGGATTTCCAGGAGATTTTACGCCTCCTTCAAGATTTGTTAGAACGGCTTATTTAAAAAACTACGCTGAGAAACCAAGTAATGAATTAGCCGCTATTACGCTTTGTCACCATATATTAGAATCTGTAAGTATTCCAAAAGGAATTGTTATAACTGAGCATGGAGCAAGTGATTTCACTTGTTATTCGGCATATATGTGCTCAGAAACTCTAAGTTATTATTTTTCAACTTATGGTAATCAAAGAATCAGGAAAATAAGTTTGTCAGAATCCTTGAAAAATGAGAAGGAATTTAAAAACTTTCCTATTGTCAATGAGGAAGATATTTTAGAGTTAAATTGATAAATATTTAATCGAGTAAATAGGAGGGATATTCATTAAGTTCTTTGAATTCAAGAAGTATTTTTTAAATATTAGTTTTAAGTATAGCAATCCTAAAAAGAAATTCGAGAAATAATAGAGAGAAATTAAGGAAAAAATAGTGATTTTAAATTTATTTATAATAGTTTTAATGATTTTTCTTACGGCATTTTTTGTTGCGGCTGAATTTTCGTTGGTAAAAATACGTAAAAGTCGTTTAGAAACATTAGAAAAAGAAAATAATAAAAGGGCAAAATTAGCACTTAATATCGTCAATCACCTTGATTCTTATTTAAGTGCCTGTCAACTTGGAATCACTTTGACTTCGTTAGCAATTGGGTGGGTAGGTGAAAGTACAATGCATAGTATTTTAGCTCCCCTCTTGTCTTATGTTCCTCTACCTTCTGCGTTATTAGACAGCTTGTCTATTATTTTAGCCTTTTTATTAATTACTTTTGTACATGTGGTAATCGGAGAACTTATTCCAAAATCTTTAAGTATTACAAAAACTGAAGGAGTTGTCTTAACGGTTGCTGCTCCGCTCCATTATTTTTATAAACTTACCTATCCTTTTGTGTGGTTATTAAATGCTTCAGCAAGTTCAATTGGTAAATTGTTTAATTTAAGTTTGGCTACTGAAGGTGATGAAATCCATTCAGAAGAAGAGTTAATTTTAATTGCTAATCAAAGTTTTATTAAAGGGGAAATCAACGAAAAAGAGTACGAATATCTCAATAATGTCTTTGAATTTGATGATTTGATAGCTAAGGATATCATGGTGTCGAGATTAGATATGGAGACGATTCCCGTTGATGTTTCGATTGAAGAAGCGTTAAAATTTGCGATTAAAAAAGGGCACACTCGTTTCCCTATTATTGCTAAAACTAAAGATGATATTCTAGGCTATGTTACGCTCCAAAATTTGATTAAAGAGTATTTAACTGCTCCTGGTCAAGAAATAAAGAAAATCATGCAAGAACCCATTATATTTATTGATACTATTCCCGTAAAGTTATTACTCTCAGAGATGCAAAAAGAGCATAAACATTTTGCTATTTTATTGGACGAGTATGGTGGGACAAGTGGACTTGTGACAATTGAGGATATTCTTGAAGAGTTAGTTGGTGATATTCAGGATGAAGAAGATCATGAGAAAGAATTGGTAATAAAGCTTTCTCCGACTACTTATCAGGTAGATGGTAAATTGCTTTTATCTGAATTTGAAGAACTGTTTAATATTGATTTGGCTCAAAATAATTTAAGTAAAACGATTAGTGGGTTTATTACAAATTATTCACTAGAGCAAAATGAGCCACTTGAGGTGGGTCAGACTTTCGAATTTGATAATTTGAAAATTACTATTATTGAAATGGATAAAATTACTCCTCATATTTTAGAAGTTAAACGAGTGTAGATTGTATTTGAGGTATAAAAAAACGGAGCTTTAAGAGGCTCCGCTTTTTTATTTTATTGACGAACGACGAGGACATCGCATGGTGCATTTTTGATAATGTAATCCGCCACTGAACCGATAAAGATACGTTCAATGTAAGAAAGACCAGTAGCTCCAAGAACAATGAGGCTAATTTCTTCTTCTTTTGGAAGAGTTTGGCCAAGCATGACTTTTGGAGAACCGAATTCAACACGAGTTTTGACTTTTTTAACGCCAGCTTTTTTTGCTTCGTCAGCAAAGTCATTAATGAGGTTTTCAGCACCTTTGTGTGTATCATCAGCAACAACTGAATCATAGGCTGAGATAGATTGGAAGGCACGAAGGTCAATGACGTTAGCGATAACGAGTTCAGCATCGTTACGAAGTGCTGTTGCAACTGCTTTGTCAAAAGCTTTAGTAGCTTCTACCGAACCATCAATACCAACAAGGATTTTCTTATAGTTATCTAACATAGGCGACTCCTTCATAAGTTTTTATCTATATTTTAATTTTACTCTTATTTTGTCAATTTGTAAAAAGAAAACTGTTAAAAAATGGTTTATGGTATAATTGATGAAGTGAATTTCTTTAAAATAGTGGAAAAAATTACTGACAGAAATAGAAGTTCTCTATTTGAAATTCTGTCAGTAAATTTTGATGACTTATGAACTTAAAGAAAACTGTAAGAAATAGGTGAAAAATATGACTCGATATGCTGTGGTGGATCTGGAAGCGACCGATGCTCATAGTAGTGAAAATAAAATTATACAGATTGGGATTGTTCTTGTTGAAGATGGAGAAATTGTTGAAACTTTTTCCACTGAAGTCAATCCACATGAACCTTTGCTTCCAAGGATTAGTGAACTGACAGGTTTGTCAGATAAACAGTTAAAGACGGCTCCTGAGTTTTCAGAAGTTGCTGCAAAAGTACGAGAATTACTGACAGACAGTGTTTTTGTTGCTCATAATGCTAGGTTTGATTATGGACTTTTGGAAAAAAGTTTTCTTAATGCTGGCTTGGAATTTAATGAAATGCTGCGTGTCGATACAGTCGATTTGGCGCGTGTTTTTTATCCAACTTTTGAAAAATATGGTTTAGAATCATTGAGCGAAAAGTTAGATTTAGCGCATGACCATCCGCATGCCGCAGTTTCGGATGCGTATGCTACAGCTGAATTATTGCTGAAAATAGAAGCAAAAATCCAAAAGTTACCAAGAAGCGTTTTGGAAGAGTTGCTTAGACATTCGGACAATTTACTTTTTGAAAGTAAAACTTTTTTACAAGAGCAGTTGGATAAAACAAAAATTCGACCAGCTGGCTTTAAAGTGGTTCATAATATTGCGACGCGTAAGTTTAGGGCTTCTGTCAGTAAAAAAAGTCCACTGACAGACTTGTCAGCAAATTTTTCAGAAAATATCAGTAGATTGGGCTTAGCTTCTCGCTCAAAACAAGAAAAATTAGCTCATTTAATGGAAACAGAGCTTACACATTTACAAGCAAGTTTTATTGAGGCACCGACAGGACTTGGAAAAACTTATGGTTATTTACTGCCAATTTTGGCCTCAGGAAAAGGTTTGGTCGTTTCAACAGCAACCAAAGTTCTCCAAAAGCAATTAGTAAATGATGTGGCACCAAAACTTGGGAAAACATTTGGTTTAAAAATGGCCAAGATTGTTGGGACTAAAAATTATATTTCTCTGAGAAAATTTTCTGAGCTTTTATTAAATAATACTGACGGCAAAAATTTTGAAATTTTTAAAATGAAAATTTTAATTTGGCTGACAGAAACAAGGACAGGCGAATTGGATGAAGTTTCAAAAGTCATGACTAATGATGACTATTTTGAAGTCATTCGCCATGATGGCTATGTCAATACAAAACAGCTTCATTATGAACAAGATTTTTGGTTGAAAGCCCAAAAAGAAGCTGAACAGGCTGAAATTAAAGTGGTGAATCATGCCTATTTGATTGAACGTTTAGCTGACTATCCTGAAACTTTTTTGGAAAATCGTGTTCTTGTTGTTGATGAGGCTCAACAATTATTTCCTATCATGGAAAATGCGGGTCAAAAATCTTTAAAAATTACTGACGAACTGATAAAAATTGATGCTGAAACAAGTGAAAATCCCCAGCTGACCAAAAGGCTTCAAGAAAGTCTTGTTTTTCAGCTTAATAAAAAAGAACTTGATTTAAATAAAATAAAGATAGATGCTGATGAACTTGGCTTGAGAAATCTGTCAGCACTTTTAGAAGCTGATAATCAAATTGTCTGGCGTGAAAATGGGATGCTTTATGCGAGTGACCAAGATTTTTATAATTTTGAACGATTGATTCCTAAAAATACCAAACTTTTTATGTTGGGAGCGACATTGTCATTATCTAAAGACAAACCGTCATTTCCTGACTTGCTTGGTTTTACAGACTATCGCTTTTTCAAAATTGAAGGAAATCAAGCCACTAATCAGCAATTGCTGACGGTGACAGATGCGCCTAATATCAAAAATCTAAGTTTAATTGATTATGCAGATTACACAGCAAATTCAATTGGAGAACTTTCAAAATTGAATTTGCCAATGGTGGTCTTATTTACTTCAAAAATGGCTTTGACTTTTGTTGCTGAGAAATTATCTGCTGAAGGGTTTGATATTTTAGCACAAGATATTAATGGGAGTCCAGCCCAAATCAAGAAAAAATTTGATAAAGGTGAAGGAAAAATTTTATTAGGTTTGGGTTCTTTTTGGGAGGGAGTCGATTTTGATAAGCAAAATCAAGTGATTCTTGTTATTCCAAGACTTCCTTTTGCAACGCCTGATGATATTTTAACTAAAAAATATGCGCAAAAGTTTGAAAATCCTTTCTATGATTTTAATGTTCCAATGGCAACTTTAAAATTACGTCAGGCCATTGGTCGGGTAAACCGTCGTAAAAATCAGTACTCAAGTATTGTCGTATTAGATAAAAGACTTGCAGGAAAATCTTACGCCAAAAGAATGCGAAAAAATCTTTCAGAAACTTTACCTGTAAAAATGCTGAATTTACTAGACACAATCAGCGAAATCAAGAATTTTTTGATATAATAAAACATGTTTAAGCAAAAACTTAAAATGGGAAATTGGACAAATTATTTTTTCCTAATCATGAGAAATTTTACTAATAAGCCTTCAAATAATCTTTGAAAAAAGATTTTCTCAAATTTTGAAAGAAGAAAAATATGAAAAAGCGAAAAATGACTCGACATTCGCAAATTATAATTGGAATTTTAGTGATAATTTTAGCCATTTATTTGTCTATCAGTCTTTTCTTTTGGAAGAGTCTAAATCCTTATCATTCCGTTCGAGCGCAAGCGATTGACATTGCCACAGAAAAAACAGATTTAGTTAAAGCGACAGGATTTGATATTGCTGCAACTGACACCGTGACTTATTCAATTGTTGGCCTTAATAAAGCGAATCAAGAAATTGGAATTCTAATTCCAAAAAAATCTGGTAAAATTAAAGAAGTTAAATTATCGCAAGGGGTTTCACCAGCAAGCTTAACGACAAAAGATACGAAATCAGTTGTCTTAGCGCTTTACAAAGGGAAACCGGCTTGGGAAGTAAATAATAGCAATGGTTTTAAAGTTTATGACTTTGAGTCAGGGAAAGAGTTGATATGAAAAAAAATTCTGATTTTGTATTAAAAATGGATGAGTCCGTCACTCTTGCTGCGGCAAATCGCGCAAAAGCATTAAAAGCACAAGGGCGAGATATTATTGACCTGACACTTGGTCAGCCAGACTTTCCAACACCAAAAATAATTGGTCAAGCAGCTATTGAAGCAATCGATAATGGCAAGGCGAGCTTTTATACACAAGCTGGTGGACTTCCAGAATTAAAAAATGCAGTTCAACATTATTGGACGCGTTTTTATAATTATGAAATTCAACCAAATGAAATATTGATTACAGCTGGAGCAAAGTTTGCCCTTTATGCTTACTTTATGGCAACTGTTGACCCTGACGATGAGGTAATCATTCCTGCTCCTTACTGGGTTTCTTATGTTGACCAAGTGAAAATGGCTGGAGGAAATCCGGTAATTGTAGAAGCCAAGCAAGAGAATAATTTTAAAGTTACGGTTGAGCAATTAGAAGAAGCAAGAACAAGTAAAAGTAAAATTTTATTACTCAATTCACCTTCTAATCCAACAGGGATGATTTATTCTAAAGAAGAATTAACAGCTATTGGAGAGTGGGCTCTTGCTCATGATTTATTAATTTTGGCAGATGATATTTATCATCGTTTAGTTTATAATGGAGCGGAATTTACAGCAATTTCAAGTCTATCTGATGAAATTCGGAAAAGAACGACAGTGATTAATGGTGTTTCTAAAACATTTGCAATGACTGGTTGGCGGATTGGACTAGCTGTAGGTGATCCAGAAATTATTTTTGCGATGACTAAGATTGCAAGCCAAACAACTTCTAATCCAACTGCTGTTGCTCAATACGCAGCAATAGAAGCTTTTGAAGAAAGAGATAATAGTTTTGAGATAATGCATGCAGCATTTGAAGAACGTTTAAATATCATTTATGGTCAACTTTCTGAGGTTCCAGGATTTGAACTTGTAAAACCAAATGGTGCTTTCTATTTATTCCCGAAAGTGACTAAGGCAATGGCGATGAAGGGCTATAGCGATGTGACTGAGTTTACAACTGCTATTCTTGAAGAAGCAGGCGTAGCCTTAGTTACAGGAGCAGGTTTTGGTTCACCAGAAAATGTTCGCTTGAGCTATGCAACAAGTCTTGAAAATTTAGAAGTTGCAGTGGCACGTTTAAAAGATTGGATGAATGAATGATCGATAAGAAAGAAGCAAAATCGGCCTATAAACTTTCAAAAAAAGTTGGAGCAGTTGTTGCTTATAAGAATCTCGAAACGAATGAACGCTATATTGATATAGCACCAGACTTAGCAGGCGTAAAAAATCGTTTTGAATTTGCCAAAAAAACGGGAATTGGCTTACCTTATGCCATTGAAAAAGCAGCGAAAACGGCTGATTTTGAATTGGAAGTTCTTGAAGAATTAGAAAAAGATGAGCTCCAAACCACTAAAGAATTCAAAGAAGATTTAAAAACTTTAAAAGAAATCTGGCTTGAAAAGTTATAAAAGTATTATTTAAAAATTATAAAATTAAAATATAGAAGGACTTATTTATGAAAGACTTAATTTCAATCATCGACGTCAAAGACCACGTTGGTGAAACGGTAAAAATCGGCGCTTGGGTTGCTGACAAATCAGGTAAAGGGAAACTTCAATTTCTTCAACTTCGCGATGGAACAGCATTTTTCCAAGCTGTTGTTTTCAAACCAAATATGATTGAAAAATTTGGTGAAGAAGAAGGAACAGCTAAATTTGATGAAATTAAACATCTCTCACAAGAAACTTCAGTTTACGTGACAGGTGTCGTTAAAGAAGATTCACGTTCAAAATTTGGTTATGAACTTGATGTGACTGATTTGGAAGTGATTGGTCAATCACATGATTATCCAATTACGCCAAAAGAACACGGCGTTGAATTCCTCCTTGATAACCGCCATTTATGGTTGCGTTCAAAACGTCAAATGGCAATGATGCAAGTGCGTAATGCAATCATCTATGCAAGTTATGATTTCTTTGCGAAAAATGGCTTCATTAAGTTTGATAGTCCAATTCTTTCAGGAAATGCTGCTGAAAACACAACAGAACTCTTTGAAACAGATTATTTTGGTAATTCTGCTTTCTTGTCACAATCAGGACAACTTTATCTTGAAGCTGGAGCAATGGCTCTTGGACGTGTTTTCGACTTTGGACCAGTATTCCGTGCTGAAAAATCAAAAACTCGTCGTCATTTGACAGAATTTTGGATGATGGATGCAGAATATCCATTTGTTACTCATGATGAATCATTAGATATTCAAGAAGCTTATGTGAAAGCTTTGATTCAAGGTGTTTTGGATAATGCTGCTTATGCTCTTGAAACACTTGAACGTGATACAAGCATGTTGCAAAAGTATATTGACACACCATTCAAACGTGTTTCTTATGATGATGCAATTGATTTGTTGCAAGCACATGAAAATGATGAAGATACAGATTATGAGCATGTAGAACATGGGGATGACTTCGGATCGCCTCATGAAACATGGATTTCAAATTACTATGGTGTTCCAACATTTATTGTCAACTATCCTGCAAGTTTTAAAGCTTTCTACATGAAACCAGTCCCTGGTAACCCAGAACGCGTTTTGTGTGCTGACCTTTTGGCTCCAGAAGGCTATGGCGAAATCATTGGTGGTTCAGAACGTGAAACTGATTATGATTTGTTACTTAAGAAAATTGCTGATTTCGGTTTAGATCCTAAAGATTATGATTGGTATTTAGAACTTCGTAAATTTGGTTCAGTTCCTCATGCTGGTTTCGGACTTGGTCTTGAACGTATGGTTACTTTTGTCGCTGGGACAGAACATATTCGTGAAGCAATTCCATTCCCACGTATGATTAACCGTATCCAACCTTAATAAAAATAAAAAACCTCTACTTTAAGAGGTTTTTTATTTTTACTATTAAGAGGTTTAATGCTAGTTTTAAAAGAATATTGTATGAAATGATTAATAAATTTGGAGAATGATAGCCTTTGCAAGACTGTGATATAATTAACTTATGAAAAATAAAGAAGAACCTCGGATGAAGTGGTCGGATGATGAATATGAAGCAATGATAGATTTGGCAACAAGGCAGTTAGCTGAGCGAATGGCTGAAAGAGCTTTGATGACTTATGAGATTTATAAATATGATTATCTTGATTCGCAGTTTGTGGCCGATTTTATTGCAGAGTTTGTCATTAGTGCTTATCGTTCATATTTAATCAAACCAGAAAATCTTGATGAAGAGGTGATGCTTTTATTATTTGTCAACATGGCTTATGAAAATATGCGAGGATTGCCAGATGAAGTGGCACAATACCACAGACTTTTTAGACAACTTTGTGACCTTTATTATGAACAAGGTTGTTTACGTCATGCTCTGATTGACGAAGCAGACTATCAGGAAATGGTTTTGGCAATTTTAGCTGATATTTTTATGGAAGTGAAAATGAGAAAAAAATTTAAAAAGTAATTTTGTAATCTTAAAGGGGAGAAAATGGATTTAGATGCTTACCAAAAAGCAATTATCAAATTTGATTTGAATGAAAAAATAGAGAGTCAAAATGAAGTAGATTTTGCATTTGTGGATAAAGTTTTGGGATTATCCGGTGAAGCAGGTGAAGTGGCTGACAAGGTAAAAAAAGTTATCCGCGACCAAGAGGGAAAGCTGTCAGTCAATGATAAAAAGGCCATCGGTCAGGAGCTTGGTGATATTCTTTGGTATGTAGCAACGAGTGCACGTTATCTAGGAATTTCTCTTGAACAAATTGCGAGTGAAAATATTGAGAAATTAGAGAGTCGATTGAGTCGTGGCAAGATTTCAGGCTCAGGGGATGACAGATGAAAATATTGATTGTAGCTGGTTTGCCAGATTTTATACCTAATGAAAGTTTTGATAAATATATTGGTGTGGATAGAGGGTCACTATTTTTAGTGGAAAAAGGTTATCAATTGGCTCTGGCGATTGGTGATTTTGATTCTGTCAGTAAAATTGAACTTGAAAAAATTTCTGTCAGTACTGACAGATTGATTAAATTGCCTGCTGAAAAAGATTTGACAGATTTAGAAGCGGCTTTAGATTTTGTTTTAGAGTATTTTGCTGATGCGGAAATTGTAATTGCTGGTGCTTTAGGTGGACGTTTGGACCATTTACTGACCAATGCTTATTTAGCAACACGACCAAAATATCAAGCCCTCGCTCCAAAAATGACTTTAGTTGACCAACAAAATGTGGTGACCTATTTGTTGCCTGGTCAGCATTTACTAAAGAGAAAGCTAACTTACCAATATGTTGGATTTGTTCAGGTAGAAACAAAGGATAGTTTAGCCATTGAAGAAGCAAAATATCCTTTGAAAGCAGAGGATAATTTTAGTCAAATCTATGCTAGTAATGAATTTATCAGTGACCAAATGAAAGTTTCATTCAATCAGGGAATGGTCATTGTAATTTATTCAGGCGATTCGCATAAAAAATAAGAGGTTAAGGAGAACGGAAAAAGTATGATTATTGGAGTTATTGGGGCAACATCAAATATTGCAAGTAAGGCTTATTTACCAGTTTATGCGAAAATGCAGGCGGACCATCGTTTTATTTTGTATTCTCGTCAGTGGGAAAAAGCTGAAGAAGTTCGCAAACATTATAAATTTGAATATGCGACAGAGGACTTGTCAGCACTAGAAACTGTGGATTTGGTTATTATTCATGCGGCAACTTCCCAACATTTTGAGTTAGCTAAAAGATATTTGTCAGCGGGAGTTCCTGTTTTAATGGATAAACCTGTTTCAGAAAAATTAGCCGAAGTAAAAGAATTGCAAAAAATTGCTGACCAAAATAATACTTTATTTGTCGTCGCTTTTAATCGCAGATTTGCACCACAAACAGCTAAATTAAAAGCTCTCCCAGATAAAAATATGGTGAAAGTAAGTAAAAATTTAGCAAATTCTGCAAGTGAAAAAATTACATTTTCAATGTACGATATTTTTATTCACCCTCTGGACACCTTGATTTATTTGCTAGATGATGAGATTTTAGAAGTCAATTATTCATTAAAGAAGAATCAAGACGGGCAATTAACAAGAGCAATTGTTATGCTAGAAACAGCGACAACGAGTGGAATTGCCACAATGAACTTAGAAGCTGGCGCCTTTACTGAAGAATTTACAGTAGAAAGTCCTAGAGAAAGCCTTCGCTTGTCAGAACTGTGCGAACTTGAAAAATTTACAGGAATTGACCGTCAAAAATTTGGAATAAGTGGTTGGCAAAGTGCGACATACAATCGTGGTTTTGATGAAATCATTTCTGCCATGGTTCTAGCGGTTGAAAAATTTGATGGTCAAAATCGTCAAGAATTACTGACAGAACTTAAACAAGAAAATATTCTAAAATCCCACGAAATCATTGACCAAATGTTAAAATGAAAAGTTACTGACAGAAATATTAGGATAGCTGTAAACTGCTAAAGCAGTGACAGCTATCCTATGACAGAAACATTAGACTATCTTAAAATGACTGACAGAGTTAAAAAATTTCTGTCAGTATTTTTTTTAGGCTGAGCCTTGCATTATTGTCAATAAAAAAGTATAATTATAAAAAAATTAAGAAAAGGAGTCCGCATGACAACACAACAATCTAAAGTCTTTTATTTTTGGTGCAGATAGTTTGTGTTTATGCAATTGGCGTAGATACAACTTTTGAGTATACTCAAGTTTCTGCGCCGGGATTCAAAGAAGACCGGATAGTAAAAACTATCTGGTCTTTCTTTTTTAATTTTTTTACCCTTTCTTTCGACTCTAAAGTAAAATTAATCGTAAAGACCGACTCCAAGCAGGGTTTTGCTAGATGAATGGAAGGGAACTTATAAAAGAAAGCTTTGCTTTCACACATTAGAAAAGAGGAATTTTATGGAAAATTCTACAGGCTTGAAGTCTTCTTTAAAGACTCGCCACATTGTTATGCTCTCACTTGGGGGAGCGATTGGTTCAGGACTATTTTTAGGTTCTGGAAAAGTCATTGCACAGGCTGGGCCAAGTGTATTACTCTCATACATCTTAGCTGGACTGACACTTTATGTTGTCATGTATGGTGTTGGGAAAATGGTCATCCATCAAGATGAACATAAGGCTGGAATGGCCGGAGTTGTTGCTCCTTTTATTGGGGACCACTGGGCGCATTTTGCGGACTGGGTTTACTGGGCAACTTGGATGGCCGTCCTAATTGCAGAAGAAGCAGGGGTATCAACTTTCCTTGCCATGCTAATTCCTGGAGTGCCATTATGGGTTTTCGCCCTGATTGTAGCAGTTCTTGGAACAGCAATTAATCTCTGGTCAGTTAGAGCTTTTGCCGAAACGGAATATTGGCTTGCCTTTATTAAAGTCGCTGTTATTTTAATTTTAATTGCACTCGGAATTTATTTATTAGTTATTAATGATGCTCATCTTGGTTTTGTTGCTGATACCGCTCAAAAAGTATCGACTAAAAGTACAGCACCAAGCTTTGCTCCTAATGGCTTTTCAGGATTTTTAACTTCATTATTGGTTGTTATTTTCTCATTTGGTGGTTCTGAATTGGCAGCAATTACAGTTGCTGAAACGGAAAATCCAAAAGTAGCGATTCCGAGAGCTATTCGAGGTGTTTTAATTCGGATTATTAGTTTTTATGTTATTCCAATCTTTTTATTCTTGCATTTATTACCATGGAGCGAAGTTTCAAATCCAGATGCAGCAAGTCCATTTGCTACAATTTTTGCTCGAGTAGGAATTCCACACGCTGATAAAATCGTTCTCGTAATCATTGTTATTGCAATTTTCTCAGCGGTTAACTCAGCAATTTATGCCACTTCACGCTCACTCTATTCACGCATTCAAGGTTCAAATTCTTATGTGGGTCAAAGATTGGGCAAATTATCTAAAAACCAAGTCCCAACGAATGCGATTTTAGTTTCATCATTTGTTTTGTTTATTGGTGTACTTTTGTCAGCAATTTTGGGTGATGGATTCTGGCAATTTGTGGCTGGTTCGATTTCATTTACGATTTCAATTGTTTGGATTCTCCTTTTAGTCGCTGCTCTTGTTTTATATTTTAAACATAAAGAAGTAACGAATTGGTTTGTTAAGTTGGCAACACTTGTTGTGCTTATTGCTTTAACGATTATCTTCATCATGCAAATTGTCACTAATCCATGGACTTTGTCAGTCTTTGCTCTAGTGATTTGCCTCCTTTCTTACTTTACTTACCGAAAGAAAAAAGCATAATAATAAAAAACATTCATTTTAAATGAATGTTTTTCTTTTGTTTGAGCTCTAGGTATTCAATAAACTTTTCTTTGATTAAATCATTTTTGATAAGTGACAATTTTTGCTTGCGAACAAGTTTATGTTTAAACCACCATTCACAAGACATGGCATCATTTTTATTATCAAAATCAACAGAGGCAAGCAGCTTAACTGGCAATCTTGTTTTTGTGTATTTCGCCCCTTTACCAGAGTTATGAGTGGCAAGTCTTTTTTCTAAATCAGTGGTATAGCCACAGTAGAGAGTCTTATCTGAGCATTGTAAAATGTAAGTAAAATATTGGTTCATAAGTTTTTTTCTAAAATAGTGAGAAATTCAAAAGGAGTAAATTCATGAGTAGGCTCCCAAATCTTTTGAAATTGATTAATCATTCCATTGTGAGAAACAATGAGAATATTTTGAGCAGAAGGAAAAAGTTGGGGAAGTTTTTCTAAAAATATTTTAGCACGTTCATGAATAGAAGCAAGAGATTCAATACCTAAAGTAAGATTTTCTTCATTTTCTATATTAAGTTGTGCCCAATCTCGATTTTCTTTTGTTTGATTTTCTAATTTTCCAAGGCCTCGTTCACGTAATAAAGGTTCAAAGAGTAGTAAGGCTCCTATTTTATTAGAAATTATCATTGCAGTTTCCTTAGCACCTTGTAAATCTGATGATAAAATCAAGTCAAATTTTACTGACGAAAGTTTGTCAGCTAAAATTTCGGACTGTTGAATTCCTGTGCCAGTGAGAGGACTGTTCAACCAACCCGTCAGCAAATTTTGCTGATTATTTTGCGTTTCACCATGTCTGACTAAATATAATTTCATAGTCAGATTATACCATTTAACGTAGCCAAAGTTAAGAGCTAGCTTGCCATTCGTGGTATAATAAGAGTATGATTACTTCACTTACGATTCTTTCAAGTCTTGCAATAATTGTAACCGCAGTTATTGCTTTTGCGGAATATCAAGCTGGAAAAAGACGTCATTCAACCACTCTATCTATCGAAATGCTTCATAAGCAAAAAGACGATTTTATTAAATGGTTTTATGATTATCTTCATATCTCACAAGTGTTGATGCGAGTAACAATTCAACTTAACATGGACCGCTTAGAACAACGTCATTTTGAAAGTACAAATGACTCTAGTAATCAGCGACGCATTATTCGTATTAATGAGAATACGATGTCAAGAGATCGTAATGCAGCAGATTTAAATTATCAAATGATGCTTTTAAATCTGGTGATTGATGACCGTAAGCCTCATTTTGAAAATACTCAGATCAAGGTCCGCTCAAATTTTGAGACATTGATGCATGACATCAATGAATTTACAAGAAAAATTCATATAGAATATGATGAAAAAATGAAAGAAACGGATGATGCAGGTTGCCGTTCCATTATGAATGAAGCTCGAAAGATGGCTAGAAATACGATGGAAACTATCGAAAAATCTAACCATGAAATGGGTGAGCAAGTCAAACATGATATTCAAGCACTCGAAGATGAAGTAGAACATTATTTTAAAAAATAAAAAAACATGAATATACACCTTCACTATGGAGAAGACACCAATATCTGCAATCAAAACAAAATAATAAAAGGAAAATAAATGCCACAAGATAAAATAGTAATACATGGTGCACGTGAGCACAATTTAAAAAATATAGATGTTGAAATTCCAAGAGATAAATTAGTTGTTGTTACTGGGGTTTCAGGGTCTGGGAAATCATCTCTGGCCTTTGAAACTTTATATGCAGAAGGTCAACGTCGATATGTTGAATCTTTGTCAGCTTATGCCAGACAGTTTTTAGGAAATATGGATAAACCAGATGTTGATTCAATTGATGGTTTGTCGCCAGCAATCTCTATTGACCAAAAAACAACTTCTAAAAATCCTCGTTCAACAGTCGGGACGGTTACGGAAATTAATGACTATTTGCGTCTATTATACGCCCGTGTTGGGACGCCATATTGTGTGAATGGTCATGGAAAAATTTCGGCACAGTCAGTTGAAGAAATTGTTGAACAAATTCTTGAACTCCCTGAAAAAACACGTTTACAAATTCTCGCTCCTGTCGTACGTACCAAAAAAGGGACTCATGTTAAAATGTTTGAGCGTATCCAAAAAGATGGTTATGTTCGTGTTCGTGTTGATGGCGAAGTTTATGATATTTCAGAAGTTCCAGAACTTGATAAAAATAAAAAGCACAACATTGAAATTGTCATTGACCGGATTGTTGTAAAAGAAGGAATTCGTTCGCGTCTTTTTGACTCTGTAGAGGCTGCGCTTCATCAGGCTGAGGGTTATGTTATTGTTGATAAAATGGATGGTTCAGAGCTTTTATTTAGTGAATTTTATGCCTGTCCAGTTTGTGGATTTACCGTTCCAGAACTTGAACCACGCCTTTTCTCATTCAATGCTCCTTTTGGCTCATGCCCAGATTGTGATGGTTTAGGTGTTAAATTGGAACCCGATGTCGATTTATTGATTCCTGATACAAGCAAAACACTCCGTGAGGGAGCAATTATCTATTGGTATGGGAAAGCCTCAACTTATTACCCTGCTCTTTTAGAGCAAGCAATGGAGCAATTCGGCATTGATTTAGATAGGCCTTGGGAAAAACTGTCAGAAAAAGAACAACAAATTGTTTTATATGGAAATGGAGATAAACTTTTCCATTTTCTGCACGAAGGAGATTTTGGATTACGTGACCAAGATATGACCTTTGTTGGGGTCATTCCTAATCTTTGGCGTCGTTATCGTTCAGGAATGAGCGAGTCAGCTAGAGAAATGGCGCGTTCTTACATGACTGAATTGACTTGTACGACTTGTCATGGTTATCGTTTAAATGATCAAGCACTTTCTGTTAAAGTGGGAGAGAAAAATATTGCTGAATTTTCAATTCTGTCAATTGGCGATACGCTTGATTATGTGAAAAGTTTAGTTCTTTCTGCAAATAATGAAATTATCGCAAAACCTATTTTGAAAGAAATTAAAGACCGTTTGACTTTCTTGAAAAATGTTGGTTTGGATTATCTTACGCTATCTCGTTCAAGCGGAACACTCTCTGGTGGAGAGTCACAACGTATTCGTTTAGCGACACAGATTGGTTCAAATTTATCAGGCGTTTTGTATATTCTGGATGAACCTTCCATTGGTTTACATCAAAGAGATAATGACAGATTGATTGAGTCTTTACAAAAGATGCGTGATTTGGGGAATACCTTAATTGTCGTTGAACATGATGAGGACACGATGATGGCAGCCGATTGGCTCATTGATGTTGGCCCTGGGGCAGGTGATTTAGGAGGTGAAATTATTGCCTCTGGAACACCAAAACAAGTCATGAAAAATAAAAAATCACTGACAGGGCAATATTTGTCAGGAAAAAGAGCCATTCCAGTTCCCGAAAAACGTCGAGCCATTGATAAGAAAAAAATGGTCAAGATTACAGGTGCAAGTGAGAACAACTTGCAAAACCTTGACGTTGAGTTTCCAATGGGAGTTATGACGGCTGTAACTGGGGTTTCTGGTTCTGGTAAATCAACTTTAGTTAACAGTATTTTAAAGAAATCATTAGCTCAAAAATTGAATCACAACTCAGAGAAACCTGGTAAGCATAAAAAAATTACTGGTTATGAAGGAATTGAGCGTTTGATTGATATTGACCAAAGTCCAATTGGTCGAACTCCACGTTCAAATCCGGCTACTTATACCAGCGTCTTTGATGACATTCGTGATTTATTTGCCAATACAAATGAAGCAAAAATTCGTGGTTATAAAAAAGGACGTTTCTCATTTAATGTTAAAGGTGGACGTTGTGAAGCCTGTTCTGGTGATGGAATCATCAAAATTGAAATGCATTTCTTGCCGGATGTTTATGTTCCATGTGAAGTTTGCCATGGCAGACGTTACAATTCAGAAACTTTAGAAGTTCATTATAAAGGGAAGAATATTTCGGAAGTACTCGATATGCGCGTGTCTGATGGCTTGGAATTCTTCCGTCATATTCCAAAAATTGAACGTAAACTCCAAACGATTGTTGATGTAGGTTTGGGATATGTGACGCTTGGACAACCGGCAACTACTTTATCAGGTGGGGAAGCTCAACGGATGAAATTAGCTTCTGAATTACAAAAACGTTCAAATGGTAAAGCTTTTTATATCTTGGATGAACCAACAACTGGTTTGCACAGTGAAGATATTGCGACCCTGATTCAAGTATTAGACCGTTTGGTTGAACAAGGAAATACGATTGTTGTCATTGAACATAATTTGGACGTTATTAAAACAGCAGATTACATCATCGACTTAGGTCCAGAAGGTGGTGCTGGTGGTGGAACAATTCTTGCTAAAGGAAGACCAGAAGAAGTTGCAAAAGTTGCTGACAGCTATACTGGTCAGTATTTGAAAGCAAAATTGGAAAAATAAGACTGATGGAAATTTAGACTTGTAATTAAAAGACTTGTCATTAAGTGTAGAGGGTTGATAAAACTGTCAGCTTCACTGCCAGTTCCTTTATTCACCGATAAAATGCTTCCTCCGGTCGCATTTTACTGACAGGATTTATCTTAGAAATATTTATTAGATAAGCTTTCTGTCAGTAAGTTTTACAATAAAAAGCGTAATCTATAAACTTAGATTACGCTTTTGAGGAAAGAAAATGGATAAATTTAAGGAAATTTTTGAAGCGATTAAAGCTGACCCACAGAACAAAGAATATACAAAAGAAGGGATAGAGCCGCTTTATTCTGTCCATAAAGAAGCAAAAATTTGTATTATTGGTCAGGCGCCAGGTATTCGAGCACAAGAATCACGACTCTTTTGGAATGATCCGTCAGGTGACCGCCTGCGTGATTGGCTTGGAATTGACCGAACCACTTTTTATGAGTCAAATAAAATATCTATTTTGCCTTTAGATTTTTATTTTCCTGGAAAAGGAAAATCAGGTGATCTGCCACCTCGGGCAGGTTTTGCTCAAAAATGGCATAAAGCACTTTTAGAAGAAATGCCTGAGATTGAACTTTTTATTCTAGTAGGTTCTTATGCCATAAAGTATTATTTAAATTTAAAATCATCAGCAAAAACAACAGAAGTGATTCGTGATTTTGAAGCTTACTTACCAAAATATTTTCCGCTTGTTCATCCCAGCCCACGAAATAATATTTGGTTAGCCAAAAATCCGTGGTTTGAGCCTGAACTTTTACCAGAACTAAAAAAAAGAGTTGCTCAATTAATGAAATAAATTACTGACAGGCTGTCAGTAATAAAAAAAGTTACTGACAGTATGTTAGTAACTTTTTTATATCCAATTACTCAATATATTTTTCTGACATCACTATTTTCAGATTTTAAGCCAATGTATTCAAATTATGCCAGTTCTATCCATAGGATATCTTCTGAAATTCTTTTTCCGCCAATTCATACAAACAATGATTCAGATGGTAATGGTCCAAAAATTGATAAATATTAACCGATTCAATCACATCAAAATAGCTAATATAATCAACAATATAGTCATGCATTTCCTGTTTATTAATAGTGACTTTGATTTCATCCTCAAATATTTCAGTAATTGCTTGGTGCATTTCCGAATATTCTTTGCTGATAATTGAATAAGCTAATTCAAAAGGTGCATCCGTCGTATCAACAAAGACATTAAAATATTCATAACTTCCGCCATTAGCTTCAAATATCTCCCAGAGAAGAAGAATCGCTTCATGGTTTGCTCTTACCTCTTGCGGATTTATTGCGTCGAAGTATTCTCCACGATGATTGTCTTTATTAAGAATATGGATCAGTTCATGAGCGACTTCAAAAGGAGAAGCATCCTTGAAATTATAAACCATTATTTTGTTATCCACATTAACCACCGCAGCTATTGGAAAAGTATCTACTGCAAAAATCTCAAAGCCACATTTTTCAATTTCTTTGAGGAGATAGTCTAAAAGCTCCTGTCTGCCCATAGAAAACCTCCTTATTTATCCTTATCTTCCAAACGTTTCCCAAGAGCAAGTTTCATGGCATTTTTTATTTCATCAGTCAAAGGTTTGCCGTCAAATGAAACCCATTTATCCCAATTAACTTTGCTATCATCTACTAAATCAGCCAGATCAACAGTTTGGTTTTGTTCTCCATTTTTCAAAGCAACAATTTTTGTACTTTCTTTTTCTTGCTCTTTTTTTTCATTTTTAGCAAAACTAAGAACTTTTTCCTGCCGTATATCATTTAGAAACTTGCTGACTTCCACTATTTCGGCCACAGTTGAAGTTTGTTCTTTCTTACTTTGCCAATCCTCTAAAGAGTAGCCTTTTTTATATGAAGGATCAATATCAGATTTTAATATTCCTAAGCTATCAGAAATTTTTTGAAGATTACCCGCATTAGGTCTTGTGACTCCTTTTATATAGCCGGATAATGTTGTTGGAGGAATTCCAGCTTTTCTAGCAAATTCAGCTTGGGAAACTCCTTTTTCTTTTATTTTTTGTCTAATATTATTAGAAATAAGTTTTTTTAATTCCTCTTCTTGAGGTGTTAAAGTTCCTCTTCCCATTATTTCATCACTTTCTTGAAATTTATTCTACCGTTATTATAACGAATTAAACAGTATAAATCAATGGAATTTTTTAGAATATATGTAATTTTTCTTGGTGAACTGTTTAAACGGTATTTGTTGTAAAAAGGAAGGAGAAAACAATGATACAAGAGGAAGATTTTTGGAATTTAATTGAACAGAAACTTTTGGAAAGGATAATGATTTTTGGAGAACTTTCAAGAAAAATTTTAAAAAATGGAAGTGATGGTCAAATCTATGATAAAAGTGCGAAAAACCTATACCTATCAATAAAAACTCTTAAAAGACTAAGTTTTCTTTTCACTGATGATGAGCTCTATTTAATTTGTAGAGGCAATGAAAGGAGTGGTTATGATAATTACGCCAGCTTTTATAAATTCAAAGAGAAATAAAAAAGCAGGCGAAGAATTTTGGGCGTTTTGCCTAAGTAACATGGGAAGAGTTATTTGCAAGAGAATAGAAACTACATTTTATATTATTGCAATAGATACATGTTTTGATTTATATAAGCATTAAAAGATTTCTCACCCTCCGGTGCTTTTTCTTTTGCCTTTAATCGACCATTTAACTTGAAAATATCTATACAACTTCATATAATATAGAATATCTATGCACCGGTTTCTATCATAAAAAGTAACCTATTTTATGAGTTTTCTATTCTATAAAGGTATTCTAGTGTATAGCAAGGCGTCTAAATTGATTAGACGTTTTTTTATTATTCATTCAATAAAAGAAGCATATAATAGATTCATTTCCAAAAATAAACTTTTTCATAAATACTTCTAAGCGCCTATTACTCCGATCGCTTTTTTTATAAGTTGACAAGTATAGTGTGATGTAGTACAAGATGACCACTTATATAAATGTTATAAAACTTCAATAATCGTGTTGGATTCTTACTGGATGAGTTTCGGTTGGCTCTTCCTGTTATTCATATTAGCTGCTCTTTGGAGTGGCTTTTTTATTTTCCAATTTAAATACAAATTTATCGAATTCGACCAGTTTACATGATTGCTGACCTCAACAATATTTGGTATTATACGGTTTGTAGATAGGCGCCCCTCATTTTTGATGGTCGCCTAATTATGTTATAATAAAACTCTTAAACATGGGTGTCAGCAATTTGCTGGCATTTTTTATAAAAAACCTTAGTCTTTGTATTGAATTGTTATTTATGATAGTCTTTTATTAATATAAAATACAGGAGTATATTTATGAAAAAATTTACAATTACCATAATTTCCTTGTTATTACTTTTGACGTTGGGTGCATGTAACTCTCAAAAATCAAATACAAGCAATAGTTCTAAAGCGGAGACATCATCAAAAGTTACGAAAAAAAGTCCACAAAGTGATAATCCCACTCAACCCAGCAGTTCACAGCAAAGCCAGTCCACACACTCATCGCCACAAAGCAAAATAGTTGATACAAAAAATCTATCTGATTTGCAATTCAAACAATGGATTGCAATGTATGAAGGAGAACATCCTCTTGATGATAGACCAGAAAGAATTATTATTAGAAGGAACGATGCTGGTGAAAGAATTGCAAGAACTGACATTACACAAGGTCAGATTGATTCAAGGAACTATTTTGCAATAGATAGTAATGGCTTTTTAAAAAGTCTAGATTTTGAAAATTATCCAAACCTAAAGGTATCTTCAAAAAATTTTCCTATAATCAATCAAAAAAAATTAAATGAAAAAGAAGTATTATGCTGGGTAGTAGCTGTTCAAGATGCACTTTTTAAGAGTGAAGGTATCAATCCAGGATTTGATGTATTCTATGATGTAAATATTCATTTAGAAAATAACATTGTCTATGCGGATGTTTTTAGAATAGATTATTCAGATGATCCAAATGGCGGAGTAGCAATTGCTAATAAGACTAAAATTAATGAGTTCATGGTTAATGCTGATGGAGATTTAGAGATGATGGATAAAAATGATAGTTCCAAATACACAATTATTTCCAAAATATTTATGGACACGTCAATGATTAAATAAAGTAAATAGTATTAATTTCTTTCATAAGTTATTTTGAAAAAGTAATAATTTCTGTTTATTAATAGTTAGTTCAGTTGGATAGAGCTAACGGCTCATAACATTTGGTCGCTGGTTTGAGTCCAGCAATAACCATAAATAAAAAGCCTCTTAATTATAAGAGGCTTTTTTATATTTTAATCGCTTAATTCAGTTCTTTCCATTTGAATATGTTGAATACCAGCTTCTTCAAAAACTTGCCCTACCTCATTAAAGCCGTGTTTGCTATATAAACCTTTGGCAGAAAGTTGTGCATGAAGTTCTAATTTATTTAATTTGCTTTCTTTAGCAAACTCAATCAGACGATTGATTAGAAGAGTTGCATAACCATGACCTCTTGCTTCTTTTAAAATTGCCATTCGTTGAATTAGCGCTTTTTTTTCATCCCAATCAGCAAGCAAACGAACGGTACCTTTGGCAAGACCATCGTCATAAAGAACAAAATGAACAGAAGAGGCCTCTTCAAGAGCGTTTCCAACTTCAAGTTCATAAGGAACGCCTTGTTCTTTGACAAAAACTTGATTACGAATCCGTAAAGCATCAAAATAAATATCAGACATAGTATCACGAGTTACTCTAATTTCCATAATTTCTCCTAAAGATTAGTTTGCTTAAAAGCCTTGGATTTATTATAATATAAATAGTCTAAAAATAGCAGAAATAAGTTATTTAAAATAACAATTATTCAATCATTTATTTTAAGAAAGACAAAAATATATTAAATAAAGGAAATTTATGTTCAAAAATAGTAAATTATTCTTCTGGACAGTGGAAATATTAGCCGTTACTTTGTTAATCTTTCTCTTGTCTCAGATTGATTTTGTATTTCAACCCATTAAAACATTGTTGACGCTCTTATTTGTCCCATTTATTATTGCAGGTTTTTTATATTATGTTTTTAATCCTGTTGTTACTTTCATGGAAGAGAAGTTAAGAATAAAAAAGGTATTAGGAATTTTTATTGTTCTTTTATTAATCTTAGGAATGATTATTTTTGCAGTTGCCTCAGTCATTCCAAGCTTAATTTCACAGTTGACAAGTCTAATTAATGCAACTGGGAAAGCTTATCCACAAGTTAGGGCTTGGATTGAAGGGCTTCAACATAATCCACGATTCGCTCAAATCTACGACCAACTTGATGTTAATAGTCTTGTTGAGAAATTAAATCTTTCGTATACTGATATTTTGCACAATTTGCTTAATAGTATCACGGTTAGTGTTGGAAGTATCGTTGGTATCATTACAAGCATTGTTATGGTAATGATTTTGGTACCAATCTTACTTTACTATATGCTTAAAGATGGTGAAAAGATTATTCCGTTTTTGAAGGAAAATGTTTTGACCGAAGATAGATTGAATATCTTTGAACTTCTTGAAAATATGAATCATACGATTTCACGTTATATTTCAGGAGTTGCGCTTGATGCCTTGCTTGTCTTTATTGTCGTCTTTATTGGTTACATGGTTCTTGGAATTCCTTATGCCTTTCTTTTCGCACTCTTTGCTGGAGTAACAAATCTCATTCCTTATGCGGGTCCATATATCGGTGTTTTACCGATGATAGTAACGGTGGCCTTTAATCGACCAGTAACAGCACTTATTGCCGTTATCTATGTCCTTGTTTTGCAACAGCTTGATGGTAATCTGGTTTATCCTAAAATTGTGGGGTCAGCTGTTAAAGTTCATCCAGTAACCGTTATGATTCTCATGTTAATTTCTGGAAGTTTGTATGGAATTTTAGGAATGATTATCGCTGTTCCTGCTTATTGCTTAGTCAAAGAGATTGTTAAATTTGCCAATAGCCTTTATAATAATCATAAAGCCGAACAAAGAAAAATTATTTCAAAATGAGAACAAAAATATGATATAATAATTCTATCTAAATTGTTAACTCTCATTTTCATTAAATTTGAGTTGGCAAAGTTTTGAGTGTTAAAAATAAACACTATAATATTTTTCTCAAGGAGCACTAATGTCAAACCCTGATCCCGAGAGTGTATCGATACTCTTGCAGATTCTTTTACTTATTTTTTTAACAGCTTTAAATGCCTTCTTTTCAGCCAGTGAGATGGCCATGGTCAGTCTCAGCCGGACGAAAGTAGAACAAAAGGCTAGCGAAGGTGATAAGAAATATATCAACCTTGTTAATATCCTTAATCAACCAAGTAATTTCCTCTCAACGATTCAAATTGGGATTACTTTGATTAATATTTTAGCGGGGGCTAGTTTGGCCGAAGCCTTATCTTCACGTTTAGCTCCACTGTTAGGTGGAACAGCTCTAGCTAAAACTTTGGCTCAAATTATTGTTTTAGCTGTCTTAACTTATGTCTCTCTCGTATTTGGTGAACTTTATCCGAAACGAATTGCCCAAAACCTCAAAGAAAAATTGGCCTTAAGAGTCGCACCACCTATCCAATTTTTGGGAAAAGTGATGAAACCTTTCGTTTGGTTTTTAGCAAGTTCAACAAATGTCTTAAGCCGATTGACTCCGATGAAATTTGATGATTTGGATGAAGGGATGACTCGAGATGAGATTGAGTATTTACTCAATACAAATGATGAAGCACTTGACGCTAATGAGCGTGAAATGATTACTGGGGTGTTCAGCTTAGACGAGTTGGTTGCGCGTGAAATCATGGTTCCAAGAACGGATGCTTTCATGATTGATATTAATGATGATTCACGTGAAAATATTACCGCTATTCTAAGTGAAACTTATTCACGGGTACCAGTTTATGATGATGATAAAGATAATATTCTGGGAATTTTACATGTGAAAAAACTTTTAAGATATTCTTTTGACCATGGTTTTGATGATATTGACTTACGAGAAATTCTTCAAGAACCTTTGTTTGTTCCTGAAACAATCTTTGTTGATGACTTAATGCGTCAAATGCGTAAAACTCAGAATCAAATGGCTGTATTATTAAACGAATATGGTGGTGTTGAAGGCGTAGTTACCTTAGAAGATTTACTAGAAGAAATCGTTGGTGAAATTGATGACGAAACCGATATTGCTGAAGAAGAAGTCTTCAAAATCGGTGAAAATCTCTATGTTGTCCAAGGGAAAATGACTTTGAATGACTTCAATGAAGAATTTGATACACATCTTGAAAGCAATGACGTTGATACAATTGCAGGTTATTTCTTAGCGACAACTGGTAAAATTCCAGCTAAAGGACAACAAATTGTCTGCAAAGTAGATAATGATGAAGATCATTTTTCACTGACAAGTTTAGAAGTCTCTGGAAAACGTGTGGTTAAACTTCGTGTTGAATTTGATGTCGAACCAGAAGAAACAGAAATTAAAAAAAATTACTGACAGAAATTCTGTCAGTTTTTTTATAGAATAAAACTGATAATTATTTAGATAAGCCCTTACATCTAGGTACTGACAAGAAATAATTTACTAAAACTTTTTACTGACAGAGCTCTTATCTGTAACTTTTACTGACAGAATTTGATTTGATAAAATCAATGAATTGCGGTATGATAGGGGTGTGAAATAGTGTTTTGAATTGGAGAAGATGATGTCAGAGAATATAGATGAACTTAAAAAAGTTACTGGACTGATTCATTCAACTGAATCTTTTGGTTCTGTTGATGGCCCTGGGGTCCGTTTTATTATTTTCATGCAAGGCTGTCGGATGCGTTGCAAATATTGTCACAACCCTGATACTTGGGCATTAAAGTCAGATAAAGCGACAGAGCGTACCGTAGAAGATGTCATGGATGAGGCACTTCGTTTTAGAGGTTTTTGGGGAGAGAAAGGTGGAATTACCGTTTCTGGTGGTGAGGCGCTCCTTCAAATTGACTTTGTATTAGCTCTTTTCAAATATGCAAAATCTCTCGGTATTCATACAACACTTGATACAGCGGCTCAACCATATTTGACTGATAAATATGTAACCGAAAAAATTGATGAGTTACTAGATTATACCGACTTAGTATTATTAGACATTAAAGAAATAAATCCAGAACGACACAAAGAATTGACAGCTAATAAAAACGATAATATTTTAGCTTTTGCACAGTATTTATCAGACCGTGGTAATGCAATGTGGGTTCGTCACGTTCTTGTTCCTGGTGAAAGTGATTTTGATGAAGATTTAGTTCAATTAGGTGAATTTGTAAAAACTTTAAAAAATGTCTTGAAATTTGAAATTTTACCCTACCATACAATGGGTGAATTTAAATGGCGTGAATTAGGTTGGAAATATCCGCTTGAAGGTGTGAAACCTCCAACAAAAGATCGTGTTCATAATGCTAAAGAAATCATGAATACAGAATCTTATCAAGATTACTTAGAACGTATAAGATAAAAAATAAAAATGAATTTGAAGTTATTCAGATTCATTTTTTTGTTACAAAACGAACAATCGAATAAAATCAGTCCTAAATGAAAATGAAAATGTGCTTAATCAGCCATTTTTTGGTATAATTTAAGGGATGATAACCCAAATAATTTTTAGTTAAAACTAGAAGTTTAAGTGGGAAATTAAAATTTTTAAAATGAGGTAAAAAAATGTCTGATAAAATACTTGTTTTTGGTCATCAAAAACCTGATACTGACGCTATCGGCTCATCATATGGATTTTCATATTTGAGCAACCACCGTCCAAATGGTGCCCTTAACACTGAAGTAGTTGCCCTTGGAACTCCAAATGAAGAAACACAATTCGTATTGGATTACTTTGGCGTGAAAGCTCCACGTGTAGTAAAATCAGCAAAAGAAGAGGGTGTGGATACAGTAATTTTGACTGACCACAATGAGTTCCAACAATCAATCTCTGATATTGAAGACTTAACAATTTATGGTGTAGTTGACCATCACCGTGTGGCTAACTTTAATACAGCAGCTCCTTTGTTTATGACTGTTGAACCTGTTGGTTCTGCGTCATCAATTGTTTACCGTAAATTCCTTGAAGCAAATGTTGAAATCCCTAAAGAAGTTGCTGGACTTTTACTTTCAGGTTTGATTTCAGATACTTTGCTTTTGAAATCACCAACGACTCATGTAACAGACCATAAAGTTGCTAAAGAACTTGCTGAAATTGCTGGTGTTAACCTTGAAGAATATGGACTTGCAATGCTCAAAGCTGGAACAAATTTATCAACTAAAACAGCAGAAGAATTGATTGATATTGATGCAAAAACTTTTGAATTGAATGGTTCAAATGTTCGTATTGCACAAGTTAATACAGTTGATATTCCAGAAGTTTTAGAACGTCTTTCAGATATTAAAGCAGCTATTAATGCTTCAATGACAGCAAATGGATACGATGACTTTGTCTTTATGATTACTGACATTGTTAACTCAAACTCTGAAATCATTGCTTTGGGTGCACATCCAGAAAAATCAGAAGCAGCTTTCAACTTTACACTTGCAGATGACCACGCCTTCCTTGCTGGTGCTGTTTCACGTAAAAAACAAGTTGTTCCACAATTGACTGAAAGCTTCAATAAATAATGACTATTAAAATCTATAATGAAAATCGGCTGACAAGTCAGCCCTTTTTTAAAGATTTGATAGAATATTTAGCACAACATGATGAAGTCATGCTCAGACAGATTCATAAAGATTTTGCTGACGTAAAAAATATTGACCGGCAAATTGACTCATTTATTGCTGCTGGGTTAATCTTACGTTCTGATAAACGTTATTCGCTGGGCTTTCATGTTTTTAATGACAGTGAGTTTGATTGGGAAACTTTAAAAGACAAAATTGCTGAACCACAGAAAAACATCTACGAAGCTCCAATTTTTATTGAAAAGGAGTCACGGATTGAAAGGCTATTATCCCAAAGCATACTTTATCAATCTTTGACTAATCAAACGAATCAAGTTATCTTGAATTTCATGACATCTTTTTCTTACAAAGAATATCCACAGAATACTGAAATTCCACAATCACTTGCCAATTATTTTGATAAAGTGGCCAAAAATTTACCTTTAACTCCGCTTGAAACAGAGGTTTATCAAATGATTGGCGATGTTGACCCAGAATATGCACTTAAGTATATGACTACTTTTCTTTTGAAATTTATGCGTAAAGAAGTTGTCAAATCTAAGTCGGATATTTTTGTCAATGTGCTGGAGAAATATAAGTATATTGAAAAAATTTCGGAAAAAGAATACAAATGTCTTTTGAAATTTTCAGAACAAGTGATTCCAGAGCAGAAATATGCTGATGCTAAATCTTTCATTATTGCTCAAATTCAACAAACCTCAGCTATTGAGCCATTCATCTCACTTGGAGACAAATAGGCTATTAGAATAAATTTAAGGAGAACAAATGAAGTACGAAAAACTGTTACCACGTTTTCTTGAATATGTTAAAGTAAATACACGTTCAGATGAAAACAGCACAACAACACCTTCAACTCAAGCGCTCGTAGAATTTGCCCACAAAATGGGTGAAGATATGAAAGCCCTTGGTCTCAAAGATGTTCATTATCTTGAATCAAATGGTTATGTTATCGGTACAATTCCTGCAAATACAGATAAAAAAGTGCGCAAAATTGGACTTTTAGCTCACTTGGATACTGCTGATTTCAACGCAGAGGGTGTTAACCCACAAATTTTGGAAAATTATGATGGTGAATCTGTGATTAAACTTGGTGATACTGAGTTTACACTTGATCCAAAAGATTTCCCAAATCTTAAAAACTACAAAGGGCAAACTTTAGTTCATACTGACGGAACAACTTTGCTTGGTTCAGATGATAAATCTGGTGTAGCTGAAATCATGACTTTAGCTGACTATCTTTTGAATATTAATCCTGATTTTGAACATGGAGAAATTCGTGTTGGATTTGGTCCTGATGAAGAAATTGGTGTAGGTGCTGATAAATTTGACGTAGCTGACTTTGATGTTGACTTTGCTTACACTGTAGATGGTGGACCACTTGGAGAACTTCAATATGAAACTTTCTCAGCAGCTGGTGCAGTGATTGAGTTCCAAGGTAAAAATGTTCACCCAGGGACAGCAAAAAATACAATGGTTAATGCATTGCAATTAGCAATTGACTACCACAATGCACTTCCAGAATTTGACCGTCCTGAAAAAACCGAAGGTCGTGAAGGTTTCTTCCATCTTTTGAAACTTGATGGTACACCAGAAGAAGCAAGAGCTCAATATATCATTCGTGACCATGAAGAAGGTAAATTCAACGAACGTAAAGCTTTGATGCAAGAGATTGCAGATAAAATGAATGCTGAACTTGGTCAAAACCGTGTGAAACCAGTTATTAAAGACCAATACTACAACATGGCTCAAATCATTGAAAAAGATATGTCAATTATTGATATTGCTAAAAAAGCAATGGAAAATCTTGATATTGTCCCAATTATTGAACCAATTCGTGGTGGAACTGATGGGTCTAAAATTTCATTTATGGGACTTCCAACACCAAACCTTTTTGCAGGTGGTGAAAACATGCACGGACGTTTTGAATTTGTTTCTGTACAAACAATGGAAAAAGCAGTGGATACTTTGCTTGAAATCATTCGTTTGAACAATGAAGTAGTAAAATAAAAGAAAAAGAGAGAGTAATTAGTTTTTAAACTCGATAATAAAAGAACAAGTCGCCCAAGAAGGTTTTTGATTAAAAATCTTCATGAGCGGCTTGCTTTGCGCTTATCTTATAATTTTCAGACTAATTGCTACTTTTCGATAACTTTCTGCTACTGTATAAAATATTATTCTGTTTCTAAATATTTTACTGACAACTTTGTTAGTAAAATTGAGCTATTATTCAAGACTTTAAAAATAAAATTGACTGATTATAAGTCAATTAATGTAAAAGGAAAGATTATGTCACAAAACACAAAAGGTAAACTCTCACTCGTAGGACTCTCGTTGATGATATTTACGACAGTCTTTGGTTTTGGGAATATCCCTGTCGCTTTCTACCAAATGGGTTACGGCGCCATTCCTTGGTATATTATTGGAGCCCTGCTCTTTTTCCTCCCTTTTGCCTTTATGGTAACGGAAATGGGTTCAGCATTTAAAGATGAAAAAGGAGGAATTTATTCATGGATGAGTGAGGCAGTTAACCCTACCTTCGCCTTCGTTGGAACATTCATGTGGTATGCTTCTTATGTTATCTGGATGGTAAGTGTTGCCAATAAAATTTTGATTCCAATGGTCAATTTGATTTTTGGTAACTCAACACACACCCCTTCATTACTTTGGATTTCAATTGCAGCTGTAGTTTGGATGGCATTGATTACCTTTATGGTCTCAAAAGGTGTGGAAACCATTAAAAAATTCACCTCTATTGCGGGGGTTGCCGTTCTTTCACTCAATGTTATATTAATTCTTGGTGCTGTTCTTGTACTTGTTGTTAATGGTCATCCAGCAACACCAATTAACCTTGCTGCTTTTACTTCATCTCCTAATCCAACTTTTGATGGGAGTATTGTTGCCTTTATTGCCTTTCTTGTTTTTGCCATTTTTGCTTATGGTGGGGTTGAATCAATTGCTGGTTTAGTTGACCAAACTCATGAGCCTGAGAAAAACTTCCCACGAGGAATCATCACGTCAGCACTTATTATTGCTGTTGGTTATGCTGTTGCCATTCTTAGTGTTGGTTTCTTTGTTGATTATTCACAATGGATTCCAGCCATTAAAGATGGATCAATGAACCTTGGGACTGTTCCTTACATGCTTTTGCAAAACCTTGGTGAAGCGGTTGGTCATGCACTTGGACTTTCTACTTCCGGAGCAGATATGCTTGGTGGTATTTTCGCCCGCTATATTGGTCTTTCTATGCTTCTTGCTTACATGGGTGCCTTCTTTACCTTGACTTATAGTCCAATCAAACAGTTGATTACTGGTACACCAGAAAAACTTTGGCCTGGTAAATTAGGAAAACTTGATGAAGAAGGAATGCCAAAATTTGCAATGTGGATTCAATTTGCAATTGTTACCTTAATTATTGTTTTGAATTTCTTGACTTCACAAGGTGGAGCAAGTCAATTCTTCCTCATTTTGACTTATATGGCTAATGTTTCTATGACTTTGCCTTATCTCTTCATCGTTATTGCTTTCTGGTACTTCAAGAAGAATAAAAATATTGTTAAACCAATTGAATTCTTTAAATCAAATTTTGTTGTGAACTTCTTGACAATTTTGGTCTTGGTTGTTGTTGGTGGGGCTAACTTCTTCACAATTATTCAACCAATTGTGAATTATGTTCAATTACCAGCTGTTGACCAAACTGGTAAAGCATTATCTGAAATGTTGACATCATTTATTTCAATGATTGGTGGGCCACTTATCTTTGGTGTAATTGCCTACTTCATGATGCGCAACTATAGAAAGAAAAATAACTTGTAATAAAATTATTTTAAAAAAAAATAAAAGCTGAGTTTGCTCAGCTTTTTTTATATTCAGATATTTTGTCGATAAAAAGCCTTCCATATTTTTTGAGTTTAACCGGTCCGACACCAGAAATTTGTAAAAATTGACTTGGACTATCCGGCAGAACTTGAGCCATTTCTTTAAGGGCACTATCAGAAAAAATCATGAAAGGAGGGACACCTTCTTCCTTGGCTAGTTCAAGTCGAAGTGCACGAATACTTGCAAAACATTCTTCATCAAAATGATGAGAAATTTTTGTTTTCGATTCAATAATTAGGCTAGCTTTGCGATAAACTTTGATTTGTCCTTTGAGGACTTTTAATCCTTGGGCTGAAAGAAGGAGAAGTGGGAATTTACCTGATGTAATGTTTAAATAACTTTCAGCAGATAGAAAATCGATTAATTCACCCACGGTCTTTTGGGAATGGTTTTTCATAATTCCAAAAGTCGATAGAGATTCAAAATTCCATTTTGCAATATTTTTATTTTTAGAACCAATCAAAACTTGTGCTACGGCCGTCTTACCAAAACGTTCACCCATTCGGACGACACAAGATAGGACTTTTTGAGCATCAATTGTAATATCGAGAAGCTCTCTTTCATCAAGACAATTACTACATTTTTTACAATCTTCACCTTCATCACCAAAATATTGCAAGATATAGCGTTGTAAACAGGTTTCGGCACTTGTGTATGCTTGCATTTGTCGAAGCTTTTCGTATTCATGTTCCTTGTGCGCTTCATCACCTTCACTTTGCTCAATCAAGAAATTACGAATTCGTAAATCATTTGGTGAAAAAAGGAGGATAGCATCAGATTCAAGCCCGTCCCGTCCTGCTCGTCCAGCTTCTTGATAATAACTTTCAATTGTTGCGGGAAGGGCATAATGAATCACAAATCGAACATTTGGTTTATTGATTCCCATGCCAAAAGCATTAGTGGCAACCATTATTGGTACTTCGTCAAAGAGAAAAAGTTCTTGATTCATTTGACGTTCCTGTTCGCTCAGTCCAGCATGGTAACGAACGGCTTTGAAATGATTATGGTTGAGCCATTCACAAATTTCTTCAACTTCTTTACGAGTGCTAGCATAGATAATTCCAGCAGCCTCACTTTCTTGATTTTTAAGATAATTTTTAAGAAAAGTTCTCTTATCCATCCCTTTGGCTACTTCAAAACGTAAGTTTTCTCTAAGAAAACCGGTTTTAATAGTATGACTGGGGGAAATTGAAAGAAGTTTTTGAATATCATCTGCAACTTTTGGTGTCGCAGTAGCCGTAAGGGCTAAGACGGTAGGATTTGTTGGTAAATATTGGAGATGAGAGGCAAAATCGACATAACTGGGTCTGAAATCGTGCCCCCATTGTGAAATGCAGTGTGCTTCGTCTATGGCAACTAAATCAATTGGAAGTTTTTGTAAAAAGGCATTGAAATAGTCTAATGAAAAACGCTCTGGTGCTACAAAAAGAAGCTTGATTTCGCCATTTTCAACCTGTCGCATTCTTTGATAAGATTCGGAATCCTCTAAGGTAGAGTTAATAAATGTTGCTGGAATTCCGGCAATATTCAGCTGGTCGACTTGATCTTTCATCAAGCTAATAAGTGGGGAGATTACGAGAGTAAGCCCTGGTTGAATAAGAGCTGGTAACTGATAGCAGATTGATTTTCCAGCTCCTGTGGGTAAAATACCAAGAGTGGCCTGGCCCTCTAGAACTTGTTCAATAATTTGTTTCTGACCATTTCGGAAATTGTCATAACCAAAAATTTCTTTTAATTTAGCTTCTAAATTCATTCTTACTATATTATACGTAAAAGAAGAAAAAAAATCACAAATGACTCATAAAAATTGATAACGAATGGTTCAAAGATTACATTAAAAGAACCAAGATGTTTTTGTTACTTTAAATGATACAAAATGAAGTGAAAAGTGATATAATAAAACAAAAGAATGCGTTTACAAAATTTTATATATAGAGGAGACTTTCTTATGAAAGCAGCAGTAGTAAGACACAATCCAGATGGTTATGCGGACCTTGTTGAAAAGGAACTTCGAGCAATCAAACCTAATGAAGCTTTGCTTGACATGGAGTATTGTGGAGTCTGTCATACCGATTTGCACGTTGCAGCAGGTGATTATGGCAACAAAGCAGGGACTGTTCTTGGTCATGAAGGAATTGGAATTGTCAAAGAAATTGGAGCTGATGTAAGCTCGCTTCAAGTTGGTGATCGGGTTTCAGTGGCTTGGTTCTTTGAAGGATGTGGTCACTGTGAATACTGTGTATCTGGTAATGAAACTTTTTGTCGAGAAGTTAAAAATGCAGGATATTCAGTTGATGGCGGAATGGCTGAAGAAGCAATTGTTGTTGCCGATTATGCTGTCAAAGTTCCTGACGGACTTGACCCAATTGAAGCTAGCTCAATTACTTGTGCTGGAGTAACAACTTACAAAGCAATCAAAGTATCAGGAGTAAAACCTGGTGATTGGCAAGTAATTTTTGGTGCTGGAGGACTTGGAAATTTAGCAATTCAATATGCTAAAAATGTTTTTGGAGCAAAAGTAATTGCTGTTGATATTAATCAAGATAAATTAAATTTAGCTAAAAAAATTGGAGCTGATGTGATTATCAATTCTGGTGATGTAAATCCAGTTGATGAAATTAAAAAAATAACTGGCGGCTTAGGGGTGCAAAGTGCAATAGTGTGTGCTGTTGCAAGGATTGCTTTTGAACAAGCAGTTGCTTCTTTGAAACCTATGGGCAAAATGGTTGCTGTGGCACTTCCCAATACTGAGATGACTTTATCAGTTCCAACAGTTGTTTTTGACGGAGTGGAGGTTGCAGGTTCACTTGTCGGAACAAGACTTGACTTGGCAGAAGCATTTCAATTTGGAGCAGAAGGTAAGGTAAAACCAATTGTTGCGACACGCAAACTGGAAGAAATCAATGATATTATTGATGAAATGAAGGCAGGAAAAATTGAAGGCCGAATGGTCATTGATTTTACTAAATAAATATAAAAGAGGCGATGCAGATGAATTCGAAAAATTTGGTCAATTATTCAAGTGATGAATTTAACAATCTTTCGCAATTTCAACAAGAAGAAATTACAAACAATTTTAAAGAAGCTATTTTGTACAAAATGAAAGAAAAAAATTTGCATATTGATGAGGTAAGTGAAAAAGCTGGCTATTCTTCACGGGATCTTTCAGCATTACTTTATTCGGATACTGTAAGTTATGAAACTCATGCGGAATTACAAAGAATTCTTGCTGTTGTTAATTCTTTTGCCTAGTCAGAAGAAAAAGAAAAAACGACTCCTATTGAGTCGTTTTTTTATGATTAATTTACTGACAGAATTTTTGTCAGTAAATTAGAGATATTTTTGAGCAGCAGCTGTATCTCCAATATAAGGTTGACGTTTTCCGTCTTTTAATTGGAACATATCAGTCCCTTTTCCAGCGATAATCACAGCATCGTCAGTACTTTTAGTTTTACTGACAGCTTTTTTTATTGCCAATTCACGGTCAAGTTCAAAATCAAGTGTGCGACTGACAAAAGAAGCAATCTCGTCAGCAATTATTTTAGGGTCTTCTCGATTTGAATCATCAGTAGTTAAAATGACATCAAGTCGCGGATGTTTTTCAATCACTTGTCCGAAATCTTTCCGGCGACTTTCGCCTTTATTTCCGGTTGAACCAAGGACTAGAACAAGCTGACCAGCATGGTGTTCTTCAACAACTTCAACAAGATTTTCTAATGACAGGCCGTTGTGAGCATAATCAATATAGATGTGAGCACCATTTTTGGCAGTAAGAAGTTCCATGCGTCCTGGAACAACAGCAAGAGCTAAACCGTCATGAATATTTTCTAATGAAGCGCCTAAAGCTTTAGTTGCTAATGCTGTAGCTAAGGCATTTTCTTGGTTGAAGCGTCCTAATAAGCGAATGTCAAATGCTCCACTGACAGAACCGTCAGTAACAAAATGAAGTCCTTTTGATTCAATAATTTTATTTTCAGAATCAGCACCATAGAAAGCATGTGGAATTTTACGTTCCTTAAGTTCCTCTTTAATGATGGCAAAGTGGTTCATTTCGGAATTAGCAACAAAATAACGTGAATTTTTGAGAAGTTGACGTTTGCAGTAAAAATAATCTTCAAGCGTTGGATGTTCAACTGGGCCAATGTGGTCAGGAGAAATGTTTAAGAAAACTCCAACATCAAATGTTAAACCGTAAACCCGTTCTGTTTTGTAAGCTTGGCTTGAAACTTCCATGACCAAATGTGTCATTCCATTTGTAGCCGCTTTTGCCATCATTTCTAGTAAATCAAGACTTTCAGGAGTTGTCAATTCTGATTTAAAATAATTTTTTCCATCCAAAGTTGTTTGGGCAGTAGATAAAAGTGCAGTTTTGCCACCGTTCATTTTGTCAAGTATTGCTTTAGCAAAATAAGCAGAAGTGGTTTTTCCTTTTGTACCAGTCAAAGCTAAGGTTTTGAGTTTATTTTGTGGAAAATCATAAAAGCTTGCAGCGATTAAAGCCATTGCTCGTTTAACATCAGTGACAATAATTGCTGGGAGAGCTACTTCATAATCAAATTCTGAAACATAAAAAGCAGCTTCTAAGTCTGTTAAATATTCTTTTTTAAAATTCAAACCCTTGGCAAAGAAAAGGGTATTTTCTGTTGATTTTCGTGAATCATAAGAGAGTTGGTCAAAGTTTACTTCCTTTGGCCAGTTGAAATAATATTCTCCAGCAGAAGAAATCTCACGGAAATTATTATCTTTTTTTAGTATTTCTATAACTTGTTCAAGCCTAATCATGTGAGGAATGCCTATTTATCGCTAAATTCGCGATACCTTTCTAAAACAAGGAAACTAAGGGAAAAATCCCATTACCCTATATTATAGCACAAGCCAAGAGCTGGTGCATGTCCCATTTGTTTATAGATGGTAATAGATGACATCGTGAATTAATGATCTAAAACCATTCTTTTATTGTCAAAATACAGAACTTAGGGTAAAATGGAACAATGGAAGATTCAGAAAAAATAATGAATACAGGTCAGCAGTCACCAAAAACGGCTGCAAAATCAAAAGATCAGATGCTCTCTGGTGCTGCTTGGCGGACTGGTGCGGACATGATTGGGAAAATACTAGGGGTAATTTATATTATTCCTTGGTATGCTTGGATGGGGCGTTTTGGTAATGAGGCCAACTCCCTCTTTAGTATGGGTTATAATATCTATGCTCTTTTCCTATTGATTTCAACAGTGGGGATTCCGGCGGCAATTGCGCGTGAAGTGGCTCGCTATAATACATTAGATGACCCTAACATGGCTTACCGGCTCGTTCGGCAAATGCTCGGAGTGATGTTGGTTCTTGGAATTGTTGCGTCAGGGCTCATGTTCTTTCTTGCAGGTCCACTCTCAGCCCTTGTTGGCGGTAAGGATAGCGCAGATTTAATTCCAGTCATGAAAAGTTTAGCATTGGCTGTCTTGATTTTCCCATCGATGTCAGTTATTCGAGGATATTTCCAAGGTCTGAATCAGGTTAAAGCTTATGCTATGAGTCAGCTTTTGGAACAAATTGTTCGGGTCATTTGGATGCTAGCAGCAACTTTTGCTATCATGAAGTTAGGTTCGCACAATTGGCAAAATGCCGTGACACAATCTACCTTGGCTGCTTTTATTGGGATGTTAGGTTCCTACGCTGTATTATTCTATTACTTACAGAAATCAGGAAATCTTAATAAATTAATTAATCCTGGTCCTGTAAAATCTAAAATTAATGCTTTAGAAATTTTTAGATCAACATTACACACAGCCATTCCATTTATTGTCATTGGTTCAGCTATTCAAATTTTTAAAATTATTGATAACTCAACCTTTATGAATATGATGCCTTGGGTAACAAACTATAGTCATAATGAATTGCTTGTTCTGATGAGTTATTTCTCAGCAAATACTGATAAATTAACGATGGTCTTGTTGGGTGTCGCATTGACGCTTGGTTCTGTTTCAGACCCTCTGATTACAGAGCATTATGTTCAAGGAAATCGGCGTGAACTTGCAACGTTAGTAGGTTATAATTTCCAATTATACGTTGGTTTTATGCTTCCGGCCGTGATTGGAATGTCACTATTGACTAAACCGATTTATACAATCTTCTACCAAATTCCTTCTGGATTACAAAGTAGTTTGTTTGTCTTTGCTATTTTACAAACCTTCTTGTTGGGACTTTATATGATTGTCTATCCTCCACTGACAGTAATGGACCATAAACGTTTGGCAATGCGAATCTTTACCTTGACTCTTGTCATTAAATTAGTTTTGCAAGTTCCAATGATTCTTATTTTCCATACTTATGGACCTTTACTTGCGACCACTGTTTCATTCTTAGTTGGTGTTTTCTTATTCATTAGAAAACTACATGAGTTAACTCATTTTTCAATTAAGAATACAGTTCGCGGAATTCAAGGGGCAACTTTACTGACAGGATTTATGGCTATTGTGGTTATTATTGTTGAAATCATTTTAGGTTTTATTTTCGGTAAGAGCCCAGGTCGAATTGCCTCAGTATTTATTGCTGCCATTGCCGGTGGTGCAGGTTTTTATACTTATCTCTGGTTTGCTGCTAAACTTGGACTTCTAGAAAAATGGTTTGGTGCAAGAGGTTTGTCACTTCGTCGAAAATTACATATCTAATAAAAAATAAGTCTGTCAGTAAAAAAGTTACTGACAGACTTATTAATAAGAGTTAAAAAGGATAATAAATGGCAGAAATTACCGAAAATACAAAAAAGATTTTAGAAGTTATTCTAAATTTAAAAGAGGGGCAGGTCATGAGTTATCGAGATGTGGGAGCTTTAGCTGGATTGCCAAATGGTGCACGGCAGGTTTCTAGAATTTTGCATTCGATGTCTAAAAAATATGAACTGCCATGGTGGCGTGTAGTGCGTTCTGACAGAACAATTGGATTGCCAGAGCCTGCTAAAAGTGAACAAATGGAACTCCTAAGAAAAGAGGGAATTTCTTTTACAGCTCAAGGGAAAATAATTATTGAAGATGAACTGCTCTAATAAATAAAAAGTACTTCTATATTTTAGAAGTACTTTTTGTATTCAATTAACTATTACCAAATTTTAAGACGATTTTCTGGTGCACGATACATCTTATCTGTTTCTTTAACATCAAAAGTTTCATAAAATTCTTCAAGATTTGTTGGTGGAATATTGGCACGAAGTTTAGCGGGTGCATGAACATCCATTGACAAAAGCATTTGTTGGAATTCTTTACTTGCTTTCATGCGCCAAATCTTAGCCCACTGACTAAAGAAAGCCTTCAAATCAACGTCTTTCTCATCTTTAGCTGCTGTCAGTGCCGCTGTAATTCCTCCTTGGTCAGCAATATTTTCTGACACAATGAGTTTTCCGTTTGCTGGACCAGCTTCGGTTTCTACGCCGTCAAAGAGTGCAATCATTTCTTTTTGCTTTTCTTCAAAAGCTTCATAATCTTCATCTAACCACCATTTGTTCAAATTTCCTTCTTTATCGAATTGGGCGCCGTTGTTATCAAAAGCATGAGAAATTTCATGAGCAATGACTGCGCCGATTCCACCGTAATTTTGTGATGAAGATTGTTCAAGAGAGTAAAAAGGAGCTTGCAAAATTGCTGCTGGAAAAACAATTGTATTACTATCAGGACTATAATAAGCATTGACCATATGAGCAGGCATATGCCAGCTTGTTTTATCAACATCTTCTGAGAATTTTTCAAAAGTTCGAGCAGTCAAAATTTCATCGAATTTAAGGGCATCTTCATAGAGAGAGCCAGAAGTTGTTTTTAAACGACTATAAATTTCAGGCAATTTATCTGGGAAACCAATGAAAGGAGTAATAGCATCCAATTTTTCAATGGCTTTTTCAGCTGTTTCTTGACTGAGCCACTCATTTTTAGACAAACGCGCTTGGTAAACTTTAATCATCGCAGTGACCATCCGTTTGACATCGGCCTTAGCAGTTTCACCAAAATATTTTTTACCATAGAATAAACCAATCACTTGGCTAAAATAAGACTCAGTCAAATCAAGTTGATGTTTTTCTTGACTTCTTGCTTCTTGAACATTTGAAAGGAAACGTCCGTAAGCTCCACCAAGAATTCTAAGGTCTTCATTGAAGAAAGAAGTAGCGCCACGTGCAATTTTTGTCAGCATCCAAGCTTTAATGAGCGACCAATTTTCTTCATTGATAAGTGAATCAAATGATTCGTAAAAACGGTCTTCATAAACAATGACTTTATCAGGTTCAGTTTTTACTAAATCTTTAATTAAAGATTTTAAATCCAGGTTTTTAACTTTACTGACAAAGTTGTCAGTAGAAATTGGATGATAAAGTTCAGCATATTTTGCCCACTCTTCAGAAGTATTTGCTGACGGAACTAAAAGAGCATCGAATTTAAGGGCAGACTTTGCAATCTCTTCTGCATTTTCAACATCAAATATCTTTAAAATTTCGCTTGTATTTTTAGCCCAAAAATCAAGTAATTCTTTTTTTCTAGGGTGTTCATCATTATAATAAGTGGTATCAGGTAAAACCAAGCCCGGACCAGAGAATCCAAGAGAATAGTGAATAGCATCTTTCATATCAGGTTCAACACTAAAAGAAAATGGAAGAGGAGCCTGTGAATGGAAAACGAGTTGAGTCAAATTATTTTTAAAATCTTCAAAAGTATTTAAAGTTTCAACTTTAGCAAGTTCATTTTTTACGGCAGAAAAATCCGCTTTTTCTCTTGCTTGCCAATCTCCTGCTTTATTATAAAATTTGATTGCTTCAAGCAATTCTGGATTATCAGTAGGTAGGTTTTGTGATAACTCAGCTAAATCTTTAGCCAAATTTTTCTCATTTTTTAGTACTAATTCATCAAAAGCTGAAATTCTTGGTTTGTCAGCAGGAATTTCTGCATTTCCTAACCATTCAGCATTAACAGTAGCGAATAAATCATCTTGAATCCTTGTCATATCGACCTCCTATTATGGATATTTTTTATATTATATCACACTTACAAAAAAGCGCTGACGAATTCCATCAGCACTTTTTAACAGCAATTTGAAAATTAATGTAAACTCGTAATTAAATAGTTCTGAAACGATAAATTTTAGCAATTTTGCCAAAAAGTTCAGGGACTTCGGCAAGGCTTCCAGCATCACGGCTTAGACAAGTAAGCTTTTCATCTTTTACTGAAAGCTTGGCAAAATGGTCATGTTGCAACAAGAAATTATGGATCAGCTCTGCAAAATTTGCGTCAGTAAATTTTACAAAAAGTAAATCTCCATTACCAGGAGCTTCCGCATCTAAAGGACCCCCAACGAGTTCAAAAACTGCATCGTAATCATCAGGAAGTTGCTTTGTGAGCAGTTTGATTGTTTTGCGGCTTTCTTGTAGCGCCCAAGTATTATCACCACAAAATACAAATTGTTCAGTACTCAAAGAAATGGGCTCTCTTTCAAGAAGTTCAAGCTCATCAATTCGATTTTGAATATAATTTAGCAAGTTTTGTTTATTATCTAATGTAAGATATTCAAACAAAAGCTTTGCCTTATTATAACTGTACTTGTCATCTTTACCAAGAAGGTATTCAGTTGTGACATTAAAATAATCAGCAATTTCTGTCAATCTTTTGGCAGAAGGTTCTTTTCCCAAGCGATAATTAGCAAGGGCGTTTCTGGGATATCTCAACTCTCTTTCGACTTGGTTGAAAGATTTCTGAGAATCAATAACTAAAGTTTTTAGACGGTCATAGAACATTAAAATCACCTCAACATGTATTGAATAAATATTTTTAATATTTGTAACAAATACATTATATCATATAGTTATTAGATATAAAATACCTAAAACTTAAAAAAATAGCAATATTTAAGTTAAAAACTTAATTGTTGCAAATTCGTTAACAAAATTGACATCTATAGCGTTATATGGTATTATAAAAGTAATCATAGGAATACTCAAAATGCTTTTTGAGAAGAGAAAGGGAAAAATTGAAAGAAATTTATGACAAAATCCAAGACATAAATATTATTTTGAAAAGATCATTTATTGACCTTGGAAAACCACTAGCTTATCAAGAGGTGGTAGAGAAAAGTGCCAAAGTTTTAGAGTCTAGCCTTTTTATCATAGATACCAAACGAAATTGTTTAGGTTATGGTTTTACTGATTCTGATAATTCTTATCAGGATGATATAAACCTCCAAAATTTTTTTATCTATCAAAAAATATCAAAAGATATCTCTAGTCAACTATTAAATCACTACGAAATGAGCGCAAGCCTACCAATGGCCCAATCAATTTTAGAACCAGTGAAAGAAATTTCGAGCAAATTTCCAAATAAATTTCTCAGCTTTCTCCCTATAGAAGGAAATCATTTGAGATTGGGAACCCTTTTTCTACTGACAGATTCTCCTCTGGAAGAAGAAGAGAAAATATTGGTAGATTTTTTATCAACATTTATAGGGAATCAAATGTCTTATATCATGTTGGCAGAACTGGAAGGACAAAGACGAAATGAAACCTTTGTTTCTTTAGTTCAATCATTATCTCGTTCAGAATTAGAAGCATTTAAAAGCATCATTGAAAAAATAGACCGTTAAACTAGAAAAAGCTTGAAAATTTTCATATAAAATAGTATAATAGAAATAATGGTTTGTCAGCAAAATCTGTGGGATATATTGTCCCCATAGGCTTTGTAAGCAACGAAACACTACTGTTTTCGTTGCTTTTTTGGCGTCTTTTATATTGAATAAACCAGAAAAGTTATAAAAAAGACAAACTACAGACTTTTCGGTTTTTTTAATTAAAAATTCATCAAAAACACAGACTTTTTTAATCAAATCTAAAAAATAGAGGAGAAAACACTTGGCAGGACATGACGTAAAATACGGTAAACACCGTACAAGACGCAGTTTTTCACGTATTAAAGAAGTAATCGGTTTGCCAAACCTCATCGAAGTTCAAACATTAAGTTATAAAAACTTCCTCGATGAAGGTCTTGCAAATGTCTTCAAAGAAATGTTTCCAATCGACAACTTTGCGGGTACAATGGAACTCGAATTTGTTGGTTATGAAATGAAAACCCCAAAATACACTGTTGAAGAAGCTCGCGCACATGACGCAAACTATTCAGCACCTATCTATGTAACCTTCCGTCTTGTAAATAAAGAAACTGGTGAATTAAAAACACAAGAAGTCTTCTTTGGTGACTTCCCACTCATGACTGAAATGGGGACATTTATCAATAACGGTTCAGAACGTTTGATCGTTAGCCAATTGGTACGTAGTCCTGGTTCATACTTCCATCTTAAAGCTGATAAAAACGGTCTTGAAAGTTTTGGACATACAACAATTCCTAACCGTGGAGCTTGGTTTGAGTTAGATACAGATGCTAAAGGCATTGGTTATGTTCGTATTGACCGTACACGTAAATTAACTTTTACAACTATGCTTCGTGCGCTTGGTTTTGGTTCAGATGAAGAAATCCTTGAATTGTTGGGAGAAACTCAACTTTTAACAGACACTATTGCAAAAGATGTTCATAAAAACCCAGCTGACACGCGTGTAGAAGAAGCGCTCAAAGACATCTATGACCGCTTGCGTCCAGGAGAACCTAAAACAGCAGATAGCTCACGTGGCTTGCTTGTTGCTCGTTTCTTCGATCCAAAACGTTATGACTTCGCACCTGTTGGACGTTACAAATTTAACAAGAAATTAGCGCTTAAAAATCGTTTGCTTGGTTTGACTTTGGCTGAACCAATTGTTGACCCAGAAACTGGTGAAATTCTTGTTAATACAGATACTCTTGTTACTCGTGATGTGCTTGATTTAATCGAACCATTGCTTGATAACGGTCTTGGAAACTTTGTTGTTGAACCATCTGACGACGCTGTAATTCCAGAACCAATTACTTTGCAAAGTATCAAAGTTTATTCACCTAAAGATCCAGAACGTGTTGTTACATTACTCTCAAATGGTAATCCTGATGCAGAATGCCGTGTCTTGACACCAGCCGATGTGATTTCAAATATCAGCTACTGGCTTGGTCTTGCTGAAGGAATTGGTAAAGTAGACGATATTGACCACTTAGGTAACCGTCGTATCCGTTCAGTAGGTGAATTGCTTCAAAACCAAGTACGTATCGGACTTTCACGTATGGAACGTGTGATTCGCGAACGTATGTCATCTTCAGAAAATGAAAACATCACACCACAAGGTTTGATTAACATTCGTCCTGTAACAGCTTCAATTAAAGAATTCTTTGGTTCATCACAATTGTCACAATTTATGGACCAACACAATCCTTTATCTGAGCTTTCACACAAACGTCGTTTTTCTGCCTTAGGACCTGGTGGTATCTCACGTGACCGTGCTTCATATGAAGTACGTGACGTTCACTATACTCACTATGGCCGTATGTGTCCTATTGAAACACCTGAAGGACCAAACATCGGTTTGATTAACAACTTGTCATCATATGCCAAAGTAAACGAATATGGTTTCATCATGTCACCATACCGTCGTGTTGACCGTGTGAACGGTGTGGTTACTGACGAAGTTGAATATTTAACTGCCGATGAAGAAGACAACTATACTGTTGCCCAAGCAAACTCACCATTGACTGAAGATAGCCGCTTTGCTAACGAAACAGTTATGGCTCGTCATACTGGTAACAATATTGAAGTTGAAGCTTCAACAGCAGACTATATGGACGTTTCACCTAAACAGGTTATCGCCGTTGCTGCTGCATGTATTCCATTCTTGGAAAACGATGACTCCAACCGTGCCCTCATGGGTGCCAACATGCAACGTCAAGCAGTTCCATTGATTGACCCACATGCACCTTGGATTGGTACTGGTATGGAACATCAAACTGCTCGTGACTCAGGTGCTGCACTTCTTGCAAAACATGCTGGTGTTGTTGAGTATGTTGATGGTAATGAAATTCGTGTTCGTCGTACTTCTGGTGAACTTGATATTTATAATATTACAAAATATCGTCGTTCAAACTCAGGAACTTCGTATAACCAACGTCCATTGGCTCGACTTGGAGAAAAAGTTGAGAAAGGGGACATCATTGCTGATGGACCTTCTATGGAAAATGGAGAAATGGCCCTTGGTCAAAATCCACTTGTTGCTTATATGACTTGGGAAGGTTATAACTTCGAGGATGCGGTAATCATGTCAGAACGTTTGATTAAAGACGACGTTTATACATCAATTGCCATCGAAGAATATGAATCAGAAACACGCGATACAAAACTTGGCCCTGAAGAAATTACTCGTGAAATTCCAAACGTTGGGGATGAAGCACTCAAAAACCTTGATGAATCAGGAATTATCCGTATTGGTGCTGAAGTTAAAGATGGCGACTTGCTTGTTGGTAAAGTAACTCCTAAAGGTGAAACTGATCCAACACCAGAAGAACGTTTGCTTCGTGCAATCTTTGGTGAAAAAGCTCGTGAAGTTCGTGATACATCACTTCGTGTTCCTCACGGAGGTGGCGGTATTGTTCATGACGTTCGTGTATTTACACGCGAAAATGGTGATGAATTGCCATCAGGTGTGAATAAACTTGTTCGTGTCTTCATTGCTCAAAAACGTAAGATTCACGTTGGGGATAAAATGGCCGGACGTCATGGTAATAAAGGGGTTGTTTCAAATATCGTTCCAATGGAAGATATGCCTTACTTACCAGATGGTACACCTATTGATATCATGTTGAACCCACTTGGGGTACCATCACGTATGAATATCGGACAAGTTATGGAGCTCCATTTAGGTATGGCTGCTCGTACACTTGGAATTCACATTGCAACTCCAGTGTTTGATGGAGCATCTGATGAAGATATCTGGGATACCGTTAAAGAAGCTGGAATGGCTGATGATGCGAAAACAGTCCTTTATGACGGACGTACTGGTGAACCATTTGATAACCGAATTTCAGTCGGTGTCATGTACATGATTAAACTTCACCACATGGTTGATGATAAACTCCATGCTCGTTCAGTTGGTCCTTACTCACTCGTTACACAACAACCGCTCGGTGGTAAAGCGCAGTTCGGTGGACAACGTTTTGGGGAAATGGAAGTTTGGGCACTTGAAGCCTATGGTGCTGCCAATGTTCTTCAAGAAATCTTGACTTACAAATCAGATGACGTGATTGGACGTACGCGCGCTTATGAAGCTATTGTTAAAGGTGAACGTATTCCTAAACCAGGTCTTCCTGAATCATTCCGCGTATTGGTTAAAGAGTTACAATCACTTGGTCTTGATATGAAAGTCCTTGATGCTGACCGTAATGTTCTTGACTTACGTGAATTGGATGAAGATGAAGTAATGACTCGTCCAGATAATACAGAAATTACTCCTGAAATGCTTGAAGCACAGGAAGCTATTGTTGCACAAGCAGAAGCTGAAGAAGAAGCTTTGATTAACGCTGATACTGAAAAATAAGATTTTGTAATTAATATTTTGAGATAGATTTACTGACAAAAATTTCTGTCAGTAAATCTCTAATCTCATAATCGTCTAGCGTTAAATTTATTAGAAGTGGAGAAAGAATTGGTTGATGTAAATAAATTTGAGAGTATGCGTATTGGTATCGCATCTCCACAAAAAATTCGTTACTGGTCATTCGGTGAAGTTAAAAAACCAGAAACAATTAACTATCGTACACAAAAACCTGAACGTGAAGGACTCTTTGATGAACGTATTTTCGGTCCTCAAAAAGACTGGGAATGTGCTTGTGGAAAACTTAAAGGTGTTTTCTACAAAAATCAAGTTTGTGAACTTTGTGGTGTCCAAGTAACAACTGCAAAATCACGTCGTGAACGTATGGGACATATTGAGCTTGCTGCTCCAATTTCACACATTTGGTACTTCAAAGGAATTCCATCACGTATGGGACTTGCTCTTGATATGAGTCCACGTGCACTTGAAGAAGTGATTTACTTTGCAAGTTATGTTGTGATTGATCCTAAAGAAACTGATCTTGAGAAGAAACAACTCTTGACTGAACGTGAATATCGTGAACAACTTTTGAAAAATGGTTTTGGTTCATTCGTTGCAAAAATGGGTGCTGAAGCGATTCAAGATTTGTTGAACGATGTTGATATTGATAAAGAAGTTTCTGAACTCAAAGAAGAGCTCAAAACAGTTACTGGACAACGTCGTGTAAAAATTATTCGTCGTTTGGACGTTTTGTCAGCTTTCAGAAAATCAGGAAATGCTTTATCTTGGATGGTCTTAAACGTATTACCAGTTATTCCACCAGATTTGCGTCCAATGGTTCAATTAGATGGTGGACGTTTTGCCACATCTGACTTGAATGACTTATACCGTCGTGTTATTAACCGTAATAACCGTTTGAAACGTTTGATGGAACTTAATGCTCCAAATATTATCGTTCAAAATGAAAAACGGATGCTTCAAGAAGCTGTTGATACTTTGATTGACAATGGTCGTCGTGGTCGTCCAATCACTGGTGCTGGTAACCGCCCATTGAAATCTCTTTCACACATGTTGAAAGGGAAACAAGGACGTTTCCGTCAAAACTTGCTTGGTAAACGTGTTGACTATTCTGGACGTTCAGTTATCGCTGTAGGTCCAACACTCAAAATGTACCAATGTGGTGTTCCGCGTGAAATGGCGATTGAGTTGTTCAAACCATTCGTAATGGCTCAACTTGTTAAGAAAGAATTGGCTGCTAATATTCGTGCGGCTAAACGTAAAGTTGAACGTCAAGATTCTGATGTTTGGGATGTACTTGAAACAGTTGTTAAAGAACACCCTGTTCTTCTTAACCGCGCACCTACGCTTCACCGTTTGGGGATTCAAGCTTTTGAACCAGTCTTAATTGATGGTAAAGCCATCCGTCTTCACCCACTTGCTTGTGAAGCCTATAACGCCGACTTTGACGGTGACCAAATGGCCATTCACTTGCCATTGTCTGAAGAAGCACAAGCTGAAGCACGTCTTTTGATGCTTGCTGCTGAACATATCTTGAACCCTAAAGATGGTAAACCAGTTGTTACACCATCTCAAGATATGGTCCTTGGTAACTACTATCTTACGATGGAAGAAAAAGGTCGTGAAGGCGAAGGAATGATTTTTTCAACTCCTGAAGAAGTTGAAATTGCAATGCGTAATGGTTATGTACATTTACATACTCGTATCGGTATCGCAACAAAATCACTCAACAAACCTTGGACAGAAAACCAAAAAGATAAAATCTTGGTAACTACTGTTGGTAAAGTTATTTTCAACTCAATCATTCCTGAAGGAATGCCTTACTTGAACGAACCAACTGATGTTAACTTGACAACTTCAACTGATGACCGTTTCTTTATGGATGCTGGTCAAGATATCAAAGAAGTTTTGGCTGGAATTGATACTGTTCGTCCATTCAAAAAAGGATATCTTGGAAATATCATCGCTGAGGTCTTCAAACGTTACCGTACAACAGCTACATCTGAGTACCTTGACCGCTTGAAAGACCTTGGTTACCACCAATCTACTTTGGCTGGTTTGACTGTGGGTATCGCTGATATCCCTGTTGTTGAAGATAAACATGAAATCATCGATGCTGCCCACAAACGTGTGGAACAAATCACTAAACAATTCCGTCGTGGTTTGATTACTGATGATGAACGTTATAACGCTGTTACAGGCGTTTGGCGTGATGCAAAAGAAGCCCTTGAAAAACGATTGATTGATGAACAAGATTTGACAAACCCAATCGTTATGATGATGGACTCTGGAGCCCGTGGTAACATCTCTAACTTCTCTCAACTTGCTGGTATGCGTGGTTTGATGGCCGCTCCTAATGGTAAAATCATGGAATTGCCTATCATCTCAAACTTCCGTGAGGGTCTTTCTGTCTTGGAAATGTTCTTCTCAACTCACGGTGCCCGTAAAGGGATGACCGATACGGCCCTTAAGACAGCCGACTCTGGTTATCTTACTCGTCGTTTGGTTGACGTTGCCCAAGATGTTATCATTCGTGAAGACGACTGTGGAACTGACCGTGGACTTGTAATTTCTGATATTGCTACTGGTAAAGAAATGGTTGAACCACTCTTTGAACGTTTGGTAGGTCGTTATACTCGTAAATCAGTGCTTCATCCAGAAACTGGTGAAATGATTATTGCTGACGACACTTTGATTTCTGAAGATGTTGCCCGTAAAATTATCGATGCTGGTGTTAAAGAAGTAACTATCCGTTCAGTATTTACATGTAAAACTCCACATGGTGTATGTAAACATTGTTATGGTATCAACTTGGCAACAGGTGATGCTGTTGAAGTTGGTGAAGCTGTTGGTACAATCGCCGCTCAATCAATCGGTGAACCTGGTACTCAGTTGACAATGCGTACATTCCACACGGGTGGTGTTGCGTCAAGTTCAGATATCACTCAAGGTTTGCCTCGTGTTCAAGAAATCTTTGAAGCACGCAACCCTAAAGGGGAAGCAATCATCACTGAAGTAACTGGTACAGTTGAATCAATCGTTGAAGATCCTGCTACACGTACTCGTGAAATTACTGTTAAAGGTAAAACAGACACTCGTAGCTACACTGTAGGTATGGCTGATGTCTTGATGGTTGAAGAAGGTGAATTTATTCACCGTGGTGCACCTTTGATTCAAGGTTCTATTGAACCTAAACACTTGCTTCAAGTTCGTGATGCTTTGTCAGTTGAAACTTACTTGCTCGGTGAAGTACAAAAAACTTACCGTTCACAAGGGGTTGAAATTGGTGACAAGCACATCGAGGTAATGGTTCGCCAAATGCTTCGTAAAGTTCGTGTCATGGATAATGGTTCAACTGATATCCTTCCAGGTACTTTGATGGATATTTCTGACTTTGAAGCTTTGAATGAAACTGCACTCTTGAATGGTGAAATGCCTGCAACTGGTCGTCCAGTCTTGATGGGTATTACTAAAGCCTCTCTTGAAACAAATTCATTCTTGTCAGCTGCATCATTCCAAGAAACAACTCGTGTCCTTACTGATGCCGCAATTCGTGGTAAAGAAGATCACTTGCTTGGTTTGAAAGAAAATGTTATTATCGGTAAGATTATTCCTGCTGGTACAGGTATGTTCCGTTACCGTAACATTGAACCTTTAGCTGATTTAACAAATGCTCCAGAAGTAGAAGAAGTTGAAACAGAAACTGTGGAAAACTAATTTTAAATCTAGAAAATAAATAAAAATTACTGACAGAATTTCTGTCAGTAATTTTTTTATTAAATTTACTGACAAAATCGTTAAAAACATAAAATCTCTGTCATTTTTGGTAAAATAATTCTATGACTTATTATCTCCTTGCAAATCCCAATTCTGGTGCAGGTAAAGGTGCTCGGACTTTGGAGACTTTGATTCCATATTTGGAAAAAAATAATTATGAATATCGACTTTTTAAAACTAAAGCTGCTGGAGAAGAAGGCGCTTTGGTCAGACAAATATTAGACCTTAAAAATCCGGATGACCACTTAGTTATTATTGGTGGGGATGGTACCATTTCACTTGTCATTAATGAACTTCCAGAAGAAGAGGCCTTTTCTTATATTCCTTCAGGTTCTGGCAATGATTTCGCCAGAAGCTTAAAGTTGAAACTTGACCCAATTGAATCTTTTGAAGCTGCTCGTAGAGGAATTAATCATGAGATTTTTATCATGAATTATCAATCTAAAGGATTGAGTGGCTATGCTCTAAATAATATTGGAATTGGTTTAGATGCAACTATCGTGAAATCTGCCAATGAAGGAAAGCTTAAACAAGTGCTTAACAAATTGAAATTGGGAAGTTTTTCATATATTTTGACTGCCTTGCACGTTTTGATAACTAAAAAAACATTTCCAGCTTTAATTGAAGTAGAAAATCAAGAAATTTCACTAGAAAATGCCTTTCTGATGACTTTTACCAAACATCCATACTTTGGAGGTGGAGTAAAAATTTCTCCTGAGGCCACCAATGAAAATGCAGATATTCACCTTGTTGAATATAATAAACATCATTTATTACGGACTTTTTCATTAATTCCAAGTGTTCTTCGTGGAGTGCATTTAAAACATCCCTTATTTTTACACCGAGTGAGTCCTCAGTTTTCTGTAGAATTAGCAGAAAGTCAACCAGTCCAAATTGATGGAGAAATTCATGAGTTAGTAGCTGCTGACAGACTTTCAATCAGTACTGAAAGAAGAATGATTATTTACTGACAGAATAAAAAAACTCCAATTATGGAGTTTTTATTTATTTTCAATTAATTATTATACATTAATTGTTGTATTTTTATACTTTTTATATTATAATTATGCTATTGTTTTTTTATAAAAATAGAAATTATAAAACAGAAAAGAGAAAATATGAACTTTGATTTTTTACCGAAATATCTGCCCTATTTTAATGACGGGATGATTGTCACAATTTTGATTTCAGCTTTCGTGGTTTTGATTGGAACACTCTTAGGGATTGTCACAGCCCTTGCCAAGATTTCTAAAATTGCTCCATTGCGCTGGTTGGCAAATATCTATATTGAAATTTTTCGTGGAACACCAATGCTCGTTCAAATTATGCTTGGTTTTGGCTTAATGGGAAGTCTATCTTTACCAACCTTTCAAGTTGGGATTTTACAACAAGATTTGGGGCGCTTGATTCCAGGGATTATTGTAATCTCATTGAATTCGGGGGCTTATATGGCGGAAATTGTTCGGGCTGGAATTGAAGCTGTTCCTCTTGGTCAAAAAGAAGCCGCCTATTCATTAGGAATTCGCCCAAGACAAGCGATGGCAACCGTTATTTTACCTCAGGCTTTGAGAAACATTCTACCAGCCGTCGGTAATGAATTTGTGACAATTATTAAGGATAGCTCGCTTCTTTATACAATTGGGGTAATGGAAGTCTTCAATGGTGCACAAACAGTAGCAAATTTGACTTATCAAACCATTAGCCCGATGTTATTTGTAGCTCTCTACTATTTTGTAGTCACTTTTGTTGTCAGTCGCTTACTTGTTTTATTTGAAAAGAAACTCGGGAAAGGGTATGCAAAATAATGAATGAATATTTAATCGAAATAAAAAATCTGCATAAATATTTTGGAAAAAATGAAGTCTTAAAAGGACTTGATATCCAAATAAAAAAAGGTGAAGTCGTTGTGATGATTGGCCCCTCTGGTTCTGGGAAATCAACTTTTTTAAGAACGATGAACTTATTAGAAAAACCAACAGATGGTCAAGTCTATTTTGAAGGAGTTAATATTGCTGATAAATCAGTGGATGTCTTCAAACACCGAGAAAAAATGGGGATGGTTTTTCAACAATTTAATCTATTTCCTAATATGACAGTCCTTGAAAATCTATGTTTGGCTCCAGTTAAAACGGGTAAAATGACCAAAGAAGAAGCTAAAAAAACGTCGGAAGATTTACTTCAAAGAGTTGGACTCTCAGATAAAGCAGAGGCTTATCCACAAGCATTGTCAGGTGGGCAACAACAAAGGGTAGCTATTGCTCGTGCTTTAGCCATGAACCCAGATGTGATGCTTTTTGATGAACCAACATCAGCACTTGACCCTGAAATGGTTGGTGAAGTTTTAGCCGTGATGCAAGAACTTGCCAAAGAAGGCATGACAATGGTTGTTGTAACCCATGAAATGGGATTTGCTAAAACAGTTGCTGACAGAGTTTTGTTCATGGCTGATGGGACAATTGTTGAGCAAGGAAAACCGGCTCAAGTTTTTGATTCACCAAAAGAAAAAAGAACACAAGACTTTTTAGCAAAAGTCCTATAATTTAAAAGCTTATAGTTAAAGAGAATATCAAAAAAACGGCATGTCTGCTGTTTTTTTTCTGGTCTGTGGTATAATACTAATAAGACTGGTAAAGTGATAGAAGACAAATTATAGAAAAGAGAAAACAAAATGAAATATGAGGATATAAACGAAAATACTATAAAAATCACCTTGTCTTTTGATGATTTGACAGATTATGATATCAAATTATCAGACTTTTTCGGAAATCAAGAAGTCATTGAACAATTTTTCTATGAATTGGTTGATGAGCTTGGTTTAGAAAATCGCTTTGGAAATGTGGGAATGTTAACTTTCCAAATCCAACCTTTTCCTCAAGGTGTTCATATGATTGTTCATGAAGAAGCGATGCTAGGTGAAGGTGGAGAAATTCCAGATGACCCAGAAGAGTTTGAAGAATTGATGACTGGTTTTTATAATAAATTAAATGAAATAGGGGCAGATATGGCGCGCGAGCGAGGAATTACTGATTTTAAACCTGGGCTTGGTTTACCAGGAACAAAAAAAGACGAAGCTGAACAAGAGCCAGATTTTATTTATTACTCTATTCGTTATGAAGATATTATGTCTGTCTTAACAGGAATAAAAAATGTGAAGTTTGCTGATGAAGAATCAGAGTTTTATCGTTATGATGGCAATTTTTATCTTGTTGTTTTGGATAATCAAAAAGAAAAAGGCAAGATGCATGTTGAAAGTACCCGTTCACGAATGATGGAATATGGGGAAGCAACAAAAATGAGTCGAGAATTTTTGCAGGAGTATGGTGAATGTCTTATCGCGACACGTGCTTTAGATGTTCTTAGAAAAATCTAAATATGGTTGATACATTAAAAGAAATCCCCTTTGCACTTAAGTTTCTAATTGTTATTATTATCACTTTTGGTATCTCTGTGATTTTAACGCCAATTATGACTTTTGTGTCCAAAGCAATTGGTGCGGTGGACAAGCCTAACGAGCGTCGTGTGAATAAAAAACCAATGCCCTCTGCTGGAGGTCTGGTCATTTTCATTGCTTTTGCGATTGCGACCTTGTTTATTCTGCCACATATTGTTCATAATCAGCCTCCCATTCATTCGCAACCTCCAGTACATGGCGCAAGTCATCAGCCAATTCAGCTAGTCAGCTATTTTAGCTACATTTGGCCCTTTATTGTTGGTGCTGGAATTGTTGTTTTGACTGGTTTGATTGATGATATAAAAGAAATTTCACCTAAAATGAAACTTTTAGGATTGACAGTTGCGGCGAGTTTTATTTGGTTCTTTACCAACGCCCGCTTTGATAATTTAAAAATTCCTTTCGGGGGACCTTTACTAATCTTTCCTGCTTGGTTATCCTTTATTTTTACCGTTTTTTGGATACTTGCGATTACTAATGCAATAAATTTAATTGACGGATTGGACGGACTAGCAAGTGGAGTATCAATTATTTCACTGACAACAATGGGAATTGTTTCTTACTTTTTCTTACCAAGTCCAAATGTATTTTTACCGATTACTATTTTTATAATGGTGGCTGCAATTATGGGATTCTTTCCTTATAATTATCATCCAGCGATTATTTATCTGGGAGATACGGGAGCCCTATTCCTTGGTTTTATCATCTCGGTTGCTTCTTTGCAAGGATTAAAGAATGCAACGGCTGTAGCCGTTTTGACTCCTTTACTAATTTTAGGAGTACCAATTACGGATACAATTATGGCAATGGTTCGTCGGAAACTTAATCGTCAATCGATTGCAACGGCTGATAAACGACATCTTCACCATCGCCTAATGGCACTTGGTTTTACTCATCGTGGAGCTGTTCTAGTCATTTATGGAATTGCATCAATATTTGCATTTATCTCCATTCTTTTGCAATTTTCAAGTCGTATCGGTGGGATTCTCTTAGTGATTGCTTGTCTCTTTGGATTGGAAATATTTATTGAACTTGTTGGAATTCTAGGCGAAAATCGGCAGCCAGTCTTAAAAGCACTGAAATTTGTTGGAAATTCTAGTTATCGTGATAAAGTTCTCCATTCTGATGAAGATGCAGATATAGATGAAAATGAAGAAGATATTGAAAATCATTCAATGATAGATGAGGAAATTGATGAACCAACACAAGAATTCCCAATTCAAAATTATCGTAGAAGTCGAAATAAAAAATAAGAAAAACCTCTAATTTTAGAGGTTTTTTGATATCTAAAAATGCCTGTTGTCATTTATTATTTATATTGCGATTAATAAAAATAATGTATGCGAAAATAACAAATTTTGTCAATTTTTTGTTAGAATAGAGACTATAAATGTCAAATACAATTGACAATTCAAAGGAGCGAAAAAATGGCTACACTTGAAATTAAAAATCTTCATGTGGCGATTGAAGATAAAGAGATTCTCAAAGGGGTCAATCTAGTCATCAACACCAATGAAATCCATGCGATTATGGGACCTAATGGGACTGGTAAATCAACATTATCTGCTGCAATTATGGGAAATCCTAATTATAGCGTGACACAAGGAGAAGTTCTTTTTGACGGTCAAAACGTTTTAGAAATGAGCGTTGATGAAAGAGCTCGTCTTGGACTTTTCCTTGCCATGCAATATCCATCTGAAATTCCAGGAATTACGAATGCAGAATTTTTGCGAGCAGCAATGAATGCTAAACGTGCTGAGGATGACAAAGTTTCTGTTATGGAATTTATCAAAAAATTGGATAAAAATATGGAAGTTTTGAGCATGAAAGAAGAAATGGCTGAGCGCTATCTCAATGAAGGTTTTTCTGGTGGTGAAAAGAAACGTAATGAAATCCTTCAACTTTTGATGTTAGAACCGACTTTTGCCATTCTTGATGAAATTGACTCAGGACTTGATATTGATGCTTTAAAAGTTGTTGCTAAAGGTGTTAATTCAATGCGTGGTGAAAAATTTGGGGCATTGATTATTACTCACTATCAACGTTTGCTTGATTATATAACACCAGATGTCGTCCACATTATGATGGATGGTCGTGTGGTGAAAACAGGCGGCGCAGAACTAGCTAAACGTCTGGAAACTGAAGGATATGTCAATATCGCTGAGGAACTTGGATTAGAATATAAAGAAGAAGTTTAAGGAAAGGAGATAGTAAGTTATTTTTGCTTACTGACAGAGCTGTCAGTAAGTCTAAAGTTCATTAATTTAGTGACAGAATGTTTTGTCAGCAAATTAATGAATTCAGTTAAGAAAATGCAAACTTGCTAATATTAATTATGAATCAAGAAATCTTAAACTTTTCACAAATGCATGCTGAACCAGCTTGGTTATCAGATTTACGTCAAAAAGCTGCACTTGAATTTGAAAATCTAGAATTACCTAATATTGAACGAGTAAAAATTAATCGTTGGGGCTTAGACCATTTAACAATTTCTGAAAACGAAGAAATTGGATCTGTTCCTACTTTTACGGAAATTCCAAATCATCCTTTGCTTGTTCAAGTCGGAAGTCAAACAGTTATGGAACAAATGACACCAAATTTGGCTGAACAAGGCGTAATTTTCACAGATTTCAATTCAGCTTTAACCGAAATTCCCGAACTACTTGAGGAAAATTTTGGTTCTGTGGTTCCATTTAATGAAAGTCGTTTAACAGCAGCAAATACTGCGACATTTAATTCTGGATTAGTTCTTTATGTTCCAGATGGTGTGGAAGTTCTTGAACCCATTGAATCAATTTTGATGCAAGAGGGTTCATCAGAAGTTCCTTTTAATAAACGAATTTTAATTATCGTTGGAAAAAATGCCAAAGTTGACTACCTTGAACGTTTGGAAACAAGTGGCGAGCAAAGCTCAAAGGTAAAAGCAAATATTGTCGTTGAAGTAATTGCAAAAGCAGGGGCTCAAGTCAAATTTGCAGCCATTGACCGTTTAGGAGAAAATGTTACAGCTTCAGTTGTTCGTCGCGGATTGATTGGTGATAATGCAACAGTTGACTGGTCCGTTGGTGTCATGAATGACGGAAATGTTGTTGCTGACTTTGATAGTGACCTCAAAGGGAATGGTTCTCATTCACAAATTAAAGTGGTTGGGATTTCAACAGGTCATCAAACGCAAGGAATTGATACAAGAGTGACTAATTTTGGTCTAAATTCGGTTGGTCATATCTTGCAAAATGGTGTTATTCTTGATAAAGGAACTTTGACATTTAATGCCATTGGTCATATTATCAAAGGGGCGAAAAATGCGGATGCCCAACAATCTTCTCATGTTTTAATGCTTTCTGATAAAGGACGAGGAGATGCAAATCCAATTCTCTTGATTGATGAAAATGAAGTAACTGCGGGTCACGCAGCTTCTGTTGGTCAGGTAGATGAGGAAGATTTATTCTATCTTCAATCTCGTGGACTTGACGAAGAAACTGCTAAACGACTTGTTATTCGAGGATTTCTCGGTTCAGTTGTCAGTGAAATTCCTGTCAAATCAGTCCAAGCAGAATTTATTGAAACTATTGAAAGAAAGCTGGGCATGTAATGCTTGAAGGCATCAAAAAAGATTTTCCAGTATTGAATCAAATTGTTAATGATGAACCTTTGGTCTATTTGGACAATGCGGCAACGACTCAAAAACCTTTGAAGGTTTTGGCTGCGATAAAAGATTATTATGAAAATGATAATGCTAATGTCCACCGTGGTGTTCATACTTTGGCAGAACGAGCAACTGAAAAATACGAAGCGGCGCGTGAAAAAGTCCGTCAGTTCATCAATGCTAAATCAACAAAAGAGGTTTTGTTTACTAGAGGAACAACGACTTCAATCAACTGGGTTGCTCAGTTTGCCGGGCAAATCTTAAAAACAGGGGATGAAATTGTCATTTCGATTATGGAACACCATTCTAATATTGTTCCCTGGCAAGAAGTTGCTAAGAAAACCGGAGCAATCTTAAAGTTTGTCTATCTTAAAGATGGTCAGCTAGATATGGATGATTTACGTAAAAAAATCACTAATCAAACTAAATTTGTGTCGATTGCTCATGTTTCTAATGTATTAGGGACAATTAATCCAGTAGAAGAAATTACCAAAATTGCTCATGAACACGGTGCTTACATGGTGGTTGATGGTGCACAATCTACACCGCATATGGCGATTGACCTTCAAAAAATGGATGTCGATTTCTTTGCTTTCTCAGGTCATAAAATGATGGGACCAACTGGAATTGGCGTGCTTTATGGCAAAGAAGAACTTCTAAATCAATTTGAACCTGTCGAATTTGGGGGAGAAATGATTGATTTTGTTTATGAAAGTCATTCAACATGGACAGAACTTCCTTGGAAATTTGAAGCTGGCACACCTAATATTGCGGGTGCTATTGCTTTAGGAGCTGCGATTGATTATATTCAAGAGCTTGGAATTGACCAAATTCATCAGCACGAAATTGAATTGATTGATTACCTAATGCCAAAACTTCAAGAAATTGAAGGCTTAAAGATTTATGGACCGAAAGATAATGTAAAAAGAGGCGGTCTAATTGCTTTTAATATTGAAGGACTTCATCCACATGATGTCGCAACTGCCCTTGATATGGAGGGGGTAGCTGTAAGAGCTGGTCACCATTGTGCTCAACCTTTATTGAATTATCTCGAAACTCCGGCAACTGCTAGAGCAAGCTTTTATCTTTATAATACAAAAGCAGATTGTGATAAATTAGTTGAAGCACTTAAAAAAACAAAGGAGTTTTTCAACCTTGATTAATATGCTTAATTGGGTCGCCTCCCTCCCACTTTGGTTGGCAACCACATTTTTATTTGTTGTTGTTTTCTTTAGAGCTCAATGTACTTTTTGGTTAGGAAAATTGAGTTATCATGGAATTTTGAAAACGAAGTGGGGCAAAAAACTTGAGAAAAATTCAGAGACTTCCGCTGGAATTTTAGCCATTCAAAAAATGGGTTGGCCAATTATTCCTCTGTCTTTTTTAACGGTCGGTTTTCAAACTGCTGTTCAATTTGGCGCTGGCCTAACAAATTGGTCTTGGTATAAATACACATTGGCTGCGATTCCAGGTTACTTAGCTTGGGGATTTATCTATGCCTCAGGAGGACTAAGCCTATTTCGTTCACTCGTTCAGGGGTCGATTGGCTTACTCATTCTATTTATCATCATCATTTTAGCTGTGGTAATTGCAGCAAACCTCGTCCTTCGTTATATTCGTAAAAATGGAATAAAAACGGATGATTAGAGAACAAGAATAATCAAAAAGTTACTGACAGAAATTTTATAAGTCATTAAAGAAGGCTGTCAGTAACTTTTAGAATTTATTTTTATCAATATTAAAATAAAGAAAGTGTGAAAATGTGGCTTTATCTAAATTAGATAATCTATATCGTGCAGTAATTCTTGACCACTCATCAAATCCACGTCATGCAGGAGAATTACAGACAGGATGTATGGTTGACCTCAACAATCCAACCTGTGGTGATGTGATTCGCCTGACTGTTGAATTTGAAAATGATGTCATTTCAAACATTGCTTTTAGCGGTCATGGCTGCACAATCTCAACAGCTTCAGCTTCAATGATGACCGTTGCTGTTCTTGGAAAAACAAAAGAAGAAGCAAAAGAGCTGGCAACTATTTTTTCAGCAATGGTGACCGGTGAAACTGACGAACGACAAGAAAAACTTGGGGATGCTCAGTTTCTTGCAGGGGTTAGTAAATTTCCAGCTCGAGTAAAATGTTCCACTCTGGCTTGGAATGCCCTAAAAAAAGCCATTGATGTTGGTGAAGCACAAGAAACAGTAATTCATGGCGAATAGATAAAAGTTACTGACAGATTTTTTATCAGCAAATAAAAACTCGTCAGTAAAACTGATGAGCTTGTCAGTAGCGGCTCAAAAAAGCTTTTTATCAATGGATAAAGGACTTGTTAGTAAGGCTGACAAGTCTGTCAGTAAAAAGCGATTGAATTGAGCTTTTTATCAATGGATGAAGGATTTGTCAGCAAAGCTGACAAGTCTGTCAGTAATAAATATGCCAAAGAGGAAGAAAAATGACAGAAAATAGTACACAAGAAGTCGTCAAAGACCTCGAAGAATATAAATTTGGATTTCACGATAATGCAGAACTTGAATTCACAACAGGTTTAGGTTTGACCGAAGAAGTCATTCGCGAAATTTCTGAAACAAAAAATGAACCTGAGTGGATGTTAGAGTTTCGTCTGAAATCTTTTGAAGCTTTTAAAAAATTGGACATGCCAAAATGGGGCCCAGATCTTTCTGGTATTGATTTTAATGATATTGTTTATTATCAAAAACCATCAGCAAAAGCTGCGCGTTCTTGGGAAGACGTTCCTCAAGAAATCAAAGACACTTTTGAAAAAATTGGTATTCCAGAAGCTGAACGTTCATATTTGGCAGGAGCTTCTGCTCAATATGAATCAGAAGTTGTTTACCATAATATGAAAGACGAATTTGAAAAATTAGGAATTATTTTCACTGACACTGATTCAGGATTACGTGACTATCCAGAAATTTTCAAAAAATATTTCAGCAAACTCGTTCCACCAACGGATAACAAATTGGCAGCCTTAAATTCTGCCGTTTGGTCTGGTGGGTCATTTGTCTATGTTCCAAAAGGAGTCAAATGTGAGATTCCGATTCAAGCCTATTTCCGTATTAACAACGAAAAATCAGGACAGTTTGAACGGACATTGATTATTGTTGAAGAAGGGGCGTCTATTCAGTACGTTGAAGGATGTACTGCACCAACTTACTCTGCAAGTTCACTTCATGCAGCAGTGGTTGAAATCTTTGTTGAAGAGGGTGGTTATATGCGCTACTCTACTATTCAAAACTGGTCAGATAACGTCTATAATCTGGTTACCAAACGTGCTGCTGCAGAAAAAAATGCGACGGTTGAATGGATTGACGGAAACTTAGGTTCAAAAGTATCTATGAAATACCCAGCCGTTCATTTGAATGGACCAGGAGCGCGTGGAACAATGCTCTCAATCGCTTTTGCTGGAGCAAACCAAAATCAAGATACAGGTGCTAAAATGATTCATAACGCACCAAATACTTCAAGTTCAATCATTTCTAAGTCTATTGCCAAAAATGGTGGAGCAGTCAATTACCGTGGACAAGTTACTTTTGGAAAAAATTCTAAAAAATCTGCTTCTCATATTGAATGTGACACAATTTTGATGGATGATTTATCAAAATCAGATACCGTACCATTCAATGAAATTCATAATTCACAAGTCGCCTTGGAACACGAGGCGAAAGTGTCAAAAATTTCAGAAGAACAACTCTATTATTTGATGAGTCGTGGACTTACAGAAAAAGAAGCAACTGACATGATTGTCATGGGCTTCATTGAACCCTTTACCAAAGAATTGCCAATGGAATACGCTGTTGAATTAAATCGCTTGATTTCTTATTCAATGGAGGGTTCTATTGGGTAAAATAAAAAATCTGCTCCCTTGATTTTGGGGAGTATTTTTTATGATTTATATCTTACTTAGTTTGTGATATTAGAGAAAATAGGTACAATGAAAACTCTGATAGAATCACTTTAAAATAATAAAGAGGATTAATCTAAATTTTATTTTTTCATAATTCGTTGAATAATAGTTTCAACAGGCTCAATCTTTTCAAGATAAGCAGAAGAGCTACCAGCCATAAATGCACCATTGATTAAATCGCCTGTTTCTACTGCGGCTTTCAATGATTTATTAGAAGAATGTTCTGATGAGATATTTAATAGTCTGGTCAGATGGCCATTCTTATCTGAGATTAAACTTGTTCCATTTTCTTCACTTTTGCAGATTAATTCTTGGTAAATTGGTGAAATATGACATTCTTTTGCCAATAAAAAGGCGGTGCCAACTTGTACTCCATTTGCACCTAAAATATTAGCCAAAGAAGCAGTATGGTGATCATAAATTCCACCAGCAGCGATGAGCGGTAAGGGACAGATTGGAGCAATTTCTTTGAGAAGTGAGGCCAAGTTTTGGCTACCCACGTGACCTCCTGCTTCATTTCCTTCCACAATGATCCCGGAGATAGGAAGTTTTAACATTTTTAGGGCAATTTCTTTATTGGGAACCACAGGGAAAAGTTTGATATTATTAGCAATTATAGTATCAATAATTTCTTTAGGGCTCCCTGCACCAGTTGTCACTACTGATATTTTTTCTTCACAAATCACTTCTAAAAGTTGCTTGATATTTTTATCGAGTAACATTAAATTAACGCCAAAAGGCTGTGAAGTGAGACTTTTTGTTTTTCTTATCATTCTTCTCAGTTCATTTGCTGTCCGTCCGCCACTACCAATAATTCCCAAAGCTCCATTGTTTGAAACAGCAGCTACTAATTCAGCATTAGAAGCCCAAGCCATTCCACCTTGAAAAAGAGGATATTTTATTTCTAATTCGTGATACCAAGTCATTTAATTCTCTTTCTATTTTTTATTAAAGTTTATGAAATGTAGGTTCTTGCCAATAGCCAATCTCAGAGCCATTAACGGAAAAAATTTTGCCTGTCATTTCACTTTCAATTAAATCATTAATAATAAAATTAGCGACATCAGAGCTTGAACCCATTTTCCATTCATCAGGGATATTCTGACCATAAGTTTCTTTTAAACTTTTTAATACTGGTAGAGTCATATCAGTTACGGCGGCAGGAGAAACAGAATTTACTCGTATCATACTTTTTTTCAATTCTTTAGCTAGTGTTTTCGTAAAAGCGATGATGCCGGCTTTGGACGCTGCGTAGTTTGCTTGCCCAAAGTTACCAAATAAAGCTGATTTTGAAGTTAGTGTAATGATTTGTCCGCCTTGATTGATTTTATCAAGCAAAGCGTGAGTACTATTAAATACACCAGTCAAATTGACAGAAATGACGTCATCCCAAATTTCTGGCCTCATTTTCTTAAAAGTACTATCAGCAGTAATTCCAGCATTATTAATTAGAATATCAATATCCTTTATTAATTTGGCTGCATTAGCAACGCTAGAGCGGTTAGCAACATCTAATGGAATAGCTTGGATTTCTGTTTTGGGAAATTTTTTTTGCAATTCTTCAGATCTACTTTTTAAACTTAGTGGGTCACGGCCAGTTAAAATGACTTTGTGATTGGCCTGAGCAGCTTTCTGAGCAATTGCCCAGCCGATTCCCCTTGTTGCACCGGTGATCAAAATTGTTCGTTTGTTCATTGCTTCCATTCTCCTTTTAGGATTAATGTTTGATTTCTGTCAGTAATTTGAAAAGTGCTTTGATTAAATATAAAACAAAAGCGTTCATTCAAATAGGCTGGTGAGCAGAACTTTGCTTTTAAGTATGATAAAGGCACAGAATAGAACTCTTGATACATCTCCTCTAAAATAAATAATAAAAAATTTCCAGGTATAATGGGATTTTTACCGTAGTGTAAAGAATTGGTATCTTTAACTGATTGAAGATAATCAATTAAATCAGCCTTATTGATTTTTTTGTATAATTTCATTCCAGGAATCCTCAGATAATAGACTTAGGTTAATTTTTGCCAATAACTTTGTATTGCCAGTTATTTCAAGACTTAGATTGATTATATATTTTTTTGAATGACGAGTGATGTGTTCACTTATTAAATAAAGTTTCAGTTTATCGAATGAATAATTAGAAGATGGATATCGAATAATTTCTTCGGATAGTAACCAATTTTCTCCATTTTTAAGACTGTGGGGAATTCCTTCTAATTCTTGCCACAATTGTGGAATTAAGGAAAGAAAATTTTTTTGGCCCTCTAATTTAAAATGTCTTGAAAGACTTTTTTGAGCGATTAAAATCATTTTTGATACCAGTGATTACCTATCAGTACACTGATTCCCATACCTCCAGCTACGCACAAAGTTGCGATGCCAAGACATGGTTTTTGCACTTGGTTTAGGCGATTTAAGAGTCGAGAAATTAGAATGCCACCAGTTGCACCGTAAGGATGACCAAATGCAAGGGCACCACCATAAGCATTTAATTTTATATCATCAAGCTTAAAATAATTTTGGAATAAAATGGCCTGGCTGGCAAAGGCTTCATTTAATTCGATATCCTCAATATCATTAAGTTTAAGGCTAAATTTCTGTAAAAGTTTTTCAGTTGCTTTTATTGGTCCTAATAAGAAATCTGATGGAGATAAAGCAACAGTTGTTTGTCCTAAATAATAGCCCTGAAAATCAAAAGGATTATTAGTGGATGACAATATGATTGAAGAAGCACCATCGTTTATTGGGCAAGAGTTTCCAGCAGTGGCTGTTCCGTTAGTGGTAAAAGCAGGGGTTAATTTGCTCAAAGCTTCCATTGAGGATTTAGGACGAACAGTTTGATCGCTACTTATTGTAAATCCTTCATCTTGATAGGGAAAAACTTCATTTTCTAAAAGTTTTCCTTCAATAGCTTGAGACGCTTTTTTATGACTATTTAGAGCGTAAAGGTCTTGAACACTACGAGGAATATTGTATTTTAGGGCTGTCATATCGGCAATTGTCCCCATGTCGAAATCTTCATAGGGTTCAGGAGCCATTTTAAATCGGTTAATCAGCTGATGACTCTCTGAATTAAGAACAATATTGGCTTGAGATGTGCTTTCTACCCCTCCTGTACAAATAATGGAAGCTTCACCAGAAATAATGTAGTTTGCAGAGCTAATCATAGCTGTCAGTCCAGAACCGCACTGCTGGTCAATTGTAAAAGCTGGGACCTGGCTAGAAAATCCTGCTTTTAAGGCACAACGTCGAGCTAAATTTCCTCCTTGATTAGTCACATTTCCCAAAATAATATAGTCAACATCAGCTTTTTTGAGAAGTGGATTTTTATTAAACTGTTGTTTAATTAGATTTTGATATAAAGTTTCAGGAGAAATTTTTTTATAAAAACCATTGATTTTTCCTATAGGTAAACGGTTTGCTGTTATAATACCGACGGGATTTTTAAAGCTCATGATAGACACCTCTAAAATATTCTTTTTCTAATTCTTTTCTGGATATTTTTTGATTTTTAGTAAAATTAAGAGTAGGAGTTTCTAAATATATTTGAGGAAGTTTGTATTTAGGAAGTCTTTGAGCTAGTATTTTGATTAATTTCTCTTTCTCGATAGGATTTAAGAGTAGTAGAGCAACTTTTTGACTATATCTTTCATCAAAAACTCCAAAAGCGATGCAGTCTTCACATAAATCTTTTGCCATACGCTCAATTTCTTCTGGAAAAATTTTATTTGCACCATGCTCGATAATGTCAGACCGACGTCCAAATAAATAAAGATGATTATTTTTTAAGGTTCCTAAATCATCAGTTGTCCATGATTGCGGATAAGCTTGATTAAGATAGCCAGAAAATAAATAAGGACTTTTAACTGTAAGACGATATTTTGGTCCTAAAGTGAGCTCTACGTGTGGAAAGAGTTTTCCTACAGATGATGTTTTTTTACCATCATTAACTGCTTGCCATGAAATAAAACTTGTTTCAGAGCTTCCATAAAACTCAATCATTTGAGTTTGCGGAAGTTTTTTTCTTACTTTATTAATTGCCTCTGGGCTCAGTGTTCCTCCACCTAAAAAAATAATCTCTGGAGAAGTTAAAGCAAATAATTCATTGAGGTTATTTAAGAGGTAGGTTGGGACGGTAAAGAGAACATAGCTTTCCTTAATATTTATAAATTGTGAAGGATTTGTAATTGCTAGGAAGGTTTTTCCTAGATATAAAGCACACATGAGTGTATGAAGTCCTAATGAAGTAGTGAGTGGGCTAGTAGTTGCAAGAGCTTGTGATTTGCTCAAATGAAATAAATCATCACAAACTTTAAAGCCCATTTTCCAAGATTCCCAGTTACGATAATAGATTTTGGGCTGTCCAGTTGTCCCAGATGTACTTGCTAAAAACAAAGTATCCTCAGGGATAAGTCCGAATTCAAAAGACTTTTTCTTAAAAGATTTATCCACGACAAGTGGGTAATTTCCACTTTCGATAATTGCGAGAAAATCAATAATAAAGTTCAAGGGACTATCATTTATTAGAGTAATAACAGTTTTGAAGGAGTGACTATAATCTGTTAATTTTTTTTGTATTAAAGCATCGATTTGTTGGTAGCTATATGAAATTTCGTCTATTTTAAGAGCTGGATAATCAGTAAAAAGTGCGGCCAGTTTTGAAAAATTAAATTTATTTTTTTCCATCTAAAATTTTCCTTTGTATGAATAAAAAAGCAAACAATAAAATCAATAGTTAACCTAAAGTTGATTTTAGGGTTACTGTTTGATATGATATCAGTATAATAAAAAATTCTTTTATTGTAAAATATAAAATCAGGAGTAGCAAATATGACTAAGAATCAAAAAGTCAAAACATTAACGTATTCAGCCTTTATGACTGCATTTATTATTATTCTAGGATTTTTACCAGGAATACCAATTGGTTTTATTCCTGTCCCAATTATCTTGCAAAATATGGGAATAATGATGGCTGGGGGACTTCTTGGCCCCAAATATGGTACAATTTCGGTAGGAGCATTTCTTACTTTAGCTTTAATTGGCTTACCTGTTTTAACGGGTGGAAATGGCGGAGCAGCGAGCTTTTTAGGGCCTTCGGGAGGCTACCGAATGGCTTGGCTTTTTACACCATTTTTAATAGGTTTTTTCCTTAAGAAATTGCAAATTACAGCTTCAAAGAATTGGATTGGAGAATTAATCATTGTTTTAGTGTTTGGAGTTATTTTTGTTGATCTAGTCGGAGCAATCTGGCTATCTATTCAATCTAATATTCCATTAAGTACTTCGTTGATTTCTAATTTAGTTTTTATTCCTGGTGATTGTATCAAAGCCATTTTGACCGTTCTTATCGTGCGACGTCTTAGAAAAGAAGGAGGCTTTGAAATGTATTTTAGAAAGTGATAATTATGCGAACAACAAAACAATTTGTCTTGTCAAAACTTCTGCAACAAAAAGGAAACTGGGTTTCGGGTGATGAATTAGCTGAGGAGCTAAAAATTAGTCGAGAAAGTATCTGGAAAGCAATTAATACTTTAAAGCGCAAGGGCAATCAAATCGAAAGTCGTAAAAATTTGGGCTATAAGTATGTTGGAAATGATTCATTAGATGAAGATACGATAAATTTTTATAGTGGAATGAAATTTGAAGATAAAATTTTTGTTTTTGATGAGGTGACTTCTACGCAAGAGTTAGCGAAGCAATATTTGTCTTCACATGAGGTCAAACAACCTCTTATTTTTGTTGCAAATAATCAAACGGAGGGACACGGTCGGCGTGGCCGAAATTTCTATTCTCCAAGTGATACTGGATTATATTTTAGTCTCATTTTACCCAACCCCAGTCATGATATTTTGAAAATAGGATTACTGACGACAAGTACGGCAGTGGCCGTTGTCAAGGTCCTTGAACAATTTTATAAAGATAAAAACTTTCAACTCAAATGGGTTAATGATATTTATTTGGGAACCTATAAAGTTGGCGGAATTATCACTGAAGCTGCTTTAGATTTAGAATCAAGCTCTGCTGGAAATTTCATTATGGGAATTGGCTTAAATCTGTCAACAAAAGATTTTCCAGCAGATTTATCCGAAAAGGCTCAGGGAATAAATCCTGAGTTTAAGATAGACAGAAATCAGCTTTTAGCAGAAATGGCTAAAGAAGTGATAAATAATTTCGCAAATTATAGAAAACCAGATTTAATTGATGAGTATCGCAAGAGGTCATTGTTGTTTGGTAAAAATGTGACTTTGAAATTGGGAACAAAAGCTGTTAATGGACAAGTAGAAGGAATTTCTGATGACGGAAGCTTGATTTTAAAAGCAAAATCAGGAGAATTACAAACTTTTAAAAGTGGCGAAGTTGTGAAAGTTGATTGGTAATGAAAGGTGAATTTTATTGCGAGAAAAAATCTGGGGGAAAGTGATAGATGAGGAAGGCAGGTGTACTCATTATCATCAAGAAAATGATATTGTCGCCCTAAAATGTTCAGACTGTGAAAAGTATTTTTCTTGTTATCATTGTCACGATGAATTAGAGAATCATTTATTTAGGGCTACTGATAAAGAAGACTTTCCAGTACTTTGTGGCCATTGTGGAACAAAATTAAATTTTAATGATTATTCGCGAGGAGAGTGTATCAAGTGCAGCTCCGCTTTTAATCCAAATTGTCATCGACATTGGCAAGTTTATTTTAATGAATAGGCATATGTTTTTAATATTATGAAGGAAGAAATGAAATGTTATTTACTGAATTAGCAAGAGAAAAATCATCAATATTTTGGGAAAGAAGTTTTGAGCATCCTTTTATTCAAGGATTAGTGAGTGGAGAATTAGCTCCTGAGGTTTTTCGCTATTATTTGTTGCAAGACCGTTATTATCTTGAACATTTTAGTAAGTTATATTTTCTTATTGCCAAGAAATCTGCTAGTGAAGAGATTCAAGCACATTTAAGATTAAATGCCGAAGAACTAAAAAATGGAGAGATTTTTGTTCGCGAGGGTTTTTTTAAAGAATTAGAGATTGGTGAACAAGAAATTTTAGAAACGCCGGTTGCTCCCACTGCTTATCATTATGTTTCTCATATGTATCGTCAGCTTATTGATGGCACTGTTAATAGTGCAATTGCGGGAATGTTGCCTTGTGCTTGGCTTTATCATGAAATTGGTTTACGATTAATTGAAGGGGGGTCGCCCAATCCTTTGTATCAAAAATGGATTGAAACCTATGCGAGTGAAGAAGCTACCGTCCAAATCGCAAAAGAGTGTGATATTATTAATCGGCTTTATCAAGAAAGTGATGAACAAGAGCAAGAACAGATGGTTGAGGCTTTTCTGATTAGTAGTAAAATGGAGGCTGATTTTTGGGAAATGGCTTTGGTCTTAGAAAAATGGTAGTTGAAATTTTTCTGTAAAAGTTAAAAAGTCTTATATGACTTCTAATATAAAAAAAGATTAAATCTATTTCAGTTAATTCTTGCAAACGGATACACAAAATGATAAAATATATTTATCCTTATAGGAAAGCGTTTACCTAAAAGTCATGGTTACGTAAATAAGCTATAGCGAGTAGCTTAATTTCTTTCAAATCCCTCCTAGTCAGGGGGATTTTTTGATGAAATTTTATATGGAATATATAGATAATAAATGCATTTTCTACTTGAAAAGATCCCTTTGAAATTAATTTACTTTTATATGAGAAAAAGCTTGTCACTGTCATCTTTAGATGTTATAATTTATTGTGGTGCAAAATTTTATATGCTAGTTAGGAGAAGTAGTGGAACATTCAGCTACTCAGCGCGAATCCCAAAAAGTATGGACGGCCATTAAAAATTGGTTTCTAGTGGACAAAGTTTTTCTGATTTCGTTTATTATTGCAATTATTGCCATTAGTTTGGGTGGAGTGACAACGCGTTTCTTTAATTATCACGTCATCGTTACGGTTTCAGGTTTGATGCTTGTAATTGGTGGTTTTAAAGAAACAGGTTTGTTACAGTATTTGGGACAATCCTTAGTCAAAAGAAGTACAACAACGCGTCAGCTCGTTCGATTTACGACGCTACTTACCTTCTTTTTAGCCGTTTTTTTTACAAATGATTTAACAATTTTGACGGTTTTGCCGCTCTATTTAGCGATTACTAAAGAAATTAAAAACCGAAAGTCAGTTTATATTGGAGCAGCATTAATTGTTCCGGCCTGTCACATTGGTTCTGCCTTACTTCCGCAAGGTAATCCACATAATCTTTATTTGTATTCTTTTTATAAAGTAGCAGCACATCATGGTGGTGCCGCTTTAACTAATTTGGACTTTTTTAAAGGAACAGGCGCTTTATGGATTTTGGGTTTATTGATTTTGATGATTGCTTGTCAATTCATTGATAATGAGCCTTTGGTGATTGAAACTAAAGTGACGCAATTTAATAAAGTTGAAACTTCTATTTTTGTTGTTTTGATGTTATTGATGGCAGCTTCTGTTTTTGGCTATGTGAATTTTTATCTTGCTGGAGCAATTGTTGCTTTAGTTGTGTTAATTTATCGTCCGAGACTTTTTAAAGGAATTGATTATCATCTTTTATTTACATTTATCTTTTTCTTTTTGATTGTAGGAAATATTGCTAATATCAGTGTGTTGACTGATTTTATCAGTAATACTTTAGTTGGACCGCAGGCTTCTTTTTTAGGAACTGTGATTATGAGTCAATTTATCTCTAATATCGCGGCCCCAATTTTGATTTCTCCGTTCACTCCTCATGCTGTTTCTTTGGTGCTTGGAGCTGATATTGGGGGAATTGGTACAATTGTTTCGTCAATGGCAACGCTGATTGCTTACAAAGTTATTAGAATGAATGCGCGTGGTGAAACGCGAGGATTTGTAAAATATTTTACAATTGTAAATGCAGGATTTGTTGTGATTCTAACTTTGATTGGTTTAGTCATTGTGACAATTGTTGGTTAAGATGTAAAAGTTGGAGCATCCAGCTTTTTTATTATGGAAAATTTTTACTGACAGGGCTGTCAGTAATTTTTTATTTATCTCTGATAAAAAAATGTTAAATAAAAATGTGTAGAAATTTCTGTCAGTAATTAATAAATGGTGTATAATAGTTAAAAATGTAAAGGAGAAGGAAATGGAGTTTAGATTAGCGAAAAAGTCTGATGCTAAAAGACTTTTAGAAATTTATAAACCTTATGTTGAAAAAACTGCCATTACTTTTGAGTATGAAGTCCCAACGATTGCAGAATTTGAAAAGCGAATTGAAAAAATAGGAAGTCGCTATCCTTATATTGTGGCGATTGAAAATAACAAAATCATTGGTTATGCTTATGCTGGCGCTTATCGAGAACGGGCGGCTTATGATTGGGTGGTTGAATTATCAATTTATTTAGATGAAAATGAACGGCAACATGGCGCTGGTAGTGCCCTTTATCAAAAGTTACTGACAGCTTTATCGGTACTTAATTATCAGCGTGCTTATGCTTGTGTTACCTATCCAAATCCAGCAAGTGTTGCATTTCATAAAAAATTTGGTTTTGAACAAATTGGACTTTTTCCAAAAGCGGGTTATAAGTTTGAACAATGGTATGGTATTGTTTGGTTAGAACGCTCTCTCCAAACTACTGATAAAGTTTCTGCGATAAAATTACTGACAGATTTGTCAGAGAATGAACTAGAAAAAATCTTGGCTAATTAGTCAAGATTTTTTATTATTTTATTGAAAAAGTAAAACATTTTGTGTTTGGTAAGAAAAATATTAAAATAAAATTAAATAAATTAAAAGTAGAAAGGAAGAAAAAATGAACAAATTTATCTGGTCCATTTTTATCCCCGTCCTGATTTTTGCAGGACTATTGACAGTTATTGGTTTTACCCTTGAGAGTCGGCATTTTTACTGGCTTCAATCCGTCGAGCTCATTTATCTTTTTGGAAGTTTAATCTTTACTTTTGCTGCTTTTTGGATTTGGCATCTGGGGATAAAATCTCGAAAAATGAAAACTCTAAAAGTTTTATGGCTCATTCTGAGTTTAGTTTTTCTAATTGACTTAATTAACACAGGAGTTTATTTAGCTCAGGGGCAAGGATGGCTGTGGGGTATGAGTAGTTTTAGTTCTGCTGGACCTGCTTTTTTTGCAAGCATGCTCCTTTTGAGCCTAAGTTTTTTAGGATTTAGAGGTCAAATGAAGAAAGAAAATTAAAATGACAAAATTAAGACATTTTTTGTCTTACCTAAGAGGGAAAAGGAGGTTAAAAGTGAAAATAAAATGATATAATTAGAAAAAAAGGAAGAGTAAGGAAAATTATGACATTAAAGATTGACAAAGTTCGAAAAAGCTTTGGTGATAAAATCGCTGTTGATAATCTCAATATGGTTGTTAAACCAGGTGAAGTTATGGGCTTAATTGGTCAAAATGGTGCTGGGAAAACAACGACTTTTCGGATGATTCTTAATTTTATATCAGCTGACCAAGGGAAAATTACTTGGCAAGATGGACCGATTACGCAAGAAATCAAGCAAAAAATTGGTTTCTTGCCTGAAGAACGTGGTCTTTATCAAAAGATGACAGTTGAAGACCAAATTCTTTATTTTGCAGAACTCCATGGAATGAAACGAGCAGACGCCCGGATAAAGCTACAAGACTGGATGAAACGTTTAGAGGTCGTTGGTAAACCAACTGACAAAGTTCAAACCCTCTCTAAAGGGAATGCCCAAAAAATTCAATTCATTGCCACTTTGATTCATGAGCCTGAATTTTTGATTTTGGATGAGCCATTTACAGGGCTTGACCCAGTGAATACAGAACTCTTGCGAAATGAGATTAAACGGAGTCGTGATAAGGGAGCGGCAGTTATTTTCTCAAACCATAATATGAGTGATGTTGAGCTTTTATCTGACCATTTGTTAATGCTAAAAGGCGGTCAAACAATTTTAAATGGAACGGTTGAAGCCATTCGAGCTTCTTATGGCCGTACCCGTATTTATTTGGAGTCTGATCTGCCCAATGAAGAGCTCTCTGTGATTACAGGAGTTGAATCAATTGAAAAAAGAGGAAGTGGTCGTTCAATAAAAATATCTGAGGCAGAAGTTGGACGTGAAATTTTCCAAAAAGTGGCTAAAGATGGCTATGTTCAAGCATTTGTTCAGTCTCCACCGTCACTAGATGAAATTTTCCGAATGGAAGCAGCTGAGAACAATCAAGAAAATTTAAGTGCAAGAAGTGAGGAAATAAAATGAAAAATCAAACTTGGCTTGTTGCAAAAAATATTTACCGAAGTCGTGTCAAAGGAGTCGGCTTTTGGGCACTCGTCCTCTCACCATTTTTGCTAGGAGCGATTTATTTAATTATCGGTTTAGTCATCAGTAGCGGGGCTAATCAAAGTCCAAAAATGGCTGTTGTCGATAATCCTGCACTAACTCAGATTCTTTCTAAAAATGACACTTTAAAAGCAGATATTCGTAACGAGTCTTCTTTAGATGACGCTAAAAAAGACCTTTCTTCCGGAAAAATTGATGGATTTTTAACCGAAGATAATGGAGCTTATACCATTGTCACTGATAATAAATCAAGTGTCAAATTTGACCAATCAAGTTTTCAAACTGCGCTGACTCAAGTTAATATTTCAAAAACAGCACAACGTCTCAATCTGTCAGCCGCCGATGTTCAAGAACTTCTTAGTCCAGCTAAGTTTACAATGAAAACACAAACAAGTTCTGGACAAAAGTCAACAGGTGATGGACAGACTGGCGCGAATATTGCAATTGGCTCCATTGCCTCGATTTTAATTTTCACATTGATGATGATGTATGTGGGAATCATCGGACAGGAAATTGGTAATGAAAAATCTAGTCGAATTATGGAGACGTTACTCGCGGCCACTAGCTCAAACGTACAGTATTATGGGAAAATTATTGGTGTAATTCTACTATTAGCGACTCAGCTTGGAATTTATGTGCTTGGTTTTGGAATTGCTTATCCCTTTATCAAAAATTTAGATCAGATTAAAGCAATTGGTGCCATGCTTTCTGGGATTACTTTCGGTTTTGGAATTTATTTGGTAGCCATGTCCTTAATTGGGATTTTAGGTTATTTAATTCTCGCATCAATTGTGGCATCTCTGGTTAATGAACAAGCTCAGGTGCAACAAGCTACTCAGCCAATTGCTTTTTTAGCGATGATTGGTTATATTGGGGGAATTGCTGGCTCGACTGTTCCGGGGAATATTGTTTTGAAAGTTCTTAGTTTTATTCCATTTATCAGTCCAACATTGATGACTAGCCGACTGGCTATTCAATATTCAACAACGACAGAAGCCTGGATTGCTCTTGGATTACAACTTTTAGCAACGCTTGCCATAGCAAAAGCGGGTGAGAAAATTTATGCGCGAAATGTTCTTTCTTACAGCGACGAAAAAATTATGAGTCAACTTTTTAAAGGACTGACAGGTCGAAATTCAAAGAAAAAAACAACTGACAGACTGGTCAGTGAAAATGGTGAAAAGAAAAATCCATGGCGGAGAAATTCTCCATTGCGTCTGGCTCTTGTCATCATTATCATTCTAATAATTTTGGCTTATCGATTCATCTTTAAATAAAAAATATTTTATAATTCAACTCTTGGAAACTTTCCAAGAGTTTTTTCGTATATAAAAGTATGGATAAGATTTTAGAAAAAGTAAAAGAATATTGGAAAATGATTGTTTTAATTGTTTGTGGGCTCATTGCTGGTGGGATTTTTTACGTTTTAACCAACGGTCAAAAGCCAACTACAAATCTGTCAGTAGAAAATTTAAGTTCTGTCAGCAGGCAAAGCTCTGTCAGTAAATTTAGTGAACCTAATGAAAAATCTGTCAGTAAAATTATGGTTGATTTAAAAGGTGCGGTAACAAAGCCTAATGTCTATCAAATTTCGCCAGATGAACGTCTAGTTGATCTAATTAAGGAAGCTGGTGGTTTTACTGACCAAGCTGACCAGAAATCAATTAATCTGTCAGCAAAATTAAAAGATGAAGAAGTAATTTATGTCCCAAAAATTGGTGAAAATTCAAGCACAGAAAATACTGACAGCTCTGCTAATTCGGTCACTAGTCAAGTCTCAACAACCACTGAAAAAATAAATATCAATCAAGCAGATGTGACTGAACTACAAAAATTAACAGGTGTTGGTCAGAAAAAAGCTCAAGACATCATTGATTTTCGGACGAAAAATGGTGATTTCAAATCACTTGAAGACTTGGGAAAAGTTTCTGGTTTTGGAGATAAAACACTAGAAAAATTGAAAGATGAGTTGTGTTTTGAATAAAATTCCTTTGATATTTTTAGCTTATCTTTCTGTTATCTTGTATTTTTTAATCTTCAATTTTAATTTAATTTGTCTCATTTTGTTCATTTTTTCAAGTTTACTTGCCTTATATAGAAAATATTATTTAGTCATCCCATTTTTATTAGTTATGGGAAGTTTTTTCTTAGTAGTAAAAATGGATACGATTAAGAATAGTGAAAATCAGCCAACCACTCTTTCCAAAATTACAATGATCCCCGACACTATCCAAGTTAATGGTGATTTACTAAGTTTTCAAGGAAAAGAAAGAGGCCAAAATTATCAAGTTTACGAGACTCTAAAAAGTAAAAAAGAACAAAAATTTTATCAAAATCTAAGTCAAAATTGTCAGCTGAGTTTCACAGGAAACCTTCAAATTCCAGAAAAACAAAGAAATTTTAATGGATTCGATAATCAAAAGTATTTAGCGAGCCAGGATATTTATCGGCAAATTACGATTGATAAAATTAATAAAATAGTTTTAAACGACACTTTTGACCTCCATGTTTTAAGACGAAAAGCAATTGTCTGGTCACAAACTCATTTTCCAAAGCCAATGAATGATTATATGACTGGCTTACTTTTTGGCTTTTTAAGTAAAGATTTTAATCAAATAGGAGACATTTACAGTTCATTAGGAATTATTCATCTTTTTGCCTTATCGGGAATGCAAGTTAATTTTTTCATTGATTGGTTTCGTAGAATTATTCTTCGACTAGGAATAACGAGAGAAAAATTAAAAATTTGGCAAATTCCCTTTTCAATTTTTTATGCATTTATGACAGGATTTTCGGTTTCAGTATTACGAGCTTTATTTCAAAAAAATATTCGTCTAAATCCTTTAGATAACCTAGCAGTGACAACCTTTCTTCTGATGATTGTCAGTCCTAAATTTTTACTGACAACAGGAGGACAACTAACTTTATTTTATGCTTTTGTCATTTCAATGATTAATCATAAATTTTCAGAACTAAAAGGAATAAGAAAATTACTGACAGAATCATCAGTGATTTCTTTGAGTGCTTTACCTTTACTTATTTTGGATTTTCATATCTTTCAGCCTTTTTCAATTTTACTGACGATTGGCTTTGGCTTTTTATTTGATGTAATCTTATTGCCTTTACTATTAGGAACTTTTCTCTTGTCTCTAATTGGATATAATTTTAATATAAATCATATTTTTCAAATTCTAGAATGGCTAATTCATGAGGTTGATTTACCCTTACATTATCCTTTGGTTTTAGGGAATCCCCGGCCAATTGAATTATTAATCTTATTTTTCCTAATCGGTTTGTTAATTGATAATCTCTTTAAGAAAGGAAGACAAATAATTTTTGCAGGCCTAATTGTTTGTAGTTTTTTTATTTGTAAAAATCCAGTTTACCCCAGTATCACAGCAGTTGATATTGGCCAAGGAGATAGTATTTTTTTGCAAGATAAATTTAATAAAAAAACAATTTTGATTGATACAGGCGGACGATTAGCCCTTCCGCAAGAAAGTTGGCAAAAACCTCAAAGTCAAACAAATGCCGAAAAAACACTCATTCCATATCTTGAATCTGTTGGAGTAAGTCAAATCGACCAGCTCATTTTGACGCATACGGACGCTGACCATGTTGGAGATTTTTTGAATTTAGCTGATAAAATAAAAATAAAAGAAATTTGGGTTAGCCCCGGTGAACTGACAAATAATCATTTTGTAGAAAAATTGAAGAAAGCAAATATTGCGATTCACATCAGTAAAGTTGGAGATAAAATTCCAATCTTTGATAGTGGTTTACAAGTTTTATCAAATGGTTATACAGGAAAAGGGGATAATAATGATTCTATCGTGACTTATGGAAATTTTTATCATACAAAATTTCTATTTACAGGGGATTTAGAACAAGAAGGAGAAAAAGAACTGCTCAAGAATTATCCTAAATTGAAAGTTGATGTCTTAAAAGTAGGTCATCATGGCAGTAAAACAAGTTCAAACCCTGACTTTATTAAAGAAATTAATCCCAAACTTGCCCTCATTTCGGTTGGAGAGAAAAATCGATATGGACATCCCAATCAAGAAACTTTAGAAACATTAAAAAAAAACCAAATCAGAATACTGAGAACCGATCAAAAGGGAGCGCTTAAACTAATGCAAATCAATCAACAGTGGCGAATCCAAACAGTTAGATAAATGAAAGGAAAAAGTGAGCAAAAGACATCTATAAAATGTTACAATAAAGAAGACGTTGAAGGCCTGTAGAAACGTAAAAATACTACCATTATTTGATTTCTAATGTACCCCAAAAATAAAATGGAGTAATGACTTCACAGCGCACACTTTGAAAAAAAGTGAAAGAAGGTCAGAATAAAAGAGAAAGGAAATTTCAAAATTAAGGGATTGAAGAAAATCCACTTTTAATAGGTAGAGAGTTGTCAACAAATGACAACAACATAAATTTATTAAGGAGATATTTTATGGCAGTAATTAATATCGAATACTATTCAGAAGTTCTTGGGATGAATCGAAAAGTTAATGTTATTTATCCTGAATCAAGTAAAGTGGAAGATTTTACCCAAACAGATATTCCGGTGCTTTATCTTTTGCATGGAATGAGCGGAAACGAGAATTCTTGGATAATTCGTTCAGGAATTGAACGATTGATTCGACATACTAATTTAGCAATTGTCATGCCCTCAACGGATCTTGGTTTTTATGTGAACACCACATATGGTATGAATTATTTTGATGCGATTGCTCATGAACTTCCCAAAGTAATTAACAATTTTTTCCCAAATCTATCTACAAAAAGAGAAAAAAACTTTATCGCTGGTTTATCAATGGGAGGATATGGAGCTTATCGTCTCGCATTAGGAACTGACTATTTTAGTTATGCGGCTAGTTTGTCTGGCGTTTTGACTTTTGATGGAATGGAAGAAAATTTCAAAGAAAATCCAGCTTACTGGGGAGGAATTTTTGGAAATTGGGAAACTTTTAAAGGGTCAGATAATGAAATTTTATCTTTGGCAGACAGAAAACAAGAAAACAAACCCAAACTTTATGCTTGGTGTGGGAAACAAGATTTTCTTTTTCCAGGAAATGAATATGCGACAGCCGAGTTGAAAAAACTAGGTTTCGATATTACTTATGAAAGCTCAGATGGCGTTCATGAATGGTATTATTGGACCCAAAAAATCGAATCTGTATTAAAATGGCTCCCAATAAATTATAAACAAGAAGAACGCTTGAGCTAATCTAAAAAATTTTCTCTGTTTATTCAGTACAAAATTTAAAAATTTTGTCTATCAAACGCTTACAAAGACAAAAATGAGAGAAATGATGAAATTCTCATGCTTGTCTTTGACAAAAACTACGAATAGTAGTAGAATTTCTTAGTAAAATAAATTTGCGAAATCGCAATATAGAAAGAGGTCTATAATGACAATTACACTTGCCGCTCTTGGAGCAATTGCTATCGGTCTTGCAGCACTCGGAGCCGCTATCGGTGATGGACTTATCGTTTCAAACTTCCTCCAAGCCGTTGCACGCCAACCAGAACTTGAAGGAAAACTTCGTGGTTCAATGTTCATGGGTATTGCCTTCGTCGAAGGTACATTCTTCATCGCCCTTGCTATGGCATTCCTTTTCCGTTAAAATTTTTCTCAACAAAATTTTAAAAACAGAAAGGAAGAACAGGTATGGAATCAACATGGACCTTTAATATTGGGCCAATTCCATTTGATGGAACAATCACAGTAATGACTTTTGTGACTGTCCTCATTGTGTTCGGTCTGGTATTCTGGGCGAGCCGCAATATGCAGCTCAAACCCAAAGGTAAACAAAATGTTCTTGAGTGGGTTGTTGATTTTGTCAATGGAGTTTCCAAAGATAACGTCGGCCCTCATGAAGCACCACGCTTTGCGCTCATGAACTTTACCCTCTTTTCTTTCCTTCTTATTGCCAACTGCATTGGGCTAGTAACTAAAATTAGTACGCCAGGTGATGTTTCCCTTTGGAAATCACCAACTGCAAATCCAACAGTCGATTTGACACTTGCACTACTTGTTGTTGTAATGTCAAATACACTGGGTGTACAAAAATTCGGTTTTAAAGGTTACCTCAAAGTTGCCTTCTGGAAAGATCCGAAAGGTCTTCTTCCAATGAATATTCTGGAAGAATTTACAAATGCACTTTCACTTGGTTTACGGCTTTATGGGAATATCTTCGCGGGTGAAATCATGCTTGGTCTTATCGCCGGTATGATTCAATCAACCATGTGGATGCTTCCAGTTGCGTGGATTCTTGAAGTTGCATGGATTGGCTTTTCACTTTTCATTTCAGCCCTCCAAGCTTATGTCTTTGTCCTTTTGACAAACTTGTACATTAGCCACAAAATTATAGCAGAACATTAAGAAAGGAGTAGAAATTGTCAACATTATTATTAGAAGCTGCTCCGAATACCGTTCTCGGTAACATCATCGTTGTATCTGGTGCATTTATTATCTTATTGGTATTGTTGCGCCTCTTTGCATGGAATGCAATTACTAGTGTTTTTGCAAGTCGTGCGAAAAAAATATCTGATGATATCGATGCAGCAGAAGCGAACAACAAACAAGCTGCTGACTTGGTTAAACAACGTCAAGCAGAACTTGCAGGTTCAAAAGAAGAAGCTGCTAACATCATTCAAGTTGCAAACGATACTGCCTCACAAAACCGTGCGAAAGTACTTGCAACAGCAAATGAAGAAGCAACTAGTTTGAAAAAACGTGCGCAAGAAGATATCGAGCAAGAACGCAAAGAAGCTCTTAACACAGTTAAAGGCGATGTTGCGGACATCTCAGTTCAAATTGCTGAAAAGCTTATTGGACAATCATTAGATGCTTCTGCACAACAGGAATTAATCGACTCTTATCTCGCTAAGTTAGGAGAATAAGATGACAAAAGTAAATTCACAAAAATACAGTAAAGCTTTACTAGAAGTTGCCCAAGAAAAAGGACAACTTGAAGCAATTCTTGCTGAAGTTAGCGAAATGATTCAACTTTTCAAAGAAGATAACTTGGCTGCTTTTTTAAGTAGCGAAGTTTATTCATTCTCTGCAAAATCTGAATTGATTGATACTTTACTTCAAACTTCTTCAGAAGTAATGTCAAATTTCCTTAATACCGTTCGTTCAAATGGTCGTTTAGGAGATTTGGGTGAAATACTTGATGAAACTAAAAATGCAGCAGATGATATGTTTAAGATTGCTGACGTTGAGGTGGTTTCAAGCATTGCTTTGACAAATGCTCAGATTGAAAAATTTACAGCTATGGCGAAAGCAAAATTTGACCTAAATGAAGTAACAGTAATTAACACAGTCAATGAAAAAATTCTCGGTGGATTCATTGTGAATTCTCGTGGAAAAATTATTGACGCCTCACTAAAAACACAATTGGCTAAAATCGCCGCTGAAATCCTCTAATCAGGATAGAAAAATTTTCTTTCTCTGCTCAAAACTCAGTGGAAAATTTTTCAAACTCATACTGTTAAACTTTTGAGAACATATAAAGGTAATTTCAAATCTTACCTATCATGCTCAAACGGTATAACTGCAGTTTAAAGCTAAATAGCCTTGAACTAGTAAAAATTTCTAGAAGGGAGCATATTTTTGGCAATTAAAGCTAATGAAATCAGCTCACTGATTAAAAAACAAATTGAAAATTTCACACCAGATTTTGAAGTTGCTGAAACTGGTGTCGTTACCTATGTTGGTGACGGTATCGCCCGTGCCTATGGCCTTGAAAATGCGATGAGCGGTGAGCTTGTTGAGTTTTCAAATGGTGTCCTTGGTATGGCGCAAAACTTGGATGCGACAGACGTTGGTATTATCGTACTTGGTGATTTCCTCTCAATTCGTGAAGGTGACACTGTAAAACGTACAGGTAAAATCATGGAAATCCAAGTTGGTGAAGAACTCATCGGACGTGTTGTAAATCCACTTGGACAACCTGTTGATGGACTTGGAGAACTTAATACTGGTAAGACTCGTCCTGTTGAAGCAAAAGCTCCTGGTGTTATGCAACGTAAATCAGTCTCTGAACCATTGCAAACTGGTCTTAAAGCGATTGATGCCCTCGTTCCAATTGGACGGGGACAACGTGAATTGATTATCGGAGACCGTCAAACAGGTAAAACATCAGTCGCTATTGATGCAATCTTGAACCAAAAGGGTCAAGATATGATCTGTATCTACGTTGCGATTGGACAAAAAGAATCAACTGTTCGTACACAAGTTGAAACGCTCCGCAAACTCGGTGCGATGGATTATACAATCGTCGTAACTGCGTCAGCTTCTCAACCTTCACCACTTCTTTACATCGCTCCTTATGCTGGAGCTGCAATGGGTGAAGAATTCATGTACAACGGTAAACACGTCTTAGTTGTTTATGATGATTTATCAAAACAAGCGGTTGCTTATCGTGAACTTTCACTCTTGCTCCGCCGTCCACCAGGTCGTGAAGCATACCCAGGTGACGTATTCTACTTACATTCACGTCTTTTGGAACGTGCTGCCAAATTATCTGACGATCTTGGTGGTGGTTCAATGACTGCTTTGCCATTCATTGAAACACAAGCCGGAGATATCTCAGCTTATATTGCAACAAACGTTATCTCTATTACTGACGGTCAAATTTTCCTTGAAAATGACTTATTCTATTCAGGTGTACGTCCTGCCATCGATGCTGGTTCTTCAGTTTCTCGGGTTGGTGGTGCTGCACAAATCAAAGCCATGAAGAAAGTTGCTGGTACTTTGCGTCTTGACCTTGCGTCATTCCGTGAACTTGAAGCCTTTACTCAATTTGGTTCTGATCTTGATGAAGCGACTCAAGCAAAATTGAATCGTGGTCGTCGTACCGTTGAAGTTTTGAAACAACCATTGCACAAACCACTGGCTGTTGAAAAACAAGTTTTAATTCTTTATGCATTGACTCATGGTCATCTTGATGATGTTCCAGTTAATGACGTTCTTGATTTTGAAACAAAAATGTTCGATTTCTTCGATGCAAATTATGCAGAACTCTTGAACGTGATTACTGAAACTAAAGATTTGCCAGAAGAAGCAAAACTCGACGAAGCAATTAAAGCATTCAAAAATACAACGAATTATTAATAAGGAGGCTAACTAATGGGAGCTTCACTTAATGAAATAAAAACTAAGATTGCCTCAACGAAGAAAACAAGTCAAATAACTGGAGCCATGCAAATGGTTTCCGCTGCGAAACTTCAAAAAGCTGAATCTCATGCCAAAGCATTTCAAATTTATGCTGAAAAAGTTCGTAAGATTACAACTGACTTGGTTTCCTCAGACAAAGAGCCTGCAAAAAATCCGATGATGATAAAACGAGAAGTTAAAAAAACTGGCTATCTTGTAATTACTTCGGATCGTGGACTTGTCGGTGGCTATAATTCAAATATTTTGAAATCTGTCATGAATACTATCCGTAAACGTCATGCTAATGAAAGTGAATATACTATTCTTGCACTTGGCGGTACTGGAGCAGATTTCTTCAAAGCACGCAATGTTAAAGTTTCTTATGTCCTTCGTGGTCTTTCAGACCAACCAACTTTTGAAGAAGTTAGAGCGATTGTTACAGAAGCGGTAACTGAATATCAAGCAGAAGAATTCGATGAACTCTATGTTTGCTATAATCATCATGTGAACTCATTGGTAAGTGATGCACGTATGGAAAAAATGTTGCCTATTTCTTTTGAAGAATCAGGACAACAAAAACCATCTCTTGAAACATTTGAATTAGAACCAGATCGTGAAACAATCTTAAACCAATTGTTGCCACAATACGCTGAAAGTATGATTTATGGTTCAATCGTTGATGCTAAGACAGCAGAACATGCTGCAGGTATGACAGCAATGCGTACTGCAACTGATAATGCTCACTCTGTTATCAATGATTTGACTATTCAATACAACCGTGCTCGTCAAGCATCGATTACGCAAGAAATTACGGAAATCGTTGCAGGAGCCTCAGCGCTTTAATTTACTGATAGGAATTCTGTCAGTGATGGCTTTGAATCTTAATTGTTTTTGTCAGTAAAATTTTTACTGACAAACATAAAAATGAATAGAAATTCTGTTCTTTGACAGAAAATAAAAACAGGAGGAAAAACATTGAGTTCTGGTAAAATTACTCAGATTATCGGTCCCGTCGTTGACGTGGAATTTGGTTCTGATGCCAAATTGCCTGAGATTAACAATGCCTTGATTGTCTACAAAGATGTCAATGGCCTAAAAACAAAAATTACTCTTGAAGTTGCTTTGGAACTTGGTGATGGTGCAGTTCGTACAATCGCTATGGAATCTACTGATGGCTTGACTCGTGGACTTGAAGTCCTTGATACAGGTAAAGCAGTCAGCGTTCCTGTTGGGGAAGCCACTCTTGGTCGTGTTTTTAACGTCCTTGGTGATGTTATTGACGGTGGGGAAGAATTTGCTGCTGATGCAGAACGTAATCCTATCCATAAAAAAGCTCCAACATTTGACGAATTGTCAACTGCAAACGAAGTTCTCGTAACTGGGATTAAAGTTGTCGATTTGCTTGCACCTTATCTTAAAGGTGGTAAAGTCGGACTTTTCGGTGGTGCCGGAGTTGGTAAAACTGTCCTTATTCAAGAATTGATTCACAACATCGCCCAAGAACACGGAGGTATTTCTGTGTTTACTGGTGTTGGGGAACGTACTCGTGAAGGGAATGACCTTTACTGGGAAATGAAAGAATCAGGCGTTATTGAAAAAACTGCCATGGTCTTTGGTCAAATGAATGAACCACCAGGAGCACGTATGCGTGTTGCCCTTACTGGTTTGACAATTGCGGAATATTTCCGTGATGTTCAAGGTCAAGACGTATTGCTTTTCATTGACAACATCTTCCGTTTCACACAAGCTGGTTCAGAAGTTTCTGCCCTTTTGGGACGTATGCCTTCTGCCGTTGGTTACCAACCAACACTTGCTACTGAAATGGGGCAATTGCAAGAACGTATCACTTCTACTAAGAAGGGTTCTGTTACATCTATCCAAGCGATTTATGTCCCTGCCGATGACTATACTGACCCAGCGCCAGCTACAGCCTTCGCTCACTTGGATGCAACAACTAACTTGGAACGTCGTTTGACACAAATGGGTATTTATCCAGCCGTTGACCCACTTGCTTCATCATCACGTGCGCTTACACCTGAAATTGTTGGTGAAGAACACTATGAAGTGGCAATGGAAGTTCAACGTGTCCTCCAACGTTATAAAGAATTGCAAGATATTATTGCCATTCTTGGTATGGATGAATTGTCTGACGATGAAAAAATTCTCGTTGGACGTGCACGTCGTATCCAATTCTTCCTTTCACAAAACTTCCACGTTGCGGAACAATTTACTGGTCAACCTGGTTCATATGTACCAATTGACAAAACTGTTCATGACTTCAAAGAAATTTTGGAAGGTAAATATGACGAAGTCCCTGAAGATGCTTTCCGTGGTGTAGGTCCAATTGAAGATGTACTCGAAAAAGCAAAATCAATGGGTTATTAATTCGATTTCTGATGAATTGAGAAAGTGAAAATACTCTATTGACTAAAAAAATTACTGACAAAAAATTCTGTCAGTAAAAGTTGATTGAATTGTAAAATTTGAGTGACTGTTAAAGTTTTGTTTTTAGAAAAGTATTTTTTATCTTTGTAATTTAAATTTTCATAGAAAAAATTGGAGGAATCGAATGTCTGAAAACGTCATGACACTTCAAGTAATTACCCCTGCTGGTATGATTTACGATCACCATGCAAATTACATTACTGCTCGAACTACGAATGGTGAAATTGGTATTTTGCCAAATATGATTTCAACGATTGCTGGACTTGAAATTGATGAACTTAAAGTTCGTCGTCCAGATGATGAAACACATGTTGATTATATTGCAGTAAATGGTGGAATTATCGAAATAAAAGATAGTCTTGTAACAATTGTTGCAGACTCTGCAGAACGTAATCGTGATATTGATGTATCACGTGCGGAACGTGCAAAAATTCGAGCTGAAAAAGCACTTGAAGTTGCTAAAGCTGAGAAGAAATCAGATGAAATAAATAGAGCGGAAGTAGCACTCCACCGAGCGCTTAACCGGTTGAATGTTTCGTCTCATAGATAAAAAGCACCTACGGGTGTTTTTTTATTTTAAGGGAATAAGATTGCAAAATAAAGACAAACATGTTAAAATTGATGGAGTTCTTTAAATAAAATACTGCAAATTAGAGAGGGGCAACGTGATTCTTGATTATTGTCATCAGCTATTGGATGTACTAACAAAGCTAGAAGAACTTTTGCAAAGTTCAGATGAGCTGAAACAAAATTATGAACGACGAGTCGCCCGTCAGGTTGAGTGGCAAGCAATTTTTCTAGGATTTCTCATTTCTTCGATTTTAATTGTTTGGTTTATGACCGAAAAATCTGGTATGTTTGGGAGAGTAGCAGCAAAAACAGGTGCCACAGAAGTTTTTGTAAGAATGTTCTCAATCAGTTTTGTTGCCCTGGTGTTAGGTAATGGTATACGTATAGGCTCCCAATGGTTATGGATGAGAGACTATTTTCCTTTAGGGAAAAGAATGGTTAAAAGATTATTTTTTAAAAAATATCAAAAAAAAGAAAATGAAATTATAAAAAAAATAAACCAGATTCTAAAAGAAGAAATTTTAGAGGTGCCTCAACTACCAGAAAAATATCTTAATTCGCGAAGCTTGAATTATATCATCGGATGTATAGAAGATAAAGAAGTTAAGAATTTATCAGAAGCGATTAACTTATTAGAATTAGAATCTCAAGATTTGCAAGTTCGTGATTTAATTATGAATGAAAAGAGTGCTCTTCTTAAATCAAGGCAGTTAGTGAGTGAAAGTCAATTACAGTAATTTATAAGAAAGGAATTAAGTTTGAACAATAACGACAAATATTTTAAGTTAACAACTTCTTATTTAATAAAGAAAATTAATTTTTGTTCAAAATTGATTCTTTTTATAATAATTTTCACTTATACACTGTCATTCTATTTTTTAAATGATGCTTTCTACAAGAGTGTTCAGGCAGATACTACAATTTCTCAGCTAGTTCCAGATCAGAGTTTTGATACTGGAAACCATATCTATCCGTTAGAGGCGAATCAGAATTCGGCGTTATGGACAAATATAGGGTCAGCTGAGACTGTAGAAACGTCTACCTTTTCAGTGAATTTAGTAAATAATAAGTCTAAATCTGCTGGATATGCTTTATTTAATGGTGCGATTGATATGACTCAGAAAGTCAGCTTTTCGGGTAATTTTTCATTACAAGCTAATTCTAGTACAGACCCTTTTGCTGCTGGTGATTCTCTAGGATTTATCTTAACACCAAAATCTACAGATTTTATTGCAAATAATTTGAAATCAAATTTAGCTGCCGATGGGACTTCAAATGTTGTTGGAAAGTATTTGGGTATTGGTGGCCTGTCAGATTCAATCTTCATGGGTAGAGATCTATATCAAAACTCTGATGTAGATTTAGACGGATCTGGTACAGAAAACGCGGCATCCAATAATGTTTCAATTCGTCAGACAAATAATTTGGGGGAGTTAGTTAAGCAGGGTTATCCAACCACTTCAGTTCCAAATACTGATAGGACAATTACTGAAAATATGAAAATAGATTGGCAGCCAAGTAGCACACTTACTAACGATAAGAATGTAACAGGGGAGTTAACATATACAATCTCGTCAGAAAATGGTGGGAAAGCTACAACTCTTTCGGAAAAAATAACAGTTGCTCGTTCAATGTCACTGGGAATAATTGGCTCGACTGGAGGTAATTTTGGACGTTTGACCTATTCGAGTACAGAAGATGAGTTTAATGCTTATAAAGGAACGCAGAGTGTTCAGGTTAACTATCTTGATCAAGATACCAACCAACCAATAACAAATTTTTCCCCTTCCATTATAAAAGCTAATGTGGGAGATACAATTAAGGTGTTAGGTAAACAGCTCAGGGATATTGTTGATATAAATACCTTTTCTTTCCTTACGCCAGAAATACCCGGGTATATTTTTGTGTCTGCCCCTCCTTTAGTTGTGGCAAATAATGATGCGGAAAATAATGTAATTAATGTTACTTATAAGAAGCTTCCTATTGGAAAAGCATATTTTAATTATCAATATAGTTCTGATGTGGTAGACCAGTCGATTTTACTGCCAACAATTAATGATACTGAAGGTGAGATAAATGAAGCAGTTATTATGCCTGAACTCCCTAATTTACCGGACAATTACTATATTTCGAAAGTAGTGACAACTGATGGTCAGCAATATGCTACTTTAAAAGATGCAATCTCAGGTGAGAAATATAAAAATCAAGAGTTGCACTTTACACTCATCGTTTCAAAAGTTGTTGTACCTACCACAAGTGATAACAATTCAAGTAAGCAGAGTTCTACAGCAGAAAGAAAAAATGAACAAGGTAAACAAACTAGCAAGGATTCAACAACAGTAGATCAACCACAGGAACAAGAGACTATAAAAAAAGAAGCAATTCATAAAAACGAGAAACCTAATAGTGAATCAAATGATACCTCCAAAGAAGTAAACAAAGAGATTGATTCACCACTTAAACTGCCTTTAAAAATGCCTACAGAGATTTCTCAAATACCTCAATCATCTGTTGTAGCAATAAATAACGAGCAGTCTAAATATCCAAACGTGTCAGCTCATAATTTGGAAATACAAGTGGCAGGAACAGCTGGAATATTTGCTGGCGGTGTAGTTGCTATTGGAACAATTACAGGATTTAATAAGTTTTATAAATTTTGGAAAATAGTAAAAAAATAAAAAACCAGAGCTCTGGTTTTTATTTTTTCAAAAACACTTGTATTTATAATAAAATAGAGTATGAACAAATAAAAAAATCCCATTTAAATTTTAATGGGATTTTTCTATTTTATGCATTCAAAACTTTTGATAAGAAGTCTTGTAAACGGGGATGTTTTGGGCTATCAAAGAGTTCTTCTGGTGTACCATCTTCCAAGATAACTCCACCATCCGTAAAGATTACGCGGTTAGCAACTTTACGTGCAAAGCCCATTTCGTGAGTAACAATAAGCATTGTCATTCCTTCTTCGGCCAATTTTTGCATAACGGCTAGAACGTCACCAACCATTTCAGGGTCAAGTGCTGAGGTTGGCTCGTCAAAGAGCATAACGTCAGGATTCATTGCGAGGGCACGGGCGATAGCAACACGTTGTTTTTGACCTCCTGAAAGCATTTCAGGCATTGCATCTTTTTTATCTAACAAGCCAACTGTTTCAAGAAGTTGAATTGCTTTTTTATCTGCATCATCTTTTGACATCTTTTTCAGTTCAACTGGAGCATAAGTAATATTTTGCATCACAGTCATATTTGGGAAAAGATTGAAATGTTGGAAAACCATTCCAACGTTTTGACGAACAAGATTAAGATTTGTATTTTTATCAGTAAGGTTAAATCCGTCAATAATAATATCGCCAGAAGTAGCTGTTTCAAGCCCATTTAAAGCTCTAAGAAAAGTTGATTTTCCAGAACCTGAAGGGCCAACGATGCAGACTACATCACCTTTTTCAAATTTTGTTGTAATTCCTTTTAGAACTTCGTTTTTTCCAAAAGATTTGTGAAGATCAGTGACTTCGATTTGAGTATTGATTCCCATATTAGTATGTTCTCCTTATTTCATTCTTTTTTCTACGCGACGTCCAATCCACATCAAGAAGAGGAGGACAATCATGTAAACTAAACCAATTAATCCATAAACACGGAAGGCTTGGAAGTTACGTGCCACGATAATTTGACCTGTTTGGAGCAATTCAACAAGTCCGATAACTGAAACTAATGTTGTATCTTTCAATGTGATGATGAATTGGTTAATCAAACTAGGGATTGTAATTTTAATGGCTTGAGGTAAGATAACCTTGCGCATTGATGTCAGGTAAGTCACACCGAGTGAACGACTGGCTTCCATTTGTCCAGAAGGTACAGCTTGAACACCAGAACGAACGATTTCTGCAATATAAGCAGAAGAGTTCAAAGTAAGGGCGATAACACCCGCTGTAAATTCATTAAGTGGTGATTGGTGACCCGTAATGATTTGTAACAGGTTAGGAATTCCGTAGAAGATAAAGATTGTTAACACTAAAAGCGGAATTGAACGGTTAAGGTCAACATAGATGCGTGCAATTGTACGTAGAATCTTGCTTGGAGCTACTGAGAAGAGTCCAAAGATAATTCCGACGATCATTGCTAAGATAAATGAGAGAATGGCAAGTTCAAGAGTAACGAGTAGACCACGGCCAATTTGTTCCCAGTTATTTTGTAAAATACCAAAGAAAGTATTTTCTTTTGCACTTGATTGGATTGTTTTAGCATCACTCGCTAAATATTTATCAATGATTTTATCATATTCACCATTGGCACGGAGATTTGCTAAACCATTGTTAAACATTTCAATCAACTCTGGATTGCTTCCTTTTTTAACAGCAAATCCATATTGTCCGTCAGGAATTGGTTTAATTGGAGTGGCAAATTTTTGCCCTTGTTTAATGGCGTATTTAATGACGGGTTCGTCATCCATTAGAGCATTGATAGAACCGTTATTCAATGATGAATACATGGTTGTTGCATCAGTGAAAGTTTTTACAGTGTAGCCATATTCTTTTGCATGGGCATTAAGATAATCAAAAGAAGCAGTTCCGTTTTTAGCACCAAGTGTTTTACCTTTAAGGTCTTTCCATGACTTGATAGAGTCATCTGTACTTGATGTGGCAATAGTTAAGTTTGAAGAATAGTAAGGACTACCATAATCGAAAACTTGTTTACGAGCATCAGTGATTGACATTCCTGACATCATTCCGTCAGCATGTCCAGATTGAACAGAGTCAACAGCTGCTTGGAAACCGATGAAATTCCATTTTAGTTTGAAACCTTGGTTTTTAGCAATAGCGTTAAGCAAGTCAACGTCGATACCAGTGAATTGTTTATCATCATTTTGGAATTCAAATGGAGCGAAGCTATTATCTGAAGCAATGGTGTAAACATCTTTTTTAGGTGTTGCTTTTTTAGTGGCAGTAATCCCATATTTTTTGAGGATTTTATCATAATCTCCGTTTGATTTCATTTCAGCGAGTGCTTTATTGAAACCATCGATGAGCGTTGAATTTTTGCCTTTCATTACGGCAAAACCATAGCCTCCTGGAAGGGAGATTGATGGGAAGTTCATTGCTAAATCTTGCCCTTGTTTCATAGCGTAAGAAATAACTGGAACTTCGTCCATTGCTCCAGCAATATTACCAGAGCTTAGAGCGGCAAACATATGAACACCGTCAGAATAGGTTTTGATTGTGTAACCATATTTCTTTTGATTTTCTTGAAGCCATGTTTGTGCAGCAGTCCCATTTTTTGCTCCAACCGCTTTACCTTTAAGATCACTGTAATCAGAAAGTTTAGAGTCTTTAGTTGTAGCAATGGTTAATGCTGATGTATAGTAAGGATTTGAAAAATCAAAAGTTTCTTTACGTTCGTCAGTGATTGTCATTCCTGCAATTACACCATCTACTTGTCCAGCTTTAAGGTTTTGGAGAGCTGCATCAAAACCAGGATATGACATTTCTAATTTCCAGTCATTGATTTTAGCAACTTCTTGCATGATATCAACATCAATCCCTACCCATTTTTTCTGACCATTTTGAAATTCAAATGGAGCGTATGAGCTATCGGATGCAATTTTTACAGTTGTCTCGGCCTTAACCGAAGGTGCGACTAGGAAAGCTGTAACAGTGGCAAGCATCATTGCCAGAGCGAAAAATAATTTCTTCATTTTGTCTCCTCGAATATGAGATTTGAGCTTGTTTTCTTTTAAATATAAAAAAATGAAAATTAAAAAAATGTTCTTCTAAATAAGTGTTGGAATAACATTCTTTTAGTTTCCTATATCAGGAGCTAAGCTCAGTTTATTTTATTCTGGAAAAATTATACCACAAAAGTTGCTTATAAGCAAGCTGATGTTAGGTTTTCTGACATTGTTTGACCATTAGTTTTGAGATTTCTCTGATAAATTATAAGAAAGTTGTTATTGTCAAAAGGCCCTTTTTGTTGTAAAATTGAACGAGTGCTTGAATGAATTCTTTATGGATGTATTCTATTTAAGTAAACAGAACTATTGTAAGAATTTTTAACTTTTGAAAAGGAATATTATGTTTGTACAACTTTCGATTTTTGGTTTCTTTAATGACTGGATGGCTAATTTTGCCCAGATGCCTAATGGTCATATTTGGATATATGTTGTTTTAGGGGCGATTATTTTTATTGAAACAGGATTAGTGATTTTCCCCTTCTTGCCTGGGGATTCCATTTTATTTTTTGTTGGTTCTTTGGCAGCAATGTCAAACGGAAAATTATCTATTGGCTTATTGATTTTGGTGATGGGGATTATTGCCTTCATTGCTAATCTGTTGAATTATGAAATTGGTCGAAGATTTGGGGATGTCATTCCAAAACATAAATGGCTTTCTCGTTTCTTAAAACCAGAATATATGGAAGAAGCTCATCAATTTTTTGAAAAATGGGGTTCTTGGGCCATTTTCTTAGGGCGATTCATGCCAATCATTCGGACGATTGTTCCATTTACAGCTGGTGCTGGTAAAATGCCACATAAAAAGTTTATTTTCTTTAACTTCATCGGTGGTTTTGCTTGGGTTATTGTTGCCTTAGGTGCAGGCTATTTATTTGGTGGAATTCCTTTTGTTAAAAAACATTTTGAAATCATCATGATTGCCATTGTCTTTGTGTCACTACTACCGGCAATTATTGGCATTTTGAAACGAGTTCTTGGAAGTCGCAAGGAAGCTTAACTTTATGATAAAATAGGACTTACAAAACTGTCAGTCCTTTTTTTTATCGATTGATATGTCAATGACAATAGAATTTACTGACAAAGACACTAGCATAGTTGAGCCTTTTGCGTCTTGCGCAATTATGGATATATTAGTAGTTTCATCAGTAATTTTGGAGAATTTTTATGAACATTAACGGCTACACTCGTATGGCTGCTGTTGTAGCAAACCCAATTAAACACAGCTTGTCACCATTTATTCATAATCTGGCTTTTGATTTAACGAATGAAAATGGTGTTTATTTAGCATGGGAAGTTGAGGCTGAAAAATTGCCAGCTATTGTGGATAATGTTCGTACTTTGGACATGTATGGACTTAATATTTCAATGCCTTATAAAACAGAAATTATTCCATTTATGGATGAATTGAGTCCGGCAGCTGAATTAATTGGTGCTGTTAATACAGTTGTCAATCAATCAGGAAAATTAATTGGACACAATACAGATGGTATAGGATTTTTCAATAGTTTAGAAAAATATCATTTCAATATCCAAAATAAACAAATGCTTATTCTTGGTGGAGGGGGTGCAGCAATTGCAATTATTGCTCAGGCAGCTTTGTCTGGAGCTAAAAAAATTGTGGTCGCAGCAAGAAAATCGGCCTCATATATTCCGCTAAAAGAGAAATTGGAAAAGCTGTCAGTAAAAACAGGGATTGAAATTTTACTGACAGACTTATCTGAAGCTGATAGATTACAAAAAGAGTTGAAACAGACCGACTTATTAGTAAATGCAACCTCAGTTGGAATGGATGGAGAATCTTTGCCGCTGGAAAAGAGCTTAGTTCTTCCTGAAAAACTTTTGGTGGTAGATGCTATTTATAAAGTTAGAGAAACACCATTTTTACGTTGGGCAAAAGGGCAAGGAGCTCAAACTGAAAATGGACTTGGCATGCTCATTGGACAGGCGGCGGAAAGCTTTTATTTATGGACAGGTAAAAAAATGCCTGTTGCAGAAATTACATTAGAAATGGAGAAAGAAGCATGAAATTAAATGTGAATTTACCAGAATATCCCTATGATGTCATCATCGAAAATGGGGCCTTGGCTAATATTGGAACTTGGGTTTCTTCATTGTGGAAGAAGCAAAAAATTGTTTTGATTTCTGATAATCATGTCAATGGACTTTATGGTCAAAAAGTTGTTGACCAACTTGAAAAAGTAGGTTTTGAAGTGGCAACTTTTGAATTTCCAGAAGGAGAAGCCAGTAAAAATTTACTGACAGCCGAAAATGCTTGGAACTTTTGTGCCGAATTTGGATTGACTCGTTCTGACGGAATTATTGCACTCGGTGGTGGAGTAACAGGTGATTTAGCTGGTTTTGTAGCCTCTACTTACATGCGTGGCATCCATTTCTTACAAATTCCAACAAGTTTGACCGCCCAAGTGGATAGTTCTATTGGTGGGAAAACAGGAATTAATTCCAAAATGGCTAAAAATATGATTGGGACTTTTACACAACCTGACGGGGTTTTAATTGACCCAGAAGTTCTGCAAACGCTCGGTCAAAGAGAATTCCGTGAAGGACTGGGGGAGGTCATCAAGTGCGCCCTAATTGCTGACAAAGACCTCTGGAATTTACTGACAGACTTGTCAGCGGATGATTTGGTAAAAAAGCTTGATAAGATTGAAGAAATTATCTATCGGTCTTGTGAAGTAAAACGAAAAGTGGTTGTTGATGATGAATTAGACAATGGTGTACGGCTCTATTTGAACTTTGGTCATACAATTGGACATGCTGTTGAAAATACTGCAGGCTATGGCAAAGTGATGCATGGAGAAGCAGTTGCTATTGGAATGGTTCAAATCAGTAAAATTGCCGAACTCAAAGGTCTTATGCCCAAAGGAATTACTGACCAGATCCGAAAGATGGTCAAAAAATTTGGTTTACCTGACGAATATCAACCTTGGGATGAAGAGCTTTTGTTTAAAGCCTTAACTCATGATAAAAAAGCACGAGGAAGAATCATCAAAACCGTTATTGTTCCTGAAATTGGCACCGCTAAAATTAATGAAGTGACTTTTGAAGAAATGAAAGACTATCTCAAAAAATAACTTGAGTTATTCGGAGAGGAACCCTATCTAAAAATTACAAAAATGTGGTAGCATTAAAAAACTCCCAGCTTTTATAAAAGCTGTAAAAACACTTATTTAAAGGAGAAACGATGTATATTTACCTAGCTTTTGCTTTAGTTGGCGGTTTTTTACTTGCTAATCAAAATCCAATCAATGCGGATTTACGAAAAATTGTTGGCTCGCCATTTTTAGCCTCTGGAATTTCCAACTTTGTTGGTTCGATTTTTTTAGGAATCATCACTTTAGTAACAAGTCAAACACTTTTTCCTAGTTTTCAATTTGTTGGCTCACACCCAGCATGGATATGGATTGGTGGGGTTCTTGGTGGGATTTTCCTAACGTCTAATGTTTTACTTTTTCCAAGATTAGGAGCTGTCCAAACAGTGATTTTACCTATTTTGGGTCAAATATTGATGGGGGCACTTATTGATTCATTTGGCTGGTTTCATGCCATGCAACTTCCGATGACTCTGATGCGCTTTTTGGGAATTATTATTACTTTAGCTGGTGTTATTGTCGCGGTTGTTCTTCCTAATTTAAAAGAAAAAGAAGCAGAAACGCACCAAACTAACTTACTAGGCTGGCGGATATGGGCGGTCATCGTTGGGGCAATGTCGGCTGCTCAACAAGCAATTAATGGCCGATTGGGAGTTTTACTTGAAAATACTGCACAAGCAGCCTTTGTTTCGTTCTTCATTGGATTTTTAGCTATTTTTATCGTGTCTCTTTTTATTGACCACCGTTTGCCAAAAATTTCAGAATTAAAAAAAGCAAAACCTTGGAATGGAATTGGTGGATTTTTAGGAGCCTCATTCGTTTTTGCAACAGTCGTTGCTGTTCCGCAAATTGGTGCAGGGCTGACAATTATGATGGGCTTGATTGGACAAATTTTAGGCAGTATGTTGGTTCAACAATTTGGTTGGTGGCGCTCAAGTAAATATGGCATTCAAATTTGGCAAATTGTTGGGATTCTAATTATGCTGACCGGAATAATATTCATTAAATTTTTATAAAGTAGCTAGTAATATGGAACAGGGCTTCACGCTCACTACCTTCCGTCTGCGCGTTCACTAAGCAGTAATACCTATAAAAGAACTTAGAAAATTGAGGATAATCACTCTAAAATGTTTACTCAAAAATCATTTGAAATTTTTAAAATAGAAGGTTTAGAACCAAGAATGACTGAGATTCGTTCTGAAATTCAACCTATTTTTTCTGAAATTGGTCAAAAGTTACTGACAGAGCTGTCAGTAAAAATTCCAAATCAAGAATTTTACTTTCACATCGCTCAACATCGCAGAAGAACAGCAAATGCGCCTGAAAATACTTGGTCAGCAATTTCCACAAAAGTCCGTGGTTATAAAATGGAAGCCCATTTTCAATTAGGAATTTGGGAAGATTACGTTTTTATTTATTTATCAATGATAGACCAGCCTAAAAAGCAAAAAGAATACGCCAACTTACTGACAAGTCTGTCAGTAGAAAAGTTACTGACTGAAGATTTCGTAATCTCAAAAGACCATACAAAAGCAGAAACTTATCCCCTGTCAGCATTTAGAGAAGCCGCTGAACGCTTAGGAAAAGTAAAAAAATCTGAATTGGAAATTGGACGGCTTTGGCCTAAAGAAAGATTTAACGGCAAAGAGGACTCAATAATTCTAGCGGAAATGATAGAAACAATTGACCAACTCCTACCGATTTATCAAAAATTAATGGAGGCATAATCTAATGACGACATTTATTTGGGATTTAGATGGAACACTAATTGATAGCTATGAGGTGTTTTTAGAAGCCTTGTCCGAATCATTTGCAAACTTTAACCTACCATTTGACCGAGAAACAGTATATAATTTTATAAAAGGTCAGTCAGTCAATGCTTTACTAAAAGAACAACCCGTTCCTTTTCAAGAAATAAAAGAAGATTTCACGACAAATTCAACAGCTAAAAATGACGAAATTAAATTAATGGTTGGTGCAAAAGCCGTTTTAGATTGGACTCAAATAGAAAATATTCAAAATTTCATTTATACTCACAAAGGGAAAAATGCTTATGATTTGCTTAATCAGCTGGAAATTTCCCCCTATTTTTTAGAAATAGTCACTTCTGAAAATGGATTTAAAAGAAAACCTCATCCTGAAGCAATCAATTATTTACTTGAGAAGTATAAATTAAAGCCTGAAGAAACCTATTATATTGGTGACCGAATCCTTGATATTGAAGCAGCCCATAATAGTGGCATTCAATCAATCAATTTTCTTTCAGCAAAAAATTCACAGCAAATTAATAAATTAACAGATATTATTCAAATTTTTGAGGGAAATTAATGGCAGATTATATTAAGTGGTTACGTAGTAAAGTTGGACAGCAACAAATCATAAGCGTTGCGCTTGTTGCCTTTCTTGAAAATGAAAATGGTGAAGTCCTGCTTCAAAAAAGAATGGATTCAGGACTTTGGGATTTACCTGGGGGGTGTTTGGAACTGGGTGAGACGCTTGAAGAAGCTTTACGTCGTGAAGTTTATGAAGAAACGGGAAGTAATGATTTTGAAATTCTCAAACAATTTGCTACCTATAATTGGGGAGACTTTTCCTATCCAAATGGGGATAAAGTTCAACCAATAGATATTTGCTACGCCTGCAAAATATCTAAAAAATCAATTGATTTAGACTACCAAGACGAAGAGACAAAAGCGCTCGCTTGGGTAAATTTAAAAACAGATAATAAGCCTCTGTTCAATCCAAAAATGCAGCAGGCAATCAATGACTATCTAAAAATGGAGGTATAAAATGCGTTATTTTACAGCGGGAGAATCTCACGGCCCAAGACTTACAGCAATTATTGAAGGAGTGCCAGCTGGTCTCTCATTGTCAGCAGAAGATATTAATATTGAACTTAAACGTCGTCAAGGCGGCTATGGTCGTGGAGGACGGATGAAAATTGAGTCTGACCAAGTTGAAATTACTTCAGGCGTTCGACACGGAAAAACAATTGGTAGCCCGATTACACTTAATGTTACAAACCGTGATTTCAAGAATTGGGAACAGATTATGGCAGCCCAAGATGTTGAAGATAAAATTAAAAAACAACGTCGTTTGACCAAACCTCGCCCAGGACATGCCGATTTAGTTGGCGGAATGAAATATGAATTTGAAGACTTACGAAATGTTTTAGAACGTTCGTCAGCGCGTGAAACAACAATGCGTGTTGCGGTTGGAGCTGTGGCAAAAAAACTACTTCACGAATTAGAGATTGAAATAGCCAATCATGTCGTAAATTTTGGCGGACGAGAAATTACAAGTCCAGAAAATTTAAGTGTTCAAGAGATTCGTCAGACAGCTGGCCTTAGCGATTTGTCTATTTTTGATGAGAGTCAAGCAGAAGAATTGCGCACTTACATTGACCAAATAAAAAAAGCTGGAGATACAATTGGTGGAATAATTGAAACCAGAGTAGAAGGAGTTCCGGCAGGTCTTGGTTCTTATGTCCAATATGACAGAAAGTTGGATGCAAAAATTGCTGCTGCGGTTGTTTCTATCAATGCCTTTAAAGGAGTTGAATTTGGACTTGGATTTGAAGCAGGAAAACGACCAGGAAGTCAAGTGATGGATGAAATCATCTGGTCTGAGGATAAAGGCTACACTCGTTCAAGTAATCAGTTAGGCGGTTTTGAGGGAGGAATGACAAATGGTGAACAAGTCATCGTCCGTGGAGTCATGAAACCTATTCCAACATTGTATAAACCCTTGATGTCTATTGATACCGAAAGCCATGAACCCTACAAAGCAAGTGTAGAACGTTCTGACCCAACGGCTCTTCCAGCAGCAGGAGTTGTGATGGAAAATGTAGTAGCAACGGTAGTCGCTCAAGAAATCTGTGATAAATTTAATTCAGATACAATGAATGAACTGAAAATTGCTGTGGATAACTACAAAAAACGTTTATCAGAATATTAAGAAAAAAATAAGCCAGTCTCTGGCTTTTTTTTATATAATAAATAACTTACGAATTTGTAAGTTTTCAGACGAATATTTCTTGTTACAATGAACTTATCAAGAAAAGTTAAGGAGAACAAAATGAAAAAAATATTTTTTGGAATATTAGCACTTATCGTCCTTATCGGTGGATCGGGATTTGCATGGTACAAAGTAACTTATGGTGGAGGAACTTACTATGTTCAAATTACCAAAGATGGCAAAGAAAAAAGTGGAAGAACAGATTCAGGCGATAAATATACGGAATATATTTATGATATAAATTCGTATCAAAAAGATGGTAAGGAGAAAAAAGTTAACTTTATGGCGAGCCACAATCTTCGTAAAGAAGCTTACCTGAAATTAACAGTTAATTCCGTTAAAGGAGTAACCTCTTGGGAAGAAGTAAAAAAAGCAAAGGTTCCTAAAGAAGCCCTTAAGAAATTAAATAATAACTCATAAAAATAGTCTCAGAAAGAAAGAGGAAAGAACATGACATTTTTGCAAATTAATATTATGCTAATGACCATTACAGTTATTTTGTCTTCACTAATGGGCGCTTGCCTCCTTTATTCCATGAAGACAATGCGAACACGTTTAGCTAAAATAAATAAAAAGAACGAAATCGAAAGATAAGATAGGAGAAAAATATGTTACTCGAAGTAAAACATCTCAAGAAAATTTTTAAAACAAGATTTTCAAAAGAAGAAACTACAGCACTAGTTGACATTGATTTTGGTGTAGAAGAAGGCGAATATATTGCCATTATGGGGGAATCTGGTTCAGGAAAAACAACCTTGTTGAATATCCTATCAACTCTTGAAAAACCAACTTCTGGACAAGTGCTCTTAAATAAAGAAGACATCACAGCTATTAAAGATAAAGAAATTTCTGCATTTAGACGTGATCATCTCGGTTTCGTCTTCCAAGATTTCAATTTACTTGATACACTTAACGTCAGAGACAATATTTATCTTCCACTCGTTTTATCAAAATCAAGCGTAGAATTAATGAAGAGTAGACTAAAAATTCTCGCACCTAAACTAAACATTGAAAATCTCTTAGAAAAACAACCTTTTGAACTTTCGGGAGGACAAAAACAGCGGGTTGCTGTAGCACGCGCCTTGATTAGCCAACCTGATTTAGTTCTTGCCGATGAACCCACAGCTGCTTTGGACTTTAAAAACTCAGAAGACTTACTCAACCTTTTTGAAGAAATTAATGATAGTGGTCAAACCATTATCATGGTTACTCACTCAAGTTTAGCTGCAAGCCATGCGAAACGTGTTCTTTTTATAAAAGACGGTGTTCTTTACCATCAACTTTATCGTGGTGAAAAAAGCTCAACTGAATTTGCAAAAGAAATTACTCTTTCAATGACTGCTTTCTTGGGAGCATCAGAGGATGAGGAGGTGTCCTTAAATGCTTAGTTTAAAACTTGCGGCCAATAACATCAAAAAGGGATTTAAAAGTTTTGCACCTTTTTTAATGGCCTCAGTTACGATGTTCGTAATGATTTTTGTTACTGCATCAATCGCCTTATCCCCCTCAATTCATAAATTAAGAGGGGGAAGTTCACTTTCACAAATTATGAGTTTTGCATTAATTGTGTTATCAATTTTTGCAGTTCTTATCTTAATTTATAGTTATCGCTTTTTACAAACTCAACGTTCTAAAGAATTTGGACTCTATGATATTCTTGGTTTTGGTAAAACAAGAATTGTTGGAGTAGCATTTTTAGAGTTGCTTTTAAGCTATATCATCACTGTAATTGTTGGAACAATTTGTGGAATTGCCTTTTCAAAATTTCTCTTCTTGGTTTTTGTAAATATGATTGGGGGAAATTACTTTAACTTAGTTATTAGCCCTGGTGCCATTATTATACTAGCCATTCTCTTCTTTGTTTTCTTTTTAATATTAATGATGATTGGAGTCTGGATTATCTGGCGCTCTTCAAGTCTTGATCTTCTAAGAGAAGAGTCGAAAGGCGAAAAAGAACCAAAATCAAATTTATTTTTCGCTATTGCTGCTGTTATTCTTCTTGGAGCAGGTTATTATATCGCTCTAACTGTGGATAATCCTATATCAGCTTTGTTGAAATTCTTTATCGCTGTCTTGTTGGTTATCTTTGGAACCTATCTCTTTTATATTAGTTTCACTGTTTGGTACCTTAAACTCAAAAAGAAACGCCCAAGTTATTATAAACCAAATAATTTCATCACAACTAGCTCTATGCTTTATCGAATGAAAGCAAATGCAGTTGGTCTAGGAAATATCACAATTTTGTTATCAATGACTATTGTGACGGTGGTAGTTAGTTTAGGAGTTTTCCTCGGCACTGAGAACATGGTTAAAACATTCTATACAAGAGAAGCACAAGTTTTCTCCGTTTCTCCTAATGAGAATAGAGAAGAAACTATTGATAGAATTAAAAGTGCCGCAGATAGTAAAAAAATAGATATTGATAATATCGCCAATTTATACTACGTCCAAGACTTACAAGTTGATAAAACTCCAAGTTCTAAAGATAAATTTATTACTTCAAATAAATTAGGAAGGTCATTTGATAAGGATTCTTATTATGCGACAATGACAACTATTCAAAGTTTACAATCCTTAGGAAATAAAAAAATTCCATCTTTAAAAGATAATCAAGTTTTACTCATAGATTTATCTAAGAAAAATTCTTCAACAATTAATCCTAAAGAAGTAACTTGGTATGGTCAAACATATGAGGTTAAGGAAAATCTCAAGTCAGTTAAAGATTTCCCTTCAAGTAGTACATCTACAATTTCATCTAAGAATATGATGATTGTTTTCGCTAATGACCAAGCTTTTGAAAAAGCGCTTGCTAATTTTAATAAGGCTATAAGTGGTCAACAAGGTTTTGAAAATCTAGCAAATACAACGATTCTTTTTGACCTTAAACCAGTTGATGAAAAGAGATTTACAAAAGCTTTCAAAGAAGAATTTAAAAATAATAAAGATTTAACAATTTCTTATCGTAGTGAAGCTTTGCAAGACCAGCGTGCTGAAATTGGTGGACTTGTATTTGTTGGATTTGTTTTAGGAATTAGTTTCATTCTTGGAGCTGCATTAATCATCTACTACAAACAACTTTCCGAAGGGGCACAAGATAAACGCTCATTTAAAATCTTACAAGAAGTGGGACTTTCAAAAGAAGAAGTACAAAAAACAATCAAATCTCAAGTTCGTATGATATTCTTCCTTCCACTAGTTATTACTATTTGTCACTTTGCTGGTGCTTATCTCATGATTGAAAAAATAATAATGTTGTTTGATATTACTGATCGTTCCGTTATTTTAACAATTTCTTTAGTCACTATTGCAATTCTTGCCCTTATTTATTATCTCATTTATAAGGCAACGAGTCGTGTTTACTACAAAATTGTTGAAAGATAAAAAAGAAGGCATAAATATGCCTCTTTTTTTGTTTAAATCCATATAGAAGAAACAAGGGAAGGAAAAAGCTACAAAAGAGAGCTACTTTTGATATAATAAAAGGAACAAAAACAATGGTTTTCTCGGCACTAAATGTATCTTTTGTTAGAGAAAAATAGTTACCTTTAGGGAAAGGAAAATATGACGATCTATCTTCATTCAATTCAAATTGGAGTTCTTCTCTTTTTTATATTTTTATTTATATCATTAATTCCATATTTGATTGTACAATATCGTCGGTATGGTCGGATTAATTTTTGGCGCTTTTTTGTCAATTTTTCATTTATTCTTTATCTCATTTGCGCTTATGCCATGACAATTTTCCCGCTTCCTCCTGTGAGTGAAGTAGCAAAAATGACAGGTCCAAAGCAAAACTTAGTTCCATTTGAGTTTGTTCGTCAATTTATTTTATATAGTCCTTTTAATATAAATGAACCTTCAACTTGGCTTGCAGCTCTAAAAGATTCAACATTTATCCAACCATTTTTTAATCTACTTTTAACCTTGCCTTTTGGCCTTTATTTAAGATATTTATTTAAACGCTCATTTAAACAAACTTTTGTTTTAAGCTTTTTGCTAACTTTATCATTTGAACTTATCCAAAGGTCAGCTCTTTTTGGACTATATCCTCGACCTTATCGTTTGTTTGATGTTGATGATTTAATGATTAATACGCTTGGAAGTTTAATTGGATTTGGAATTGCGGTTATTTTTAGTCGATTTTTACCAGATTTGGATGCAACTAAGGTTGAAAGTTCAAGAGTTAGTCTTTCAAGACGTTTCATTGCCTTTTTAGTTGATTTGGTTCTTATTTTTATCATTGGAAGTCTATTTCTTCCAACAGGCTATTATTCAGAATTAATAATTTTAGGACTTGTCCCGCTAGTTCTCAAAGCAACGCCAGGTCAATTATTATTGAGAATTCAAATAAAAGCTAAAAATCGTTTTAGAATTGCTTTGCGCCAATTTTTATCTTTTGGAAACTTTGCTTTGATTGTCTCAGCAGAATATTTTCTTCAACGTTCAGGTACAATACCTCAGGATCAATTGGGACAAAACTTTTTACTTATTTTACTCTTTTTAGGATTGAGTCTTTTACCTCTACTAGATGTTTTAATTGCTTTTCTCTCAAAAACAAGAAAACTTTGGTATGAAAGAGTGAGTGATACAGAAATGATAGCAAAATTGAAAACAAATGAGGAGTGAATATGACTAAAATATTTATTGTAGAAGATGATGAAATTATTGTGAAAGCAATTAAGATTGCCTTAGAAAAAGAATTTCAAGTCAGAAGTGTTTCCAATTTTCGAGCAGTAAAACAAGAAATTATGGAATTTGAAGCAGATTTAGTATTAATGGATATTGGGCTACCATTTTATAGTGGTTTTTATTGGACAAATGAGTTAAGAAAGCTTTCCCAAATTCCTATTATCTTTATTTCTTCGGCATCGGATGATATGAATCAAGTAACCGCCATGAATCAAGGAGCTGATGATTTTGTAACCAAGCCATTTTCATTAGAAATTTTAAATGCAAAAATAAAAGCTTTACTGCGCAGAAGTTATTCTTTTTCAGGGATTGAAAAGTTAGAATTTGCTGGTTATGTTTTATCTGAAAATACTTTGATTTCAACTCAAGAAGGTGAACGCGAAGAAATTGAGCTAACAAGTTCTGAAAATAAAATTTTAACTCTTCTTTTTCGTGGAAATGGTGAAGTGGTGACCAAGGAAAAAATTCTACAAGAGTTGTGGCAAACAGATGAATTTATTGATGCAAATACTTTAAATGTAAAAATGACTCGTTTACGCAAAAAACTTGGTGAAGTTGGCTTTGATAAGCATATTATGACAAAAAGAGGAAGTGGTTATGCTCTGGTTTAAATTTTTTAAGTCTAAAATTCCACAAATTGGTGTTTTTTTGCTTATGTCAGCTATTTATATTGTGACATTTTGGCTTTGGCATCTACCAATGATGGCATTTGTTAACAGTACTTTATTTGCTGTCATTATTTTTATTATTTATCTTATCTCATCCTATTTTCGCTGGAAAGCAAACTGTGAAGCTATTGAGAGAGTAGTGAAAGACAACGAAGAGTTGCAAAAAAAGTTAGAACAACAAAATCTTGCTGAGCGTGAAATGGAAGATATTATCAGAGTCTGGTCGCACCAGATGAAGGTCCCTTTGGCAGCTATTGATTTAATGACTCAAACTCAAGTTAATAGTGAGGAGCTGAAGAATCAGGTTTTTTCTTTAGAAAATTATCTAAAAATTCTTCTGGAATATCAAAGAATTAATAATTTAGCTACTGATTTCAGATTTGAAAAAGTGAGTATGGCTTCACTTGTGAAAGAATTAGTCAAAAAATATAGTAGCTTTTTTATTCAGAAAAACCTTTCAATCCAAATTGAAGGAGAGTGGTTAGTCAATAGTGACCAAAGATGGTTGAGTCTGGCTGTTGAGCAATTACTGAATAATGCTGTAAAGTATACCAAAGAAGGTGGGATTCTAATTAAAATTAAAACTGGTGAATTAATCATTCAAGATAGTGGGATTGGGATATTAAAAGAAGACCTTCCTCGCCTTTTTGAGCATGGATTTACTGGATATAATGGTCGGATTCAACAAAAGTCAACAGGTCTTGGACTTTATTTATCTAAATTAATTTTAGATAAATTAGAATTTGAAATTTCAATTAACTCTGAAATTGGAAATGGGACGTCTGTGACAATAACGAAAGAATAAAAATGAAAAAAATATTAATCATTGGACTTGGTCTCATTGGAAGTTCAATTGCCTTAGGGATAAAAAGAGCTCATCCTGATTTTGAAATTCTTGGCTCTGATCGTGAGAACATTCAAGAAATTGCTCAAAAGCGCGGAATTATTGATTCTAAAGTTGGCTTAGTTGAAGGAGCTCAAAAAGCAGATATTATTATTTTGGCCGTTCCAATTATAACCACTTTGGAGCTTTTGAAAAAGCTAGCAACTTTGAATTTGAAAAAAGGTCTTTTGATTACAGATACAGGTTCAACCAAGAGCGAAATTATTGAACTGGCAAATCAACTTTTTGATGAAGACAAAGTACGATTTATCGGTGGACATCCGATGGCTGGCTCTCATAAATCAGGAGTAATGGCGGCAGATATTAATTTATTTGAAAATGCTTATTATGTTTTGACCCAAGAAAACCAAGAATTACGTGATTTACTTAAAGGACTTCATGCCAAATTTATTATTTTAGATGCAAAAGAGCACGACCGAGTCACTGGGCAGGTTTCTCATTTCCCGCATATTTTGGCTTCGGCCCTTGTTTGGCAGTCAGATGATTTTTCAAAAGAACATCCTTTAGTGAAACATTTAGCGGCTGGTGGTTTTAGAGATTTAACTAGAATTGCAGAGGCTGACAGTTTGATGTGGACAAGTGTCTTATTATCAAATCCAGAAATTACGATTGATAGAATAGAAAACTTCAAAAAACAATTAGATGAAATTGCTTTAAAAATTGCTAATAAAGATTCTGCAGCTATAGAACACTTTTTTGAACAAGGTAAAAAAATTCGTCAAGCCATGGAAATTCATAAAGGGGCTCTGCCAAACTTTTATGATTTATTTATTTCGGTTCCCGATGAAAAAGGAGTTGTTTTAAAGGTTTTAGGCTTACTAGAAGATTTCTCAATAACAAATGTAAAAATTAATGAAGAAAATCGCGAAGATATTCATGGTCAACTTCAAATTTCATTTAAGAGAGCGGAAGATTTAAAAGAAGCACGAGAAATTATTGAAAAAGCAACTGATTTTACAGTTGTTTGATATAGATTAAAGATAGGACTTTCTTAGTCTTAAAATCTTAGGAAAAATTGTTGAAAATAAAAGGGCTCTGAGCGCCCTTTTATGCTATAATAAATACTAAAAAATGTTTAGGATAATATAATGAAATTAAAGATAAATTCGCAAGGCTTAAAAGGACGTTTAAAAGTTCCAGGAGATAAATCAATCTCACATCGTAGTATTATGTTTGGCTCTATTGCTAAAGGAAAAACTGTTATTTATGATATTTTACGTGGAGAAGATGTCTTATCTACTATTGAAGCTTTCCGTGCGATGGGAGTTGAGATTGAAGATAAGGGTGAGGTGATTACTGTCCACGGTAAAGGAATTTCAGAACTTAAGGCTCCTGAAAAAGCACTGGATATGGGAAATTCCGGAACTTCAACTCGTCTTTTATCGGGAATTTTAGCAGGCCTTCCTTTTGAAACTACTTTGTTTGGTGATGACAGTTTATCAAAAAGACCAATGGATCGTGTAGCAACTCCTTTACAATTGATGGGGGCAGAAATTACTGGTCAAACCGATAAGGTTAAATTACCGATGACAATTAAAGGAAGCACGCATTTGAAGGCAATTGACTATGTTCTTCCGGTGGCTTCGGCTCAGGTAAAATCAGCTGTAATTTTTGCTGCTTTACAGGCAGAAGGGCTGACGAAAGTTGTTGAAAAGGAAAAAACACGCTCACATACGGAAGAAATGTTAGTTCAATTTGGTGGAGAACTAAAGGTTTCTGATAAAACAATTCTTGTACCTGGTGGACAAAAACTTGTGGGTCAAAAAGTAGTAGTTCCTGGAGACATTAGTTCGGCAGCTTTTTGGTTGGTTGCGGCCTTGGTTGTTGAAAATTCAGAACTTATTTTAGAAAACGTTGGAGTTAATGAAACAAGAACTGGAATTATCGAAGTCATTCAAGCAATGGGTGGACAGTTGGAAATTTTAGAGCAAGATAATGTGGCAAAGGCTGCAACTCTAAAAGTAAAAACTAGTCAATTGAAAGGAACTGAAATTTCAGGCGATTTAATTCCTAGATTAATTGATGAATTGCCAATCATTGCTCTCTTAGCAACACAAGCTCAAGGCGAAACAATTATTCGAGATGCGGCTGAGCTTAAAGTAAAAGAAACTGACCGAATTGCTGTTGTCGCGAATGCTCTTAATAGTATGGGGGCCAAAATTCAACCAACAGATGATGGAATGATTATTCAAGGTGGAACGAAACTCCATGCTCCAGAAAATTCAATTAATACTTTAGGTGACCATAGAATTGGAATGATGGCTGCAATTGCAGCACTTTTGGTTAAAAATGGGGAAATTGAGCTTGAACGCGCCGAAGCAATTCAAACAAGTTATCCAAGTTTCTTTGACGATTTAGAACAATTGTCGGAAAATATTTGAACTTAAGTGATTGGAAGTAAAAAATGAGTATCATTTTAATTGGATTTATGGGTGCGGGAAAGTCCACAGTAGCAAAACTTTTAACAGAAAATTTTACTGATTTGGATCAATTAATTGAAGATGAAATTGAGATGCCAATTGCTGAATTTTTTGAATTATTTGGGGAAGCTGATTTTCGTAAAATTGAAAATGAGGTTTTTGAACTTGCGCTGCAAAAGAATATAATTATTGCAACGGGTGGTGGAATAATTGAAAATCCAAAGAATTTAGAGGCTCTTGATAGAGAAGCTGGAGTTGTCTTTTTGACCGCTGATTTTGAAACGCTTTGGGAACGAATTTCGATGGATTTGCAGAATGTTCGTCCTCTAGCGCAGGATAAAAAGGCCGCTCAACTTTTATTTGAAAAAAGAAAAAATGACTATGCAAAAGTGGCCGATTTAACGATTGATGTTACTGATAAAAGTCCTGAGCAAATTGTAGAAGAGATTCGTGGAAAATGGGGGATAAATTAAGATGAAAATTGCGTATTTAGGACCTCGTGGCTCTTTTTGTTCGGTGGTGGCTGAGACAGCATTTGTATCAGAAGAATTATTTGCTTATGATAGTATTCTGGATGTTATTGAAGCTTATGATGAAGGAAAATGTGATTTTGCTCTTGTTCCTATTGAAAATTCGACTGAAGGAACTGTGAATATGAGTATTGATAAAATTTTTCATGATTCTAAGGCGACAGTTGTGGCTGAATTTGTTTTGCCAATTTCACAAAATTTGCTGGCTCTTTCAAAAGAGGGGAAAATTGAACATATTTATTCCCACCCTCAAGCGCTTGCACAAACACGAAATTATTTACGAGAGCATTATCCACAGGCAAAGGTTGAAATTACTGATTCTACTTCAGCAGCAGCTGAATTTGTGAAAAATCATCCAGATTTGCCAATTGCAGCTGTTGCTAACTCTTACGCGGCTAAAATGTATGATTTAGAGATTGTTGCCAAAAATATTCAGGATTTAGCAGGAAATTCTACTCGGTTTTGGTTATTGGGAAAAGAGAAAAAATCATTTGATTTACTAAAAACAGGTGAGAAGGTGAGTTTGGCTTTGACTCTACCTGATAACCTGCCAGGAGCGCTTCATAAAGCGATTTCTGTTTTTGCTTGGCGTGATATTGATATGACAAAAATTGAATCACGTCCTTTAAGAACAAGGCTAGGTCAGTACTTTTTTAATATTGATTTAGTAAATAATGAAAAAAATAATTTAAAAATTCCTTATGCTCTTGAAGAACTATCAGGTTTGGGAGTAAAGGTTCGTTTATTAGGAAATTATGCAGTCTATTCATTGGGAGAGGTGTAAAGGTGAGAATTTATTTTGTACGACATGGTAAGACGGAGTGGAACTTGGCGCGACGTTTGCAAGGACAAAAAGGAGATTCACCTTTATTGCCAGAATCTTATGAAGCGATTGAACGAGTTCATAAGTTTTTAGAACCAATTGACTTTGACAAAGTTTTGTCGAGTCCACAAAAAAGAGCTTTGATTACGGCAGATTTACTGACAAATCAAAGTGTGAGTACTGACAAACGATTGTCGGAGTGGAATTTCGGGGAATTAGAGGGTTGGTTCATTAGCGATGCAATTGCTAAATATCCTAAAGAAATGCATGATTCACGCTTTGAGTTGGATCAATTTGATGGAAGTGTTTTTGGAGCTGAATCTGTGAGTTCTGTCTTGAATCGCTTTGATTCTTTGGCTCAGGATTTGTTGAATTCTAAAATGGACAATGTACTTTTAGTTGGTCACGGGGCTTCTGGAACGGCTGGAATGCGTCATTTAGCTGGCTTTCCAATTGCTGAATTACGTTCGGTTGGTGGTTTGGCCAATAATACGGTCACTGTTTTAGAAGCAAATGCTGGCCATTTTGACTTAAAAATTTGGGATAAACAGCTATGATTGAAAAAACTTATTTTACTGGTTCGATTGAGGCAATATTTTTCTCTAATCCCAGTAATTTTTATAAAGTTCTACTCATTGAAATTGATGAAACTAATGCTGAATATGATGATTTTGAAATTGTGGTTAACGGGACAATTGGGGATGTGGTTGAAGGAGATTCTTATACATTTTATGGTCAATTGACGCAGCATCCTAAATATGGGGAACAATTACAGGTCAGTCAATATGAAAAAGCAGTGCCGACTTCTGGTGCTGGTTTAGTTAAATATTTTTCTTCAGATAAATTTCCTGGAATTGGTAAGAAAACGGCAGAAAAAATTGTTGAAACTTTTCCTGAAAATACGGTAGATTCAATTTTAGAAGCGCCGGAAAAATTGGATGGTCTATTGACCCTAGCCAGAAAAAATTCATTTATCAAACGATTACGTGAGAATCATGGAATGGAAAAAGTGCTGACCAAGCTTGCAGAATATGGCTTACCAAGCAAAATCACTTTTCAAATTTATGAACTTTATAAAGAAGAAACTATTGAAAAAATTGAGGAAAATCCTTATCAGCTTGTGGAAGATGTTAAGGGAGTTGGTTTTAAAACAGCTGATAAGATTGCAAGTAGTTTAGGAATTGAAGCGGATAGCCCTAATCGATTTCGAGCGGCATTGATGCATGAGGTCAATACGCATTCGCAATCAACAGGCGATACTTACATTGAAGCCAAAAATTTACTTGAGATGACGATAGACTTACTTGAAGAAGCTCGTAATGTCGAGGTCAATCCGTCTGCTGTTGCGGAGGAAATTAATGGTTTAATAGTTGATGGAAAAGTGCAACAAGAAGGAACAAAAATATTTGAGAATTCCTTGTACTTCGCTGAGGACGGGATTCGGAAATCACTGACAGCATTAACTAATCGTTCGGGTAAAGATTTTGCTGATGAAAAGTTACTGACAGTATTGGCTGAAGTTGAAAGAGATTTAGAAATTACTTATGATGATTTGCAAAAGCAAGCCATTATTGGTGCAATGAATCAGCAATTTTTCATTTTGACTGGTGGACCAGGAACTGGTAAAACAACAATTATCAATGGTTTTATTGAAACTTATGCCCGTCTTCATCAGCTAGATTTGGACCCAGACCATTATAATGATGACGTCTTTCCTATATTACTGGCAGCACCGACTGGTCGAGCTTCAAGACGGATGAATGAGTTGACTGGTCTTCCAGCAGCGACGATTCACCGCCATTTGGGTTTGGGACAAGATGAAGCAGAAGATGCTCTTGGAAATGAATTGTCTGGTGCTCTTTTGATTGTTGACGAATTTTCTATGGTTGATACTTGGTTAGCTAATAAACTTTTTCAAGCGATTCCTGGTTCAATGAAAGTTCTCCTTGTTGGAGATGCTGACCAGCTTCCTTCTGTGGGGCCAGGACAAATTTTTGCGGATTTACTAAAAATTCCAGAAATTCCGTCAGTAAAATTGGATAAGATTTTTCGTCAAGGGGATGATTCTACCATTACTGATTTAGCTCACCACATCAAAGATGGGCAATTGCCAAGTGATTTCACGGCGAAAAAACCTGACCGTTCTTATTTTGAGGTCAGTGCTAATTTTGTTCCTCAGATGGTTGAACAAATCGCAAGTGCATGGCAAAAAAGAGGGAATAATCCTTTTGAATTACAAATCTTAGCGCCTATGTATAAAGGAATGGCCGGAATTAATGCAATGAATGTTCTTTTGCAAAATCTCTTTAATCCGCTTAACGACCGACTTGAATTCGCTTTGGGTGATATGAAATTTCGTGAAGGAGATAAAGTTCTTCATTTAGTAAATGATGCTGAGGCCAATGTATTTAACGGAGATTTGGGACAAATCGTAGAATTGATTGCAGCAAAATATACTGACAGTAAACAAGATGAGTTGGTGATGGATTTTGATGGTCAAGAATTGACTTATCCAAGAGCGGAGTGGTATAAAATTACTCTGGCTTATGCGATGTCCATTCATAAATCTCAAGGTTCGGAGTTTTCCACAGTTATTGTGCCGATGGTTTCTTCGTATTCACGGATGTTAGAGCGAAATTTGCTTTATACGGCAATTACAAGGGCTAAACAAAGTCTGATTTTACTTGGTGAAGAACGAGCTTTTGCACAAGCGGTGGCGCGTGAAGGGGCGAATCGAAAGACCCATCTGATTGAGCGATTTATGGGAGAAAATCCAGCGGCTAAAAATCTGTCAGTAGAAATTGTGAGTGAAAAAGTTACTGACAAAAAAGAAAGATCTGACAAAGAGAAGAAGCCTGCAGCGCCAGTAGAATTACAAGGGCAAATTCGTTCTGTCAGTAAAAAAATGCCAGCACAAGTAGAAGAAATTTCTTTATTTGAAGATGAAGAAATTGAAACACTGGATAAGGGAAGATTGACAGAAGCACTTATTTTGTCAGGAAATTTTGACCCTTTAATTGGTTTAACTCAACAAGACTTTGCAATCTTTAATAAATAAAAAATACTGACAGAAATTGCTGTCAGTATTTTTTTGTTTCTATCAGTACTTTTTGATATAAAAAAATCTGCCAAAGAGACAGACATTTTTAATTAGCCAAGTTTAGCAGCAAGACGTGCTTTATCACGTGATGCTTTGTTAGCATGAATAAGGCCTTTTGAAGCAGCTTTATCAATTGATGAAGAAGCAGCTCTGTAAAGTTCTTCAGTAGGTGCAGCTTCAAATTTTTTGATAAGAGTACGCATTGCAGATTTTTGTTGTGCGTTGCGTTCGTTTGCTACTTTATTCAATTCAGCACGTTTGATTGCAGATTTAATGTTTGCCATTTTTTGTCTCCTTTTATTACTTTTCATAGAAAAGCAGTTGATGTGATGTCCCAGGTGGGCACACTACACCCTCCAAGATTTTTCTAATACCTATCAATTATACAGGAAATTTGAGTTTTTGTAAACTATCGGCCTTACTTTTTTAGAAAAAATAGAAAAAATATTTTTTACTAAAATAATAAATAAATAAAAATGGAAATCAAGTAAAATAGCAAATTTTCAAAATTTTACAAGCATTAAAAATAAATTTCTAAGCATTTAAAAAGAAAAATTTAATCTAAAAACTGAGTAAATCATATTGACAAAGAGAATTATCGTGTTATAATCAAGTCATGAATTTAGAAGAAAAGCCGTGGTTTAACGACGCAGAATATATGAGTTATGTCGGTCATCTATTAGAAATGGATGAGCTTAAAAAGCTTGATGGGATTACACATCACTATACTTCAACACGCTTGCAACATTGCTTAAGAGTAAGTTATGTCAGCTATCTCATTGCGAAAAAACGTGGCCTCAATGCTAAAGCTACAGCTAGAGCTGGACTTTTGCATGACCTTTTCTATTATGATTGGCGCAATACAAAATTTGCTAAGAGCCATGCCTATGTGCATCCTCATATCGCCTACCGTAATGCGCGCAAACTGACAACCTTGTCAGCTCTTGAAAAAGACATAATCATCAAACATATGTTCGGTGCGACAATCAATCCGCCACGCTATAAAGAAAGTTGGATTGTTACTGCTGTTGATAAATATGTAGCTACCCTTGAAGGGTCAGTTAACCTCAAGTACAAATGGAATCGCCGTAAGCATTTTAAACGTTTACCTTATTTCAGTATTGATTAAAAAAGTAAAAAATAAAACCTATCCATTGATAGGTTTTTTTATTTAGAAATAAGTCTGTCAGTAAAATAAAGCAAGTCTTGTCAGAGATTTTTCATAATATGATAAAATTAGTATGTAAGCAATAAATTCCATTGCACTAAAATAAGGAGGTATTTTATGAAAAATGTAAAAGTATTTTATAATGAAAAATCTGGTAATAATGATGAAGACAAAGTTTTGAAAACAATTAAGGACTTTTTTGCAAGACCAGAAAATTCAGCCTCTAAACTTGAATTTATCAATCCAGAAAGCCCAGAGGATGCAATCCGTCTTGCTAAAAAAGCCAGTCAAGACCAAACAGACCTTGTGGTTGCTTTAGGTGGTGATGGAACCATCAATAAAATTTGTGGAGGAGTATTTGAAGGAGGAGCAAAACCGATTCTAGGCATTGTTCCTAATGGTACGGTTAATAATTTATCAAAATCACTTCATATTCCGCAAAAATTAGAAGAAGCACTTAATAATTTAAGTCAAGGCGAAATTCAAAAATTTGATATTGCCAAAGTCAATAATGATTATATGACATCAAGTTTAACATTAGGGATTTTAGCAGATATTGCCCAAAATGTCAGCGGCTCTGAGAAGAAAAAATTTGGACCTTTAGCTTATCTAAAAGATGCTTATAAAGTTATTCGCTATAATAAAACCTATCGAATTAAAGTAAAATATAATGGTAAAACCAAGTCATTAAGAACGAAACTATTATTGATTACAATGACAGATACAATTGGTGGAATGCAAGCTTTGGCCCCCAAAGCTAAAGTTGATGACGGACTTATCCGTGTTTATTCATTAAAAGAAATCAATTTATTTAATATCCTTTTTCATTTGAACAAACTTCGCCGAGGAAAATTTGATGATTTTCTTGAAATGACTCATTTTGATACTGACCATTTAGAGATTCTCACACATTCAAAGAAAAAGAAAGATAATCCATATTCAAGAATTGATGGGGATAAAAGTGATCCGCTTCCATTAGATATCAAGGTTTATCGAAAAGCACTGACAACCCTTGTTCCTAAAAGTGAATAAAAGGCTGTCAGTAAATAATAGAAATAAAAAATCAGACCTAAGACTGATGACAAAAAGCCCAAATTTTGGTAAAATAGTTTTAGATTTAAATTAAAAAGGGAGGCCAAATATAATGAAAAATATGAATGATAATAATGTTATCTTTGACCAAAGAAGCGATGGATTGAATGCATTTTTCAGTAAAATTTATGCGTTGATGGGAGCAGGAGTATTAGTTTCTGCACTCGTTTCTTGGATAATGATTACATTTTTCTTAGATAACATGACAGCAATTCTCCAAAGTGGAAGTTTATTCTTCCTTGTACTCTGGATTATTCCTTTAGTGATGGTAGTATCACTTCAAGGGTTAGCAATGAAAAACTCAAAAATGGCACTACCGATTTTTATCGGTTATGCGGCATTTATGGGATTCTTGATTAGCTTCACTCTTTTGATGTATACCGCCACTGATATTACTTTAGCCTTTGTTACGGCAGCAGCAATGTTCTTTGGTTTATCTGTTTATGGACGATTTACTAAACGTAATTTATCGGCAATGGGTAAAGCATTTGGTGTTGCAGTCTGGGGCTTGATTATTGCAATGCTTCTTAATCTCTTCTTTGCAAGTTCAGGACTTACAATCCTTATTAGCCTAGTAGGTGTTGTGATTTTCGCAGGGCTTATCGCTTGGGATAATCAAAAAATCACACAGGTTTATAATGCAAACAATGGACAAGTAAGTGATGGTTGGGCAATTTCAATGGCACTTTCACTCTATCTTGACTTCATCAACATGTTCCTCTTCCTGCTACGTCTTTTCGGTATCGCAGGTGGAAATCGCGATTAAGCAAAAATTACTGACAACACATCTGTCAGTAAAAATAATAATAAAAACTCTGCTGTCAGCAGAGTTTTTTTCTTTCATAAATCTTTGATAATCACATAATTAATTTCCAAAGGACCATGAAGTCCAACCACAAGTTGCATTTCAATATCACCAGAATTTGAGGGGCCAGAAATAAAATGAAGGGTTGACCCAGGCTTCTTATGTTCATCAAACCAAGCCGCAGCTTGGGTAGAACGAGGAACCATACGACTTAGTGGAATTACAGAAATATAATGAGTGGGTAAGAAGTGTAGAGAACGACCTTGGCCAGCTTCTGATTCGACTACAATCGTTGCTGATTCAGCGAGGAAAAATTTAGGAACAGCCACGACGACATTAGAATTTTGAGCGGCATTAATATTTTCATCACGATTTTCTTTACCAATTTTCCACTTCACCAATTGGTCTGAAATAACATTCACTCCTAATTTTTCAAATTCATCTGTTGAAGGAATCATGACTTGTCCGCCACCAGATTTTTCAATTAATTGGCGAATCACTTCATTCATTTCAAAAGAAGAGGTTTCGATTAAATTAGCAGAAACTCGGCTGGCTTGCTCCTTAGCAATATCCAATAATTCCTCAGTAGTTAAATGAGCCAAATGTGTCTCAGGCAAATCTGAAATTGGAACATAAGGTTCAAATGGAAGTTCTACACCCCCACGTTTTTCAAATAAAGTTTCTAAAAATTTACTTCGATTTTCAATAGTTCCTGTCATATTTATTTACCTGCCTTATGTTTTTTATACCACTGACGAAATTGTTCTTTATGTGGCGGAGCAATTGGCAAATCTCGGACATCTGTCCAACCTTTAGCTAGAGCAGGAGCTTTTCTAACGGCGCCATAGTTAAATAAAGAACCCTCAACGCTGACCTCCTTAGCTTTGGGTAACATATTAAGACCAGTGTGAGCCATATTTATTGCCATCCCAAATAGTGCTGGGCTACTTGTTCCTTTCCCAATCGTATTCATTTCAAAATTGACAAAAGAGCCATCATGATGCATTGAAAGATCATCTTCCATCACTTTGCGATGTTCAATTAAAAGTTCATGCAAAGGAATTTTTACCGGACAAGTTTCAGTACATGCCCCACATAAGGTTGAAGCATAAGGTAAATCACCATATTGTTCATAACCTCCTAAAACGGGAGAGAGAACTGAACCGATTGGTCCAGGATAAATCGAACCATAAGCATGTCCACCAATTTGACGATAAACTGGGCAAACATTCAGACAAGCACCACAACGAATACATTGTAAAACAGCTTCAAAAGCAGTTCCAATCGCATTTGAGCGTCCATTATCAACAATGACAACATGAAAATCCTCAGGACCATCGGATTCGTCGTCGGCCTGTTGACCGGCAAAAGTGACATAAGTTGTCAGTTTTTGACCAACGGCAGAACGAGCAAGCATATTATCTAAAATTTCAGCTTCTTTGATTGATGGAACAATCCGTTCCATTCCCATCAGAACAATTTGTGTCTTAGGAATTGAAATTGTTAAATCAGCATTTCCTTCGTTAGTAGATAAATTAATGTCACCAGTGTTGGCAATGGCAAAGTTACAACCGGTAATTCCGACTTCAGATTTTAAGAAAAGCTTACGCATGGTATCCCTAGCACAGCGAGCCAAATTAACTGGATTATTATCACCTTCATAGCCTAATTTTTTAGCAAATATTTCACGAATTTGATCACGATTTTTGTGCAAGGCTGGAAAAACAATATGTGAAGGCTCATCCCAATCAGCGACTTGCAAAATAAATTCAGCCAAGTCTGTTTCCAAAATATCCATATCATCAGAAAGCGAAACGAGCATTGGGTCAATGTCAACTTCCGTGGTCACCATTGATTTTGATTTGACAATCTTTTTCGCTTTTTTTTCAAGAACAATCCGTTTAACATAATCATTGGCTTCTTTAGCATCAGCCGCAAAGAAGACATGACCGCCACGAGCCGCAACATTATCTGAAAACTCTGTCAGATAATGGGGCAAATATTTTAAAGTATGTTGACGAATGGATTCAGCAATATCACGCCACTCTTGCCAATTTCCAAGCTCATCACGCGCAGATTCTCTTTTCTCCCATTGGGCATCCTGCGCTTTGGCTACCGCAGCTTTAGCAAACTGGTCTTTTTTACTCTCTTCTAAACGTTCAGCGAAAGTTTTTGTACTTGTAGAAAGTCCCATTTTCTCCCCCTATGCTTTGATAAATGCTGGGTTTTTCACAGCATCTATTCTTTCTAAATCGACATTTGTGTTTAAAATTTCAGCAATATGCATCACTCTTATTTTTTTACCTTCGCGATTCAATTTTCCACCAATATTCATCAAGCAGCCTAAGTCAGCAGAAATTAAGATTTCAGCACCAGTTGATAGAATATCGTTTGTTTTTTCAGTGACCATCATCTCTGAAATCTCAGGAGATTTAACTGAAAAAGTTCCGCCAAAGCCACAACAATTTTCCAAATGAGGAAGAGGAAGAACTTCAAGCCCTTTGACATTATCCAATAAAATGAATGGAGCTTCTCGTTCACCTAGAATTCTAGTCATGTGGCAAGAACGATGATAAGTTGCTTTTTCACCATTAAATGTGGCACCAAGATCTTCAAGACCTAAAACCCGATAAAGAAATTGGGTGAATTCATAGGATTTATTTGCTAAATCAATTGCTTTTTGTTTATATGGGTCACCTTCATCGAACATATGGGGATATTCTGTAAACATCCCTGAGCAAGAACCAGCAATCCCAACGACATAATCAGAAGATTCAAAAGCATCAATCTGATTTTTGATTGTTGGCATGGATTCTTTAACTAACCCTGAGTTATAAGTCGGTTGTCCACAACAAATTTGTTCTTCTGGCAAATCTGTTTCAATCCCCAAACGTTCAAGGACTTCAACCATGGCAATTCCAACTTGTGGAAACATCAGGTCCATCACACAAGTGGAGAATATTGAAACTTTCATAAGCACTCCTTAGTATTTTGAAATCTTTGTTAAAAACTAGACATCTCCTAGAGATGTATGCTCTTTCATTATAAGCCGATTTATTTACATTTTCAAAAAAAGGAGCTGTCAAAAGAATTTGACAGACTGTCATTTAAAAATTATTTTGTAAAAATAAAAATACCAATCATCGATTGGTATTTATTTATTCGGGGTTAAAAAAAGTTTTTCAAGCTGTCTAGCTACACCATCCTCATCATTTGTCCAAGGAAGAATTTCACTGGCATAAGGAGTGAGTCTAGCAGAGGCATTTTTCATAGCATAAGCATTGGGAGCTAATTTAAACATTTCAATATCATTATGTTCATCTCCAAAAGCAATAAGATTCTCTAAAGGAATATCAAGAACTTTAAGTAGATGATTAAGACCAGAAGCTTTGGAAATTCCTTTAGGAACAACTTCTAATATGCCATTCGGTCCACCCCAAACGCCGACATCAATCTTGCCATTATAATGACGTTTCATTTCCTCTGCCAATGCTAATTTATCTTTTTGGCGAGTGGAAAGGAGTACTGCATGAGGATTTTCAGTAACTCGGTCTGCACGAAGTCGATTATAGGGTTGAAATTTTTCTACACCAAAGAGCTTGGGCTCGACATTACGGAAAGTGTTTAGAAAGAACTTTCGACGATATTCAACGGCAAAGAAATGGAGATTAAAATTTTGTTGGTGCCTCAAAAGGTCAAAAATGAAGGAACGATCAATATAATAAGATTTTGTATGTTCCCAGTTTTTATCATTAGGCATTGAAATCAAAGCCCCATTAAAGTTAATGACTGGACTTGTCAACTCAAGCTCGCGATAGACATCTAAAGACATTCTAAAAGGGCGTCCGGTTGTGATACAGATAATATGTCCGAGTGATTCTACCTGTTTAAAAATATATTTGGTATAACGGCTGATTGAACGTCCATCAGACTGCAAAGTAGTACCATCTAAATCAATTGCAATCAGTTTACGTTCTTTGTAGTTCTCCATTCAAACTCCCCTTATTCTAAAATTTATTTGTCAATTCATTCATTATATCATAGTTAGAAGCAGGAGCGGAACTCTACCATGTTCTACGAACAAGAAAGCACTTTTCAAAAAACTTGTTCGCCATTACCGAACAATTAAAAGATTTAGAGTAGTTTTTATGCTAAATTTCTTGTTTCCCTAACTAAAACTGATTAGAATAATAATATAATGTTTTTTATTTTATGACGTGTTTGCTTAAAAAGCAAAGACAACTTTTTATCAAAGGGTTGAAATTTTAATCACAGACCCTAAAAGGAGAAATTATTCGTGAACAAGTTCTTTAAACTTGAAGAAAACGGCACAACAGTTGGCCGTGAAATAATGGCTGGTTTGACTACATTCTTTGCTATGAGTTATATCCTCTTTGTTAACCCACAAGTTTTGGGTACAACAGGAATGCCTGTCCAAGCAGTTTTCTTAGCAACTATTTTGGCCTCTATTGTTGGGACACTTGCAATTGCCTTAATCGCTAATGTTCCCTACGCTTTGGCACCCGGAATGGGTCTAAATGCATTCTTTGCTTACACTGTTGTATTATCGCTTGGTTATACTTGGCAAGAAGCTTTGGCAATGGTCTTCATTTGTGGGATTATCAATATTATTATTACTTTTACTTCCATTCGTAAAGCAATCATTCTTGGAATTCCTGAAAGTTTACAACACGCAATTGGTGGTGGTATCGGTATTTTCATTGCCTATATTGGGATTAAAAATGCAGGAATTTTGCGTTTTATCGCTGACCCAGGAACTTATGTGAACAACCATGGAACTATTACAGCAAATTCATCAATTGTTCCAGAACTTGTAACTTTTAATAACCCAGGCGTATTAGTCGCACTTGTTGGGATTGTAGTGACAATGTTCTTTGTTATTCGTAAATGGCGTGCAGGAATTTTACTTTCAATCTTAGTAACAACTATCTTAGCTCTTTTGACTGGTGTAGTTAAAGTTGATGTGAATACTTTATTTGCTGAAAACAACTTAGGAACAGCTATCAATCAAATGGGAACAACCTTTGGTGCTGCTTTTGGTCCAAAAGGTTTTGGCTCTTTATTCTCAGACTCATCACGTTATATTGAAGTTTTGATGACAGTCCTTGCTTTCTCATTGACATCTATCTTTGACCCAATTGGTACCTTTATTGGAACAGGTCGCGCAACAGGAATCTTTACAGATGAAGATTTGAAAGATATGGAAACAAGTCATGGTTTCTCTTCTAAAATGGATAAAGCTTTGTTTGCTGACATGATTGCCACTCCAATCGGAGCAATTTTCGGAACATCAAATACAACTGTTTATGTGGAATCTGCAGCCGGAATTGGTGCAGGGGGACGTACTGGTCTTGCATCTGTGGTAACAGCAATTATGTTTGCTATCTCAAGTTTATTCTTACCACTTCTTGCAATTGTTCCAACACAAGCAACTGCACCAATCTTGATTATTGTTGGGATGATGATGCTTGGTTCATTTAAAGAAATTAAATGGGGTGATTTGACTGAAGCAATTCCTGCTTTCTTTGCCTCAGTATTTATGGGACTTGCTTACTCAATCTCTTATGGGATTGCAGCTGGTTTCATCACTTACATTCTGGTCAAACTGTTCACAGGAAAAGTGAAAGAAGTAAAACCTGTCATTTGGGTTGTTGCACTTTTATTCTTGATTAACTTCGCTGTTTTGGCAGTACTTTAAAAAATTAAGATTCGTCAGTAAATGACGGGTCTTTTTTACTCACAGCTTTAGTCGCAAGCCAATGAAACAAATATAATGCATATCTAAAGATAAAAAAATTACTGCTTTGGCTAATTTATGCTAAAATCAAATGAAAGAGTATTGAATGTAAAAAATGTGAGTAATCTAAAGAAATATGTGAGAAGCAAAGCATGAAAAAAAATATTTCTCTTATTGTGAGTTTTATTGGTGTATTTATAATTGGTGTTATTATTGGGCGGTTTATTTTAGCTCCCCACCCACCTTTAGCGGATGATAATCGTCCAGTCTATCCTACTATTTATATTACAGGTTCTGATGGCAAAGCATCAACTATGAATACTATGGTTAATGATGTAACTTCTGATCGAGATACTCGGGCTAGAAAGGGACTGACAATCGTCGTTGATACAGATAATAATTATTCACTTAAAGTGACTGGTAAAATTGATAAGCATAATACATATCCAACGATAGAAGTGGGAATGGTCAAAGGAACCAATAATTCTTTGAAGTACGAGGGTTCTTTAAAAGCGATTATGTCTTATCTTGGCAAGCATTATAATATTCCTTATGCGAATGTTTTAGGATATTCTGCCGGAGGTTCAGGTGTTTACCGTTATTTAATTGAATATGGATATGACCGTAGCCTTCCTCCAATAAAAAAATGGGTCTCTCTTGATGGTCAATTTAATGCCAGTACTCCACAACCGGATCAAACGCTAGCCCAAGTTTTGACGGATGGTCCTAAAGTTAAGACGAAATATTATGATTATTGGTTGCAAAATTATGAACGAGTTGATAAAAGTATTCAAGCGGTGTTGCTTGCGGGAGATTACGATAGTGAAAAGCAAACCGATGGTACAGTTCCTTGGGCGGATAGTTTTTCAATCTATCGTTTACTGATGAAAAATGGAAATTCTGTAGTTCATTATCTTATTAAAGGCAAAGATACATCACATGCTGAAATGCCTCATAATAAACAAGCAATCAATTATATTAAAGTGTTCTTTTATGAGTAAAAAGAACGTTAAAAAATTTTAAATTGAAATGACTTTTCATAAAGGTCATTTTTTATTATTAAATCTAGGCTAAATACAAGATATAGTTTACAAAATTTATTCAAAAGAAGACTTGGCGCAATTGATTGACAGTTTGCTTCAAGTCAAGGTATAATAACAGCATGGATATAAAGAATGGTTTATTTATTATTGGGGTAATCCCAACAATACTTTTTGCAGTATTGACGTTTATTTTTTGGTGGAAAATTAGAAAACTGAAGGATTTAAGAACGTTACGATTGGGGCGTTTATCATTTTTTGCTTTGCTCTTTTTGTGGATTACAATTAATGGAATTATTGGTTCAGGATTAGTATTAACCGAATTGCATCAAAATGTACTTTTATTATTACTTATTGCTGAAGTAGTTGTGATGTTCTTAATCATACCAATGATAATCGGTATTATTGTACCTATAAGTATCGTTGTGTTAACAATAAAGATGTGGCGCAGAGAATCAAAATCGATAGGGAATCTTTTATTGCCTATTGTTGTGTTGACCTTTTTAGTAGTTGACTGGATTCATCTTTCAATGGGAAGATTACCGGATAGTTGGATTTGGTTAAAAATATTAGGAATGGTTTATCCCATTCTTTCAATTTATCTTGCTTGGCAGTTTGGAATTTTCTTTTTATCAAGTTGGGTCTATGGTCGGCGTGTTCGAAAACAAAGAGCAAATTACTATGTTGTCCTAGGCGCAGGGTTAATTCAGGGAGAACATGTGGGTAAATTGTTAGGAAATCGAATTTTGGCAGCGGTCAAAGCTGTCCGCGATAATGAAACAATTTTAGTTTTTTCAGGTGGACAAGGTCCTGATGAGAAAGTTTCTGAAGCTAGAGCTATGCAACGGTATGCGGTTGAAGTTCTTGGTTTTCCGATTGAGCGGACAATGCTTGAAGATCAATCAAGAACAACTTACGAAAACCTGGTTTTTTCTTCTCAATTGATTAGGGAAAAATTTCTATTCTTCACTTCTGATTACCATGTTTTTCGAGCAGCTCTTTTTGCAGCAATGTTAAAACTTGAAGCTCAAGGTGGGAAGGGTGGAAAGACAGCTATGTATTATCGTGTTCCAGCTTTTATTCGTGAATTTATTGCTGTTTTAAATTATGAAAAGAAAAAACATATGATACGAGTAGGAATCATTGTGGCTATCTTTTTGAGTATTGCTATTGTTTCACAAATTGGCTATTTTTGGAATCAAAGATAATAAAAAGTTACTGACAACTTTCTGTCAGTAACTTTTTTGGTTACAAATAAATACTTTTTTCGTATAGTAAGATATGTTGACAGCAATTGATGAAAATGGACAAGTAGTAAACTTATTAGAAATAGAAGTAAAAGAACTGACAGGAAAATATTTTTGTCCTTCTTGTAAATCAGAGTTATTTATAAAAAATGGTGAAATAAAGATGCCTCACTTTGCTCATAAATCTCTCAAAGCTTGCGACTTATGGCTTGAAAACGAATCTGAACAACATTTAGGATTAAAAAAAGCACTCTATCAATGGTTTAAAAAAACTGATAAGGTGGAAATTGAAGCTTATATTCCTGAATTTAAGCAGAGGCCAGATTTATTGGTAAATGATAAAATAGCTATTGAAATTCAATGTTCTCATCTTTCTATGAAACGTTTAAAAGAAAGGACAGAGAATTATCAAGTCCACGGTTTTACGGTACTTTGGCTTATGGGGCAAGATTTATGGTTAAAAGACCAAATAACAGAACTTCAAAAAAATCTAGTCTATTTTTCAGAAAATAGAGGTTTCTATTATTGGGAGTTAGATTTCAAAGCTCAGAAGATGAGATTAAAATCCCTGATTCATGAAGATTTGCGTGGAAAAATTATTTATTTACAAGAAGAAATTCCTTTTGGGGAAGGACGACTTATTGAGCAATTACGACTGCCTTTTTTATCACAAAAGTTACTGACAATACCACTTATTGTTGATCTTAAACTAGCAGAATTTATTCGTCAGTAACTTTATTATTGTTCACCAAAATGGTTGAAACTTCAGGAAAAATATTACCAAAGAGGTGAAAATTTGTTGAATTTGACTTTTGAACGTTCATTTATTGCTCCTTTGGGATTGAACTTACTTGAAGTTTTTGATGATAAAATTCCTTTACATAAATTTACTCAAATTAAGCAGAATATTAATCTTTATTATGAAAACTTTTTAATAAATTTTCAGCAAAATAGCTTTAAGGCAGTCTATCCTCCCCGTTTCTATGCTATAATGAAAAAGCAGAAGAAGGATATGAATGAATGAAATTCTGCTAATAAGTTTTTAATGTGAATAAAAATTAATTTGAGTAAAAAGGAGTGATCTTCATGGCTAAGAACAGAAATGAAATTCCTGAAAAATTAACTTGGGATTTGACAACAATTTATAAAACAGATAAAGAATGGGAAGCAGAGCTAACTAGAATAAAAAGCGAACTTTCACTCGTTGAAGAGACAGACCCCGGTCATTTACTTGATTCAGCTGAAAGTCTTCTGATAATTACCGAAAAAATGTTATCCATTTCTCAACAAGTTGAAAAACTATATGTTTATGCTTCAATGAAAAATGACCAAGATACCAGAGAGGCTAAGTATCAGGAGTATCAGTCAAAAGCAACAGCCCTCTATGTGAAATTCGGAGAGGTCTATGCCTTCTATGAACCTGAGTTTTTGAAAATTTCAAAAGAAGTCTATAACAAATGGTTGGGGGAGCTTAAAAAATTAAAAAACTATGACCATATGTTTGAGCGCCTTTTTGCTAAAAAAGCTCATATTCTTAGTCAAAAAGAGGAAAAGTTATTAGCTGCGGCTGGTGAAATTTTTGAAAGTCCTTCAGAAACTTTTGAAATTTTTGATAATGCGGATATTAAGTTACCTATGGTCAAAAATGAATCTGATGAGATGATCCAACTCACGCATGGAAATTACTCTTCCTTAATGGAAAGTAAGAATAGGGGAGTACGAAAAGCAGCCTACAAAGCACTTTATAGTAATTATGAACAATATCAGCATACTTATGCAAAGACCTTACAGACTAATGTAAAAGTCCATAATCTTAATGCCCAAATCCGCTCTTATGATTCAGCCCGTCAAGCTGCTCTGGCTAATAATTTTGTTCCAGAAAAAGTTTACGATGTTTTGATGGAGGCCATTCATCAACATTTGCCACTTTTACATCGTTATATTGAACTACGCAAGAAAATTTTAGGAATTACTGATTTAAAGATGTATGATATCTATACTCCATTATCTAATTTAGATTATAAATTTAACTATGAAGATGGAGTGAAAAAAGCAGAAGAAGTTTTAGCGATATTTGGTAAAGAATATAAAGGAAAAGTTAAAGCAGCTTTTGAACAAAGATGGATTGATGTCGAAGAAAATATCGGAAAACGTTCGGGTGCTTATTCAGGTGGATCTTATGATACCAATGCTTTTATGCTTCTAAATTGGCAAGAAACGTTAGATGATCTTTTTACTTTAGTTCATGAAATGGGGCACTCAATGCATAGTGCTTTCACGCGTGAAAACCAACCATATGTTTATGGGGATTATCCAATCTTTTTAGCTGAAATTGCCTCAACTACAAATGAAAATATTTTAACTGAAACTTTATTAAAGGAAAGTAAAGATGATAAGGAGCGCTTCGCCCTTTTGAACCACTGGCTTGATAGTTTCCGTGGAACTGTTTTCCGTCAGAGTCAATTTGCCGAATTTGAACAAAAAATTCATGAAGCAGATGCTGCCGGCGAAGTTTTAACAAGTGAATACTTAAACTCACTTTATGGCGAAATAAATGAAAAATACTATAATTTAGCAGCCAAAGAAAATCCAGAAATTCAGTATGAATGGGCTAGAATTCCGCATTTTTATTATAATTTCTATGTTTTTCAATACGCAACAGGTTTTGCTGCGGCAACTTTCTTAGCTGAAAAAGTTGTTCATGGTTCAGATGAGGATCGTCAAAAATATCTTGAATATTTGAAGGCAGGTTCCTCAGCTTATCCTTTAGAAGTAATTGCCAAAGCTGGAGTTGATATGGAATCTACCGATTATTTAGATGCCGCCTTTGAGCTTTTTAAAAATCGATTGAGTGAATTAGAAAAATTAGTTGAAAAAGGAGTTCATCTTTAAAAATGGTTGAAACATATAAACGTACAAGTAACCCCATGATGAATCGACCAGTTGTCAAAGCAGAATTAGTAGAATGGATCCGTTCAAGTCAAACACAAATAACCGGAGAACTTGCAGAAGTACTGAAATTTGCTAAAGAAAATAATATTCCAGTAATCCCACATGAGACAGTTATTTATTTTCAAATGTTGTTGAGTTTGTTGCAGCCAAAAAGAATTCTCGAAATCGGAACAGCAATTGGTTTTTCGGCTCTCATAATGGCTCAAGAGGTTCCAAATGCGGAGATTGTAACAATTGACCGTAATCCTGAAATGATTGAGTTAGCCAAAAAAAATCTGGGCAAGTATGACCATCGAAACCAAATTATTCTTAAAGAGGGCGATGCTGCAGATATTTTGAAAGAGTTATCGGGCTCATTTGATGTAATCTTTATGGACTCAGCTAAATCAAAATATATCGAATTCCTACCAATTGCTCTAGATCTACTATCTGAAAATGGAGTGATTTTAATGGATGATATTTTTCAAGGTGGAGAAATATTGACCCCAATTATGGAAATCAAAAGAAATCAGCGGGCGCTAGAGCGTGGCTTACGCAAGCTTTTTGATGAGGTCTTAGATAATCCGAAATATTTAACAAGTATTCTCCCACTTGGAGATGGCTTGTTGATGATAAAAAAAGCATAAATTAAACTTTTAGGTTGTCAATTCGCTGATTCATTTTTTGGTGTATTTAAAGCTTTATTTAATTTTTTATGATATAATTGCAACAAGTTAAAAATAAAAGGATGTTTTAGGACACATTAACTACAAACATCGAATCATGCGAAGGAGAATATCTTGAAATTCAAAAAACTCGGATTAGTTATGACTACTGTCTTTGCCGGAGCCGCATTGGTAACCTTATCTGGTTGCTCAAGTAGCGATTCAGCAAGCAAGGATATCATCACAATGAAAGGTGATACCATTCGCGTTTCTGATTTATACAAGGAAGCCAAACAATTTCCATCACAACCGACAAATACATTACTTCAAAATTTAACTTTTGACAAAATTTTTACTAAAGACTTTGGAAAAGAAGTAACCGATAAAGATGTCAGCAAAAAAGTTAAGTCAATTAAAGACCAATATGGTAGCCAATTTTCATCTGCTTTGCAACAACAAGGCTTGACTGAAGCAAGTTTCACACCATACATGCGTACACAAATGCTTGAACAAGCAGCGATTGACCATGAAATCAAAGAAACTCAATATACAGATGCTAATCTTAAAAAAGCTTGGGAATCTTACCATCCAGATGTAACAGCTTATGTTGTTTCTGAAACATCAAAAGATGCAGCAACAAAAGCGTTGGATGCCGCTAAAAAAGATGATGCTGGTAAAGCAAGCTTTGAAAAAACAAATGCTGAAAGCAAAGTAACATTTAATTCAACTTCAACAAGTGTTCCAACAGAAGTTCAAACAGCTGCTTTCAAATTGAAAA